>CAEZXW010000001.1_pt1 | contig 54991 bp, 44 predicted proteins | sample 7265351 | NCBI WGS metagenome assembly CAEZXW01 (sample SAMEA6813917, study PRJEB35770) | uncultured Actinomycetes bacterium | biome: Freshwater; feature: Freshwater reservoir; material: water | place: Czech Republic | collected 2017-04-14 | depth 30m m
GGCTCGGACTACTCCCAGCACACAGTGATCGATACTCATTCGTGGGTGCGCTTGAACTTTGCTACTAACGAAGAGACCTTACGAGAAATATTAAGGCGCGTGGGTTCCGTTCTTTAAAATTGGATCAAATTTTTGGAATCGCGAGAATAGGTAGCTAAGACTACGGAGAAGCTATATAAAGTCTTCAAATAAGTGTTTTAAAGACTTGCAATGAAGTCTTTACTCGAAAGTATCGTTGAGTTTGGAGCAAAGATCCTTTTCATCAAGAAGTTGGTGATCTCAGCATCAGCATCCAAGCAACAATCTTCAATAACGGAGATCTTAAAATCTCGATCTGAGCCATCAACAAAAGTGGAAAGTACACAACCACTAGTCGCTACGCCAGCGAGAACTAAGTGCTTAATCTCTCTTACATTTAAGAGTTGTTCCAGTGACGTTGAGTGGAAGGCACTCACCCGATTCTTTGTGACGACTAATTGACCAGAATTTGGCGTCAATGCCTCGTGGAAATTACTTTCGGGGTCATCCTCAGTGAGTAAACCACGAGTCTTTACACCGCTAAAACGAACATTATTATCCGAGATCTCTGGATAACCAGGCCTGAAAGCGACTCGCACGAGAATAACAAGCATCCCCGCATCCTCTGCCGCCTTCTTTACTGCGGCTACCTTCGGCATGAGTTCCGTACCTGCTTCACCGAATCGATTGATGATTGATTTTTGAAAATCCATCAGGAGTAGTGCAGTCGATGGGACGTTGAAATCAGCCATGATCAACAAACCTTTCAATTTTTTCAATAGATCCGGTATAAAGACTCTTTTTAGTTTAGTCAAACTATCATTTAATTTCCAGGGATATCTCTTAACAATACATTTTGATATCGGCTATTCGAATTCGCATAAATATCGGTTTAGGTAAAACTTCTTCACTGTGGAATTCTCTTCATGAACATAGATTCGTCCACTCCCCGCGCTGGTTCGTCATGGCCCTAGATTCCAGGCCAACGTCTCATCGAGTCAGTGTTCAAGGAGCGTTGATCAATTCCCAAGCGTGGGGTGAGGTTGGTAACGGTGGCCTCATTCTTGTCCATGGTGGCGCCGCTCACGCGAGGTGGTGGGACTTCATCGCCCCCTTACTCGCGCCCAATAAGCGAGTGCTTGCAATTGATCTCTCGGGACATGGAGATAGCGCAAATCGAGACGCCTACTCACTCGATCTTTGGGCTGAAGAATTGATGGCAGTTGCCCTCGCTGGAGGAGTTAAGGAGAACCCCATCATCATCGGACACAGTATGGGAGGGCTTGTTGGTTTAAAGGCAGGTCGCGACTATGGACGTGAAATTGCTGGTGTGATCACTATTGATTCACCTGTAAGAAAGATATCCCCCGAAAATGACGGGTCTGGGGAAGGAAAGCAGTTTGGCGCCCTCAGAGTTTATGAATCGAAAGAGGATATTGTCGGAAGATTTCGGACAATACCCGAGCAAGCAACATTGCCATTTGCGCAGGATTACGTAGCAAGCGTCTCTATTCGCGAGGTTTCTGGAGGTTGGGTATGGAAATTCGATCCAAATATTTCCAAAAAAGGCTTCCTCCCAGAAAGTGATCTCCATCAATTAGGTTGCCAGGTAGCTATATTTCGCGCTGAGCATGGTCTTGTGCCGATGGAGATGGGCGAGTTAATGCGAGAAAGGCTCGGCGCGGTCCTGCCAGTAAAAGTAATCCGAGATTCTGGGCACGCGATCATGCTTGATAAGCCGCTGGAATTAATCTATGAGATTCAAAAAGTCCTTGACCAGTGGGCGCAAGTACCTGAAGCGCTTTAGCTTCTCACATCAGCTCTTACTCAAATCATTTATTCAAAGATTTCTAGTGACTTAAGTAGTTCGGGGTTTCGCCACAATTGTGTGGCGAAACCCCGAACCCCGTGAGTAACTTCTACTCATCCTTACCCTGGTTGTGTATTACTTCTTCGCTGGAATAAACGCATTTGTGCGATAAAGGAATGCACCCTTTATATCGTCAGTAATTGCGTTATTCTCCTTGAGGAACTGAACAACTTTATTGATGTAGGCATCTGATGTGGTCCCAAGAACCTGACCATCATCAAGACCGATTGGTTGCATCTTCTCACATTCGATTGGAAGACTCAGACGGGTGTAACCCTTCCAGAAATCATCCGCATTATTCTGAGGGAAGTTCTTAATATACCATTCTCCGCCATCTGTCGTGTTGGCACACGTGTAAGTCCAAGCCTCGATGGTTGCTGCAACGAAGGCCTTCATGAGGGCTGGATTCTCTTTAACATTCGTTGCGTTGGCAACGATGCCGTGTCCGAGTCCAGGAACTCCCATATCGGCCCACTTAACAGCTGCACCGATTTTAGGATCAAGTAGGCTTGCACGAAGAGTGTCGTTGCCATATTGACCGTTGTAACAATCAGCTTTACCCGCTTGGAAGAGAGCAAAATAGGTTGATGAAGAAGCCATCTGAACATCTATTTTGGTGGCGTCGACATTATTTGCCTTCAACAAAGCCGGCCAAACGTTTGCTGCATCGGATCCGGTGGCCATCAAAATTGATTTACCCTCGAGATCCTTTGCCTTTTTGAAGTTCGCAGTCTTGTAGCAGACAGTAGCGATAGAGCTCTGGCGTTGAACCAAGAGTACGTTTTGAACATCCAACCCCTTGCTTCGGTTTACAAAGAGGGCACTGGTGCTTGCGAATGCAAAATCGTCATTACCATTGTGGGCTAGGAGGATCGAACTACCTGAGCCTTTACCCTCTTTAATGGTCAGATCGATGTTGTATTTTGCATAAATGCCCTTTTCCTTGCCGAAACCAAACGCAATGTGATTCGGCAGCCAGGTCCAGTCGAGGCGAAGCGAAACAGGGGTCATAGAAGGGAGCTTCTCAGCAGGTCCTGCCGGAGCTGCCGGAGCTGCTGCAGGAGCAGGTGTTTTTGCGGCCACAGGTGCGGCTGATTTGGTCCACGTAAGTTTCTTAGTCTTCGCGTTCTTCACACATGCAAAAGGAACACGATTGATGGTGGCCTTGAGGCCCGCCTTGGGGCACACCCCGCCAGCCACTTGACCTGCGGCTGAGGAAACAGAAGGACTTATAGCTAGAACTGTGGTGAGGGCAACGCCGATACTAAGTAAGGTTCTGGCGGAGCGATTTTGCCTACTTGCTCGTTGGACACTTTCCATATTCAAACTCCTCGCGATAGGGGTTTTCTGGCATAAAGACACTAACTAATGGTTTAGTAAAATCTTTTTTATGCCCAATGTCAATAGCAGAATAGGTATTTGCCAGACTCACTTTTTAGAGAACAGAGGCGCCGGATCTCCAGACCTGCTCAATATTGCCAATGTGCTTCATTTCCGCATGGGGCGCCCCCCGGACCAAGAGAAGATCAGCCTTAAACCCCACAGTTACCTGCCCCACAGCCTCCAGCCCCAGCCAGGCTGCCGCCGCACTCGTGGCTGAGATAAGCGCTCTTTGTGGCTCTAGTCCGGCCTGCGTCAATGCGATGAATTCTCGAACCTCTACTCCTGGAACCGGCCCAGTGATCAACGGAGTTGCTCCTCCGTTCCCAATATCTGTTCCATAAAGGAGAACTCCACCACGGTCGTGAAATCTCGCCGCGTTATCGATCGCAGTTGCATAATCATGAGCATCGCGAAACATAAGAGATGAAGAGATTGCTACACCCTGATCGACCATTTGGCTGATCAACTCATCTGGAATTCTTTCATCTGCCATGAGCATGTGAGCCAGTTCGTCTACTCCAGCGTCTAACACCTTCTTCAATTCGACCACTGTACCGACATGGGCAGTAACTTTCTTTCTTAGATGGTGCGCCTCGTCAATCAGTGCAGAAAGAACGCTGCTTGGAAGGGTCGGACCACGTCGATCATCTACGGCAAACTTGATCCCCCATGCACCCTGGCTCACAAGTACTCGCACAATGTCTCGAGCTTCACTCGCAGATCGCAATTGATGAGCAGTGATCTGAGCACCGTGCCAATGAGCATGGGTCGGGTATCCATCTGGCTCGGTGATAATTGGCCCAACTGCTAAAACCAATGGGCCTTGTACGCCCCAACTTTCAGATCGCTTTGCAAAAGGCAGCACGACGTCGGGCGCCCAACCAAGATCTCGGACTGTTGTCAGCCCACCAGAGATAAGACGACGCACTGGATGTAATTGAGTGTGAACGTGGGTGTCAATCAAGCCGGGGAGAAGAGTTCGGCCATTGCACTCTATTATCTCAGCATCCCGTGGAATGACGACTTCACTTTTTTTTCCTACTGCCCGAATAACTTCGTCAAATATCACTATTGCGTCATCAATTGGCTCAAGTTCGGCACCTGCAAGAACTGTGGCACCGACAATTGCGATAGCTGGCATTATCAGACGCCCATTTTTGCGAGTTGGCGTGATTGCATCACTAAAACATCATTGCTATCCCACACCGAGGCATCTTCCTCAAAAAAACCTTGGCTCAGAAGTCTGGTTCTTCGCTGCACCCGAAGCCATCCAGGCGCTGGTCTGGCTCTCAAATGAGTGCTCAGCTCAAGCGTGGGACACCAGGTGCCAACGCCAAGAGCAAAAACAACTGGAATGAATGAATCTACCGCCAGCACAGCAGATAGGCCATCTGGATCGGCTCCATCGGCAAATCTCCACCACGCAGTTTGTAACATTTGCGCGTTCTCCACATCAGTATTTGGGTTAATCAGCATCTCAACATGTTCACTAATGCGAAGTGGAACTCCACTCTCTAACTTATGAGGAAAGCGGACGCACTCTTCTCTCGGGGATAAAGTGGGAGGAAGATCGCTTTTGAATTCGATTCCGTTCGATGTGCTTCCTAACTCAGCGAAAGTTGCTGTCACTCGGGTCCGCAATTTACCTTGAGTAATGCTCGCCTCATAGCTGGCAGTAGTCCTACCAACCCTTAGCTCTTTTACCTCTATGTCGGCTTCGCCGACTGTAGCTGCCGATAGATAGAAGGCGCTCGATGCAACTGCATCCGGGAATGGAGTATTAAGCGACATGGCATTCAACGCTAGCGCAGCCAAGTAACCACCGTTGGGTTGACTGCCTGAATTCCAAGCATCACTAATTTCGGCTTTAAAATGACCGGAACCTTTCGGTTCTAAAACCAGCGAGTCGTGCCATAAAGTCATCAGTTAATGACCTCTGTTTTCCTTACGGATTGACTCATGCCATGGAATAGAAATTCGTTCAATAAATGTAAGCGTATAAAAAGAACTCATACCAATGGCTACCAAAATCACAACTGCCGCAAAAACCAGATCCATCTCAAGCCGCCCAGCTGCAGCGATCAAGACGAAGCCCAGGCCCTTGTCAGCTCCAATGTACTCACCGACAATGGCTCCAATCACCGCCATTGTAATTGCGATCTTGAGTCCAGCGAAAACACTGGGCAGCGCGAAAGGCCACCTAATTTTTCTAAATGTTGTCAGTTTACTCGCTCGAGATGATCTAGCTAAATCCAACATCTCCTGAGGAACGCCCTTCAGTCCAGCAACAGTATTAATAACCATCGGAAAGAAAGAGATAAGCACAGTGATCACGAGTTTCGGTGTCATACTGAAACCAAACCAAATAATTAGCATAGGTGCCAATGCGATTTTAGGTATAGTTTGCGCTGTTACAAGTAATGGGTAAACAAATTTCTCCATTACTTTAGAACTAGCGATAAGAATTCCTATAGGTACGGCCGTACAAAGGCTCATTGTAAATCCAACTATGACTACAAAAAGTGTGGGTTTAGCATTTGTCCAAAGGTATGGCCAGCTTTGAAATAAAGTCTCAAATATTTTAGTTGGCGCTGGCAAAATGAAATTGCGAATGTGAAAGACGCGAACAATAGTTTCGGTAACGACCAGCAGCATGAAGAGGGTCAGAAAGGGATAAATAAATCCCTGAGTTTTCCCCCAGATTCTATGGCCAAGACTTATTTGGCGTATTTCATCTTTTGGCAACGAATTGAATTTTAAGATTTCACTCTTATTTGTGGTATTCATTTCATTAGACATGAGTAATGACTCCTCTCGCCTCAAAAGTCTCACGAATCTCGCGCATGTAGGCATTGAAATTAGGAGTTTCCATAATATGAAGACTTCGGGGACGCGGAAGATCTATCCGCAAATCAAGATCAATCGTCCCCGGCCGAGGACTCATGACAATTACTCTGTCTGAAAGAAAGACAGCTTCTTGGATGCTGTGAGTGATGAAAAGCACTGTTTTTTTCGACTGGAGCCATACAGATTGCAGGTCTAACATCATTTGTTCGCGAGTGAGTGCATCAAGTGCTCCGAAGGGTTCATCCATTAAAAGCAATTGAGGGTCGTGCACAAGCGCTCTACAGATTGAAACTCGCTGTCTCATACCACCTGAAAGCTCATATGGGCGAGCCTCATAAAAGTCTGCCAACCCAACAGAGTCCAGAAGTCTCTTAGCGTTCGGTAGGTACTCCTTTGTCGGTAGTTTACGCGCCTCAATGGAGAACATAACGTTATCAATTACGTTCGCCCAGTCGAGCAGCACATCTCTTTGGAACACAATGCCAATGTCATCCATGGGGCCATCAACATCTCGACCGTTAACTTGGATGGCACCGCTGGTTTTCGTTCGTAACCCAGCCGCAATCATCATGAGGGTACTCTTCCCGCAGCCACTTGGGCCAAGAACTGAGACAAATTCTCCCGCTTCAACATCGAATGAAACATCGGAGATTGCGTGAACCGAGCTTGTGGGAGTCTCGTAAATCTTCCCCAAATTCGAAATCGAAATGATTGCTTGGCCATTTGTATGAGACATCAATACCTCTCAGTCACGATAAGAATTATATGTTTACTAAATCATCATTAAGTAAAAGAGTCAAGCCTCATCAACAGGAATTTTAAGCATTGATAATCTCCTGAGTCAGGTCATAGAGGGCTTCGATTCCATGCCTTATGCACTCTTCATCTACATCAAAATTCGACGAATGTAGCGGTTCTTCGGACCCGACACCAAGCTTGATATAGAGGCTGGGCACTCGCTCTGCGTAGAGGGCAAAGTCGTCAGTCGTCATCGGCGGATCCGCGATACGCACCACATTTTCTCTTCCCAAGATTCGTCCAAAGACTTCATCAGCCAAAGCTACTAAGCCTTTATCGTTTAGAACTGCTGGCATCTCATTAGCCCACGTAACTCTTACAGAAGCGCCCGAACTAAGCGCAGCCCCCTTCGCTAATAGCTCAACAGCTGATCTGAGCTCAGCTCGACTTTGAGGAATGATGCTGCGAATCGTTCCCGTAATCTCAACCTGGTTGGCCAGCACACTTTGACTATTTCCACCGTGAATGGTGCCCACATTAAGAGCTGTCGAATCAGCCGGGTTGATCCGGCGTGAAATCAAATGGTGTAACCCTGACACTAGTTGGCTGGCCACCAATATTGAATCAATTCCTAACTCTGGGGTAGCGGCATGCGCACCCCTTCCCAAAATCTCAATCGAAAAAGCGTCTTTCGCAGCCATTGCTATTCTTTCGTCAATTCCAATTCTCCCAGCCGCCAAGTTTGGCCAACAGTGCAAACCAAGAACCACATCTGGCGACAACCGATCAAATTCGCCGGAGTCAAGAATAGCCTGAGCTCCACTTGCCTCGCCGAAAGGAATCTCCTCGGCTGGCTGAAAAAGAAATGAAACGCGACCAGAATCTAATGGAACTTTCGCAATGAGACGTGCAATCGACAATACAACAGTCATATGTACATCATGCCCACAGGCATGCATCACACCTGGGTTTAGCGATCGATATTCAACGTCTTTCAAATCAGGCACCGGTAGTGCATCAAGATCTGCTCTGATCATCACATGTGGACCCGGTTTTCCGCTGTTCCACTCTGCAACTACTCCAGTTCCCGCTACGCCTCTTGTCACCAGAAGGCCCAATTGCTCCAGTTCGCGCGCAATTAATTCACTCGTACGGAACTCGGAGAAACGCAATTCCGGATATGTGTGTAAATCGCGACGAAAAGATACCGCACTATTAAACTCTTGCCCCGTAAGTTGAAGATGCATTAGATATCAAATGCTTCCAGCTCATTCGCAATTAGAGCATTTCTCAACTCGTGCCTAATCGCTTTTCCAAGAGTATTTCGTGGGATTGAGTCAACGATTACGTACCGCTTGGGCCTCTTAAAATTCGCTAGATCTGGATGGTGAATACAGAAGCTATCAATTTCGCGAATGTCAATCTCATGAGCGACAACTACAAAGGCAGTGCATACATGTCCCCATTCAGGATCAGGGACTCCGACAACTGCCACATCGATCAAAGACTCGTGTTGCATAAGGACTGACTCCACTTCTATGGGCTGAACATTTTCGCCACCAGAAATAAACATGTCGTCAAGCCGACCAGTAATCCAAAATGAACCATCAGGATCCTGATGAAAAGCGTCTCCCGTCCTAAGCCATCCTTCGCGATATTTACCCCCAGTCGCATCGGGATTGTTCATGTAGTGATCCACTATTCGCGCACTGGCAGTATTAATGATGAGCTCACCCTCAATTCCTGGCTGACATATTTCATCGGCCGATCCAGAAGGATTCACAACTCTTGCTTCCAAATCCCCCACGGTTCGAAAAGCACCGGGATTACTTACCAGGTCAACACTGCCGAGCATGACCCCCTCTGTATTTCCATACGCCTCCGCCAATAGCGCATTTGGAAAGACCTCTAGCAAATGACCCACTAAGTGGCTCGGCCTTGGAGCACTTCCCATGACGGCCAATCGAACGTCCGGCAAAACGATTCCATGCTCTCTCGCTTCTGCACACCAACGTTCAAAGAGTGTGGGTGCGCCGAGCAAGTATGAAATCCTCTTCTGTTTGATGGTCCGTATATGTTCTGCAGAGCTGCGCTCAGGAGGTATTACGTACGTTCCTGACTGGAACCAGGTGACCCAAAGTCCACAGTGGAGCCCCGTGATATGAAAGAGAGGCGAAGCGCCCAGCATGCGCACTGGCCAGGACGCAGAGGGGCCAAAATGAAGTATCCATGCAAAAATTCGCGCTGTTATATGGGCATGTGTGTTTGCCAGACCCTTTGGCTTCCCAGTTGTCCCCGAGGTATACAAAATGCATGCCAAATCATCGGAACTCGGTGCTGTAAGGAGCGAGTGCGAGTTCTTACCGGTAACCATCAAATCGCCAAGATTAGAGTAATCGGAGGTGACTTCTTCCCCCGCGTAAATAAGGAGCATGGATTTTGTATCTACGCCAGCCGCGCGCAGCTCAACGGGAAATACGGGATCGTCAAAAACCAGAGCAGAAATTTTTGCATCGCCAATCACATGAACGATATCCCCTTGAGCCGCTCGCACATTGAGTGGCACAGATACGAACCCACCCCATGCCAATCCTGCGGTAAGGAGTACGTGCTGCAAAGTATTCCCTAACAACAGTAGAACGCGATCTCCTGGCTTTAAGCCATTTTCCAATAATCCTAAGGCAATAGAAGAAGCGTCTCTGACGAGTTCGGAATAGGTTACAAACCCACCGTGATGCTCAACCGCAACACTTTCGCCCCCGCGAACTTCAGCGAGTTTAAGGATTTGGCGTAGATCTAATACTCCGGAATCAGGCATTTTTCATCTTCCCAAGAACTTCCGCCTTTAATTTTGGAAATACTTCTAATGAGTTGAGCCCTAAAATATTTCGTTTTGCTTGATCATCCAAGAAGGGAAGGTCCCAGATGACACTAGGTAGGTCGAAATCCCAGTGAGGATAATCAGAGCTATAAAGCAATTGGGTCTTGGCGTTCATCATTTTCATTGTGAGCTCTAAAGCCTCCATATTTGTGGACTCTAAAGGCTGACTCGAATAATAGAAATTCTCTGCTAAATATTGACTCGGCAACTTCTTCAGCAAAGGGGCCTCATTTGTTCGCATGAGGTATTCGTTATCCAGCCTTTGCATAAGGAAGGGAATCCACGCAAGCCCACTCTCAATGAGCAGGATCTTCAACTTGGGGAATCGTTCTGGAATGCCATTAATGATCATGTTTGTGGCATGGATCAGTGTGTTAAGCACAAAGCCGATCGAGTGCACTGAAATAAATCGATTCATTCCTTCGAACAGGCGCTCCTGCTGATTAAACGCAGCGTGGAAACCGAGAGGCATACCACGTTCCTCAAGCATCGCATAGAGGCGCATGTACTTATTGTCGTGTACCGCAGCATATCGAGTGCTTGTAACCATAAAACCAATCACGCCTGGCATCTCGCCAAAAGTTTTAATCATTCTTATCGAGGCGTCAACATCAAAGAAGGGTAAGTAAACCATGCTCTTAACGGAATTGTCCTGAGGCAAGACCTCCTCGGTCCACCAACGTGTATACGCCCAGGAGAGCGCTGTCTCGATTTGTGGATCAGGGTGCATTCCTAGTGCCAACATCGGCGTAGGAAATATTATTTGGTAATCGATTCCGATCGCCGTACGCTGTCTACGCGATCGAGTAGTTTCTGGATGCTCATTACCTTCAGCTTCCTCGTGTGGAATCCCTCCATATCTCAGTAAACGTCCGGCATTAAACTGATTATTAGGAGAATTAAAGAGAATGTTGGCCGGGTTTCCATCTCGTTGAAGGGCTAAGTGTTTGAGCACTGGATCTTCTATATATTTAAAGATCTCCCCAAAATATTGATTTTCATAATGGTGGGCATCTACATCTACAATCAAGATATCTTTGTACCCTCTTTGATCAGCCTGCAATTCGGCATTCCGAAGATGCTCGCGGCTATTGAAACCCTCGCGTTTGCCAACGGCCATTTCGCGAACAAAATTGGCCTCACCAAGATTTTCCATTAAAGTCCTCTTCTCCGCGCTAAATTATGCACCTGTTAACGATTTCCACATGCCTAGTTCAAAGATCTCAATCTCCACTGCCTGCAGAAGATTGGCGGCAGCAGTCATCGCAGCTGTAGCCGAGATTTCTGCTGGATCTAAAAAGGGGCCAAAATCTTCCCCTGCATCTCGTTTAATAAAATATAATTTGACGGCAAGAGCAAAGAGAGACTGCGCCTCTTCTTGTGTCACGCTTGCTGCGTCTACTTCCCGATAATTGATCGCTAAATATTGAAGCGAGGCCAAAACGTCAAGATCAACTTTGGGATTGGACATATACACTTCCTTTCTCGTTAACAATCTCGAATTTCTTTAAATACACTCCACGCAAACCGGCGCATTCTCCTGTTTGTAACGAGTACGCCCAACCGTGCCATGGGCAAATTAATTGGTCTTCAGATTCAGAAAATTCCTCACGAACAAGTCGCTTTTCAGAATCGAGAACTGAAACAACTCGCCCCAAAATCATCCCCTCACCTACTGGACCACCTTGATGTAGGCATCTATTTTCATACGCAAAGATTTGTCCTTTATGCCCAAAAACCACGATCTCGATCCCTGAAAATTTTGCTAAGAATCGTTGTCCACTTTCGATAGCCTCAATCTTGGCAATAAAAGTTTTCTGCATATCACGCTCCTTTCAGGATCGGAGAGGAAAGTACTTTAGGTTGCAAATACTCTAGCAAGCCTTGCGGTCCACCTTCACGTCCAAGACCACTTTGCTTTATACCGCCGAATGGTATGGAAACATCAGAGACAAGACCTCTATTGATGCCCAACATTCCCACTTGGAGATTATCTGTCACATAACTGACGTCTCGCTCGCCGAATACATACCCTGCAAGTCCCGATTCACTCTGATTGAGACGCTCAACTAATTCATGGGAATCATCAAATGGCGAAATGGCTGCAACAGGTCCAAAGATCTCGTCATCGGAGAATTGATCTTCTTCGGATAGATCTATGACTGTAGTTGCCGGATAGAAATTTCCGTTGCCTTCGGGCAAATACCCGCCGCTCAGAACTTTGGCACCCTTTGACACCCAATTGACAACTTCTCCATGAATTCGATCCCTTTCACGGCCATCTGTTAGCGGTCCAAAATCGCTTAGAGATTCGAAGCCTCCTCCTGACTTCATTGACGAGACTCGCATAACATAAGTCTCAACAAATTCTTGATAGAGCTTTCTTGCTACAAATATTCGATTAGCTGCAACACATGACATCCCACCGTTTCGCATTTTTGCGATGAGGGATCCTTCAATTGCAGACGTCAGATCCGCATCATCTAGAACTATTACTGGTGCGTTCCCTCCCAATTCCATAGAGCAGCGCAAGACTCGCGAGGATGCTTGGGAAAGCAAAGTGCGACCGACTTGGGTACTACCAGTAAAGGAAATCTTGCGAACTGCTCTTTCAGCCATCATTGCGCGGACTATAAGTGCCGAGGAGGCTGTGACAACAACATTCACGGTCCCGGAAGGCGCCCCTGCCTCACGAAGGATTTCGGCAATTGCCAAAGCTGTAAGCGGTGTTTGGGCCGCCGGTTTGATGACTACGGTACATCCTGCCGCCAGAGCTGGCGCTAGTTTTCGAGTCACCATCGCTGCTGGTACATTCCAAGGCGTGATGAGCAGTGAAACACCTACCGGTTGATACTGAACCACCATATGAGCATCACCCTTGGGCGATAGCGAAGATGAAGACGGAAAACGTACCGCTTCCTCTGCGTACCATCGAAAATATTCTCCTGCATAGTCGACTTCTTGCAGCGCCTCTGCCGTGCATTTCCCATTCTCGGAGGTGATGAGATCTGCTAAATCGGTTCGACGCTCAATCATGATTTCGAAGGCTCGTTTTAAGACGTCAGACCGCTCCCTAGGACTTCTATTCCGCCATATGTGGCCAGCCTCTTCGGCGCACCGCACAGCTTCGACCGCTATATTCTCATCCGCACTTTCAATTTCCGCAAATGCTTCTCCGGTCGCTGGATCTACTATAGAAAAGCTAGTTGATCGCGCTCGCGAGAATTCTCCTCCAATATACGAGGACAATCCCCTTTTAAATGTGGCTGCAACCGTTGCATCGCGTCGTTCGCGATGAGAATGGATATCTATGACGCTCACGTTTAGGGCTCATTTCCTGTCATTTCAGCCAAACGTGTACGGGGATCTTTCATAATTACATTTATAGCTTGCAGTTCCATATAACTGAGTAACTCATGCATTGATTCCTCGCGACCGAGACCACTGTTCTTCATGCCACCGAATGGAACTCCCCAATAGTGGCGATTAGCATCATTGACCCAGATATATCCCGCCTCAATTCTCTCTGCAGTTTTAAGTGCTAATGAGATGTCTTCACTCCATATGCTTGCAGTAAGTCCATACTCCACATCATTTGCCTGCTGCAGCATCATGTCGTAGTCATTCCAGGAAGAAACGCTCACCACTGGGCCGAAAATCTCTTCTTTGGCAATGCTCATAGACATATCTACGTTGGAAAATACTGTGGGAGCAATGAAATAGCCCTGTTCATCTAAGTGTGACGGTCGTGATCCACCCGTCACAAGCTTGGCGCCACTTGCCTTGCCCTGATCAATATATCCGAGAACTCTATCGTATTGTTTTCTGCTTACCAGCGGGCCCATTTGAGTTCCGGGATCATAAGCACGACCTACAACTATGCTTTCTATTGCACTTCTCATGCGCTCAACAAAATCATCGTGGACAGACGAGTGAATCAGAATTCGCGAATTGGATCCACAAGATTGTCCCTGACAGACTCCAAAATTCATTCCGTGAATTGCTCCCGCAACTGCCTTGTCCAAGTCAGCATCTGGAAAGACAATTAGAGGGTTCTTACCGCCAAGTTCGAGACTTACATGTTTGACCCCAACAGAAGCTGCACGCTGCTGGATGAGCTGACCGACAGCACCGCTTCCAGTAAATCCGACTCTCTTTATGACAGGATGCGTAACTATCGCATCGCCCACATCGGGCCCTCCGGAAAGGATATTCAGCACCCCAGGTGGCAAAATCTTATTGATAATTTCTCCCAGATAGAGTGCAGAGAGTGGAGTCTGATCTGCCACCTTTAAGACCATAGTGTTTCCAGCCATAAGTGCTGCACCAAAGCCGCATATTGCGAATAAGGCTGGGTGATTAAAGGGCACGATTCTTCCAACTACTCCATACGGCCGATATGCGGTGTAGTGCAAACCCTCGGCGGTCACAGGCAATGTTTGGCCAGCAAGTGACATAGCTAGCGCCGGCCAATCGCTCAGCTGGGCGAACACATAATCCACATCTTTCACCATTGCATTGAGTGGATTTCCAGAATCTACGGCATCTAAGACTGCTAGAGCGTCTCGATGAGGCGCAATTGCATCCGCAAGTGCTTGATAATAAGTTCTCCTCTCGCGAATAGAGAGCGCCCCCCAAGCGGGCTGTGCAGACTTTGCCGCCTCAACCGCTTTCATAACATCCTGTGGACCCGCCTTAGGGACCGATGTGATGACCTTGCCCGTAGATGGATCGATGCTTTCCATAGTTGAACCATCGATTGCTGTGCAAAGTTTTCCACCGATCAGAAGTTTGTACTGGTGGTTCCTTGCAAAGGCAACTGCCTCTTCACGATTCAGGAGCGTCACAGCAGCACCAACCTTTCGTTAGTTCAATTTCTTTTCTACCTCGACACATTTATGAACCCACGGTAACTACGTCAATAAGCGCTGGACGACCTGAGCGCACTATCTGAATGGCCTCCTGTAGCACCGAAGAAAGCTCTCCAGGTTTACTCACAGGCCCTTTTGCCCAGATCCCGAATCCTCGAGCTACGGTCGCGTAGTCAATATCGGGATCACGCAATGAAGTTCCTTCATGCCGTAAATCGGTTGATCTGCCGCGGTGAGTAGCCACTTTAGAGGCGTGATCTACAGAATTTCGATACTGCCTATTGTTATTCATTATGACAAGTAAGGGGATGTTGGAGTGTGCGAGCGTCCAAAGTCCAGCAGGATGGAAAAGAAAATCACCATCTGGCTGTAGGTCTATGCATAGGCGTTCTGTCCCAATCGCTAATGCGGCACCCGCTGAAGCACCCAATCCGTAGCCAAGTCCGGCACCTCCGTGCCACCCTAGGTGATGTCGAAAATCCACAAATGACCAGAGCTTTCGTTCCCAACTATCCAGCGTTCCATTCGTCAGAGTCCACTTAAGCTCTGATATCTCCTTGCCAATGGCATCCGCAAGTGAAAGCGTTGTAATTTCGTTACTTTTTAAGTTCTCCGCTATTGCGCTGGAGAGCCACTTCTTTCTAGCCTGCGAGGTATGAGCGGTGACCCATTTGCTTCGCTCATCCAATATGGGCAGAGCCGGCGCAACCATCTTCTCCAGGAGTACTTGGATTGCTTCGTTAGCAGTGGTGGAGATAGTTTGCGCCATTGGAACTACGCGGCCATATTCATGAGACCAAGACCTATTCTTATAATGACCAGCGGTAAAATGGAAAATATCAGGAAGCTCTTTTGAACTTATTGAGTCACTTTCAGTGGCAAAGAGAGGCTCAAAAAGTGTTGCATAGATATCTTGCACATCTAGAGCAATAATCAAATCTGATTCAGCGATTATTTGGGGTAAAAACGAGGCATTCAAAGGGTGCTGCGAAGGAAATGAGAATCGGGCTGGCCCGTCGACTACCGGAATCTGGTGGGCTTCAGCCAAAGAGAGTAAATTTCTGAAACCAGTTTGAGACTCCCCAGCGTAATCTGTAACAATTACTGGGCGCAGCGACTTGGAGTACGCTTCCAAAAATTTGGCAATCACCGATTCGTTCGGCGCTGGTTCCGAAGGCACTGAGAGCTCATCATTCAACGCCTCAGAGAAGTCCATCCCGTTGATAGGATCCTCTTGGATGTCAACATCCAGACATATATATACAGGACCCTGGGGAGCACTCAATGCCGATGTAATAGCTCTAGCGAAAGACTCTGGCACATCTTGTATTGTGGCGGGCTGGTCATCCCACTTTACATAATCTCTTACAATCTGGCCCTGCGTTAACGCCGTGTGAATCCAATCGATCCAAGGTCGTCGCCGAGCCTTGCTCACGGGCCCAGTTGCACCAATTAACAACATTGGGACCCGATCACACCAGGCATTAAAGATGGCCATACTCGCTTGTTGGAGCCCAACAATATTGTGAAGTCCCACCGCCATCATTTTTCCGGTCGCCTTGGCATACCCATGTGCCATGGCAACTGAGAAGCCCTCGGTAGGAGAGGTAAGTAATTGTGGAGTATCCTCGACTTGAACGATGGAGTCATGAATTCCCCGAAATGTTGCGCCTGGAGTGCAGGAAAAATATCGAACGTCAGATTTCTTAAGTAGTTCAACAATAAGATCTGATCCATAGATTAATTCGCGCGACATCTTTCGCACCTCCACTTCTCAAATAGCAAAGCCTGCGCTTCTTTTAGCTAACTTGCTAGAGAAACGAACTTTCCTCTGTAATATGCAAGAGGCGCAATGTCTGATACCGCATGGAGACCAAGGACCTCACCCACGATCAGGTGATGATCGCCAATATCCTGCACTTGTGAGATTCGACAATCAATCCAACCAGAAGTATTAGATAAAAGCGGGGAACCTGTGACTGGCGAATGCTCCCAATCAAGACCTGCGAAACGATCTATTCCCTTCTTAGAGAAGACAGAAATCAACTCATGCTGGGATTCGCTGAGAATATTTACCGCGAAAAATTCTGAATGCTTCATTTGAGCCCATGTTGATGACGTGTGCGCAGCATAAAAAGAGACCAAAAGTGGATCTAGGGAGACGGAAGTAAAAGAGTTGATTGAGAAACCTATCGGACTATTCTCTACCATCGCCGTCACAACCCCTACGCCAGTTACGTAATGGCCGCAGACACGACGAAATTCGTCGCTAGAAATCTTGGTATCTTGTGACGTCACGAGGTTTGACCATCCCGCCACACAGGTTCACGCTTTTCTTGGAAAGCGGCCCGCGCTTCACGAAGATCCTCGCTGTGATAATCCAACATCTCCAACGTAAGCGAGTGTTCGAAAGCTGGCCCAGCCGCTCGTATCCAGTGGTTCAAAGTGCGCTTCGTACCCCTGATGGCTTGCTGTGAAGATGCTGCCAATCGATCTGCGATCTCCATTGCTTTAGACACTACTTCTTCCTTTGGAACCGACAGAGAAACCAATCCCATTTTTTCGGCTTCCGCTCCAGTGACAGGAATATTAAGCATCAATAGATATTTCGCTTTAGCCATTCCACAAAGTAGTGGCCAGATCATTACTGAGTGATCACCCGATACAACTCCATTACTTGTATGGCCATCAATAATTTTTGCATCGTCGGCTGCAACAGATATATCTGCCAAAAGTGCTACTGCAGCGCCAGACCCAACGGCTGCACCATTGATCGCCGAAACAACAGGTTTGTTCAAGTTTACGATTCCATACACAAGTTCAGTAGCTTCATGCATGATGTCCACTACGCCGGTGGGGGACTTCGGATTGACTCGTGCCTCCTTAAGATCTGCACCTGAAGAAAAAGCTCGGCCTTCACCAGTGATGACAAGCACTTTTGTTAAAGCGTCTTTGCCTACTTTGTAAAAAAGTTCAGTGAGTTGTGTGTGGAAGCGGTAAGTCATTGCGTTTAACGATTCTGGCCGACTCATCGTCACCAACAGGACGCCATTTGGGAAACGCTCAATACGCCAATCACCATTTGCATAATCTTCGTAGCCCGAACAAACCTGCTTTTCCGTTGTAGACACTATCTCTCCCATCGTTATCGAATGCATTCGGAATTCCAACTTTTCTACTTGTCTTAAGGCTTTGAATCTTTCTTAGCGAGAAAGGCTTCGAGTTCAATTGCATGTCCCGCACGTCTTTCCCGAATGCTTTGCAACACGTCATCAGGATCCTTTACAACTGACTTAGGATTCTTGAAGTGAGGAATTACGTATCGCCCAAAACGTTCTAGGGTTTCAATAATTTTTGCGTGCGGCATACTATCGAGCCGCAGCCATAACTGCTGGACACCAAGTTCCTCAAACTTTCGAATCTGCTTGATGCAGCCTTCGGGATCCCCGACAACGAAACTCGCTGAATCATCCATCATGTAGTCAGCATCTTCGATATGAGAGTCCACATGCTTCTTAATAGTCTTCGTGTACGAGTAGTCCGCACTCGTATCAGCAAGGCGATCGTAAGCACCTACAGCAAGTTTGACATATTCAAGAAGCGGCACAAACTTCTTACGTGCATCCTCTGCGGATTCCTCACATATGAGTCCGCTGATAAGAACTGACTTAAATTTGTGTTTATCTTCCGAATGATTGCCAGCGGCCCAAGCTTCATCGTATGCATTGAGACTTTCATTGAGTACCTCAAAGCCAGAAAAATTAGCGAAGGAGACTAGCCCAAGACCTTTTGCTCCTGCAGTCGCGGAAGACGCAACACTGGTAGCTGCAACCGCTAACGGTGGATGAGGTGTAGTTATTGGCTTCGGGATTAAACTGCGTGGAGGAACTTTATAGAATTCCCCCACAAAATTAAAAGGATCATTCAGAAAGGCAGAAACGATTAGATCAATGCCCTCCTCCATCTCCGCCTTATTTGTTTCAGAATCTACCTCGAACGCGCGTAGGGCCAGCATGGTGTTACCTCGTCCAAAAACCGCTTCCATACGTCCATGCGACAAAATATCTAACGTTGCGATTCGCTCAGCAGTCCTAATGGGATGATTAATACGACTAGGCATAAGTGCCACTGCGAAAGAAAACTTAATCCGGCTAGTCAAAGCCATCATGTATGAGTACAGGACTTCAGGGGCCGAAGTAGAGGCGCCTCCAATAGCCAGGTGTTGTTCGGAACATCCAAAAATGTCCCACCCGAAGCGTTCGGCCGCAATGACCTGGTCTACCAGCTCGTGATAGCGCTGGTAGTGTGTGGACCCGATTGGTGTGTCGCCCTCACTCAAGAATCCAAAGCGCACTTGTTCACCAACCTCGACGTAGCCTCGTATATTTATTAACTAAGTCCTTAGTAAAACAAATATTTTTGGGGCTGTCAACCAATGGGAATCAGACTCGAGGGGCTATACCGAGGATGGGAAGCACCTTTTCTAGTAAGTAACGGACATTTTTCACTATATCGCCTAATATCACCATGGAAATAAGCTCGTTTCCTTGATCTGCTGCCCATTGAATCCGCTCCGCACAGAACTCCGGGGTCCCGGCTATGACCTTAAAATCGATGAGTTCATCGGGAACAAATTCGGCCATCTTGTTACTTTCCTTGAGGTGATCCATGTATTCATATTTTTGAACGAACTCCGCTCGCTGAGCGCTACTCCACCCAGGAAGCCACGTTTCCAGTTCATGACAAAGCGTCCGAACCAAGTAGGGGCGGGCGGCCTTCCTCGCTTGAAGGCCGTCATCATCAATAATTATGCCGGTGTGAAATGCAACAGTTGGGACCGTAGAACGCCCGGCATCCAGGGCGCCCTTACGTATCGATGAACGCATGTATTCCATATGGCTCGTCACCATCAGCCCATTTGCGATCACCACCTCCGCTTCCGCTCCGGCCTGCTCGCAAGAGAGCGGGCCATCCGCCGCCCACCAAATTTGGGGGTTCTCCCACCGAGCCCATGTCTTTGCAGACACGCCACCGATTTCTACACTCTCACCTGCCCAAATTCCACGCATCATGTCTACGCTCTGCTTGAGTTCTGGCCGAGTTGATTTCTTGAGTCCAATCGTTTTTAGTGCACTATCTCCGTATCCCAAACCCAGAAAAAACCTATCCGGTGCCAGCTCATTTAATGTTGACATTGCGTTCGCAGTCACGCTTGGGTGACGCGTCTGAACGTTTGTCACAAAAGGACCTAACTGAATCGAATTTGTCTGCGAAGCTGCCAAAGCCATCGTTACATAAGGATCTCTCCAAAGAATCTGGCTGTCCCCAAGGCCGAGAAATTGAACACCTCGCGATTCCGCAGCTATTGCCAACTCAAGAATTTGAGACATTGGAATGCTTGGGAGAAGAACTATTCCTAGTCTCATCCTATTGGCGCCCAGACTCTCCATGTACATCATGCCAAACGAGCCTTACAAGATCATTAAACTCTTCAGTCAATTGATATTCTGGAGCGCGAGGGCGCACGGCTGGAACTCTTACTGAAGTGCGCACTTTGCCTGGCCGGGGAGTCAGTACAATTACGCGATCTGCTAAATAGACGGCCTCTCGAATGTCATGTGTAATAAAAATAATGCTCGCGTCGCTCGACAGGGCTATTTTCTGCAACTCGTCTTGCAGATTCTCCCTAGTTTGAGCGTCAAGGGCACCAAATGGCTCATCCATGAGGAGAACTTCAGGGTTGATCGCCAAAGCGCGAGCCAAGTTCACGCGTTGCTGCATACCACCAGAAATCTGATGCGGGAAGTATCGAGGAAAATCCTTTAGTCCCACCAACTCGAGGTAAGGCATGACTTCGTCGCGTATTTTTTTACGCTTCCACGGGGCTGTCCACTTCCCATTCCATTGTTTAAGTTCCCGGCCAAAAGAAACGTTATCAATAACTCGACGCCACGGATAAAGATTCGCTTGTTGTGAGACAAAACCTAGACGGGGAAGGGTGTGAGGAGATTCTGTAACAACCGAAACTTCACCGCTTGTCTGCTTAAGTAGTCCAGCAATAATTCGAAGTAACGTGGTCTTACCACAGCCAGAGGGGCCGACTACGGCAACAAATTCACCATTTCCCACCCGAAAGGAGACATCATCTATGACGCGTAAAACACCTTGCGATCCCGGTATTTCGAATTCCATCAATAAGTTCTGAATAATTATTGAAGAATCGCCATCAGTCAAAGAAGATTCCTCTGCCGAAGAGGGTAGATTCATATTATTCATTATGTTCCACTTTGCCAGCCACACAGAAGTCTCTGAAAGAAACCTAGTAACAAGGTGAGCAGTACTCCCATTCCAGCCAATATTACTGTTACAACAAATACGTCGACGGTATTAAAGAGCTGTGACGCCTGAATAAGCAAGTATCCGAGTCCTTGAGTTGCACCAAACAGATCTGCTACGACCACTCCCACAATTCCTCTTCCTACGGCTAGACGCAAACCTGCAAAAATAAACGGAAGCGCTCCGGGGAAGACGAGTTTTACAAACTGTTCTAAACGCGAGGCCCGAAATGCAAGTGCAATCTCTTCATACTGTTTAGTTACGCTGTCAACTCCAGCAACGGTATTAATAACCATCGGGAAGAAGGCCATCAAAGCAACTATCACAGCTTTTGCTTGGAGACCTAGGCCCAACCATATGAGAATCAATGGCGCTAACGAGATCGAGGGAGTGGCATAGAGTGCGGAGATCCAAGGATCGAGAGCATCACGAAGCCTTTCAATCTTGCCCATAGCTAATCCAAGGGGAATGGCGGTCAAGGCACAGAATATGTAACCCAGCGCGAATTGCGAGAAACTCGTAAAAATGTGCTTCTGAATTGAACCGTCTGCCAAAAGTTCAAAGAATCGGGCGAATATTTTGGTTGGGGGCGAAAGCACCAATCCATTGATGTGAAAGATGGGTATTGAAAATTCCCAGAGAAGTAGGCCAGTCAAGATCGATAATACTGCACGACGTGTACGACGACGTCCTCCGCTACGTCGCTTTTTAAGTGGCGTAGCGGAGTCCTCGACTGCTGCATCGGACTTCATTGAAATCAGATTATCTACGGCTTTGGTGGGCTGAACCACTCAACTATCCAAGAAACTTGCGGGCTGTTTGGATGTATGACTGATCGACAACCTTGTTGAGATCTAGCGTGCCCTTCAAGATTCCGTCACGCACATTCAGACGTACCGTATTGTTTAGCGCCTGAAGATCCTCTTCCGGGACTGTAATTCGGTAATCATTTCCAGCCTTGAGATATTCCTCATAGGTCGCAGTTGCTGCCTTGGCAGGAATCTTGTAGCGAGTAACCATCGCAGCTTCAACTGCCGCACGATTCTTCGCATCAGCTAGAAAGTTACATCCTTGAATCCACGCAGCTAAGAATCGAACAGTTGCGGCTTGATTCTTCTTTAGCCAGCTTGACTTGGCATATGCGCCACCGAGTTCATAGTCTGCAGATAGTCCCTTTTGCACATAAGAAATAATCTGATATCCATACTTTGCCTGATTATCTACGTTCTCAGCTGCTGGTGAGTTCAGCACTGTAGCTTTACCTAGACCGGCCTGCACTGCAGCCATACGAGCTGGCGAACCTCCAGAAGTAGATACTGGAGTCCAGCTACCCGCTCCTAATGCATTATCTAGAACAATGCCAGCAAAGGTAGTACTGGAAGTACCCGTAGGAGCAACGATGATCTTCTGTCCCTTAAGTTGCTTCAGACTTGTTACATCATTTGGTCCCACGATTGCAAAGAGTGGACCAGCGATAGATGCAACAATGTTGAGGTCAGCCGCGCCTTGCTCCATTGCAATCAACGGCGCTGGACCCGTGAGAGTAAAATCCACATCTCCACTTAGAAGTGCTCTGGTGGATTCGGCGTCGGTACCAAACACAACAGGCGTATCTACTGTCAGGTTCATCTTGCTGAAATAGCCTTGCTCACGTGCGGTATAGAAACACTCGTAGTTCAAACCTTCGCTAAAAGTAGCCACATTGATTTTAGCTTGGGTCATATCTATCTTGGGTTTAGGTACCTCTACCGCGGCTGCAGGTACGGCAGCTGCCTTGGGAGCAAGTACCCAAGTGAGTTTCTTCGATTTGGCGTTGAGAGCACAGACGTAAGAAGCATTTTTAATAACAGTGCGAGTTCCGCTCTTTTGACATGTGGCACCCGGTTTAGCCGGAGCGGCTGCAACACCTGTAATCGTAGTTGCTGCAAGAAGTGCGAATATTCCAACGGCCACAATTCCGGCCCTACCTACTGGACGACCTACAAAACGCTTCATAATGTCTCTTTCCGCTGTTGGGCTGTAAAAAAAATTTGTTGACCGATCATTAAGTTAAGGCTCTGATCGAAGCCTGTCAATGGCCCCGGAGAACTGTTGGCATAACCTGAAACACCACTTGGTTCTCTGATATCCAGAAATCACGCGGAGGTCTATCTCCTCATGAACCTGGGCAACTCTTCAAGCGGACTGTGCTTGTCCGGACAATTTTTAACGAAACTCAGACATCTAATTCTTTGCGATTCCATTTAGTAATGTAGAGGCAATCTCCTTAGCAACCGCTTTGGAGTCGACATCTCCTCCAGGCAGCAACCATTGTAAAGTCCAATTCAGCGCACCCAAGACAACTAACGTAGTTACTCGAGGATCCTTCACATCAAACTCACCTGACTTATTTCCGTCAATGATGACCTGTGTAAAAATACGACGATACTCTCTGTCACGTTTACGTAATTCTAAAATATTATCTTCCGGCAGATGTGCTTGATCGCGGAGCATGACGATGAACCAGTCTCTACGTTCTATCATCAAAAGGATATGAGTTTCCACAAGCCTCGTAAATTTTTCTAAACTAGTACCTGTGAATGATTCGTATTGATTTGCAGATTCAATCAAGGAGTCAATAGGCCGATAAACCGTTTGTAGAAGAAGATCCTGCTTACTCTTGATGTAATAATAAAGAGCCGCAGATGTGAACCCAAGTTCACTTGCAATATCTTCTATAGTCGCTCCACGGTAACCTTTAAGCGCAAAAACGCGGAGACCTGCATCGAGTACTTCTTCGTGTCGGCTGCGGGCGGACTTATGAGTCTGCTTTGGCTTTTCGCCGCTCAATGTACCCACCTCTCTAGGTCTTCGCGCGCTAAATAAAAAATGATTAGATTAAGTAGCCTACACCATTAGGACATTTGGTTTATTCCCCACTTGACCTGCGATCTAGTACCCATGATGGAATGTCAATGGCGCGTGCGTTCATTCTACAGTTCCGGAAGTCACAGGTAGTGCAACATATGAGGGCCGCGTTGAATCATGGAATACCGAATTTAACGCCACTACCGCTGACCTTTCTACCCCTGCAGATTCACCTGTATTTGTATTCACATCAAATCGAGGAAAATTAGAGCTAGAAATATCTAGACGAATACGGTGACCGACCGAGAAGAGGTTTGCAGTTGGATATAGCGTGATTGTTATTGGTACGCATTCTCCGGGTGTCACGAATTTCTCTACGTCACTCTCCCGATACCTCAGCCTAACGATACTATCTGTGAGATTCATCGAATATCCGCGAGGGAATGATTGAGATGGCGGATACTCATCAATCAATTTCGCAGTGAAATCTGTATCTACCGCTGACGTACTTACCCAGAGATGAACTTGAATCGGTCCAATAATTTCGACAGCATGATCAAGAGGTGATGTTCGGAAAACTAATACATCTTTTCTCGAAGCTAAGGGTAAATACGGCGGAGTGCATCCGAACACAGATGCATTTTCTACCTGATTAAACCCACCGGCAGGAGTAATGTCTTGATACCGGAAAGATCCACCAGCTGCATTTGTATCTGTAACACCCGGAGGCATAGGTAATAAATCAGAAAGCGAAGAAATACTTCCACCGATGGTAGGCACGGGCCGACCTGGATCAAAACGATATTCAGTCTTTGAACTTTTTTCAGATGGTAGAGACGATGTTAAGGATCCGTCTTGATGCAAATATAGGTTTGTGAATTGAGTCTGCGGGAGCGGCCACTCCTTAGCATTCTTCCAATATCCCCCGTGCAGAATTTTTCCATCTGGAGTTCTAATTCCTTCGCCACCACCCATAACGAAGATGCTTATTGGATCGCCGGAGAAAATCTCTTGATTCTTGCCCTTGAGGGAAGCATCAAACCATTGCTGATGAAGCAAACGTAGATCCGCAATAGCTGCACTTTCGCCATAATCAACATTTCCCGCCAAACGGTTCTCCGGCATGCCCGTTCCGTGAACCCAAGGTCCTACCACCAATTTCAATCGATGCCGTCCTAAAGTACGGAGCCCTTCATAAGCCTCAAAAACAGACCGAGGATAAGAGTCGTACCATCCACCTATAAGCAAGACGTCAGAATGAGGGAATTTATCAAAATAGAGTTCAGGTGCGTATCCAGGTTGCTTCCAATACTCCGAATAATCTGACTCAGAGGAAATCTTTAACGCCCACTCCTCATACTCAGGGATAAGTGCGAGTTGAGTTGCTCCTTTGCGCAGCGGAAGCCGAGTCAACCATTCCCTTGTAGTTGGAGCTCCAAAATTTAATGCTTCCATGAGGCCTGGTTGCTCCACCAAATCACGTCGAGCATTAGTAGCTGAATGCCAAAAGGCCCAACCGAGCCATCGCAGCTCGAAGGCCCCCCCTTGGCGCATGGAACTTCGCCACGAATTTGTCGCGCTTTGATGAGGAACAAAAGCTTTTAGGTTCGTAGGCCCGTACGAGGCCATTGCCATTTGAGTAAAACTCGAGTACGAGGTACCCCAAGCAGCTACTTGACCGTCGGACCACTCTTGATTATCAATCCATTGAAGCGTTTCGACTCCGTCAGGTCCTTCTCCAGCAATAAACGTCAACTTCCCCTCTGAAGCGAAAGTCCCCCGGACATCTTGAATTACTGCAACGTATCCTCTCCGGGCAAACCATTCGCTGTATCCCCATTTGCGCTCAACCGCGCTTTTATCGTAGGGCGTTCGGTGAAATATCGCAGGGAACTTTCCGGGTACCGCTTTACCATTAAGCGCAGGACGATATAAGTCAGTAGCTAGCAAGGTTCCATCAGACATTTTGATCATGACATCTCGTTCAATCACGATCTCATTAAGCGGCGGATTTTCGCTTATCGGAGCTCCTGGCAGCAAAAACTTCATCTCACAACTTCACTTTCAAATGAGGATCGATTATTGGTCGTAACTCATGCCCACTCGAGATCGACTTCAAAGCCTCAGATGCACGAGCCAGTGGATATCGATTTCCCAACAGCGCAGCAAATGGATAGATTTCCTGATTTTGATCTGCAAAATTGAGAGCGCGGTAGTAATGCGAGATATCAGCGCTTACTGTTCCAGCTACATGCAATTGTCCTATGTTGAACTGGGCTCCCATAATCTTCGCTGGCTCTCCCGTGGACTGCCCACCAAGTACGAGGTAGCGTCCTCCACGTCTGACAAGCGAAAAGCCTTCGGTTAGTGCAGCCGAATTCCCAGCACATTCAACAACAAGGTCTGCTCCTCGGCCATCTGTTACATCTCGAATAGCTTGGACGCGTTCTTCGTGAGTTGTAGCCTCAATATCGAGAACGGAATACGCACCCCACCGCATCGCAAGTTCTAATCGCTCCTTAGGCGCGCCAATTGTTATTACACGACTCGCACCACTTCTCAACGCATATGCGAGCGCAAAGAGACCAACAGCCCCGGCGCCTTGAATGACAACCGTATCAATGGTTGAGACTCCACCAATCTTTTCAAAACCGTGAATCGCTGTACGTAATGAACATGTGGTTGATGCTGCAATTGCAGGGTCTAAGCCACTTGGAACTTTTACGACTTTGCATTTTGGAAGGATATAAGCAAATTCAGAAAAACCTCCAAGTAGATATGGTGTTTCATCTGCCCCACCCCATCCATAACTCTTCGAATTTGGGCAAAGGGTCGGTTGCTTCGCGATATTGCACCAGAAACATTCTCCGCACCATGCATAGGACCAGGCAATGAGATCACCCACTTGTAGAGATTGACCCATCGCATCTTTCGTTCGACCTTCGCCAAGTTCAACAATTCGTCCCACGATTTCATGGCCCATCACAAGGGGGATACGTGAAATACTTGGAAATCCCCCAGCTGCCATATGAGCGTCAGTGCCGCAGACAGTGGTTGCTTCCACTCGAACCAGAATTGAACCCGACTCGAGATCAGGGATAGGCAAATTCCAGACTTGAAGCGGAGCCCCATACTCCACTAAGACAGCCGCTGAGCTCGTCCCTTGGCTCATATCCTGGTTTCTCCCTTGTTTGACCGCTAACTTAGTCCACAGTAAGTAGAAAGCAAGGTATAAAGCGATCGCCAAATCGTCAACTACTCACCTGTTCGAGAGGAATACCCATCCCATGCCACCTGTTTCTTGGAGCGATCCCACCTCAAGCGCCACAGAGAGATACTCCCTACTTTTATCCAGCGTGCAGGATTACTTGGACGCGCTCTACAACGGGGATGTCCCACTATTCGAACGGGTATTCCATGCCAAGGGGCGACTGACATCGACTGTCGAAGGTCAAATTATCGACATGGGTATCCCTGAATATATGAAAATGGTGGCTGGCCGCCCTTCACCCGCTGATAGAAATGATCCTCGAATGGATCAAGTTCTCCATGTGTCCATGCCATCTCCCACCACCGCACATGCACGGGTCAACGACGCCTACCTACCAAAATTCTTCACAGATGACCTCACCTTCATATGGGACGACAACCGCTGGCAGATTATTCAAAAGGTTTGGCACTTCACACTCATTTAAGTCCAGCTTCCCTCCCTAGATGGCTTGATGCTTGACATCTAATAAGTAAGCCCGTTTACTAAACGCTTAGAAAGTAGCCAATTTTTGCGCAGCTAAATATTCGGGAGATTCGCAATGAATAAAGAGCCAAACCTGCTTGATCAAATTTTTGCATTGAGAGATGAGCAAAACAAGGCTCGCAAGGCCGGTCGACTCATCGTGCGCGAAGAAGAAGCTACCTTGGAAACCAACCGACATTCCACAATGCGGTGGTATGTGCATCCTTCCTTCACAGATCTTGTTGACCACAACACACTCTTCTATCGATATGAGATCCCGCCGATGAGCGCCACAGGTGTTCAACATCGTCAAGGAAACATGGTTTCTTACGTTCTCTCTGGGTACGGATACACAGAAGTAGATGGCGTACGGCATCCCTGGGAAGCCGGAGATGTAATTGGGCTCCCACCTAGGGTCTTTGGACTCACGTATCGCCACGTCAATGAATCAAACGAAATTGCCAAACTTGTTACAGCTGAACCTAATCTTTATGAAGCTCTTGGAGTTGAGATGGGAGCCGGATACAACCAAGTTTCGGATGCTCCCCGAACTGGCGAGCTACCACCAGCACCAAAAAAGACAGCTACGCCTGCACCACCGGCCGGTACATCTCGGTCACGAGAAGGTGCGGAAATTATTACTGGACGCGACGATTACGAAAGATTTCTTGATAGACACCATGAGCGAGCGTTCAGGGCGATTGACGGAGATATCGTCATCCGAGGCAAGTCACTCTCTATTCAACGCACTCGTCAGGCTGATTCGACTTGGTTCCTTAACTCGCAAACTGTCGGCGCACCAGATAATACGGCTGCCCTGCAGGATTGGGATGTGTTTATGCACCACATCCGTGAGCATACGGGTGAACACAGCCACCAGGGAGGACTGCTTATTTATGTAGTCTCTGGAACTGGTTGGACAAACGTAGGGGATAGAAAAGTTGTGTGGAAGGCAGGAGACTTACTACTTCTGCCAATAACAGAAGGCGGTATACCGCACCAGCACTTTAATGATGGTGACGTGGAAACAGCTCGGTGGATTGCATTCATCCACCGTCCAATGCAAGATGCCTTGGGATCAGTTATCTCTCTCCTTATGGATCTGCAGGAACACAGTCATTAATTACAAGAACACAGTTATTAATTAAATATCTTAAATCTCAAACTGAGGCTTCAGTTGTATTAATGCCGCTAAGAAAGGTGAGTAGCACTGCTGCAAAAAAAGAAGTGGCATCGCGTAGGCTTAATTGAACAAAAGCACTCGTGAGGCCTTCTTTCTTCGGATGCCTGCACAGTAAGATAGCGAGGTGAAAAGAAGCTTTCCCACCATCAACCATTTTCGAATTTTTCTTCATCTACCGAAGATTTCATTCGATCGTCGGGCTAAGCGCCTCAAAACGGCACTCACAATTTGGGATTTAAGAGTCCAGGCAAAGAAACGTACTCCACGAGGCCCTTTTGATTATGTAGATGGATCCGCGGAAAGCGAAGCTTCACTTGCACGTGCACGCAATATCTTTTCAAATATCGAATTCCAACCATCGGTACTGAGGGACGTCTCATCGGCCTCCACGAGAACCACATCGCTAGGCCACACATTCGACCTACCATTTGGCTTTGCGCCCACGGGTTTTACCCGAATGATGCACGCAGCCGGAGAAGTCGCAGTGGCCCAAGTCGCTGCAGAATTTAACATCCCCTACGTACTCTCAACCCTCGGCACTACATCCATCGAGAACGTAGTAGCTGGGGCCCCCAAGGGAACCAACTGGTTCCAGCTCTACATGCTCAAGGACATGGCACGAAATCTCGAGACAATCGATAGAGCCAAAGCCGCAGGCGTCGATACTTTGGTTCTCACAGTCGATGTCCCAGTCTCAGGTCTTCGACTCCGAGATGCTCGCAACGGATTGACCATTCCACCATCATTAACCTTCCGCTCGCTAATTGATTTCTGCAAGAAACCTGGCTGGCTGGCGAACTATCTCACCACTCCTCCACTCGAATTCGCCGCCATGTCCTCCTGGAATGGCACTGTGGCCGAGATGCTTGATGCGCTCTTCAATCCTTCAGTCACATTTGAAGATCTCGAGTGGATTCGTGAACGCTGGGGTGGATCACTCGTAATAAAAGGTATTCAGACACCTGAAGACGCAATTAAGTGCGTAGAACTCGGGGCTAACGCGATAATTCTTTCTAATCACGGTGGACGCCAAATGGATCGCGCTGTTCCACCGCTGGCGCAACTTCAAGAAGTCGTCGAACTGGTGGCTGGACGCGCAGAAGTTCACCTAGATACCGGCATCACCCACGGCGGCGATATTGCAGCTGCGCTTGCTTTGGGGGCAGACTTCGTCTGGGTCGGTCGCTCCTACTTATATGGCCTCATGGCCGGTGGTCAAGGCGGCGTCAAACGAGCCGTCGAGATACTCAGCCAAGAACTTGTACGCACCATGAAGCTCTTGGGCGTGACAACAATCGAGGAGTTAGATAAACGACATATCAAAATGCCTTCATGCTAACTTGTGAGCAATTGCGAAGGCGGACACTACTCAGCTCTTGCTCCAAGAATTATGAAGGAGCCTGACGTGGATCTAAAGTCACGAATAGAGATTACCGCCGCTCAGCTAGACGATCTTCGGCGGCTGTCTTCGGGTGAAATCTCAACTAATGATTCGGTATTAGATCAGCATGGCCGTGACGAATCTGCATTTCCACCCGTGAAACCATCAGCAGTTGTCACGCCGCATTCAACTGAAGACGTTTCAAAAATCCTCGCTTACTGCAACACGAATCGCATTCCGGTCGTAGCGTTTGGAGCCGGATCCTCTTTGGAAGGTCATGTGCTTCCCATCTATGGCGGTATAAGTCTTGACATGACTCATATGAATGAAATCTTAGAAGTTCGATCCGAGGATTTATTGGTCAGAGTCCAACCAGGTGTTCATCGAATGGCACTCAACGAAAATCTAAATAAAGTGGGCCTTTTCTTCTCAGTCGACCCAGGTGCCGATGCCACCTTGGGAGGCATGGCCGCCACAGGGGCAGCAGGAACTACCACCGTGCGCTACGGATCCATGCGTGAGAATGTCTTAGCGCTCGAGGCAGTTCTTGCTGATGGAACAATCATTAAAGTGGGGCGAGAAACACGCAAACTTTCTGCTGGTTACGATCTCACTAGATTACTTGTCGGTTCAGAGGGAACGCTTGCTGTCATCACTGAGCTCACACTAAGGGTCCACGGAATACCGGAGAAGATGGCAGCCGCTACCGTAATTTTTCCTAGCCTTGCTCAAGGGGTAGAGGCAGCCACCACAATAGTTCGTTCCGGAGTAGCCATTGCGAGATGTGAATTTCTCGATGCAATCTGCATAAAGAATGTAAACGCCCGCGATGGATTGAGCCTGAGCGAAGCCCCTACGCTGCTCTTTGAATTTCATGGCAGTAAACAAGGTGTTGCAGAGGACGCCCAAATTGTGGGTGAAATTGTGAGCGACTTTGGTGGGTCAGAATTTAGCTGGAGCACCGAAGAAGGAGCTAGGCGTAAATTATGGCAAGCGCGACACAATGCTTACTGGGCCAGTTTAGTTGCACATCCTGGGCAACGGATCGTGACCACAGATACTGCTGTCCCCTTGTCTCGGTTAGCAGAGGCGGTAGCTGTCGCTGAAGAAATTTTTGGATCATCAAGATTTCCATACTCCATCTTGGGCCACGTGGCAGATGGCAACTTTCATTGTTTCGTGATGGTGGATCCCAATGACCCTCAACAGCTCGATGAAGTTAGAGAGCTCACGCACCAACTTACCAATCGAGTTCTTGCTATGGGAGGAACGTGCACGGGTGAGCACGGCATCGGATTGGGAAAGATTGATGATCTTGTGAACGAGACTGGCAAGGCAGGTGTGGAAGTGATGCGCAGCATCAAAGCCACCTTAGATCCGAATAATATTTTGAATCCAGGCAAAATCTTTCATAAATAGGGCTCTCCTCATCACTCAGGTACTTTTCACCCACTCGCCATAGACATTCACCATATCGCCGATCCCAAAGCCGGCATTCCAGAGTCGATCGATATCTGCATGCAACATCCGCACGCACCCGTGTGACGCAGGATAGGAAAACACGAGTGCATCAGTGGCCGAACCATGAATGGCCATGCCGCGGTGGAAGAACTTGGGGCGGTACATCATCGCTTCTGGATAGAGGGTCGACTCGTACCATCGAGCTACTTCCCACTCGACTTTCCATACGCCCACACTGGTGGAGAGGTATCCAGGGATGCCGCTGGAGACCGGAAATACGCCCAACACCACATTTCCTGGAGTCACCCACGTGGCCGTTTGGCAAGTGATATTGACATTAAGCCCCACAAATTGATTTGTAGCAGGTGTCAGCACCTTTGTGGCAACAATTTGGCTCGCTTCGAGTTCACTCGGCATTATTCGCGTCGATTCCCCGTAAGTTAATTCGCGCCAGGCGCAGAGAGCACGTTGCGTCTTCTCGTCATAGACGCCATCTACTTTCCCAACAGGCAACCCCAGCGCATCGAGCGCATCTTCAACATACATTTTGCTGGGAATCGGATTCGTGAGCGGGAGTTCAATCTTTGGAGCCAGAGTCATCGCCGGCGTTGGAGATGGAGATGCAACGACACGTGGTGGCGTGACCGAATTCGAGCGAGTAGAGAAGAACACCACCGAGACTCCAACAATAACGATGGCGAATGCAGCACCTAAGATGACAGAAAAACCAATAAAGAGTCTACGAAGTGGTGACATTAAGGATGCATCAAAACCGTGCGATAAACATCAAGCGGATTACGGTTAGTTTCAATAATCACTCCTTCGAGGTCTGCAATGGGGCGGCGATGGGAGACCAACTCCCCCACCGGAATAACACCAGAAGAAACCAATTCGACTGCCTCTGCGTAACGACCGCCACCACCATGAATCCCAATGAGAGATTGGTCTTTGAGTAGCAGATCTGCAATGCGAAGTGAATGCGATGAAGCACCAATTGAAGCAAATACCCCTCCGAATCCCATCCATTCGATAGCAAGTTGTGCTCCGGGGATCGAGGAAGAAGTTTCGACGGCAACTGCTCGTGCACCAGTCGGTGAATGTGCGGGAGTTATCTCCGCTGGCGATATGCAGGTGATCCCCCAAGAGCGAACTTTTTCCCGTCGCGATTCCACAGTTTCCACCACAGTTACTTGGTATCCATCTAATGCAAGAACTCGGGCCGCCACGATTCCGATAGGACCTCCACCCACCACCAGCACGGGAGAATCACTCGTCACAACTGTCTTGAGCCTCTCGCGTAAATGAAGTGCTACACATACGGGTTCGAGAACAGTTCCTGCCTCATCGCTGAGTTCATCCGGAATCGGGATGGCATTTTCTTTCGGAACCGTGAGGAATGCTGCAAAAGTTCCAGGAGCAGTCATTCCAAGAAATCTATATTCTGCGCAGGCATTTCTTCTCCCAGATAAGCAGTACGCACACGTGCGACAACTGATTGCTGGATCTAGCACCACACGTTGACCAGTACCGACTACTTCCCCGACTGCGTCATGGCCAAGGACTACGGGCATGAAGCCCCAATCAGATTCATAAAGATGAAGGTCAGTGCCACAGACACCCGTGGCTCGTATCTTGACGAGTAACTCGCCATCCTGCGGAGTGGGGATATCCAGGTCAGTGATTTCAATAGTACGAAGCTCAGTTAAGGTCGGGGTTCTTCCACCAGCCACGCTTGCCATAGGGAGAGTCTAGGGCTTAGTAAACGGGCCTCATTTGCCCCACCATGGGGCAGACAAATGGGTCAGAATTCTTGCTCAGCCCAACCTCATTGAGATGGCGCATTACGACCATATAACTTGAGATGAGATTCATTTCGACTAGAGGAACGCCGCGCTCTGCACAGAACTCCACCACGATCTTATGAGCTTTCGCCAAGTGTGGACGCGCCATGGAGGGGAAGAGGTGGTGTTCTACCTGACGGTTAAGCCCGCCCATGAGATTGTCCGTCAGCCAACTCCCACGGATATTGCGGCTAGTGAGTACCTGACGTTGGAAGAAATCAATCTTGGAATCTCGCTCGATAAGAGGCATCCCTTTGTGATTAGGTGCAAAGGCAGCGCCCATAAAGAACCCAAACATCATCATCATGAAAACCCACAACGCCATTGCCCAGAGCCAACCAAACATCAGAGCCATCGCAATATATGGAACCGTTTGGCGTACAAGCATGAGACCAAATTCAAGGAATCGAATTCCCAACTTGCGATCCTTGCGACCTAGGCCGATAAAACTATCCGCGAGGAGATCAAAGCCTGTGAAGAGCAGGAGCAAAGGAAAGAGGTAACCCTGACGATCACTCAGCCAGCGCTCCAGACCCTTTTTCTCATTGCGAGATTCCACAGTAAAACTGAGGACACGAATATTGATGTCCGGATCCTCGCCGATAAAGTTAGGTTTCTGATGATGCTTATTGTGCTTGCGTAACCAAAACCCATAACTGAGCCCAGCAAAGAGATTAGCCAAGATGAGGCCCACCCAGTCATTAGCTTTATTATTTCGAAAGATCTGACGGTGCGCAGCCTCGTGTGCGATGAACCCATACTGCGCGCTCAGCACGCCAAGCAGTCCGGCCATCAAAAAACCTAAAAGGATCCAAGCACTATTGCTATTGGTGAAGAAACTGAGGAAACCTCCCCCCACCCAGAGCCCAGATGCAACGACAGAGAAAATGATGAGTCGAATGACGTAAAAGGAGGGCTTCTTCTTGAGGAGCCCAGCATCCATTACACGAGCCAAGATTTCACTGAAGACCGTAGGCGCTGTGCGATGGGCGAGAATCGTCATGCGCCCAGTCTAGTCGGGATCACCCCTGCCCACCTGGCGAGACGCAGACGCCTTCCCCGGTCTTCTAAAGTGCCCACAGAAAGCTCGGTGACCCCATTATTTGAGTCTGAAGGGGGAAAGAGCCGTAGAATCAACTCATTGTTTAACGACTGGTCGAGGGAGTTTTTTACATTGGCATCTCATCCAAATAAGCCGAATGCGATTCGAGAAGGCTTAGACAGAATTATCGCAAAAGGAAGCCTCTCGTTTGTCTTCCTCATTTTTCTTGTTGGGTTAGTGGTCAACTTCGTCGTCGCCGCCATCACCGCACTTGTGGAATTGGAACCTAAAGAAAACTATTTAAGCAAGCTCGCGAACGAAATGTGGATAAATGTAAATTTCACTTTCCTCGGGGGCAGCGGACCGGACCATTTCTGGGCTCGAGTGTTTATACCGATCACTGCAATTCTTACAATTGGTGTCACCGCAATCATCTTTGCTTACACGACTAACAAACTTTCTGATTATTTGACAGAGCTGCGAAAAGGAAAATCGCCAATCACTTTTGTTGATCATACGTTAATTCTTGGATGGTCAAATCGTATCTACTCAGTTATCAGAGAGTTAGACACCGCCAATCAGAACCAAAAGAATCCAGTAATTGTGGTCTTCAGCAATATGGATCGAGGTGAGATGGAAACCTTGCTCAAAGCAAATCTTGGTGATGTGAAGCATACAAAAATTATCACGCGTGAAGGTGATCCCACCAATATCAATGAGCTCACAAGAGCGAATGCGCCTGGTTCTAAATCCATCATCATTCTCGACGCCTCGAGCGATAGCGATGCCACGGTTATTTCTACGATTCTGGCAATTCAAGCGATAGATAATTCATCGCTAGTGCCGATAGTCGCCGAAATGGATAGCGATCTCTATTCGGAGGCACTAGAAGAGAGCCTCGAAAGAAGCATCTCGATCGTGAGATCGAATCAACTCATCACTCGAATCACAGCGCAAAGTACAAGAGCAGCTGGCCTCACCCCTGTTTTGCTCGATCTCTTGGACTTCGATGGTGATGAGATTTATTTTGGATTGGCTACCGAGTTAATTGGTCATACCTACGGAGATTCTCTTACAGCATTTGAAGAGGCGGCCATTATCGGGCTGCGAAATAGCGAGGGCATAATTTTTGTAAATCCTCCAGGAGACACAGTAATTGGCGAGGGTGATCACGTAATTGCAATCGCAAAAGATGATGATCGCATCATCTTTGCCGGACTTGCACCAGAATTAGACTCAATCAAAAATCAATCGCGCGAATTGGAAGCACATACATATCGCGAGCCAGAACGTATTTTGGTCCTTGGCTGGTCACAAATGGGTCACAACGTGATTAGTGAAATGTTGCCATTCCTTCCTCCCAACTCTACGTTGCAAGTAATTGCGGACTCAAGAATTGCAGACATCTCTGGACTCACTGGTGACCCTTTCCCCGGGCTAGCAGTCACCTATACCGAAGCACCTACAACTGTTGGGCAGCTTGCCGATTCGGTGAGTGGGACAAGGTACGACGAAGTGATGATTTTGGCTTACCGAGAGGGAGTTTCAGCCCACGACGCAGACTCACGGACGCTTGCCACCATCCTCGTGATGAATCGCCTATTCTCTGTAGAAAATAACGGAGTAGAGCCAACTCGATTGATTGCCGAATTACTGGACTCCAAGAATCTTCCGCTCGCAAAAGTGGCTTCAGCTGATGATCTTGTGATGAGCGATAATTTGGCGGCGCTCCTCATCGCGCAGTTATCAGAGAATGCCGATCTCAAACCGATATTTGATGATCTCTTTGATATCCAAGGTGCAACGATAAATATTTATCCGATAGAGCGGTATGTCCCTATGGGCCAGGGCATTTCCTTCCAGGAATTAGTCGCGCACGCACACTCCTTTGGAGAGTCAGCGATTGGCTACCGAATAGATCTGGACCATCGGGAGGACGCCCAAGCGGGCGTTCGCCTTAATCCCTCTAAATCCATTCGATTTACGCCAGCGGCTGGTGACGGACTCATTGTTGTCGGTCCCGCAACCGTGTAGCTCTCACTCCTGACTATCTAGATCTCAAAACGTGTTTTAGCACTCCTGATGTTAGGATTTTGGCATGACTTTGCCACGAAAAGTTGGTTTCTGGTTCTGGTTCGCCTCGTCCCTGGCACGCCCCGTTGCCTTTTTAATTTGTAAGCGTGAGTGGCGTGGTCGTTCCAATATTCCAAGGACTGGCTCAGTGATTATTGTCGCAAATCATATTTCGATGGTAGATCCCTTGCTTTTTGAACACTTTGTTTACATGAGCGGGCGCGCACCAAGAGTCTTTATCAAGTCATCACTCTTCAAAGTACCCATGCTGGGTAAGATCCTCGTAAAGACCGGACAATTTCGGGTGCCTCGTGATTCTCAGAGTATGTCGGAAGTTCTAGGCGAGGCAAAGACCGCGCTTTTACGTGGGGATCTTGTGAGTATCTACCCCGAAGGAACGATTACCCGAGAACCTCATCTTTGGCCCATGAAAGGCAAGCACGGAGCCGCAAGATTAGCCCTGGAAACAAATGTTCCAGTGATTCCTTGCGCCCAATGGGGCGCCCAGCAGCTCCTCCCGCCGTATAGCAAGAAATTTAAGTTCTTCCCAAGGCCTACGAGCATCGTTCATGCCGGTCCACCTGCAGACCTCTCCAGATGGCAGGGCAAAGAGGTAACTAAAGAAGTTCTTGATGAAGTTACAGAGTATTTCATGGGTCTTATCACGGCGCTGTTGGAAAAAATTCGCCATGAAGAGGCTCCAAAAATTCGCTTTGTCTACGAAAAGTAAATGAAGACCAGTCCCAAATTATTCAGGGCTGATCTTCACTTACTTAACTTCTAGCTAAAACACATGTGCTCTCAAAGTTTCAAGAGCGAGGTAGCTTACAAGAAGCTCTTAGGCTTGCTTGCAAACTCCCAGATAGGGCTGAGTTTTGAATGAAACTCGGAGTAATCGAGGCGCTTATCGGCTCCACCAAATTTAGAGATATAGCGATGTGCCTCACGGGAATCCAATCCCCACTCTAAGAGCAACATTTCAATCTCCACCATTTCAATGAAGCCCGATTCATCAATATCTAGTTGATTGAAAACGAATTTGGACTTCTCTGCTGGGGTCTGCATATGAGATGAAGCTTCTTTTGAGAGCACTTCCTGAGCCCGGCCTGACAACCAGATGGTTGAGGTAAAGGTGCCGAAATCAATGCCGTTTGATTTACCGAAATTACTCATGAAGGACTCCTTCACGTCAGAGTTGGCTCCCCACTCGTTGAGCAAATTCTCCATTTCGCTAATCTTTAAGGAACCTGACTTATCTACATCGAGATAATCAAAGACAGCGCGAGCGTTCTCTTTTGACGGACTATCCAACGACGATCCCATGTTCTTCTGAGTCCAGAGAGCTCTCAAATTACTATCGATAATGGATCCGCGTTCTTTCTCGTCAAACATATCCGACCATTGGGCAGCTGTTGGCTTGACGATCGTCTTCATCAAGACTGTCCATGCAAGAAGAATCAGCATCATCAGTAGTGGGCTTTCAGGGCCAAGGATGAACGGCAGGACGGTAGCTCCGGCAAGAAGCATGCGAACTGTGTAGCCACCCTGACTAAACGCTCCTACTTTATATAGGAAATATCCATAGATGCGCATAAAGGCATACGCCTGAAGTGCCATCCAAGTACGTTCAAGCCAGACAATGTTGCCATCTTCCATCACAAGCCTGACTGCGCAATAGAAGTGTGTTGCGATCACTCCCAGGTAGGCAGGATAGGTCAATCCCTTTGAGCCAAAAGCACCTGGTGCCTGATACAACGACGATGGAACATGGCCAAAAATTGCAAGACAGCCAACCACGATCGCAAGTGTGGTGTTTTGGGTCACCCAAGCGACGACACCCAAAACAACCTCTAAAGATCCGCTGAGCGCATGGATGCGAATAGAAGTTATCCGATTTTTCATGAGAACAAATTTGGGATGATGCGGTTCAGTCGCGTGGAATCGGATAATAAACACGTTTCCAAAAATTGCGATTACCCCAGCAAGAAGAAAACCGAGACTCGTATTCCTTGTTGTTACCACCTCGTTATCTGGAAGTACATCAAGCAAGAAAAAGATAGATCCCATCACCCCAACAAACAGGATTATGCTGGCAGCTCGCATTTTTGAACTCATGATTTCTTCCTCCGTTGATTGAACTCAGTTTCCTGCGGTTTTGGTTCTTTGCTGCTTCAAGACCCATCATTTATTTGACTTCTCGCTTGGCCAAACCTGCTCTCAAAGCACCAAGAGCAAAGTAACTTACAAGAAGCTCTTCGGCTTGCTAGCAAACTTCCAAATAGGGCTGAGCTTGGTGTGGAACTCAGCGTAATCTAGACGCTTATCAGCTCCACCAAATTTAGAGATATAGCGCTGTGCCTCTCGGGCATCCAACCCCCACTCTAGGAGCAACATTTCGATTTCCACCATTTCAATAAAACCAGATTCATCTAGATCTAGTTGATTGAAAACGAATTTGGACTTTTCTTCTGGGGTAGTCAGATTGGAGACTGCATCCTTGGAAAGAACTTCCTGCATTCGACCTGATAACCAAATAGTTGAGGTGAAGGTGTGGAAATCGATCCCATTTGATTTCCCAAAATTGTTCATAAAGGATTCTTTGATACTGGTATTTGCTCCCCACTCATTCAGCAAACTCTCGATCTCACTAATCTTTAATGACCCTGACTTATCTACATCAAGATAGTCAAAGACAGCGCGAGCGTTCTCCTTCGACGTGCCTTCAGCGGCAGAACCAAGATTCTTCTGAGTCCAGAGGGTTCGCATATTGTAATCAATGACTGCGCCTCTCTCCTTCTCATCAAAAGCATCCGCCCATTGAGCACTAGTGGGTCTGACAATTGTCTTGATGAGGACGACCCAAGCAACAAGGATCAGCATCATCAGCAAAGGACCCACAGGGCCCAAGATGAACGGCAAAATAGTAGCTCCCGACAGGAGCATATGAACTGAGTAGCCGCCTTCCTTGAATGCTCCTAATCTAAAGAAGAAGTAACCGTAGATGCGCATAAACGCATACGCCTGAAGCGCCATCCACGTCCGCTCAAGCCACAGGATATTTCCATCTTCCATCACAAGCCGCACGGCGCAATACAGATGTATAGCGATAACTCCCAGGTAAGCAGGATAGGTTAAACCCTTCGATCCAAAAGCACCCGGAGCTTGATACAACGACGATGGGACATGGCCAAAAATCGCAAGGCAGCCAACCACGATGGCAAGCGTGGTGTTTTGTGTCGACCATGCCACTATCCCCAGGACGACCTCTAGCGATCCACTAATCGCATGAACTCTGATAGAAATCAAGCGATCAGTCATCATGTCAAATTTAGGATGAGCCGGTTCAGTGGCGTGATATCGAATAATGAATATGTTTCCAAATATCGCTACCAGCGCAGCAATCATGAATCCAAGGGTAGTGTTTCGGACAGTGACGACTTCTTGCTCCGGCAGTACGTCAAGCAAGAAGTAAATCGAACCAATAATTCCAGCAAAAAGTACAACACTCGCCAATCGCATTTTCGAACTCACGACTTACTCCTCCAATTGATTGTGTAAAGGATTGATTGCTAGGTTTGATCGAAACACTCTAGTTAGGAAATACGTTCACACAGCTGATCTATGACCGCCGAATTTTCCTCAATCATTTTGAGGCCAATTTCACGAACCGCCGCCATATTTTCTGGCCGAGCATCATCAATGGCGCTTCGACCATCCTTGAAGACCGGCGTAATACGGAAATAGTGGGCTTTTCTTAAGATATGGGACAACTGCCAGTCGATGCTTAGATTGCTCGCCTGAGAAGTGATGTCAAATAGCGGACGAGCCCACTTAACTAGGCCCCAATCTTTGGTGTCGTCATAGGTCAAGTCTTTAGAAATCGATCCAGTACCTAAGGAAACAACCGTCATATCATCTTCATCGAATCCCAACGACTGTGCATGAGCAAACGCACACATGGCGGGATTATTTGCGAAGACAGCGCCGTCAATGTATGCCCTCTCGCCCGCATGATGTTGGTTTGGTTCAAAAAAGGTAGGGGCTGAGCTGGTAGAACGTGCGACGAAACGCATGCTGTGATTCTCATGCGGGTCTTCTAGGGCCGCTGAACGAGTAAAGAAATGTGGAACTCCCTTCTCCACTTCGTAAGCGGGAATGAGTACCTCAACACGAGATTCGCTCATGAGTGAATCACCAAAAAGTTCCGCAAGAACGCTCTCGAAGCCATCAGCGCTGTACTTCTCGTGTGTGACTCCGCGCAATAAATCTAATTTGCCGGTCTTCTTAAAAGGAAAAATCGTGGCGAAAGAACGCGCATAAAGCTCATCGATTCCGTCAGCGCTCCAGAATGCAGATCCGTCTTTCGCCGCACGCGACATTGCAAGGGCAATTTGCCCTCCAGCCGAGGTACCAGCGATGAGATCGAAGCAGTCAGAGAGCGGCTTTCCCATTCGCTTCTCTATTTCACAGAGCACAACTCCTGGGATAAGACCCCGGACGCCACCACCATCAATCGAGAGAATTCGATAGCTCATAACCTGCCCCCTTGAATCAGAAAAATATTTTTAGACAGAGGTCAGAGTAACTTGTGGCCTCTGTCCACGGAACTATTTCAATGTGGCTCTTTAGTTTTTTCCTCAGACGTAGCCAGCTATTCATGAATCCGGGGGTTAACCCCTCATTCCAGTTCAATGCACCAAAGTTGCTTTCTACAAGCTTCCTACTTTTTTAAGGGAAGAGGCTATTTCTTTTTGAAGCCCACCGGACACTTCGGGTTAATAGAAGTGACCTTCTTGGTCGATTTGCCCTTTACACACGTAATTGTTGATGCCGTGGCCTTCGCTGGCGCCACCTTGACGGCAGTAGGTGTAGCCGCAGCGGGCACAGATGCCGCTGGAGTGGGAGCACTAGAAGCCTTTGAAGGTGTCGCCACCGGAATAGGGGCACTCTGGCTCAACTTGATTCTGATTGTCGGGGACGAGAAAGTGAAATTGGCGGCGCTTAAACGCATCCACCCGTCACGTTCGCTGACCGTCTCGGTGGCAACTTCTGAGGTTGAACCATCGGTGGACGTGACGCTGATGGTCGCTTGAATCGGCGCGGTCGAGAATCCATAAATGCAACGCGCAACTTCTGAGCGAATAGCAAGATCGTACGTTCCTTTAAAGAGCTTGCCATCTGCTTTAAGGTGAGCGCCCGCGACTTTGTACGTCAACGTACCATCCGTGATTTTCGGTGGTCCTGAATCATAGACGGGAGCATTTGTGGTTACGAGACCCAACAGTTTAGTTTTGTCCGCGAAACAACTTCCGCTACCGCTCGTTATACCGTTGTAATTTGTCGAGCCAAAACTCCAATTAGTGTCTTGCCTAAAATCTGGGTCGTTGCCACTATAGGCCTGCATCTGAGACTCGAAGAGTTTGAAATCCTCAAACCTGTCTCTGCCGCTACCCAGCGATCCATCGAAGAAATTACTTTCAAGCATCTTTGCGCACGTTGTGTAGAAACCAGGCATGGTGCATTGCGCCTGGAATTTAGCGTTAATGTCAGGATATTTATCAAGCTCGTTCTTCTTCACATACCCAACTAATGTAGGGACCGATTGCGCAGTACCTGCGACAGTAAGCAAATTATTCTCGGCATCAATAGGAACAACTGAAACCTGCGTCTCCGACATTCTTCCAAATAACCATCCAGTCAATTGATTATCTACGCGAAGAGTGAGAGAGACTTTTGTTCCGGCCAAGAAGTCTTGGTGCATAAAGCAAAGTCCATCCAACATTTGCGAGCACTTTGCATAAGTTACTGAGTTTGGTTGATTATCGGCACAAGCCCATCCAAAGGAAACATTTGTGTTCCCGCCAAGACTTGGTTCTGCCTTCTCACAAGGTCTAGCTTGGCGCGCACCGGCGTCTTGGCTCATGTCCATAGGAGATACCACTACGTTGAAAGAATTCCTGGAAAAAAAAGAAGTAGCTTTATTGAGACTATAAGCGACTGCTGCAGTCACCATATAAGTTCCATTACCACCAGTGTGTGGAGATTTTGGAGCGTTCCAGACGCTCACACCACCACCAGCACCAGTCTTCAGAGTTGGATTCGCCGGTATTTGCTGTGTGGTCGCTTCCATCACCAGCGAGGCAGTTTCCTTTGTTCCATCACTCTTAAGGAAATCTAAGCTCTGTATACAGAAAGTATCCGTAGCGGTTCGACATACCGGGATTACAAGATTAGCAATGAGCGTATCTGCGTCCAAGCAATGCGCATCAGTTGCGCTAAATGTAGTACAAGACCGTTGTGAAAATTGCCCACCATTCTTCGCGTTATACATCGCAGAGACAGACGAAATTGTTTGAAAGGCTTGGCTTTCCTGAATAATCGCTCCGTAAATTTGCTGATTAATTAAATCCTTAGGCGTAACCACATTGGAAGATGCCACCGAAGGTAAGAGAAAAACCATTAACAGGGCTATGAGAGCGGAGAGAGCGCCTCGCGACCGTTGTTTAGTCATTTCTGAAGCATAGCCAACAGTGGGAACCTAGTCATGGGGCCGCCTCGGGGATTTGAACCCCGGACCTACGCATTACGAGTGCGTTGCTCTACCCCTGAGCTAAGGCGGCATAGAGAGGCTTGCCTCTCCGGGTCAAAGTTTACTTGAGATTAATCGAGACGAATAGTGCCGCGTTCGGTGCGCAGATGTACTGCAACCAAACCGGATTCACCATCGTTGTCTGCGGGATCAATCCAAATTACTTCAATGTCATCGAGTGGGTGATCATCTGGTTCGCCGAGCCATGCAGAGATAACCGCAGGATCGCCAGCGATTTCCAACTTCTCAATAATTGGGTGGCCATTGGCGCCACTTGAAGGATGGTGCGCGGCATCGGTAATCCATTGAACGAAGAAGGGAAGTTGTGGATCTTCCATCGTGGACTTCACACCGAGTTGCTTCCACTCCAAATCAAAACCATCGGGACGACGACGGTGACCAGTTACTGGCTCGCGACCCACACGTTCCTGCACTGTAGAAATATCGTCAACGGCAACGACCCATGTAAGCCATCCACCACCTTCGCGAGCGCGCTGCGATACTGCTTGGCCAAATGCTGCACTATCTGCAGCCGGGTGATCGAGTGGGCAGACCACTTCGAGATAAGTACCGCCGTGAAGCGGAAGGATGAAGTTGCGCGTTCCGAAACGAGGATGAATTCCTCCGTCTTGAAAGGCAGCACCCAGGCTGGAACCGATTCGCTGAACGACATCGACCAGGTGGTCGTGGTCAGCTACATAAGAGACATGGTCTAAACGCACACCCAAATCCTGCCCTATCGGAAGGGGTGCTAATTACCACATGTGCCCTAGGAGCAGACGAGGCCGGCTTTGGGGAGGGTTCCGGAGAGGAAATAGGCGTCGACAGCGGCATCTATGCAGGTACTGCCCCGGGTGTAGGCGGTGTGGCCATCCCCGTCGAAGACCAGCAGGTGCCCGGTTTTGAGCTGGGTAGCCAGCCCTCTGGACCACTGGATCGGGGTGGCCGGGTCTCGGGTGGTCCCCACGACCAGGATGGGGCTCGAGCCGACCGCAGTCAGTGGGGTGGGGATGGGCTTGGAAGGAACTGGCCAATAATTGCAAGGGAAGGAACTCCAGGCTAAGTACCCGCCAAAAGTAGGTGATGCCTTCGCAAGGGTGACCGCTTCTGCGCGCACGGATTCAATCGTGACGCGTTGATTCTTGTCCATGCAATTGACTGCGTAACCAATCTCGTTGGAGTTGATGAGGTACTTACCGTCTGGTCCACGATCGACGTAGTAATCAGCAAGATCAAGTAGATCTGTTCCGTCACCTTGTACGGCAGTGGTAAGTGCGTAGGTGAGTGAAGCCCATCCGCCATCGCTGTCGTAGAGCGAACTAAGAATTCCAAGGATGACTTCTGATTGTGTAACTGGGCGCTTTGATTTACTGGGAAGCGGCGTGGAATCCGAGGTGGCAATCAATTCATCGATTGTGGAGTGTGCCTCTTCGCGAGTAACTCCAAAAGGGCACTCACCAGTTGATGCGCAATCTGCGGCGTACTTGTCGAGGTATGTATTAAGTGCGGCTTCGAATGCTTTCGCTTGTTCTATATTCATCTCTTGTAGCGAGACAGTGGGATCAACCGCACCGTCAAGAACTAATCGACCCACATTCTGCGGAAAGAGGTGCGCGTAACTTGCGCCCAGCAGCGTTCCGTATGACTTCCCTAGCATGTTGAGTTTCTTATCCCCCAAAACTGCACGCAGTACATCAAGATCTCTGGCCGCATCAGTGGTACCAATAAACGGAAGCAAGGTGCCAGAGCGCTCCAAGCATCGCCGTGCGAGCAATTTTGCTTGATCAATGAATGCCCGTTCCTGCGCAGCGGTAGAGGGGGATCCATCGACTGAAACGAATTTGTCCGTCTCAGGTCCAGTGAAACACCAGAGCGGAGTTGACGCTCCCACGCCTCGAGGATCAAAACCAACAATGTCGTAGCGCTTCAAGACTTCTGAAGTCACGATGTATGCCGCGCTCCTGGCATATTCCACACCAGAGCCGCCCGGCCCTCCAGGATTTACCAAGAGTGACCCCAGTCGATTCGCCTTATCTTGTGCGAGATGGCGCACCACTGAGAGCGTGATCGCCTTTGCGCCAGGATTGGCATAATCAAGCGGAACTCTCACGGTGGTGCACTCAAATCCAGTTTCACACTTCTCCCAAGAGAGTGTTTGGGTCATGTACCCCTGAAGATTGAGAAACGGCTTCGCTTCTCCGGTGGGCGACTTTGCTGGATTGGTCGTGGCCCGCGTCAAGAAGTAGGCGGAGAAAAGCGCCACCAGAATCATGAAGAAGGCGATAGGAAGAATGCGTTGTGGTTTCACTCGCCACCCCTAGCGGGTAGACGCAGCGCCAACATCATCGACTCAAGTGCGAGTAGCGGGGCCACGTTGAAGGCAAGGGCCTTGCGCGCACCCATAATTGCCTCCACTCGGTGCAACGCACCCTCGCCGGGAATTTGCGAAGCCACATCGGTGACGGTCGCGCGTAAATCCTCGTTGATCAATGGTGCCTCAGCACCTGCCTGTACAAGAAGCACATCTCTATAGAAAGTAGCTAAATCTAGAAGGGCTATATCTAGGAAGGCGCGGTTGCGAGCAGTAGTTCGCGACTTCTGCGTCTTCTCTAATTCTTTAATTGCCTTGGCAGCCCCGGATGGCATTCCTTTGCCGGTAGCGCCATGGCCCCAAGCAGTTGAAAGCTCAGACATCTCACGCTCATCGCGATCGGCGTTCTCGCGCACCGACTCTTCAGTCGCCGCGCGATGTAATTCAGCCGCAGTGGAGAGCGCCTCCCCTACAGTGCGAATGCGCGCCGGAATTGCAAGTAAATCGTGGCGAAACTTACGAGCATCTTCATCGAAAGCCAACCATTTCGCGCGACCTACATGCCCCTGACTAGCGCGAGCAACGTGCGCGGCCATCGTGGGATCTACGCCATCGCGCTCAATAAGCACTGTCGCTACATCTTGATGTGAAGGAGTGCGTAAAAGAATAGAACGGCAGCGCGAACGGATCGTGGGCAACACATCTGATGGGCTCGGCGCGCAGAGGAACCACGTCGTAAAGCTGCCCGGCTCTTCAATCGCTTTCAAGAGCGCGTTTGCGGCTGTCTCAGTGAGTTTGTCCGCATCTTCAATGATGACAACGCGAAAACTTCCGGTAGCTGGTGCCCATGCCGCGCGCACAATTAATTCACGAATTTGATCAGCCTTGATTGAGAGGCCTTCACTTTCCATGAGCTCTACATCTGCGTGTGTGCCGGCGTAGACCTCTCGGCAGGTAGCGCACTCACCGCAACCGCGTTCTGAACAGAGCAGCGCGGCGGCAAATGCGCGTGCCGCGTTCGAGCGACCAGAACCTGGCGGACCAGTAAAGAGCCAGGCATGTGTCATGGCACCAGATTCGCGCGCCTCTTCGTCTATCCCACGAGCCCCGCGGACTGCACGTTCGATGATGGCGATCGCTTCTTGTTGACCTACAAGATCAGCAAAAACTGGTGCTGCCATTATTTCGCGGCCCGATTCTCAGGTGCTGCCAGCAGAGCGGCGAATCGATCTCGAATAATACGTTTCACTTCGGTATGCGATTGGTTTGCTTCTATTACCAAGTATCGCTCTGGCTCCACACGAGCCAATTCTAAGAAGGTACGCCGCACACGTTCATGAAATTCCATAGGTTCGCTCTCGAGCCTGTCTTTATCAACACAACGCGAAAGTCCGATGCGAGGATCAATATCGAGTACGACGGTGATATCGGGAACCAATCCACTTGTCGCCCAACGCGAAAGGCGAAGTACATCTTCACTGGGCAGAATGCGCCCACCACCTTGATACGCAATAGATGAATCGATGTAACGATCCGAGATGACCACTTCATTGCGATCGAGAGCTGGGCGAATCACAGTCTCCACGTGCTCAGCACGGTCTGCCGCGTAGAGCAGCGCTTCCGCCCGCGGGGCGACCTCACCGGTGGCCGGATCGAGTAACACCTGACGAATTTTCTTACCTACTTCGGTACCGCCTGGTTCCCGGCTCAGAGTTACCACGCGTCCTTGGCTTTCTAGCCAGGTTTTTAATTCTTTTGCTTGGGTAGATTTTCCAGAACCTTCGCCACCTTCAAAGGCAATAAATATGCCCTTCTTGGCATGCAGATTGACCACACCAATATCCCCGCGCAAGGCATCCATGATGTCGCCCCAAAGCGGAACACCTTTTCGGTCATCCATTTGCTTGTAAGAAATGATTCCTACGATCGCGGCCAAAATTCCACCTAATAAGAGCGTGATTTCAGCACCATTATAAATCAATTGGGTGTTGTTGAACTTGAGAGTGTGCTTACCAATCGCAGCTGCAATCACTGGAGCAACGGCAAGTACCAAAACCAATGTGATCCGAATGAGAGTCTGCACGAAAGCGAATGTTCGCCCTCGAACTTCATCACGCACTTCCAAGCCGAGCATAGTGAAGCCACTGACCCATGCAGTGCCAGCGCAGAAACCCAAAAAGATCGTCGTGATAAAAGCAATCACGATATTAGGAATGGCGGCGAGGAAAACCAGTCCCACACCTGAAAGCGTGAGCGCCAGACCGAAAAGGCGGCGGCGCGAGAATCCGGAGAGCAAGCGCGGTCCCCAGCCCATTCCAGCAGCCAAACCTAGGAAGACGCCGGCAAAGAGCATTCCGTATGCCGCATCTCCGCCGCCAAGATCTCCCACGAAGGTTCGTGCCAATCCAACAACTGCACCACCTGCAGCAAAAGCGCCGAGCATGCCCACAATGAGTGCGCGAATCAGCGGAGTTGAACCGACAAACTTCCAGCCCTCGATGAGCGACCGCATCATGTTGATGTTTTCGCCTTCAGGACCACCCTTGCTCTTAGGAATTTCCTTGAGTCGATAGATCGTGTAAGCACTGAAGGCAAAACTAAAACCATCTAGATAGAGAGCAAGATCCACCGGGTTTGTAGAGAAGGAACCGACCTTAATAGAGAGTGCAGAATGGAAAAGGGCCAGCAAGGAGAAGAGTGCGGCAGCGATAGGTGCGGTTCCATATGCAGCCAACATACTTACTTGATTTGCCGCTTCCAGTCGATCGCGTGGCACGATATTGGGAACGGTTGCCTCTTTAGCGGGACTCCAAAAAAGTGTGATGGCTTCGATAAGCACGGTTGCTGTGTAGAGCCACCAAAATTCCCTAATCAATGGAATCGATATGAATAAACCTGCACGCAAAATGTCGCAGGTGTACATGAGTCGACGACGATCAAAGCGATCAACAATCACCCCGGCAAATGGGCCAATGACTACCGCAGGTAAGAGGCGCACGATAAAAACTCCGGCAATGGCCACGTTTGCTTTTGCATAATCATCACCGGCAAGTTGCTTAGCAAGGGCAGTGCAAGCGAGCAGTCCGAGCCAGTCACCAAGGCTCCCGAAGGCCATCGCACGCCAGAGCCGAGCAAAAGCGGGGATCACCAGCACGCCTCGAAGATCGCCTTGGGCAGGCGGGCTGGGATTAGGAAGGACCTCGGACACGTCGAAAGCCTAGCCCGACCTGGTAGGCCTAGCCGAGGCTAGACGGCTACCGGCTTCTTGGAAGGCGCTTTCTTGGCTACTGCCTTCTTCGCTGCTGTCTTTCCAGGGGCCTTCTTAGTGGCTGCCTTCTTGGCTGCGGCCTTCTTGGGGGCCTTGCTGGCGCCACGCTGAGGAGAGCGCTTCTTTACGCGTGGACCCTCCTCCAATTCCTTGGCCCGCTTCTCCGCCAGTAGTTCTAGGGCGCGATCGAGGGTAAGGGTTTCGATGGGGTCGTTACGACGAAGAGTGGCATTTGTCTCGCCGTCGGTGACATAGGCACCGAAGCGTCCATCCTTAACCACGACTGCGCGAGTCGAGGCAGGGTCTTGACCGAGCTCCTTGAGAGGTGGCTTAGCGACGCCTCGCCCACGGAACTTGGGCAGCGCATAAATTGCCACCGCCTCATCAAGTGTCAGCGTGAAGAGCAGTGCCTCTGAATCTATGGTGCGCGAATCTGTGCCACGACGAAGGTAAGGACCAAAGGGACCGTTTTGCGCGGTGATCTCTACTTGAGTTGTTGGATCGATACCCACTACGCGCGGAAGTGTGAAGAGTTTGAGTGCATCATCGATGCTGATGGTGTCGAGGCTCATATCTTTAAAGAGCGATGCAGTCTTTGCCTTCACTGCCTTAGCACCTTTCGTAGGCACATCATCAGGAAGAACTTCGGTGACGTATGGACCGTAGCGACCATCCTTAGCAAGAATCACGCGACCTGTGGTGGGATCGTTGCCAAGAATGCGCTCGCCACTTGGGCGATTGAAAAGTTCTTGCGCCATTGCGAGTGTTAATTCATCAGGTGCCATATCGAGAGGAATATTTGTAGTGCGGCGGGTCTCTCCTTCACCGATTTCTAAGTAATTTCCAAAACGACCAACGCGAAGCGAGATACCTTCACCTACTTCGAAAGTATTTACTTCGCGAGCATCGATCGCACCAAGATCTGCAGTCAGCGCATCAAGGCCGGGGACGCCATCGAGACCAAAATAGAAACCGGTAAGCCAACGAACGCGATCTTCGGTTCCTTCGGCAATTCGATCGAGATCTTCCTCCATTGATGCGGTGAAATCGTAATCAACCAACTTAGCGAAGTGTTGTTCGAGCAATCCCACCACTGCAAAGGCGAGGAAGGTGGGAACTAAGGAACGCCCACGCTTTGATACATATCCGCGGTCTTGAATAGTTTGCAAAATCGTGGCGAATGTTGATGGTCGTCCAATGCCGAGTTCTTCCATACGGGCAACCAAAGTTGGTTCGGTGTAGCGCGATGGTGGCTGTGTGGTGTGACCCTCGGCGCCAAATTTTTCAACGGCAACGGTGTCGCCTTGAGAGAGCGGCGGCAAGCGACGCGCATCGTCATCATCGCTGTCGTCTTTCGCCTCTTCGTAAGCGGCGAGGAAGCCAGGGAAAGTAACAACGGTACCAGTGGCCCGGAAATCAACTTTGCGACCATCGGATGCATCAGCGTCCATATCTACGCGCACTTGAAGCTTGCGAGCATCAGCCATCTGTGAGGCGACAGTGCGCTTCCAGATCAAGTCATAGAGCGAGAGTTCGTCACGTGAGAGTTCGTTAGCCACTTCACCAGGGGTACGGAAGGCGTCTCCGGCTGGGCGAACTGCTTCGTGAGCTTCTTGTGCGTTCTTGGCTTTGCCGGTGTATTGACGTGGACCTTCAGCTACATGGTCAGCGCCGTAGAGCGCAGCTGCTGATGCACGTGCGGCATTGATCGCTGTGGTGGAAAGTGTGGGTGAATCGGTACGCATATACGTGATGTAACCGTTTTCATAAAGTCGTTGAGCAACGCGCATCGTGATCTGAGCGCCCCAACCAAGTCGACGGCCAGCATCTTGTTGCAAAGTAGAAGTGGTAAACGGCGCCTTGGGACGCTCAACGCGCGCAGATTCCTCAACGCTACGTACTTTGAGAGAACTTCCCTCAAGAACTTGCACGAGCGTAGCTGCGCTCTGCTCATCGAGAAGAAGTGTCTCACTCGCTGCTTTAGCAGAGAGCTTGCCATCATCACCGAAATCTTTTCCACCCGTGAGTCGCTTGCCATCTACTGAAAGCATGCGCGCTGTGAAACCACCAGCGCATTGAGCATTAATATCCCACCAACCAGAGGCAACAAATTTAATGCGTTCGCGTTCGCGCTCCACTACTAGGCGGGTAGCAACGGATTGTACGCGTCCCGCAGAGAGACGTGGCATGACTTTCTTCCAGAGCACAGGAGAGAGGCGATATCCGTAGAGACGGTCAAGGATACGACGAGTTTCTTGTGCATCAACGAGTCGTTGATCTAGTTCACGAGTATTGGCAGCAGCTTCTAGAATTGCTTCCTTAGTAATTTCATGGAAGACCATTCGACGTACTGGAACTTTTGGTTGCAATACTTCAAGTAAGTGCCACGCAATAGCTTCGCCTTCGCGGTCCTCATCTGTTGCCAGGAGAAGTTCGGTCGCATCTTTGAGCAGCGCCTTGAGCTCACTAACTTTTTTCTTCTTATCTCCATCAACCACATAGAGAGGTTCGAAACCGTTATCTACGTTGACGCCTTCTTTGGCCCACGCGATGCCCTTGTATGCGGCTGGAATATCAGCAGCGCGTTGTGGCAGATCGCGAATGTGACCCACGCTGGCTTCCACCACATATCCATCGCCCAGGAATTGACCAATCTTCTTGGCTTTCGCGGGTGATTCAACGATGACCAGGCGGGTCATTTAGGACTCCTTAGGGAAGGGGTGGAACATAACGAAGAGCTCCTCAGCGCAGGCCTTACGACCCCAGCTTCTGGACGCTCCTATATATAGAGTGTGGCGGTAGGGGGCGGGTGCCTGTCAAACTGGGGTCCCATAAGTGCAGGTCAATGGCTTTTTCTAGGCTGGGAGCAAGAGTCCAAAACGAATGAGTTCGCGGATGAGGTCCATTCCACCCTCATAAGCCGCACTCACCGCCCTCACAAAGTCACTCTCCGAGTAAATCGAGACTACCTCTGGATCAAGGGCTACGGCCCGGCGCAAGCCACTCGTTTGCACCAAAGTGTGCCCTGAAGCGATGACGTCAGGGTGTGCGGTCCAGGAGCGCTCAAGGATCTCATCGTCTTCCAAATCATGAGCCAGATTTGCACCAGCGAAATATTCAAGTAGGGCGGGGGAAAGTGGATTTTCTAAAAGATCAAGCTGCTGCGGGATCTCTTCGAGGTAGCGATGCGGGAAGAATGAATCGCGTTTGTGTAGCGCGATCCACCCAAAACCCACGCCGTCGTAGGGCGCAAGATATTCCAACCAGCGTTTCTTGATTTCTGCGCGATCAGTCACTCCACCATCGTCGAGCCAAAGTTCTACATAATCTTCGGCGGAGAGACGTTCGCGCTGAACGACCCACGCATCGCAACCCGTAGGTGCTATCCAATCAATGAGTCGATCGCGCCAATCATCTTTGATTAACCAATTAGCAAGACAGATAAGCCAACCATCATCATTTAAGAAATCCGCGGCGTTACTCACGATTTCTCGGCTTACTGAATCGCCCTCCATTCCTGCATCGCGATATTCAAAAAGCGCAGATGGGGCAATCACAAATGGCGGATTGCACACAATGAGATCGAATGTTTCGCCGATAACGGGCTGGTAGAGGGAGCCCTGACGTAAATCGATGCTAATTCCGGAAATTTGTGCACTTCTGTGCGCCAATTCCAAGGCGCGGATGTTTGTGTCTGTGCCAACAATTTCGTCTACATGCTCAGAGAGAAAGAGTGATTGAATTCCAGAGCCGGTGCCTAGATCGAGTGCACTCTTGAAGTGCGTTCGCGGTGTGAGAGAGGCGAGCGTCAACGAAGCGTTGCTCATGCCAAGTACGTAATCATTCCCACGCTCTTGGGGCGTTCCTTCATCTGAAAGGAGAAACTTTCCAGGAAGGGGCTCTTCGACTTTGAGGCCGTCCATCGCGTAGCGCGAGGTAAATCCAGGGAGAAAAAGAGAGAGCGGGGAGTCGTTAACCGACTCCCCGCTCTCCATGTACGTTTTTGAACTAGCCGATCTGCGTGGATTTACGCTTGGTGTTTACCAGCGCGGCCACGATGACTGCGAGTGCAACGAGTGAAATAGTGATTCGCAGACCACTATTTGCATTATCACCGATGCTGAAGGAGACGATTGCTGGCGTCACTAGGAGCGCCACCAAGTTCATTACCTTGATCAACGGGTTGATAGCAGGACCAGCGGTGTCCTTGAAAGGATCGCCGACCGTGTCACCAATGATCGTTGCAGCATGAGCATCAGAACCCTTGCCACCATGGTGACCGTCTTCCACCATCTTCTTAGCGTTGTCCCACGCGCCACCGGAATTGGCGAGGAAGACTGCCATCAAAGTACCGGTGCCGATGGCACCAGCAAGGTATGCACCGAGGGCGCCTACGCCGAGGCCGAAGCCAACTGAGATAGGAGCCAAAACGGCGAGGAGACCTGGCGTTGCGAGCTCACGAAGTGAATCCTTCGTGCAGATATCGACAACGCGGCCGTACTCCGGAAGTTCGGTACCCAGCATGATGCCTGGGTGTTCTTTGAACTGATTGCGTACCTCTCGCACGACCGCACCGGCAGCGCGGGAGACCGCGTTGACAGCAAGACCGGAGAAGAGGAATACCACTGCGGCGCCGATGATGAGACCCACAAGGTTTCGTGGATCTGCAACGTCGAGGACGCCGCTGAATTGCAATTGATCTGCAATCGACTTGATGTCGATTCCGGAATCAATAACAGCGTTCTTGATTGCAGCGGTGAAGGATCCGAAGAGCGCGGTGGCTGCAAGTACTGCAGTTGCAATCGCGATGCCCTTAGTGATTGCCTTCGTGGTGTTACCGACTGCATCGAGTGAAGTAAGAACCTTGGCGCCTTCTCCGTGAACGTCGCCAGACATTTCTGCAATGCCTTGCGCGTTATCGGAGATCGGACCGAAGGTATCCATGGCGACGATAACGCCGACCGTGGTGAGCAAACCGCAACCTGCGAGCGCAACTGCAAAGAGCGAAACGATTATGCTTCCGCTACCTAGCAAGAATGCGCCAAAGACGGCGGATGCGATGAGGAGTGCTGAGTAAACAGCAGACTCGAAACCGACTGAGATACCAGCGAGAATTACGGTGGCTGCACCAGTTTGTGATGAAGCAGCTACGTCGTTTACTGGACGACGACCAGTCTCGGTGAAGTAACCCGTGAGAACTTGGATAGCAGCAGCAAGAGCAATACCAATAAGCACTGCGATGATGGCAACCATCCGAGGATTAGTCGCTGATTCAACGTGTGGACTTGGCGCAAATCCTGCGAAGCTATCTGGTAAGTAAGCAATGGTGGCAACGGCAACGAGTACCGCGCTGATGATTGCTGAGATAAAGAATGAGCGGTTGATTGCTTGCATTCCACTCTTGTCAGTTGAGCGCAGGCGCGTGATGAAGATACCGATAACTGCGGTAACAACACCGATTGCTGGAACGATGAGTGGGAATACCAAGCCCATCGTGCCAAACGCGGCCTTACCAAGGATGACGGCAGCAACAAGAGTTACTGCGTATGACTCGAAGAGATCTGCAGCCATACCGGCACAGTCACCGACGTTATCGCCGACGTTGTCGGCAATCGTTGCTGCGTTACGAGGATCATCTTCTGGAATGCCTTGTTCGACTTTACCGACGAGGTCAGCACCGACGTCAGCCGCCTTGGTGAAGATACCGCCACCCACGCGCATGAACATCGCGAGCATCGCAGCGCCGAAACCAAAACCTTCGAGAACGGCTGGAGCATCGCCCTTGTAGATAAGCACGATCGTTGATGCCCCTAGAAGACCGAGGCCGACAGTGAGCATGCCCACGACGCCACCGGTACGGAAGGCAATCTTCATTGCTGGTTGTGCGCCGTGATCCTTGGCGGCGGCAGCGACACGTACGTTTGCACGTACTGCAAGCCACATACCTTGGTAACCCACGAATGCAGAGAAGAGCGCACCCAAAATAAAGAAGATGGAGCGGCCAATGCGGATATCCGCATGTCCTGGAAGTGCGAAGAGAAGGAAGAAGACAAGGACAACAAAGATAGAGAGCGTCTTGAATTGTCGGGTGAGGTAAGCCGCTGCGCCTTCTTGGATTGCAAGGGCGATCTTCTTCATGCTTTCGGTGCCTTCATCTGCAGCGAGCACTTGTAAGCGCAAGCCGTAGGCAACAACAAGGGCTGCGAGCGAAACCGCCATAACGATTACGACGAAGACCAGGTTCATGCCCGTGAGTTGAATAGCGGCCCCCTCGGCAATGAGGTGGGTCTTGGACATACGTCCTCCATAGGGTCGGGA
>CAEZXW010000002.1_pt1 | contig 44073 bp, 45 predicted proteins | sample 7265351 | NCBI WGS metagenome assembly CAEZXW01 (sample SAMEA6813917, study PRJEB35770) | uncultured Actinomycetes bacterium | biome: Freshwater; feature: Freshwater reservoir; material: water | place: Czech Republic | collected 2017-04-14 | depth 30m m
CGTCTTCCTCAAGATCATCGCTTTCACTAATTGTTTCTGCCTTTGTTACTGGCCACGACGGGAGTTGGGCGGTTGCTGCAGCGGAAGTAAAGAGCTCAATAGCTCTATCTACTGCTAGATCAGAATTTTCTGCCTCAACAATGATCTGAGCACCGTATGACATCGCCCCCACCCCACTGGCGATCCCGCTGTGGATCGCCACCGCATCGGCGAGTGCCACGACCTCTTCTATGGTGACTTCGCGATCACCTTCGGCAAGAATTGAAACACTGAACTTCATAGCGTCTTCCTATCGCAATTTTTCATCTGAGGGCGGTTAAAGTTGTACTGAATTCTTCAAGGCTTTTCAAATTATGTCCAGAAACAATTTCATCGATATACGGCTCTGCGACCATCATGCCTAGGGTAGTGGGGGCAAAGTCGCGGCTATCCCCTTTATGCGGATTCATCCAGACGATGCGGTAGCAGAGCCTGGAAAGTTTTTCCATGGCGTGAGCCAGCACCTCGGGTTCCCCTCTATCTAGCCCGTCTGAACAAATAACCACGATGGATCCTCTGCTCATTCCCCGGCGGCCCCACTGCCTAGTGAACATTTCAAGTGAGTCACCAATGCGTGTGCCACCATCCCAGTCGAAAACTAATCCCGCTGCCATGTTCATTGCTTCATCGGGGCGCCTTCTATCTAATGCCCGAGTAATGCGAGTCAGACGGGTACCGAAACAGAAGACCTCGACTCGGCTGGCTGCTCTCTGCGCAGAATAGGCAAACTGCAAAAGGTTTCGTGAATAGTCAGCCATGGATCCGGACACATCGAGAATCAGAACTAATGGCCGCAGTCGTAATCGACGCTTTGTGAAGTGGAGGTCGCGTGGCTCGCCATGGGCCCTCATCGTTTCTCGGACCATTCGTCTCATGCTGATGAGTGAACCCTTCGATGAGGCCATCTTTCGTCTTGTTTTCCTGCGCGGGGGAGTGAGTTTGATACTTGACATGATTCGCCGTAATGCTGCCAACTCTTCAGGTGTACAACTTGCAAATGTCTTATTGCGGAATAGTTCCGATGTTGAAGCTTGCAGCCCCATGCGAAGCTCTTCTTCTGCCGTTCCGGGGGAGCCGCTCTCTGGTGCAGGGATATCGATGACAGCTTGCGCGCTCGAGGAGGCCTTGATTTTAAGTCGATTCTCGCTCTTAAACTCAGCTTTTTCATCGAGAAAAAATGATCTAAAGACATTGTCATAAAGTGGAATATGGTCACGCTTACTCACGAGCGTGCTTCGTCCAGCCCAGTAAACATCTAAAATATCGGAAGGATTGAGTTCGGCAATTGCACTGCAGTAAGCCATGACATCGTCAGAACCAATAGGTAATCCAACGTTTCTTAGTTCATGTCCAAATTCGGTAAAAAGTGTGATGAAGCCAGCGTCATCAGACACTGGAGACAACCTCTTGAATATTGGTGCGAACTAATTCAAGATCATCTCGATCCTTCACAATCGAGCCCAGAGTGTCATCTGCGCTCTGAGCAGTTAATTCGTCGGCACCCAGCGCGTCGAGCGCAGCCACCCAGTCGAGAGTTTCGGAGACGCCAGGAGGCTTGGCCAATTCCATGTCCCGCAAGCGGTTGACGGCAGCGACCACTCTATTGGCCATCTTCTCTGAAACATCAGGTATACGTGCCTGAATGATTTCAACTTCGCGGGCCGGGTCTGGAAAACCAATCCAGTTATAGAGGCAGCGCCGTTTCAATGCATCGTGTAATTCTCGGGTGCGGTTAGACGTGAGAATGACGATGGGGCGCGACTGCGCTTTAATGGTTCCGATTTCTGGAATAGTGATCTGAAAATCAGAGAGAAGTTCGAGCAGAAACGCCTCAAACTCATCGTCAGCTCTATCCACTTCGTCAATCAGTAGCACGCACTGATCTCCGGCTCTGATTGCTTCTAGTAACGGCCGCTCTAACAAGAATTTTGCACTAAATAGTTTGTCGACGGCATCTTCTTTCATTTCGCTCTCAGAGAGTGCGCGAATCTGCAGCATTTGGCGCGCGTAATCCCATTCGTAGAGAGCTTGGTTTGTGTCGATGCCTTCATAGCATTGCAAGCGCACTAATTTTCGGCCAAAGAGTGAGGCAAGTGTTTTAGCTAATTCAGTCTTCCCCACTCCCACTTCTCCCTCGAGGAGTAGCGGCCGTCCGAGCGTGAGGGCAATGTAGAGGGCGGTTGAGAGACCGCGATCAGCTATATATCCGTCGGAACGCAGGACATCGGTGAGTTCTTGAACAGAAGAAGGCAAGGCACGTGAAGCGTGGTTATCTAGCGTCACGGTAATTCCGGTGCGTTAACGAGTCTCGACGGGGCCAAGCACAAGGTCACGAATTGAGCCACCAGAGGTGTTTAATTTTCCTTCGCGGGCAAGCTTCTCGCGCCAGGCCACTCGAATGTCGGCGCCCTCTTCGGCATAACCATCGAAGGTAATACCAGCCATGTTTTTGCAGACCTTATTTGGGTTGCAATCTTCATCAAGGGCCACTACTGGATCCCCTTGGGCCTCCCACATTGAACGCAGTGTGGCACGCGCATTCTCGGCTTCTAGCGCCATATAGACAACCCTTTCGAGGAGTAAAATAAGCACATATGTGCACCTTAAGACTCCCAAAGATTAGCACCTCTGCGGAGCTGAGTCTCCTTGAAAACAAGGGCGATTAGGGCGCTCTGATGGCTTCAATGGCTTGCGCCAAGATCGATATTGCGATCTCGGCTGGCGAGGTAGCTCCGATGTTTACTCCAGCGGGGCCGTGGACTCTGGAGATCTCGGTGATCCCTCGGTAAGCCAACCAATCGGCCCTATTCTGTTGCATTTTCTGAGAGCCGAGCGCTCCGATGTACCCAGCATCGCTCTCCAGTGCGGCGGCCAGTGACATGCTGGAGGATTCGACGTCGTGGCCCATAATCACGGCGGCATCGATGCTTGCAAGATCTGCCATTAACCCAGTTGCTTGGTCGACCGCCTGCGCCATGACGACTCGCCAACCTAGCAACCGAGCATTTTCGGCTAGTGCCTCCGCGATGGGACCACCACCAGCAATGGCTAATTTAGTTACGGGATACATAATTGTGATGATCTTCTCCCCTGTAATGACAGTGCGAGAACTTCCCTTGCGAAAGAGTTCAGAAACTTCATCGTCAGATTCAGAAATATTATCTCTGGTGAATAAGACAGTGTCATGAATGAGATCGCCGTCTAAATTGCAGATCAGAGCGAGTGGTTCTCTTGATAAAAGTGCTGGCCATAATTGGGCAGGTAATTCGGCAGCGGGCGTGAGAACGCAGCGAGCGCTTCCACCTAGAGGTAGGCCAGCGATGAGCGCACCCACTTCACTTACATTGATGGAAAATACTCGTCCTTGGATGAGGTGTCGGCTGGCAAAATCGATGAGATCTCCATCGATTGCCCCAGAGAGCAGATTCCCGATCCGACCGCCCCCAGGCGTGAGTGCCAAGGCCTCATTCGGCTCGCCCAGCGGGAGGCCGTCAGATGAGATCACCCACGCCACATCTGCTCGGGTCTGCGCCCGTAGGCAGGAAGTAACACTGAGGGCAATTCCATACATGTAGCCATGGTAGGGGCGACTCCCAGGCGCTGTCGCGGTGGGCCGAATCTTCCATAGATTTCCAGAATCTCTCGAAAATAGGGCAGAATTCAGGTTCCGCCATTGTGTAGTGGCTAGCACGACGGCCTTTGAAGCCGTAAGTCCAGGATCGATACCTGGTGGCGGAGCGCAGGAACCCGCCGAAGAGAGGGGACCTTAGTAGTGCCCATAGTGCAGGCAAGCGCGCTGATCTTGGCAGCCGGTGAAGGTACCCGGATGAACTCTGCCACTCCCAAAGTGCTCCATGGCGTCCTTGGGAAATCGATGGTGGAACGCGTCCTCGATGCCTTGCCGCCAACCAAAGCCACCGTGGTTGTGGTCGGCTCGGGCCGCGAAGCCGTTGAAAAAGAGCTAGCGCGCATTGCGCCGAATGTTTCCACTGTCTTTCAAGCAGAGCGGGGTGGGACTGGGCATGCGACCCGTCTTGCAATGCCAGCATTTGCAGGACTTGCTGATGATGATGTCATTCTCGTTCTTGGTTCTGATACGCCACTGTTACGTCGTGAAAGCCTTACCGATTTCATTGCACAATCACTGGGGGCGGCTGCAGCGGTGATGACTGCTCATGTTCCAGAACCATTTGGCTACGGAAGAATTATTCGAGATAGCGCTCAGGAATTTACTTCGATCGTGGAAGAGAAAGATGCAAACGAAGCAGAGCGAAAGATTTCAGAGATTAATTCTGGTATCTATCTTTTTCAAAAAGGTGCACTCATTTCTGCGCTGGCACAACTCTCACGCGATAACGCACAGGGGGAGGAGTACCTCACGGATGTTATTTCTATCCTCAAGGGTGAAGGCAAGGCAGTAGCCGCCTTCTCAATTAACGATTTCCGTGAAATCCTTGGGGTCAATGACCGGGGTCAATTAAGCGAATGTGGGGCTATCTTGCGAAATCGCATTAATGACGAATTGATGAAGGCCGGGGTCACCATCGTTGATCCAGCCAGCACCTGGGTGGAAGAGGGTGTGGAGATCGCAGCCGACGTGACCCTCTTGCCGGGAACGTGGCTGACAGGCACGACCAAGATTTCAAGCGGTGCGGTGGTGGGGCCGCGAGCCACTTTGCACTCCTGCACCGTCGAAGCCGGCGCCCAGGTGAGTGAATCCACCTGCGACCAGGCATACATCGGCGAGGGCGCCACGGTGGGTCCCTACACATATTTAAGGCCAGGTACGGTCCTTGGACCGCGATCAAAGGCGGGGGCCTTTGTCGAGATAAAGAACTCCACCGTTGGCCCGGACTCGAAGGTGCCGCACCTCTCTTATGTGGGGGATGCCCAAATTGGCGAAGGTTCAAATATCGGCGCAGCCACCGTCTTCGTCAATTACGACGGGGTGGCCAAACACCGGACTGAGATCGGCGATTACGTGCGAATCGGAAGTGACACCATGCTGGTGGCCCCCGTTACGATTGGGGACGGCGCCTACACCGCAGCTGGCTCCGTCATCACCGAGGATGTGCCCGCTGGAGCTATGGGCGTGGGTCGGGCAAAGCAGCGAAATGTCTTGGATTGGGTCCTTCGTAAGCGCCCAGGAAGTAAGAGCGCGGACGCCGCGTCGCGTGCTCGCGAATAGGACGTAGGAGAGGGTACGGTCTAACTATCCGAATGATGAAGCCGGTGGAGGGAGATTGATGGGCGAAATCAGGTTATCTTCCGAAAAGCGTCTCCGACTCTTCACTGGTCGAGGTTACCCGGAACTAGCTCAAGAAGTCGCTGATCAATTAGGAATTCCGCTCACCCCCACCTCTGCATACGATTTTGCAAATGGAGAGATTTTCGTTCGATTCGAAGAGAGCGTTCGCGGTTGCGATGCCTTCGTCATTCAGAGCCATACTGAACCATTAAATAAGCAGATCATGGAACAGCTCATCATGGTCGATGCTCTCAAACGTGCTTCCGCAAAGCGCATCACCGTAGTAGTTCCGTTCTATGGATATGCGCGCCAAGATAAAAAGCATCGCGGGCGTGAACCAATCTCAGCTCGCCTAATCGCTGATCTTTTTAAGACTGCTGGTGCTGATCGCTTGATGACAGTCGATCTTCATACCGCTCAAATTCAAGGTTTCTTCGATGGCCCAGTAGATCACCTTTTTGCGCTCCCATTGCTCACTAATTACGTGGGCAGCAAGGTAGATCGTTCACGCCTCACCATTGTTTCGCCCGACTCGGGTCGAGTACGCGTTGCCGAGCGTTGGAGTGATCTGCTCGGTGGTTGCCCTATCGCCTTCATTCACAAGACTCGCGATCCACTTATTCCAAATGAAGCAGTGGTAGGTCGAGTCGTCGGTGATGTGGCTGGTCGAACATGCGTTGTTATCGACGACATGATTGATACCGCAGGCACCATCACTAAAGCTGTAGATGCGCTCATCGATGCTGGCGCGACTGAAGTTTTAGTGGCTGCCACTCACGCGGTGCTCTCCGGACCAGCCGTTGAGCGCCTGAAGAGTTCAAAGGTGGCAGAAGTGGTCATCACCAATACGTTGCCCACCTCAGATGCCAATAAGTTCGACAAGCTTACGATTCTCTCAATCGCTCCTCTCCTAGCCCGGGCGATCAAAGAGGTCTTCGAGGATGGCTCGGTCACTTCACTCTTCGATGGCCACTCCTAGCCACTGTTAGCCACTGCTAGCCACTCCGATTGATCTCCTGAAGCCTGGCGAAACACCCAGATTTCTCTCATGCCCCCGCCTGGGGTAAGTTTTGCAACGCTCCGGCGAGGGGGTTTACCCCGTAATCGACGAGATCCCTCCTGGTGCGCTTATTGTCACCGAATTGAAGGAGAGATCAGATGGCTGAAATCAGCATCGCCGCCACCGTCCGTAATGAATTTGGCAAGGGCGCCGCACGCCGTGCCCGTCGCGATGGTCTCGTGCCCGCTGTGATCTACGGCCACGGCAGCACCCCACGCCACGTCACTCTCCCAGCACACCAACTCATGTTGGCGCTTAAGGCTCATAACGTTTTGCTCGATCTTCAACTTGAAGGTGGCGCGCAATTGGTGCTTCCCAAGTCGGTAGTACGTCACGCCATCAAGAACTCCATTGAGCACGTGGACTTCATTGAGGTACGCCGCGGAGAAAAGGTTGTCATCGACATTGCGGTGCACACTGCGGGCGATGCAGATCGCGATGGCATTTTGGAACACGTCAACAACACTATCTCGGTGCGCGCTGAGGCGACTGCAATTCCTAGCGAACTCATTCTTGATATTCAAGGTTTGCAGATCGGTCATTCGAAGTATGCCTCCGACGTCTCTCTTCCTGCCGGCGTGGAACTCGTTTCAGCACCTGACACGATCATCGTGCACTTGGCAGATAAGCCAACACATGAAGAGCCAACTGCCCCAGCTCCAACTGATGTGGCACCTGCGGCTCCTGCGGCTGAATGACCGAACGCTGGCTGATTCTTGGATTGGGTAATCCCGGTCCGGAGTACGCCAACACGCGTCATAACATCGGCTACTTGGTCGTTGAAGAAATCGCAAAGCGCATTTCAGGTAGCTTCGTATCACATAAATCTCGAGCGGATGTACTCGAAGGTCGCCTGGGTGTCGGAATCGATGCCCCTTCATTGATTCTCGCGAAAGCAAAGAGTTATATGAATGAATCAGGCGGACCAGGCAAGGCGCTCGCAGATTTCTACAAGACCCCACTCGATCACATCATCGTTATTCATGATGAGTTGGATTTACCATTCGAGGCTATTCGCAGCAAACTAGGTGGAGGGGACAACGGCCACAACGGGTTAAAGAGCCTCTCGAAGTCACTCGGTGGCCCCGGTTATTTGCGGATTCGGATGGGCATTGGCAGACCGCAAGGGCGGCAAGACCCAGCAGATTTTGTTTTAAAGCCATTCAGTACGGAGGAGCGAAAAGTGCTTCCACTCTTCGTTGATCGCGGAAGCGATGCTGTTGAAAGCTTGCTCACACGAGGCCTCGAAGAGACACAGCAACGTTTTAACGATTGATGAGAGGAGGTCAACGTGCAGCTCCATGAATTGGTAGCTCCTCGTCTAGGTGAACTTCCGGAGACTCGTCAAGCAAGCATTTCAGTTGATCCCGCTCTGGCTCCATTTATTGCCGCCGCGCGCACTGAGAGCGTGCTTGTTGTTTGCGCCACGGGACGTGAGGCTGATGAAACTTTTAGCTCACTAAATTTTTTGAGACCAGGAGAAGTATCGGTCTTTCCTGCCTGGGAAACGTTGCCGCACGAAAGACTCTCTCCCCGGGCAGATACCGTAGGCCGGCGCCTTACTACTTTGCGCGCGCTCAAACAGGGAGCTCATGAAGCGCGCATCATCGTGACCACAATTCGCGCTCTCTTGGCACCGATCGTGGCGGGGTTGGGAGAAGTGGCACCTATCGAGTTCACCGTAGGCAGCGCTATGGACATGTCGGCAATGGTGGAACGACTCATCGACGGCGGGTATTCACGGGTAGATCTCGTTGAAAAGCGAGGAGAGTTTGCTGTCCGAGGTGGAATCGTTGATCTCTTTTCACCACTCTATGAACACCCTATGCGTATTGAATTCTGGGGTGACAACATTGAAGAAGTTCGATATTTCAGCGTCGCCGACCAGCGTTCAATCGATTCCACCCGGGAAGTGCACGTTGCGCCACCGTGTCGCGAATTGGCGCTCACGGAAAGTGTGCGAAAGCGTGCATCAGATTTGCTCAAAGACCACCCCGAGTTCTCTGAAATATTAGAGAAGTTGAGTCTGGGAATTGCTATAGAAGGAATGGAAGCTTTCGCTCCCGCGTTAGTTGATAACTTTGTGCTACTCCTTGATCTCATTCCGGCCGACGCGACCGTCTTACTCGTGGAACCCGAGCGAATTCGCACGCGCGCAACAGATCTCTTTGCCACTAGCAAAGAATTCCTAGAGGCAGCTTGGCTCAATGCGGCCGCAGGAAATATTCGCCCCATCGATTTCGGTGCAAGTGCATATCGCGAACTAGAAATGGTGAGCGCCCATGCTGGAGTCCTAGGGCTTAACTGGTGGGAACTCTCTCCCTTTGCAAGTGAACTTGAAGGGCTGGCTATCCCAAGCGAAGAATTACCTTTTTTTAGGGGAGATACGGACGCGCTAATTCTTCGAGTGGGAGAGGCGCTAGTAGCGAAGAAGTCGGTAATCATTTCGAGTGCAGGCTTCGGCACGGTTGCTCGTTTCGAGGAGTTGCTTAGAGAGCATGACCTCCCGAGTCGAGTCGTCAGTGGCGATCTTTTAGTTGATGCCAACGTTGTTCAACTCATTCATTCACCCATTAATCACGGCTTCTCCTTGGGAGATCTGCTCTTTTTGACGGAGGCTGAAATTTCGTCGCAGAAGAGCAGCACGCGTGATATGCGCAAGCTCCCCTCTAAGCGGCGAGATGTCATCGATCCGCTTGACTTAAAGCCCGGTGATTACGTTGTTCATGAACAGCACGGAGTGGGGCAATTTATAGAGATGGTGCAACGACCAGTTGCGGGAGGTACGCGCGAGTATCTAGTTGTTGAGTACGCCGCAAGTAAACGAGGGCAGCCAGGAGATCGACTCTTCGTCCCCACTGAGTCCCTTGATCAGATCAGTCGTTATGTGGGCGGAGAGGCCCCTTCAGTTCATCGTTTGGGCGGTTCTGATTGGCAGAAAGCTAAAGGACGCGCTCGAAAAGCAGTAAAAGAAATCGCCGGAGAACTCATAAGACTCTATGCAGCTCGTACGAGTGCTCCTGGATTTGCTTTCTCACCCGATACTCCCTGGCAACGAGAATTAGAGGATGCTTTTCCGTATCAAGAGACGCCGGATCAGTTGGCAACAATCAATGATGTGAAAGCCGATATGGAGCGGCCCATTCCGATGGACCGAGTGGTATGTGGCGATGTGGGGTATGGAAAGACTGAGATTGCGGTGCGTGCGGCTTTTAAGGCAGTCCAAGATGGGAAACAAATAGCTATCTTGGTTCCCACCACTCTCTTGGTAGCTCAACATGTGAATACTTTCCGTGAGCGGTACTCCGGTTTCCCGGTCAACCTTGCCGGGCTTTCCCGATTTGAAACTCCGAGTGAAGTAAAGGCCACGATCGCTGGATTGGCGACTGGCAGCGTTGATATCGTCATCGGCACTCATAGGTTGCTCTCGTCGGACGTGCAATTTAAGGACTTGGGTCTCGTTATTGTTGATGAGGAGCAGCGCTTTGGTGTCGAACACAAGGAGTCGCTCAAAAAATTGAGAACTTATGTAGATGTGCTCACCATGTCTGCAACACCAATTCCTAGAACTCTTGAAATGTCGATTGCCGGAATTCGTGAGATGTCGACGATCACGACGCCGCCTGAAGAACGGCTTCCAATCCTTACATTCGTTGGTCCTTATGATCCCAAACAACTTACTGCGGCAATTCGGCGCGAATTGTTGAGAGATGGCCAAGTCTTTTACGTACACAATAGGGTCGAATCAATCGATCGTGTTGCACAACATCTTCAAGAACTTGTTCCGGAAGCACGCATCCGAGTCGCTCATGGTCAGATGAACGAGGACTTACTCGAAGACGTCATTGTTGGATTCTGGGAACGAGATTTCGATGTGTTGGTTTCGACCTCCATCATCGAGAGCGGCATCGACATCGCAAACGCCAATACATTGATTGTGGAGCGCGCTGATCTCATGGGTCTTTCGCAACTCCATCAACTTCGCGGGCGTGTGGGCCGAGCCCGCGAACGTGCTTATGCGTACTTCCTTTATCCGGCCGATAAGCCACTCTCGGAAAACGCACATGACCGCCTACGAACCATCGCTGCACATACAGATTTAGGTTCCGGTATGTACGTGGCGATGAAGGATTTGGAAATTCGCGGTGCCGGAAATCTTCTGGGAGGGGAGCAATCCGGTCATATTGCTGATGTCGGTTTTGATCTCTATATGCGCATGGTCGGGGAAGCTGTCTCTGAGTACAGAGGTACGACAGTGGACGTACAAGATTGCAAGATTGATTTGCCGGTGAATGCGCACATCCCACATGGCTATATCGATAGCCAAAAATTGCGCCTTGATATCTATCGCCGACTGGCAGATGCCACCGAGTCAAGTGCGCAGGAACTCAGAAGTGAATTGCGCGATCGATACGGAGAGATTCCAGAAATGGTGGAGCGACTCTTTGCCGTTGCTGCCTTGCGTCATCGGGCTAAGGGGTATGGCCTGCGTGAGATTGCACTGGCCGGCAAGAGCGTGCGATTGGCCACTTTGGAGCTTCCCGATTCGGCCCAATTACGCGTGGCCAGGCTCTTTCAGGGGGCTACCTACCGAGTGACCACCCAAACCCTTATCGTGCCGATTTCGACCGGCACCCCCGGACTAGGCAATAATCTCCGTGACGAGGAAATCTTGGAGTGGGCCCACCGCCTGCTCGATGCGCTCCCCGCTAAAGTTCTGCCCGCCACAGCCGTACCAGCAATCTCCTGAGAGAGGTTTTTCATGCGCCGCCTAGCATTCGCCCTCGTTCTACTTGTTGGAGTTGCTGGCTGCGCTTCTGATGTTGGTGTGGCCGCCCAGGTGGGTGAGACGACGATCAAGATCTCACAAGTTCAATCAAGCGTGAATAGTGTTATCGCGCTACGTAACGAATTGAAATCAGAGGCTGATCCAAACATTTCGGATTTGAGCAGGGGACAGCTTCGCTTTCACATGCTCTCGGCATTAATTGACGAAGTAGCAGCTCAACTTAAGGTTGTGGCAACTCCTGCCGAAGTTGATGCGCGTAAGAAAGCGATTCGCGATCAACTCGGTGGACAAGAAGCCGTAGATAAGGCGATATCTGATGCCGGCATCGCACCTGAGGATTTTTCGCGGTATCTCATAGATGTCATTATCGAAGACAAAGTGGGAGCCCTATTAGCTGCAGGTGCACCAGCCGGTCCGGAAGGTGATGCTGCCCGCGGTGCAGCAATTCAGGGCGCCATCCGAGCGGTGGCAAAAAGTCTTACGGTGAAGGTGAACCCACGTTATGGAACATGGGATCCTGACAAGGTTGATGTCGTGCAACTCGATACCACCGGTGGATCCGTATTTCCGCTGGAATAGGATGTGACTCTGTGGAGGCCTCCCAGATCGATCAAATGATCGCCGTAATGGCTCGGCTTCGCAAAGAATGCCCTTGGGATGCAGAGCAGACGCATAGCTCACTCGTCACTTATCTCATCGAAGAAACTTATGAGTTATTAGAGGCCATCGAAACGTCCAACTTTGATTTGGTTGAAGAAGAGCTCGGTGACGTACTTTTGCAAGTTCTATTTCATTCGCAAATTGCAAGTGAATCGAAGAACGGATTCGATATCCAAGATGTTGCAAAACGGCTACGTGAAAAATTAGAGAGTCGCCACCCACACGTCTTTGGTGATGTCATTGCTGAAAAAGCATCAGATGTTGCCAAAAATTGGGAGCAAATCAAAGCTACAGAGAAAGGTCGAACTTCACCGACTGAAGGGGTTCCTTTTGCACAACCAGCCCTCTCTCTTGCAGCGAAGTTAGTTCATAGAGCCACCAGATTTGGGATGGAGGGTCACGAAACACCTGCGCCCATGAGCGAATCGGAGTTTGGTGTGGCCCTCTTTGAATTAGCCAAGAGTGCCGCTCAACTTGGAATTGATCCCGAAGCCGCCCTTCGCAAGCGCGCAAGAGAGTACGCGCATGAACTAGATTCACGTGAAGTAGAATAATCCAGTAATCACCTCTAACTAAGGGATGTAATCGTGGCAACCATTGCAGCAATCGGCGCGAGAGAAATATTGGATTCGCGGGGAAACCCCACGGTTGAAGTTGAGTTGGCACTTGATGATGGCACGATGAGCCGAGCGGCAGTTCCCAGTGGTGCTTCCACTGGAGCATTTGAAGCGATGGAATTACGCGATGGCGAAAAGCGGTACTCAGGCAAAGGTGTGGAACGCGCAGTGCGCGCTATCGAAGATGTGCTGGCTCCCGAACTTATAGGATTTGAGGCTGATGATCAGCGCCTCATTGATCAGACCATGATTGATCTAGATGGCACCCCAAATAAGGCCCATCTGGGAGCGAACTCGATTCTCGGAGTTTCACTTGCGGTCGCGCGCGCAGCAGCTGATAGCAGCGGCTTGCCGCTCTATCGCTATTTGGGGGGCCCCAATGCACATGTTTTGCCAGTGCCCATGCTCAATATTCTCAATGGTGGTGCCCATGCAGATACCAACGTCGACGTGCAGGAATTCATGGTTGCTCCAATCGGGGCCCCTACCTTTAAAGAATCACTTCGATGGGGCGCCGAGATTTACCACGCATTAAAAACTGTTCTTAAGAAGCGTGGCCTTGCCACTAGCGTTGGTGACGAAGGCGGTTTTGCACCAAACCTCGAAAGCAATCGTGCCGCTCTTGATTTAATTCTCGAAGCTATAGCACTTACTGGTTTGAAAGCCGGTCAAGATGTGGCACTTGCACTCGATGTAGCAGCAACTGAGTTCCACAAGGACGGCTTCTATTCGTTTGAAGGAAAGAAGCTGAGTGCGGCAGAGATGATCGAGTATTACGCCTCACTCGTAGCAGACTACCCACTGGTTTCTATCGAAGATCCACTCTCTGAAGATGATTGGGATGGTTGGAAAGCTATTACCGTCGATTTGGGGAGCAAAGTTCAGCTTGTTGGAGATGATCTCTTTGTGACAAATCCAATTCGTCTTGAACGCGGAATCAGTAGTGGAACTGCTAATGCCCTTTTGGTCAAGGTAAACCAAATCGGCACGCTCACTGAAACGTTGGATGCCGTGGCGATGGCGCAACGGGCCGGTTATCGCTGCATGATGAGTCATCGCTCTGGTGAAACTGAAGATATAACTATCGCCGACCTTGCAGTGGCAACTAACTGTGGGCAGATCAAAACAGGTGCGCCAGCCAGGTCTGAACGTGTCGCTAAATACAACCAATTGCTTCGAATTGAGGAACAGCTAGATGATGCTGCAAGATTTGCAGGACGCCAAGCCTTTCCACGCTTTCTTTCCTAACAACGCATCGACTTCCGAGATATCCTGATTCAATGGCGCGCGGTCGAATAAACACACGAGCGGTAGGACTGGCACTTATTGCCCTCATTCTTGTGCTCTTTTTGGCTCAGCCCACTCAGAGGTATTTTGCGCAACGTGCACAGATAAATGCCCTGCGCCAGCAAGTGAGTGCGAGCGAGGAGCGAGTGACCAAAGCCAAAGCTGAATTAGAACGCTGGAATGATGCTGCGTACGTAAAAGCGCAAGCCAGAGCTCGATTGCACTTCGTGATGCCCGGCGAAACTCAGTACATTGTTATCGACCCTTCGGATGAGAGTCAGATTGATATCAAATACTCAGGTGATGTCCCCCTGGATGTTGCTTGGTATCAGCGTGTGATATCAACTATTCAGTTAGCGGCTTGGCGTTGACGAATTTTGATGAGAGCGATCTAGAAATTGTTGGGCGACAATTAGATCGCACTCCTAGAGATGTGCACCGGGTAGCGTTTCGATGTCCTTGTGGTTCTCCGGCCGTAGTAGAAACACCACCTCGACTCTCTGATGGCACTCCATTTCCCACTTTCTTCTATGCAACTTGTCCACGACTCACTGCGGCGATTTCAACTCTTGAATCTGAGGGCGTGATGGATGAAATGAATGCGCGCTTACAAGTGGATGCAGATTTGGCGGGAAGTTACGCAGCAGCACACGACGACTATTTAGCTGCTCGTGCTGCACTCGGGATCGATGTACCCGAAGTTGAGGGCATCACCGCCGGCGGAATGCCAGATCGAGTGAAATGCCTGCACTCACTTGCTGCGCACTCATTGGCGGCTGGACCTGGCGTAAACCCACTTGGCGACGAAGCTGTTGAAGCTATTGGTCAATGGTGGATGGCGGGAAGATGCGAGTAGGAGCCATAGATTGCGGAACTAATTCCCTCCGTTTGCTCGTTGCCGATATCGAAGGCAACTCTTTTCGGGAAGTTCAACGAGAAATGCGTGTGGTCCGCCTTGGTGAAGGAATCGATCGGACCAAGAATTTCTCGGAGGCTGCGTTAACGCGCACCTTTGCCGGGATTGATGAATTCGCCAGTTTTTTGCGACGCAAAGGTGTGGAGAGTTTAAGGTTCTGTGCAACGAGCGCCTCAAGGGATGCGCAGAATCGTGCGCTTTTCGTAGAGGGTGTGCGGGAGCGCTTGGGGATTGAGCCTGAAATTATCCCCGGCACAGAAGAGGCGGCGCTCTCATTTGCGGGAGCCACTCGTGAGTTCTCCTCAGGTCCTTTTCTAGTAGTGGATATAGGTGGTGGTTCAACAGAATTTGTTTATGGAAACGACGAGGTTGAATTCGCCAGGAGTGTAAATATTGGATGTGTGCGTATGACTGAGCGCCATCAGCTCTCCGAATACCCAAGTCCCGAGTCAATTGCGTTAGCGATCGCAGACATAGATGCTGCAATCGCCGAAGCGGCTGCTGAAGTTCCTCTCACCAGCGGAGCAACACTCATTGCAGTCGCCGGAACGGCAACCACTGTGGCGGCGGCTGGATTAGATCTGAATATGTATGACCGAGACGCCATCCATCTCTCGCGAGTCTCGGCGGAGTCGGTCACTCGGATTTCCCAAATGTTTTTAAAGATGTCCAAGGCCGAGCGGGCAGAGCTCCCATATATGCATGAGGGACGCGTTGACGTAATTTCGAGCGGCGCATTAGTACTTGATCGAGTGATGTTGGCAACTGGAGCCAAAGAGTTCGTGGCAAGCGAGCACGATATTCTTGATGGCATTGCCTGGTCGCAAGTTTCCAAGTGAAGAGTGAATCATGAGTGCTCGTACCGCCGCGCAAGTTAAGAAAATTTCTAGCGCGACTCACAGTCTTGAAGCACTAGATATTGAAATCGCCAATTGCCAGGCATGCGCACGGCTAACAAAATGGTGTGCCCAAGTGGCAATCGAGAAAAAGCGCGCCTACATCGAAGAGGAGTATTGGGGAAGACCAGTACCCGGGTTCGGGGCTACGTCGCCGCGCGTCGTCTTGCTGGGTTTAGCGCCGGGAGCCCATGGCGCGAATCGCACCGGAAGAGTATTTACCGGGGATCGGTCGGGAGATTTTCTCTTTGCCTCAATGCACCGAGTGGGATTAGCAAATCAACCGACAAGTGAACGGCGAGGAGATGGGCTCGAATTAATTGAGACTCGAATCCTCACCGCGGTGCGATGCGCACCTCCTGGAAATAAACCGACCCCAGTAGAGCAACGGAGTTGTGAACCGTGGGCGGCCCGTGAACTCGCCTTGGTGGCCGATAGCGCGCGGGTATACGTGGCCTTCGGCTCCTTTGCGTGGAGCGCGCTCTGGTCAATCCTTGCTGAGCCCTGGGGTCTGGAACGACGACCTCCATTTCGCCATGGCGGTCGCTTCGATCACCCCCAGGGCACCCTGCTCGCCAGCTATCACCCCAGCCAACAGAACACCTTTACGGGGACCCTCACCGAGGAGATGCTTGATGAGGTTCTAGGGCTGGCACGCACACTCGCCAAATCGGAGAAGGGCCACTCTTCAAGGTAGGTTAGCGGTGTAAAGCAGTGCGCCCCCGTAGCCCAACCGGCAGAGGCAAACGACTTAAAATCGTTACAGAGTGGGTTCGAATCCCACCGGGGGTACTCTTTTATTTATAAGTTGTCAGGGAGATCCACCAGGCTAAAGGAGCGATCATGCAGAGCAGCAACCCGGTACTCAATCAAAGCCGGTACGCCACATTCGATAGTTCGACCCAAGGTGCAAGTGGGTCGCGCATGAGTATTGATGAGGTGGTCACTCGCACCGGAATTTTGCTCAGTGTCCTGCTGGTCGCCGCAGTCGCCTCGTATGCCGTCCCACTTACTGGCGTGCTCTTCTTTGGCGCACTCATCGTGGGCTTCGTGCTCTGCATCGTGAATTCAATAAGTAAAACCGTGCGGCCACCACTCATGGTTCTTTATTCGATTTGTCAAGGCTTAGTGGTAGGCACCATTAGTCGTGTTTATAACGATTACTACTCAGGAATTGTGACCCAAGCAATCATCGGAACAATTGCCGCCTTTGTTGGAATCCTCTTCCTCTATAAAAGTGGAAAATTGCGTGCCACTCCTAAGTTCACCCGCATTTTGCTCGGAGCGGTAGCCGGCTACTTTGTACTTGCCCTTATTTCCTTGGTAGCGAGCTTCTTTAACGTGGGAAATGGTATGGGCTTCTATGGCGTAACGGGGCTAGGTTTATTAATGAGCGTGGCAGGTGTGGCGCTCGCGTCACTCTTCTTAGTGTTGGATTTTGATCAGATCGAAAGAAGCATTGCCCAAGGAGCTCCAGCGATTGAAGCTTGGCGTTCTGGCTTCGGATTGATCGTTACTTTGGTCTGGATTTACTTAGAGATTCTGCGCTTGCTATCTATTCTGCGTCGGTAACGGACAACTCACTCCGGTACCACCGATACCGCAATAACCGTTGGGGACCTTGTGAAGGTATTGCTGGTGGTACTCCTCAGCAAAGTAGTACTTTGGGGCGGGAGCAATTTCAGTGGTGATCGCTCCGAACCCTTGAGATTTTAATTCACTTTCGTAGGCTGCCTTGATTCGCATGGCACTATCGTGCTGAGCTTCTGTAGTGAAGTAGAGCGCACTGCGATATTGACTCCCAATATCATTTCCCTGACGATTTCCTTGGGTGGGGTCGTGATTTTCAAAGAAGAAGCGGATGATTTCATCATCGCTTAAGAGTGCCGGATCGTAATTCACCCTTACGGCTTCAGTGTGACCAGTTTTCCCAGTGCATACCTCTTCATAAAATGGATGACCAAAACTCCCGCCGGCGTATCCAACACTGGTGGCGATGACTCCTGGGAGTTGCCAGAAGATTCGCTCGGCACCCCAGAAGCAACCCATCCCCACCAAGATAACTTCGCCTGTTGAATTTTCTAGCGGCACGTGAAGGACGCTGTGGGTGGCCTGCAAAGGGAACGGGTAAGAACTTCTATCTTGCGGTTCGACGAGAGAATTTCGCATAGCTACATTCTGCCTGGAATCTCAGGATCCGGCATCTTTGCTTTGGTTTCTGGCATCCGGATGGCGAGTATCAATGCTGGAATAACGATGATGACTGCAGTCAGGAAGCCAGCTTTAAATCCATAATGGTCAGCTAGGAAGCCAGCTACCAATGGTCCCATCACAGATCCAAAATCTCCCACCATTTGATAGAGCGCAATCACCTGCCCACCACGCCCCTTGATGATGTCGCCTACTACCGCTGCCGAGGGCGAACCGGTAAAGGAGGCGCCTGCTCCAGTTAAGCCCATAGCGATAATGAAGAAAATTGGGTATTGCAGGAATGTCAGCACACTCAAGCCAATGATGGAAAGCGAAGTACCAATAACCATGGCAAATCTTCGCCCACGCTTATCTGCAATGGATCCCGCAGGGAGCAGAAAGATCGCACCAATAATTGAAGCGAAAGTAAAGCCAAGTCCAGTGATGGTGGTCGATGAATCGAGCCCATTCTTCACGTATAGCGGAACCATTGAAGAGCGAATTCCAAAGATTGCCCAGCCTGTGCTAAACGATGCAAAGAGCGCGGCTTGGTACGGCCATGATCTCAGTGCTTGTCGCAGTGTTGTTTGAGTGTCGCCCTCGTGTACTTGCGCGATGTCATTCTCGCCTAGGCGTGAATGTGAAAGAAAGATAGCTGCGATGACTCCGGCAGCGATGAGGCTTGCAGAGTAGATAAAGAAAGGTGCCCGCAGAGAAATTTCACTGAGTAGCCCGCCAATTGCGGGGCCAGAAATCCCGCCGATGAGAAATCCACTCTGGTAGGTCGATTGGGCTCGTCCGCGTTGGTGGTTTGGAACGATGCGAAGCAAGAGTGAGCCCGCAGAGACTGTGAACATGGAGGAACCAATTCCTCCAAAGGCACGGAAGAGCAATAACTCTCCGTAATTCTGTGAAAGACCTGCGAGGAAAGTGGAGAGTGCGATAATCCCCATTCCGGTCGCAAGCACTAACCGTTCGCCAAAGCGATCAACGAGTTTTCCTCCTAGAAGCCCTGAGGAGAATCGCATGAACGAGAAGAGGCTGATGACTGCACCGACTGCAAAGTTGGAAACTCCAAACGATCTAGCAAAGAGCGGAATGGCTGGAATGATGACGCCAAAGCCGATGGCAACCGAGAAGGAGACCGCGGTAAGAACCGCGACCTCTCTCGGTAGCCCATCAAAAGGGTTCTTCACGTTTACTAGTGACCCGATTCATGCCGGGCGGCTGCGTGATCTTCATTTGATCGAAGGGAGATTTCTCTCAGCAAGAGCGCCAGAATGAACCCAAGAGCGGTTACTGGAGCAGCTGTCCAAAAAACATCATGGAAGGAGTAGACGAAACTCTGCAGAACTGTGTCCTTCACTTCTGTGGGGAGCGTGGCTAGCACTGAGGTGCTGTTTTGCAGCTCTCCGAGTAGCGCCGGATCGAAACTATTGGCTGCGGCGGGGTTTGTAGCAGCTAGTTGCGACATACCTTGATCTAAATGCACCGCTAGACGCTTAGTAAGAATGGTGCCAAAGATTGCTGAACCAAAAGCGGCGCCAAGGGAACGGAAGAAAGTATTGGCTCCGGTTGCCACGCCCATGTCTTTGAAGTCGACGGCATTCTGCACGGCGACCACCATGGTAGGCATGGTGAGGCCAAGCCCCATTCCGATAAGCATGGCAAAAATTGCCAATTGCCAGAACGGAGTAGAGATGCTGAGGGTGGTCATTAACAACAGGCCTAGCGTCATGACCAAACTGCCGATGAGAGGAAATTTCTTATACTTGCCGGTCTTTGAGATCAGTTTGCCTGTCGTAATAGACATGATGAGAATGCCTAACATGAATGGAATCAACTTAAGCCCAGACTCAGTAGCCGAATTACCTTGCACTACTTGTAAATAAAGCGGCAACATGACAAGTGCTCCAAACATACCAGCACCGATAATGAAACCGATTCCGGAAGTAACGCTGAAGATGTCGTTCTTAAAGAGATCGAGCGGAAGAATTGGTTCGGTAGCTTTTCGCTCGATTTGCAAGAATGCAAGCGTGAGCAGAACACCCACTGCGAAATAAACTATCGTGAGGATGTCACCCCAGCCGTATGCGGGGACCGAATAGGCGATAGCGAGTAAGAGTGAGCTGACCGCCGCGATCATTGTGATCGCGCCCAGGTAATCGATTTTATGTTCGCGACGAACCTTGGGAATGTGCAAAACGATTGAAGTCACAACTAATGCGACTATTCCAAAAGGTAAGTTAATGAGGAAGATCCAACGCCAACCGGTGATGCCGAGAATTGTTCCACTGTCTGAGAAGTAGCCGCCCAGAAGTGGACCTGCTACAGATGAAAGACCCCACACTGCTCCAAAATATCCTTGATAGCGCCCGCGCTCCCGCGGCGGAATAATGTCGCCAATGATGGTGAATGTAAGAGCCATCAATCCGCCACCGCCAAGACCTTGAATGGCCCGCGTAGCAATGAGTTCAGTCATGTTGGTGGAGAAGGCGGCTAGGAGTGAACCCACCAAGAAAGTGATGATGGCGAATTGGAAGACCGGGCGGCGGCCGTACAGGTCGGAGATTTTTCCGTAAAGCGGCGTCGTCGCAGTCGATGTGAGCAAGTAGGCAGTAACCACCCAGGTGTAGTGATCAAGCCCATCTAGATCTTCCACAATTTGTTTGAGTGCTGTGGAGACGATCGTCTGATCTAATGCTGCAAGGAGCATTCCTGTCATGAGCCCAGAAAGCACTACCAGAATTTGACGATGAGTTAATCCCGCGGGAGAACTATTTGCTGAATCGTTAGGAAGGGTTGCACTGGTCTCGCTCATTATTTCTTCTCTCGTTTGGGATCAATTTCGTGCGCAATACGATGCAATATTTCACTTGCTTCCAACTTCTCTTTATCGCTCCAAGTTTCAAGAGCACTAGCGATCGCTTGGGTGCGCGAATCGCGTACTTGAATCAGTAACTTCTTTCCCGCCGGAGTAAGGCGCAAGCGAAATGCGCGCCGATCAGTTTCATCTTCAATGCGTTCGATTAATCCATCGCGACCCAAAGTGGCGCAGTGGCGGCTCGTGGTTGACAGATCCAAGCCCACCGAGTCGGCCACTTCTGAGATGCGCGGAGGAGTAGCACTTCTCTGCACAACGGCCATCACTCGAAGAATCGTGCGATCACCGGGCTCACCGGGCACGCCACATTCGGCGGCCAGGTCTCGAAAGGACCAGACCAAAGAGACGATGGAACTGAGGAGCGCTTCATCCTGAGAAGTTGCTTGCACCATGCAACTATATATGGTTCGACTGGTTAAATCACTATCTAGCCGGTGTAGGGCTCACATTCCAAGATGGCCACCTTGAAAGTGCGCTTCCCATCGGGTGACGAGTACTCCACCGTGCTTCCCACTTTGGCGCCCAGGACAGCAGCTCCGAGCGGCGATTGGTCGCTATAAACATCAAGACCTTCGGGGGCTGATTCACGGGAACCGAGCAGGAATTTCATCTCGTCGCCGGCCATATCGACGGTCACCACCGATCCACGGGAGACCACGCCACTCTCGGCATCTGGATTAATCCCCACATGGGCATGCTCGAGCATGTGTTTGAGTTGTCGGATACGCCCTTCGAGCTTCCCTTGCTCTTCACGGGCGGCGTGGTAGCCGCCATTCTCCTTAAGGTCGCCCTCTTCACGCGCGTCGGCGATCTTCTTCACAATTTCCGCGCGGCGAGGCCCCTGAAGTTCCACGAGTTCGATGGTGAGGCGATCGAACGCCTCTTGAGTCAACCAAGATCCAGTCATAAGAGGCGAGGTTAGCGGGTAACCCAACAGCGGTCGACCTTGACGAAGGCCGCCTTACCGAGAGTGGCGACTACGGTGCGTCGGGCGGCGGTGGACGAAGCCGCTTTGCTGGTCTCGCCCGGGATGGTTTCGCGTACCTCACCGACCACTGCCGCCGAGCTGTCGAGGGCGCGTAAGACACAGATGATGGGGCGATCTGGCTCGCGCCGAGTCACTTCATAGCGCAATTCGCTAGAACTTTCGCTGGTAATCGTGAAGGCGATTTCCTTAATTGTGAGAGCTGGATTGCTGTGAAACCAGGCGCTCCAACCCAGCCATCCTGCGCCGGTGATGGCGAGTAGAAGAATGGCAATTCGGGCTCGCCAGGGTTTGCGAGGTAACACCGGGTCGAGCTTCATGGGACCATTCTTCACTATGAGCACTCAGTTGCCGAACAGTACGCCGTTTACTCCGCCGATTGATCCGCCGGTCTTTAAGGGTCGATTGATGGCGGTGCACGCGCATCCCGATGATGAATCGAGTAAGGGTGCGGCCACGATGGTGAAGTACGTGCGTGCTGGACATCAAGTCTTAGTAGTCAGTTGCACGGGGGGCGAGCGCGGCGACATCCTGAATCCAGGCCTGAAAGATTCAGGGATCACAAATTTGTTGGAAGTTCGCAAAGCGGAGATGGCACATGCTCAAGATATTCTCGGTATTGCCCACCATTGGCTGGGGTTTGAGGATTCTGGATTTCCGCAAGGTGATCCCTTGCCGCCGGTACCGCCGGGTTGCTTTGCTGATATCCCAATTGAGATCCCAGCTGGATTGCTTGCTAAGAAGATCCTTGAGTTCAGGCCGCACGTCATCACCACATATGACGAGTTGGGGGGGCTATCCCCACCCGGATCACATAAGAACTCATGAAGTTACGATGGCTGCGGTTGCACTTGCCGCAAGTGGTGGTTGGCAGGTTCAGAAGGTTTATTACAACCAGCAACACACGCGCGCGCGTTTAGAAGCTCTTTCAGCAGCAATGCTAGAACGCGGATTACCAAATCCATACGACAGTTGGTTGCAAAATTGGCAGGATCGCAGGCCAGTGAATGTCACGACCCAAGTGGAGTGTTCAGCATTTTTCGAGATACGCGCAAATGCGCTGCTTGCGCATGCGACGCAAGTTGACCCTGGCGGCCAGTGGTTTGCGGTTCCTATCTCACTGCAGCGCGAGGTCTGGCCAACCGAAGAGTTCGAGCTTGCCTTCTCTTCAGTCGGTGAAATCGACGTATCAGAGACCGATCTCTTCACTGGTGTTGTGGATGATGATGAGTAGAATGGCAACGTGAATTTCTTCAATAGCTCCAACACCATCATTCTCGCGGAAGTAGATGAGTCAAAGGTCACTCCGGGTGCGATCGGCGCCATCGTGACTGGTCTGCTTTGTGTGGCGACATTTCTCCTACTGCGAAACTTTTATAAGCGCTTACGCAGACTTCGTAAAGATCAGTGAAAACTCGATCGACTCTTTGGTGGATTACTTTCCATCTCACCGCTCTTATCATGATTGTTAGTTTCTTTTTATTGGGGCAATGGCAGCTCCATCGCGCGGCGGATCTGAAAGCTTCGGTCAAGCCAGTCGTAGACATTGCAGAGGTGCCGCTCGCGCAGATTTTTGAAGCTGGTCAAAAATTCTCGTCAGCGCAAAGTAATAGGCGCGTCACACTTTCCGGAAAGTACATTGCGAACTTCTACGTGATAAGCGAGAAAGTTCGGAGTGAGGTTTCGCTCTTCAAAGGTGAATCGGGATCAATTTTGGTGCTCCGTGGAGTGGGCGCACCTGCTCGCCTCAACGAGAGCGTCACCATAGCTGGCAGGCTCACATCTCCACGTGGGGATAACACAGATCCAAATTCAAATGCCCCTGGCCAACTTTCGCGGATAGATCCAGTTCTCATAGCCGGTCAATTCGATCGACTGATTAACGGGTATGTCACTGCTTATGCTGAACGTGGGCTCGCCACCACATCGATGAAGTTCGCCATCGCGGAGTCGGCGCCGCTTGCCGTGAAGAAAGTTCCTGGTTTCTATTGGCAGCACCTTCTCTATGTTGTGCTTTGGTGGATGTTGATCTTGATGGTGATCTATTTATGGGCTAGAACTATCCGCATCGAACGCAAAATCGGTATGCTAACGTGAACGACGGAGGTAATCGCATGACCATGAAACTATTTCGCGTCTTCGCCTGGGTGACCGGTATTTTCTTGTTATTCAATATTGTTGTGGCGCTCCCTTACAAATATATGTTTGATGGAACAGGTCAATGGACAGCCATCACATGGCAGATTCACGGTTTCCTCTATATGGCCTACGTGGTTGTTACTTTTAATCTCTCCCGCTTAGCTAATTGGGATCTAAAGCGAACAGTGCTCTTCCTGATCGCCGGGACCGTACCTATGGCATCGTTCTTCGCTGATCGTCGCGCCCGCGCTCTGATCGGCTAACTTGATGGCTAGTGTTAAACGATCGATCAAGAGGGTTGTTAAAGCGGCTGTCTATCCAATTTATGAGCGAAGATTAAGTGAAAGAGTCGATCGCGCCAAAGTCCCACAGCATGTGGGTGTCATTCTTGATGGAAATCGTAGGTGGGCGCGCAATTCGGGTGCGGAGAGCGAAGTCGGTCATGCCGCGGGTGCACGTAAAATTGTGGAGCTCCTTCAGTGGTGTGAAGAATTCAACATCCCACACGTAACTTTATGGTTGCTGTCCACCGACAATCTTTCACGTTCAGAGCGAGAAGTCTCTCTACTTTTAGAGATTATTGATCGCACTGTTGCAGAATTGGCCGGTCGTCAGAAGTGGAAGCTGAATCTGGTGGGAGCACTCGATGTACTTCCTGCCGATCTACAAGAAAGGCTCACCCACGCTTGCGAGACCACAGAAGATATCGCCGGCATTACGGTTAACGTAGCTATTGGTTATGGCGGACGAAGAGAAATCGCAGATGCGGTTAAGTCACTTCTTACAGAGCATGCAGCGCAGGGAAAGTCACTCATTGAAGTCGCTGAAATGTTAACTCCGGATCACATCGCAGAACACCTTTATACAAAAGGCCTACCCGACCCTGACTTAGTGATTCGTACTTCAGGAGAACAGCGCTTGGGTGGATTCCTGCTCTGGCAGAGTGTGCACTCGGAGTTCTACTTCTGTGAGGCGTACTGGCCAGATTTTCGACGGATCGACTTTCTGCGTGCGCTCCGTGCGTTTGCCCAACGTTCACGCAGATTCGGTGCTTAGCTCCCTTTTGGGTGGGCGTGTCGCATAGGTCTTCCTTCTACGGATGCGTAACTTTTATTCCATACGGTCCTCGCACAACCAGAGGGGTATTGAGTGGCGGCAACGAGCAAGAAGCCCATCAGCAAGCCAGCAAGCCAGCCCGCTAAAAATGAGGGACCAGCATCCATCTCGTACGTAATCGACACCAGCGTCTTGCTGGCAGATCCGGCTGCGCTCTATCGCTTTGCCGAGCATGAAGTCATTCTGCCGATCGCCGTGATTGGCGAACTTGAGGGCAAGCGTGATCATCCTGAGCTTGGTTACTTTGCCCGCGCTGCCCTTCGTTCATTAGATGAATTACGCATTCGACATGGTCGGCTCGATGAACCTATGTTGATAAACGAGGCAGGCGGCACTATCCATGTAGAACTGAATCACACAGATTTACGATTATTGCCTGCCGGATTTACCCGCGATGGGAGTAATGATTCTCGCATTCTTGCGGTAGCCAGAAATTTGGCTGAAGAAGGCAAACATGTGGTGCTGGTAACGAAAGACTTGCCACTGCGCGTCAAAGCCGCATCTATGGGTGTGGTTGCGCAGGAGTATCGCGCAGAGTTGGCACCCAGCAGCGGGTGGACCGGAATGAGTGAATTGGAAGTAGGCGCCACCCTGGTAGATGCACTCTACGAAGGTGAGCGCGTTGAACACGAGGCTATTCGTAATTTGCCGTGCCATACCGGAGTTGTTTTGGTGAGTGAGCGCGGGAGCGCTCTTGGACGTGTCACCCCGGAGAAAACTTTGCGATTGGTGCGATCAGAGCGAGATGTCTTTGGGTTACATGGTCGCTCAGCAGAGCAGCGGGTGGCTCTTGACCTACTTACTGATCCGGAAGTAGGCATTGTCTCGTTAGGTGGTCGTGCCGGTACTGGAAAGAGCGCGCTCGCTCTTTGTGCTGGTTTGGAAGCAGTGATGGAGAAGCGTCACCATAAAAAGGTGGTCGTCTTTCGCCCGCTCTATGCAGTCGGTGGCCAAGAGTTGGGATATTTGCCAGGAAGTGAAGGGGAGAAGATGTCTCCTTGGGCCCAGGCAGTCTTTGACACCTTAGGCGCCCTTGTAAGCCAGAACGTCATCGATGAGATTCTCGAGCGCGGGCTCTTGGAAGTGTTACCGCTCACTCATATTCGTGGCCGTTCGCTTCATGATTCATTTGTGATTGTTGATGAGGCGCAATCGTTAGAGCGTGGTGTACTACTCACGGTGCTCTCTCGCATTGGTCAAGGTTCGCGAGTGGTACTCACCCACGACATCGCTCAGCGCGACAATTTGAGGGTGGGTAGACACGATGGCGTGGTCGCCGTAGTGGAGGCTCTAAAGGGTCATCCACTCTTCGCACATGTCACTTTGACGCGTAGTGAGCGTTCACCGATTGCTGCACTAGTGACCGAGATGCTGGAAGATCCCATCCACCTTTAAAAACACTTCAAGCATTTGTCACGCACGACACGCTAGAAAAACCCTTATTTATTGGGGTTTTTTGAAGCGAAATCAGGCCTTTTTCGAAATGTGAGATCTCTCTCTTTGAAGGCATTTTCCCCGCGTAAATTCAAAATATTTTTGGCAAAATGTCCGATTTTTCTCCACAATCTTCACACATTCGATTTGACACCTATTCGTAGGACACGGGCATCTTGTACTTGTACAACAAATGAAACAAGACTCAATCGGAGGTGGAGATGCGTAAAGGAATTGTGTGGGGATCTGCAGTAGCTTTATTGATTGCGCTTCCCTCCGGTGTTGTGAGCGCCATGCCGCCATCAACTCAACCATCGAGCGCATGGGCCAATCGCCCCATTACAAGCCCGGTCACTTCTGATAGTCCCGATTTCATCGGACCTCGCATTGAACATCGAGCCGTTGAACCATCTCGCGCCCAAGCACGTGCGCCAATGGCTGTCAGTCGGATGAATCTGGCCCGCACTCGGATGGGCGCCATTAGTGTTGCCGGAGAGTTAAATGCGGAGCTCTACCAGTGGAGTTTTGACCAGATGGGCTGTCTGGTCGACCTCTGGGACCACGAGAGCAATTGGAATTACAAGTCGGTAAACCGGGAATCGGGTGCCCATGGCATCGCCCAGGCGCTCCCCGGATCGAAGATGTCAACGATTGCTACCGATTGGCGAAAGAACCCAGTCACCCAAATTACCTGGGGAATGAAGTACATCAAGTTAAGGTATGGCAACCCTGCTAACGCCCTGCGCCATTGGCAGCAGAATAACTGGTACTAATTCGTGGGCTTCGGTCCAATTGAAAGTGGCTTACTGGTCTCGGCAAAGAAATCATTTCCCTTATCGTCGACCACGATGAAAGCTGGGAAGTCGACAACATCAATTTTCCAGATGGCTTCCATTCCGAGTTCGGCGTATTCGAGAACTTCAACTTTTTTGATGCAATCTTGCGCTAAGCGCGCGGCAGGACCTCCGATAGAACCTAGGTAGAACCCACCATTTTTTTTGCACGCCTCTGTTACCTGTGCTGAACGATTTCCTTTTGCAAGCATGATGTGCGATCCACCAGCCTCTTGGAATTGCGCGACATATGAATCCATTCGACCGGCTGTCGTCGGTCCAAACGATCCAGAGGCATAACCCTCTGGAGTCTTTGCTGGACCGGCGTAATAGACCGCATAATCGCGCATGTACTGCGGCATGGGCTTGCCGGAATCAAGAAGTTCCTTGATCTTCGCGTGCGCGAGGTCGCGCGCCACCACCATTGAACCGTTGAGCGAGAGACGAGTCTTCACCGGATACTTGGAAAGCATCGCGCGGATCTCGCTCATAGGTCGGTTGAGATCCACATGCACCACCGCGTCGCCAAGTTTTTCACTGCTGGGCTCAGGTAGGAAACGAGCTGGATCGCGCTCTAATACTTCAATGAAGGCGCCTTCGGGAGTGATCTTCGCGCGCGCTTGGCGATCGGCAGAGCATGAAACTGCAATAGCGACCGGCAGAGAGGCGCCATGTCGGGGGAGGCGGATCACGCGTACATCGTGGCAAAAGTACTTGCCGCCGAATTGGGCGCCAATGCCAAAGCCTTGAGTGAGTTTGAGAACTTCAGCTTCCATTTCGATGTCGCGAAACCCGTGTCCGGTCTTTGCATCTCCTTGAAGTGGCAAAGTATCGAGATATTTAGTGCTCGCTAACTTCGCTGTTTTCAGTGTGTGTTCGGCACTGGTTCCACCGATCACAATTGACAGGTGATACGGAGGGCAGGCAGCGGTGCCTAAGGAGCGAAGTTTCTCGTCAAGGAATCGAAGTAACCCGGCTGGGTTGAGAATGGCTTTCGTCTCTTGATAGAGAAAAGACTTGTTTGCGCTACCTCCACCTTTGGCGATGTAGAGAAATGAGTACTCATTTTCATGACTATTTTTGGTGTCAGCATAAATTTCAATCTGAGCAGGAAGGTTATTTCCGGTATTGCGCTCTTCCCACATGTTGATAGGAGCCATTTGTGAATAGCGGAGATTAAGGCGGGTGAAAGCGTCGTATACGCCGCGCGAAATTGCCTCCTCGTCATTTCCTTGTGTAAGTACTTGCTGCCCACGCTTGCCCATCACGAGAGCGGTTCCAGTGTCTTGACACATAGGTAGTACGCCGCCGGCTGAGATGTTTGCGTTCTTCAATAAATCGATTGCCACGAAACGATCGTTAGCTGACGCTTCGGGATCATCAATAATTCTGCGGAGTTGCTCCAGGTGGGCAGTGCGTAGGTAGTGCGAAATATCGTGAATAGCTGTTTCCGTAAGAGTGGTAAGCGTTGATGGCTCCACCATAAGAAAGGTGCGATCGCCAAGTTTTTCTACTCGAATTCCATCAGTGGTGACGAGGCGATATTCAGTGCTGTCGGCAGCGGTAGGCAGCAAGTCGGAGTACGAGAATTCAGGCATGGATAAGAGCCTACGCCTCTAGTGGATGCTCGCTCTGGATAAGTCGAATAGTGTGAGATTTTCCTCGCATCACCAGGGAGTGTGAGGTCATCCCTCGCGGACCGAATCGAACTCCGCGCAGGAGCTCCCCGTCCGTGATTCCAGTGGCTGCAAAGAAGACGTCGTCGCCGGTGACTAAGTCGTTGGTGGAGAGCACCCTTGAGAGGTCGTGTCCGGCGGCAATGGCCTTCTCTCGTTCGGCATCATCGCGTGGCATGAGACGGCCTTGGATAACCCCGCCGAGGCACTTCATGGCGCACGCAGCGATGATGCCCTCTGGGGTACCGCCGATGCCCATCAAGAGGTCGATGCCGGTATTTTCGCGCGCGGACTCAACTGCCCCGGCCACATCGCCATCGGTAATAAATTTGATGCGCGCACCAGCTTCACGAATTTCTTTCGCAAGTTTTTCATGGCGTGGTCTATCGAGAATAACCACGGTTATTTCAGATGCAGAGAGCCGCTTGGCCTTTGCGACGCGGCGAATGTTCTCTCCCACTGGTGCAGTGATGTCAACAACATCTGCTGCTTCCGGGCCGGTTGCAAGTTTCTCCATATAGAAAACGGCGGAAGGGTCATACATGGCACCGCGCTCTGCAACTGCAATTACAGAGATGGCGTTATTCATTCCTTTTGCAGTAAGAGTTGTTCCATCGATGGGATCGACCGCAACATCGCATGCTGGACCTACGCCATCACCGACACGTTCGCCGTTGTAGAGCATGGGCGCTTTATCCTTCTCACCCTCACCGATGACGACGATGCCATCCATGGATACTGAACTGATTAAGCGGCGCATTGCATCCACTGCCGCGCCGTCGGCGGTGTTCTTATCTCCACGTCCCACCCAGCGTGCGGCGGCGATAGCCGCAGATTCAGTGACGCGGACGAGTTCGAAGGCAAGATTTCGTGTATTCCCCATGGCTACATCATTCCTTCCTGGGCGAGGTGCGGCAACGAGGTGACAAGCCGCTAATGCGGCTCTATTCTGCTATATATGACGCAATATCGGATAAGTGAGGGGGCAGCGCTCCTAGGGGTCTCAGATGACACCGTGCGGCGCTGGATAGATACCGGGCGCCTCGTGGCTCAGAAAGATCAAGGAGGCCGGATGACGGTCTCTGGAGTCGATTTGGCCGCTATTGCGCGCGGCGAAGGGCCGGAAGTGATTGACGGACATAGAAGCAGCGCCCGAAATCGTTTCGTGGGTCTAGTCACTCGAGTCGAGAAAGAGGGCTTGGTAGGCATCGTTGAAATCCAAGCTGGTCCACACCGCATCATCAGCATGGTCACTGCCGACGCCATCACGGATTTGGGACTCACTCCCGGTGCGCGCGCCGTTGCATCCATAAAGTCAACCAATGTTGTTATCGAAACGGCGTAAGTCGGTATCGACCGCGCTTGTTAAGGTCCTCGCGGTCGTGGCACTCCTCTTTGTCGGCTTGCCTTTTATCGCACTGCTCTTTCGTATTGAATGGCGAAACTTTTTTTCTCATGTCTTCACAAGCGAAAACTGGAGCGCCATTCAACTCACCCTCCTCACTTCAATTCTTTCGTTAGTCATCTCGCTCATTGTGGGACTGCCGCTGGCATTCTTAATGGCAACGCGCAATAAGTGGGGAAAGCTTCGTCCTGTCCTGGCAATTCCACTAGTGCTGCCGCCGGTGGTAGGAGGAGTACTTTTGTTGGTGGCCTGGGGTCGCCGAGGGTTATATGGCGGTGCGCTCTTTCATTTCTTTGGCTTCTCTATTCCGTTCACCTTAGTTGCGGTCATCTTTGCGCAACTCTTTGTCGCTCTTCCCGTCGTAGTCATCATGGCCGAAGGTGCGTTTTTGGAAGTGCCGCGTGATTTGATCGATGCGGCTAGGGCCGATGGGGCGAGTGAAGGCTTGCTCTTTCTGCGTATTGCTATTCCCTCAGCAGCATCAGGCATTGCCGCTGCTGCGCTTCTTGCATTTTCGCGGGCGCTCGGCGAATTTGGCGCCACGATTACTTTTGCAGGATCACTCCCAGGTCTTACGCGCACGATGCCTACAGCGATTTATGCCGCGCTCGAAGCTGATCCGGCGAGTGCGCTCTCCTTGAGCCTGCTGCTGGTGCTCATGAGTGGGATACTTATGATTCTGATGCGTCGCCGGCTCTTTGCTTGGGTTCGCTAGAGGTATGAGAGGGCCGTACTCTGTGACTATGAGCAAAAAGATCTTGTTGGCCGCGCCCCGTGGGTATTGCGCAGGGGTCGATCGCGCGGTTCAAACAGTTGAGAAGACTCTAGAGGTCCATGGCGCACCCGTTTATGTACGCAAACAAATAGTTCATAACAAGCATGTGGTCGAAACATTGGAGCGTCGCGGAGCTATCTTCGTAGAAGAGACCGACGAGGTTCCAGAAGGTTCCATCGTGGTTTTTTCTGCCCATGGAGTTGCGCCGATAGTCCACGAAGAAGCGAAGCTGCGTTCTCTCAAAACGATCGACGCTACTTGTCCACTTGTAACAAAAGTGCACCACGAGGCGCGTCGGTTCGCGGCAGATGATTTCGATATTCTGCTTGTAGGCCACGAAGGACACGAAGAAGTTGTAGGAACTGCCGGAGAGGCACCGGAGAATGTAATCCTCGTGGATGGCGTGGATGGCGTTGCCGATATCAAAGTTCGTGACGAGAGCAAAGTGGCTTGGCTTTCTCAAACGACACTAAGTGTTGATGAAACTCTTACTACTGTCGCCGCCTTACGGAAGCGATTTCCATTGCTCGTTGATCCACCAAGTGATGACATTTGCTACGCAACTCAAAATCGCCAGGTTTCGATTAAAGAAATCGCAGGGAAGTGCGAGCTTGTCATTGTGGTGGGTTCTAAGAATTCCTCAAATTCAGTGCGCTTGGTTGAAGTGGCGTTAGAGGCAGGCACAAATGCTGCCTATCTTGTGGATTATGCAGATGAGGTCGATCCTACGTGGCTCAAAGGGGTCACAACCATTGGAATCACTTCAGGAGCATCAGTGCCGGAAATATTAGTGACAGACCTTCTTGATTTTTTGAAGGAGTACGATTTTAAAGATGTTGAAGTAGTAACCACTGCAGAAGAAACTCTGCTCTTCTCACTTCCTGCAGAACTTCGCAAGGATCTTCGGGCCGCAGGGAAGTCGTAATTTATGTTTCGTGGCATCGGCACAGTTATCAATATCGTCACGATCCTTTTGGGGACAGCGGTAGGCGTGAGCTTGGGTTCGCGGTTGCCAGAGCGCACCCGGAATGTCATCACTGACGTACTTGGGCTCATTACCGCAGTGGTTGCTATTAGTGCAGGCTCAGCGGTGGCTTCTCCTGCGCTAAAGAAGGCGGTAGGAAGCGGCGCACTGCTGATTGTGCTTGGTGCATTATTGATTGGCGGCATTATTGGTTCTCTGCTTCGCCTGGAAGATCGCCTTAACAACATTGGCGAAACCTTGAAGAGCAAGTTTGGAAATCAGGAGAATGGGAATTTCGTTGAAGGTTTCGTAACTGCATCACTGATCTTCGTAGTTGGTCCGCTGGCGATCCTCGCAAGTGTGAGTGATGGTCTGGGAAACGGTATTGACCAACTTCTCCTCAAGAGCACACTCGACTTCTTTGCCTCGATGGCATTTGCGGCTTCATTGGGTTGGGGTGTGGCAGCTTCAGCAATTGTTGTCGGCCTCTACCAAGGTGCTTGGACACTCCTTGGATGGTTACTTGGAAATGTAATGAGTGACTTTGAGATTGCAGCTATGACAGCTACAGGTGGGTTAATGCTTGCTGGAATTTCGCTTCGCCTTCTCAAGATTCGACACGTTCCGATTGGGGATTTGTTGCCAGCTCTTGCTATCGCTCCACTGCTCGCCTTACTCGTTTCAAAATTTTAGTTACTTGCGAAAAACGCGGAACCAGGAAAAGGCGGCTCCGATTAAGAGGTAAGGCGCAAGCGAAGCAAGGGCAGAGAGAAGATCAAGAGCCAAGCGGCTGGTGGAAAGCGTCGATGGTCCGATAGGCAACCAGATGAGTAAAGAAATCAAGGTGGCAAGTGGCGGAGTGATTGCAGCCGCGCGTCTGGCATCACGTCTTGCAAGCCAAGAGCCGCCAACATTTACCAAGAGAATCGCTAGACCACTGAAGAGACCCACGTGATCACGAATCAGAATCTCGATTCCGATTAATAGAAAGAGCAGCGCTGAGGGCAAGGCAGCAATTCCTGGAGCAGTGAGTCCTGAGCCAAGAGTTGCGCGCTGGGCATCAGCCCGCGCCTTAAGAGAAGTGACTTGAGAGCCGAATTGTGAGGACATATAGGCATCTTGCCACGCAGAGGTGACATTCAAGCGAAGGTTCTTCAGGGTGCTTCAGGGTACTTCGAGGAAGAGTTCAGCCCATATTGAGCGTGGAGGCCAGGAGAGTGGTCAGCGTAAGGCTGGCGGGGCAATAGGATTTAACCCTTGTGAGCCTCTCTATCGGAATCGTCGGCCTGCCCAATGTGGGCAAATCCACCCTTTTTAACGCGCTGACGAAGAACAACGTGCTCGCTGCCAATTATCCTTTCGCCACTATTGAACCCAACGTGGGCGTGGTCGGAGTGCCAGATGGCCGGTTAGCAGAACTTGCGGGCATCTTTAAATCAGAGCGTCTCTTGCCAGCCGCGCTCTCGTTCGTCGACATTGCAGGCATCGTGAAGGGCGCCAGCGAGGGTGCTGGACTCGGGAATAAGTTCCTCGCCAACATTCGCGAATCAGATGCCATATGCCAGGTCATTCGGGTATTCACAGATCCAGATGTTGTGCACGTTGATGGTCGTGTTGATCCACGCAGTGACATCGAGACGATTAACACTGAACTTGCGCTCGCCGATCTTCAAACTCTAGAGAAAGCGTTACCTCGCTTAGAGAAAGAGACTCGACTTTCAAAAGACCGCGGTGAAGTTCTCGAAGCTGCCAAAGCGGCCAACGCACTGTTGGAACAGGGAAAGACTCTTTTTGCTGCCGGGACTCCTGAGCTTCGTGAACTTGTGCGCGAATTGCACCTGCTCACTGCCAAACCATTTCTATACGTATTCAATGTAGATGCAACCGAACTTGCTGACCCAGCATTGCGCGCCGAACTTGCCGCGCTCGTGTCACCAGCTGAAGCCATCTTCTTAGATGCAAAGACTGAAGCTGAACTCGCTGAACTCGACGACGTCGACGCACTTGAATTGTTAGAGAGCATCGGACTTACTGAACCAGGTTTGGCAACGTTGGCACGCGTAGGTTTCAGCACTCTTGGTTTGCAGACTTATCTCACAGCTGGTCCCAAGGAAGCGCGTGCTTGGACAATTTCTAAAGGCGCCACCGCTCCTGAAGCAGCTGGAGTGATTCACACAGATTTCCAACGCGGTTTCATCAAAGCCGAAGTTGTCTCCTTCGCTGATCTGGTTGACGCCGGGTCGATGGCAGAGGCAAAAGCGCGCGGCAAGGTGCGGATGGAAGGCAAGGAATATGTCATGGCGGATGGCGACGTAGTCGAATTTCGCTTCAACGTCTGACCCACACTAACCAAAGGATGACCGTGAAAAGCAGAGACGATTTAAGAAACGTAGCTATTATCGCCCACGTCGATCATGGTAAGACGACACTCGTTGATGCAATGCTTTGGCAGTCCGGTGCTTTCGCTGCTTACAAGGAACAAGGCGAAGGCAAGGATCGTGTGATGGATTCCATGGATCTCGAGCGCGAAAAGGGCATCACTATTCTCGCAAAAAACACGGCGGTGAAGCGTGGTGACATGACCGTTAACATCATCGACACCCCAGGCCACGCCGACTTCGGTGGCGAAGTAGAACGCGGACTCGAAATGGTTGACGGTGTGCTCCTCTTGGTGGATGCCTCTGAAGGCCCACTTCCACAAACCCGTTTTGTGCTGCGTAAAGCGCTCTCGAAAAAACTTCCGGTCATCTTGGTTATCAACAAAGTTGATCGTTCGGATGCTCGTATCGCCGAAGTTCTCAACGAGACTTATGAACTCTTCCTCGATCTTGATGCGGACGAGAAGCAAATTGAATTCCCCATTGTTTATGCATCTGCCAAGGCGGGTCGCGCCTCGCTCACCCAAACTGCTGATGGCGGTATGCCAGAAGAGACCGATCTTCAGGTGCTCTTCGACGTCATCAAAGAGACCATTCCAGCCCCTACTTATACCGAGGGTGCACCACTTCAGGCGCACGTCACCAACCTCGATGCTTCTCCTTATCTTGGGCGTCTAGCGCTCTGTCGCGTGCGCCAAGGCACCATTTCTAAGGGTCAAACAGTGGCCTGGATTCGCACTGATGGACGCGTGGAAAAGGTCAAAATTTCTGAACTTCTGATCACTGAAGGTTTGGAGCGTGTACCTGCTCTTTCAGCAGGCCCAGGAGACATCATCGCTGTTGCCGGCATTGAAGAGATCACTCTTGGCGAAACACTTGCCGATGCGGACAATCCCATCGCACTTCCACTGATCACCGTGGATGAGCCGTCAATATCTATGACAATCGGTATTAATACTTCTCCGCTTGCGGGTCAGAGCGGTAAGAAAGTCACTGCTCGTTTGGTAAAGAACCGCCTTGATGCCGAGCTCGTCGGTAACGTTTCGCTTCGGGTGCTCACGACTGAACGCCCAGATACGTGGGAAGTCCAGGGGCGCGGTGAACTTCAGCTCGCCGTACTCGTTGAATTAATGCGTCGCGAAGGTTTTGAACTCACTGTTGGTAAGCCACAGGTGGTTACCAAAATGGTGGATGGCAAGATGCATGAACCAATGGAACGACTCACTGTTGATATTCCGGAAGACTACCTTGGTGTTGTCACGCAATTGATGGCATTGCGGAAAGGTCGCATGGAGCAGATGGTCAATCACGGAACTGGTTGGGTCCGTATGGATTATCGGGTACCAAGCCGAGGGCTCATTGGTTTCCGCACTGAGTTTCTTACTGAAACTCGTGGAACAGGATTGCTCCACCACGTATTTGATGGCTACGAAGCATGGCACGGTGAATTGCGCACGCGTCCCACTGGTTCACTTGTTGCAGATCGCCGCGGTGCAGTTACTTCCTATGCGCTCTTCTCACTCCAAGAGCGTGGAACAATCTTCGTACAACCAGGTACTGAAGTTTATGAAGGCATGATCGTCGGCGAGAATTCACGTGGCGAAGATATGGACGTCAATGCAGTTCGTGAAAAGAAACTCACAAACATTCGTTCTGCAACCGCAGATGAATTAGAACGTTTGATCCCACCAAAACTTCTCAACATGGAACAAGCGCTTGAATTCTGTCGCGAAGATGAATGTATCGAGGTGACGCCAGCTACTGTTCGCATTCGTAAGGTGGTTCTCGATCAGAACGAGCGGGGTCGCTCTGCTTCTAGGGCAAAGAAATCGAATCTGTAGTTGCTGGTGTACTCCTTCGCGCGGGCCAAGAGGTATTGCTAGCGCGAAGGAGTACTACGCATGCTGGCTTTTGGGAGTTTCCTGGCGGGTTAGTTGAGCCCAATGAATCGCCAGAACAGGCCATAGTTCGAGAATTCCATGAAGAGTTCCTAGCGGACGTGAGAGTGCTTCGGAAAGTGGACTTCACTTATGCGCTTTCCACTGAGCGCGAATTGCACTTCTTCTTGCTTTCAGCTGAGCATGATCCACACGTGACCCACCATTCACATGATCAGCTCGCATGGATCACAGAACAAAGTCCTTTGCCAGGAGATGTGCTTCCGGCAGATCTGGCAGCACTGCCTATTATTTGGCGGTCACTTGCAGATGTCGTTTAAGAAATTCCACTTGCAGTAGTAAGAGGTTTTCGGCGACCTCTTCTTGTGGTGTCATGTGTGTGACATTGCTCAGCATCAATGTTTCGTGTGGTCTTCCGGCCGCTAGTAAGTGTGATGAAAGTTGGAGCGAGTGAGCCACTACAACGTTATCGTCGGCTAGTCCGTGAATGATCATCAAAGGGCGAGAGAGTTTGTGCGCTCGCGGATAAAGTGAGCTGATCTCGTAACCTGCTTCTTCGCCAGTCGTTCCCAAGTAGCGCTCTGTGTAAAAAGTGTCGTAGAGCCGAAAGTCACCCACCGGCGCCCCGGCAATAGCGGCCGCAAAAGTTGCAGGGGCGTCCATGACGGCAAGGGCTGCGAGGTAACCACCGAAGGACCACCCACGGATGGCCACGCGGGCAGGGTCGATGAGACCGGGGCGCGATGCAATCAACGCCTCAACAGCAGCGACTTGATCTTGCAGCGGAATAGTCGCTAGATCGCCAGAGATTGCTTTCTCCCACTCTGGGCCACGATGTGGGGTGCCTCGGCCGTCAGCGATTAATACCGCGAATCCTTGATTGGCAAACCATTGAGCTTCGGCATAAGCGTTCTTTGCGGCGACCACCCGAAGCGCGTGCGGACCACCGTAAGGATCGACAAGAAGCGGAAGGTTGGCGCGCGCGCCACTTTCTGGGAGAAGCAAGGCTGCGCGTAATTCGTCTTTTCCAAGGCGAATGAACTCGGGCGTAGCATCATGGCTAGGCGTCCAGGCGTGTGACTGGATCTCCCACTGCTTCCCATCACGATGTATCTCTGTCTTCACGCCGTACTCATCTAGTGAACGCGATGAGATCACTAACGTGTGGTTGCGCGCTCTACCTGAATGCATGCCACCTACAGGTGAGAGCTGATCTAATTCGCCACCGAATCCATACCACCACAAGTGGCTCTCCGTTGGCTCAAAAGTTCCAGTGAATGTGATGCCGAAACGATCGACATCTACTACGCCGGTCACTTGCAGACTATCTGGCGTCACTTGTCGTCCATTAATTGTGAGCACACGAGTCTCACTTTCATCGTGGGCAAGGAGGAGTTCTCCTGAAGGCAACCAAGTGGGCACACCGGGAGTTATCTCGACCCAATGTTCGTCGCGCTGCGTGGCAAGTTCTGTTAAATCACCTGTGTGAATGTCTAAGGCAAATACCGCTGCAGTGCGCTGGCTGCGATCCATGCAGTAGAGGAGCGGTGGACCATATTGATTCCAATCAACTTCCACGAGATATTCAAATCCCGCAGGAAGAGCAATCTGACGAGAGATATCGCCATCGCACGTCATGAGCATCAGTGAAACGACGGCATTTGCCGTTCCTACTTTGGGGTACTTGATCGCACGCGGGGTTTGCTCTGGATGTGCTGGGTCGCTGATGTGCCATGTGAGAACTTCGGATTCATCGGTTGACTGTACGAGGATCAGTCGTGAATCTGGTGACCACCAAAATCCACGGTATCTATTCATCTCTTCGCTGGCTACAAATTCAGCTTGTCCAAAGCTCTTTCCCGAATCAGCGTGAGTAAAAGTTTCCTTTCCTTCACTGACTTGCGCTATCCGAAAACTTCCGTCAACAGCGGCGTATCCGATCCGAGATCCGTCTGGAGATGGTCTTGGATCAATAGCGGCGACTGGATGAGAAATTGATTTCACTTTTCCACTTACCAAATCAGCGACACGTATCTCACCCGATTCGGTGTAAACCGCGATTCGGTGATCCCCATCGGTGGTGTAGGAAGTGATGCCACCGCTACTTTCACGAAGACGCTCTCTGCGGGCTTTCTCTTGGATGGAAAGTTCTTCACTCTCTTCGCTTTCAACCACTCGTCGTGAAAGTCCAGTGGTGGTGTCGAATGCCCAAAGCTCGTTACGCCGATCATCACCGCTGGGGGAGCGGAGGAAGGTGAGCCTTGTGCCATCTGGGGAGATGGCGAAAGAGCGAGGGACACCCATCGAAAATCGGAGAGTGCGGGCGTAGAGGCGGGGAAAAGTTGCGCCGTCGGCAGGAGTACTCATCCCGGAAGATTAGCGACTCTTCTTGCCTAACCAATACTCTGTGTTCATGGCGCCTGCTAAAAGACTCCTCTTGGTTCACGCTCACCCAGATGACGAGAGCATAAATAATGGGGCAACCATGGCTGCTTATGTAGCGGCTGGGGCCGGGGTGACCCTGGTGACCTGCACTCGAGGCGAAGAGGGCGAAGTCCTTGTGCCTGCCCTTTCCCATCTAGCGAGCCATGAAAAAGACGAATTAGGAACGCATCGCGAGGTGGAGTTGGCCAATGCGATGGCCGAATTGGGAGTGCGGGATCATCGATTTCTTGGTGCCCCAGCAAAGCGGTGGCGCGATAGTGGGATGATGGAGACTCCTCCCAATGAACGCTCAGATAACTTTTGGAAAGCTGACTTCGACGAGGTGGTGGGAGAGTTGGTGGCGGTCATCGAAGAGATTCGTCCACAAGTTGTCATTACGTACGACGAGTTTGGCGGATATGGCCATCCGGATCATATTCAGGCACATCGCATCACCATGGCAGCCGTTGGCCTCGCAAGATGGAAAGTTTCAAAGGTGTACTGGAACGTGATGCCACGTTCTGTTCTCAAAGTTGCTATGGACGCAATGAAGGAGCAAGGTTCAGATTTCTTTGGCGCGGAAAATATCGAAGATGTGCCATTTGCTAAGCCTGATGAATTGGTAACAGCCGTGGTAAATGGCGAGGCATATGTCGATGCCAAAATGAATGCCCTTAAGGCGCACGAAACCCAGATAACGGTAGATGGCCCATTTTTTGCGCTCTCCAATATGTTGGGTCAAGGCGTCTTTGGTAAGGAGTATTACCAGTTGGTACAGGGTGTGGCCGCGGAACCATTCGACGAGAACGGTCGAGAGACTGAGCTTTTCTCGGGTGTGAGTCTTGATTAAACGTGTTCAAAACTATCTCGCAGGGCTTGTCTTCGGAATCGCCGCCGGAGCCTTACTCATACTTACGCACAATGCCTATCCGCCGATCGGCATACTCCTCACTTTGTTGGGTTTCCTTTCGCTCTCGATTGTGGTGAGGGGGTACTTAAAATCTCGTAGTACCTATGTCTGCTACCTCTTGGGTGTGGTGGGGCTCATCTATCTGGCAGCAACTCCGCGCGCGTCTGAGTTCCTGATACAGGGAAATATCCAAGGGTATCTACTAATCTTGGGTGGTCCGCTAGTCGCCATATTTCCTCTAATCAAGAGAGTACCCACCACATAAACATGTCTCGTCGCTTAGTGATTCTGATTGGCGCTGGCGTGGGCGCACTAGTACTCCTATGGGTAGGTGGTTGGCTCTTAGTTGGCGGCGACATTCCTCGGAACACGATCGTTCGTTCTCATGACTTATCTGGCGATCTCAATGTTGGTGGCATGTCGCGTGAGCAGGTATCGAAGCTAGTCAAACGCGATGTCACTCAGATGGCGAAGTCAAGGGTGGTAGTAGATGTTGATGGACGCGTCTTCAAGCGGAAATACTCGGATCTTGGAATATTTCTCGATGCAGAAGCCACTGTCAATCAAATCAAATCAAGAAGCTCAAACCCCATCACGATCGTTCAGGCGCTCACAGGTGGTCTCGCCTACGACCCGGTTTATACCTTTAGCGAAAGCACATTAACGCGAGCGATTTCCGATATTGCTGCACAAACAGATCTGGCGCCCACAGAGGGAGACGTCGTCTTCTCTGGGGTGCGACCGGTGGCTGTTGCTGCGGCTGCAGGACACGCACTCGACATCGAGGCAGCAGTAAAGACAGTGCGCTCCCGCTGGAATGAGTCGCGGATCTTCAGATTTAAGTCACCGTTGATTGCTCCACAAGTAACAACAAAAGAAGCCCAAAGCGCCCTTCCTTTAGCAAAGAACGCGGTGAGCGGAACTGTGCTTCTCAAGGTGGACGGCCATGATGTTAACCTTAAAGCTTCTGACATTGCCTACGCCCTAGATTTTGCAAATGATGGATCCGGAAATCTCGTACCTATATTTTCAAGTGAGTTACTGACTCAAGTTTTAGGTTTGAAATGGACCAAGTGGGTGACTCCGCCATTGAATGCAAAATTCTCAGCAGTGGGTGGAGTTCCTAAGTTGCAACCAAGTGCTCCAGGACACGCGGTGTCAGATGAGGAACTGACATCAGCATTACTCCCAGCGATAAGAGCGGTGGGCACTTCTCGCGTGGCGAGCGTGCAGACTTCTCTAGTCGAGCCAAGGGTGACCACTGAGATGGCCGGCGGTCTTGGAATTACCGAAGTTATTTCAACTTTCACCACGAAGTTCCCACCGGCTGCGTATCGCATTCAAAATATTCATCGTGCGGCGGATCTCATTGACGGCACCATTCTCAAGCCAGGTGAAATATTTAGCCTGAACAAGGTTGTGGGAGAGCGCACGGCGGCTAATGGCTTTGCTGAAGGAATCATTATTAATCAAGGTCGCTTTGAAAAAGACTTTGGTGGCGGCGTCTCGCAAGTTGCTACTACTACGTGGAACGCGGCTTGGTTCTCAGGTATAGATCTCGTGGCGCACATGGCCCACTCGTTCTACATTTCTCGCTATCCGGCGGGCCGGGAATCAACAGTGGCATGGCCTAAGGTCGATATGCGATTTAGAAATAATTTTGATACTCCCGTCATGGTCGATACCTCCTATACCAACTCATCTTTAACGGTCTCCATTTATGGGAAGAAAAAATATGAGGTCGAAACAATCACTGGCCCTTATCGCAATATTAAGGAGTTTGAAATTCTCGATGATGACTCACCAACGTGTATTCATCAAGACGGAGTTCAGGGTTTCGACATTACAGTGACTCGAGTGGTGAAACTCAACGGTCTTGAGGTAAAACGTGAGCCGTTCAACACTCACTACATTCCTGAGGACAGAATTACTTGCACTAATCCCGAAGCGGTCTTCGGAAATCCCACACCTCCTAAACCAAAAATAAAGGCGACTCCCAAACCCACAGCCACCCCCGCAGCCACGCCCTCACCGACTCCCACAGCCTCTGCTATGCCTACTGGGAGCGCCACTCCCACGCCTGTCCCGTAGCGGTGTCTCGTACTTCAACACCCAGATGAGCAAGAGCCTCACGCAATTGATCTGACTGCTTCCACTCGCCGCGGCCGCGTGCATCCTCTCGTTGCTGTAGCAGCTCATTGATCTCAGCGGAGCTTTCTCTGGATTCAAGGCGAGTGAGGTCGAGGCCGAGGAATTGATCAAAGTAATCAAAGAGAATTGCCCGCTGGTCTAATGGCAGAGCGTCGTCCTTCTCGATCTTCCTCAGAAACTGAATGAGGGCGGGGGAGTTGAGGTCTTCTTGTAACAGCGCCAGACCTTGTTCTCTGGCTTGACTTGTCTCAGGTGTCATCACACCTTCCGGATTTCGCCAAGTCGTGAGTTGCGAGCGCCATCGTGCAATCGTTTTATGTGCTGCGGCAATCGCGGCCCAAGAAAGATCGAGTTGGGTGCGATATCGGGATTCTAGAAATGAGAGCCGGAGTGCGAGTGGGTCGAAACCTCGAGCAATCAAATCGCTTACGAGTACCACATTCCCGCTGCTCTTAGACATCTTTCGACCTTCAAAAAGCAGGTGTTCGCCATGCACCCAATGCTGGACTACTTCGCGGCCCGCAACAGAGTCACTTTGAGCGCGCTCATCTTCGTGATGTGGAAAACGCAGATCTATCCCACCTAGATGTACGTCTATTGACTCTCCCAAATGTTCAAGCGACATGGCCGAGCACTCGATATGCCATCCCGGGAAACCATTTCCCCAAGGGGAAGGCCAAGTCATCGCGCGATCAGTGCCAGCGTTTTTCCAGAGCGCCCAATCTGCGTGGAAGCGCTTGGCTTCGCCACCCTTACCTTCAAGCCGGTGCCCGGGCTTTAAGTGATCGAGTGAGTTTCCGCTTATGGCACCGTATGTAGGAAATGATTTCGCATCGAAGAAGAGCGAGCCGTCAGTGCCTACGTAGGCGTGACCTGCTACCTCAAGTTTCTGGCAGATGTCGATGATCAATTGGATAGATTCGCTAGCTCGTGGATATACGTCGGCGGGAAGCACGTTGAGCGCTTTTAGATCTTTGTGAAATGCCTCTTCGTAAAAGCGTGCGATGGCAAATGGGTCTTTGCCCTCCAATTTTGCCTGCTCCAAAATCTTGTCTTCTCCTTGCGCATCAATCTGGGTATCGTCAACTAGGTGACCCACGTCTGTAATATTTTGAATAACGTTGGTCTTCCAGCCGTTGAGATGTGCAAGTCGGGTAATGAGATCAAGTAAGAGAAATGTACGCAGATTACCAACGTGTGCGTAGCGATAGACCGTGGGTCCACAAGCGTAAATTTTCAGCACGTCGCCGGCAGGGGTCACGGAAAGGACTTCTCGGGCTCTTGTGTCGTAAAGGCGCACGTTATTAATGTATCTAAAGGTTCCTACTCGCGCGAAAGATAGATGTTTCGATGGTGCTGGGTGAATCCCAAGCTTTTATACAGCTCAATTGCAGGGTGGTTATTGCAATCTACCTGGAGGAACATAAAGGGATATCCACGCTCGTTCGCACTGTTTATCGCGCATTCACCAAGGGCCCGGGCGATGCCCTGACGTCTAAAATCGGGATTGACTCGTACCGCTCCCAGCGCGCTCCAACTCTGCGCAAATCCTATGCGGGCAATACCTACTACCTCTTCTGATTTGGAATAACTCAGAAAGAGCGGATTACCACTGCGGAGTACCTGCTCTCCTTGACTACCCAATTCTCGACCATGCGCAGTGATCCACCGAGCGGATGGAGTTGTCGCGCTTTGAATTTCGGTAAAGGAATTTTTTGTGACGATCTTGTCGCGCGATATGCGCACCATTACGGAGAGATCGAGATGGGATTTCCAGCCACGCTCATACAAGGAAGACGCTAAGCCATCGAAAAGAGGTAGTGGCAGCGAGATGATGGTGGGTAAGGATCGGGATTGGTAAAACCGATCTGCTTCGGCAATGTCGTCGTCGAGTGAATTCTCATCCCAGAGGGTGCTCTCCCAAGGTGGCACACACGGCACCATGGAATTGGCACGACGGGTGTAACCTCCAGCGGCCCGCAAAAGCCAGCGAGCCGTCCGCAAGTGCTCAGGGCCACTCCACAATTCACTACTCGCTAATTCAATCTCAAGGACGCGTTGTGACGCGGGCGTTCCAGTTCCCCGGGGGGCAAGTACTACTCGCCACGCAACAACCTTGGATGGATCAAATGATTTAAGGCCGGTTTTGGTCTCCAGTTGTCCAGTGGGCAAAAGGATGCCCACGAAATCTTCAGTGTGACCTTCCTCGCTTTCGATCCGAACGGAGAGGCGTTCGCCCACGTGGCTCAAGAGGTCGTTCGCCCTTTGTTCTGGCATGGCACTCACCCTCTCCGCTCCCGATTTCCTCCTCCACATACTAGGCTTGGCTCGAACGAAATGGAGAGACTATGACTTACGTGATCGCCCAACCTTGTGTTGACCTCAAAGACAAGGCGTGC
>CAEZXW010000003.1_pt1 | contig 32927 bp, 36 predicted proteins | sample 7265351 | NCBI WGS metagenome assembly CAEZXW01 (sample SAMEA6813917, study PRJEB35770) | uncultured Actinomycetes bacterium | biome: Freshwater; feature: Freshwater reservoir; material: water | place: Czech Republic | collected 2017-04-14 | depth 30m m
GCTCCAGGTGGGGGCATTTACGGCAAAGCAGGAAATTCTCGAACGGCGGCGCTCTCGCGTACAAAAAACAGCACCCACATCAAAGGCCTCTACTCAGTGGGTGGTTCAGTCCATCCTGGTGGTGGGCTACCGATGGTGGGAATCGGCGCTGAAATCGTATGCAAAGCGATCGGTCCAGCGAATTAATCCAAACCCCTAGTTGTCCAACACTCGATAGGCATACTCGGCAACCTGGCGGAGTGCATACAACTCCATAAGTAAGAGCAGCACTGCAAGCGGAGTTGCAAGAAAAGATAATCCGATGGCAGCCGCAATCAGCAAACCACGCACTGGGCGCTCAGCTATGGTGACGACCCCAACTTCAGAGATACCGAGAGATCGAATCTTTGCTCTCAAATATTCCTGGACGAATCCCACAACCCAAATACTCGCCACAACCCATAGGGGAACGTCGCACCGCCAGAGCGCAATCAACCAAGCAGCTTCCACTAAACGATCAGCGGCAGAGTCAAGGACAGCCCCGCGTAATGTCACTTCGTTTCGGAGAATAGCGACAGTGCCATCTAGCCCGTCAAGGATGAGAGCGGCGATTACAATAAAAGCGACATATCGCGACGGCGCGAGCCACGCACCCACTCCACCGATAACAATTGTCAGGAGCGAGATTCCATTAGCGGAAATCGGCTTCAAGAACCGGGCCACTGTAAATGCGAAAGAGAGCCAGCCGGCGACGATCCGAGATGGCTCCACGTCTCCATGAAGTGCTACCCAGCTAGCCACATACTCACTACGCCCCATGTGGAGACCTTTTCCCATGGAAGCGACTCTACCCAACGGGCGGCGGCGGTGAAGCGGAGGTAATCTGTGACCATGCAACTCCGTGAAGAGATCGAGAGTGCCCTCGCCTCCATGATCGACCGCGAGAGCGTCGGACTTGCTTATATAGGTCCCGAACTGACGCCCATCAGCGAAGCAACGCGAGAGTTCCTTACTGGAGGCAAGCGCCTCCGCCCACTCTTTGCCTACTGGGCAAACCGGGCCTGCGGAGGCGAGCACACGTCCGTATTGGTCCATGCAGTCAGCAGTCTTGAATTTCTACACGCATGCGCTCTTATCCACGACGACGTCATGGATGGCTCTGATACGCGACGCGGTAAGCCAGCAATTCATCACCGCTTTGCCACCCTCCACCGGCAAGAGAGCATGACCGGTAATGCCGAAACATTTGGCCTCTCCACTGCAGTCTTACTAGGCGACCTCTGCCTCGTTTGGGCCGACCGCATGCTCCACGAATCAGGCCTCGACCACGTCGTCATGCAACGTCTCAATCCGGTCTATGACGAAATGCGTGTGGAATTGATGGCTGGCCAATACCTCGATGTCCTTGAACAAGCACTCGCCACATCAAGCGTGGAACGTTCACTTCGCATTGCCCGCTACAAATCTGGCAAGTACACCGTCGAACGTCCGCTCCACTTTGGCGCCGTGATCGCAGGCGCAGATAAGTCCACCCTTGAACTCTTCTCACGGTATGGGTTGCCCCTTGGAGAAGCGTTTCAACTTCGTGACGACATCCTCGGGGTATTTGGTGACCCATCCGAAACCGGAAAGCCAGCAGGTGATGATCTCCGTGAAGGAAAGCGCACCGTGCTTATTGCACATGCAGTGGCAAAAGCCACCCCCACCCAAAGCACCGAAATTCGAAAGTATTTGGGAGATCCGCACCTCTCCCCTGAAGGCGTTCACATCCTTCGAGAGATCATTCGAGATACAGGTGCCCTCGATGCAGTCGAAATGATCATTGAAGCGGGCTTGGCGCAGTCAATTGCTGCGATATCCAGCGCCGATCTCAACGTCGAGGCTGTTTCAGTCCTTCAAGACTTAGCAGTAGCTGCAACTCGACGGGTCGTCTAACTCATGCCACGTTCTATTCCTGGTCCCACTTCTCATGTCGTTGTTGTTGGCGCAGGCCTCGCAGGTCTCAGCGCCGCGCTTCGTCTTGCTGGTGCCGGTAGAAAAGTCACCCTCTTAGAACGTGAAAGTGTGCCGGGAGGAAGAAATGGGCTGTTGGAGAAATCTGGCTACCGTTTTGATACCGGCCCTTCCGTACTCACGATGCCAGATCTGATCCGTGATGCTCTCGCCGAAGTGGGTGAGGAATTAGAGGATTGGTTAGAGCTCATGCCTGTATCACCGCTTTATCGAGCATTTTTCGCTGATGGCACGCAACTAGATGTTCATGCGAACACCGCTCAAATGGAAGAAGAAATCTCACGAGTTATTGGACCAGAGGAAGCTGCGGGATACGGGCGCTACGTTGACTTCGTCACCAAGCTTTACAAATACGAATTCAACGACTTCATCGACAAGAATATCGACTCACCATTCCACCTCCTTACGCCCAATCTCGCTCGCCTAGTCGCCCTGGGTGGTTTCCGTCATCTTGCACCGAAGGTGAACCAATTTCTTTCCGATCCACGGACTCAACGTGTTTATTCTTTTCAGGCGATGTACGCAGGCCTCAGCCCTCAACAAGCTTTAGCAATTTATGCAGTTATCGCTTACATGGATTCGGTAAATGGTGTTTTCTTTCCCAAAGGTGGCATGCATGCTGTTCCGCGCGCACTTGCAGGAGCAGCTGCAAAGCATGGCGTTGATATCCACTACAACACAGAAGTAACAAAGGTGGAGAAGAGAAACGGTAGAGCTGTTGCCGTACAAACGGCTAATGGTGAACGATTTGAATGTGACGCGTTGATTCTTAACCCTGACCTTCCCGTTGCTTGGCGCGATCTTCTGGGCCGCACACCGCTTACCATTAAACGATTGAAATACTCCCCCTCCTGCGCGGTACTACTCGCCGGATCAAATCGCTCCTACCCGCACCTGGCCCATCACAACATCCACTTTGGACACGATTGGGAAGGCGTTTTTCGCGAGCTCATCGATGAGCGGCGAGTGATGAGCGATCCCAGCATCCTGGTCACCGTCCCTTCGATGGATGACCCTTCGCTCGCTCCTGAAGGTAAGCACTCGTATTACACGTTGTTTCCCACTCCCAACCTTGATGCGGACATCGATTGGAAAAGTTACGGTCCCAAGTACCGCGACGAGATGGTTCGAGTGATGGAAGAACGTGGATACACAGGATTTGGCGACTCAATTGAAGTTGAGGAACTCACCACTCCACTTGACTGGGAATCTCGCGGCATGGAACGAGGTGCACCATTTGCGAGTTCGCACACCTTCATGCAAACCGGCCCCTTTAGGCCGAGTAACTTGGCACGCGGTTTCGAAAACGTGGTTTTTGCAGGATCAGGAACCCGCCCCGGCGTGGGCGTTCCGATGGTACTCATCAGCGGGAAGTTGGCAGCGGAGAGAATTATCGGTTCATGAACGAGCTCAAGGGCGCTGGAATTATTGACTCTCGCCTGATGGCTTCGTACCAGGCGTGCAAGAAACTAAATGCAGAACATGGCAAGACCTACTACCTAGCGACGCTCCTGCTACCGCCAGCCAAACGCCCGTTTGTGCATGCGCTCTACGGTTTTGCAAGGTATGCCGATGAGATCGTCGACGACCTTGCATCCACACTTTCTGATGTCGAGAAAGCCGAAGCCCTGCGCTACTGGGGGGAGGGAGTTCTTGCCGACATCGACAAGGGGGCGAGCAACGATCCCATTGGTGCAGCTTTCGTAGACACCGTAAACCGCTGGAGCATTCCAAAAGAGTTTGTCCAGGCATTCCTCGATTCCATGACCATGGACCTCACGATCACGGAGTATCAGACTTACGACGATCTCTATAAATATGTTTATGGATCAGCGGCCGTGATCGGATTGCAAATGGTTCCAATTCTCGAGCCAATCTCGGATGAAGCATTCAAATCTGCCCAATCATTAGGTGTGGCATTCCAGTTAGCGAATTTCATTCGAGATGTGAACGAAGATTTGGATCGCGGGCGGGTTTACCTTCCCGTTCAGGAACTAGCAGCTCACGGCGTAACCAGAGCCGACTTAGAAAGGCGTGTGAGCACGCCTGAGATCGTGGCAGCTCTCAAATTTCAAATCGCGCGCGTACGTTCCTTACAAGCAGAAGCTACTGCAGGAATTCAACTCTTACATCCCAGTAGTCGCCCCTGCATTGAAGCTGCAAGTGAGCTCTATTGCGGGATTGTCGACGAAGTGGAGAAGATTAATTACGAGATCTTCTCTCATCGTGCCAAGACTTCCACTTGGCGCCGGCTCAAGGTATTTGTGCCAGCGCTGCTGAGGGCAAGAGCGGCTCGTTAGTTGCGGATTCCTCGTCGTCCCAGAAATACCCACATACTTTGTACGGTAAGCACCAGTGAAAATCCGAAGGCCAAATCTTCTACTGGTTGATAAAGGACTCGCATGCCGAGAATCGCTGATTCGTCGTAGAGGAAAACGTTGTTGTATGTGAGCCACCCGTTAATGAGTAATTGGAAGGCAAGAATAATTGCATAGCCAGCCCAAAATACTCGTCGACCAAGTAAACGTGTGCGCACGATGACGAGATCCCAAAGAATAGCGACCACAAGGACGAGAGAAGTCATAAATGTATAACTCATCTCTCGTCACCCACTTTCCAATGACCATTGACTTTACGAACCGCTTCGATCGTGAGGATGGCCGCCAAGGGCACGAAGATAAAGAATAAGTATTCTTCTAGCGGCAATCCCCAAATCCGTTCGAGGGGAAGGACTTGAGCATTATCGAAGCGCCAATGTCCCTGCGTAATTGCAAAGCGATCCCAGAGTACGAAGGCGATACCAACGGGCAAAATGCTAAGCAACACTCTCCGAATGCGCTTCAACACGGAAACCTTGAGGAAAACTTCGAGCCATATCGAGCCGATCAAGGTGAAAACCATGGCTGCTAGGTAGGTGTAGTGCTTCATAAGCGCTCCTTAAGTGAACGCGCCGCCTTCTCAGGATCTTCAGCTTCTGTAATCGCGCGCACCACCACAATTCGAGTAGCGCCGGCGTCTAGCACCTCACCTAATCGCGTCTCGTCAATTCCACCGATGGCAAACCACGGCTTAGAGGTATCGAAGGCGCTCACTTGGCGAATCAAATCGAGACCAGGTGCTGGTCTTCCGGGCTTGGTAGGTGTTGGCCAGCACGGGCCCACGGCGAAATAATCCACCCGAGAATCTTCATTCTCGCTCACGCTCTCCCCCATCGCGTGTGAGGAGCGACCAATAATTACGCCTTCTCCGACGATTTCTCGAGCCTGCATAGCCGAAAGATCGTCTTGGCCCACATGGAGAATAGGTGCACCAGAGAGCCGGGCAATATCTGCGCGGTCATTTACCGCCCACAGTGCATCGTATGTATCGGCTACCTCTGCCAACGTTGCCAAAGCACGTAGCTCCGTGACGGCATCGATCGCTTTATCTCGCAATTGAATGATGTCTACCCCACCCGCAAACGCCTTCTTACAAAAATCTCTAAAGTCGTTTTGGGCTATGCGCGCATCCGTACAGAGATAAAGCTTGGCATCAGAAATTTTTCCACTCATGATCTTCCTAGAAAGAAAGAGCTTGCGCGCGACGTCGAACTTCGCGACCACGATCTTCGCGCAAAGCTTGAATTGGAGTACCAGGAAGAGTCTCGTCGGCAGTAAAGAGCCATCTCATTGCTTCTTCATTTTCAAACCCTGAATCAGCCAGCACCGTAAGGGTGCCACCCAAATTTTTCACGATTTCGCCATCCTGGAAGAACTCCGCCGGAATGCGCGGCGCTGGCGGGGTTCCCACACGCAAAGATGCAATGGCGCCTTCGGCGATGAGCTGGCGCACCTTGTTGACTGGCACATCCAAAATTTGGCTCGCCTCATCAAGGGAGATCCATGTTGCTTCAGGGAAAAGGTCATCACTCACACGCTTACTCTAGCGAGCAGCGTGGCCCGGAGCCCATTCGAGTAGTAGAGTCGGCATCACGGGAGCCAACTTTTGGCTGAGAGGCAAGCATCGCTTGCGACCGTTGACCTGATCCGGGTAATGCCGGCGTAGGGAGGTGGAAATGGTGAACTACGAGCGGCACGTGGCAATAATCGGCGGCGGTGTCATCGGGCTCAGTGCTGCGTTGACTGCGGCTCAACATGGTCACAGAGTCACCGTTTTAGACCCCGTCATTGAAAATCACGCACGCGGAACCGGCGCCTCTTGGATGGCCGGCGGAATGTTGGCCCCTGTCACAGAAGCGTGGTTCGGCGAGGAAGCCCGACTAGCTCTCGACATTGCTGCCCTAAAAGCCTGGCCAGCGTTTGCCAGAAACATTTCTGCTATCGCGCAGCAGGAACTCGCGATAAACACGACTGGCACTTTGCAAATCGCACTCGACATTGATGATGCTCGCGAGCTGGAGCGAATTCGCAATTTTCAAAATTCAGTTGGTCTTGACGCATATGCCTTAAGTAGAGATGAACTACTTGATTTAGAACCACTACTCTCCCCCAATGTCGTTGGCGGGTCGCTGATTTCGACCGATCTTTCAGTTGATAACCGGTCTTTGGTACTTGCATTGAAGAGCGCCTGCGAAAAGGTGGGTGTTCATTTTGTTTCCAAGCGCGTTACCGAGATCCAAAGAAAAGGAAAACGGGTTCATCAAGTTGTCACCACCGATGAGCGTTTAGAAGTCGATGAATTAGTGATTGCTGCTGGAGCCTGGAGTAGCGAATTAGTAAACATGCTGGAATTGTCCAACCCGCGATCAATTCCCACTATTCGCCCAATCAGAGGAGAAATCCTCAGGCTTCGCAGTGACATCACGGCGATAACTCACACCCTTCGAGCCCAGGTGCATGGGTTCCAAGTGTACTTAGTCCCCCGGGCGCACGGGGAAATCGTGGTGGGAGCTACACAATTTGAAAGAGGTTTTGATGCGCGGCCTACTGCTGGTGGGGTATATGAACTCCTGCGCGATTCAAGGGAACTACTTCCATACATCAGCGAAATGGAATTCCTCGAAGCCGGAGTCGGATTGCGACCAGGTTCGCCAGATAATGCACCGATCATCGACCGCCTACCCGGAGTGGAGAATGCCATCCTCGCCACAGGTCACTATCGCAACGGCATTTTGCTTACTTCAATCGCAGGTGAGGTAGTTGCGGCGCTCATCGCACATAGAGAAGCACCGGCCGATGCTCAGTTTGTGAGCCTTGCTCGTTTCAGCGGAGTAGTCCAATGATCTCAATCAGACTTAATGGAAATGAAGAACAATTTCCGGATGATGCCACTCTTGCAGAGGTAGTTCAGCACATCACTTCTGCTACGCAAGGGATCGCAGTTGCCGTAGATGAACACGTAATAAGGCGAACCGACTGGGCAAGCACCGCTCTGCACTCAGGCGCTCAAGTTGATGTCTTAACGGCGGTGCAAGGTGGCTAATAAACTCGTGATCGGAGAACGTCAATTTAATTCACGCCTCATCATGGGAACTGGTGGCGCACCCAGCCTTGAAATCTTGCGCAATGCACTCATTGCAAGTGGGACCGAGATGACAACTGTTGCCATGCGACGTGTAAGCGCAGACACTCACGGTTCGATCTTCGATCTCCTGAAAGAATTAAAGATTGACGTACTCCCCAACACTGCCGGTTGCTACACGGCTGGAGAAGCAATCCTTACAGCGCAATTAGCGCGCGAGGCCCTCGAGACTTCTTGGATAAAATTAGAAGTTATTAGCAACGAAGAGACCCTCCTTCCTGACGGGCTTGAAACAGTTCGCGCAGCAGAGAAACTCGCACTCGATGGGTTCACCGTCCTGGCCTACACGAACGATGATCCTGCTCTTGGAAAACGCCTGCAAGACGTCGGTTGCGCGGCAGTCATGCCACTCGGAGCTCCAATTGGCTCAGGTCTTGGAATTCGAAACCCGCACAACATCGAGCTGATGCGCTCACTTCTCACAGTTCCCATGTTGCTTGACGCCGGGATTGGAACAGCCAGCGATGCAGCACTTGCCATGGAACTTGGATGTGATGGCGTATTGCTGGCCAGCGCCGTAACGCGAGCGGCAGATCCTGTCGGGATGGCACACGCCATGCGCTTGGCAGTTGAGAGCGGACTCTTAGCCCACAACGCTGGGCGTATACCTAAACGTTGGCGAGCACATGCATCCAGCCCCCAATCCGGTCTTATCGGGACAGATGCCCGCGAGTCACCCGAGTTTTGAGGTGAAAAGCGCCTAAAGTTTTGTCGTGTCTGATCTCACTGGCGTACTCATCGATGGTCGATACGAGATTCAGCAACTTTTAGCTCGCGGCGGAATGGCCACGGTGTACACCGCGCTAGATACTCGCCTTGATCGCACTGTGGCAGTGAAGGTGATGCACTCCCATCTCGCCCAGGATGAAGAATTTGTTTCCAGGTTCATCAGGGAAGCCAAAGCAGCCGCATCACTTACCCATCCCAACGTCATCGCCGTTCATGATCAAGGTTGGCACCAAGGTGGTCCGCCAGCTGTTTTCTTGGTGATGGAATATGTGGAAGGCCCCACACTACGAGACATTCTTCGCGAGCGAGGAAAAATGTCAGTCGATGCGGCGCTCGATATTGTTGAAGAAGTTCTTGCCGGAATCGGTGCCGCGCATCGTGCTGGCATCGTGCATCGTGATATCAAACCGGAGAACGTCATTCTTGCCGAAGACGGACGGATCAAGGTGGCCGATTTCGGATTAGCGCGTGAGCTCTCTAGCGGTTCAACCTTGACAGCTGATGCTGGACTCGTGATTGGGTCCATCTCCTACCTTTCGCCCGAACAAGTGGAGCGCGGAGTCGCAGATGCCCGAAGTGACGTTTATGCCACCGGCATTATTCTCTTTGAATTACTCACCGGTAAGAAACCTTTTGAAGGTGACTCAGCGATTCAAGTTGCATACAAGCATGTACACGATGATGTCCCATTGCCCTCGAGTGTGAGTGGGAACGTACCTCCCGCAGTTGACGCACTCGTCCGTAGAGCCACAGCTAGAGATGCTGACCTACGACCGCGTGATGCGAATGTTTTTCTGAGAGAGGTGCAAGCTGTTCGAGAAGAACAAGTCGCACCCCCAAGTACATCACCAGCTCAAACAGCTCCACCCGTCGCTTCCACTCCTACAGCCCCAGTCAGCGAGAACGTGATGAGTGCTCCTATTGCAAAGAAGTCGCCCTCTTCGACCACTACGAAGAACTCAAGCGTTAAGAAGCGCAAGAAGAGCAGAGCACGACGAAATCGCACCATCTTGGCCTTGGTGGCAATCGGATTGGGTGGGTGGCTGTGGTACATCACAGTAGGACCAGGTTCTAGCGTCACCGCACCCTCCCTGCTGGGGCTCTCCATCGAAGAAGCCACCCAGGAGGCCAACGGCGCTGGACTCAATGTCGACATCAAATCGCGCACCTTTGATGAGCAAATACCTTTAGATCACGTTATCTCCAGCAGCCCAGCCGGTGGGGAGCAGGTAGATAGTGGCTCCACTATCTCAATTGTGGTGTCTAAAGGCGCCGAGCGATTCGTGATTCCGACACTTTCTGGCTTGAGCCTTGCTCAAGCGACCAATTCATTGAGCGATCAGAATCTCAAGATTGCCACTCTTGCTGAGGAGTACGACGAGAACGTTCCGCTGGGATACATCATCTCTTCGACCCCGGCGGCCGGTACGAAAGTAAAGCGCGACATCACAGTCAAAGTTGTAGTGAGCAAAGGAGTCGAGCAAATGTCGATTCTCTCTTACGTAGGCAAAGGCGGTGATCAGGCGCTCAGCGAACTTACTGATGCAGGCGCCAAAGTCGTGAGTAAGAACATCTTTAGCGACACCATCGCACCTGGAATCGTGGTCACTCAAAACCCCAATGGTCCAGCGAATATAAAAATGGGTGGGAAGGTCACCATCTCGATTTCCAAAGGTCCAGCGCTGCTCCGAGTTCCTAACGTGGTGAAGATGTCGACCGCCTTGGCAAAGAAGAGCCTCGAAGATGCTGGCTTCAATAACTACAAGGTCAATATCTTGAAAGCCAAAGGGCCGGGCAACGTGGTAGGCCAATCGCCTAAGGCTGGCACGATGGTCAAGCCAGGGACATTGATCGTCATAGACATCTACTAATTGCGGCTAGGCTCTGCGAATGGCATCTCGGCGCATCGGTGCGCACGTTCCTGCTTCCGGCGGTCTCGCGAAACGCGCCTTGGGATACGCCGAAACTATTGGGGCAGAAGCGATTCAAGTCTTTGTATCCAACCCCCGAGGTTGGGCAACACCTGAGGGTGACCAGGTAGCAGACCTAAAATTTCGTGAGCTAGCCGCCGAGCGGAATATTTCGACGTGGGTTCACGCACCCTTTCTCATTAACTTGGGCTCCCCTACGGAGGCCACCTACCTCAACTCTCTAAAAGCAACTTCTTTTGCCTTGAAACGCAGCGCAGAGATCGGCGCGCATGGAGCTGTCATTCACACAGGATCAGCAGTTGATGCATCTCATGTAGAGAAAGCCTGGAAACAAATTCATGACGGAATGATGCCAATTCTCGATGCATTAGATGATGACGCGCCTTATCTTCTGCTGGAACCAACAGCCGGTCAAGGCCAATCACTCTGCCGTACGTTGGAAGATCTCACCCACTACCTTGAATCTTTGGAGTACCACCCGAAAGTTGGTATCTGCCTCGACACTTGTCACGTCTTTGCCGCTGGCTACGACCTTGCCGCCGAAGGCGGAGTTAAGTCAACTCTTGATTTACTTGTTGAAGTAGTCGGTGATCGCCTCAAACTTATTCACGCTAACGATTCGATGGATGTATGCGGCTCACTAAAGGATCGCCATGCAAATCTGGGAGAGGGCCATATCGGAAGTGCGCCGTTTAGAGATTTACTCTCTCATGGAGCTACCGCTGGTATTCCTTTTATCCTCGAAACTCCAGGAAATGAACCCGAACACGCTCGAGAAGTAGAGCTACTTAAAGAGTTTAGGAATTCATGAGGTCACTTTCGCAAGCCCGTATTGCCACTTTCGCTCTCTTAGGAGTCACTGTGGTCTGGGGATCTACCTTCATTCTTATCAAGGATTCGATTACTCGACAGCCCGCAGCAGATTTTTTGGCCACGCGCTTCACGTTTGCTGCTCTCTTACTCATTCTTGTCCGACCCAAAGCGCTCAAGTCGATTTCAAAACAAACGTTAGTTCGAGGAAGCCTGCTTGGCATCGCCTTGGGTGGGGGTTACCTGGCGCAAACGTTTGGACTCCGAACCGCCTCCGCAGCGGTCAGTGGGTTCATTACCGGACTCTTCGTGGTCTTCACTCCGATCATCGGCGGTTGGATCTTGCGTCGCCCAGTCGGCAGATGGCCCTGGGTCGCCGCGCTCTTTGCCACCTTTGGTTTGGCGCTGCTCTCACTTAAAGGGTGGAGCATGGGTGGCGGCGAAGGGCTCACGGTTCTTTGCGCCGTGGGATTTGCCCTGCACATTGTCGGGCTCGGCGAGTGGAGCCAGCACGAGAATGCGTACTCTTTTGCCATTGTGCAACTCTCGATCGTTGCGCTGATCTGCTGGGTCGCGGCTCTCACAAATGGTTATCAAGCACCTCCTGACCGCGGCGTCTGGGGAGCGCTCCTCTTCATTGCAGTAGCTGGCACCGCCATAGCCTTCGTCATACAAACCTGGGCGCAAGCGCTGGTAGCTCCCACGCGAGCAGCGGTCATCATGACCATGGAACCCGTCTTCTCCGGTATCTTCGCCGTCTATGTGGGGAATGAACATATGACCCTGAAGATGCTTGCAGGTGGCGCCCTCGTCTTGCTCGCGATGTACCTCGTGGAGCTTGGACCGAAGAAGGCATGGCAGGATGTCACCCGTGCCAACCACTAAACCTGCTATCGATCTTCGCTCAGATACCGTCACCAAACCCTCTGCGGCCATGCGCCAAGCCATGGCTGAAGCTGAAGTGGGCGACGATGTATATGCCGAAGACCCGACCGTCAACGCACTTGAAGCGAAAGTAGCCGCTCTTTTTGGGCACGACGCTGGACTCTTCTGCCCCACTGGGTCGTTAGCTAATCAACTTGGTATGCGCATGCTTGTAAAGCCCGGCGAAGAACTTGCGTGCGACAGCATGGCCCATGTGGCACGGGCAGAGTTGGGTGCGGCGGCAGCCTTCAGCGGAATCACATTTCGTACCTGGAGTTCACCACGGGGACTACTCGATGCTGATCAGGTTCTTAATTTTATGACACCAGATTCCGGACCTCACTTAGTTTCAACGACTGCGATCGCGGTCGAAAATACTCATAACTTCGGTGGCGGAACCATTCAACCGATCTCCGAAATTAAGAAATTACATAGTGCGCTCAAAGGTTCGACGGTCGCTATGCACCTTGATGGCGCTCGACTATGGAATGCTCACATCGCCACCGGCACTCCCCTCAAAGAGTTTGGTTCTTACTTCAAAACCGTCAGCGTCTGTCTCTCCAAAGGTCTCGGCGCACCCATCGGTTCAGTTCTGGTCTCAACACATGAACTCATCAAGGACGCTCGAATCTGGCGAAAGCGATACGGCGGTGGAATGCGTCAAGTAGGAATTCTGGCGGCCGCAGGCATCTACGCTTTGGATCACAATCTTGAACGAATGAAGGTTGATCATCGCCGTGCCAAGGCAATCGCCGACACCGTAAACAAGGTAGCCCCACAGGTAATCAGTGCAGATTTAGTAGATACCAACATTATGGTTTTCGATCTCTCGCAACATCGATTGAATGCATCTGAATTCACTAGCCAAGCGAGTGCTGCTGGTATTCGTATCGGCGCGCTGGGTCCAAACATGGCCAGAGCTATTACGCACTTAGACGTTGACGATGCACAATGTGAAGAGGCTGGCGCCACACTAGCTCGTTTGCTCGCTTAAATTGCACCTTCGAAGGTGAGTAGTGCGATCTTGGTAGGCAACCCATACCCATAACCACCAAGTGCACCACCAGTGCGCACGATGCGGTGACACGGGATAAACGGTGCAACGAGATTTGTCGCGCAGGCAGTGCCGGCCGCTCGCACCGCAGATGGTGAACCAGATTTAAGGGCCAAGTCGGCGTAGGAGATTGTTTTGCCAGCGGGAATTTTAGTCATCGCCTTCCACGCTTTTTGGCGAAAAGGGCCACCTGTTTGCTGCCACTTGATTTGAGAGAGCCCCTTGATGTCGCCATCGCAGTATGCGCGCCACACATCACTCACAATCGGGATTGAAGCTACGCGTTGAAACCCACGCGCTGCGACATCTTCCGGGAGCCTTTGCTTCAAATCTTCGAGAGATCGAAAACCCGCCGCGAGAAGCCGATCATTCTCAGCGATGAGATAAAGCGTGCCGAACGGTGATGAGTGCGTAGCGGCGGCCAATTTCGTCATCAGCGATCCCGAAGCATTTCCGCTACAAGGAAGGAGACTTCGAGAGATTGGGTGTGATTGAGGCGAGGATCGCAGGCACTTTCGTACCGCGTAGCGAGATCATCATGCGAAATATGCTCTCCCCCACCTACACATTCAGTCACATCATCACCGGTGAGTTCGACATGAATACCACCTGGATGCGTGCCGAGCGCTTTGTGAACTTCGAAGAATCCAGAAATCTCATCCATCACATCGTCAAACTTGCGCGTCTTGTACCCACTCGGAGCCTCGTAAGTGTTGCCATGCATGGGATCGCAGACCCACAACACCTGAGCACCAGACGCCGTTACCTTCTCTACTAAATTTGGAAGTGCCTCGCGGATTTTGCCTGCGCCCATCCGGGTGATGAAAGTGAGGCGACCCGGCTCACGATCCGGATCCAGCTTATCGATGAGAGCCAACACATCGTCAACAGATGATGATGGTCCGAGTTTTACGCCGATGGGGTTACGAATACGAGACATGAAGTCCACGTGGGCGCCATCGAGCTGACGAGTACGCTCACCAATCCACACGAAGTGGCCGGAAACGTTGTATGGCAATTGCGTACGCGAATCGATGCGTGTGAGGGCGCGTTCGTACTCCAATATGAGCGCCTCGTGACTGCTATAGAGATCTACGGTACGAAACTCAGCCGGGTCAGCCCCTGCTGAACGAAGGAATGCCAGCGCACGACCGATCTCTCTCGCCATCTGTTCATAACGTTCGCCTGCTGATGAATCCCTAACAAAGCCCTGGTTCCACGAATGCACTTGTCGCAAGTCCGCGAATCCACCGTTAGTAAAAGCCCGAACTAAGTTCAGCGTGGCGGCCGAAGTGTTGTACACCTTGACTAGGCGACTTGGATCGGGGGTGCGAGCGGCGAGAGTAAATTCCAAATCATTGACCGCATCACCTCGGTAGGCGGGCAATGTAACACCGTCGCGAGTTTCGGTGTCCTTCGAACGTGGCTTGGCATATTGCCCTGCCATCCGACCCACTTTGATGACAGGTAGCCCTGATCCGTATTGAAGTACTGCTGCCATCTGCAAAATAGTTTTGATTCTGTTACGGATGGAATCGGCGCTTGCGGCTACGAATGTTTCGGCACAATCTCCACCCTGAAGCCAGAAGGCCTCACCTTTCGCGGCTGCAGCAACTTTCTCTTTCAGAGAGTCGCACTCACCGGCAAATACCAGGGGTGGAAAGGAGCGAAGTTCGGCCACCGCAGACTCAAGGGCCGCGCTATCTGGCCATTGGGGTTGCTGTGCGGCTGTGAGTGAGCGCCAGTGATCGAGCTCGTTTCCACTCTGGGAGGAAGTCATGTCGCAAGCCTACGGCGTACCTGGGGCTCCAAGAGACGGGATTAGCGACTAGCCGAAGAAGACTTCGGCCTCTGCATATCGCTCAGGACCGACGAGTTTGAGGGTGGCGGTAGCTTCGGCAAGCGGAACTCGCACAATCTGGGTCCCCTGAAGCCCGACCATCGTGCCCCAATCCCCCTCATGAACCGCCGTGATGGCATGAAGCCCCAGGCGAGTAGCGAGAACTCGGTCGAAGGCTGTGGGGGTCCCACCTCGTTGAATATGGCCCAGCACCGAGGTGCGCGCCTCTTTTCCAGTGCGAATTTCGATCTGTTGGGCGACCCATTCGCCGATTCCCGAGAGTCGCACATGACCGAATGCGTCGAGGGTTTGATCCCTGACGACCATGTCTCCTTCTTGCGGTATAGCACCCTCTGAAACCACGATGATGGGCGCATAGTTCGTTCGGAATCGTGATTCCACATATTCACAGACTTTGGCAATCGAAAAAGGAACTTCTGGAATCAAGATCACGCTTGCCCCGCCGGCAAGTCCTGAGTGCAACGCAATCCAGCCAGCGTGACGCCCCATCACTTCAACTACGAGTGCGCGGTGGTGGGATTCGGCCGTTGTATGCAAGCGATCGATTGCCTCAGTTGCGATGTTTACCGCAGTATCAAATCCGAAAGTGTAATCAGTGGCGTTTAGATCATTATCAATCGTCTTCGGCACACCCACTACATGCACACCCGACTCGGCTAACTTTTTGGCAACGCCGAGAGTATCTTCTCCACCAATCGCAATGAGTGCATCAACTCCGAGGGCAGCCAAATTTTCTTGGATGCGAGCGAGGCCGTCTTCCTCTTTGAATGGATTCGTGCGCGAGGAACCAAGGATGGTTCCTCCGCGAGTAAGGATGCCTCGGACAGATTGAATGTCGAGTGGCATGGTGACGTTTTCAAGCGGACCACGCCATCCGTCGCGAAACCCAATGAATTCATGCCCATAAGTGGGCACCCCCTTTCGCACAACCGCCCGAATGACCGCGTTGAGGCCGGGACAATCTCCACCACCGGTGAGAATGCCTACCTTCATTGGGATCTACTCGTCACTTTCGCTATCGCCCTTAGCTGCATCTGCTTCGATCTGCTTGGCACGAGTCGCATACATATCGACGTACTCTTGTCCGCCTAAGTCCATCAGCGCGTACATGATTTCGTCAGTGACCGATCGAAGAATGAAACGGTCCCCCGACATCCCCTCGTAGCGAGAGAAATCCAACGGCTCACCGAATCGAATACCCACTTGCATGATTTTTGGAAGCGCTTTTCCGGGCGGTTGAATTTTATCTGTGTCAATCATCGCAACCGGTATGACGGGAACGCCTGATTCCAGCGCCATACGGGCGATTCCAGTACGTCCCCGGTAAAGCCGCCCATCGGGTGAACGAGTGCCTTCGGGATATATCCCTAGCAACTTCCCCTCTCGCAAAATTCGCAATCCGGTTTCTAACGCGGCTTCACTAGACCGGCCCCCTGAGCGATCTACGGGTACCTGTCCGAGAGCCCTGAAAATTGCTGCAGTAGTTCGGCCCTTAATCCCTTTGCCAGTGAAGTACTCACTCTTAGCGAGAAAGGTGACCCGCCGTGGAATTACCAGTGGCATGAAAATAGAGTCGGAAAATGAGAGGTGGTTACTCGCAATGATTGCCGGACCATTGGTGGGCACATGCGAAAGTCCCTCGACCTTAGGTCGGAAGATCAGGCTCAAGAGAGGCAGGAGGATCGCCTTCAAAATTGCGTACGCCACGGCAGAACACTAGCGAACCCGCTCCACCCATGGGGAGCACACTCAAAGGCCTCTCGGAAAGGCGAGATAACAAGTGAACCCTAGACTGGACTCATGCCAGATTCGGAGCAGGGCTATCGCCTCCCACCCTTCATCATTAAAGGCTCTCGCGATGTCGGAGTGCTCTTCGTGCACGGCTTCACAGGTTCACCAGCCTCAGTAGCGCCCTGGGCGAGAGCCGTAGCGGCCGCTGGTTACACAGTCTCAGTGATTCGCCTGCCCGGACATGGTGATGACTGGCGAGCGATGAATGTCAACTCTTGGCGAGATTGGTATCGCGAAGTCGACCGTGGTGCGAGAGAACTTCTTGAAGAGGTCTCCGATATAGCGCTTGCCGGTTTCTCGATGGGCGGAGCTCTCGCCCTCCGATATGCCGCGATCCATCCGGAGCATGTGAAAGCCCTCCTTTTACTGAATCCCTCGGTTTACGATCCAAGACCGGTACTGAAACTGACCTCCATCACGCGATTCTTCATGAGGACACTGCCACCGAGCGGAAGCGATATCGCGAAACCACATCCACCCATTCACGGATATCGCGAAACTCCGGTAAATGCCTTGCACTCCCTGCGCAAGCTTTGGCGCGATCTTTCTAAACATTTTCAAGACGTCACCGCTCCCACGCTCCTCTTTCGATCGGTTCAAGATCATGTAGTACCTGCAGCAAGTAGCGAGCTGGTGCTCAAATCGATTTTATCTACGACAAAGTGCGAAGTGCTTCTTGAGAATAGCTACCATGTTGCGGCTCTTGATTACGATGCTCCACTCTTAGAGAGCAAATCTATAGAGTTTTTACGCGAGTTCGCTCGAGTGGGATCATGAGCCAAGATTTCCCGGCCATAGTTCCCTACGGGGCCAAGAGCAACGGCTTAACCGCCTTCGATTGGGCACACGCGTACTACGCGCCAGCGCCGATGGCGGGAGCGATGTTGTTAGAACTTTTTTCAGCAAAAATCCCCGCATACGCCATTACAACTGAAGACAACTCTCCTTACCGTGGCATTTCGCACGTAGCACCACTCACCGAGAGCATCTTTGTTGAACGGAGCGAAAAACATCGCGCCATAGAAATCATGACCCACATCGAAAACAATCGCATCGAAGATGAATTTGCAGACATTGTCGGTGGCCTCAATCTCGACGCTCCAAATGGAATTGAAACTCCATCAGAAATTGATTTCATTCCAGAATTAGATGACCATTTCGTACCGCCAATTCCAGAGGCCAGACCCCAGGGAGACACCATCTCGCGCGCTGCCAAATTTGGCGTCGTAGGCGGTGCCGCGCTGATATTGATCTCACAAATCACCAGTTGGAATCTTGACGGCATGGCATCTTGGATCGGCGCACTGGCATTGGCCTCAGGGGGCATCACCTTATGGGCGCGGATGATACCCACCGAAGAGAGTGGCGACGATGGAGCTGTGGTGTAGCGAAGATTATTGCTCTTCGACGAACTTCTTTAACTGTTTGAGAGCGGAATCAACGACATCCTTTTCGGCTTTGCGCTTAATCATCGAGAGCATCGGCATAGAAAGATCTACGGTCAATCGATAAGAAACTTCCGCACCTTCAGGGTGTTCGCGGACTTCATAGGCCCCATCCATCGCCGTGAGCATCTTGGCATCCTCTAAGGACCAGCTGACCACATCTGGGCTGCCGCTCCAGTCATAAGCCAAGGAGACTGTGTCACGCATAGCGCCCGCGTCAATCGAGATGGTGACCCGCAGGGGGCGACCACTCTTGTCCGACTCGTCTATCTCAACGCGCTTGATTGCACTCGCCCAGGATGGGTAATTCTTGAGATCAGCCACTACCGCCATGACTTCAGCGGGGGTGGCTTCGATGATGATTGAGGACTCAGTTTGGTCGGCCATGGAAAGAAGGGTACCGATTCCTCTCCCCAATGCGCATCTGGCACACTAATGTGGCGCTCACAAGGTGGATTCCGACGACCCGACCAGGAGAGTAAATTCGTGCACGAGATCTCAGCTCCCGCCCTTCTTCAGTTGCCCACTTCTGGAAACCTTACAGACCTCATCGCCACCAGAGCGGTCAATGAGCCGGCCAGAATCCTTTTCAACCGAGCCTCCGGCGCTGGCTGGGAGGCCGTTTCTGCAACGCAATTTGAGTCAGAGGTCAGAGCTATCGCTAAGGGATTGATCAGCGCCGGTGTGCAACCAGGAGATCGCGTAGCGATCATGTCTCGCACAAGTTTCACCTGGTCTCTACTTGATTTTTCTATTTGGTTTGCCGGAGCCGCCGTTGTGCCCATTTACGAAACTTCTTCTGCGGAGCAAGTCGATTGGATACTTAACGATTCAGGCGCAGTAGCGCTCTTTGTTGAATCTTCCGAGCATTTAGCACTGGCGAATTCAGTGAAGCCTGCAACTCTTAAGAATCTCTGGTGTATTGATTCCGGAGATGTCGCCATCGTGAAGAATCTCGGAGCGAGCGTGAGCGATGCCGCAGTTGCCGCTGCGCGCGCCACCCTCCAACTCGATTCACTTGCCACCTTGATCTACACATCTGGAACGACGGGGAAGCCAAAAGGATGCGAACTGACACACGCAAACTTTTTCGCTGAAGTGCAAAATGTTACGGAAGCCACCGCCGACCTTTTCTTCCGACCTGATGCATCAACTCTCCTCTTCATTCCCCTTGCCCACGTATTTGGCCGCATGATTGGCGTGGGATCGGCCTACTCAGGGCTCACCCTCGCGCACTGCTCTGACGCAGTGAAGGATCTCCCGCGAGACCTCGCCTCATTCAAGCCACGCTTTCTACTGACCGTGCCACGCGTCTTTGAAAAGGTGTACAACGGGGCCGAAGCGCGAGCAGAAGCTGGAGGCAAAGGCGATATTTTTCGGAAGGCAGCTGCTGTGGCGGTCGAATATAGCGAAGGTATTTCAACTGGAAAGATTTCACTCGGAGTGAAAGTCAAACACGCGATATTCGATAAACTTGTGTACTCAAAGATCCGAGCAGGGCTTGGCGGAAACGTCACTCATGCAATCTCCGGTGGCGCCCCGCTCGGGGCCCGCCTTGGACACTTCTACCGCGGAATCGGCGTCACTGTTCTCGAGGGCTATGGACTTACCGAAACCACCGCTGGCGCCACTTTGAATACCACCAGAGATATTCGTGTGGGATCTGTAGGACGCCCCATCCCGGGCACTGCAATCCGTATCGCCGAAGATGGTGAAGTTCTCATCAAAGGACCTATCGTCTTTCGCGGTTATTGGAAGAATCCAGAAGCCACGAAAGAAACTTTCACCGAAGACGGCTGGTTTAAGAGCGGCGACTTGGGCCGACTCGATGATGACGGCTTTCTTTACATCGTGGGACGCAAAAAGGAAATCATCGTCACTGCCGCTGGAAAGAATGTGGCCCCAGCGGTTCTCGAAGATCGCCTACGGGCTCACCCTCTCGTGAGCCAATGTGTCGTGGTGGGCGATGCCAAACCATTTATTGGAGCTTTGATCACGATAGATCAGGACGCTCTTGCAGTTTGGGCTAGTGCACAAGGCAAGAGCGGAGCAACTTTAGAAACTCTTCGGACAGATCCTGCACTCGTTTTAGCCGTCCAGGGAGCTGTTGACGAAGCCAACAAGGCCGTTAGTAAAGCCGAAGCAATTCGAAAATTCTCAATCTTGCCGGTGGACCTCACGATCGAATCGGGACACCTCACGCCCAAGATGAGTATTAAACGCAGCGTTGTTGTACAAGATTTTGCCGCAGAGATTGAAGCCATCTATTCAGGAGAGTAAGCAATGGAGCAAGACATCCTGGCTGAGCGTGCTCGTATCGCGCGCGAAATCCATGATGGAATTGCCCAGCAGATTGCCGCCCTTGGCTACGAACTCGACGCTCTCTCCACTCACCCGGGTGTAAATCCGTTAGCCCGTGTCGAGACTCGCCGAATTCGTACTCACCTATCCGCGACGCTTGTGGACTTGCGGGAGCGGATGCACCACCTCACTCAAGATCCAATTACCCTACGAAGCGAAATCGAATCACTCTTCGCGCAATTGAACATCCTTACTCACCTCGACATTGACGAGGAGCAATTGCCCGATGGCACAGGCTGGCAGGTGCACGCGATCATCCACGAAGCTGTCAGGAACATCGCACAACACTCCCAAGCTAAGGAGGCATGGTGCCAATACTCTGCTTCTCCACAACGAGTTCAAATTTCCATTGAAGATAACGGCGTTGGGATATCCAACGAAAAGGAAGTTGAACGCAGAGGCATCTCCGGAATGAAGGAGCGCGCCACATTGCTCGGCGCAAAATTTCAGATCGGAAAACGGTTGGGAGGAGAGCCTGGTTGTCGAGTCACACTTTCCTTCGCAAGAGACTCCCCGAGCAATCAATGATGGCAACGACAGTTCTCCTTGTAGATGACCATGAACTGATCCGCGCCGGCCTGCGAAATGGCCTCCAATCAACAGGTGATATCGACGTGATTGGAGAAGCAGCAAGTGGCGCCGAAGCAATGGCAGTAGCCACGCGCATGCGCCCTGATGTAATCATCTTAGATATTCAACTTCCTGACATCTCCGGCTTAGAACTTATTCCTAAGATTCGAAAGGAGATACCAGATGTTGCCTTTCTCATGCTCACCATGTATCCAGAGAGCGAATATTTGTTTCAGGCACTTGAGTCCGGAGCAAGCGCATTCTTAGGTAAAGAGAGCAGCATTCTGGAAATAGCTAGCACCATAAGATCTATCGCAGTGAATCCACGATCGTTTACTTCCCCGCTTCTCTCCCACTCTCTCAAAGAGCGAGACCATGAGCTTCTAACACAGCAAGAGCGACGCATTCTCTCTCTTCTAGTTGAAGGATGCACGATCAAAGAGATCAGCGAGCTACTCTTCATTGCACAGTCGACCACCAAGACTCATATCAATCACACCTACGCAAAAATGAAGGTGAAGAATCGAGCGCAGGCAGTTGCGTCTGCGTTGCGCTTGGGGCTAGTCGCTCCGTAGTAACGTGCCCATGTGAAGTTTTTAGAGCGCCCGAGAAATCGAACAATCCTCCTCACTGTGTGGATAGCCAGTTCCACTATTTACATAAATCGACGCGGTGTGAGCGATCTGGACTCCTGGTGGCACACACTGATAGGAGACCAAATACGACACGGGGTGCCCTTTTCCCAACTGGGAGATTCCTGGAGTCTTTATCATGACGATCAATTTTGGCGGACTTCGCAATGGCTCACCGAACTCCTCTTCTCATATTTACACTCACTCTCCGGATGGCACGGTCTGATTATTTATCGAAATCTCCTCGGGCTCACAGTATTGATTTGGTTGAGTCGTGAGATTCTTCGGGGACGAAGATTTCTTCTAGCTTTTCCGCTACTCATACTCACCACGTTCATGGTGGCGCCCTTAGTGCAAGAGCGGCCTGCACTCGTGGGGCTACTCTTCACGCTCGCCCTCGGGCGCAGCGCCGCCATTATCTTGGAAAATCACGCCTTATCGCGGAGTCACTGGTGGTGGGTACCAGCCACTGCTCTCTGGGCTAACCTCCACGGTTCATGGGTCCTCGCCCCTGCCGCGTTAGCTTTTACCGCTCTCGCACTCATCATCTCGGCGGCTTCGAGAAATTCTCGCATGCGGGTGCCATGGCAACTATTTTTTCTTTCCGCAGGCACCCTGGTCGCCGGGTGCCTCACACCACTTGGTTTCAGGGGAATTCTGCTGCCTTTCCAGATGGCCGATCGGGCGTCGGCCTTTATAGTGGAGTGGCACCGTACTCGACTCATTGATGGGCTCACTGCTCCCTTCGCACTACTTCTACTCCTGGTGATCGTGATGCTGATCAAACGTCGCACAAGAACAGATCTTGATCTACTCTTTCTTGTCCTGCTCTGGACAATTTTTGCATCCCTTGCTTTTCGAAATCTAGGCTCTGCATTTCTTATCATTTTGCCGCTTGTGCTGCGGAGATTCTTCCCCGCCGCCTCTCCACAGCTTTCAAAGATTCATTGGTCAATTCCCGCAACGCTCGCCGTAGTAGCGGTACTTGTGGTCAATCCCCTCTCTGCAGCCTCCAACCAATCCATTGGCAAGTACCTATTAACCACTGGCTCCGAGTACCGCATATTAAATGGCTACAACGCGAGCGGACCACTTCTCGCTTTTGGTGGTGAACATATTTCACTCATGGTTGATGGTCGGGCGGATCGCTATCCGAAAGAGTGGATGGCGGAGTATCTTCGTGCCGCCCGAGATGGCGTTGGAGTGGAGCGCTACATCGACGAATACAAGATAAATGCCGCAGTCATCGAAAAGGCTTCTATGGCAGCACATGTATTTCGCTACCGGTTGGAGTGGAGGGAAGCATTAACCGAAGAAAAATACATACTTTTCATTAGACCTTAGAGATCACCAGCGAGAAGTGCTTGATGCCGCTCAGCGATTTGATCCCATCTCCACTTATCTTCCACCCACGCACGGCCACGAGCGCCCATGCGCGCGCGTAGAGCAGGGTCCTGCAGCAACTGGATCGCCCTAGTAGAAATATCGATGACCGAATTCCCATCTACGACAAACCCAGTCTCACCCTCGAGCACCGCGTCGGGAGCTCCTCCCGAATCCCCCGCAATAACTGGCAACCCACACGCACTTGCCTCCAAGTACACAATCCCTAAACCTTCCACTTCTAGACCCCCGAGACGATTGCGAGAAGGCATGGCAAAGAGATCGCCTACGGAGAGATAGCGCGGCAGGTCTTCCCAGGAGACGCGGCCAGCGAAGAAGACATCGTCTGTGAGGTGAAGTTCGGCAGCTCGTTTTTCAAAATCGCCACGAAGTGGTCCTTCACCACAAATCAAGAGTGCAGCTCGAGGAAGAGCCTTGTGAATCAGCGGGAGCGCATCAATTAACCGATCTTGACCTTTTCGATGAACCAACCGCCCTACGACGACGATAACCGGACGATCACCGATCCCTAGGCGTTCTCTCAAATCGGTGGCATCAATTCCAGGATGAAAATGTTTCTCGTCTACGCCGGGGGTGAGTTGGCGCATGGCAGAGACCGCGCGATCAGAGAGCGCATCCGCAATTCGCGAACGCGTGTACTCGCCTAGATAAGTCACCGTGTCAACGCTCTCCCCGATTCGGCGAAGGAGTTGGCGACTCCCAGGAGTCTTTGCCCACCAGAGCTCGTGCCCATGAGTGGTAGCAACTGACCTCACAATTCCGGCACGTTTGAGTGCGGGCGCCATCAAACCCAGAGGCGCAGCAGCGCCAAACCACACTTGGGTGCATCCATAGTTCTTCGCAGTTGCCACCACACGTTTAGTTACATTCCTTGTGGGCACCAACATCTTCATCGGATCGCGCACGACTGCGATGTCGTAATCCCGAAGCAAGCGCTCATCATATTCAGTAGCGCCTTCTTGATCACTTGTGTGAACCACGACGCTTCCTCGCGGCAAGCGCTCAACTAGTGCGTTAACGAAGGATTCGATACCGCCGGCACGAGGGCCAAAATCATTTGTGACAACTAAAGTGGGGCGCATTCGATTAGAGACGGACCCCGCCACGGAATGGCATGGTAGAAATACGAGAGACCTGGACTCGCTTGCCCGGACGTGGTGCGTGCACCATCAAACCGTTCCCCAAGTAGATGCCCACGTGACTAATTCGGTTGTAAAAGAAGACCAAGTCTCCAGGTTTGAGGGAGCCTCGAGAGATTCTTTTTCCGTATCCAAACTGCGCAGACGAAGAATGTGGCAGCGAAATTCCTGTCTGCGAAAAGGCAACCATGGTAAGACCAGAGCAATCCCACTGCCTGGTACCCGAAGCGCCAAAGACATAACGGTCGCCTATCTGTTTCAGTGCATATCTCAAAGCAATACCGCCACGCCCAGAAACTTTATTTGCTAGCTTCGCCGAGGCGAGTGATTTCTTATGCGATGACGCGTCCTCCGCCGCTTGCTTTTTCAACAACTTCGCCCGCTCATCACTCTTTAATGATGAGAGGAGTCCCTCGGCCTTGCGTAACTTCGCCTGCGCTGCAGCTGCCTCAGCGCTGAATTCCTTCTGGGTCGCTTGGATTTGTTTTAACTGGTCTTTCACCAAGAGCGAGGTCTGTTGCAAGCGCTGAGCTGCTGTGGAGTATCGTCGAAGTTCGATACTTTGAGTGCGCGTTAACACCTCAAGTGAACCCGCACTCGCTAAATATGCGGCTGGATCTTTTGCAAAGAGTAATTGCATTCCCTGGCCCATGCCGCCATCCATATATGCCTGAAGAGCGATCTTGCCAAGGCTCTTCTTCAACACATCTACATTCTCGCGCTGAGTGGCTTGCTGGCCTTTGACACCAGAGAGTTTTTGTTGCAATTTTGCAAGTTTCACTTTCGCTTCGTTTGCGTATTCAGCAGCGTCACCAGCTTCGTCCTGCAGTTGAGCAACTTGCCTGGCCACCGCGGTAATGGAGGAAGGCGTCGCGAACGCACCGTCTGGCAGGCTGAACGTAAGCGCACAGATGGCCACGATCGCAGACCTAGAGGTCTGACGCCGGCTCATTCGAGGACCTGCCATTTAGGCAGGCTAACCACCCACTTCACCTCACATCAACTTTTCACCCCGCCAATAGCCGAGGTTTACGCTCAAAGGACCAAAAATTAGCCGGTTGCGCTTAGATGTTTCGAAGGCGGCACCAGACCAGATTCCACCAGGACCTCAACTGCCGCCAGGTGCTCCGGGCTGGGTATGGGCAGAGTGCCAGTTGTCCCGGGTGTGCGCGAAACTCCGGTGATGGATAAGAGGTGGGTCACTACACACTCAGAACATTCGTGTGCCCGACCCAGAGCGGGGATGACGCAGGTATCGCAATCGATGATCATGGGTTCAGCCTAGAACCGACCACTGACATCATCTGACAGAGGACGACATCGCTCAAAGAGAACTCCGAGCAGCCTCACGAGAGGATTGAGACGCCAAAAACCTTTCGTCTTGAGAACCAGGTACGCCAGATGACAATAAATAAGAGATAGAGCGGGGTAATTGCGAGCATCCAATATGCCCATCGTGGACCGCTCAGTAGGTCAGCACTCTCGAAGGTAGCCGAAAGCACTGTGAGCGCCAGGAGATAGAGCACCATCAATGGGATAGTCAATGAGCGCATTGCTTTGACTCTCATCAAATGTGGGAACTTCACCCTCGTCAATTGCAGCAGGCAGAGCGCGATCGAAATGATGGTCGCCCATGTGGGGCCAATATGGAGAATAAGGAAAGTGGGAACCACCACATTCCATGCTGCAGGAAAGCCATTGAACCAAGCATCTTCAGTTTCGAGGTCGGTCCGCGCAAACCAGAGCGCCGAGGTAAAAACGATTAACGCAGCAACAGCCATCTGCCACCCACTTGGCAGGAGATCCATCCGCACCATAAAGGCAACAGGAACGACCACACAAGTCACGTAATCAACAACTAGATCGAGAATGTGGCCATCAACTTGCGGAGCGTGATCAGTTACCGCGAGTTTCCGGGCAATGGGACCATCGATACCGTCGAGCACTTGGCAGACAATTAACCAGACAAGTGCAGCGCGTATATGGCCATCGATGGTTGCTTGCAAGGCGAGTAATCCAGCCGCTGCACCACTCGCAGTCAGAGCATGAATAGCCAGACCCGCTCTTCGCAGGTGATGGGTCTCAGATAACGGCATAAGGGTCAGCCTATCCAAGAGAGTCGGTGGCTCGCCGTAGGCTCATGCCATGAGTTCCTCGTCAGCGCGATCAGCCAAACGCCGCCTCCTTGAACGACTCTGGGTCATAGTTGTCATCGCCTACGGCGCCGGTCGGGCAATTGTGGTCTGGAAAGCCCTTGGTCGATATGGCGTTAATCCGTGGATCTATTTAGCGCTGGATGTCACTTCTTCGTGGCCATACGCAGTCGCGACTGCTCGCTTAGTGACGTCAGTGATCGATCGAGAATTCTCTCGAGCGAAGTCATGGGGTTTGCTCGCCGCGGTCACCTTCCTCATTCCCGATCTCTATATCTTGGCCGTTGCAAGAGACGTGCCCACCGAGGTATATGCCATCATCATCGCCATCATCTCGCTGCTAGCCCTACTGGCAATTCTTTCGCTTATCATCAAAATACGTAATGAACGCAGAGCGCGCAATGAGTGATCAACTTTCGCTTCAAGATCTTGGTCGCCCACTTCATGAGACCACTTTTATTGTCGTTGACTTAGAGACCACTGGCGGATCTCCGGCTACTTCAGCGATTACCGAAATTGGTGCAGTCAAAGTTCGATCGGGTGAGGTTCTTGGCGAATTTCGTACTTTTGTTAATCCAGGTGGACCCATTCCGGTCTTCATCACTATCCTCACCGGTATTACTGACTCAATGGTGGCCTTAGCGCCAGGAATTGAAAGTGCGCTACCGGCTTTTCTCGAATTCTGTGACAACGCCGACAACGCTGTACTCGTCGCACATAATGCGCCCTTCGACATCGGATTTCTTAAAGCGGCGTGTGCGCAGTTGAAGATTGAGTGGCCAAATTACGAAACTCTAGATACAGCAAAGTTGGCGCGCACTATTCTAAGCAAAGACGAAGTGAAGGATTGCAAGCTCGGCACTCTCGCGCCTTTCTTCGGTGCCACCACTACGCCAAACCATCGAGCGCTCGATGATGCACGAGCAACTGTCGATGTACTGCATGGGCTCATTTCAAGATTAGGCAATCTTGGCGTTTCTACCTTGCCTGACTTGCGCGCCTTTTCCCATCGCATCACACCTGCGCAAAAGAAGAAGAAATATCTCGCAGAAGACATTCCTTCAACGTGTGGGGTATATATCTTCAAGGATATTGAGGGAGTTCCTCTGTACGTGGGAGTTTCAAACAATTTACGTAACAGAGTGCGCTCATACTTCACCGCATCAGAGCAACGGCGCCGCATTATCGACATGATTGCCATTGCAGAAAGCGTCGAAACGATTATCTGTCGAACGCCCCTCGAAGCGAGCGTCTTAGAGCTTCGTCTCATCGAAGAGTTCCAACCGCGCATCAATCGGCGTTCCAAGCATCAGAGTAAATCTCATTGGGTCCATTTAACTCGCGAGCGCTTCCCTCGCCTTACGATCGCTCGAGGAATTGAAAAGATTGACGACGAATGGATTGGCCCCTTCTCCTCTAGAGGCGATGCACAGTTGGCTATTGAATGTGTGTATGAAGTGCTTCCTATTCGACAATGCACTCCTCGCATCACTATTGCTAGCCAGAAAAAGTCGAGCGCGTGCGCACTTGCCGGTATGGGCAAATGTGGCGCCCCATGCATCGACGATCAATCCGCTGAAGATTACGAAGCTATCGTTGATGTCGCTCGCCACCTCTTCACACTCGACGCCTCTTTAGTGGTGGATCGCGCAAATATTCGCATGCGTGAATTAGCCATCGAGGAAAGATTCGAGGAGGCCATCGAAGTTCGCAACCGACTCACCTCATTCCTGCGAGCATCTTCAAGGGCCGAAAGACTTCGAGCTTTCGTAAAGTTGCCTCAAATCATCACCGCGCTACCTACCTCTGATGGCGGATGGGAATTCACCTGCATCAGATACGGCCGTTTTGCCGGCGCACTCATCGGAGATCCTGGATATGCACCGCAACTGACCATCGATTCGCTCTTGCTACTCAGTGATCCGGTCTCCCCCCGCGAGCGCATCTTGCCGGCTTCATCACACGAGGAAGTCGAGAGACTGCTGCGTTATGTGGAGACCCCTGGGCTTCGACTCGTTGAAGTTTTGGGCCAATGGTCTGCCCCGGCGCGAGGCGCACAAGCCCACCGCCATGCTCTAGAGGCCCTCGAGTTGGCCATCCCTGCGGTCAAGCCCACAGGTGGTGGCCACGATGGGCGTCCGATCCCCCTGCGGAGTCGGATAGCTTTGGGAGAGTCGGGTAGTTAAGCCAGGATTTTGGCTGCCAGCGCAACCAGGGCAAAGGGATCTATGGGATGAGGCAGATACCCTTCGGCGCGCGACCAGGTGGCTAGCCAGGCATCGTCAGGGCGTCCGACCACCAGGAGAATGGGTGGAGAGTTAAAGAATTCGTCTTTAATCTGTCGGGCGAGGCCCATGCCGCCCTCGGGGACCGCTTCGCCATCTAAAATGAGCAGGTCAAAGCCTTTTTTGCCCTTCAGTGTGGCTTTGGTGGCCTCTTCCATAGCGGCCAGTAGGGCTGGCCCGGTAGCCACTTCGAAGGCTTCTACGGGCGGCAAATCAACCGATATTCGCCGGCCTAGACCGGCAATGATCTGGGCACGAACGGTGGAATCATCGCTGTAAATCAGTACTCGAGTAACGCCCGTAGGTGCTGTCGAAGCAGTGCCAGCGAGCACATCTGAATGAGTGTGGGCCACCCGCACATCTTATCCCTCTCCCAGACGGATTTCAGGCGGGCATGTAGTGACCTGGTTCACCTCACCAAGAACGCTCCCGCGGCGCGCTTTTTGTGGCTTTATCCACCATAATTTACGTGTGACTAGCACCCTTGAAGACTCAGAGACCGGCACCGCTGCGACCAACCGTCCGAACCTCGTTGCCGTGGGAACGATCGTCTGGCTCTCTAGTGAATTGATGTTCTTTGCAGCGCTCTTTGCGATGTACTTCACCGCGCGTTCAGTTCAGGGTCCGAAAGTCTGGCTTGAGTCAACAGAGATGCTCAATATCCCCTTCTCTACTCTCAACACCACAATCCTTGTGCTCTCTTCAGTGACCTGCCAATTCGGCGTTTTCGCCGCGGAACGCTTCCAATTGCGGCGCACAGGTAGCGCGTTAGATTTTCGTAAATGGGGATTGACAGAGTGGTTCGCACTTACATTTTTGATGGGTGCCTTCTTCGTCGGTGGACAGATCTACGAATATGCAAACTTGGTCGCAGAGGGTCTCTCTTTCGCCACGAACGCCTATAGCTCGGTCTTCTATCTGACAACTGGCTTCCACGGCCTCCATGTAACGGGCGGACTTATCGCCTTCCTGATTCTCCTTGCACGCACTTTCAAAGCTCGACGATTCGGCCACTCACAAGCTACCTCGGCAATCGTGGTCTCTTATTACTGGCACTTTGTTGACATTGTTTGGATCGGACTGTTCGCCACTATCTACCTCATCAAGTAAGGCTACGAGTGAAAAAGATTCTGCGTCATCGCCGTCATCCCATCGCGCACTTCCTCGTGCTCGGTATTGCCCTTCTTGCTATCGGGTTTGGATACACGCTGCTCTCACCATCGAATGCGGCGGTCGCAACTAATGCGCGCAGCCAAGTAGTGGAAGAGGGTCGTCAGATTTTCCTCAAGGGCTGCTCCTCATGCCATGGCATTAACGCCGAAGGAGCAAGCGATGCGCCCACACTTCTTGGGGTCGGTGCAGCCTCTGTTGACTTCCAGGTAGGCACAGGTCGCATGCCGCTGGCCAATACTGGCGTGCAGGCAATGCGCAAGAAGCCGGTGTACAACGCAGAAGAGACCGCCGCGTTGGCTGCCTACGTTGCTAGCCTTTCCACAGGGCCAGCAATACCTAATGCGGCACAGTTGAATTACGAGCGCGATGGAAACATCGCCGAAGGTGGACAGCTTTTCCGCACTAACTGCGCGATGTGTCACAACTACGCAGGCCAAGGTGGAGCACTTACTCAAGGAAAGTATGCGCCTTCCTTGATGGGAGTGGAAGTAAAGACGATGTATGAAGCGATGCTTACTGGGCCACAATCAATGCCAGTCTTTGGTGATCGAGCCATCACCCCACAACAAAAACTTTCCATGATTAAGTTCCTTAAGGGAATCGAAGCGGAAAAGGGTCAAGGCGGATTCTCGCTCGGCAAAGTGGGTCCCGTTACTGAAGGTCTAGTCGCGTGGGTACTGGGACTTGGTTTACTTATTGGAGTTTCTGTCTGGCTAGGAGCGAAATCTAAATGAGCGATACACATAGCGGACACGAGAGTTCGGGTCACCAGAGTTCAACAGCGCTCTCTCCATTGGCTGATCCGGGTCTTCCTCCCCATGTTTACCGCCGGGCCGACACTGAACCGCGAGCTGCAAAGAAGGCGGAGCGGCAAGTAGCCATCCTCTTTGCGCTTTCGGCGGTGAGCACCGTTGCATTTGTCGCTTCCTTTGTGGGCATTGAAAAAGATGCCTTCATTTTTATCCCACTCTTTGGCTCTACGCAGGCACAGCAACTTGCTCTTGGAATGACCTTGGCACTTTCACTCTTTCTCATCGGCGCGGGCGCTGTGCATTGGGCTAAAACGTTGATGCCAGATCACGAAGTAATTCAGGACCGTCATGAGCTCCGTTCAAGTGATGAAGATCGCCAAGGAGTTATCGAAGTCTTTCGCGAGGGGGCAGAGGCTGCTGGTCTGGGACGTCGCTCTCTCATCAAGCGAACGCTTCTTGGATCAATGGGCTTAGTTACTCTCACCCCGATTCTTTTGCTGAGAGATTTGGGACCTCTTCCTGGCAAACAATTAGAAACCACTAACTGGGAGGCTGGCCGAAGGCTCGTCACTGATCCAGACGGAAAGCCATTGAAAGCCAGTGATATACAAGTCGGCGCAGTGGCACACATTCTTCCCGAGATGCCCGAGGGTAGCGAGCTCACTCTTAATGACATGGTGAAGGACCCGGTGATCCTTGTGCGTCTTCGCCCAGAGGACTTCAATCTCCCGGCGGACCGCAAAGATTGGGTTCACGAAGGCATCATCGCCTTCTCGAAAATTTGTTCACACATGGGGTGCGCTGTTGGGCTCTATGAACAACAAACTCACCATTTGCTCTGTCCATGCCATCAATCAACTTTCGATGTTGAAACGGGCGCACAAGTGATCTTCGGGCCAGCCGCCCGCCCACTTCCACAATTGGCAATTACGGTCGATTCAGAGGGATACCTGATCGCCAAGCAAGGCTTTACGGAACCTGTCGGACCTAGCTTTTGGGAGCGTTCATCATGACAACAGGCAAGCGTATCGGTGGGAGCGTTGCTAACTTCGTAGACGAACGCACGGGAGCCGGACGGGCTCTGAAGAAGAACCTCGGCAAGGTATTCCCCGACCATTGGTCATTCATGCTCGGAGAAGTGGCGATGTACTCCTTCGTCATCTTGCTTCTTTCCGGCACCTTCCTCACCTTCTTTTTCGTGCCTTCGCAAGAAGAAATTATTTACCAAGGAAATTACGCGCCCCTCAGTGGTCTTTCGATGTCGCAGGCATATGCATCCACTGTTGATATGTCTTTCGACGTACGCGGTGGCATGTTGATGCGCCAAGTCCATCACTGGTCAGCACTTATTTTCCTTGCAGCCATGGTGGTACACATGATGCGCGTCTTCTTCACTGGAGCGTACAGAAAACCTCGTGAGTTTAACTGGATCATCGGCGTTGGCTTACTTACCCTCGGCATCGTTGAAGGCTTCTTGGGTTATTCACTCCCAGACGATCTTCTTTCGGGCACCGGCATTCGTATTGCCGAAGCAATTATTCAAGCCGTTCCGCTCGTCGGCACCTATGTAGCGTTTTTTCTCTTTGGCGGAGGATTTCCTGGAACAATTTTTATCTCCCGTATTTACACCATTCACGTGTTACTTGTGCCGGGAATCATTCTTGCCCTTATCACCGCTCACGTACTCCTGGTCTGGTTCCAGAAGCACACCCAATACCCCGGTCCCGGCCGCACAGAAAAGAATGTCGTGGGTTTTCCGCTGTTGCCGGTGTACATGGCCAAGGCTGGCGGCTTCTTCTTCATTGTCTTTGGAATCACCACTTTCTTGGGTGCAGTTGCTTCCATCAACCCGATCTGGCTCTACGGTCCCTACAACCCATCTCAGATCTCTGCTGGTTCACAACCAGACTGGTACATGGGCTGGCTTGATGGTTTGGTTCGAATGGCTCCTAACTGGGAGACTCACGCATTCGGTCATACCGTGTCCTGGAACATTCTGATTCCAGGCTTGATTGTTCCTGGAATTATGTTCACTGGGCTTGCGCTCTGGCCATTCATAGAATCCTGGGTCACCGGCGACAAGCGGGAACACCATCTCCTTGAACGCCCTCGCAACGCACCCACTCGCACCGCGGTCGGTGCCATGGCACTTACGTTCACCATGGTCACGTTAATCAATGGTGGAAATGACCTTCTGGCCACCCACTTTGGTCTCTCCATCAATCAGATTATGTGGTTCTCGCGCATCGGAGTCTTTGTGTTACCTCCGATCGCATATTTTGTGACTAAGCGAATCTGCCTCGGTCTGCAACACAAGGATCGGGATACCGTCCTTCATGGTCGCGAGAGCGGTCGCCTAGTGATGCTTCCTAGCGGCGAGTTCATCGAAGTGCATGAACCC
>CAEZXW010000004.1_pt1 | contig 31981 bp, 31 predicted proteins | sample 7265351 | NCBI WGS metagenome assembly CAEZXW01 (sample SAMEA6813917, study PRJEB35770) | uncultured Actinomycetes bacterium | biome: Freshwater; feature: Freshwater reservoir; material: water | place: Czech Republic | collected 2017-04-14 | depth 30m m
CTTTGGCTGGAAAACCATCTCGATACTAATCACTAAATTTTGCTTGACGTCTTTCCAAGAATGCATTGAGACCCTCGAGATGATCGGCACTTTCCAAGGCTTCAACTATTGCTAAGCGCGCGATCTCGTCTTCAACCCTCACCCCAGAGGTAATTCGAGCGAACATCTTCTTCGTATTGCGCACGGCCGCCGCGCTCACAACTGCTAAATCGGCAATGCGGGCATCAAAAGACTTGTAAAGATCGGCGTCGGCGACGACGTCATCTACGAATCCGACTCGAAGAGCCCAGGAGGCAGTAAATGTAGCCCCCGAGTAAAGAATCCTTTTCGCGACGGTCACCCCGACGAGATCAACGAGATGCACCATCTCTTCGTACGGATATAGCATTCCAAGCTTGGTGGGAGTTATTGCAAAAGTTGCACTTTCCGTTGCAATCCGAAAATCGCAAGCACTTGCTATTCCAGCGCCGCCACCGAAACATGGACCATCGACCAAAGCAAATGTGGGCGCTTCAAACGCACGAAGTGCACTAAACGCTCGACCGATACGAGCTTGGCTCTCAAATCCCCACTCCGAATTACCCGCATTTTCTCGATACTCATTTATATCCGCGCCCGCAGAAAAGACTCCGGCGGTAGCGGATTGGACAGCCAGGGCGCGCACTCCACTCGCTTCCTTCAAGAGTCGTGGAATCTCCGCCCACATTTCTGAGCTAAGGGCATTCTTACGCGAAGGACGATTGATGATCAGTCGAGCGATGCCATCGCTAATCACTAATTCAAGATCAGACACCCTGCTAGTGTACCCATTACTGACACTGCGCGCCCGGAGGAAAGATGCTCACCCCACGCCCATCAAAGACTGCCCTAGCCCTTTCGATCGTAGTTAACGTTGAAGAAGGCGCTGAAATTTCTCTTCTTGACGGCGACGGAAAAGCCGAGCCAGTAGATGAGATGAATCTGGTGACAAAGGGCGCCGTCCGCAATCCGGGAAATGAATCTAATTATCAGTACGGCATAAAAGAGGGGTTCAAACGCGTTGCTGATCTCTTGACCAACTACGACATTCCAGCAACGTGGACATGTGCTGCAATGGCTTTAGAACGTGCTCCACAAATTGCCGACTTCATCAAGAGTCGTGGTGACGAAGCAGCCAGCCACGGTTACCGCTGGATCCACCAATTTAAGATGACTCCTGAGGAAGAACGAGAGTTCATCGTCTCAGCGCGCGACTCGATTGAACGCTCCATCGGTATCGCTCCAGTAGGACATCTATCTCGATACCTGTTTACCGAAGTGACGCGTTCAATTTTACGATCCGAGGGCTTCCTTTACAGCATGGATGACTATTCGGGAGATTGGCCTTTCTGGGAAGAAACCGGTTCGGGTCCAATTGTTGTGGTGCCCTACGCCATCGATACAAACGATATGAAGATGTGGGCGGATCCGGGCTACACACCCACTGACTGGCTTAAATACAACATCGATACCTTTGACCAACTTTATAAAGAACGTCTAGCACAACCTCGCATGATGTCGGTTGGCCTACATTTACGCATCGTGGGACGCCCAGGAAGAATTGGCGCGTTCGAGGAATTTCTCAAACATGTGAAGCGCCATGAAGATGTGTGGATCACCTATCGCAAAGAAATCGCGCAAGAATTCTCACGTTCATAAAGAATTCCTACCAGGGCAATTCGGCGCCATTCATTGCAATGCATTGACCGCTGATGTATTCCGCATCATCTGTGCAGAGCCACGAGACCGAAGCCGCTACATCTGCAGGCGTTCCGAAGCGTCCCCAGGGAACAGTCTCCAAAAAAGTACCTAGGGTTTGATCCCTGGTCTGACCCATTTTGGTGCTCATACCATCAGCAATATCATCCCAAAGTGGAGTCATAATGTGTCCCGGGGTATAGCAGTTGACTCGAATCTTGTGAGGCGCAAGCTCTAGTGAGAGCGATTGACTCATCATGATGATCGCTGCTTTAGAAGCGCAGTATTGCGACAAATTAGCAACTCCGTGTCGTCCCCCACCTGATGAAGCATTTATCAAAACTCCACCGTTGCCTTGGAGAATCATTTGCCTAGCCGCTAGCTTCGAACCGAGGGCAATACCGATCACGTTAATGTCGAGAATTCGCATCCAGCTATCCCGATCCGTCTCCACGATTGGCGCAATCGTGATAATGCCAGCGTTATTAACCATAATATCTAGCGCTCCAGCATGCTTCACCACCATGTCGATAGCGACTTGAATCTCAGATTCGTTGCGGACATCGCCAACCACCGCATGCGCCTTTGGGCCTAAAGAATCTGCAAGCGAATTTACTGCAGCTTCGTTGATATCCAGCAGGACAACGTGAGCGCCTTCGTTAATAAAGCGTTCTGCAATTCCGCGCCCAATACCGTTTCCGGCACCCGTAACTACTACGCCTTTATTTGAATGGTCGTTCATCGCTCCCCTAGCGCTCTGGTTAATCCTCCATCAGATCCTAAGCCACCGCATTGCCTCTCGCACTCTCACCAAAGGTATAATTCTCAGATGAAGTCAACGTGCCAATACCTTGTAATAGGGGCAGGGGCCGCAGGAAGCGCGGTCGCTTGGCGCCTGGCAGAGAAGGGCGCCGAAGTTACCGTTCTCGAGCAGGGTGGGTGGGTCGCACCCGAATCTTCTCCATCACTGACTCTTGGCTGGGAGCGCGCTCGACACCGAACCCACCACCCAAACCCGAATATACGCAGAAATTCATGGGACTATCCAATAGATGATTCAGATAGCGACATCAGCCCCATGCTCTACAACGCGGTCGGCGGTTCAACCATCCATTGGGGCGCACATTTTCCCCGACTGAAACCAGAGGATTTTCGAGTCAAATCCCTCGACGGCGTTGGAGAGGATTGGCCACTCTCTTATTTTGATTTAGAGCCTTACTTTGAAATCAATGATCAGATGATGGGCGTTGCTGGACAGGACGGCGACCCCGCATACCCTCCCAAGCCTCACCGAACTATGCCCGCCCTCCCCATGGGAGCCGGAGCCGAAAAGATTGCCGCTGCATACGACCGCCTGAATTACCACTGGTGGCCAGTTGATGCAGCCATCTTGACCGCTGACCGTGGTGCGCGCCTTGCGTGCAATAACTGCGGGCCCTGTGACCTTGGGTGTCCACGTAAGTCTCGAGCTAGTACAGATGTGACCTACTGGTCTGACTTGCACTCAAGCAAAATTCGTCTCATTACCGAAGCACGCGTTTCAAAAATCAACTCAGAGCCTGGCCGAGTTACCGGCGTCACCTATATAGATGCGCAGGGCATTACACACGAAATAGCGGCGGATAATGTGGTAATCGCTGGCAACGGAGTCGGAACGGCTCGACTCCTACTTTTGAGTTCTGCAGAGTGGTGCCCCCAAGGTTTGGCAAACAGTAGCGATCAAGTGGGTAGAAATTTGATGTTTCATCCCACCGCACTTGTAACCGGAATATTCTCAGAGGCAGTCGATGGCTTTAAAGGCCCATTCGCCTGCAGTATTTATAGTCAAGAGTTTTACAAAACCGATCCATCGCGAGGATTCGTTCGTGGATTCCAAGGTCAAACGATTAGAAGCGATGGCCCTCTGGGCTCAGCATTAGGAACCTACACCTCGCCCGTGAAGTGGGGATCTCAGCATCACGAAGATTTCTACGGCCAATTTGGTCACACTGCCAGCATCACTGTAACCAGCGAAGATCTTCCGGAAGCCCATAACCGAGTGACTTTATCGCCAACCCTTAAAGATCATTTTGGAATCCCCGCTCCCAAGATCACCTATCGGGTCAGTGAAAACTCGCGCAAGATTTTGGATTTTGGTATCGAGATAAATAAAGCGGTTCTCCAGGAGGCAGGCGCAACAGATATTCGCGTCGTCGACTTAGTGACCAGCGCCGGATTCCATCTGTTAGGAACCACCCGAATGGGGTCTGATCCTCAAACCTCCGTTGTCGATCAATTCGGCAAAGCCCATGATTGTGAGAATCTCTTTATCGTTGACGGTGGTGTCTTCGTCACGGTAGGCGCCCTCAACCCTACGTCGACCATTCAAGCAATCGCATTGAGAGCTGCCGATGCAATGCTGGGAGCACCCTTGTTGAAAGTAGCCGAAAATGAATAATTCTATGCTTGGAATGCCTGAACACTTATGGAAATCAATTCTAGATACTCTCATTCCTGCAACCTCCAATAACCACGAGGCATCCAAAATAATTGTGATCGAAGAATTAGTTACTGATATGAGCTACATCAGCGACATGAAACGTTTAAAGCTTTTTTTCGAAGAACTTCCAGAGAATTTTTCAAAAATTGATCAATCTGCTCGTGAAGCCATACTTGAAAATCTTGGGAAATCCTCTCCAGAGACTCTGGACGCTCTTATAAACGCTACCTATGCGATTTACTACTCTCATCCCGCCGTTCTCAGCACCATTTCAGAAAATACTGGCTATAGCACCACTGCGCCGCAACCAAATGGTTATGTTTTGAAGCCATTTGATGAAAGACTGTTGAAGAAGAACAAAGAGCGGCCAGCCATGTGGAGAGACCCAGGATAGAAAGGCCCAAGCCTTGACGGCTAAATTAGATCGTAAGGGTCTCATCTATGGCGTTTCCGCCTGTTTGACATGGGGTTTCTTTCCGCTTTTTTGGCCCCTGTTAAAACCCGCTTTTGCCCTAGAAATCTTGGCCCACAGAGTCGTGTGGTCCCTCTTGGTTTGTCTGATACTTCTCATCGGTCAGCGAAAGATAAAAGTCCTTTTACGTCTTGTGGCAAATAAGAGACGTATCTGGTGGCTGGTTGGATCCTCTCTCGCCCTCTCCGCAAATTGGCTTATATTTATTTGGGCAGTAAACAACAACCACTTCACCGAATCCGCTCTCGGCTATTACATCAATCCATTAGTGATGGTCCTTTTAGGAATCGTGGTCTACAAGGAGAAGCTTTCCCGAACCCAATGGCTTGCCAGCATCTCTGGAACCGGCGGCGTAGTTATTCTCTCCTTCGCTTATGGGCGTCCCCCATGGATTGCTCTCGTGATTGCATCGACATGGGGACTATATGCTGTAATAAAAAAGCACTTTAACGGCAATGCTTTGGAGTCTTTGGCCGCCGAAACTCTGGTACTTCTGATCCCAGCGCTTGCATTACTGATCTATTTAGGAGTCAAAGGCGAAGGCCATTTCGGATTCGACCTGCGCTCATCAATCTTGCTAGCGGTGGCCGGAATTATCACCACTTTGCCATTGCTCATGTTTAATGGGGCCGCAACACGACTTCCGCTTTCAATCATTGGGCTGTTGCAATACATACATCCAAGCGTGCAATTTCTTATAGCGGTTTTCGTACTCCACGAAGAGATGTCTCAAGCAAGCTGGATCAGCTTCGTATTTATCTGGCTTTCCCTATTTCTTCTCGGTGCCGACATGATGAAATCTTCACGCAGATCGCTCGATAATCGCGTCGCAAAGGCTCTCTAAAGCATCCTTTGTGGCACTTTCCGGCAACGATTTGAGACTGGCTTTGGCTCCATTTGAGTACTCGTATAATTGCGCACGAGAAATTTCAAGCGCGGGATGAGCCTGTAATGCTAAAAGAACTTCAGATACCACTTTTTCATCCTCAATTGGCTGAGAAAGTATCTTTTTAAGTTCAGCGTCACCAGGGTTTGAAGATGCCATCACGTGCAAGGTCACTAATGTAGGAACGCCTTCGCGTAAATCAGTTCCAGGAGTCTTTCCCGACTCTCCAGATTCACTCGCAATGTCAATGACATCGTCCGCTAGTTGAAAGGCTACGCCAATGAGTTCACCGAAGGTTGTGAGCGTTTCTACGACTTCCAAAGAAGCCCCACCAATCATGGCCCCAAAGCGCGCACTCGTGGCAATAAGTGAACCAGTCTTGTCGGCTACTACTTTGAGATAATGGGTGAGTTGATCTCCCTCTCCACCGACGCTCTCCATGATCTGACCGGTTACTAACCGCTCAAACGTGCGAGCTTGGAGACGGACAGCTTCGGGTCCAAGGTCTGCCAAGAGGTCAGAGGCCTTTGCAAAAAGGAAATCCCCAGTCAAAATCGCAATGGTGTTATCCCACTTGGCATTGGCACTGGGAACTCCGCGACGTAGCGGAGCTTCATCCATCACATCATCGTGATAGAGCGTGGCCAGATGGGTAAGTTCCACTACTACAGCCGCCTTGATTACGTCTTCAGATATGCCTCTTCCAAATTGCGAGGAGAGCAAAGTGATGAGCGGGCGAAGTCGCTTGCCGCCAGCAAGTGCGAGATGGCGCGAGGCTTCGGTGATGAAGGGATACTCGCCTTCAACATGGGAGACCAAAAACTCTTCTACCTCAGCCAAGCCAGCGATTAAAGCACTCTCGAGTTCAGGTGCTAGGTCGGGAATACCTAACGTGCTCAATTAGAAGACGAATCTTGAGGCCGCGTCGATGACGTGCACGAGGGCGTTAGGAAGAATTCCGAGTACGAGGGTGACGGTAGCGCAGAGCGCAATTGCTGCGGTTGTCATCAACGGGACAGCGGCCACAGTCGGACCATCTTCTTCTGGATCCTGGAAGAACATGAGCACGATGAGTCGAATGTAGAAGAAGGCAGCGATGGCACTGGTGAGTACACCAAAGATCACCAGCGCTGTCGAACCGCTCTCATAAGCAGCTGAGAAGACTGCAAATTTAGCTACGAAACCACTCGTGAGAGGAATACCCGCCAACCCAAGCAGGAAGAGACTGAGCAGCATGGCAATCCACGGGGAACGCTTTCCGAGCCCCGCGTAACCTGAAATGTGGGTGGCTTCACCAGAGGCGTTGCGCACCAAGGTAACGATCGCAAAGGCGCCAATGGTGGTGAAGCCGTAGGTCACCAAATAGAAGAGCGTGCCAGAAAGACCAGCTTTATTCGTAGCCACGATTCCCGTAAGGATGAAGCCGGAGTGAGCCACCGAAGAGTAGGCCAACATGCGCTTGATGTCCGTTTGTGTCAGAGCCCAAAGCGCACCTAACACCATGGTGGCGATCGCAATGACTGTGAGCATGGGGCGCCAATCCCAACGCGCACCGCTCAATCCGACGTAGAAGAGTCGAGCGAAGGCGCCAAACGCTGCAATCTTGGTACAGGCAGCCATGAAAGCCGTAACGGGCGTCGGCGCCCCTTGATACACGTCGGGTGTCCATGAGTGGAATGGCACTGCACTCACTTTAAAGAGCAGACCAACGGAGACAAGCGCAATACCAGTGAGCAAGAAGACGTCGTTGCCGGCATTTGTCTGAATGGCTTCGCGAATTTGACGGAAGCCGACACTGCCTGAGTATCCATAGAGGAAAGCGGCTCCATACAGGAAGAACGCGGAAGAGAAAGCACCCAGTAGAAAGTACTTCAATGCAGCTTCTTGCGAGAGCAAGCGACGGCGACGAGCTAAGCCCGACATCAAGTAGAGCGGAAGCGAAAGAACTTCGAGTGCAACGAACATCGTGACTAGATCGTTTGCGGCCGGAAAGAGCATCATGCCAGCAATGGCGAAGAGGGTGAGCGGGAAAACTTCAGTTTGCGTGAGCTTAGCCAAGGTAGCCGTCCGCTCAGCTTCTGACCCCGGGATTGCTGCAGCCTGCGCAACGAATGCATCACCTGAGGAGTCCAGTTTGCGTTCCGCAATCAGCAACAAGCCAGCGATACCTAGAATCACGATGGCGCCTTGAAGCACCAGAGCGGGTCCGTCAATCGCTACTGCACTTTCGGCAGTAATTGACGTAGTCCCACGAATCTTAAGAATCCAGACGAATGCCAACACGAGCCCAGCAATCGATAGAGGGACTTGAATCTGGTAGCGGCGATCACGAGCAAAAAATGCTTCGACAATAACGCCAAGAAGTGCCGTCCCCAAAACAATAAGAATGGGTAGAACCTGGCTGTAATTAATTACCGGGGCGACGAAATTCATTCTCTTACTCCCCCGCTGTCGGTGTGGGCTCGGTGGCCTGGACTTGCATCAATGTATGCGACACCGTCGGATTGATGACGTTAAGCAAGACACTTGGCACAAATCCCAGAAAAATAATGATGGCAATAACCGGTGCTATTGCCACTCTCTCACGAGTAGTGAGATCTGGCAGCGTCTCATTACCGGGAGCAATGGGTCCGTGTAGCGAACGTTGCACCACAATCAAGATATAGAGCGCAGCTAAGACGATAGCAAAAGTCGAAATGATGGCGGCCACTGGGTAGGTTTGATACGCACCTACGAGCACCAACACTTCGCTGATAAAGCTTGAAAGGCCTGGAAGCGCCAAACTCGACATTCCTGCAATGAAGAACATCCACGCCATCACTGGAGTGACGCGTTGCAAGCCACCAAAATCAGCAATCGTTGAAGAGTTCCGGCGAGAGATCATCCAGCCGGCGACCATGAATAGAGCCGCGGTAGAAAATCCGTGGTTGAACATGTAGAGCGTCGCGCCGGCACCCGCGGTACTCGTCATGGCAAAAATACCGAGAACGATGAAGCCAAAGTGTGAGATGGAAGTGAAAGCGATAAGGCGTTTGAGATCCTTCTGCCCAATAGCCAAAATCGCACCGTAGATGATGCTGATGACCGCAAGTACGACAATTGCCGGTGCAAAATAATGTGATGCCTCTGGAAAGAGTGGGAGACAGTAGCGAATCATGCCGTAGGTGCCCACTTTGTCGAGTACGCCGATGAGGAGAATCGCAGTTCCCGGGGTAGCCGCTGACGCAGCATCTGGCAACCAAGTATGTAGCGGCCACATTGGCGCCTTGATCGCAAAGGCAATAAAGAAGCCGAGGAAAAGCCAGCGCTGCAGATTTTGATCAATGTTGAGCGCACTCAACTCCGTGACGTCGAATGTTGGTGCACCGAATTGACTCTTCGTAAGCACGTATAGTCCGATGACCGCAGCGAGCATAAGTAATCCGCCGAGCAAGCTGTAAAGCAAGAATTTCACCGCAGCATATGAGCGATTTGGCCCGCCGAAAGAACCGATGAGGAAGTAAACAGGAATCAACATTGCTTCGAAAAATACATAGAAAAGGAAGACATCTGTAGCCGCAAAGACACCGACCATGAAGGTTTCCAAGACCAGTAGCAGAGCAAAGAAGGCTTTCTGGCTAAAGCGTCCACCTTGTCCTTCATTCCAAGAAGCGAGAATGACGATAGGGGCCAAGAAAAGCGCCATCAAGATCAGCACTAGACCAGTGCCATCGATACCTAAGCCATATTTCACGCCGAAGGAAGTGATCCACTCGTGACTCTCCACGAACTGGAACGTTCCGAGCGCGCGATCAAACTGAAGTGCCATCGCAATGCCCAAGAGCGCGGTGAGCACGCTCGTGCCGAGGGCGATCTGCTTGGCAAGCAAGGTACGGCCGGCTGGCAATGCAGCGATGACTGCCGAACCGATCAGCGGGAGAAGGAGTAAAGAGGAGAGGTACATGATCAGATCCTCGCTGCCAACATGGCCGCAAGGACAAGTGCGGCGCCGAACAAAATGAGCAATGCATAGGTGCGAACGTAACCAGTTTGTACTCGGCGTACTCGCACTGACAGCCCTCCGAAGAGCGCTCCAGTACCGTTCACCGCCCCGTCAACAACCTTGCGATCGAAGAATGAGAGTGCGCGGGTGAGATATTGACCAGGACGCATAAATACTGCTTCGTTGAATGCATCTTGTAGCAAGTCGCGCCTCGCAAAACGAGTCCAAATAGAAACATTTGCGGGTGCTACCGCTTCGACCGGCACACGTACGTACTTCACATAGGCGAGCGCCACACCGAGAGCAACCGCCACTAAAGCCATAATGCTCACAATTATCGGCGGGAGAGCTGGCTCGCCTTCGACAAATCCACGAGCCACCACAGGCTCCAACCACTGTTGCAGTGAGGAACCAAAGGCAAAGAGTGCGCCAGCAGCAATGGAACCAACCGAAAGGATAATGATTGGCGCAGTCATAAGTTTGGGAGACTCGTGAGGATGCGCATCATCGGCCCAACGCTTTTGACCGAAGAAGGTCATCACCATGACGCGTGTCATATAGAAAGCCGTAATGGCAGCGCCCAACAGCGCTGCTAAGCCAATAATCCAACCACGAGCACCACCGGCGTTGAAAGCCGCTTCGATGATTTTGTCCTTCGAGAAGAATCCCGAGAACGGTGGCACACCAATAATTGCCAAGTAACCCAGACCAAAGGTGAGGTAAGTGATCGGCATCGCCACACGCAGGCGACCAAACTTGCGCATGTCCACTTCATCGTTCATACCGTGCATGACCGAACCTGCACCAAGGAACATACTTGCTTTAAAGAAACCGTGAGTAAGCAAGTGCATGATTGCAAAGGCATAACCCGCAGGTCCAAGACCAGCAGCGAGGACCATGTAGCCAATCTGCGACATGGTTGAAGCCGCCAAAGCCTTCTTAATGTCATCTTTTGCAGTGCCAATAAGTGCACCAAAGAGCAGAGTGACGACACCTACAATGACCACCATCAGTTGTGCAGTTGGCGCTGAATCGAAGACAAAGTTTGAACGTGTGATGAGGTAAACGCCTGCGGTAACCATTGTTGCTGCGTGAATCAGAGCCGAGACTGGCGTGGGGCCAGCCATGGCGTCACCGAGCCATGATTGCAATGGGAATTGGGCAGACTTACCGGCAGCCGCCAGCAAGAGAGCAAGACCCATCCACGTCATGACCTGCTTATGGTCTGGACCAGCGTGGTCTGCTACGCCTTGGAACGACACTGTTCCAAAAGCCGTGAACGCAATCATGATTGCAAAACTAAGTCCCATGTCGCCGATGCGGTTAACTACGAAAGCTTTCTTTGCAGCTGTCGCATAAGCCGGCTTCTGGTTCCAGAATCCGATGAGGAGATATGAGGCAAGGCCTACTCCCTCCCAACCCACATAAAGGTTAAGGAATGAATCGCCCAGGACTAGCAAGAGCATCGCAGCGATAAAGAGATTGAGGTAGGAGAAAAATCGACGGCGATCATGGTCGTGCTCCATATAGGCGATCGAGTACACATGAATCAACGTTCCAACACCGGTAATAAGGAGCACAAAGCAAATCGAAAGTTGATCTAGGAGTAACCCAGCTTCCACTCTGAAAGAGCCAGCGTTGATCCACGTGAAGAGATGTTGTGCGACGCCGCGTGATTCGCCATCTCTACTCAGCATTTTGAAAAGTTCCACCACACCGACTACAAACGATGCTCCGGAGAGCCCAGTAGCCAGCAGGTGACCCCACTTATCAGAACGGCGCCCGGCCAAAAGGAGGATCGTTGCGCCAAGCGCAGGGAGCGCGATCAACCAAACCAGCAGCGAACTAGTTCCACTGGCGAGTGCATGTGTAGCTTCCACGATATTCCTCCTTCCTAGTACTTCAACAAGTTAGCGTCATCGACCGAAGCCGAGCGACGAGAGCGGAAGATTGTCACGATGATTGCGAGCCCAACTACAACTTCGCAAGCTGCCACAACCATGGTGAAAAAAGCGACTACTTGACCATCGAGATTTCCAAGCAATCTAGCGAAAGTAACGAAAGCTAAGTTCGCTGCATTAAGCATTAATTCGACACACATGAAAACTACGATCGCGTTGCGACGAAGGACCACGCCAATGGCTCCGATTGAAAAGAGCAGCGCCGAGAGTACAAGGTAATTATTTGGATTCATCTTCGCCCTCCTCGATCGTGCGCATCTCAAATGCCTTGGTGTCTAGGACATCTCCTCGAGCCTTTAAAACGCGCGAGACAGACGAAGGATCGGGAGTGCCATCTGGAAGTAAGGCAGGAACGTCGACCGCGTTATGCAACGCGTATACGCCCGGGCTAGGTAGCGGTGCGCCAGGCAACTTCGAACCGGGTCGAAAGCGGAGGATGGAGAGTTCGCGCTGTGTTGGTCGCTCGCTTGTGCGCTCACGATGACCCAGGACCATTGCACCCAGAGCGGCGGTGATAAGAAGCGCTGAGACCACTTCAAAGGACCAGACGTAACGGGTGAAGAGCAACTGCGCCAAACCTTCGACGTTGCCATCAGTATTTGCAGCTGTTAGACCAGCAAAGCCCGTGTAGGAACGGCCGATGGCGGCGATGAGAAGGACCGCAAATCCGAGAGCGCCAATCATTGCCATGACGCGCTGGCCCTTGATGGTTTCAACAAGCGAATCTGAACTATCTACACCTACCAACATCAGAATAAAGAGGAAGAGCATCATGACCGCACCGGTGTAGACCACGATCTGCACGATTCCGAGGAATGGCGCATCTTCCGCGATATAGAAGACTGCCAAAGTAATCATGACCCAGGCGAGAAGCAGCGCTGAATGCACTGCCTTCTTTACAAAAATCATGCATACTGCCGAAATGACAGCAAGCGGTGCAAGGATCCAGAAGAGCACCGCCTCAGGGGTGCCGGTAAGCCCAGGAGTGAAAGGGTTAGCCGCAAGAATTAAATTCATACCTGCTCTCCTTGGCTTGGATGAGCGGTGGTGACTTCACCACGGTAATAATCGCCATCATCAGTTCCGGGGAACATGGCATGAGGTGGCGCAACCATCCCTGGCATGAGTGGGGCAAGTAGATCTTGTTTCTCGTAAATAAGCTTTTCGCGACCATCATCTGCTAGTTCATATTCGTTGGTCATAGTGAGCGCACGGGTGGGGCAAGCTTCGATACAAAGCCCGCAAAAAATGCAACGTAAGTAGTTGATTTGGTAAACACGACCAAAACGCTCTCCTGGAGAGAACCGGCCATCTTCAGTATTAGAAGCGCCTTCTACATAGATCGCATCTGCCGGACAGGCCCAGGCGCAGAGTTCGCAACCGATACAACGTTCAAGCCCATCTGGGTAGCGGTTGAGTTGATGACGACCGTGAAAACGTGGAGCAGTCGGCACTTTCTCTTCTGGGTACTGCTCGGTGTTCACTTTTTTGAACATGGTCGCGAAGGTGACTCCGAAGCCTTGAGACTGCTTCCCAAGGCTGGCTGGCCCGGTGTTCGATACAGGAATGCTCTCCTGCGCTGCCCTCTCGAGAGCGCCATCCTTTGAAGGAACCAATTCGTTACTCACTCGCGGACTCCTTAGAAGCAGCTGCGCTGGGCACCACAAATGTGGAAACGCTCATTGGAATTTGGGGTACAGCAAAATCAGGAGCCTCATAAACAAGTGCGGTAACTTCTCCAGCTTTTCGCTTCTTCGTTCTGTCGTAAACGGAAGTGCCTCCGAGACCCAAGAGGATTGCGCCCACGACAAAAGCCAATACGTAGGCACGGGAAGTTCCTTGAAGAGAAAATACGCGAAGCGTAGAAACAACCATGATCCATACGAGAGATGCAGGGATGAGTACTTTCCAACCAAATTTCATGAATTGGTCATAGCGAAGGCGTGGAAGTGTGCCACGTAGCCAAATGAAGAAAAAGAGGAAAGCTAGCACCTTGGCAAGGAACCAGAAGAAGGTGAAGTACCCGCCTAGCCAAGATTCAGTAAATGTGAGGCCCGGAAGTGCGTGGTACCCGCCTAGGAAGAGTGTGGTTGCCAGCGCCGAAACAGTGATGATGTTTACGTATTCAGCTAAGAAAAAGAGTGCAAACTTTAGCGAGGAGTATTCGGTGTGGAAACCACCCACAAGTTCACCCTCTGCTTCTGCCAAGTCGAATGGTGCGCGATTCGTTTCTCCCACCATTGAAATCACATAGATGATGAAAGATGGGAAGAGCACAATCGCATACCAAATCTTATTTTGCGCCTCAATAATGTCCGAGGTGGACATTGAGCCCGCGTAGAGGAAGACCGCTACGAGTGAAAGACCCATTGCGACTTCATAAGAAATTACTTGGGCGCTCGAGCGTAATCCACCGAGGAGTGGATAAGTAGAACCCGACGACCACCCGGCGAGCACAATTCCATATACTCCAACAGACGCGATAGCGAGAATGTAAAGCACGCCAACGGGAAGATCTGTGAGTTGCATCGTGGTCTCATGCCCGAAGAGCGTGACTTTGCCTGTCATAGGGATAACAGCAAAGGCCATGAAACAGGTAGTTGCTGCGATGATGGGTGCAAGCACAAAGACCACAGCATCGGCGGCTTTAGGAATGATGTCTTCCTTAAGCGCAAGCTTTACACCGTCAGCCAGACCCTGCACCAAGCCGAATGGCCCGGTGCGGTTTGGTCCAAGACGCATTTGCATACGAGCCACGATGCGTCGTTCGCCCCAGATTGACATAAGTGTCATCAGCACGGCAAAGACGAAAACAATGAGCGCCTTTACCAATGTGAGCCAACCCGGATCATTTCCGAGAAGTTGTTGGACTTCGTTCACGATGCCGCTCCAATCGTGACGCGCCCACTCTTGCCAAGTGTGCGAATTTGGGAATCGATTGAATTTTCCGGAACCCAAACGAGATCATCTTGCATTTCGGTGATCTCAACCGGCAACGTAATCACGCCTGCTTCGCCACTGATCTTGATTGCAGAAGAAATTCCATATTTTTGGGCAGTTCCAGCGGAGATACGCGCTATGGCTTTTCGCGCAGTACCGGCAAGATGAGGCTCATCCTCCTGGAGTGATCCAAGATCGAGCAACATACGCCAAGAGATCAGTTGGGCATTGCCGCCCTGATCAACACTTTTTGGGCCGGCGGTAGGGGCGCTCACTCGTGCACCGTCCCATGGTCCAAGCGCGTGAAGTTCTTTACCTGCCGACGCCGTACCGCCAAAGCCAAGAGGGCGATTCATTTCTTTGGCCAACATAGACAGAACGCGAGCATCAGAGAACTTGGAAACATCGTCAAGAACTCGATCAAAAGAGCGCGCTCTTCCTTCCCAATTAACAAAGGTTCCTGACTTCTCGACCACAGCCGCAACGGGGAAGACCACGTCAGCAAATTCAGTGACTGAGCTTTCACGAATTTCGAAGCTCACTACAAAAGCCTTCTGAAGAGCTGCGCGGGCATCCACTGGTAGATCATCAATATCAACTCCGGCGACCACAAGGGAGATAAGCGTTCCCTCTGATGCCGCCATAATAATTTCATCGCTCGTACGACCGATTTCAGCGGGAAGTGTAGAGGAATCCCACGCGCTGGCGAGGTCTACCCGAGCGCTCGGATCTGAAACTGGGCGCCCACCCGGGAGCAAGTTACCAAGTGCGCCGGCTTCGAGAGCTCCCCGCTCGCCCGCCCGACGTGGAACCCAGCCCACTTTTGCCCCACTCTTCTTGGAGGCTTCGAGTACTGCGGAGTAGAGACCTGGAGTCCGTGCGGCGCGCTCGCCCACCAAAATTACCGAATGAGCATCAAGCTGCACACCGGAAAGTGCAGCAATTTCATCGCCCTTTATGACGGTGGCGTTCAACTTCTTACTTCCCGCCGAGCGGAAAGGTGCAACTGTTGAAACAGTCAAATTGTGTGAGAGCACATTGCGTCGCAGTCGAAGGAAGACGATCGGAGATTCTTCCTCTGGCTCGAATGCCACAAGCACAACATGCCCTGCGGCATCGATGTCGGCATTTGAAGTAGAGGTTCCAGCAATCTGCCCTAAGAATGCGCGCTCTTCTTCACTTGCGCTGCGCGCCCGGAAGTCGATGTCATTAGTTCCTAGTACCGTCCGCGCAAATTTTTGATAAGCGTATGCGTCCTCAACCGTAAGACGACCGCCAGTGAGTACCGCAGAACGCTTACCTTCCAACATCGCTGCCGCGGTAGCCAATGCGTCTGGCCATGAAGTGGGGACAAGCCGCCCATCTACTCGTACGAGTGGCGTAGTAAGGCGATTCTTAGAAGTCGCGTACTGAAATGCCCAGCGACCCTTATCGCAATTCCATTCTTCATTCACCTCTGCGTCGTCTCCGGCAAGGCGGCGAAGAACCACGCCACGTCGCACGTCCGTACGTAGCGCACATCCTGATGCACAATGTTCGCAAACAGATGGTGTGGAAACTAAATCGAATGGGCGAGAACGGAATCGGTAAGCCGCGCCAGTGAGGGCTCCTACTGGGCAGATCTGAATTGTATTGCCAGAGAAGTACGACTCGAACGGTTCCTTCTCGTAAATGCCAACTTGCTGAAGCGCTCCGCGTTCATTCAAGGTGATGAATGGATCTCCAGAAATTTGATCCGAGAAGCGAGTGCAGCGAGCACAGAGAACGCAACGCTCCCGGTCAAGAAGAACTTGCGAAGAAATATTGATCGGCTTGGGGAATGTGCGCTTTACCCCGGTGAAACGAGATTCTCCACGTCCGGTAGACATCGCCTGATTTTGAAGTGGGCACTCGCCGCCTTTGTCGCAGACGGGGCAATCGAGTGGGTGATTAATCAGGAGAAGCTCCATCACACCTTGCTGCGCCTTGGCAGCGACAGGGGAGGTCAATTGCGTCTTAACAACCATGCCGTTCTCAACTGGCATCGTGCAAGATGCTTGCGGTTTTGGAAATGCACGGCCATTGATCTCGACATCTACCAGACATTGCCGGCAGGCACCGACTGGATCAAGGAGCGGGTGATCACAAAAACGCGGAACTTGAATACCCAACATTTCAGCAGCGCGAATAATCAGCGTGCCTTTCGGAACAGCTACTTCGAAACCATCGATCGTCAGTGTGATCATTTCAACACTTGTGGCTACTTCATTGTTGGTAAGAGTCATTACGCACGCGCTCCTACGAAAAGTGTTGACGCGACTGGATCAAATGGGCACTTTCCAGCTGAAAGATGTGCGAGATATTCTTCGCGGAAATATTGAATTGACGAGGTAATCGGACTCGTCGCTCCATCTCCGAGTGCGCAGAAAGATCGTCCCAAAATGTTGTCGCAGAGATCGAGCAGCTTCTCGAGATCTTCTGCTTTACCTACCCCATTTTCAAGATCTTTAAGAATCTGTACCAGCCACCAAGTGCCCTCTCGGCACGGGGTGCACTTGCCGCAGGATTCGTGCTTATAGAACTCGGTCCAGCGGAGTACTGCGCGCACCACACACGTGGTTTCATCAAAGATCTGAAGAGCTTTAGTGCCAAGCATCGACCCTGCGGCACCAACACCTTCGTAATCAAGCGGTACATCAAGATGTTCCGCCGTAAAGATGGGAGTGGAGGAACCACCCGGTGTCCAGAACTTGATGGTATGACCAGCTCGAACTCCGCCGCTCATATCAAGTAACTCACGAAGAGTGATTCCTAGTGGCGCCTCATATTGGCCAGGGCGAGTGACGTGACCAGAGAGCGAGTAGAGCGTGAAGCCTTTGCTCTTTTCGGTACCTATCGATTGGAACCATTCAACGCCATGGGCGAAGATCGCAGGCACGCTAGCGATGGATTCGACGTTGTTCACCACAGTCGGACATGCATAGAGACCAGCAATTGCCGGAAATGGTGGACGCAAGCGAGGTTGACCGCGGAAACCTTCGAGAGAATCTAGGAGCGCTGTCTCTTCGCCGCAGATATAGGCACCGGCTCCTACATGGACAATCAAATCTAGGTCAAAACCTTGACCATTGATGTTCTTACCCAAGTAACCAGCCGCATATGCATCGTCAACTGCTTGTTGCATGCGGCGAATCACATGCGTTATTTCTCCGCGAATATAAATAAAAGCATGGTTTGCTCGAATCGCGTAAGAGGCGATGATCATGCCTTCGACGAGTGAATGTGGATTTGCCAAGAGCAGCGGCGTATCTTTGCAAGTACCTGGCTCAGACTCATCCGCGTTAACTACGAGATAGTGCGGCTTGCCATCACCTTGTGGAATAAATGACCACTTCATGCCGGTAGGGAAACCCGCGCCACCACGTCCCCTGAGTCCCGAATCCTTAACAGCAGTAATGACGGCATCTGGCTCCATAGCAAGAGCCTTCTTGAGTCCTTCGTATCCGCCATTGCGTTGATAACCAGCCATGGTGAACGAATCAACTTCGTCCCAATGCTTTGAAAGAACCGGCATAAGTGCAGTCATTACGATTCGCCTCGCTCGTGGGCAATTTCGAGTCCCGCAAGCGTTGCCGGACCAGCTTGTACGCCTTCATGTGCGCGTCCGTCAGAAATACCGGCAAGCACTGCCGAATTCTCTTTCCAGGTAGGCAGAGTGTTTGGACCTCTAGTCGGAGCTGGTGGATTACCGCTGCGTAATTGATCAACTAACTCTTTTGCGCTCTCGACAGTCTGATTATCGAAAAATTCCCAATTGACCATGATCACGGGCGCATAATCACATGCCGCATTGCACTCGATATGTTCGAGCGAAACTTTTCCGTCTGAAGTGCGCTCGTCATTTCCGATTCCAAGATGATCTTTAAGTCCAGCAAAGATCGCGTCGCCACCCATGACTGCGCAAAGAGTATTTGTGCACACGCCCACGTGGTAATCCCCCACCGGGCGACGCTTGTATTGCGAGTAGAAAGTGGCAACCGCAGCAACTTCAGCAGTAGCCAGGTCTAATTTCTTAGCGACGAGCTCCACGCCTTCAGGAGTGACAAAACCTTCGCTCGCTTGTACGAGGTGCAGCAGCGGCATGATAGCCGAGCGACTCTTGGGATACCGAGCGATGATTGAATCCATATGCGCAAGCAGTGCTTCGTCTTTCATTACCTGTCCACCCCGCCCATTACTGGATCAATTGAAGCAACGGCGGCGATGACGTCGGCGATCTGACTGCCTTCGCACATTGCTGCAGTGGCTTGGAGATTATTAAAAGAAGGATCGCGGAAGTGCACGCGATACGGTTTCGTGCCTCCATCAGAAATGAGTTGGGCGCCGAGCTCTCCGCGTGGGCTCTCCACCGCGGCATAAGCCTGGCCAGCAGGGACTCGGAAGCCCTCCGTTACCAACTTGAAGTGATGAATCAACGACTCCATCGAAGTACCCATAATTTCGCGGATGTGCTCGAGTGAATTGCCCAATCCATCTGAGCCAAGACTTAATTGGGCAGGCCAGCCAATCTTCTTATCTTCGACCATGACTGGTCCCTGGTACTCAGGTGAGTCAAGGCGTTCAACACATTGCTCGACGATGCGCAACGACTGGCCCATTTCGTAAATACGAATGAGGAATCGTCCATAAACATCACAAGATTGCGCGGTAACAACATCAAACTCATACGTTTCATAGCCGCAATATGGTTGAGTTTTGCGAAGGTCCCAAGGCAGCCCTGTCGATCGCAAAATCGGGCCAGTGATACCAAGCGCGGTACAACCTGCGAGGTCTAAGTAGCCCACGCCGTCTGTACGCGCAAGCCAAATAGAGTTTCCAACGAGCAGTTTCTCAGTGTCTTTGAGGTTTTTTCGTAATTGCGAAACTGTTTCGCGAATCTTCTCAGTGGCACCTTCCGGAATATCTTGAGCAACACCACCTGGGCGGACATATGCACTGTTCATCCGAAGCCCAGTCACTAATTCAAAGATATCGAGGACAAGTTCACGCTCGCGGAATCCGAAAATCATCGCCGAAAGGGCTCCGAGTTCCATACCACCGGTGGCAAGAGCAACAAGGTGAGATGAGATTCGGTTGAGCTCCATCATCATTACGCGAATCACACTGGCGCGCGCAGGAACTTGATCCGTGATTCCAAGAAGTTTTTCAACTGCCAGGCAGTAAGCAGTTTCGTTGAAGAACGGTGAGAGGTAATCCATGCGCGTGACGAAAGTGACGCCTTGAGTCCAGTTACGGTATTCAGCATTCTTTTCGATACCGGTGTGGAGATACCCGATGCCGCAGCGAGCTTCGTTAACGGTTTCGCCTTCAAGCTCCAAAATCAAACGAAGTACGCCATGGGTTGAAGGGTGTTGTGGTCCCATATTGACCACAACATGTTCTTCTTTGGTGGAACCAATTTCAGTGACGACATCATCCCAATCACCACCAGTGACAGAATAAATAGTGCCTTCAGTAGTTTCGCGAGACGATGCATAGGGATCGAAAGTCATCGGTATGCCCGCCTTTCGCTCGGTGGTGGCACAGTTGCACCCTTGTACTCCACAGGAATACCGCCAAGTGCATAATCCTTGCGTTGTGGGTGTCCTGCCCAATCATCTGGCATCAAGATACGGGTAAGCCCAGGATGGCCATCGAAAATAATGCCAAACATGTCGAAGGTTTCGCGCTCATGCCAATTATTTCCTGCCCAAATTGAGACCACCGACGGCAGATGTGGATTGGCATCTGGGATTGAAACCTCAAGGCGGATACGACGGTTATGCGTCAGCGAAAGCAGCGGGAAAATTGCATGCAATTCACGACCTGTTTCTGCTGGATAGTGCGCGCCGGAAACGCCAAGGCACATTTCAAATCGAAGTGACGCTTCATCACGCAGAATTTTTGCAACTTCTTGCAATCGGCTTGCGCGAATGTGTATGGTGAGCTCACCGCGGTCAATCACGATTTTTTCGATTGCATCAGAAAATGCTGGATAAGCACGCTCGAGGGAATCAACTACGTCGTCAAAGTAAGAACCGAACGGACGGCTCGAAGATCCGGGAGTTGCATTGGAATGAACCAAACCGCCATAGCCAGACGTGTCTCCACTCCCGGGGGCGCCAAACATCCCTTGTTGCGTCACGCGAGCAGCCCCTTCATGGAGATGGTGGGTACAGCTGCGAGCGCAGCGGCCTCTACTTCGCGAATCACATTTGCGCGGTGAGGACCGAGTTTCTCGTTTCCGATTTGTTCGTGAAGTTTGAGGATTGCATCCATCAACATTTCTGGACGTGGTGGGCAACCTGGGAGGTAAATATCGACCGGCACGATGTGGTCCACACCTTGAACGATCGCGTAGTTGTTAAACATGCCACCCGATGAAGCGCAAGCACCCATCGCAATGACCCACTTAGGTGCCGCCATTTGGTCATAAATCTGGCGGAGGACCGGCGCCATTTTGTTGCTTACTCGGCCGGCCACGATCATGAGATCTGCTTGGCGAGGAGAGGCGCGGAAAACTTCCATTCCAAAGCGCGCAAGATCGTAACGACCGGCGCCAGTGGCCATCATTTCGATCGCACAGCATGCAAGCCCAAAGGTGGCTGGCCATAGGGCATTCTTGCGCATGTACCCAGCGAGTTTCTCTACCGTAGTAAGTAGAAAACCGCTCGGTAATTTCTCTTCAATTCCCATGTGTCACAGTCTCTTTCTAATCCCACTCAAGTCCGCCGCGACGCCACACGTAGGCGTATGCAACGAAAACAGTTCCGATGAACAAGAGCATTTCAACTAATCCAAAAAGACCCATCTGGTCGAAGGAGACAGCCCATGGGTAGAGGAAAACAATTTCAATGTCAAAAACAATGAAGAGCATCGCAGTAAGGAAGTACTTGATGGGAAAACGTCCACCACCGGCAGCTTGCGGTGATGGTTCAATTCCACACTCATAAGCATCTAGCTTTGCGCGGTTGTAGCGCTTGGGTCCCGTGACTGCTGCAGCGACAATAGAGAAGGCGGCAAAGCCAAAACCGATGGCGCCGATAGTGAGAATCGGTACGTATGGGTTCATCGCTTAATATCTCTCGTGCGCACGAAGCAATCTTAGGGGCGAAAGCGCACAGATCCTTGCGAGGTGACGCCAGTCACTCACGCTCAAGTGAGCGAGATAACACCGACGAATTATGCCGCTGGTGCTATCCGGGTGAGTGCACTGATGAGGCGATCGGCCACATCTCCGCCTTTGGGCTCTGAGAGGTTGGCGAGGAGCTTGAGGGTGAACTTCATCAATGTGGGGTGGGCTAAGCCCTTTTGGGCAGCAACCTTCATCACTCGGTCGTTTCCAATTAACTTTACGAAGACCCGGCCAAGCGTGTAATAGCCGCCCCACTCGCTCTTTAGCCGCGTGGGGTAGGTCGCCAGTCGGAGATCTCGAGCCTGATCCCGGCCACTTGCCAGCGCCTCAGCGATGGTTTCTGCGGCGATTCGTCCCGATTCCATAGCATATGCGATACCTTCACCATTAAATGGATTGACCATGCCACCGGCATCGCCCACCAGGAGCATTCCCTGATGGAAATGTGGCGTTCGGTTAAAGCCCATTGGCAGGGCAGCGCCGCGAATAGGACCCACCATCTCCTCCGGTACATATCCCCACTCCTTGGGCATGGAATCCGCCCACCGCATCAGCAGCGCTCGGTAATCCACGTTGGCAAAGGCTGGAGATGAGTTCAAAATGCCAAGCCCGACGTTGCTGGTGCCATCACCTACGCCAAAGACCCACCCATACCCGGGTAGGAGGCGATCCTGATCCCAGAGTTCAAGCCAAGACTCCAGCCAATCGTCTTCATGGCGAGGTGAACGGAAGTAGGTTCGAACAGCCACACCCAGGGGGCGATCATCTCGCTTAGTCAGTCCCATCGAGAGTGAAAGTCGCGACGAATTGCCATCAGCAGCCACCACGATTGGAGCGCGATAAGTGCGCTCTTCACCTGCCGCGTTCTTGGTGGTGACGCCCACTATGCGATCTTGCTCCATCACGGGACCGGTCACTGAAGTTGATTCACGCAGATCTGCGCCAACTGCCACTGCTTTTTGCGCCAAAATTTGATCAAGATCGGCGCGAGTACGTACCAATCCATAATCAGGAAAGACCGAGAGTTCAGGCCATGGAAGCTCTAGTCGATGACCGCCTCCGATAATGCGTAAGCCCTTGTTCTTAATCCAACCTTGCGTCGTAAGATCAATGTCGAGCGCCAACAATTCTTTTACGGCACGAGGTGTGAGCCCATCACCACAAACTTTTTCGCGAGGAAACTCTGTTTTTTCAAGAAGCAAAGTCTTTACGCCTGCGCGCGCCAAATGAGCGGCTGTGGCTGAACCACCAGGACCTGCGCCAACAACGATGACATCTGCATCGTTTTCCGGCTTACTCATACTGCTCCTTGCTATCGATCAATGAGAGAAATCTATTGGTTTATTAAGCTTTCTGCAGAACGAGTTGCCCGATGGATCGCCACAATTCCACAAGTGAGATCGCGCCATTGGGCACTTTCCCAGCCGGCATCTTCGATCTGATCAGCTAATTCGTGTTGATGAGGCCATGCGCGAATGGATTCTGCGAGATAAACATATGCGTCAGGATTTGAAGAAGTCTTCCGGGCGATGGAAGGTAGCGCCTTCATCAGGTATTCATTATACAGAGTGTGGAATGGTCGCCAGGTCGGGTGCGAGAACTCACAAACAACTAACCGTCCGCCAGGCTTTGTAACACGCAACATTTCTTTGAGCGCCGTATCAACATTTGAAACGTTTCGCAGGCCAAAAGAAATAGTGACCACGTCAAATGACTTATCCGAGAAAGGTAACTTGAGAGCATCGCCCGCAGTGAATCCCCACTCGATCGCAGAGCCACGCTGACGCTTCTTGCCCACCTCCAACATCCCGATGGAAAAATCGCAGGGGATCACAGTGGCACCGGCTAATGCAAGCGGCAACGAAGAAGAACCGGTGCCGGCAGCCAGATCTAGAATGTACTCACCCGCCTTGGGTTCGATGGCAGATTGCACCACCTTGCGCCACCTTCGAGTCTGGCCCAATGAGAGAAGGTCATTGGTGAAGTCATATGCCTTGGCGACCTGATCAAACATCGATGCCACTTCGTTCGGTGACTTATCCAGGTGGGCGCGACTCATGGCGTAATCATCTCCTATCTGACTCATCTGCTGCCAGTCGGCTACGCTCTTGTAAGCGCTCACTCACATTTACTACGGAGGATCGATGACCACCCTTGCCCATCCGCTCCGGCTGGCACTCATTCCACGCACGGCTCGTCTTTCGCAGAGCCTGACCAACACGATTCTCATCACCGTTGGAGTGGGCTTTATGGCGGCGATGGCGCAAGTAGCGATCCAACCAGCTGGCTGGCCAGTTCCCATTACGGGGCAAACGTTCGGCATGCTTCTTATTGGCACCTCGTATGGGGCAGCACTTGGAGTTTCTACTCTCGGTGCCTACTTACTCATTGGCGCACTCGGCGCGCCAATCTTTAGTCAGGGCAACAGTGGATTTGCTGTGCTCTTTGGACCCACGGGTGGTTACCTCTTCGGCATGTTGCTTGCATCTTTTGCGGTCGGATACTTGGCCGAACGCAAGTGGGATAGCAAAGTCCCCACTGCATTGCTGCAGATGCTCATTGGTGAAGCATTGATTTTCATTCCCGGAGTATTGATGCTCGCTGCAAGTTATCGCATGGGTTTAGGCGACGCTTTCTACAATGGCTGCGTGAAGTTCCTCGGAGTTGAAGGAATCAAAATAGCGCTAGCTGGCACGCTGCTTCCTGGAATTTGGGCAGTGCTGGCTCGGTTGCGCACAAAATAGCCAATATGGATGCTCCACTTTCTCGCATCGATGTTGAAAGCGTCGTATTCGAAGGCACCGGCGAACTCATCTCGCTGCTCCCCAATGCCTCCCCACTTACCTGGGTACGTAATGGTGAAGGCGTTATTGGATATGGGGAATTTGCAAAAGTGCACTTCTCGGGCGCCAGCCGTTTTGAAGATGCGGCGCAATGGTGGCGAGAACAACTCAAAGGTTTTCGCATCAATGACCATATTCGCGTCCCTGGAAGTGGTCCCATCGCTTTCGGTTCATTCTCGTTTGACGAAGCCGAAGATTCCGTCTTTATAATTCCGCGGGTGGTTGTCGGAAAGCGTGGGAATACTTCTTGGATAACCCGAATTGGCGCGCCCGCACCGCTCAATCACGAATTACTACCCACACGAAAAAGCTCACCACTCTCTTGGGGTGAGGGAAGCCTCTCGGCAAGCGAATGGGAAGCTGCCGTAGGTCACGCGATTGTGCGCATCACTGCAGGAGAATTAGACAAAGTTGTGCTTGCTCGCGATGTCACCGCAACCTCAGAGGAACCAATCGACGCGCGAGTAGTAATGGAAAAACTTGCAGAAAAGTATCCAAATACCTGGGTCTTTGCAGTCGATGGATTGGTCGGCGCAACTCCCGAGCTCTTAGTCCGCCTCACAAAAGGTCTCGTCACATCTCGCGTACTTGCTGGAACGATTCGACGCACAGGTGATGATCAAAGAGATTTAGCACTTGCTGCATCCCTTGCCCGATCGTCTAAGGATCTGGAAGAACACGATTACGCGGTTCGCTCTGTAGCTGATGCTCTCGAACCCTTCTGCTCTTCGATAAACGTTCCCGACGCTCCCTTTGTCTTGCACTTAGCGAACGTGATGCACTTAGCTACCGATGTCACGGGAGTTGTCTCTGATTCAATGGCAGTTACCAATGCTCTTTCACTAGTTGACGCTCTCCATCCCACCGCCGCGGTGTGTGGAACTCCTCGAGAGAAGGCAAAAAAACTCATCAACGAGTATGAAGTGATGAAGCGTGGGCGCTACTCCGGACCAGTCGGATGGATAGATGCGCGCGGCGACGGCGAGTGGGGCATCGCACTTCGGTGCGCCGAGATCGACGCTAAAGATGCCCGCAAGGTTCGTCTCTTCGCCGGGTGTGGAATTGTGGCAGGTTCTGTTCCGCAGGATGAACTCGCTGAAAGCCAAGCAAAACTTGTTCCTATGCGAGATGCGCTCGAGTCCTAGCGTTCTACGATTCTAGTTTGTGGTTCTACACACCATTGCAAGAGTGATGGCCAATTTCCATAGCCATCAGAAAGCGCTAGATGGCCTCCGCCAGGAATCAGATCGAAATCTTCTGGTGATAGCCAATTCACTGCACCTTCAATGCAAAAAGGATCAACATCGCTGCACACCACACGCCATTTCGGATCGGCGAGTTTTGGAGGTAGCGAATCAAATGAGGAGACTAGCTTTTCTTCTTTCAAAAAAGTTGGTCCAGCTGGAGCCACAAGAAGGACGCGATCCGCAACAAAACCACGCGCAGCCGCATGAAACCAAAGCGTGGTCCCGAGTGAATGTGCCACGACGATGCGCTCACCTTTCATTCGCTTCCATGAGGATTCAAAAACGCTGAGCCATTCGTCGAGTTGCGGGGTATCAGGCATGGGCATCGACGGATACTCAACAATTTCTCCCCTGGCCGCTAGGTGCATCGCCGTCTGATATTGCCAATGCCCCGCTGGTCGTAGGTTTCGCCATCCGTGGAGAAAGAGAAAAGATCTACTCATACTGCAAGTGCCTTTTCAGCAGCTGCAATTGCGCTCTTAAGATTATCTGCGCTGGCATCTCTGCTCGGCATTGTTGCCACGATCACATTGAGAGCAGCGTGCTCTTTAGAGAGCGCCAGCTCAAATTCTCGAAGGCTCCCCACTCGAGTGACATGAATCCCGAAGCCAGCGGCAATCGCCGTGAGATCACGATCATGTGGAGTTCCAAAAACTTCCTCGAAATGATCAACTCCCCGTTGAGGCAAAGTAGAGAAGATGCCACCACCGTTGTTATCTACAACAACCACGGTGAGATTAGGCGCATCGTTAAGGAGGGCATTTACATCGTGCAAGAAAGCAATATCCCCAAGATAAGCAAAGGTTCTTCCTGGCCTTACTCGGGAAATCCCAATAGCGGTAGAAGTATTGCCATCGATTCCAGCCAGCCCGCGATTTCCAAATACCTCGATGTCGGCACGAGGCGCTGCAAAGGCTTCAATATCGCGAATGGGGCGACTCGATCCGATGAAGAGCGAGCTGCCACTCGGTAGTGATCGAGCGAAAATAGCCGCCAAGTTTTGTTCAGACCAAGTGGGCAAAGCAAGAGCGCCAGCGACTTTAGCGCTCGCTTGATGCCAAGCCTTAAGCCAATTCGGATCAGCATCGACATCAACGCGAGGAAGCGCCGCTAGTTGCACGTCATTTTTACGTAAGGGGTTCGACACCTCGTGATGAGAATCAATTCCGATTACTCGCGACGTGCGAGTGAGCAATGCCATGACGGACCTCGACAGTCCAATCTTTCCGATTACTAAAGCCACTTCAGGTTGCAACTTTTCACTTGCAAATGTTGTGCCTACGAGTAACGAAGCATGTTGGATAGCCGCTGAATGACTTAGCGGATCTTCCGCGACTACCGGCCAACCCAGTCGCGTGGACCATGCTGAAATTTCCTGGCGAGAGAAAGTTCCTAACCCGTGTCCGACAACCACCACCCCACGTTGACCCGAGGTGATACCTAACTCGGAGAGAGCCGGCGCCATCTTTTCGGCCTGTGTGCTCACTTCAAAAGCTGGGATCACTGAAGTCACAGGTATGGAATTGCTATCTTCTGGAAGGAGCGGTTCGCGAAATGCAATATTGATATGCACGGGTCCATCGAGACCATCAAAGATTTTAGGAAAATCTTCCAGCCAGGAGAGTGAATCCCCTGCTTCAATTGCAACAAAATGACGAGCTGCGGTTCCAAATAATTGAGATTGGTTGGTAGTTTGATTTGAGCCAATTCCTTGGAGCTCGCTGGGGCGGTCCGCAGTAATCACTATTAATGGAACATCGCTGTGTGAAGCTTCCAGGAGAGCGGGGTGAAAATTTGCGGTCGCAGTTCCGCTGGTGCAGACGGTGGCTACTGGCCGTCCGCTAGCTTTACTGATTCCCAGGGCGACAAAACCAGCAGAGCGCTCATCAATATGTACATGCCGATTGAATTGATTACGTCGTGCCAGCGCGAGTGCCAACGGCGCACTACGTGAACCAGGTGCGATCACGACGTCTCGCACACCGACTGAATAGAGCGCGTCCGCGAGCGCTTCGGCCTGCAAAGTCGAGTCGTTCATCGACTCTCCAAAAACTCAAAAGTCATCGTGAGGCGATTCTGCCACCATTCGATCCGATCGGAAGGCGCCGCCCAGCGATCAAGCAGTTCAAGTGAGGGCGCCACATCTCGAAGAGAAATGGCACCATTTTCAGCTACCAGCGAATGGGAAATCACATCTCCTCCGAGAAGATCGACGGTTCCTAACCCGCAGGCTCCGAGCAGGTTCGGAAGTGCCGCGGCTAAAGCAAGGCCAGCACGCATCCCGATACTCGTTTCAAGTGCACTAGAAACCACGATCGGCATATCGAGTTCTTTAGCAATATGTAGGGCGTTCTTCACTCCCCCCATTGGGGCCACTTTGAGAATTGCCACATCAGCAATATCGGAGAGGTCGCGCGTAAATCCCTCTTTTCTAATCCCTTCGTCAATCGCTAACGGCACCGGCACTGAAAGCTTCTCGTGAACTTGTGCTATTTCGCGAACGGTTGCGCATGGTTGTTCAACATATTCAAGAGTGTTTCCTAAAACTTCGTATAAAGTGGTGATCTGCTTCAATGCTTCGTCAACACTCCAAGAACCATTTGCATCAATTCGAATCTTGCCAGAGTCACCGAGCGCTCTTTCAACTGCAACAAGTCGAGCCGTGTCGAGCGAGGCATGCGCACCAGCCACCTTAATTTTTGCACTTAGACAACCTTGAAAGTATGAAAGTGCTACAACTGCTTCTTCTGGAGTTCCGTCGGGAATGGTGGCATTAATCTCGATAACATCTCGCTTGGGCGCTGGCCAACCATCGAAGGCGGCTTCAATCCCCGCCTCTAACCACCTGCTCGATTCTTCAACGCCATATTCCAGAAAGGGAGAGAACTCACCCCACCCGTGAGGGCCTTCGAAAAGCGCAACTTCACGAGTCGTAATCCCACGGAACTTCTGCTTCAGCGGTATCGCTACAACGCGAAGTGAATCAGAGAGCTCAGCAAGTGATGGAAGGCTCACGGACGTCGAGGGAAACGATCAAATCGTGGTTCGCGCTTCTCTTTATATGCATCGCGACCCTCTTGCCCTTCTTCAGTTAAGTAGAAGAGCAACGTGGCATCACCGGCTAATTGTTGAATACCGGCCAAACCATCGTCGGCGGCATTCATCGAAGCCTTGAGTAGACGAAGTGCCATAGGAGAGTGCTGCAACATTTCACGTGCCCACTGCACCGTCTCAGCTTCTAACTCCGCAAGTGGCACGACGGTGTTGATAAGACCCATATCAAGGGCCTCTTGGGCATCGTATTGGCGACAGAGGAACCAAATCTCTCGAGCCTTTTTCTGTCCTACGTGGCGTGCAAGTAATCCCGACCCAAAACCACCATCAAAGGAACCGACCATCGGACCCGTTTGTCCAAACTTCGCGTTATCTGCCGCGATGGTGAGGTCACAAACCACATGGAGCACGTGGCCACCACCAATAACCCACCCCGCGACCATCGCTACAACCGGCTTGGGTGTGCGGCGTATCTGTATTTGTAGATCAAGAACGTTGAGTCGACCCACGCCCTTCTTGGAGAGTTTGTCTTCCCCCAGGTATCCATCGTTTCCGCGAATCCGAATATCGCCACCCGAGCAGAATGCTTCGTCTCCGGCACCTGTGAAGATGATCACTCCGACAGAATCGTCATCACGGGCCATATTGAAGGCTTCGGCAAGTTCGAAGAGGGTTTGGGGCCGGAATGCGTTATGCACCTCGGGACGATTGATCGTAATTTTCGCCATGCCCTCGGCAACTTCGTAGGTGATATCGGTGAAATCTCCTTCATGGACCCAAGAAGGAATTTCACGGCTCACGCTGGTGCGCTTAATTGGCTTACTCACGAGAGATAGCCTAGAGCCGTGAGTGCCAAGCCGTCTCTTCGGGAAGTTGTGATCTTCGCGCCAAATCAACTCGCCGAGATCACCGCTGCGCTCAAATCTGCCCTCTTTGCTGCTGGCCCCCCACTACTGGTTCTGGAAAAGACGAATTGGCCAGCCGATCGCCTACACGTCCCCAGCGAGGTGGCATTGGTGGTGGCCACCAGCGGTAGTACGGGAAGCGCTAAATACGTTTTGCATAGCGCAGCGACCTTGCTGGCAAGCGCGCGGGCTACACACACCGCCGTAGCGGCGAAACCCGGTGAGCGCTGGAGCCTACGTTTGCCACTCACCCACATCGCCGGCCTCATGGTGATCGTTCGTTCGTTGCTCCTTGAATCAGAACTTTCCGACGATGGGGAGTATCAGGCGGTCGTACCTACACAACTCTTCCGCGCCCTTCAAGGTGATGAATCACTTGCTGCACTGATAAATGCCAAAGCGGTGCTGGTCGGCGGTGGGCCGAGTGAAAGAAAATTAATTAACGAAGCACAGGCAGCTGGGATTAATGTAATCACCACTTACGGAATGAGTGAAACCGCAGGAGGTTGTGTTTACAACGGCACACCTCTTCCTGGTGTGAAGATATTAATTGATAGTGCGCAGCAAATATTTATCAGTGGGCCGCAAATTGCGCTTGGATATCTAGACGATTCGAGCGGATTTCAAGATGGCGGCTTTCTCACCCAAGATATCGGCCGATGGGAAGATGACGGACGACTCGAAATCCTTGGTCGTGCTGATGAAGTAGTGATTTCTGGTGGCGAGAAGATTCTGATTGGCGCAATCGAGGAGCGCATTAGATCACTGTCTGGTGTTTTGGATGTGCACTTATTCACCCGTAAAAGTGCTGAATGGGGTGAAGAAGTCGTCTGTGCAGTAGTGGGAGGTAACTCGATTACACTCAGTTCAATACGTGATCACGTCGCGGAAATCTTCCCTCGATCATCAGCTCCGCGTGCACTAATTCTCCTTGCTGAAATGCCTTTACGTGGAATTGGCAAACCAGATCGCGATACCCTCAGGGGCCTACCAATGACCGAAGAGATTTAGGATCTGAAAATGTCACAAGCAAAACTTTGGATTCTAGGCTCACGACCACGCACATTGCCAGCAGCTATTGCTCCTGTATTAGTGGGAACTGGCGCAGCTGCGCCATTCGTCATCCCTGGCCGCGCGCTCTTGGCTCTCGTAGTGGCGCTTGCACTTCAAATCGGTGTCAATTTTGCAAACGATTACAGCGACGGAATCCGAGGAAGTGACAGCAAGCGAGTCGGTCCCCTACGGCTAGTGGGTAGTGGCCAAGTTTCGGCTACACATGTGCGCAACGTAGCTTTTCTCTTCTTCTTCATCGGCGCCCTAGCTGGTCTCTGGCTCGCCTTGCTCACCACCCCATGGCTCATTCTTGTTGGTGCGCTTTCAATCCTTGCGGCCTGGGGATACACCGGTGGCAAGAAGCCTTACGGTTACCGCGGTTGGGGCGAAGTGAGCGTTTTTATCTTTTTCGGATTTGTGGCAGTTGTGGGAACTTATTTCGTACAAACTGAGCGCGTGAATCTCATCAGTTTTATCGCCGCAATTCCAATGGGAAGCCTGGCTTGTGCGCTCCTACTCACCAATAACCTGCGTGACCTGCCGCGCGATGCCCAGGTCGGAAAAGAGACTTTGGCGGTAAGGCTTGGAGATCAAAAAACGAGAATCCTCTATCAAATTGCTCTCTTCGTCTCTTTCCTCTCGATTGCCCTCCTTGCCGGGTGGCGCGCAGGAGCGGTTATCGCGCTCACTTCTGGAATCTTCGTCATTGAACCTTTGAAGGCGATCAGGGCGGGAGCGAAAGGCATGGACCTCTTGCCAGTTCTTGCGGCTACGGGCAAGACGCAACTCGCCTTTTCGATCTTTCTAGCCTTTGGGTTAGCGGTCAGTGCATAATTTCGTAAGATAAGAACATGCTACGAGTCCTGCCCATCCTCTTATCGCTTGGATTGACCATCTACGCGTTGCTCAATTGTGCCCAAAGCGACCAGGAGAAGATTCGCAACCTTCCTAAGTGGGCATGGCTCGTCCTCATCATTGTCTTCCAACTTGTCGGCTCGATCGCCTGGTTCATTGCCGGAAAACCACGTCAATTGCGCACCCGCCGTCCGCGAATTCTTCCGCCAGATGACAATCCCGACTTCTTAGGATCTCTTTAAGTTATTTGATTGAGGCGTCGTAAATTGATTGCACCGCAGAATTAAGTGAAGCATCAAATTCTGCATCACTTTGTTGTGCAGAAAGACCCTCAGTGAGTGCACGTGAGAAACTTGCAATTACCCCGGCATTATTTGCCAGCATCTCATTTGCGAGCTCTCGGGCGTATCCACCAGAGAGTGCAACAACGCGAAC
>CAEZXW010000005.1_pt1 | contig 29865 bp, 26 predicted proteins | sample 7265351 | NCBI WGS metagenome assembly CAEZXW01 (sample SAMEA6813917, study PRJEB35770) | uncultured Actinomycetes bacterium | biome: Freshwater; feature: Freshwater reservoir; material: water | place: Czech Republic | collected 2017-04-14 | depth 30m m
TGGTACCTCAAAGGATTCTCGGTGAAGAATCATTTGCGCGTGGGTCTAGCAGAAGTCTCAACTTTGGCGGAAATGGCCACCATGATCGACGAGTTGGAAGGTGATCAAGAGTTCCCCACTGCGATAGCGATGGGTCCACGTGGGCGTACCACCACCACGCGCGCAGTGAGCCTTCCGGAGAATTGGTTACTCGATCGTGATGCCATGCCATTTATTGCGGCAGATGAGGCGATCTCCGGTGGCTAGCACTAATTATTTTGGTGAATACCTCAGCGCTGATACTGAACGCTACCTAGCAGAACCAGCAAAACGTCCGGGCCGTAGTGAATTCGCCCGTGACCGTGCTCGCATTTTGCACTCAGCTGCTCTTCGCCGATTAGCAGCGAAGACGCAAGTAGAAGTTCCCTGGGAGAGCGACTTCGCGCGCACGAGACTCTCACATTCACTCGAATGCGGACAGGTAGGCCGTGAATTAGGTGCCGCGCTCGGCGCAGACCCAGATCTCGTGGAGAGCGCTTGCCTGGCGCACGATCTTGGACACCCACCCTTTGGTCATAACGGTGAAGTCGCTCTTGAGGAGGCTGCGCTTGATTGTGGCGGATTTGAAGGCAACGCACAGAGTTTTAGAATTCTTACGCGTCTTGAAGCCAAGAGCGTAGATAGCAGTGGAGCCTCCATCGGCCTTAATCTTTCGCGGGCCACACTCGATGGCGCATCGAAGTATCCGTGGACACGTGAGACAAACTCTAAGAAGTTTGGCGTCTATGACGACGATCGCCCAATTTTTGACTGGATGCGTGCTGGAAGAAGTGGCTCTGAGAGTTCCATAGAGGCGCAAATCATGGATTGGTCAGATGACGTTGCATATTCCGTACACGATTTGGAAGATGCCCTTGTAGCCGAACGCTTTCCGCTGGCTGCACTTTCAGATAGGAGTGAGCAGCAAGCGGTTGCAAAGGTTGCGCTCGAGTCCTACGCCACTGATTCAAACGAAAATGAGTTAGAAGCAGCTTTTAGTCGTCTAGTTTCGTTGCCTTATTGGCTATCAACTTTTTCGGGTTCACACCGCGATCACGCTGCGCTCAAAGATCTCACCAGTCAACTCATTGGACGCTTTGCGTTGGCTGCTGAACGTGAGACGCGCGCTAAGTGGGGGAGCGGATCACTTATTCGCTTCGGCGCATCGCTAGAAGTCCCACGCGAAGAGCGAATTGAAGTTGCTGTCCTTAAAGCCATTGCGGCGCACTACGTGATGCGAAGCGATGTGGCTCAGGCTCGCTACTCCGAGCAGAGAATTTTGATTCACGAACTCGTTGAGGCACTATGGAGCGGCGGTCCCAGCGCATTAGAGCCCACCTTTCATCTGAGCTGGGATGCTGCGACGAGTGATTCAGAGCGCCGCCGCGTGGTCATCGATCAAGTTGCTTCGCTCACCGATGTCGGAGCGCGCCTCCTTCATGGCAGACTCACCGGAAGGGGTGAGTAAAGATGGCCGGACGTATCCGTGATGAAGATGTCGCTTACGTGCGCGAGCATGCCCCCATTGATGAAATTGTGGGCGATTATGTACAGCTCAAGAACGCCGGTGGTGGGCAGAAGAAAGGGCTTTGTCCTTTCCACGATGAAAAGTCACCGTCATTTCACGTAACTCCATCTCGTGGTTTCTTTCACTGCTTCGGATGTCAGACTGGTGGCGACGTTATCTCGTTCGTCATGAAGATTGAACACCTCGCATTCTCTGAAACGGTTGAGAGGTTAGCGCAGCGCATTGGATTTGAATTGCGCTATGAAGAGGGTGATCGCCCGAGTGGAACAACCGGTGGGCAACGTACTCGGCTTATTGAGGCGCATAAACTTGCAGCCACGTTTTACCAAGATGCGCTTAACGCGGCAGGTCCTGCTCAAGTTGGACGAGCTTTCTTATCGGAGCGCGGGTTCGATCAACAGACGTCACTAACTTTTATGGTCGGTTATTCCCCTGATGAATGGGATGCACTTACTAAGTTCCTCAAAGGTAAAGGTTTTACTAATGATGAACTCATCAATGGTGGATTAGCGAAGGAAGGTCAGCGCGGGCTCATCGATCGTTTTCGCAATCGCCTGATGTGGCCGATTAAGGATATCTCCGGAGACATCGTGGGATTCGGCGCTCGAAAACTTTCTACTGATGAAAGTGATACGGGACCTAAATACCTCAATAGCCCTGAGACTCCTATCTATAAGAAGAATCAAGTTCTCTATGGTCTTGATATGGCGAAGAAAGAGATCGCTAAAACTCGCCAGGCGGTTGTCGTAGAGGGGTATACCGACGTGATGGCGGCCCATGTCGCTGGAGTCACTACTGCGGTGGCTACTTGTGGCACTGCCTTTGGTGAAGAACATATTCGCACCCTTCGACGCCTGTTAATGGACGACGATGCCTTCCGTGGTGAAGTGATCTTTACCTTTGACGGAGATGCTGCGGGTCAAAAAGCTGCCCTGCGGGCCTTTACCGAAGACCAGAAATTCGTCACGCAAACTTTTGTGGCTATTGAGAAAGAAGGATTGGACCCTTGCGAATTGCGTCAGAAGCGCGGAGATGCCGCGGTGCGCGAACTTATCGCGAATCGGATTCCGCTCTTTGAATTCGCCATTCGATCAACGCTCTCTAACTACAACCTCACTGCTGCTGAAGGTCGAGTGGAGGCGCTAAAAGTTGCCGCACCACTAGTAGCCCAGATCCGAGATCGCTCTCTCCGCCCTGAGTACACACGTTTGCTTGCTGGGTGGCTTGGTATGGAAATCGAGAGTGTGCGTGCTGCAGTTGCTACCAGCGTTCCTAAAGTGGGCCGAAAGTATGCCAGCGATCCGGCCTCGAGTGATTCTTCCCTGGAGAATCCAGCGCCAAAACGCTTGCAACGCCCAGATCCAGGAGATCCGGTGGCATCCCTCGAGCGCGAGGTTGTAAAGACTATTTTGCAAACCCCGCAGAACTCTCCAAGCTGGCGCGATCTTGAAGCCAATGACTTCTCTCACGAAATTTATCGGGCACTCTTTATTCGTTTGCATCAGGTTGAAGGCGCGGAAGATCTCACTGCAACGGTCGAAGCAATTAGAGGAGTAGGCGACGACGATTCTATTGAGATCGCTTCGCTGGCGACCGAGTTAGCTGTAGAACCGATGCGCACTTCAGATACCTCGGGTACGCGATACGGCGAGAGTTTAAGTTATCGACTGAGAGAAGTTGGCGTCTCTCGTCGAATCGAAGAGCAGAAGTCCGAACTGCAACGAGTAAATCCGTTAGAAGAAGCGGATCGCTACCAGCAACTCTTTACTGATCTGGTCCAGATGGAAGCGGTCCGTCGGCAACTTCGCGACATTGCGTTAGGTGAGGTTAACCGTGGCTAAGGGAGTAGAGCGAAGTCGGTTACTGGCCGAAGTTGTCGGAATAAAAGTCAGGATCGATTCCCTACTGCTTGAAGAGCGTGAAATTCCTTGGAGTGAGATTGATGATCTCACTGTTGATGAGGAAGGAATTGCTATCCTGCTTTCAACTGGGGAACGTTGCCAATACTCCTTCGGCACGGCGAAGGTACGTGAGCGAAGCAGAGTTGCCCAAGCGCTTCGCGAGCGAGTGATGGCCTCCATACTTCTTTCAGTCACTGGCCCCGAGGGAACCCTGGTTGCCCTCAGGCGAGATGCTAAGGGTGAGGTTTTTACCCGTATATCAGTGGCCGGAGAGATCTCCGAGGCAGGTCGACGTGGTGCCGAGGGGCTCGCCCGTCGACTGGCTGAGAGCGCCGGCCTAAACGAAGCGCCGCCTCGATGGTCTGCCTCTCCGGTGAGTTTCAGTGCAACCCCCACGCTGGGGTAGGCTTCCACAGACCTTCCCGTGTAGCTCAATTGGCAGAGCAGCCGGCTGTTAACCGGCAGGTTCTTGGTTCGAGTCCAAGCGCGGGAGCCAATTCTTGAGGCGTCACCCCAGATTCTTGAGGCGTCAGCCCAGATTCTTGAGGCGTCAGCCCCGATTCATCAGGCGTAGGGCTCAACTTGTGAGTTTTCGCAGAGCCTGGGGTGAGATCCCTGGCGAAAGCCCCATCCCCACCTCGGGAGCCCTTACGGTGTACTCAGTACTCAGTACTAAGTACCCGAGGCTAAGTACTCGAGAAGCTATCGGGGGAGCAGAAGGAGGATGACATGGCTGCAGTGAGTGCGACCGCACCGCTCATACTCGTAGTTGATGATGAAGACGGGGTGGCAGATCTACTTGTCGATGCCCTGACTCTCGGCGGCTACCGCGCCCGTCGCGCTCGCGATGGTCAAGAGGCGCTCCGCCTCCTCCGCGAAATTGCTCCCGATGTCATCTTGCTAGATGTCAACATGCCTGGGCTCAATGGATTTGAAGTCTTAGAACGCATTCGTGCCAAGGGAGATGACACCCCAGTACTCTTCCTGACTGCTCGACACGAGCGCGAAGACACCACTCGTGGATTTGTGCTCGGTGCTGATGATTACATCACCAAGCCATTCGGTCTCGAAGAATTGCTCTTGCGAGTGAAGGCTATCTTGCGACGCACACGTAAAGAGGAGCCAGAACCAGAGGTATTGCGAAGTGGCAACCTAGAGCTCCACGCAGAGAGCCACGAAGTACGCCAAGCGGGCGAGATCGTTACGCTCTCGCCGACCGAATTTCGCCTCCTCGAGTATTTGATGCTCAATCAGAAGCGCGTGCTCACCAAAGCCCAGCTCTTGAGAGCTGTCTGGGATATCGATTTTGAAGCTGAAACTAGTGTCGTTGACACTTACATCTCGTATCTCCGTAAGAAGCTAGATCCGCAAGGTTTGGGACTCATCCGAACTGTTCGCGGAGTTGGCTTCCAGTTGCGAGAGGTAGAAGCTGCCGCTGAAAAAGGCGCCCAGTGACCACCAGTGAAATTACGAACTCGATTAACTCTCATCTCATCGATCTTTATCGCCCTAGCGTCGATTTGTATTGGCGTATTTAGCGTGACCGCAACAAGGCAGAGTTCACTCACTCAAATTGATAACACTCTGACGCAAGTTCTCAATGCTAGCGATGGTGGCGCTCGCAGGGCTCAGGGATCGGTTGTAGCGCGGGCAGATGACCTCAATGTAGCCATCGCGCTCGGCTTGGTGTTGCCTGATCAATCGATCACGGTGGTTCGCCGAGCAGGAGACATTACTAACCCATATGCATTCCCCACTTTGAATAAAAGCGAAATTCTCAATGCGGGTAGCAAATTCACCAACGTTGATGGCGAAGTGCCCTATCGAATTAGATCACGATCCCTTGGAGACGGTGTTGCCCTCATGGCGGCAGCACCATTGGTATCTCTTAACAGTGATCTTCGTCAACTAGTTATCAAGACAACGGTGGGTGCCCTTTTCATTATTTTTCTCTCGGCTTTACTTGTCTGGTTTAGTACCCGCCGAGCACTACGTACGGTCGATGCCATGATCGATAGCGCATCGGCTATTGCCGATGGTGAGCTCGATCGGAAAGTGCCTGAAGCCCATTCAGGGACTGAACTTGGTCGCCTGGCTTCGGCACTTAATGTCATGATCGCTTCCTTGAGATCCTCGCTTCGTGCTAAAGATGAATCTGAGCAAGGAATGCGTCGATTCCTGGGCGATGCATCGCATGAATTACGCACGCCTCTTACTGTGATTAAAGGGTATGGCGAGATACTTAAAGATGCTGAAAACCTTGATCCCGTTCAACGTTCACGCGCTATCGATCGACTCAACGCCGAGAGCGCCCGTATGGATACTCTGATTTCGGATTTGCTCCGCCTTTCAAGGCTTGATCAGCATCCGGTCATCTCTGCAGAATTGGTTGATCTCTCTTCGGCCACTTCTGATTTTGCGCGAGACCTGCAAGATCAAGAAGTAAGTAGAAACGTGGAACTTCAGATCGAAGAAGATGTCATCGTCCGTGGCGATGAATCCTTGCTCCGCCAAGTCCTGGCAAACATCATGGGAAATATCCGCCGCCATACTCCGGCCGATTCACCGGTTCGAGTCCGCCTTTCATTAGATGGTGAGAATGGCTCCTCGATGGCTCATTTAGTGGTCGATGACGCTGGCCCAGGAATCTCCCCAGAGCAGCGCGAAATAGCTTTAGCTCGATTTGGGCGCTTAGAGGAGTCGCGCTCTCGGCAAGGTGGAGGCTTCGGTCTGGGCTTGAGCATCGTGGCTCAAGTGGTCGCGTTGCATCAGGGTGAATTGAAGCTTGGCACCTCCCCACTGGGTGGATTGAGATTAGAGATTTTGATTCCCGGGGTCACCTCATGATGATGAAACGCGCAAGAACGACCATGTTAATGGCAATCGCAATGTCCATTTCACTCGCCCTGCCAACCGGTGCTTTTGCATTCGACACCGCCTCACCGAACTCTAAAATTGTCTGGAGTTCTATCAATTCCGCGCCACAGAGTTGGATTCGTGGAGTTCCTAATTACCTCTTTGAATGTGTGGCTAGCGGCTCAAGTGCGGTGCTCGCCATGAAAGATGGCACGCAGTGGCGTGAAGTCACGCGAGCCTCTGCATTGCTGGATAAGAAGCTCTGTATCGATCCTGCAAATCCTTATGTTCTCAAGTATCAATTTACGATTCAGTCACCGTCGCGTGGTGCGGGAAATTTCCCTGGTACTAGAGCAGACCTAGTGATTTTCCGGGTTCAGAGCGGTGGGGCTATTCGGATGTCTTCTGCAGCCCTTTACACAAAGCGCGAAGCAGCTGAGTTAGATGAAATGGATGGCCATGCGCTAGAGAGCGACGATGCTTCGCCTGCTAAACCGGCTGCTATGAGCCCGACGCCGACAGTGCAACCAAGCCAGGCAAGTGGTGCCTTGACCCCGTCGACTGCGAGTTCTTCCACTACCCAGCCGCAGAGCAAGAACATCTTGAAATTATTTCCGTCTTGTAAGTTCAACGGAGTAGCTCTCTCTGGCCGAGCCAAAGTTGTCTCCGCTGGCGGACAAATAAAAGTTCGCGTGGTGCCTGGAGTTGCCGATTTCGGAGTGCGCACCGCTGATCGTGCTACCGGTAAGTGTGGCGATTGGCGCTTCGTGAGCACGCAAGCTGATTTCACTGTCGAAATTGTAGATTCTGGCGAAGATTTTACTATCTCCTTCAGTATGCGCCCCGGTCCTAGATAGTTGCCCATTACGCTACGAAGGTGGTTCCACTCCCGATAGCGCTGATGGTGGCACGTGCCATCTCGCTTCTAAGTCGCGTGTTGCGCCAAGGAGAAGGGGCTACTCTCTCCGGCAAGGTGTTGCTCGCGCTACGTCCTCGCGCTATTAGCGAATTGACACGAGGTCGCAAGGTCGTTTTAGTCAGCGGAACAAATGGCAAGACCTCAACATCGTCGATGCTCGCAGCCATGCTGAGCGAGAAATTTATAGTGGGTGGTAATCGAACCGGGGCAAATCTCAATACCGGAATTGCCGCCTCGCTTGTAGGCGCTAAGAAATGTACTCTCCTCATTTTCGAAGTCGATGAGCTTTATCTCCCATCGATGATGGAAGCGACACTCCCCGAATTAGTACTTCTTCTTAATTTGAGTCGAGATCAATTGCATCGAACGCAAGAAGTACGCATTGTCGCTCGAAGATGGCATGAAGCACTTGCTAAGTTCCCCGATACGCCGGTAGTTATCGACTCAAGTGATCCGTTCTTAGCTTCTGTAGGACGCGATCATGGCCCCATGACGCGAATAGGTTTTGGAAAAAGGTCACATCTTGATGCAGCAAGTTGCCCTACTTGTGGCTCCATGCTCGATTGGCGTGGTGCGCAATTTGCTTGTCAGAAATGTGGCTTGGGCAAAGTCCCTGCGGATGTAGAGCTTGGGGAGATGTCTGCAGTTGAACGCAATCATGCACTTGCCGGTTATGTGGCACAGTATTTTGGAGTGCAGGATCTCACCAAGTTTTCACCACGAGATCGTATTTCGACTCTACTTTTAGGCGGAATTGAGATCGCCCTCCGGTTGGTCAAGAATCCGTCTAGTTGGCAAGAGGGGCTGAGCTCCCTCGCGGATGAGCCCGTTATTTTGGTGGTAAACGCTCGCGGCGTCGATGGTCTCGATACTTCTTGGCTTTGGGATATAGATTTCACGCCTTTGAAGGGGCGTTATGTCGTCATTACTGGGGATCGGAAGCTTGATGCGGCATATCGGGTTCATGTTGATGGCATCGGTTATTCACTCGTTGATTCGCTTTCGATTGCGGCAACACAGATTCACCGAGATGGGTTCACACGTGCACAAGCGCTCACCTCATACACCGCATTTATTGATGCCACCACCCGAGTGAAGGGCAAGCGTTGATGAGTGCCTTGCAGATTGTGGTCATTCACCCTGAGCTACTTGGGACCTATGGAGATATTGGGAATGCGCGCATCTTGGCACATCGAGCGCGAGTGCGGGGAATAGCTGCGGAAATTATCTTCAGTCCGCATAATCAATCTTTGCCTACTACGGCAGACATTTACTTATTAGGTGGAGGTGAGGATCGTGCGCAAATTGCTAGCGTTGAGGCACTGCGATCTTCGTTGGGCGTGTTGGGTGGTGCACTCGATCGCGGCGCGCAACTCTTTGCGGTCTGTGCTGGCTTACAAATTATTGGTGAATCTTTCCCGGGAGTGAGTGGAGAGATTATCGCCGGTCTTGGATTGGTCCCGATCGTTTCGCTACCTGGAAGTGATCGCATCGTCGGCGAGGTACTTGTGAAATCTGACCTCTTTACCGAGCCGCTGACGGGATTTGAAAACCATCGTGGGCGTACTGACCTGGGTGGCCTCAGTCCGCTCGGCCGAGTTCTCGTGGGCGGGGGAAATGGTGGGGAGGCGATTGCCATCAACGAACGAGTCGATGGACTCGTTGCGGGCAATATTTTGGCGACCTACCTCCATGGCCCCGCTCTTGCTCGAAACCCTGTACTGGCAGACCACCTACTTTCTCGGGTAGCGGGCGCCCTTCCGGAAGTGCCGGAAAGGGAAGAAATTGCCGAGCTCCTCGCGCTCGAACGGCGAAGGGCGCTCAGCGCTGCTAATTTTGGCAAATAATCCAGACCTCTCGCAGAATTCTCACAGGCAGCCTTTGCATAATGACTGTGATAGTTGAATGAGTTAGCAGACGTAGTGAAGGAGCAATCAGTGAGCGCAGAAAACCCAGCGGTGTCAGACTCTTCGATGAGTGCACCGAGCGCCTTTCGCCGGATGTTGAGTAGAGGTGCAGGTAATGGCGCCAAAGTCGGTGCGGGCTTCCTGGTAGGGGCCTTGCTCGTGGGTGGGGGCGCATTTGCTGCCAACACGATTTCTTCTACGAATTCAATTAATGCCTGTGTGAATAACACCTCTCGAGTCATCACTATTGCTCCCACAAGTGGCAAGTGCCCCACGGGAACTCGCGCGCTCACATGGAATATTGCTGGACCGCAAGGCGCTGCGGGCCCTGCAGGTCCGGCGGGGGCAAATGGGGCACCGGGTGCATCTGGTCCAGCCGGAGCAACAGGTGCGCAAGGTGTGGCAGGAGTGGCGGGAAATTCGGGAAGTGCAGGGAGCACGGGAAGTAGCAGCAACTCGAGTACTTCACTGAACGTGACCTCGATTGCAAATGCTCTCCTACCTTCGGTGGTCAGTATTGCAATCACTACTCGAACGGGTAGCGCAACTGGATCTGGTTCCATTATCAAGACCAGTTCAACTTCCACATTTATTTTGACGAACAACCACGTTATTTCAGGTGCCACAAAGGTCACTGTTGAGCTAGAAGATGGCACCGAACTTGAGGGACAAATTGTTGGCTTTGATGTTGCCTACGATCTTGCGGTTGTGATGGTCAATCAAGGAAATCTGCCCGTTGCAAACTTTGGGGATTCTTCAAAGGTTGTTATTGGTGAACAGGTTGTAGCAATCGGATCTCCTCTTGGTTTATCCGGAACGGTCACGAGCGGCATCATCTCCTCACTCGATCGCCCGGTCACCACCGGAGGTACGGGATCGGAGACGTACATCAATGCCTTACAAACTGATGCCGCAGTGAATCCAGGAAATTCAGGTGGTCCGTTGGTTAACGCCCAAAGCCTCATCATTGGCGTAAATAGCGCAATCGCTTCATTGGGTAGCGCTACTTCCTCCACCGGAAGTATTGGGTTGGGTTTTGCAATTCCGATCAATCAAGCCAAACGGATTTCAAACGAAATAATTGCAACTGCAAAGATCGTGGGAGCGAAGGTCACTTTGGCGGGAGTATCAACCCGGCCCCTTCTTGGTGTCTCCTTCGATACAAGTTACGGGGGAGCTGGCGCGAAGATCTACGCGTTGACGGCTGGTGGTGGGGCTGAGGTGGCTGGCATTCCAGTCAACAGTGTGATTAGGGCGATCGATGGGAAGAACACGAAAGACAATATCGAGGCGATCGTGCGCATTCGTTCTTATGATCCCGGTGCCACCATCAAGGTCACCGTAGACCTGCCAAACTCTGGCGGCAGCCGGATCTTTACTGTCACTCTGGGATCGGCTCCGTCTAATAGCGCCTAGGTCGCCTAGGTTATTTCGGTTATTTGGTGGCGCGCAGCAGTAGCGCTAACTGACGTTCTAGGCCGATAGTTCCGACGACTTCGATTTCTAGTGGAAGGCCAATTACCTCTGCTCCTTGCATCGCAAGCACGCGGAGCTCGTCCGTAGGTTGCTGGGCGAGCCAAAGCACACGGCGGTAGTGGGCAAAGTAATCCGGTCGCAGCTCTGGGTAGCGGTCTAAGCCAAGTTCTACGATCACTGATCGGTGAAAAGAACGGACGAGATAATCTGTGAGGTAGTAAGTGCCGGGTTCTTCGTCCATGATTTCAGAAATACGTTCTGGAGATGCAAAGACGTCGTAGCAGTGAGCGCCGGCGAGCCGTGGAATATTGAACTCCTCGACGACTGCGTCAAGCGCACCGTAAGTACCACAATCTGCGTAGGCGATTGCCACGCGCTGATGGTCAGAAATAACATTGGGGAGTAATTCGCGTACCGCTCCGGCAATCTTCTCTGGGTGATTGTGCAGGAGCGGGGGTAGCGGGTAGATCTTCAGTGACCATCCGCGCCGTTCACTTATTTCCGATATTTCCGTAGAGAGCGCTCCGCAGGCCACCACTGCCCACTCCTTCACGCCTCTTTCCACGCGAGCGCCGTTCTCTTACTTCGCTGGGAAAGCGAGGCGATCCACGAACTTGTCATTGAAGTCACTTCGATCGGAGAGTTCGACATAATCGATCTCTTCGAGCAGGGCGAGTGCTCCCTTGCGTTCTTGCAATGAGAGCAGAGCCATTTTGGCGCCTTCGCCAGCCACGTTTCCGGCAGAGACGATGCGAAGTGTCGGAAGTTTCGGGACTAATCCAATACGGACTGCGGACGCAGGTGAAAGGTAGGAGCCGAAAGATCCTGCGAGGAGCACTTGTTGTACATCGCTCTCTTCGACGCCAAACTCCTCGAGAAGGAGGGCCCATCCAGTTGCAATAGCAGCTTTGGCAAATTGCAACTCCCGAACATCGCGCTGTGAGAGGAAAATATCTCCCTCGAGAGTGAAGATACGCTCGCCTTCGCGTTCGATCAGGCGTGGCGCCAAGGTGGGGGCAATCTGCATCGCAATCTCGTTTGTGACAAACCTTCCAGAGAGATCGAGCAAACCGGCGTCGACGAGCACAGCGCATGCATCGACTAATCCAGAGCCACAGATTCCCATGGCGGGTTCCTCATCAATGGTCCCAAGAACTATTTCGCCATCAACAATTTTGACCGTCTCGATCGCACCGGGAGCGGCTCGTACTCCACACTTTATTGAGGCGGCTTCGAAGGCAGGACCAGCGGGCGCCGCGGTTGCCAGAATTCGCTCTCCATCACCGAGAATAATCTCGCAATTAGTACCCACATCGATAAAGAGTCGAAGACGCTTGTCCCGATCCATTCCGGAAGCGAGCGCGCCAGAAATGATATCTCCGCCGACATAAGCACCGAGTGAAGGCATGAGAAAGGCTTTTGCTCGTGGATGAATATCGATTCCTAGTTCGCTGGCGGCGACATCGGGGAAGATGGCACTTGCCATGATGAATGGCGCAACGCCTAATGGTTCGGGATCAATTCCGAGCAGTAATTGAGTCATGGTGGCATTTCCCGCGAGTGCGACTTCATATACGTTAAGCGGATCGATGCTCTCACATACTTCACGCGTGAGCTCTGCAAGTGTTTCCTGTGCAAGCAGGCGCAGGCGACCGAGGGCCTCTGGGTCCATCATGGTGGCGCTGATTCGACTGATGACATCGGCACCAAATGGTTGTTGCTTGTTAAGCATGGAAGCGACTGCCACTGGAGTTCCGGTGGAGAGATCTAGCAGTGTGGCTACAACTGTTGTTGTTCCGAGGTCGTATGCGATTGCATAACGAGTAGTCGTGGTGTCGCCGGGCTCAATGTCAATAATTTCGTCATCAATGAGGACAGCTGTTACCTTAAAGTTGGACTTTCGCAACACTGTGGGAAGTAATCTAAGCACTTCAAGCCCTGCCCGCGGTTCGATATCAGAAATCTCATCGCGCACTCGCTCGATATCGGTGCGTTGGTCGTGAAGGGTGGGCTCAACTAATTCGATATAGCGTTTTTGGACCGCTGGTCGCAGGATAACTTGCCGCCCGACTCCCACGGTTGCGGCTTTGGGTCTCGTGGTCAGAGGCGGAACATCTACGGCAGTGTCGACTACTGCTTTTTGGACGCAGGCGAGTCGCCATCCTTCGCGCAACTCTTCGGCATTAAAAGCTCGACTATCGAGGCTAGTAGGAATTGCCGGATTTTCGATCTTTACTTTGCATTTCTTGCACGTTCCGTGACCGCCGCAGGTGGAGTCAATGGCGATGCCATTCCACGATGCTGCTTCAAAGAGCGATACTCCGCTTGGTACGGAAACTTGGCGGGGAGGCGCGTCAGCTTTACCTAACTCGAGGAAGGTAAGTTTGATCCTTCCGTCGCTACTCATGTCTGCCTCTCGATGCGATCAAGTTAAGCTTTTGGAAGTGCGGCTTGTTGTGCACGGAAGCGACTGATCCAATTGCCACCCCAAGCGTCGGTCCCCAGAAGGAGATCTGCGGCACGTACCGCACTTACAATTTCCGGAGTCCGAGAATCCATTACCGCGCTCGTGAGTCCATGCGACATCGCGATGGGTATGAAAGCGGCGTTCAAGGCGTGCCGGCTGGGCAGACCAAAAGAGACGTTCGATGCGCCGAGCGTCATATTGAGACCAAACTTTTCTTTGATGAGGTGGATGGTTTCAAGAGTGATCTTCACGGCTTCGGGGTCTGCACCGACCGTCATGGCAAGTGGATCTATGACAAGATCTTCTAAAGGAATCTTGTAGGACTCGATGGCGCGGACAATCTTTTCAGTGATGTCGAGACGCTCTTTGGCGGTTGCAGGTATTCCAGTCTCATCATTGGGAAGCGCGATGATGGCGGCGCCATATTTTTTCACGAGCGGAAGAATGATCTCCATTCGGTCATCTTCGCCGGTAACACTATTGACGAGCGCTTTTCCTTGGTAGACCGCTAAACCTGCCTCGAGTGCTTCATGCACTGAAGAGTCAATACATATCGGCAAGTCGGTGATTGATTGCACGAGTTTGATTGCTGCAGCCAGGAGAGCGGGTTCGTCTGTGAGGGGAACACCCATATTCACGTCGAGCACATCGGCACCGCCGGCAACTTGTGCCTCCACATCGATATTGATGGTGGAGAGATCTCCAGCGCGAAGCTTCTCTTGGAAGATTTTCCGCCCGGTGGGGTTAATGCGCTCTCCAATGATCACAAAAGGTTGATCATGACCCATGGTGACGGTCTTGCCAGGTGAGGAGAGAACGGTATGCATGGAGTTCCTTCGTTAGTCGAGCACCGCGTGCGAGCTGCTTCTTGGAGTGATTCTTATCGTGAAATCTAGTGGCTTCCGGTGGGGCGAGGGGTCACACCTAGATCTCGCATTAAGCGTACAAGTGAATCGTCATGGCAAAAGTCAGTGAAATGCAGGCCTCGCACGCCTGGGAGGGAGAGAGCATGCTCGGCTTGGGCGCGAGCCAGTTGGTAGGCGGCCTCTTTGGGGTCGCTGGCCTGCTCCACTTGAGCGATCACTTCGGTAGGAATATCGATTCCAGCCACCTTCTCGTTCATGAACTTGAGAGGTCTTGCGCCCTTCACTAGCACGATCGTGGGGAGAAGGGGCAGGGTGGGATGGCTGGCGTTCACGGCTTGAGTGAAATTTTCGAGTCGATCGCCATGGAAGCAGATCTGCAATTGAAAGAATTTCGCTCCAGCATTGACCTTCTTTGTGACTCTCTCTGCTCGATATTCGAGAGGAGGTGCTGCCGCATTCTCCACGGCACCTATGAAGAGGTCGGGGGCATCTGAGAACTTCCGACCGGAGAGGTAGCTGCCACCCTTCAAGGTCGCGGCAATCTTGATTGCTTGAGCGCTATCGACGTCGAAAACGCGTCGTGCCTCAGGTTCATCGCCAGCCGTAACATCGTCTCCGGTGAGTAATTCAATATTGCGCACGCCGTGAAGCGCGGCGCCCATGATGTCTGACTGGATAGCAATGCGATTCTTGTCGCGGCAGACGACTTGCAGAATAGGTTCGAGACCAAAATTTTGGAGAGCAATTGCGATCGCCACATTTGAAGCATGTGCATGCGCCGCGGGACTGTCGGTGGCGTTAGCTGCATCAAACCAGGGGAGTAGATGATCTACTCGACTCTTTATGGCGGAGAGATTTCCCCCATCAATGCTCGGAAACTCCACCGTAAAAACGCGCTCACTTGTGGAGAAGCGTTCGGCCAGGTGCGAAGGAAAGTCGCTCACTATTGAGTTGGCACACTTTCGTCGGTGGGTATTTCCGCGCACCACCCTGCGGGAGTCTGTTGATCGCGCTTTGTAATGAGATTGAGCCAAGAGGAGGTGCCTTTTAGTTGGTTATCAACCGGCGGGCGCAGATCGTTGTAGTGGTTGCGCCAGGATTGTGGAAGGGGGAGGGATTCTTTGCGTTCGTATGCTTTCACCCAAATGCAGGGCATCTCAGGTTTTACTTCGCAATGACCATCCTCCCGGACGCCACCACATGGGCCGTTACGCAAAGTTTTTGGACATGTCATCGGGCATGTCATGCCCGTGGAGTGCAGCACGCATTGCCCGCACATTTTGCAATCCCAAATTGGTTTCTTGATCCCATGTTCGAGAAACTCAACGATGGGAAGTAATTTAGGCATTTTGCGCGGCGCGCTTCTGGGCGATTAACTCCTTGGCTTTGCGAACTGCCGTTGAAGCATCGGCGGCGTATCCATCTGCACCGACCGCATCCGCATACTCCTGGGTAACCGGTGCGCCGCCGACCATCACGATCACCTTGTCGCGCAGTCCAGCCTTAGTGAGTTCGTGCATATTGACTTTGAACATCGGCATCGTAGTAGTGAGAAATGCTGAAAAACCCACGATGTCTGGCTTATGTTCTTCGACCGCTGCGATGAATTTCTCTGGTGACGTCTGTACTCCAAGATCGATGACTTCGAAACCGGCGCCTTCAAGCATGATATTTACTAAATTCTTTCCGATGTCGTGAACATCGCCCTTAACTGTTCCCATCACAAAAGTGCCGATGGTTTCGGCGCCCGTTTCTGCGAGCAAGGGACGCAGGATGTCGAGTGCCCCCGACATCGCCTTGCCGGCGATTAACATTTCAGGCACAAAGAAGTCGCCGCGTTCAAAGCGCGCACCTACCTCTTCGAGGGCGGGGATAAGTGCTTCATAGAGAATAGTTTCAGGGCCCATGCCTTCGGCAAGCCCAAGCTTCGTCAACTCCAGTACGGCAGGCGCATTTCCGACCAGGGTCTCGTCGTAGAGCCCCTTGATGATTTCTTCTGCGCTCATGCCGCGCCTGCCTCTCCTGGTTGTCCGATTGCTTTGATCATCATTTCCACGATTTCATTAACCGTACCGCCACTCAGTCTTGAGGTTGGACCAGAGACCGAAATAGCGGCTATTACTCGATGGGCGCCATCAAAGAGTGGCAGCGCGATAGCTGTGAGGCCTTCCTCTAATTCATCAACGATGGTGGCAAAGCCTCGAGTTCTCACTTGGGCAAGTTCTGCACTCAAAGATTCGTGTGAAGTGATGGTGAGTGGCGTGCGCTTTTCAAGGCGACCGACTGGAATTTCAGTGACGCCGAAAGCCATGAAAATCTTTCCCAGGGCAGAGGCGTGATACGGAACAGGAGTACCTACCCAATTGCGTGCGCCTAGCAAATAGCGACCGTCGATTTGATCGATCAGGTCTACGTACTGGGCTCCAGCGATCGCAAGATTGACCGTTTCACCACTCTCGAGTGCGAGATGTTGGAGGATAGGGCGCAATTCGGTAGCCAGCGCAGATTCTCCTTGCCCGCTGCGTGCGTATCGGGTGATCACCGGCCCTGGGTGGAAGGCGCCATCCCGGTCGCGTTGAATTAAGCCTTGACGCTCAAGGGCTGAAAGCAATCGCGAGGTGGTGCTCTTTGGAAGGTCGTGTGTTCTTGCCAGCGTTGCGACATGCGGCGGTCGACCACTTGCAGTGCCGCTATCAAGGATCGAAACCAAGAGCGCACCAGCGCGATCGATCGCTTGCGCCCCGGTCGGTGAAGCGTTATTTGTCGCTGCGGTAAATGAGGTAGCCGACTTGGCACTTGTACTCGCCATCGGGCCTCCCGTGCGATACATCCGCTGGAACATGGCGGTGGAGCGCTGCCCCGCGGGAAGTTCCACCATATGGAACCAATGTTCCACGAGTCTAGCGTATAGTCGCAGCCAGCCACCGGTCAATGGAGGAATGATGTTCGAAAATAAGATGCCCCGCTACGACATTCTCAGTGAAGAGTCGATGGCTACCTTAGATGCCGGTTGGCGAAGGATCGTTTCAGAGATAGGCATCGAGTTCATGAGCCCGTGGGCATTGGATCTCTTCCGAGAGGCCGGGCAAGAGGTCATTGGCGATAACGTGAAGTTTGACCCCGATTGGGTACTCGCCCAATTAGCGAAAGCTCCAAGTGGATTTGGTCTGCGAGCTCGTAACCCGAAGAACAATGTGCACATTGGTGGGGACTCCATGGTTTTTGGCGCTGTCTACGGCCCGCCCTTTGTTCGAGAAGGTGATGTAAGGCGAGACGCGACTTTTAATGATTTCCAAAACTTTGCCAAACTTTCGCAAGTTTACGGTTCACTCGACAGCGTTGGTGGTGTGGTGTGTGAGCCTAACGACCTTGATTTAGATACTCGCCACCTCGATATGGCTTATGCGGCTGCGACACTCACGGACAAGTTCTTCATGGGCAACGTGGTGCGCGCTGAAAATGCGCAAGATTGCATTCGAGTTGCCGAAATCCTCCACGGAGGGCGTGCGGCGATTGAAGAGATGCCTGCACTCATATCTCTCATCAACTGTAATTCCCCATTGCGTTGGGATGATCGCATGCTCGATTCGCTTCGCGAGTATGCACTTGCCGCCCAACCCGTAGTGGTGACTCCGTTCTTACTTATGGGCGCGATGAGTCCCGTGACTATTCCTTCGACTCTTGCTCAACAAATGGCAGAAGCTTTTACTGGGATCGCACTTGTGCAAGTGATCAGACCAGGTGCACCAGTAGTCTTTGGTTCTTTTCTCTCAAATATCGATATGCAATCAGGTTCTCCACAATTCGGCACGCCTGAATCCGGTGTAGGGCTTCTCTGCACGGGTCAGATCGCTCGCAAATACCACTTACCATTCCGTGGTGGTGGAGGATTGAACTCTGCGCAAACCGTTGATGCGCAATCGGCCTATCAAACAATGATGACGATGATGCCCACGTTCCTCTCGGGTACCAACTGGGTCATGCATACTGCCGGTTGGCTCGAAGGTGGTCTCGTCTCGTGCTATGAGAAATTCATTCTCGATATGGAAATCCTGGAGAGCCTGATGGTGCAATTCACTCCGCTTGTCTTTGACGTAGGGAGTTTGGCATTTGACGCGCACGAAGAAGTAGGTGCCGGCGGACACTTCTTAGGTGCGGCGCACACGATGGAACGTTTCCGTGATTGCTTCTATCGACCATTTCTCTCAAATAGCGATAACTACGAGAGATGGAATCGCCTCGGAGCGCGCGATACCCAAGCAAGAGCTTCTGAGATTTGGAAGAAGAAGCTCGAGGAGTACGTCTTGCCAGACATGGATCCGCAGGTACTAGCTGAACTTGATGAGTTCATGGCGCTGCGCAAAAGCCAATTAGCCTTCTGATTCAATGACACTTTTGCGCCATTTCATCAATGGACAGTGGCAGGAGAGCGCTTCTGGGCGAGTTCGTGAAATTCGAAGTCCACACGACCAACATCTGGTCGCGGAGGCCACCGAAGGAAATAACGCTGATGCCCTCAGAGCGATTGACGCAGCACACAATACTTTCGAAAGCGGAATTTTTCGCTCCTGGAGTTGGCAAGATCGCCAGTCACTTCTCCTTCGAATCGCGGATCTCATAGAAAGAGATACAAAAATCTATGCGAAGGCGGAGAGTGGTGACACGGCCAAACGATTTGTCGAGGCCGAGTTCGACATCGCCGATGTGATTTCAGTTTTTCGATTCAATGCCACCTTGAAGGAGCCAGGTCATAGTGTTGATGTAGGTCGACCAGAAATTCAGAGTCGCATCGCGTATGAACCAGTGGGTGTCTGCGCGCTCATCGGGCCGTGGAATTATCCCTTACTGCAAATATCATGGAAGGTGGCACCTGCATTACTTGCAGGATGTTCTTTTATCGTCAAACCAAGTGAGCTATCGCCAACTAGTGCGGTCTTGCTGATGCACACGTTGGCAGAGGCTGGTGTTCCTGCTGGTGTAGCCAATTTGATTCTTGGAGCGGGTAGTGAGGTGGGCACGCCGCTGACGAGTGATCCGAGGGTAGATCTCATTTCCTTCACTGGTGGTTTGGCTACTGGACGTGCGATCATGGCGAGCGCCGCAAGTACGGTAAAAAAAGTTGCACTAGAACTTGGTGGAAAAAATCCAAATATTATTTTCGCTGATGCAGACGTTGACGCCGCAATTGATAATGCGGTGACTGCGGGATTCTTGCATTCAGGTCAAGTTTGTTCGGCTGGAACTCGCCTCCTTGTTGAAGCTTCCATTCATGAACGAGTCGTCGATGAATTAGTACGCAGAGCCGGCGAAATCACTCTTGGTGGACCAGATAATGAGGCCGCTGAGACTGGACCACTCATTAGCGAAGGTCATCTCAACAAAGTTCTTGGATATATCGAGAGAGCAGTCAAGGAAGGTGCCGCTCTTCGGGTGGGAGGCAAGAGAGCACTTGCTCCGGGATTGGAAGCCGGTTGGTATATCGAGCCCACAGTTTTCGATGGATGTTCGACAGAGATGGCCTGTGTGCAAGAGGAATCTTTCGGGCCGGTGATCACGGTTGAAACCTTCACCACCGAAGAAGAGGCAATTGAGCTCGGCAACGACACTATTTATGGCCTCTCGGGAGCGGTGTGGAGCGCCGATCTTGGCAGGTGTGATCGGGTAGCTGCCGCTCTTCGCCACGGCACCATCTGGATCAATGATTACGGCCCCTATCGCCCCGAGGCAGAGTGGGGCGGATTTAAGGCCTCCGGGGTGGGTCGTGAGCTCGGTGGAAGTGGGCTCCACGAGTACCTTGAAGCCAAGCACCTCTGGCGCAATACTTCCCCAGGGCGTTCTGGGTGGTTTCGCGATAGCGGCCACCCGTGAGAGAAGTGGTAGTCGAGCCGTAGGGGAGAGCATGGTCGAAGAGCAGAGAAGTGCGAGCGCTAGTAGCGCATCCGCTGGCCGTCCTCCTGCTGTCTCCGTGCGCGGTTTGTGGAAGGTCTATGGCCCCAACCCGCTTTCAATTGTGGGCTCACCCGATGCCACACTTTCCAGGAGTGAGTTGCGCGCAAAGACTGGGTGTACGGCAGCCGTGAGTGATGTTTCATTCGATGTAGCGCCCGGCGAAGTTTTTGTAGTGATGGGTTTATCTGGTTCTGGAAAATCTACGTTGATTCGTTGCCTTACACGTCTTGTGGAACCTACCGCCGGCGAAGTCTTTCTTGACGGCGAGGATATTTCGAAGGCCACACCCCAGCGACTTCGTGAACTTCGTCGACAACACTTTTCCATGGTCTTTCAGCATTTTGGTCTATTGCCCCACCGCAAAGTCATCGACAATATCGCCTACCCGCTTGAAATTAATGGGATGAAGAAAGCCGAACGCCATGCCCGGGCGAATGAAGTTATTGAACTTGTAGGTTTGCATGGATACTCGCATGCATTTCCTGAACAACTTTCAGGCGGAATGCAGCAACGCGTCGGATTGGCTCGCGCCCTTGCTGTTGATCCACAGGTGCTCTTCCTCGATGAACCATTTAGCGCCCTGGACCCACTGATTCGTCGAGATATGCAGCAAGAGGTGATTCGCCTGCATCGAGAGTTGGGCAAAACCATGGTCTTTATTACGCACGACTTATCTGAAGCAGTAAAGGTGGGAGACCGTATTGCAATTATGCGAGACGGTGCAGTTGTTCAGATCGGAACTCCGGAGGAGCTAGTTGCTCTCCCCATCGATGACTATGTTGCCAATTTCGTGCGCGATATCGCGAAATCACATGTGTTGACCTTGAAATATTTAGCTCGCCCTGCTCAGTCTGACGAAGATATGGATGGACCTGAGCTCGCCGCGAACATGATCATTCGCGATGCTGCTGAAATTATTCTGCAAACCCACAAGCCAGTGCGGGTGAGTGAAAACGGGAAGTTTCTGGGGATCGTCTCAAGCGAGGATGTCTTGCGGCTCATTTCTGGTGTGGCATGACCCATCTGAAAAAGTCACATCTCTTGATTGGTGTTGGATTGGTCTGGATAACGTTATCCAGGATTTTTCAAGGTAATCAGACTCTAGAATTAGCAACTTCTGAAAACACATCTTTTACCTCATCGGTCGGAGATGCGGCCGCCTCGATTCGCGGCAATCGTACAAAGAGTGCGGCGTTCATTTACTTCTTTAATCCCATTCGAGCGGCGATAACTGGTTTTGTGGAAATAATTCGTTCAATAATTTCGGTACCTAGTGGTAATTCGATCATTCCAGTCATTGGCTGGTTTGGTGTTGTTGCCATAGTCGCCTTCACGGTCTATGCAACAAGCCGCCTGCGCACGGCAATTCTCGCTGTCTCTCTTTTGTTGGCTTGCGGCGCACTGGGCATGTGGCAATTCACTATGGACACTCTTGCTATGACATTGGCTTCAGTCCTTTTATCCCTTCTTGTAGGTATCCCTGTGGGCATCTGGGCAGGTCGCTCTGACCGAGTGTTAAAGATCTTGACGCCATTCCTGGACTTGGCTCAGATTTTGCCAACTTTGGTGTACTTGGCTCCTTTGGCGCTCTTCTTTCTCATTGGGACTGCCTCTGCCACGATCGCAACGATGGTGTACAGCATCCCTATTGCAATTCGAATAACTGCTCATGCGATCAGAAATTTAAATCAATCACCGATAGAGGCTGCGCTTTCAATGGGTTCCACACCTACGCAGACGTTAACCAAAGTGCAACTTCCGATGGCAAAGCAAATGATCATTCTTGGTATTAATCAAACGGTCATGGCTGCACTTTCATTTGTGGTCATTGCCGCTTTGATCGGCGCACCAGGCCTGGGTAAGCCTGTGGTCGATGCGCTGATCATCCGGAATGTGGGGCAAGGTTTTGTCGCCGGGTTCGCGGTGGTGTTCGTGGCAATTTTGCTCGACCGAAGCACGAGCGCTGCGGCGAAGGCGCAGGAGAGTTTTATCCCTCTCACTTCGCAACAGATTCGAAGAGGGCGGATCAAAGTGGGTCTCTCAGGGCTGTTAGCGATTGCTTCTATCTTTGCCTCGCGATCCGTTCTTTCATTAGCAGTGTGGCCAGGATCAATCAATATTTCCCAACAAGTTGAGGATGTAACTAATCACGCCACCAAGTGGATAACTACAAATCTTTATATATTTACAGTTGGATTCAAGGACTTTATTTCTAATTGGGTACTCAACCCACTTGAAACTCTCTTGGCGTTCTCGCCCTGGTTTGTCACACTATCGGCAATCGTTTTCATAGCCGCAGTAATCGGCGGTATGCGAGTGGCCATGCTAGCCACCGGTTTATTAACTCTGATTGTACTTTCAGGCTTATGGCATGAAGCAATGATTACGTTAACCCAGACAATCGTGGCAACTCTGTTAACGATGGCCATAGGGATCACACTTGGGATCTGGGTGGGTCGCAGCTCGAGTGCGGAGAAAGTCTTACGGCCTTTCTTAGATGCCGGTCAAACGCTTCCCGCGTTTGTCTATTTAATCCCCATGCTCGGCCTTTTTGGGCCGACGAGGTTTACCGCAATTGCGACGGGCATCGTGTACTCGATTCCGGTAGTCGTGAAGATTGTCAGCGAAGGGATACGTTCCGTTCCCATTGCCATGATCGAGGCCGCGACTGTAGCTGGCTCAACGGTTCGCCAGATTATTACCAAGGTGCAATTGCCTGCAGCGAAGAGATCAATCCTCTTGGCAACTAATCAGGGCATGATTTTTGTGCTGGCAGTGGTTGTGATAGGTGGATTTGTGGGCTCCGGCGGGCTGGGTTACTTAGTGATTTTGGGAGGCTCGAAACCTGAGATGCAAGGCAAGGGGCTGGTGGCCGGTTTTGCCATCTTGCTCCTGGGCGTCACGATCGACCGTATCGCCCAAGCCAGCGCACGACGCACTTAACACGGCGCACTTAACACTGCGCACTTAAAAAGTAGGAAAACACCCGTGTAACCCCTTACTTGGGGTCGCTGCCTATATTACGCTCGCAATGGTCGCCTTAACCCTGACAAAAGGAGAGACATGAAATTTGGCCTCAAACGTCGCATCGCGGCGGTATCGATTATCGCTGCGGGAGCACTCGTCCTTGCTGGATGCAGTTCGAGTGTTAACGACAGCGCGGATAGCGCAAGCGGAGCTAGCGAGTGCGGATCCTGGGCAATCGCAATGCACGCATGGAATGGGTACACCGCATCGGGACAAGTTGTTGCCGAGATTGCTAAGGCAAACGGATGCACGATCACTCAGACAACTCTCGAAGAAGCTGGCGTCACGTATGACGCCATGGAAGCTGGCTCTATCGATGTAGTCATCGAAGATTGGGGCGGCGGGCGTTGGAAAGAGTGGGTAGATCGCGGCGCTATTGTTGAAGTTGGCGACAACGGCAACGTAGGTCTGATTGGCATGTACGTTCCACCATGGATGGCTGCCAAGTATCCAGACATCCTGGACTCTGCAAACTTGAACAAGTACGCAGATATGTTCAAGACTTCAGACTCCGGTGATAAGGGCGCATGGTACGAAGGCCCTCCGGGTTACACCACTATCGGTGAGAAGATGATTTCTGCCAACAAGTTGAATTTCAAAGCTATTTCAACTGGTTCAGAAGCAGCACTCGTTGACGTGCTCACTAAGGCCGAAGCGAATAAGACTCCAGCTCTTGCGTACTTCTACACACCCGGAACGCTCTTCATAAAGATTGCTGGTCTTGAGCAATCACGGGTGAAGTTCCCGGCTAACGATTGGTCCGATGCTGCTAAGGCAAGTGGACTTACTGATTACCCGGAGACGGCACTGAAGAAGCTCGCATCAAAGAAGCTGATGGATTCTAATTCAGTGTTTGCCACCATCGTTAAGAACTTTAACTGGACAAACGCAGATCAAAATTCTGTATCAGCAGATATTGAATCTGGTATGAAGCCAGAAGAAGCTGCACAGAAGTGGATCGATGCTAATCCTGACAAGGTTAAGGCTTGGATAGGTAGCTAGATTCTGATTGTTCGCTTAAGCAGCCCTGTCAGTTATCCTGGCAGGGCTGCTTATTTGAAGGACCTTGGGCGGGCAATCCATGGCCCCTGGTTGTAGCGTGGTGATTCGATAGTTCAGACCGTAGGGAGCGTGCGATGGAGACCATTCTTGATGCGATTGGGAATACCCCACTCATTAATATTGAGGGCATCTGGGTCAAGATGGAGTATCTCAATCCATCTGGTTCCATCAAGGCACGTATCTCTAAGTTCATGATTGAACGCGCGGAGCGCGAAGGCCTGCTCAAGGCCGGAGACACCATTGTCGAAGCAAGTAGCGGCAACACCGGAAATGCAATGAGCATGGTGGCCGCAGTCAAAGGTTACAAAATGTTGGTAGTAATGCCCAATGGCATGAGTCCTGAACGGACCGCGATCTCACGAGCATTCGGAGCCGAAGTGCACACGATGGGAGATTTCCATGTTAACGATGCACTTGCTGAAGTGCGACGCCTTGGCGAGTTGCCCGGCTATTTTGCACCTCAACAATTTGATAACGAGTGGAACGTTGATGAGAATAGAGAGTGGCTTGGCCAGGAAATTCTTCACCAATTACCAACCGGCGTTCTCCCGGATCTAGTGATCGGTGGAGTGGGTACGGGTGGCACCATCGTTGGTGTTGGGCAAGCCTTTAAAGCAGTAAATAAAGAGTGCATTGTGGTTGCGATGGAGCCAAGTGAATCGTGCACGATCCTCTGCGGGGAAATTGGGAAGCACCTTATCGAGGGCATAGCTGATGGATTTATTCCAGGCATCATTGCTCGCCACCGTGACATTCTTGATGATGTTTGCCACATCGAATCGGATGTCTCGATCGAAGAGATGCGGCGGCTAGGCCGGGAACACGGAATCTTTGTAGGTCCTTCATCGGGTGCCCACCTGTTGGCGGCTAAGATGCTGAAAGAGAAGCACGGCGTGGAGAACGTCGTCACATTTTTCTGCGACGAAGGTGAGAAGTACATCAATGACTACTGGCTCTAACACTGGCTCTAACACTGGTAATAGTAGAGCGGTGTTACTTGACGGTAAGGCACTTGCCACTAAGGTGAAGGCAGATTTGGCAAAGCGGGTAGAAGTTTTGCGCGCAGCTGGATTTTCCCCAGGCCTAGGCACCATGTTGATTGGCGATGATCCAGGTTCGCACGCATATGTAGCGGGCAAGCATCGCGATTGTGCTGAGGTAGGTATCGCATCTGTGCGCGCTGATCTGCCGGCCAATGCGACTCAAGCCGATGTGATGCGCGAAGTAGCACGACTAAATGCAGACCCACTCTGCACTGGATACATCATTCAGCTTCCGTTGCCCAAAGGTTTGAATTCTATTGCCGCTCTTGAAGCGATGGATCCGGAAAAAGATGCCGATGGTTTGCACCCAATGAATCTGGGGCGCCTAGTACTCGGGCAAGAAGCACCGCTCCCGTGCACTCCACGTGGAATTGTAGAGTTGCTCCGTGCTTACGACGTGCCCATTAATGGCGCACATGTTGTGGTAGTTGGCCGAGGCGTCACGGTGGGTCGACCACTGGGGCTCTTACTCACCCGAAAGAGTGAGAATGCAACCGTCACTTTGGTGCACACGGGAACGAAGAATCCTGCGCAATATCTCCGTGAGGCAGACATCATTGTGGCGGCTGCCGGAGTGCCACACATGATCACCGCAGATTTGGTAAAACCAGGTGCCGCAGTTCTCGACGTGGGCATCACTCGTACCGAGGCAGGGCTAGTAGGAGATATACATCCAGACGTGATGAATGTAGCTGGATTCATGGCACCCATGCCTGGAGGTGTGGGACCCATGACGCGCGCCATGCTCATCACTAATGTGGTCGAGAGCCTTGAGCGTGCCCATCGACGTGTCCACCTACCTGCCCACCTACCGACACAGGGTGCTTGAGACTCCCATGAGTTACGACTTCATCATTGTCGGAGGTGGCTCCGCTGGTAGCGCATTAGCAAACCGTTTGAGCGCTGACCCCAAAAATGAAGTTTTAGTTCTTGAAGCCGGTCGTCCAGATTATTGGTGGGATGTATTCATTCATATGCCGGCAGCGCTGGCATTTCCCATCGGAAGTAAGTTCTACGACTGGAAATATGAGTCTGAACCTGAGCCCTTCATGAATAACCGCAAGATTTATCATGCGCGTGGGAAGGTCTTAGGCGGTTCTAGCAGTATCAACGGCATGATTTGGCAGCGCGGAAATCCACTTGACTACGAAAGATGGGCCGCAGATCCCGGTATGGAGAATTGGGATTACGCGCATTGCTTGCCCTACTTCAAGAAATTAGAGAATTGTCTTGCAGATCCGAAGAGCCCCTTTCATGGTGATTCTGGTCCGTTGAAGTTAGAGCGCGGTCCCATGAAGAGTCCACTCTTTGAGGCATTCTTCAAAGCTGCCGAAGAAGCGGGCTATGCACGCACATCTGACGTGAACTCATTCCGTCAAGAAGGTTTTGGTCCTTTTGATCGCAATGTGTACCGAGGGCGCAGACTGAGCGCTGCTCGTGCCTACTTGTATCCAGTGATGCACCGGAAGAATCTCACTGTAAAGACGCGTTCACAAGTCGCCAGAGTTATTTTTGAGGGTAAACGGGCGGTGGGTGTTGAATTAATACGCGGCAAGAAGCGCGAAATAATTAAGGGTAAAGAAATCATTCTCTGTGGGGGAGCGATTAATACTCCGCAAATCTTGCAGCTTTCCGGTATTGGTGATGCGCAACACCTCAAGAGTGTGGGGATCGAGCCGGTGCACCACCTTCCTGGTGTGGGCGCAAATCTCCAAGATCATCTTGAGGTATATGTGCAGTACAAGTGCACAAAGCCAGTCTCGATGCAGCCGAATCTGAAGATGTGGAAACGGCCATTTATTGGTGCCAATTGGCTCTTCTTTCGCAAAGGCCCGGGAGCCACAAATCATTTTGAAGGTGGTGGCTTTGCGCGTAGTAACGAAGATGTGGCATACCCCAACCTCATGTTCCACTTCCTTCCATTAGCAATTCGCTACGACGGTACGGCGCCCTCCGGAGGGCACGGATATCAAGTACATATTGGGCCGATGTATTCGGACGCTCGCGGGAGTGTGCAGGTTAAGAGCGCTGATCCGTTAGAAAAGCCGGCTCTTCGATTTAACTATCTTTCAACCGACGAAGATCGCCGGGAATGGGTTGAGGCGATTCACGTTGCACGAAAGATCTTGAGTCAACACGCGATGGATGAATATAACGGCGGCGAAACCTCTCCCGGACCTGCGGTTTCAACTGATGAGGAGATTTTGGATTGGGTGCGCAAAGATGGTGAAACTGCGCTCCATCCCTCTTGCACGGCGCGCATGGGAACTGATGCAATGTCAGTCACAGATCCAAGAAATCTTCGCATTCATGGTGTGGACGGTTTGCGCGTCGTCGATGCATCGGTCTTTCCGTACGTAACTAATGGAAACATTTACGCACCAGTGATGATGGTTGCGGAAAAGGCAGCGGATCTCATCCTCGGAAATCCTCCGCTAGCCCCTGAATCGATTCCTTTCTATCGCCATACCAAGGTTTAATATGACTGAAGAGAGTTCTTCGGTACCCAGTTCTATCGCTCGCGTATCTGCAATTCGAAGTGACCGAGGTAAGACTCTCGAGAGCGTAATTGTGGAGGAGCCGCTAGAAATTCGCGTCGCGCAAGGTGAAGAAGAATCACGAATAGCAATAACTATGAGAACTCCCGGTAATGATTTAGAACTCGCTGTCGGCTTTCTACTCAGTGAGGGCCTCATCTCCGGTAAGAATGATGTAATCAAGGCGCGGATTTGTGGGGATCGTTCGCTCACTCCTAGGCAGCGATCAAATGTGGTGATCGTGGAGGTCTCTCCTGATCTCCCGCCACCTGCGCGCGTGCTTGACCGTCGGTTTACTATGTCTTCTGCCTGCGGGGTCTGCGGAAGCACGTCTCTCAGTGATTTACACGAACGTGGAGTTGTGCGGGTCGCCGTGCCACCTCGCACCTTCGAGGAAGAAGTCGCCCTCATCGAATCCCTCAAGCCGCATCAAAAGCTCTTTGCAAAAACTGGTGCACTCCATGGAGTTGCTCTGGTGGATGAGAGGGCTGTGCTGAGATTCGTTCGAGAAGATGTCGGGCGTCATAACGCAGTCGACAAGGCGATTGGTGCTGCGCTCCTAGAAGGAATTGATCCGGCTGGCTGGAGCCTCTTACTCTCTGGCCGTGTGGGTTTTGAGATCGTGGCGAAGGCGGTGGTCGCGGGTATTTCCACGATTGTCGCGGTTTCCGCACCTACATCGCTAGCCATTGAGTTGGCAACCGAGTTCGGAGTGCGGGTTATCGGCTTTGCTCGAGAGGGGCGTGGCACTCAGTATTGCTAGCGTGAACAGGTGAGATAAAAAAATTATGTCGTCACACGTCAGATAAATCACTAAACAGTAACCGGCGCTCTGGGATCGTAATAAGAGTATGGTCAAGATCAGGAGCGTGAAACAATGAATTACGAAACACCTGGTGCGACTCGAGAGGCCATTCTCGCCGCAGCCACCCAAATGATGAATGAAGTAGGTCCGGCTGGCTTGCGCGTGGCTGAAGTTGCGCGTGCGGCCGGCATGACGACTGGTGCAATTTATGCACACTTTGTGGATCGGCAAGATTTGATTTCAGCTGTGCGTGCCGCACAGGTGCGTGCAAGTCATGCTGAGATGAAAGACCACTCGAGCGATCGACTTCAGCGGATGAGTGAATTGCTCACCTCAGCGGAGCCACTTTCTTCTTCCAAGGGTTATCGAGAGTTCTTGATGCGCACCATTATTGGTGAAGATAAGGCTCCGGCTTGGAATTGGGTGAAGAACGCAGTTGCCGCCGAATTTGACGAAACGCTTGCTCATCTCATGAGAGATATTTGGCGCGATCGTGCGGAAGAAATTGGCAAGATGTTAGAGGGCGCAAGAAATTCAGGAAAACTTCGCACTGATAGCGATGTCTTTGCGATGAAGGAGATTGCGCTTGCCTTCTACTACGGAATGGCAGTCATCACGCACACGCGGGATATCGACGAAGCGGCAGCGGAACGTATCGTTGCTAGTTGGCAAGAGATGTGGACTACTTTCGAAAGCAAGAAGTAACTATTTCTTTACTCTTCGATGTGGGCTGCCTTGTCCATGACTAATCGCTTGTCGGCAATGTAATCCATGATCGCAAAGATCAAACCAGAAACGACAAATGTCAGGTGGATAGCAATCCGGTAGCGAATTTGTTGTGGATGGAGGTCATGTGCGGCTTCCACGAAGTCCTTGAGAAGTTCGATGACCGAAATGGCAACGAGTGAACCGATCAGCTTCATCTTGAGACCGGAGTAGTCAACTTTGCCCATCCACGAAGGACGATCTTCGGCGTTCTTAGCGACGGCGATCTTAGAAACAAAGTTCTCGTACCCGGCAAAGATCATCAGCACGATCAGGTTTCCGAGGAGGGTAGTGTCGAGGAGCCCCAGAACCCCTAGTGCGACGTTCTGTGAATCTGCACTCCAAATAATGCTCGCAAGGCCTACGAAATCGTGCACGAAGCGGACCAGTAAGACTCCCAGGCTGAGAAGCAAGCCCAGATACATGGGGGCCATCAGCCATCGGCCTCCAAAGAGGACTCGTTCGAGAAAATTCTCCATGGGTGCGAAACGGTTCTTAGAAGGCGCTGAATTCATGGGAAAAAAGTACCCTATCTTCGCTCATTTGGCGCACTTTGGGGGAGTTTCGTCCTCCCGCGCAGGAGGTAGAATGGGCCAAAACTACATAGCGACGGAAATTAGCTTTCCGTCCCCAAGAACGGGTGACGGAAATTAGCTTTCCGTCCCCAAGAACGGGTGACGGAAATTAGCTTTCCGTCCCCAAGAACGGGTGACGGAAATTAGCTTTCCGTCCCCAATAA
>CAEZXW010000006.1_pt1 | contig 26460 bp, 27 predicted proteins | sample 7265351 | NCBI WGS metagenome assembly CAEZXW01 (sample SAMEA6813917, study PRJEB35770) | uncultured Actinomycetes bacterium | biome: Freshwater; feature: Freshwater reservoir; material: water | place: Czech Republic | collected 2017-04-14 | depth 30m m
AAGCTGGCACTACGGTGACTGGCTTTGCGCGATTCCGCGTCGGACAGGCCTGATGCCATGAGCCCTTCTCGCCCCGCATACCGTCGAGTGCTTCTTAAGCTCTCGGGTGAAGTATTTGGTGGTGAGAAGGGTATTGGCGTCGACCCGGATGTTGTACAAGATATCGCGAAGCAAATTGCAGATGTAGTTCGCAGTGGAACTCAGGTAGCCATCGTCATCGGAGGCGGCAATTACTTCCGCGGCGCTGAGCTTTCACAAAGAGGTATGGATCGCGCCCGCGCCGATTACATGGGCATGCTCGGTACGGTCATGAACTGCCTCGCACTCCAAGACTTCCTCGAAAAGCAAGAGATCGATACGCGCGTGCAGACCGCCATCACCATGGGCCAGGTCGCCGAGCCTTATATTCCTCGCCGCGCCATGCGCCACCTCGATAAAGGTCGAGTAGTTATTTTTGGAGCCGGCGCCGGCATGCCTTACTTCTCCACCGATACTGTCGCGGCACAACGCGCGCTAGAAATTGGGTGCGAAGCTCTCTTGCTCGCAAAGAGTGGCGTCGATGGGGTCTACTCGGCAGATCCACGCAAAGATGCCAGCGCAACCAAGTACGACTCAATTTCTTACAGCGAGGTCATCACCCAGGGATTAGGGGTGGCCGATGCCGCTGCTTTCTCGCTCTGTAAAGAGAATCACCTTCCTATTATCGTGTTCAACCTCATGGAGGATGGCAACATCGCGAAGGCCGTTCGCGGTGAGAAGATTGGCACATTAGTTCACTGAGGTAACCCTCAGGTCACTGTTACTAGGTACGCAACGAAGGAGAAGCCATGATCGACGCAACACTTGCAGAAGCTCTTGCGAAGATGGATAAAGCTGTCGAGGTTGCTAAAGAGGACTTCGGCTCTATCCGCACTGGCCGCGCGCATCCTGCCATGTTCAACAAGATCATGGTGGATTACTACGGAACTTTTACCGCCCTCAATCAACTAGCTACCATTCAAATTCCAGAGGCGCGCATGGCGCTCATTAGTCCCTTCGATAAGAGCGCCATGGCGTCCATCGAAAAGGCGATCCGCGAGAGCGACCTTGGAGTAAATCCCGGTAACGATGGTGGAGTCATACGTGTAGGTTTCCCACAATTGACTGAAGAGCGACGCAAGGAGTACATCAAGGTTGCTCGTCAAAAGGCGGAAGAGGCGCGAGTCACGCTTCGCAACATTCGTCGCCATGCCAAAGAAGGTTTAGATAAGTTGGCAAAAGATGGCGGCTTTGGTGAAGACGAACTCGGTCGTGCCGAGAAGGAGCTCGACAAGGTCACTGCATCGCACGGTGACAAGATCGATGAGCTCTTGAAACACAAAGAGAGCGAACTTCTCGAAGTTTAATCGTGACAGACATTAATGCCCGAGCCGGGCGCAACATTCCTTCAGCCGTCATGGTGGGTCTCTCACTACTAGGGCTGATCATCGCGTCCCTTTCCTGGAACCGTATATTCTTTGCAATCTTGGTTTCCGTTGCCATGATTCCCGCGGTGTGGGAGCTCTCTCGGGCGTTTGCGCTGAAGAGTATTTTGATCGATCCGTATACAGCAGCAATCGCAAGCGTTTCCATCGTCATGTCGAGTTGGTTTTGGGGACTCTCCGGCTTAGCCATTGCAACTGGTGTGGCAATTCCTGTGCTACTTGTGATCCGACTTCGTTCTGGTGTTAACTCGTTTGTGCAGGATGTCACGGCAACTCTCTTCTCGTTGCTTTATCTTCCGGTGCCAGCGGGATTCGCGATACTTCTTGCGGTACCTGAGGATGGGCGCGCACGTGCCATGGTGTTTGTCGCTGCAGTTGCATTAAGCGATACCGGAGGTCTCATTGCCGGAGTGCTCTTCGGTAAGCACCGCATTGCACCGACGATTAGTCCCAAGAAATCTATTGAAGGTGTGGTGGGTTCTCTTATTCTTGCGGTCGGTGGCGCGGGATCGCTCTACATGATTTGGCTTGATCGTCCTTTCTGGGAAGGGGCGGTGCTGGCAACGGTCACGGTCATTGCTGCTACGAGTGGAGATCTCATTGAAAGCGCGCTCAAGCGTGATTTGGGTGTCAAAGACATGGGTGCGCTCCTTCCAGGCCACGGAGGCATCCTGGATCGTCTCGATTCAGTTCTTCTTGCTTCACCATTTGCCTACTTACTCATTACCCATTTTGTGGGGCTCTAATGGCGCTTAAGCCGGGAGAGCTAGTTTTTGCCGCACCTAAGCGCGGGAAGAAGGCGCCCCAACACATCAGTGATGTGGCAGCCAAGGATCGCAAAAAGTTTGCGGAGGATCTGGGCCTTCCCGGTTTTCGAGCCAAACAAGTAGCGCTCCATTACTTCGAGCACCTCAATAATGATCCAGATAGCTGGAGTGATATTCCGGTAGATCTCCGTGGAACTCTTAAAGACCTACTGCTCCCAGAATTACTTACTCCCGTACGCTCGCTTGAGTGTGATCGAGGTCGGACTCGTAAAGATCTCTGGAAGATGCACGACGGCGTTCTCGTGGAGAGCGTCATCATGCGCTACTCCGATCGCGCAACTGTATGTATCTCTTCGCAAGCCGGATGCGGTATGAACTGTCCGTTCTGTGCTACCGGTCAAAGTGGGCTAACTCGTAACCTCACCGCCGGTGAAATTACCGAGCAAGTAGTGATGGCCGCGCGTGCACTCGATAGTGGCGAAATTCCTGGTGGCACGATGCGTCTTTCAAATGTCGTCTTTATGGGCATGGGGGAGCCACTCGCCAATTACAACGCGGTGATCCAATCAATTCGTAATATTACGTCGCCACATCCAGAAGGTTTAGCGATCGGCGCGCGTTCAGTCACTCTTTCCACTGTTGGTCTTGTTCCTGCGATTATGAAGTTGATCGACGAAGATATTCCGGTAACCCTGGCTGTTTCACTCCATGCACCTGATGATGAACTGCGCGACACGCTCGTGCCAATCAATACTCGCTGGAAAGTCAGTGAAGTTCTCGAAGCCGCTGATGCCTACTCGAATAAAACTGGACGACGTTACTCGATTGAATACGCGCTTATTCGCGATATTAATGATCAAGCATGGCGCGCCGATCTTCTCGGTCGGTTGTTGAAGAATCGCAACGCGCACGTGAATCTCATTCCTCTCAACCCCACTCCGGGGTCTAAGTGGACTGCCTCGCGCCAAGAGGACGAGGATACGTTCGTCCGCCTCCTTGAGGCTTATGGCGTGGCGGTGACCGTTCGCGATACCCGTGGCCGCGACATCGATGGTGCGTGTGGGCAGCTCGCAGCGAGCGAAATATCCATCACAGGCGCTCCTGCGGAATAGGTGGCAGAATCCTGTCATGCCAAAGATCGAAGCCTCTAACGTCGTTGATCATCGCGAGAAGCGTCGCGCCGCGTTGCTGGCCGCTGCAGTAGAAATTGCTATGGAAGAGGGCAGCAGTTCGGTCACCATGTCGGCCGTGGCGGCTCGCGCAGGTCTTTCAAGAAGTTCGCTATATGAATACTTTGATTCCAGAGAAGATTTGATCGCTGATTTAGTACTAGACGAATTAGATCTTTGGGCTGCTTCACTCAACGAACAAGTCTCCGTCACTGCCACTGCGTTGGAACACGTTGAAGCATGGATGGTGGGTGCGCTCGAATACGTGGTTGCCGGTAAACATCGCCTTGCCCGCGAACTGAGTTCCGTTGCACTTCCACCACATCGAGTGCCCGAAGTTCGTGCCGCTCACCATCGCCTCACTGGTCCACTCATCAAGGCGCTGAGTGAAGCCGGTACATCAGATCCAGCACGCGTAGCAAATTTCGTGAATGGCATAGTCGAAGCAACTACGCGTCGAGTAGATGCTGGTGGAGCAGATCTAGAAGCCGAAGCAAAAGCCGCTATCGAATTTGCACTCGCCGGAGTGCGCGCGCAAATTCGATAGACGTCACGCTCTATTTGAGCAAGTGCTACCTAGCCACCGAGAGCGGATAGACCTTCGACACCTTGGAATAGGTAGCGTTTCCGGCAGAAGTAACTTGCACGACGCAGTATCCACTCCATCCCGCAGCGATAGTGGTCCCGGTGATGACGCAATTACCACCAGGTAGGGCGACGATGGTAGGTGTTACTCCAGAAAGAGCCTTCACCACGATTGTTTGAACCACACTTGCGTTGATTGCGGTCGGCGCATCTCCGAGCGTGGCGGTTCCAATGGTGCTTGTGAGTACATCGGGAACCATTGCAGCGGGTGTTGCCGCTGCGGCTGGGGTAGTTGGTGCCGTAGGTGTGGCCATCGGTGTCGCTACTTTCGCCGCAAAGGAAATCTTCACACTGGTATCGAGGCTCTTATCTGTAGGACCTAGGTGATCACGTTGCACATAGATCACACACTTGGATATAGAGCAGTCGGTGGTGCCAAAGGCGCCCACCACGGGGAGAACGAACTCGGTGTTCGACTTAGCGACTGTGCCGTCGGTGGGATAGACGCCGCCGGGGAAAGAGGGAGTGACCCAGACGCCATTGCCGTTGCACTGGGCAGCGGTGGGGCGCTTTGTAGTAGCGAGACACTCACGGACATAGACGCCTGACTTCTTAGGAAGGCCCTTCACTGTGAGTCGGATGTTGTCGCCAGCGAAGGCAAGTGCCTTGAGAGGTCCGCCGACGATTTGCACCTTATTGGTGGCCGCAAAGGAGGGGAGAGCAGTTGCTCCGATGAGTGCTACTGCGATTAATCCAGTGGTGATGCCTTTCAACTTCATGTTGCTCCTTGGTGAGTTCCGATTGAATTACTTGGCAAGAAATGTGACTGGAATAAAGATGTCGAAGGAACGATCATCTCCACGGGTATGGTCGGCGCGAACCGCGATGGCACAACTCTTCTTGCGACAGTCGACCTTGCCGATCATTGCACCCACTTTGAGTTTCTCCGTAAAGCCACCTGTTTCGGAGAAAGGCGTTGTTAATCCGATTGCATAAGTAGGTGGATTCGATGACACCCAAATTGACGCTCCGCTAGTTCCACTTTGGTCCGCGCCGCCTCCGCAAGGTGTGGGTGCCGCCTTATGCGCAAGTACATTCTTGTTGACAACGCAAAGAGCAATGTAGATACCAACTGAAGTATCGAACCCTTCGCCGGTAACGGTAATTGTTTGGCCGCCTGGCTTAAGTTTGAGGCTCTTACTCGCGGTAAAAGTCTCGCCATGTTGCCCGGTGACGGCAGATGCAGGGGAGAGTGGAATGGCGACCAGTAGTCCCAAAATTCCAAGAGTGAGGAGAACTCGACGCATAAAGAGAAGTTATCGGGTGATTCAACGTGAAGTTTCGACAGGGTGTCGGTGCGTGTTTTCCGACACCCTGTCGGGGAGTGGGCGTTGGCCAAGTGGGAGGATTGCCCTATGAAGCGGATGGCAGTACTTGTGTGCCTCCTCTTGGTGGGTTGCAGCACGTCAGCGCCGTCAGTTGATCGCTTCGTCACTATTTCAAAAGCGGTACTTCCGGTCGGCCCCAAGATTTCTGCCAATCAAAACGGTCTAGGGGAGGACCTCGAGGGTGCTCAATCGAGCAACTTGGATTCCACTCGTATTGTGTCGTTGGCAAACGGCGCTGCTGAGTCGCTGGTAGCGATGGGTCTGGGTGACCAGCTAGTGGGAAGAGATATTGCGAGCACTCTCCCAGAGATTGCGAATGTGCCAGTGGTCGCGATGGGACACCAGGTGTCGGCCGAGAAAGTGCTGGGGACTTCACCCACGGAAGTAATTGTTGATGCATCCACAGGTCCGAAGAGCGCTCTGCAACAAATCGCTGCTGCAGGGGTATCGGTGGTGGTGATTCCAGAAGCGTGGACAGTCGCCTCTGCGAAGGAACGAGCTTTAGCGCTTGGGCGTGCAGTGGGTGCCGAAGATGTGGCGCGTGGTCTGATCGCTGATATTCCAGCGTTCACAATCTCTCCTACGCCTCGGGTGATTTTCCTCTACCTTCGTGGACCTTCTTCAATTTATCTGCTCGGTGGAAAAGGCTCAGGTGCCGATGAAATCATTTCACTTGCTGGGGGAGTAGACGCTGGCGCCGCAATTTCAAATAAGCCCTTCTCTCCAATTACTGCTGAAACCATTGCGCAAGCTAATCCTGACCTCATCTTGGTGATGGCAAAAGGATTAGCATCCGTCGATGGCGTCAAAGGATTAGTTTCCCTACCCGGAGTTGCGCAGACAAACGCGGGAAAGAACCGACGTGTCGTTGCTGTCGATGATTCGCTACTGCTCTCATTCGGACCACGTCTTCCAGATTTAATCTCTCAGCTCAATGCTGCGATGATTAAGGTACTGAAATGAGGCGCGCCACTATCCTGCTGGCGCTCTCTTTTGCACTCGTGGGCCTCACTCTCGTAGCGCTGCTCTCTGGCAGCGTGCAGCTTGCACTTGGCGAGTTGCTACATGGGATATTTTCCGGCAATGCCACTGCGCAAGAACAAGATGCATTAAAGATCATTGGTCAGATCCGCCTTCCACGAGTGGTGGGCGCCATTGTGATTGGCGCAGCGCTCGGAATTGCGGGCTCGTTAATGCAGGGGCTCTTCATCAACCCTTTGGCGGACCCAGCATTTATTGGTATATCTGCAGGCGGCGTCCTGCTCTCCATTATTTCTACGTCAATGGGTGTTGCCTCATACGGGTCACTCCCGAATATTGCGATAGCAACGCTTGGCGCCTTAGCGGCTGCTCGGCTTATCCCGAAGCGACTGGCGCCACTGCCATTTATTTTGGTGGGCTTCGGTCTTGGATCATTGTGGAGCGCCTCGAGTTCATTGATTTCCGCGATGCAGGGACGCACGAGCGGTCCAGGAACATCTCTCTGGGCGATGGGCTCACTTTCGCTGATGACGTGGCCAGCCCTGCTTCGACTTCTCCCATTCCTCGTTCTAGGCACGATTCTTGCGTGGGTGATCTCTGGCAACGTAGATCGCTTGGCGCTCGGTAATCGAATAGCAACTTTCATGGGTGTGCGGACGGGGCGTGTGAAGTGGCTTGGACTAGTAGCAGGTGCACTCTTGGTGGGAAGTAGCGCCGCGCTCTCTGGAGTGATGACCTTCGTGGGTCTCGTGGTGCCTAACGTACTCAGACCACTGGTGGGTGCGCGCCTTCGCATACTGATGCCGGCATCCGCACTTGGTGGTGCGCTCCTGCTCTTGGCCGCCGATACGCTCTCGCGTTCGATGCTCTCCTCGGGTGAAGTTTCCCTCACACTCCTGTTGGCAATTATCGGCAGCCCAGTCTTAGTGCTCATCTTATTGAGGGAGAAGTCTTCCTCATGATCAAGTGCAGCGCACTTTCAATCACCCGTGGTGGGCGTACGCTCTTTAACGACTTCACGTATGAATTCTCGGCTGGTATTTATGTAATCAAAGGTGCGAATGGGTCGGGGAAGAGCACGTTTTTGCTTTCTCTCTTAGGAGAAGTTCCACTCGGTGCTGGCAGTATCTCAATTGATGGACGCGAACTGAGTGGGCTCTCGGAGCAGGATCGCAGCGCTACATACTCTTGGTATGAAGATCAAGAAATCTCTTTTAACTTCACCGCTACAGATGTACTTGGCTGGGGTGGTTGGAGCGTCGGCATGGCTGATGAATTGCGTGCCGAAGATTTGCTAGATCGACAATGGAGGAAACTCAGCCGCGGCGAGCGCACACGTATTCTCCTCACTAGCGTGCTCGCAAGGGAGTCTGCGCACATTCTCTTAGATGAACCTGCTGCTGGGCTTGATGATGCAATGGTGGCATTTCTTGCTTCAAAGCTCGCATCAAAGGCAAGTGTGGGGGCGACAATCATTATCTCTGAACACGACAATCGATTGATGAACGCACTTCATGCTCACGAACTCACCATTCGCGAGGGTCGACTTACTGAGTAACGCCCTGTACGCGGGGGAGAATTGGGTAGAAACTCTCCCAGGTATCAATTTCGCAACCGTTGACTCGTGAAAACTTACGGCTCACTTTCTTGCCGAGCCATGTACCAGTAATCACTGCGGTTTGATCGCCTCCGTAGATTTCGCTACACATCTGGTCTGCTGGTGGCTTAGCAAAGGGAACCTTCAAGGAAGTTAACTTCTTGCAAGCCACAGCAACTCCAGGAAAGGTTCCACTATTTGGTTTGCAATTGAGAGTCCAGGTGACCTTGGGGGAATCGGACGACTCTTGGTAGACAATCTTTAGTTTGCTCACGGTGGTGGCAGCGGAAGCAGTTTGTGAAGTGCACGTGAGGAGGCTAAAGGCGAATAAAATTGCGAAGGTGACTCGAAGAGGATTCATATATCTAGCCTACTTCTTCTTGTACCCGGCCGGACAGGTGGGGTTTGCGCCCACAACTTTCTTAGTGGTCTTTCCCTTGACGCAAGTGATGATGATCGTCTTCGACTTGTTTGGGTTCGCAGGTGCTGCAGGCGTACTTGCTTTTGGTGCGGGAGTGACTGAAGCAGGAGTGACTGAAGTGGGTACCACTGCTTTCTCTTGGGTAAGTTTGATGCGAATCGTGGGTTGCGAGAAGGTGAAGTTATAGGCGCCGAGCGTGAACCAGCCATCCTTCTCGTTTTGAATCACTGTCGTGACATTTTGATTAGATCCGTCGGCTGACACCACCACTACTTCTGCGCGAATAGGTGCTTTTGTGAAGTTATAAAGACAACGAGCAGTCTCCGATCGCATTGCAAGATCGTAAGTACCTTTAAAGACATCGCCATTAGCGGTCGTGTGTAATCCGGCCACCTTGTAAATGAGTGCACCATCTTTGAGTTCCGGTGGGCCGGGAGAGTAAATCATGGAATTGGTCGTCACAATCCCAAGGAGTTGAGTCGTGCTAGCAAAGCACCCACCGCCGGTACTCACCAAGCCGTTCCCGGTAGCACCAGATGAAATGAGCCACCGCGCTCCTTGGCTAGGGATGGGTTTGAGGAATTGTTCGTACGTCGTAAATCCTCGAAAACCGCCAGCGCTACTTTCGCTTCCCCAGCTGCTATTCGGATCGGCTAAAGACTTTTCGTAATATCCATCTCCTGGTGCGTAGTTCAATTTTTGCCACGCCTCAACAAGCGGGTATTTAGAGACGTCGGCTTTGGGAACAAACCCCAAAGCGGCTGGCACATCTACTGGTCGCCCTTCGATACGGATCGTATTGTTAGAAGAATCGATAGGCGTGACCGAAACATTCACTTCTTTCATTCGGCCAAAGAGCCAACCCGTAAGGTCATTGTTCATGCGAAGCGTGACAGCTGCAGTTGAATTCTCTGCAAAAGCGGAGATCTGTGCGCAAAGCGCTAATTCATGCCAGAGACATTTCTGATTCTGTATGTAGGGCCCAGAGGCGCCACTCTTTTCGGCAATTTGATAGTTGTACTTCCCCATATGGGGCCCCACCTTCTGTGGGACTTCGCGAACCTCCAGCACATTTCCGTATCCCGGAGTCATCACCACCGGTATAACGCTGGCGCTAAAACTGACAAGTCGCAGTTTTCCAGCCTCTTGAATTCCGGGTACTTTGAGCATTTGTTGATATTGAGCACGCACCACGACGCCGTATGTGTCACTCCCGCCCGCATGTGTGACCAATGGTGCTTTCCAAAGGGCAACAGATCCACCGGCAGGCAATCCAGTTGAAGGATCCGCCAAGGTAGGGGCGGTGTTGATCACATGGTCCACACTGGCCTTCACGAACGGTCCGTCCTTCGCACTTACTTCTACGCCTTGAACGCACATGCGACTAGCGGTATCCGCACATGGTGGGAGCATGAGTTCTGCGATGAACGAGTACATGCCTTCACAATGTGGATCTGATACTGAGGCGCAGACACGATTTTCGCTATCTAATAACTTGCCATTATATAAAGGTGGGACGCCGGCAACTGTTGAAGAGATCGTTTGGAAACCACCAGTGAGTGGTTCATCAACCAGGAGTCCGAAGGAGGGAACACTCGGTGGTACCACGTCGTAGGCGCCTGATGGAAGCGCTGATGTAGCGACCAAGGCGCTACTGAGAAGTGCCGTAAGTGCGACCCTGCGAAGCAACTTCATGTAAATATTCTAACTTGAAGAGGTGGCCAAACCTAGACGACTGCGATGTGTTTGGAATTAGGCGGGGGTAACCCCGTTTAATTGAAGGCTTGAATGTTACTTGAAGGCTTGAATGCCGGTGAGGGCGCGGCCGATGGTGAGCAAGTGCACCTCGCTGGTTCCCTCGTAGGTAAGCACTGATTCCAAGTTGTTTGCGTGACGCATGACGGGGTACTCGAGGGTGACACCGTTAGCAGCCAGAATAGTGCGAGAAGTGCGTGCCACTTCGATCGCCATCCGCACGTTATTGAGTTTGCCGAGGCTGACCTGATCAGGATGCAACTTCTCTTCGTCTTTCAACCGACCAAGGTGCATGGCGAGTAAGAAACCCTTTTGAACTTCGAGGGCCATATTTGCAAGTTTTTCTTGGGTGAGTTGGAATGCAGCGATGGGGCGATCGAATTGAATGCGAGAGAGCGCGTAATCGGTGGCTACTTGCAGGCAGTCGCGGGCCGCGCCCACGGTTCCATAAAGGATTCCGAAACGAGCTTCGTTAAGCGATGACATAGGACCTTTGAGCCCAACTACACCAGGGAGTACGGCATCTTCTGGGAGACGAAGGTCGGTGAATATTAATTCACCGGTAACAGATGCGCGGAGCGAAAGTTTCTTGTGAATGACGTTGGCTTGGAAGCCTTTGGTCTTGGTGGGCACCACGAAACCACGAATTCCATCTTCGGTTTGCGCCCACACAACTGCTACGTCTGCGATGGGTCCGTTGGTGATCCACATCTTCGAACCGTTAAGCACCCAATCTTTACCATCACGCTTTGCATGAGTGATCATTCCAGCAGGGTTTGAACCATAGTCTGCTTCAGAAAGACCGAAGCAACCGATGAATTCGCCGCTCGCCATTCCTGGGAGCCATTGTTGCTTCTGTTCTTCTGATCCAAACTTCCAGATAGCAAACATCGCGAGTGAACCTTGCACACTGACCAGTGATCGGAGTCCGGAGTCGCCAGCCTCTAATTCCATGCAGGCAAGGCCGTAGGCGGTTGCCGAGGTGCCGGCGCATCCGTAACCCTCGAGGTGCATACCGAGTAAGCCCAGCTTTCCGAATTCTTTGGCGAGCTCTCGAGCAGGTAGATCGCCCTTCTCGTACCAGTCGGCGACGAATGGGCGCACTTTGTCATCTACCACTTTGCGAACGGTGTCGCGGATGTCGCGCTCTTCGTCGCTGAGGAGATGATCGATTGAAAGGAGGTCTAAGGCGCTCTTCGGATCCATACGTGGAGTCTACTAATGGCCGAGCAGGGGAGCCATCGCACGCGCAATGAGGCTCTCCTTATGGGTGAGACGCTCCTCACGATCAGCCCATGTCATCACTTTGAGACCGGCATTAATCGCCAGCCAGCGAACTGGTTCGGCTTCCCATTGAGGGCTTTGATGGTTGGCCCAGGGGAGACGGGTAAATTCGCTCTCTTTCCCGGAAATAAGGTCGGCGAGGGTGCGCCCGGCGACATATGAACTGGTGACGCCATCGCCCACGTAACCACCTGCGCGCGCATAACCATTTGTCTCATTGAAAGAAACCGTGGGGTGCCAATCGCGGGAGATCCCCAAAGGCCCTCCCCAGGCATGGGTGAAATTGACATCACGCAAGAGTGGAAACCACGAACGCGCCAATTCACGTAAGTGTCCATGAACAACTGGATCTCGATCTTGTTCTGGAGAGATCTTTGAATTGAAGAAGTAAGGAGCGCCTCGCCCGCCGATAGCGATGCGATTATCTGCAGTGCGTTGCGCATAGGTAATGAGATGAGAAGCTTCAGTGAGAGTTTCGTTTCCGCTCCAACCAATCTCGTTCCATATTTCTGGTGAGAGTGGTTCGGTTGCGGTCATGAGCGAGTAGACCGGGACAACGCTGCGGTTGGATCGCGTTGGTGAATTAATAGAGGGCAAGAATCCCTCGGTGGCTTCTACGATATGTGTGGCATGTACTCGGCGAATGATGCCCAGGTGTCGCACCTTCACGATGCCCTTCTTGGCCACTGAAGATGCTCCTGGGCGCAAGGAGAGAACTTCGCTCTCTTCATAGATTTTTACACCAGCACGTTCCACTGCTGATGCAAGGCCACGCACAGCCTTCGCTGGATGAATGCGCGCGCACTCGCGAATAAAGAGTCCACCTACGGCGCCAGAGAAGTTTATTCGGTCCTTCACCTGATCTCGCGAGAGGCGAACTGCGCCTTCGCCAGCATGCTCGGCGGCCAGGAATTCTGCTTCCACACGCTTCATTTGTACTTTGGTGCGCGCCACCGTGATATTTCCACCGTATGAATAACCCGCATCGATACCGTGACGAGCAAGCTCTGCGCCTAATTCAGGCACGCTTCGTCGCCAGACTTCACGCACATTCCGTGCGCGTTCCTCGCCGACTTCAATTACCAAGCGATCGAAGGCCACTGGATAAAGAGCTGATGCCCAGCCACCATTGCGGCCGCTGGCACCAAAGCCTACGAACTCTTTTTCCAGCACCACGATTTTGGCGCCCGGCATCTCTTGGCGGAGAAAGTGTGCGGCCCAGAGCCCAGTGAATCCGCCACCCACGATCGCGATGTCCACATCGAGATCGTCAGTAATGCCTGCTCGATGTTGTAGCGGAGCATCAAGACTTTCGAGCCAGAGGTTCATCAGGTGCGTCCGTGTGTCCACTCCGCGATGTAACCGGGCACCGGAATTCCTGGCTTGAGGTCTGCCGCGTCGCGTGGTGTACCGAAGGTATGTTGAATGGGAATGACGCCAGCCCACAGTGGTGAATCCATATCCTCCGGAAGATCGCCTGGATCTAAATTAGAGATCTTGACACTTGCTTCATCGAGCGAGAGGGCCACTAATGTCGTGGCCTTCAACTCCTTCTTGGTGCTCTTTCGAACTTCAAGTTCTCGACCAGGCATAAATGCTTTAACGATGAGATCGAAGGCTGCCATTTTTTCGTCGCCGTGCAGCTCTACAGCTTCGCCGAGCACCATTACGCACCGGTAGTGCATCGATGATTCAAATGCGGAGCGGGACATTACTAAACCGTCCATGATGGTGATGGTGGCACAGCATGGTTTACCATCCGCTAGCTTCTTAAAGAGACGAGAGGCAGCGGAACCGTGAAGCAAAAGTCGGTCACCGTCACGTGCGAAACCCACGGGCAACGCGTATGGCTGCTTGTCATCGACAATGGCCACATGCGCCACTAAGCCCGTATCAAGAATCTGATTCATGATCTCGCGATCGTTGACCGCCTTCTTGGGAAGGCGGCGAATCTGGGTGCGCTTGCTCAAATGACCTTCATTGCTTCAACGAGTGCCCCACGCAAAATCTGTTCGATCTCATCGAAATGAGATTGATCGCAGATGAGTGGGGGAGCGAGCTGAATAACTGGGTCGCCACGATCATCGGTGCGGCAGTAGAGCCCGCCGTCGTAGAGTGCAGTCGAGAGGAAGCCGCGAAGTAAGCGCTCGCTCTCCTCGGCGGTGAAGGTTTCACGCGTCTTCTTGTCGCGCACCAACTCGATTCCGTAGAAGTATCCTGCGCCGCGAACTTCGCCGACGATGTCGAGGTCGTATAGCTTCTCGAGAGTCTTCTTGAAAGCGTTTTCATTGTTCAGTACGTGCTCGTTGATGTTTTCTCTCTCCATGAGATCGATGTTGGCAAGGGCAACTGCCGCACCCATGGGGTGTCCACCCCAGGTGAAACCGTGGAGGAAAGAGTTTGTTCCCTGACTAAAAGGTTCATATAGACGTTCGTTGACAATCATGGCGCCCATAGGTGCATAGCCTGAAGTCATTCCTTTGGCGCAGGTGATGATGTCGGGCACGATGTCGTAGCGGTTGCTGGCAAACCAATCACCGATACGACCAAAGCCGGTGATGACTTCGTCGCAGACCATGATGACGTCGTACTTGTCGCAAATCTCGCGAACGCGTTTGAGGTACCCGGGGGGAGGCGGGAAGCAACCACCGGAGTTTTGTACCGGTTCTACGAAAACTGCTGCCACCGTATCGGGGCCTTCCATGAGAATGGCTTCTTCGATACGTGAAGATGCCCATTCGCTAAACGCGTGAATATCGTTTTGTAGGTATTCAGGTGCACGGTAGAAGTTTGTGTTGGGAACCTTGTGGGCGCCGGGTACAAGTGGCTCAAACCATTGCTTGGCAGCGGGGATGCCGGTGATGGAGAGCGCTCCTTGTGTGGTGCCGTGATAGGCAATAGAACGCGAGATGACTTTGTGCTTGAGCGGTTTGCCGGTCATCTTGAAATATTGCTTTACAAGTTTGAAGGCGCTTTCTACTGCTTCGCCGCCAGCAGTCGTGAAGAAGACGCGGTCCAAACCTTGAGGTGTCAGACTTGCCAGTTTCTCGGCTAGTTCGATCGCTGGAGGATTGCCGTAACCCCAAATAGGGAAGTGTGCCAGCTTCATCATTTGCTTGTATGCAGCGGCAGCTATTTCCTCGCGGCCATGGCCCATCTGCACGGTGAAGAGTCCAGAGAGACCATCGAGGTAGCGTCGGCCACGATCATCAAAGATGTACGCGCCTTCGCCGCGCACGATGATCGGAACTGAAGCGCCCTCGTGGTAACTCCCCATGCGAGAGAAATACATCCACATATGTTCGGTCGCGCGTTTAGAAAGATTGTCGTCGAAATGTTCGACCACATCCTGTGGTGAGATACTCATCTTGTCCCCCAGTTGTATAACTGCTTTTGTAGTTTCAAATAAACGAAGCTCTCGGTTGAGCGCACCGTCTTAATGGTTCTGAATCGCTGAAGTAGCTCGAGTAGATGATCGTCATCTTCACAAATCACTTCAGCGAGCAAATCAAATGACCCGGCGGTGACAACTACATAGTCAACTTCCGGGAAAGTTGCGAGCTGGTCAGCAACTTCTTGCAGGTCGCCTTCTACTTTGATGCCGATCATGGCCATGCGGTTGAAGCCAACGACGAGTGGATCCGTCACTGCGACGATCTGCATCACACCTGAATCGATGAGGCGCTGCACCCTTTGACGTACTGCTGCTTCAGATAGCCCTACGGCAAGTCCAATCGCGGCGTAGGACTTACGGCCATCGCTTTGGAGCTGCTCGATGATCGACTTGGAGATGTCATCGAGGGCCACCCTGGTCGGACGCGCCTTGGTGAAGGCAAGACCACGCGGAACGCTGGAGGCTGACATGCCCCGAGAATGCCCGACTTTAGGTCAAATAGCAAAAGAATCCGTAGCGAAAACGCTAATTATCTACGGATTCCTCACTTTTGAGCCTGGGGTGGTGTCCAAAAGGTCCATTTCCGCGTACTCTCACGCTTACGCACTCAGAAGGAGATCCATGAAGAAGCTTCAGAATTTCGTCAACGGCGCCGCTTTAGACAGTAAGTCTGGCAAAGTCAGCGAGCTCATCAGTCCAGTCACGGGGAAGCCGTATGCCACTGCGCCGATATCGAATGCAGCAGATGTAGACCACGCCATCAACGCAGCCTCGATCGCTTTTGAATCCTGGCGCGATTCCACCCCTGCCGAGCGCCAGAAGGCTCTTCTGAAGATTGCTGATGCGTTTGAATCACGGGCAGAGGAAATGATTGCAATAGAAAGTGAGAACACCGGCAAGCCGCTGGCGATCACCATGTCAGAAGAGATGCCCGCGATGCTTGATCAAATCCGCTTCTTTGCTGGCGCCGCTCGCGTTCTCGAAGGACGTAGCGCTGGTGAGTACATGCGCGGTCACACTTCAATTATCCGTCGGGAACCCATTGGTGTCTGTGCGCAAGTAACGCCATGGAATTACCCAATGATGATGGCCGTATGGAAGTGGGCGCCAGCAATTGCGGCAGGCAACACTGTTGTATTGAAGCCAAGTGATACCACTCCGGCATCTACTGTCTGGATGGCAAACGTGATGGCTGAGTTCTTGCCTCCCGGTGTCTTTAACGTAGTTTGTGGTGACCGTGACAGCGGGCGCTCGCTAGTCGAGCATAAGATTCCACAGATGGTTTCTATCACCGGCTCCATCCGCGCAGGTATGGAAGTTGCTGGTTCGGCAGCGAAAGATGTGAAGCGCGTCCATCTCGAGTTGGGTGGAAAAGCACCAGTTGTGATTTTCAACGACGCCAACCTCGAAGCTGCTGCTGAAGGAGTGGCCATCGGTGGTTACTTCAATGCTGGTCAAGATTGCACCGCTGCCACACGTGTAATGGTCGAAGCGGGTGCATACAAAGACTTCGTGGCACTTCTTGCAGAGAAGGTTAAGGAGATTGCCACCACTGGTGCTCCAGATGAAGACATTCTTTACGGCCCGCTCAATAACGAGAATCAATTAGCGCGCGTGAAGGGATTCTTGGAGCGTGTACCTTCCCATGCCAACGTCGTTACCGGTGGGCATCAACTGGACCGTGCTGGCTATTTCCACGAAGCCACGATCGTTGCTGATTTGCAACAGAAGGACGAAATGATTCAAGACGAAATCTTTGGACCTGTCGTTACCGTCCAAAAGTTTAAAGATGAGGCAGAGGCACTCAACTTCTCTAACGATGTGAAGTACGGCTTAGCTTCAAGTGTATGGACTAAAGACAATGGCACTGCAATGCGCATGTCACGAGGCCTCGACTTTGGTGTTGTTTGGGTGAACACCCACATTCCGATCGTGGCAGAAATGCCGCACGGTGGTTTCAAGCATTCTGGATACGGCAAAGATCTCTCGATGTACGGTTTCGAGGATTACACCCGCATCAAGCACGTGATGATCAACATCGGCGAGTGACACCTTCCTATCACCACTCCAGAAGAGGTTGATGTATGTTCGTAGAGTGTGGCTTGGTTAAAGAACTCGATCTCGCATCTGGAGCGTTAACGGAAAATGTGAACTTTCAGAAACACTTCGGAAGGTATGGGATTTTTGGCTCTGAATGATTAGGCTCCGTACTATCACGCTGGATCGACTGAGGAGTAGACATGTCAGAAGAGAAGAACCTGCCACCTGTTGAGTCGCTGACACCCGAGATGCGTAAAGTCATCTCAAGTCAGGTCACTAGACGTGGCGTTATCGCAGGCGCTGGAGCCGTCGGACTGGCTGCATTCTTGGCTGCTTGCGGTACCAAGGGCACTGCTGACACCAAGGGTTCTGCTGCACCTGCTTCAGCTGATCAGTCTGACTCGGATAAGTCGCTGAACGTCTCCAACTGGCCGCTCTATGTCGATGTCGATGAAAACGATGAATCGATTCGTCCTTCTGTGATCGCATTTACTGCCGCCACTGGAATCAAGGTTGCCTACACAGAAGATGTCAGTGATAACAATGTTTTCTTTGGCAAGGTTCGTAATCAACTCGCCGCTGGTCAAGATACGGGTCGCGACATCATGGTGCTTACCGACTGGATGGCCGCCAAGATGATTCGCTTGGGCTGGGTTCAGAAATTCGATAAGGCAAATGTTCCCAATGTTGAAGCGCATCTCCGTGCAGCTCTGAAAACACCGTCGTGGGATCCCACTCGCGATTACTCTGCGCCATGGCAATCAGGTTTCGGTGGTATCGCCTACAACGGCGATGTGACTAAGCCAGTAATGACTATTGATGAACTTTTCACGCGTCCTGATCTCAAGGGTAAGGTCACATGCCTCTCTGAAATGCGCGACACCATGGGTCTTGTATTGCTTTCAATGGGTAAGGATCCTGCGGTCTTTAACCAAGCTGATTTTGATGCCGCCATTGAAAAGATTCAGAAGGCCGTAGATTCCGGCCAGATTCGAAAGTTCACGGGTAATGAGTACGCACCTGACCTAGCAAAGGGCAATATTGCTGCATGCGTGGCATGGTCTGGTGATGTCATCCAACTTCAAGCGAAGAACGACAAGATCAAATATGTCATTCCAGATGCTGGTGCGATGCTCTGGTCGGACAATATGGAGATTCCAAACAACGCCAAGCATAAGAAAAACGCTGAGGCTTGGATCAATTATTACTACGATCCCAAGGTGGCCGCGCAAGTTGCTGCATATGTGAATTACATCTGCCCAGTTGATGGAGCGCAAGAAGAGGCAGCCAAGATCGATCCTGCTCTTGCGAACAACCCGTTGATCTTCCCAGATGCAGCCACACTCGCTAAGGCGCATATCTTTGCTGGCCTCGACGAAGCTACCGAGAAGAAGTGTCAAGATGCGTTCGCAAAGGTAATGGGCGGTTGATGGATCAGATCGCCGGCGATCTTCGCCTCGTCTCGTTACGTAAAGAGTTCGGTGATTTCGTTGCAGTCGATGACATCGACATTCTGATCCCTAAAGGCTCGTTCTTTGCTCTCCTCGGGCCATCGGGGTGTGGCAAGACCACCACCCTTCGCATGGTGGCTGGTCTGGAACTTCCCACTGCTGGGCAGATTCTGATCGGCGATCACGATATTGCTTCACTGAAGCCATATAACCGTCCAGTAAATACCGTCTTTCAGTCGTATGCACTCTTCCCACATCTTGATATCTATGAAAACGTGGCTTTCGGTTTGCGCCGCCGTGGAGTCAAGGATGTGGCCACGCAGGTTGAGGCGATGCTCTCACTCGTAGAACTTGATGCCTTTGCTCGGCGTAAGCCATCGCAACTCTCTGGCGGTCAACAACAACGAGTGGCGCTCGCACGCGCACTGATAAACCGTCCCGAGGTGCTTCTCCTTGACGAGCCACTCGGCGCACTCGATCTTAAGCTTCGTCGCCAGATGCAACTGGAACTTAAGCGCATTCAGACTGAAGTGGGTATCACCTTCGTTCATGTAACCCACGATCAGGAAGAAGCCATGACCATGGCCGACACTATTGCGGTGATGAATCAAGGCAAGGTTGAACAACTCGGTAGCCCAATGGATCTTTACGAAAACCCTAAGACCACCTTTGTGGCCAACTTCCTTGGACAATCAAATTTGCTGACGGGTGAAGTGATGGATCGTGGAGACTTTGTAGGCGTAAAGGTCTGGGGTAATCACATCAAAATTCCGGCAAGCCGAGTAGCAACTACAAATGCCAAAGTATGGGTTGGCGTCCGACCTGAGAAGATCTACATTTCGGCGGAGTCAAATCATGCGCACGATCATTTAGGTAATCAACTAATAGGCACGGTTTTAGAACGTTCATACATTGGCGTATCAACTCAGTTCATTGTTGAGATTCCAGGATTTCTACACGATGAAAAGATCATGGTTTTCGAACAGAACGTCGATGCATCCGAGGTAATGGCCGGGGATCAGGTTCGCATTTCTTGGGATCCAGCACATACCTTTGCACTTGACGCTAAGCAAGATGCTTATGCTGGCGATGTCCTCGCCGAAGCGGAGTAAATCCGGTGACCAGTAAGAAGTGGGTCCCGTACCTACTCCTGGCTCCGGGTGCGCTCTGGTTAGCAATCTTCTTTTTAACCCCGATGTTTAATCTGGGCGCCACCAGCTTGTACGATCCCAGCGGTTCACTCGAGTCCGGCTACGTCATGAACGGCCACGTAGGAAACTACGCCGATGCATTGAGTGAGTATTGGCCGCAATTTCTTCGATCATTCACTTTTGCTGCGATTGCCACGGTGTTAGCGCTCGTAATTGCATACCCACTGGCTTACGCGATCGCCCTTAAAGCGGGGAAGTGGAAGAACATTCTCTTAGTACTAGTTATTGCTCCGTTCTTCACATCGTTCCTATTGCGCACTCTTGCATGGACGGCGATTCTCGGAGATAACTCAAGCTTTGTGCACTTCTTGCAGAATATTCATATCTTGCCTGAAGGCGGCAGAATTTTGGCTACGCCATTTGCTGTTGTGATGGGCCTTACCTATAACTTCTTGCCGTTCATGACGCTTCCGCTCTTCACCAGTTTGGAAAAAGTGGATTCTCGTCTCATCGAAGCTGCGGGGGATCTTTACTCGAAGCCCTTTACTGGTTTTCGTCGTGTAGTGCTGCCTCTTTCTATGCCTGGCGTGGTGGCGGGAACGTTACTCACCTTCATCCCGGCATCGGGTGATTACATCAACGCTCAACTTCTTGGTGGCATCAAGAACACCACCATGATCGGTAACGTGATCGATCGTGCATTCTTGGAACGTGGCGCTTACCCCACTGCGGCGGCGCTCTCTTTCGTTCTCATGGCAGCAATCGTCATCCTGGTTGCGAGTTACGTGAAGCGCGCCGGCACAGACGAGTTGGTGTAGCGATGACTTGGATTCGCAAGAACATCATCATGATTGTTGGCCTCTTGGTGCTCTTCTATATGTTCATCCCAGTCTTCGTGGTCATTGCGCTCTCTTTTAACGAACCTAAGTCGCGCCTTACTTACACTTTCGACAAGTTCACATTCGATAACTGGTTACATCCATGTTCAGGCGCTGAAGCGATGTGTCCTTCAGTAATGGTGAGCCTCAAGATCGGCTTGCTCTCTACTCTCGGAGCTACCATCCTCGGAACACTGATGGCCTATGCACTGATGCGCTATCGCTTCCGTGGAAAAGGGGTAGCAAACGTCCTGCTCTTTTTGCCGATGGCATCTCCAGAGGTAGTTATGGGTTCGTCACTCCTGACGCTCTTCGTTTCAGCAAGTTTCCCTCTGGGATTCTGGACGATCTTGATCGCGCACATTATGTTCTGTCTCTCCTTCGTGGTGGTCACCGTCAAGGCTCGGCTTGCAGGTATGGATCCACGTCTTGAACAAGCTGCCATGGATCTTTATGCGAACGAATGGCAGACATTCAGACGCATCACGTTGCCGCTGCTGGCCCCCGGTATCGCGAGTGCTGCATTGCTCTCGTTCTCGCTCTCTTTTGATGACTTCATCGTGACCAACTTCAACTCTGGCTCCACGGTGACTTTCCCCATGTTTGTCTGGGGTTCGGCTCAGCGCGGCATCCCACCCCAAGTGAACGTGATTGGTGCGGCGGTATTCCTTATTGCGCTGGCTATCGTGGTGTTGGGCCAGATCATTGGCGCCCGCAAGCGGAAGGCGCTAGCTGCCTAAACTGGGTTAGAATGGCTCCACAGTCTCAGTCAGGAGTTCTCATGTCCGGTGGTCCTTCATTACCCCAAGAGCGCAAACTCGTTACCGCCATTCCAGGGCCAAAGTCGGCAGAGCTTCTCAAGCGGCGTAGCGCTGCGGTCAGCGCTGGACTCGGTGTCGGCATGCCGGTCTTTGTGACCGCGGCCGGCGGCGGCGTCATTCAAGATGTAGACGGCAACTCCATCATCGATATGGGTGCTGGTATTGCGGTAGTGAACGTGGGTAACTCGGCAGATAAAGTTGTAGAGAATGTTCAGGCACAAGTTGCCGCATTTACACACACCTGTTTCATGGTTGCTCCCTACATGGGTTACGTCGAAGTCTGTGAGCACCTCAATCGCCTTACCCCAGGTGATCACGAGAAGAAGAGCGCACTCTTTAACTCCGGCGCAGAGGCACTTGAGAATGCAGTGAAGATTGCGCGTGTTTATACGAAGCGTCAAGCTGTCATTGTCTTCGAGCATGGCTACCACGGTCGCACCAACCTCACCATGGCGATGACCGCAAAGAACATGCCCTACAAGCAAGGTTTCGGACCTTTCGCCTCTGAGATATATCGCATGCCGATGGCCTATCCATACCGTTGGATGACGGGTGAAGAGAATTGTGCTGCCGAAGCGCTCGAAGAGTTCATTCATAAAGTCGAAAAGGAACTTGGTCCAGAGAACGTGGCCGCCATCGTGATTGAACCCATTCAAGGCGAAGGTGGCTTCATCGTTCCGCCGAAGGGTTTCCTCCCCGGCTTAGCAGCGTTTGCAAAGAAGCACGGAATTGTTTTTGTTGCTGATGAAGTACAAACGGGCTTTGCTCGTACAGGTCAAATGTTCGCGTGTGAAGATGAAGGTGTTGTGCCCGACCTCATCACCACAGCGAAGGGCATTGCAGGTGGTCTGCCACTCTCTGCCGTTACTGGTCGCGCAGAAATCATGGATAGCGTGCACGTCGGCGGTCTCGGTGGGACATACGGCGGATCTCCGATCGCCTGCGCCGCTGCATTGGGCGCCATTGAAACTATTGAAGAGCACGATTTGGTCAGCCAGGCACGTGTGCTCGGCGAGATCATGACTTCCTCCCTACTTGAGATGCAGGCAAAGCATCCAGTGATTGGTGATGTTCGTGGTCGCGGCGCCATGGTAGCTATCGAATTGGTGAAGCCAGGAACCAAGGATCCAAATCCAGATGCAGTTGCGCAGATTGTGAAGTACTGCACCGCGGAAGGTGTTCTCGTGCTCTCTGCGGGTACGTACGGAAACGTACTTCGCTTCCTTCCACCACTCGTGATGCCGGAGCACTTGCTTCGAGAAGCGCTGGAAATAATCGAGAAGGCAATCGCCTCGCTCGTCTAGTGAGTTAATTGGTTCTTTGGGGCGTGATTCTCGAAGACTTCGGAAATTTCGACTTCTTCACCAAAGCAGTCTGCAATTGCAATGCGCACGTTCTCGCGTAATTGCTCTTTATCTTCGTGCGCGGCGATGAGTCCAAACCCGCCCGAATTTGTAGCCCACCACACCCCATCTTCAAGGGAATATGTGATCGTTGCTCTCTCTATCTTTGATTCATTCATACGTTCCTCCTTAACAATTGAATCGCCTCTCTCTCGGATAGGCCGATGTCGGTTACTAGAAGACTCCTCACAAATCTAGGAGGTACTGTAATGCGATCGTGAAACGAAAACACCACGTCTTTTCTTCCTGTCGCTCTGAGTAGTCGATGAGATCCGCGCCTTCGTTGGTGTACCTCTACATAATTGAGTGGATCCCGTTGAAGGATTCTTAGAAGTTGCCGCGATTTCATACTGGGAAATTGCTCCATGGGCGAAGCGTGGTCAAGAGATAGGGGCAAGGAATGTCCGTATACACAGGGGAGGAAGTACGGGCGTCTGAAGTGCAGAGATATTTTGCAACGGGTAACTCACAGTTACTTTCATTTGAGTGGTAATTTGTTCAGGTGCGTACTCTGCGGGTTCTCATAGCGGCAGCACTCGCACTTTCGCTCTCAACCCCGGTCTCTGCCGCAACTGTTAAGGCTGGAGCGACCTGCGCCAAAATTGGTCAGAAAACTACTGTGAAGGGTCAACAACTCATCTGCGCACAGGTGGGAAAGAAGAAGCTCTGGCAAATGGTCAAGAAGGCGCCAATACCTAAGCTGACACCCGCGCCACTACCTAAGCCGACACCCACACCAACAACCACACCAACACCTGCACCCACGCCTCTTCCTACGCCGACACCTCTTCCCTCGCTCTGTGCGACAGCAACATCCGCGGGATGCGCTATTCCTCCGAAGCCTTCGGAAAGTTCAACGGTGGTGCCCACTCCCGCGCCGACCCTTACGCCCACTCCAATATCTCTACCAGCTCCAGCTCCGGCACCTGCACCAGCCCCAGCCCCTGGACCCGCGCCTGCACCAGCCCCAGCCCCTGCACCCGCGCCTGCACCGGCACTGGCCACCACTTATCCGGCGATTGCTAGCGTGACGGGAGATCCTCTCTCCACCTGCCAACTCACGGATCATCGAGTCGCGAGTTCTCAGCCATTTACTGGAGCAGTGGCCTATCCCGCCTCTAATTTCTCCACCGAACCAAATCTCCAGTTAATCGGCACCACTAAGGTCGCCTTTATCCCCATTGATTTTTCGGATGTACCGGGAAGTGGAAAACCACTGGATGTGGGCCAATCACAGATCGACAATGTGAACGCATGGCTGAAGTACTACACGAACGACAAATTGAAATTCCAATGGCAAGTACGAAACGAATGGATACGTGCTCCTAAACCATCAACGCAATACAACTGGGCGCACCCGCCATCAGGTGGGTATGCCGGGCAGAGTACTCCGCAGGCGCAAACTGATACGGAGATGGGAACTCAACTCATCAATGCAGCGAAGGCGTATTACGACTTCACCGGGGTGGGCGCCGTCTTCTTCTTGTTGCCTTCGGCTACGCGCGCCATAGAAACTGAATTCACCTTACGTGGACGCGTATGGCAAACGAATCAAGGGGCTCAGCAATTTAGTTTCTTTGCGCCAGGGGCGTACATCTATGCAAATAACCTTCCAATCTGGTCGTGGTGGATACATGAAGTGCTGCATTCGTATGGTCTTGAGGGTCATGCCCCCTTTGGGTATGTCGACTTGAACATCATGGGAAATCAATCAGGAAAATCTTCAACACTATCGACGTGGGATGCACTGATCTCCGGATGGCTCAACCCAGGGGATGTGTACTGCGTATCAAAAGAACGCATTACCCCAACGAAAGTCACCTTGGTTCCGGCTGAGCGCGAACAGGTGGGACCGCGAGCAGCGATGATCACTCTGAATGATCATCAAGCGCTCGTTATTGAATCGCATCGCAAAGACAAGTGGGGCACCGGTTGGTATGACGGTTTTGGTGGAGTGACTGCTTACCTCGTCGACACCAGTATCGAAAATGACAGAACCGGCGAAGGTAGGGGAGATGACGTACGCAGGTTTGCGGTTTATCTCCGTGCTGATGGCAGAACTGCAGACTCTTGGTATCCCACCCTTGTGACTGGAGGCAATGTCCCGGTGGAGCAATTGCTTCTGAAGACAGCTGGAAAGTCATTTACTTACGCGGGAATTAGAGTGACATTGGTGAGTACCGGCGCCAACGACGAAATCCAAATTTCACTCGAGGCTCCAGCGGCAGTCACTATTACTTCACTTGCGAGCCTGGATGCCGCCCTCACTGCGAGCACATCTGCGGTGGCACTTGCAGCATGGACCAAGAGCAAAGCCAAGGTGGGGACATCTACTGCAACGGTCGGTACAGTGACCACGCTGATTGGCCCTAATTCCACATTAGACAATCCGACTCCGCGCGTGGGAATTGATTTAGCATCGCGCCTGTACGCCGGGTTCAATCAAGTCGCACATCTCTATCTCATCTATTACGGCTATCAAGACATTGATTGGGCGCAGGCGCAGTACGCAGCGCTGCAAACTGGTTTGGCGACAGGGGATAGCGCAGCAAGAAATAATTGCCAAACGGAAAGTACTTGCTGGGGTGCCAGCAGTTGGGTGAACGCTGCCGGCGATGGAATTATTCTGAGCACAGTAAGCCCATGGGGAAAGAGTGATCCGAACCATTCGAGTGGCACCTTAGAAGCGCACGAGTACAGCCACACTATTCAACAAATTCAGATGCGAGGAACTGCCTACAACTATTGGAACCTGCCGAGATGGTTATTGGAGGGTGGGGCTGAGTTCTCGCAAGCCGCTGCAGTTTATTACGCCTCCTACGACGCTTATCTTGCGGAGCGTCAGCGTGATACCGGCGAGCTCATCCACAACGCTACATACAGCGAAGCATGGTTTAACGCCTACCTAGGACCATCAACATCCCCGTCATGGGCGCCGTGGGAAACGTATCCGCAATGGCGAATTTACGACGTAGGTTTCTTAGTCAGCGAAATCTTTTCAGCCATCAAGGGTCCAGATGTCATTATGCAGATGTATAAAGACGTTGCTGGTGGAAAGAATTTTGAAACAGTATTCGCAGAAACGTTTGGGATGAGTTGGGCTGATGCGGTACCGATACTTTCAAGGGCGTTAGCTAAGGAAGTCGCTTAGCGGTTACGAACTCCGCGGGCGAGGTCCTCGGCAACGGCGCGCACCCCTGGTAGTGGATCTTCAGGATTTGCAAGTACCGCTTTCACAAAGGCGGAGCCAACGATGACACCATCAGCGTATTTGGCAACTTCGGCTGCTTGTTCGCCATTAGAAACTCCGAGCCCTACACAGACTGGAGTATCAGTAATTTTGCGGAGACGCTCAACAAGAGTACTGGCCGCCGAAGATACTGTTGTCCGCGCGCCAGTGACGCCCATTGTGCTGGCGGCATAGATAAATCCGCTGCACCTTTCGGCTACTAGTTTCAAACGTTCGTCGGCAGTACTAGGTGCAACTACGAAGATGGGGTGCATACCAAGTCGATCGGTTAAGCCAAGCCACTCGTCTGCCTCTTCAATCGTGAGGTCAGGGGTGATGACGCCTTCCATGCCAGCAGCATGAAAATCTTCTGCGTATCGCTCCACGCCGTAACGATCGATCGGATTCCAGTAGGTCATCATCAAAGTAGGTGCGCCTGTAGTTGCTACTTCACGCACCACTTCGAGTGTCTTCTTCATAGTGATACCTGCGGCACGGGCAGTTTCGGCAGCTTCTTGAATGATGGGCCCATCCATAACTGGATCGCTATATGGAAAACCGATTTCGACGGCGTCCACTCCGCCTTCGATCATCGCCTTAATGACTTTGATCGACATCTCTTGGTTGGGAAATCCAGCGGGGAGGTAGCCGATGAGTGCTGCGCGATTCTCCGCGCGCGTGCG
>CAEZXW010000007.1_pt1 | contig 25134 bp, 22 predicted proteins | sample 7265351 | NCBI WGS metagenome assembly CAEZXW01 (sample SAMEA6813917, study PRJEB35770) | uncultured Actinomycetes bacterium | biome: Freshwater; feature: Freshwater reservoir; material: water | place: Czech Republic | collected 2017-04-14 | depth 30m m
CGCCTCGAACGCCTTTACCACCACGGCGTTGAGCGCGATAAAGATCTGCTTTTGTGCGTTTGGCATACCCGCCGCGAGTAATGGTGACCACAACATCGTGCTCCGGAATGAGATCCTCCGCAGAGAAGTCACCTTCAGCAGCCACAATCGCGGTTCGACGCTCATCGCCATACTTTTCTGTAAGTTCGTGAAGCTCTTCACCAACAATTTCACGTTGGCGAGATTCGCTCGCCAAGATGGCAAGAAGTTCCTTAATTTCAGCCATAATTCCGTCGTACTCATCGATGATCTTTTGACGTTCAAGGGCTGCGAGACGACGAAGTTGCATTTCCAAAATAGCATTTGCTTGAATTTCGTCGACCTCAAGGAGTTGCATTAAGCCTTGGCGAGCATCATCCACTGTCGCACTTCGACGGATTAAGGCGATCACTTCATCTAATGCATCAAGAGCTTTGAGATAACCACTCAAGATGTGTGCACGCTTCTCTTTTTCAGCTAACCGGAACTTAGTACGGCGAACAATTACCTCAATTTGATGTACAAGGTAGTAGCGCACGAATTCATCGATGCGAAGCGTGCGTGGAACTCCATCGACAAGCGCCAGCATATTGGCACCAAAATTATCTTGAAGTTGAGTGTGCTTGTAGAGGTTGTTGAGTACTACTTTGGCGATAGCGTCTTTCTTGAGAACGATAACAAGGCGTTGTCCAAGGCGTTCATTGCCTTCGTCACGCACATCTGAGATGCCAGCAACCTTGCCTTCTTTAACTAGTTCGGCAATCTTCAAAGCTAAATTATCTGGGTTCACTTGATAAGGAAGTTCAGTGATAACCAGACAGCTACGCCCGTTAATTTCCTCTACTTCAACAACTGCACGCATAGTGATTGATCCACGACCGGTGCGGTATGCCTCATCGATACCGGTACGACCGATGATGATTCCTCGAGTAGGAAAGTCTGGACCTTTAATACGTTCAAGAAGTGCGTCTAATAATTCTGGTTGGGTGGCATCTGGGTGTTCCAGAGACCATTGGATCCCAGAAGCTACTTCACGAAGATTATGGGGAGGAATATTGGTGGCCATGCCCACTGCAATTCCCGCACTGCCATTAACAAGCAGATTGGGAAAGCGGCTAGGAAGCACGTTGGGTTCTTGTGAGCGGCCGTCGTAGTTTGGTGAGAAGTCAACAGTGTCCTCATCGATGTCGCGCATCATCTCCATGGCTAATGGTGCGAGCCGCGCTTCTGTGTAACGCATGGCTGCCGCTGGATCATTTCCCGGCGAACCAAAGTTTCCATTGCCATCGACGAGTGGATAACGAAGTGACCACGGTTGAGCGAGGCGAACCAAGGTGTCGTAAATGGCGCTATCGCCGTGTGGGTGATAATTACCCATCACGTCGCCGACGACGCGAGAAGATTTGTAGTAACCCCGATCGGGGCGATATCCACCGTCATACATTGCGTAGAGCACGCGGCGGTGCACTGGTTTTAAGCCATCACGAACATCTGGAAGTGCACGCCCCACAATCACGCTCATTGCGTAATCGAGGTATGAGCGCGCCATCTCTACGTTGATATCAACGAGATCGATGCGATCACTGACAGCCCCTGTTACAGGATCGATCGTGGACTCAGAAGAGTCTGGCGATTCGATGTCACTCATGCGTTACTCCAATTTCTAGTGAATTAAATATCGAGGAAGCGTACGTCTTTGGCATTACGTTGAATGAAAGCGCGGCGTTGTTCCACGTCTTCACCCATCAAGACTGAGAAGAGATCGTCAGCGGCGGCGGCATCGTCAAGTGTGACTCGGATTAACACACGTCGCTCAGGATCCATGGTGGTATCCCAAAGTTCCTTTGCTGGCATTTCACCAAGACCTTTAAAGCGTTGAATACCGTCTTCTTTCGGAAGGCGCTTTGCATTCTCTAGTCCGATCTTGATAAATCCGTCGCGTTCACGATCACTGAAGGCGTACTGCACCCGTTCTTTTCCACCCCATTTGATTTTGTAAAGTGGTGGTTGAGCTAAGTACACGTAGCCTTGTTCGATAAGTGGACGCATAAAGCGAAAGAGCAATGTGAGAAGCAAAGTGCGGATATGTTGACCATCGACATCCGCATCGGCCATCAAGATTATTTTGTGGTAACGAAGTTTTGCTACATCGAATTCGTCATGGATACCTGTACCTAAAGCAGTGATGAGTGCTTGTACTTCATTGTTTTGAAGTACTCGATCAATACGGGCCTTCTCGACGTTGAGTATTTTTCCGCGGATAGGGAGAATGGCTTGGAATTTAGAATCGCGCCCACCTTTTGCAGAACCACCGGCGGAGTCTCCTTCGACGATATAGAGCTCGCACTTCTCTGGCTCAGTCCATTGGCAATCCGCCAATTTTCCGGGCATCCCGCGGCCTTCGAGTAGGCCCTTGCGGTTACGTGCTAGATCGCGTGCTTTGCGAGCTGCAGATCGAGCAGCTGCTGCATCAATGGATTTGCGAACAATGTCTTTACCTTCTCCTGGGTTCTTCTCGAACCACTCACCGAGGCGATCGTAAACTACTTTTTGTGTGAAAGTTTTTGCTTCGGTATTTCCAAGTTTTGTTTTTGTTTGTCCCTCAAATTGTGGCTCACCTAATTTGATAGAGACGATTGCTGTGAGGCCTTCGCGCACGTCATCACCGGTGAGACGATCCTCTTTCTTACGGATCAGGCCCCACTCTTCGCCAAATTTATTCACGAGAGTTGTAAGTGAAGCGCGGAAGCCCTCTTCGTGTGTACCGCCCTCTTGAGTGTTGATGGTGTTTGCAAACGTGTAAACAGACTCAGAGAAACCGGCATTCCATTGCATGGCTACTTCGAGAGAAATCTTCGCGTTGGTATCTTCAGCATCAAACTCAATAATAGATTTGTGAGTTGTTCCCTTTGTGGAATTGAGGTGGCGCACGAAGTCTGTAATTCCACCGTCGTATTTGTAAGTTACTTCTACGGGTTCGCCACTTTCGTCTACGTGCCCAACGCGCTCATCGCGCATTGAAATAGTGAGTCCTTTGTTGAGGAACGCCATTTCGCGAAAACGAGTAGAGAGTGTTTCGAATGAGTACTCAGTAGTTTCAAAAATATCTTCAGATGGCCAGAAAGTAACGGTGGTGCCCGTTTCTTCTGTTGGGGCAAGGCGTTCAAGATCGGCTTGTGGCACACCAAGTTTGTAAGTTTGCGTCCAGTTGTATCCATCACGACGAATATCAACTCGGAGAGTTTCAGAGAGTGCGTTTACTACGGAAACACCGACACCGTGTAATCCGCCAGAAACAGAGTAACCGCCACCACCAAATTTACCGCCGGCGTGTAGCACTGTGAGAACTACTTCGACAGCAGGACGCTTTTCGATGGGGTGCATATCGACGGGAATTCCGCGACCGTTATCGGTGACACGAAGACCCCCATCTTTTTGCAACACAATGTCGATGGTGTCGCAGCGACCAGCAAGTGCCTCATCGACTGAGTTATCCACCACTTCGTAGACCAGGTGGTGGAGACCGCGCTCCCCGGTGGAGCCGATGTACATACCTGGACGCTTACGAACAGCGTCTAATCCTTCAAGGACGGTGATTGCACTGGCATCGTATTCGGTGGTCACGCCTAGCCTCCCTATGCCCCCATATGAAAACCGCCCTAATGGGCGGCTAGGGGTATTGCTTCAATTTCTACCTCTAATCCTAGTGGGTAAGCCAGAGGAGAGAGGGCTGTAAATCGCCCAGAATCGGCAATCTCATGGAATAAATCGCATTGAGTGGGGGGAGGGTGGCAACCTGTTCTCTTTAGAGCGTGCAGTCGCCTCTTCTCTCTTCCCCCAGTTGAAGGGGGTTAACCGTACGTATCCCGGGGGCCTCGCCCTTTCACGTGGCGCTCGCCTTTGCGCCATGAGGGCGGGGTGGGCGCTAAGACTTTGATGGTGGTGACGCCCTTGCCCTCAGGGTGAATTTGCACCTTTTTCAATAACTCAGTGGAGAGTAATCGAGTCTGAGTGGCCCAAGCGGTGGTCTCTGCTCGAAGTATGAGGACCCCATCTCGGAGCGATTCGGCCTTCACGTGAGCAGCTAGATCCCCGCCGGCAATCTCACCCCACTGTGCAAGCAAAGTACTTGAAGAAATATCGGCTTCCCAGCCTCGTTCAGCCGCTAAAGAAGCGATCACCTCACCCAATGAAGTGGGATCGCCGCCTCGACGATTGCGTTTTCTCACTTGCTTACGAAGCCCGTTTGTTTGTAAAGGTGCTGAATTTTGTTTTGCTTTAGCGGCGGCCAAAAGAGAGCGAGCTAAATCGAGCCCACTACTTTGTGGGGAGCTTGTGGAAGGTTCACTTTCTAATTCTTCAGGCTCATTAGGAATTGCTCTCACCTACTTGAATGATGTTGCTACGGAACTCTATAGGTACATCTTCGACTACTGCAGCGGTAATAAACAATTGTCTAGTACCACTTTTTTGAAGAAGCTGTGTAGTGAGAGCGTCTCTCCTTTTACCATCCAGTTCAGCGAAGACATCATCAAGAATCAGTATGGGGTCTACCACTTCTAACAAATCATAAGCGGCTAATTTTAAGGCAAGCGCTATTGACCAAGACTCTCCATGACTAGCGTAACCCTTCGCTAGTTCATTATCGAGGAGTAGTAAGAGCTCATCTCGATGTGGGCCCACCAAGGAGATTCCGCGCTCAATCTCGCGTTTACGTTCCTTCTTAAGGACTGAAAACATTGATGTGACGAGTGAATCCTTGGTTGTTGATGGATCAAGTATTAAATTTTCTACTAGTGAGCTTCGATATTTCATCTCTACGTCGCCATTGGGAGCTACTGATTTATATTCAGAGCTGAAAGGTGTAGTTAGTTCATTAATTAATTGTAATCTTTCAAAAACTAATTCGCTACCGCGTTCAACTAACTTCTCATCCCATACATCTAGGGTCTCCTCGTCGAAGTTTCGTGTGTGGGCAGATTTAAGAAGTGAATTACGTTGTTTAAGAGCTCGATCATAATCTGAAATAACACCCGCAAGACGAGGAGACTTCGCCACCAGTAGCGTATCTAAATAATCTCTGCGGGTAGACGGATCACCTTTTACTAATTCAAGATCCTCTGGAGCAAAGAGAACACGTTGTACATACCCAAGGATGTCACGCTCTTTTGGTTGCGCTGCTTGATTCACTCTTACTCTGTTACTTTTTCCGTTGTTAATTTCTAACTCTAATAAAACCTCTCGATTATCTATTTCAACTAAGCCACGGATATATGCGCATTCGCTATCTTTGTTAATAAGTAACGAATCTTGTGATACTCGGTGAGATTTTAAGGATGCTAAATAACCTATTGCTTCAATAATGTTAGTTTTTCCAGCGCCATTCGAACCTATGAGGAGGTTTGGTCCTGGAATAAACTCTAGTAAGAGTTGTTTGTGCGAACGGAAATTAATCAGTTCGAGTTTTCGGAGAATCATTAGTAACGCATAGGCATGAGCAGATAACGATATGAATCGTCAGCCGCTGCATCTTTACTCGCTTTACCTGAAAGTACCGCTGGTTTATTGGAAGCAGTAAAAGCAATATGAACGAAAGGTGTGCCGACTGCAGTGAGCCCATCTGTAAGGAAAGTTGGATTGAAGGCAATAGAAATCTCATCACCTTCGAAATCCACCGCAATCTCTTCGGTGGCTTGTGCTTCATCTGTTGATTTAGCATCAAGACGGAGCGCACCGTCGGAGAAATTCAATTTGAGTGAACTAGTTTTATCTACAACTACCGCAACTCGGCGGACCGCCTCCATTAACGCTGATACTTCAACGATTGCGACCGAGGATGCTTCATTAGGAAGTAAGTGTCTGTATGGAGGGAAGGTGCCATCCAGCATCCGGGTAGTGGTAGTCCGGTTTTCAGTGGAGAAACCTACAAGATGTTCGTTAGCACCAGATGGGGCTAATGCGAAAGTTACTTTGGGATTTCCAGAAAGTGATTTAGCAACCTCAGAAAGTGTACGTCCGCGAATAAGCGCGCTTGCGCTGGTGTTTGGTTTCTGACTACTCCAATGAAATTCGCGAACTGCAAGACGATAACGGTCTGTTGCCGCCAGGGTTACTTTGTCGCCTTCGATTTCAATATGGACACCTGTGAGGACTGGCAATGAATCGTCGCGGCCGGCAGCAACTGCAACTTGCGCTATTGCGTGCGAGAGGAGCTCGCCATCAACTTCACCAGCGGCGGCAGGAAGAATAGGAAGTGTGGGGTAATCCTGGGCGTTCATGGTGGGAAGGGCGAAACGCGATGAACCGCAGGTGATATTGAGCCGTGATCCGTCCAAAGCGAAAGTAATGGGTTTGTGAGGGAGTGAGCGGATGACATCAGTAAAGAGGCGGCCTGAAACAACTGCTTTCCCTGGCGCATCGACTTGGGCACTTACCTCAGCCTCGCCGGAGATTTCCTGGTCATAAGCAGCTAGGTGGAGGTTGCCACCTGAGGCCTCAAGAGAGATACCAAGAAGTATGGGCATGATGGGTCGGGTTGAGAGGCTTCGAGATACCCAAGCCAATCCATCGACTAGGGCGTCACGCTCTACGGTGATCTTCATGTGAAATCCTTCTTTAAAGAGATAAAGGTAGTCGTAGTAGTAGGCGCTGTGGATACTGTGGATAAGTCATATTTACGCACGTCACACACTTTAATTAACTCTGTGAGCGTGTGGGTAAAGCTCTCTAAAAGCGGGTATGTGGGCGAAGGGCTGTGAGTTAAAGATATTTCCTCCACAGGGATACCCCTATATGAACCCACTTTCCCACCAAAGTGAGTGGGGTTATCCCCACACTTATCCCCACGCTGTGCATGAAATATGCCAAAAAGGGCATTGGGGTACTTATTCATAGAAATATTCTTAAAAATAATCATCTCTACCCGTTCGCTCGAGCAGATTGCTTAATTCGGTTGGTGAGCTCGGTGACTTGGTTAAAAATGCTCCGTCGCTCGGCCATCAATTGCCTTATTTTACGATCTGCGTGCATCACTGTGGTGTGGTCACGGCCACCGAAAGTCTGGCCAATTTTTGGTAGTGATAGGTCTGTGAGTTCGCGACATAAATACATAGCGATTTGGCGGGCGTTCACTAAAGCCCTAGAACGAGAGGTACCGCAAAGGTCTTCGAGTGTGAGAGAGAAGTAGGCGGCGGTTTGAGCCATGATCGTGCTCGACGTAATCTCTGGGCCTAACTCTCCTGGGATGAGATCTTTGAGAACTATCTCAGCCAATGACATATCCACTGGTTGACGATTCAAACTAGCGAAAGCAGTAACCCGAATCAACGCACCTTCAAGTTCTCGAATATTTGTAGAGATTTTGCTACCAATGTATTCAAGGACATCATCGGGAGCATTTAATTTATCTTGGGCAGCTTTTTTACGAAGAATAGCAATACGAGTTTCAAGTTCTGGTGGCTGAATATCAGTGATTAATCCACCTTCAAAACGACTTCTTAAGCGATCTTCCAAAGTGGTAAGTTGTTTTGGCGCCCGATCGCTTGAGATAACAATCTGTTTATTAGCGTTCTTTAAAGTGTTAAACGTATGAAAAAACTCTTCCTGTGTACGTTCTTTATTTTCCAGGAATTGGATGTCGTCGACGAGCAGAATATCTACATCACGATAACGACGTTGGAAGGCACTCTTTTTATCATCACGAATCGAGTTAATAAAATCGTTAGTGAACTCTTCACTTGATACATATCGGACTCGCACACCGCTATAGAGATCTTTTGCGTATGCGCCGATCGCGTGCAAGAGATGGGTTTTACCTAATCCAGAATCTCCATAAATAAAGAGTGGGTTGTAAGCCTTTGCTGGAGCTTCAGCGACCGCAACCGCAGCCGCGTGTGCAAATCGATTTGAGGCACCAATAACGAAAGTTTCAAATATGTACCGGGGGTTAAGTTGGCTATCTTCAATATCTTTTTCGTTGCTTCGTTCACTTCCACGGCCTGTGCCTGGCCTTACTTCGGGCTCTGGATCATCTTGAACTTGTTCAGCTAAAGATTCATCAACAGTGACCGCGATTCGCACATCACCTTCAATTTCAGCCCCTAAAGCGGTGGTGATAGGGCCACGGAGGCGATTTTCTAAAACACCTCGAGCAAATTCATTGGGTACAGAAAGGAGCAGAGTGGTGGCTCCACCACGCTCAACCACACCCTCAGGCTGGGTGAGATTAAGGAAGGCGCCGTGCTGTGGAGTAGCTTCATTTACCCGGAGCACAATTCGCTGCCAGAGGGTGGTGAGGTCATCTACACGTTCGCTCAGAGCGATCTCTTCCATTTCCCCACCTCACTTCTAGTTATCCACAGGCTTATCCACAAATACATTGGAGAGGAAGCTCTCCGATATACAGCTATTACGGCGTTGTAATGAGTCCATTTAAGGGTGGGAACCGTACCGCGAGAGTTTATCCCCAGGCAAGTACTTTTCCACAACCGTAAGTGTGCCGGTATTTTCCATCTACAACACCTCCAGATTCCTCCAGACATTTCGCAGGAGCGAAACGGCGTGAGTTTGACCCTCACTCGGCAGACGCGTACCTTTTTAGACCTGTGCACTCAGCGGAGTGCCGTGATAACCCCAGGAGCCCCACTGTGACTAAGCGGACTTTTCAACCCAACAATCGTCGACGTGCCAAAAAACACGGTTTCCGTCTTCGTATGTCAACTCGCGCTGGCCGTGCGGTACTCGCTGCTCGCCGCGCTAAAGGCCGCGTTCGCATCTCGGCCTAACGCCTCCATGTCAGTCCTTACAGCTGTTGATTCTTACTTATGAAGCGCACACAACGTCTGCGTACAAACACAGAATTTAAGCGAGCCCTACGTGGTCGTCGAATCTCTTCAGCGGCTTTTGTGTTGCATACGGGAAGCACAGAGAGCCCCAGCTCCACAAGCCAAGTAGGTTTTATCGTTTCTAAAAGTGTCGGTAATTCAGTCGTTCGCCACCGTGTTACTCGCCAATTAAGAGCCATTATTTCGACTCGACTCGATCGTCTCAATTCTCAAGATCGTTTTGTAGTGCGAGCCTTACCTGCAATTACCGAACTTCCTTACCAACAACTGGAAAAAGAGATTGATTTAGCACTCTCTTCAGCAGGTCGACCATGAACGCTTTAGTTCGCACTCTTGCCATCGCACCATTGCGCTTCTATCAAAAATTCATTTCTCCTGGTTTAGCGCCCCGTTGTAAGTACTATCCGTCATGTTCTTCTTATGCCATCACCGCTATTTCTACTCACGGTTTACGTGGAGTGGGTATGGCCCTCTGGCGTTTACTCCGTTGCAACCCATGGAGCTCAGGTGGCGTGGATTATGTGTCTTCGACGAAAGAGCAAGAAAGTACATCAATGAGAGAAGGTGCCCATGGACTCCGTTCTTAACCCGCTTTACATCGCAGTTTCCTTCATTATGCGGGCTTTCCACTCACTATTTAGTGGCTTAGGTCTCAACGCCGGTCTCTCATGGTCGCTCTCCATTGTGGGTCTTGTAATCACTATTCGTATCATTCTCATTCCGCTTTTCGTCAAACAGATTAAGAGTCAGCGGGCATTACAAGTACTGCAACCAAAGATGAAAGAGCTTCAAAAGAAGTACAAGGATGATCGCCAAAAGCAATCCGAAGAGTTGATGAAGCTCTACAAGGAGCACAACACCAACCCACTCGCTTCTTGTATACCAATCCTGGCCCAAGCACCAATCTTCTTTGCGCTCTTTAGAGTGCTAAATAGTATTTCAGGAAGTCTCGACAAGTACGGCAAGTGTGCGACAACAGCGGCTAAACGCGTCAACGCAGGAGTATTTTCTCGCGAAGAAGTCTGTGATGCAGCGAACGCTCACTTCTTTGGTGCCAAACTCTCTGAGTCGTTCTTGCACCCAGCGACGAGCTCGACATCAACCATGACAGTAAAGATTGTCACGGTAATTTTAATTATTCTTATGTCGGCCACCACCTTTACCACTCAACGCCAACTCATGATGAAGGGTATGCCGGCCGCATCACTTGAAAACAACCCCATGGTGCAACAACAAAAGATTTTGCTTTACGTGTTCCCCATTATTTTTGCTGTCTCCGGAGTTAACTTTCCGGTGGGAGTTCTGCTTTATTGGCTCACCACCAACTTATGGACGATGGGTCAACAGTTCTATGTCATTCGCAACAACCCCACCCCGGGCTCACCATCGTATGAAGAATGGGAAGCGCGAAAAGCTCGTAAAAGCGGAGTGAGGCAGAGCGAAATCGAGAATGAGAGCTCTGAAGAGAGTTCTCCTGAAGAAATCACCGGGCAACGAGTACAACCTAAGAAACCGAAGAAACCGAAGAGAAAGAAATAACCTATACCTATACAGAATAGGTCATAACGGGTTATAAACCCCGATTTTACGTCAACCTAAGGAGCGCTCATGAGTGAGACCGTGAAAGATGCAGTTGTGAAAGATGAAGTTATTGAGAAGTCAGACGAGAAGAAGTCGCTCCTCACTCGGTTAGAAGAAGAGGGCGAGATCGCCGCGGATTACCTCGAGGCGCTACTCGACATCGCAGACCTCGATGGCGATATCGATATGGATGTGGAGAATGGCCGGGCAGCAGTAGCCATCGCAGGCGGCAATTTAGGCACCCTTGTGGGCCGCAATGGCGAGGTGCTGGATGCGCTCCAAGAGCTCACCAGGTTAGCTGTGCAGACAGTGACCGATGAGCGCAGTCGCCTCATGCTCGATATTGAGGGTTACCGGGTGCAGCGCCGCGAAGAGATCGCCGCAAGCGCCCTACGCGCCATCGAAGAGGTCAAAAGCACCGGGATAGCCGTCAAGATGGCAAGCATGAATCCATTTGAACGGAAGATCGTCCATGACACAGTGGCGGAATCAGAGCTCACCAGTGAGTCTGAGGGTGAGGAACCCAACCGCCGGGTCGTGATTCTTCCTGCCTAACGTTTCACGTGAAACACCCCTCGAAGGGGTGGTCACCCACTACTTCCCCACGAGTAGTAGAGAGATTCACCGCTATGCCGAGCTACTCCTCACGGCGGGAATTGAACGCGGTCTGATGGGGCCGCGAGAGGCGCCAAGGATGTGGAGCCGCCACATCCTCAACTCCCTCCTACTCATCCCGTATCTGCCGGAGGGCGCCACCGTTATTGATATTGGTAGCGGGGCAGGCCTTCCAGGAATCCCCTTAGCGTTAGCCCGCCCAGACTTAAAAGTCACCCTTTTAGAGCCACTCCAACGTCGGGTGGATTTCCTGGAAGAGGTCAAGAGCGAGCTGGGTCTTGAGATCACTATTATTCGAGGCCGGGCAGAAGAGGCGAAGGGGACTTATCAAGTCGTCACTGCTCGGGCGCTCTCTGCTACTCCGAAACTACTCACGCAGGTCTGGTCTCTCATCGCTCCCGGCGGCTCATTAGTGGCACTTAAAGGGAGCAGCGTCGAAGAAGAGGTGCGACAGGCGGAGAAAGTGATCTCCCAGCTAAAGCCCGTTACGGTCGATATCGAAGAGCCCTATCTTGAGGGAATTGAGAGTGGCAAGATTCTGATCGTGCGAAAGGGGGCCAAGTGAGCGTTTCACGTGAAACACGGAACGTCATTGGAATCCGTCGCCTCAAGGAGCGGATGCCTGCCCCGCCCGCTACCCGTATCTTCACGGTAGCTAATCAAAAAGGTGGAGTTGGCAAGACCACAACATCGGTCAATATTGCCGCCGCCCTCGCTATGGGTGGCCTTAAAGTCTTAGTAATCGACCTTGATCCACAAGGAAATGCCTCGACTGCGCTGAGCGTAGAGCACCACGACGAGGCCACTCCAGGGATGTTTGAAGTCTTGGTGGAATCTAGGCCACTCGCCGAAGTGGTCGTCAAAGTACCTGGATTTGAGGGGTTGGAGTGCGCGCCTGCCACGCAGGACCTCGCTGGCGCTGAGATTCAATTAGTCCCAATGGTGGCCCGAGAAAACCGACTTCGCCGCCTCTTAGAAAGCTATTTGGCGCTCCGGGAAGCTGAAGGGAATCGAGTCGACTATGTGCTTATCGATTGCCCACCCAGCCTCGGCCTGCTCACACTTAATGCTTTAGTGGCTGCCGAAGAGCTCCTGATTCCTATCCAATGTGAGTACTACGCCCTCGAGGGCCTCACACAATTGCTCGGTACTGTTCGACTCGTCACCGAACACCTCAATCCGAGCCTCAATCTCTCCACCATTTTGCTCACCATGTTTGATGGGCGTACTCGGTTGGCAAATGATGTGGCCGATAACGTGCGGGAGCACTTTCCAGCCGAGGTACTCACCTCAGCTATCCCCCGGAGCGTTCGACTCTCAGAAGCCCCTTCCTATGGCCAAACAGTCATGACGTACGATCCACTTTCACCTGGCGGGGTGGCCTACCTTGCTGCCGCCCGAGAGATAGCCGAACGCGCCATCGATATCAAAGGAAGTAGCTATTCATGAGTGGAAAGAAAGGCGGCCTCGGCCGTGGCCTCGGAGCACTTATCCCGAACTCTTCACCGAGTAAGCCGGTGGAGAACTCTTCCTTAAAAGAGTTAAAACCCCAGGTCAACGAGGTATCCACAACACCCAAAACGCCTGTGGATAACTCTCAATCTTCGCTTGAGGGTTTAGTCCGTCTGGCGACTGTTTCCATCAAGAGCATCTCAGCAAATCCTCGTCAGCCGCGACAAATTTTTGAACCAGAGGCACTTGCCGAACTCGCTGCTTCCATTAAAGAAGTTGGCCTCTTGCAACCGCCAGTCGTGCGTGCGCTCTCTCAAGGTAAATATGAATTGATTATGGGCGAGCGTCGACTTCGGGCAAGTAAAGAAGCTGGCCTTTCAGAGATTACTGTCATTGTGAAAGAGACTGCTGATGATGACTTACTCAGAGATGCACTGCTTGAAAATCTGCATCGCGCGCAACTTAATCCTTTAGAAGAAGCGGCAGCTTATGAACAATTACTTAAGGATTTTGGTTGCACACAAGAGGAATTAGCTACGCGCATTGGACGCTCACGCCCACAAATTTCTAACACCTTACGTTTATTAAAACTGCCACCAACAGTAGCGAAGCGAGTAGCTGCAGGTGTGCTCTCTGCTGGTCACGCACGAGCACTCCTTTCACTCTCAAGCTCCGAAGAGATTGAGAGATTAGCGACCAAGATTGTCGCCGAAGGTTTAAGTGTGCGAGCTGTAGAAGAAATTGTCGCAATGGGCGGATTAGAAGAAGAGAAAAAGACTCGCACAAAGCATGCTCGTCCTACCTCACCCCGATTAGCAGAAATCTCTAGCCGGCTCTCAAACCAATTAGATACTCGTGTCAAAATTGAATTAGGTCGCAGCAAAGGAAAGATTTCGATTGAGTTTGCTTCTATAGATGATCTCGAAAGAATCCTTGGGGTTATTGAGAAGTAGAGTACTTACGAAGCAGAGCGCGTTCTGCTAATTCCTTGTATAGCGCACCGATATCTCGACCAGTGGCTGCTACAGATTGCGGCAATAAAGATGTCTCCGTCATACCAGGGGCCACATTGACTTCTAAGAACCACACCTCACCATTATTATCGATGATGAGATCGGAGCGCGAAAGATCACGAAGCCCAAGACCCATATGAACTTTCTTAGCAACATCAGCAGCTCTGGCACTCAATATTGAATCTAAGTTTGCTGGTACAAAGAATTCAGTTAACCCAGCCGTGTATCGAGCGTCATATGAGTAGAAACCTGAATCAGCCACAATTTCTACGATAGGAAGTGCTGTAAGAGTTCCGTCACTTTCTTCGATCACAGACACAGCAATTTCTCGTCCGGCAATGAAAGGTTCAATAACTACGTCGCTGCCGTAAGAGAAGGCAGAGATCATGGCCTCGGGAAGCTCAGCAGCGCTACGAACCACACTCGCACCTAATGCCGATCCACCTTTAGCGGGCTTCACCATTAGCGGTAGGCCAACAGATTTCTCAATCAATGGAAGTAAGTATTGAGCTCCGAGTTCACGGAAGGTGGAGTGCGGTAAGACCCTGGAGGCAGGCACGCGAATTCCCACAGATTCCACGATTCCCTTTGCCACCGGCTTATCGAAAGATCTCCTGCAGGCATCAGCAGTGGACCCAACATAGGGGAGTTCGAGCATCTCAAAGATGTCGCGGATGGCGCCATCTTCACCCGCTGCCCCGTGGAGCGTGGGAAAGATGACGCTCCCCGGTTCAAGGGCTGAGAGGGTGGGAAGGAGTGAACTATCTGAGTCAACTTCACTCACCTCTACGCCCTGCGAGCGAAGAGCTTCAGCTACCCGACGACCGGAGCGGATGGAGACATCCCGTTCATGGGAGAGGCCCCCAGAGAGCACGAGCACGCGGGATAACTTCATCTCACTCATATCAATTCACTAGGTGGCAGGATTCTTTGAGGACGTTCACTCAATGGAATAGCGGCACTGCCGAAAGTGGCACGTAACTCCATCTCTTCTTCAATAACTCCTGCAAGACGTCGTACACCTTCACGAATCCGATCAGGTGATGGGTAACAGTAAGAGAGACGCATTGACCATGAACCAAAACCATCTGCAAAGAAAGCAGTTCCTGGGACATAGGCAACGCGTGAGGTAACAGCGCGCGGCAACATGGCCTTTGTATCAATACCTTCTGGAAGTGTTACCCATACATAGAAACCGCCACCCGGCTTAGTCCATGTGGCAGTTGCTGGAAAGTGTTGTTCGAGAGTTTCCAACATGGCATCACGGCGTTCTTGATAAAGAACTTGGAAAGATTTAACTTGATCTTGCCACGGTTGAGTTGCGAAATATCGAGAGATAGCCATTTGTGCAAAATTCGACGGGCAGAGAATTGAAGACTCACTAGCCAATACAAGCTTTTCACGAACTGCGTGTGGGGCAGCTGCCCAACCTACGCGTAAGCCTGGTGCAAATGTCTTTGAAAAAGAGCCTAAATAAACGACATTGTCTGGATCATCTGCTCGCATTGCACGCGTGGGTTCAGTATTAAAACCAAGAAGCCCGTAGGGATTATCTTCAATAATAAGAATGTCTGCATCCCGCGCGATCCGAAGTACCTCTTGGCGTCGTTCTAATGAGAGCGATACTCCAGCAGGATTGTGAAAATTTGGGATCGTGTAGAGGAACTTAATCTTTCCGCCCTGCGCACGTGTGTGCGCGATAGCCTCACGTAATCTCTCTGGGATTAAACCGTCATCATCCATTTCAACATGGACGATGCGCGCTTGATATTGCCGGAAAGTGCCAAGCGCTCCTACATAGGAGGGCGCCTCAGCAAGAACCACATCACCTGGGTCAAGAAAAATACGTGCAACTAGATCGAGAGCCTGTTGTGAACCAGTAGTAACGACAACGTCATCAGGATGGGAATCAATCCCCTCAAGTTTCATGATCTCTGTGATTTGCTCACGTAGGACTGCATCACCCTGCCCACTGCCGTACTGCAAAGCAACCTGACCATTTTCGTTAATGACGTCTGCAACGATTTGAGAGATCACATCCATAGGCAGCGCTGTGAGGTTCGGCATGCCGCCGGCAAGCGAGACAACTTCAGGTCTGGAGGCCACCGCAAAGAGCGCCCGGATCTCGCTGGCAGTCATGCTCTTTGTCCGCTCCGCATAACGCGCTACGAAAGAGTCGAGGCGCGATCCAGTGGTCATACTTATATCTTCTCACGCAAATCGCTCAAACGAAGTACTCCAGTCTCACCTTCTCCATCGTCAGGTAAGTAGAGACGTTGAATTGCGATCGCCAGAGATTCAGCGAGGACCTCTCGAAAATTTCCATCCCGAAGTCTGGCGGCATCACCAGGATTTGTGAGATATCCGAGTTCGACGCGCACTGCCGGCATTCTGGTATTTCGGAGTAGCTCCCACGTTTTCGCGTGTACGCGGCAATCAAGGAGATCGGTTCGGGCACAGATCTCTCGTTGGATGAGTGAAGCGAGACGCTGACCCACCACAGAGTGCGCGCCATGTGCATCATTTCCGTAATAGTAAGTGGCTACCCCACGGGCATCCGGTGCCAGATTTGCATCCAAGTGGAGGGAGAGAAAGAGATCTGCGCCGCTCTGATTGGCAAATTCGGCTCTCTTCCCATCGTCAATAGGCGAACTCTGCGAGCCGCGAGTGAGGTAAACAGCGACACCAAGAGCTCCGAGTCTGCCTTCAATGCGCGAGGCCACATCAAGCACAATCTCGGACTCATTGAGATCGAAGGCGCTCACGCCAAAATCATCGCCACCATGACCCGGATCAATAACAATACGTTTTCCAGAGAGAGCTGGTCCTTGTCGACGTATCGCGTCTGACTCTCGTAAACCGTGCGCGAGACCGCCAGTGACAGTGCGTTGAAGGCGACGAAGCGCAAGCAGCGTCTCTGGGCCGCATGAACCATCACCATTTAATCCCGATGATTTCTGAAATGCGGTGAGAGCTTGCGCACTGCGTGGACCAAAAATTCCATCGATCCGACCTAAATCAAAACCCATCTCCATAAGCCGAGTTTGTAAAAGCGCGATATCGTCACCGCGCATCATAGGAGCGCTTATTCGGATAACGCGATCGCCTAATCTCCATCGAGCTTCATCAAGTGCGCGAAAAGTATGCGTGCCCACCATGCCATCAGAAGTTAATCCGCGCCCTTGTTGAAAAGCGCGCACCGCAACTTCAACTTCTTCGTCAAAAAGGTCCTGCTCGACTGAAGATTGAATACTTGCCATGAGCCCTAAACGGATCAAAGTGTCACGGAGCTCAACAACCTCAACGCCCCGTGATCCACGTTTTAATATCATGAGATATCTAAGGTCGATGCCTCTTTAGATGAAAGCTTCGAGATCTTTCAAGAGCATAGGCTTTGGCTTAGCTCCCACAATGCTCTTCACAACTTCTCCATTAACAAAAACATTTAAGGCTGGAATGGAAGTAATGCCATATTTGATGGCGAGCTCTGAGTTCTCATCGATATTGAGCTTGACGATCTTGAGCTTTGCGCCATGCTCGTTAGAGATCTCTTCCAGAATTGGAGCTACAGCGCGGCATGGTCCGCACCACTCTGCCCAAAAATCTACAAGAACTGGCAGATTGCTCTTTAATACCTCGGCATCAAAGGTAGCTGTTGTTACTGCAGTCATAGCGCCCATTATTTATCCCTTCGTTATTTGTAGATCTTAGTGTGAATCGGAAAGAAAACGTTCTGCATCGAGAGCCGCCTGACATCCCGAACCGGCCGCTGTAATAGCTTGTCGGTAGACGTGGTCTACTAAGTCCCCACAAGCGAATACTCCTGGGATATTGGTACGGGTACTGCGTTCATCAACCAATACGTAACCCTCACCATCAAGGGTTATCTGGTTTTTCACTAATTCATTCCGTGGATCGTGACCAATTGCCACAAAGAGCCCTGTAATGGGGAGAGTGCTAGTAGATCCATCATTGACATTCCGTAGCGTGACAGCACTTACCTTTGTTTCTCCGTGGATCTCACTTACTTCGCTATTCCATGCAAACTTAATCTTCGGGTTGCTGTGTGCGCGTTCAGCCATGATTTTCGAAGCTCGCAAAGAGTCACGGCGATGAATCATGGTGACTGAGGAAGCAAATCGGGTAAGAAAGGTTGCTTCTTCTACAGCTGAGTCTCCACCTCCCACGACCGCAATATCTTGGTCACGGAAGAAGAATCCATCACACGTGGCACACCATGAGACCCCATGGCCTGAGAGTCGCTTCTCGTCGGGAAGCCCTAATTCTCGATAAGCCGAACCCATCGCCAAGATGACGCTCTTTGCGAAGACCTCATTACCTGAGCCATCAACGAGGCGTTTGATGCTCCCTGCCAACTCCATCTCAGTGATGTCATCAGTGATCATCTTTGTTCCGAAGCGCTCGGCTTGATCGCGCATGGAATCCATCAACTCAGGACCCATGATTCCGGTGGTGAATCCGGGAAAGTTCTCTACTTCGGTGGTGTTCATCAAGGCGCCACCTGCGGTGACAGAGCCTTGATAGAGAATCGGTTCGAGTTGAGCGCGCGCTGAGTAGATCGCGGCGGTGTAACCGGCGGGGCCAGAGCCCACGATTACTACTTCAGCGGGGTTTTCGCGCGTTCCATGAGCCAGAGCCATCTCTTACCTTCCCTCGATGAATATGAAACCAATCTTAGGCGTTATTGATTCCCGCCTCGGCCACGCGCTCCGGTGAGGCGTTGCCAACCCTTCGCAAGTGGCTGACGAATTTGTATGAGGGCTTCAATTTTCATCAACCCACCCAACCAGAGATAAATGAAGAGCCCGGCGCTTCCAGAGAAAAGTAACTCTATGACTGCTGAAAGGCTTTCGTTCGCGATAGAGATGAAGTGGTGAATCAGCACAGAGGGGAGAAATGCAATAAAAGCGAGAAGGAATAACTGTGCATATGTCCACAGCACACCTTCAAGAGCGCCTACCCTCTTGCGGAGAATTCTGGAAGCCATAAATGTGCTTGCTAGATAACCGATTCCAAAAGCTACTGCGATGCCCACAGTAATCCACCGAAGAGGAAGCAAGTGATAAGCAGTGAAGGCACATATGCACATCACAAGATTCATGATGAGCGTGATAAAAGCTGGTGTTTTGGTGTCCTCATAAGCATAGAAGCCGCGAAGCAGGAGATATGAGGCAGAAAATGGAATAATTCCCAACGAGAATCCAGCAAGTACTGATCCTATTTGATGTGCACTTGATTTATCCGCGCCAAGATAAAGCAAGTGTGCGATGGGCTGGCCCAAGAAGAGAAAAGCCATACCTGCAGGAACCGTAAACGCTCCAACAATCCCGAGGTGACTCACTAGATCACGCTTGACACTTTCCTTTTGACCGGCCGCTGCTGCTCTTGAAATTCTTGGTAAAAGCGCCGTCACAAATGAGACCGCAATAATTGAATGAGGCAACATAAATATGAGATAAGCATTTTGGTACGGAGTAAAACCGATTCCATCAGTGATCCCAGCTTGTGTTGCTCGAACCGAGACTGCAGTTGCTAAGTTTACAATTACAATAAAACCTAATTGATTTAAAAGCACAAAAATAAGAGTCCACGTAGCTAGACCGGCAGATTTGCGTAACTCCCTCCAATGGAAATTGGGACGCAATTTCACTCCCGACCGTGCCACTACTGGAAGAAGTAGTAAAGCTTGAATAAGCGCACCGAGTGATGTTCCAAGGCCAAGTAATGCCTGCTCCCCTGCGGTAAGAGAATCAGCGCTCACTGAAGGTGCGATAGCAATAAAGACGCCTAACACCGCTATCACGACGAGGTTATTGGCGATTGGCGCCCACATCATTGGACCGAAACTTCCACGAGCGTTGGCGATCTGGCCAAGGACAGTGAAGAGACCGAGAAAGAAAATTTGCGGCAGACAGTAACGCGCAAAAGTGACAGTGAAATTGAATTCGTCAATAAAATCAGGATCTGAAAACTTACTTGCGTAGAGACGAATAATCAGCGGGGCTGCAAGAATTGTGACGATAGTTGCGCCGCCCAGTATGACTACGGTGGCGGTTACTAATTTGGAAGTAAACGCACTTCCTCCGTCAGAATTATCTTTCATGGCTCTCACGAGTTGCGGTACAAAGACCGCATTAAGGGCCCCGCCCGCCACGAGAATATAGATAACCATAGGAATGGTGTTGGCTACCTGAAAAGTATCGCCAAGAATTGCCGTCCCGAGAGCGATGACAAGTAAGAGATTGCGGATGAGCCCAGTAAGACGGGAGATAGTGGTCCCCACCGCCATGATTGCTGACGAACGCATCACTTCGCTCATGATCGACGCCTTCTCACTCTGCGGATGATCTGTGCTGCTGCAGCAAGGAGTAGGGCAGCGCCAGCGATCTCAGTCACCAAGATTGCTGCTGGTGGAATGCTAGAAATAGAAATCTGCAGTAAAACAACATCGCCCACTTGTTGGTCGGAGGCATCTAAGAGCCTGGCCTCCACAAAGACTTGGCCTGATGAGTACGCCGTAATTGGCACTGACACTTGGGAATGTGATTTTGCAGGAAGTTGAATATCAATTACTTCCGGCTGCTTGAGGCGAAGCGTTGTGGGGCGCAGCTCGAGCCGCAGGTTAACAGGGATTGCAGCATCATTCCTGAGAGTCAGTGGCACCTTCCCGCTGAGGTCTGTCAATGTGTAGCGGCCGGGTAGCACTCGGGCTTGCTGGTTGATCCGTTCTGCAATTTTGAGAGTCGATTGAGAGAAGAGGTAACCTGCAAAGGGCGCACTTCGCCAAGCGGCTCCCAAGATAAGTGTGGAGCGAAGCTTTGACTCAGTCGTACTCACGTATGGGGGCAGGGTGACGGCGCCAAATTGGGCGATCAAACTCTCTACCCGAGGGAGCACTGAAGTGGATCGCGGCTCCAGTCGGGAGACTTTGAGGTCGGTCAGTGCAGAGAGAGGGGTGGTGGTGGCAGGGATAACGGGTGAGATCTCATTAATTGGGAGTTCGCGGTCGGCCACCAATGCTTGGCTATATGTGAGTGTTGGCATGCGCTCCGGTATGAGTACCTGTGGTCGTGCGGTGGTGGGGCGCTCTGCGGTGATCATTGCTAGTTGGGCATAGAAGTGGTTGCTCTTTTCTGTAGAAATATTCTTTAAATACCCCGACAAAATTTCATCGCCTATGAAGAGGTTGACTCCTCCTGCGTTGGCGAAAGAAGTACGGGTTGCAGTTTCATTCGTAGGAGCTGGAGACATCCTTCGACTTACGATGCACTTTGTATAACCCGCACTCTTCAAATACGCGAGTGATTTTGTTGAAAAGATACCTCTGGATGGCCAGGCGAGATCGCTCTGCACACTCACTCCAAGAGATTGAGCTAACCGGTTTGCACCGATCACTTGTAGCGCCGCTAGAGCACTTGATTTCTTAAGTGAAATAAAGGTGGCTAAATCCGGGTCACCATAAGGCGCGGCATACACATCGCGGCCCACGATTGCTCCACGGAGACGTGCTAACCATTCAATGGCTGCATTTTTTCCTACTCCATCACTGCCATCAAGTAAGGAGTAACCCTTACTCATCGCTTCTACGCTTTCAATTAACTCAGCATCGATGTACCACGTGAAGTTTCTTCCCTCAGCTGCAGTCAACATACGACCAAGGCGGCCCTGAGGAAGCAAACTTGTAGCGAGTAGATCATCAGTAAATACACCCTCGATATTTCTATGCGGAGTGTCCAGTATTGGCCAAATCCACGAAATAGGGGTGGGCTCTACGCCTTCATTCCCTTTACCGATGAGAAAGAAAGGAACTTTCGCGGGCTTTCCACCAATAGTGGAAATCTCTGCAAGATAACCCCGTATTTCCAGGGATTTTTGCGGCGCATCGGGAATCTCTATGCGTACTCGAAAGGGATTAATCTTCTCTAAATCAGCAGTGCCGCTCTTGGCAAGAACTACTTGAGAAGCAATCAAAGGATTCTTCTCAAATGCCAATAGTTCACTGCGAGAGTTAAATACTTTGGGAGTACGCAAGATACGCACACTCCATGATTGGGCTCTATCAGGTGAGGTCAACTCAAGACTGATGCTAGCTAGTGAAGTTGTGCTGGCTTGTGCGATATTTGCAAATGCATAATTAATGGTGGACGTCGCTGCATGTACTGGTTGTAGATTAAATTGAGTGGAGATGAGGAATATGAGAGCGAGGAAGACTCTCTTCATTAGATTAAATTCTTTAGATCGCCAAAACTTGCTATGAGTTTACGTTCGTCTGAGTAAGCCAGGCGCTTGGAAACTTCTACAAGTGGAAACCAAGCGACCTCATCAACTTCATTCTGTTGAGGAGCTAACGTTCCGCCTGTCATCCGGAAGAGATAGTGATGCACTGTTTTATGAATTCTTTTTCCTTCAGCCATAAACCAGAAATCGATTACACCAAGAGAACGAGTAATCGCACTCTCAATTCCAGTCTCTTCAGCGACTTCACGGATGGCCGCTTCTTCAGGTGTCTCGCCAGATTCAATATGTCCCTTAGGAAGTGACCACAGGGTGCGTCCACGTTTATCGTGGCGACCAATAAGGAGTCCGAGAGCGCCAGAAGGATCGATGACTAATCCGCCAGCACTGATCTCTTCATTACGCCGTCGAGGCTTCTCGCGACGTTCTTTACTCACCTGTGGCGTGGCATGGGAGGGCGAAGGTGTAGCGGCGAAAGGTCGCTTCTTTCCTGCCAGGGCGGCTGGGGTGGGGCGTGCCGGCTGCCCAAAAGGTGGAAGCGCCCCATGCTCTTGCGCGGGGGTCATGGCTACAGCGTAACGAGCCACCCTGCCTACCCCTACCCTTGAACTTATGAACTCGCCGCTCCACGCTGCCGCCGAGCAACTCGCGCTGCAAGAACTCGAGCGCCTCGCGCCTGAAGTTCGCGAACTAGCGAGCCGTTTCTCGGCCTCAGGAAACCCTCTAGCCCTCGTGGGAGGGTGCGTCCGAGATGCAATTCTTGGCCGACTCTCTACCGACTTGGACTTCACCACGGCAGCTCGCCCTACGGAAATCAAGAAAATGCTTCAAGGATGGTGCGATTCGATCTGGGAGACCGGAATTGAGTACGGGACTATTTCGGGTGCGCGCGGTGATTTACAGATCGAAATCACCACTTACCGCAGCGAGCTCTACGACCCAGAGAGTCGAAAGCCTCAGGTCGAGTTTGGTGACTCATTAGAGGGTGATTTACGCCGACGCGACTTCACGATTAATGCGATGGCATTAGTTCTCGAAGAAAAAGGAAGCCGTTTCGTCGATCCATTTGGTGGTGTTACCGCTCTCAATGAGAAACGTCTCTCAACTCCAGGTACTCCGGAAGAATCCTTCTCAGATGATCCGTTACGTATCATGCGGGCAATTCGATTTGCTGCGCAACTTGGCGTGACGCCAGATGCAGCCGTGCTCACCGCGATCACCGTGATGAAGGATCGCTTATCAATTATTTCTGCAGAACGTATTAGAGAAGAGTTCAACAAACTCCTTATGTCAGATCACCCCCGTGTCGGTCTGAGTCTGATGGTCTCCACTGGCGTGGCCGAATATGTGATGCCCGAATTACCTAAACTTAAATTGGAAATTGATGAGCACCATCGGCACAAAGACGTCTACGAGCACTCACTTATCGTTTTAGAACAAGCGATTGGAATGGAAGATCGCTTAGGTGGTCCCAATCTTATTATTCGGCTGGCTGCGCTCATGCATGATATTGGAAAACCTAAAACCAGAGCTCTCATTCCTGGAGGCGGAGTCTCATTCCATCATCATGAAGTGGTGGGTGCACACTTAGCAAAATCTCGACTTAAAGCAATGAGGTATAGCAACGACATCGTGAAGGATGTAACGACTTTAGTCGAGTTGCATTTGCGCTTCCATGGATATGGCAGTGGTGAGTGGACGGATAGCGCCGTAAGACGATATGTGCGTGACGCGGAACATCTTCTTACTCACTTACACGTATTGACGCGCTCGGATTGCACGACTCGTAATGCTCGTAAGGCAGCCACACTTGCCGCCATATACGACGATCTCGAGGCTCGTATTGCGCGCTTGGCCGAAGAGGAAGAGCTCGCTTCAATTCGCCCCGATCTCAACGGCAACGAAATCATGGAGATTCTAGAAGTGAAGCCCTCTCGATTGGTGGGGGCTGCTTATGACCATCTCATGGAGCTACGCCTTGACCGAGGCCCACTAGGAAGAGAGATTGCGATTGCCGAACTCAAGAAGTGGTGGTTGGAGAACCAATCGAACCAGTAGACGGTTTACTAAACCCTCGTAGCAGAAATGCCATAGTTAAGTAGGCAAAAACAACAAGCAGTGGCAGTAAGAGAGAACGCCCAGATGTAGGCACAATCAGTGCAGCCAATCCAGCCCCACCTACGATGGCAGCATTGACCAAGACGTCATAGACAGAGAAGACGCGACCACGAAACTCGTCTGCAATGCTCTCTTGTACGAGTGCGTCGCAAGTGACTTTCACTGACTGACCAAATCCGGCGACCGAGAAGGCCGCGATGGCTAATTGGATGTGGTTTCCCCAAATAAAAGTTGGTACAAGAGCTGCACTAAGAACCAGCGCCACTCTGATCCATCGATGTCGTCCACACTTACGCGTCGCCCACGGAGCAATCAAAGCGCCAACGAAAACCCCGCCGCCAGCAGCGGTCACAAGTTGTACCAATCCTGCTAATCCAGCATCTGGGTTATTTGGATCATTAAAGGTATTGCGCTCCAATAAGAGGCAAGTGACCACGAGAGCCGTGATGCCGCCGCGTTGAATAGCCACCGCAATCATCCCAAGTGCGGCATTGCGATGGAGACGTAAATGCGCTAATCCCGATTTGAAGTCAAGAATCCCAGCGGTGACAATTCCCACTGATTTAGCTCGCACGAGTTCATGTTCGGTCGGTCCTAATTCATCACGTTTCAGACGAAGCGAGCATAAGGCAGATGTGAAGTATCCAAGAGCGGCGACTGCGACCAATATTGAGTCAGCAGCATTGAGTGATTCGAAGTGTCCGAGTAAGGAACGTAATCCATATCCCAACCCCCCACCGATAACTATCGCAATGGATCCGCCCGTTACCGCGATGGCATTTGATTCAATTAATTTAGTGCGATCAATAACGCGGGGGAGACCGGCAGATAATCCAGCCAAAATAAGGCGATTAGCTCCGAAAGATAAGAGCACTACAACAACGAGAAGTAAGTCACTCTTGCCTCGCATGGTTACCAACGCAACAAGAAGAAGATCGAAAGCACGAATGGTGTTTGCATAGAAAATGATTTGCCGACGTGAGAAACGGTCCAAAATGGTGCCAACGAAAGGTCCAAGAAAAGAGTAAGGCAACAACATGATGGCAAATGCAGTCGCTGCAGATCCAGCAGTGGCTTGCTTCTCAGGTGAGAAGAGCACAAAGGAGGCTAAAGCAGTTTGGTAAAGCCCATCCATACCCTGCGAAATCCAGCGAACAGCGAGCAATCTTCTAAATCGCGCGCTGTTCGCTGTCAGAAATGCCATCTTAGGAATGAAATTAGCGCTCTATCGTGCCGGC
>CAEZXW010000009.1_pt1 | contig 23854 bp, 23 predicted proteins | sample 7265351 | NCBI WGS metagenome assembly CAEZXW01 (sample SAMEA6813917, study PRJEB35770) | uncultured Actinomycetes bacterium | biome: Freshwater; feature: Freshwater reservoir; material: water | place: Czech Republic | collected 2017-04-14 | depth 30m m
CTTTCCGGAGCTCCACGAGTGCCGCGTTTAGCCGCAGTTGATTCGGTGATTGCACCTGAAGCGTTTAATGAAAGTAGTGATTTGCGGTTAAGTCGTGAAGAACTCCTGGAATCAAGCGGCATTACGGATGCACAACTTAAGGAGCTTGAAACTTACGGTTTGGTAGCGCTACGAGGGCGCCACTACGACAATGATGCTTTAACCATTTCTCGCGTGGTTGCAGCCATGGCACCTTTTGGTATAGAGCCGCGACACCTACGCTCGTTTAAGAGCGCAGCAGATCGCGAAGTGGGATTGGTGGAGCAGGTCATCACTCCGCTGATGCGCCAGAAGGGGACGGAATCAAAAGATCGAGCATTGGAAGTACAGCGAGAACTGGCTTCGCTCTCTATTAGATTGCATGCCGCTCTGGTCAAGATGGGCCTCAACCGCATTCGATAGTGCGCCACTGAAAGCGACAACCGGCCCTTAGGGACGTAAGGTGAGAACATGAGTGGAATTGCACGCGTTGAAGTCATCGGTGTTCGCGTGGAAATGCCGTCTAATCAACCTATTGTGCTCCTACGTGAGACCGAAGGCGATCGATACTTGCCTATTTGGATAGGAGCAGTAGAAGCCACGGCAATAGCCTTCGCGCAACAAGGTATCCAGCCGCCGAGGCCAATGACTCACGATTTGCTCAACACCGTAATGGAGCGCACCGGTCACGCTCTCCAAAGTGTCCTTCTCACTGAAATTAAGGACGGCGTCTTCTATGCCGAAATAACCCTTGAAGGGGACCTACAGATTTCTGCGAGGCCTTCCGATGCGATCGCCTTAGCCTTGAGAAATTCGCGCCCCATTTTCGCAAATGTTGATTTGCTAGCCCAGGCAGGAATTGATATCCCCAAGGACCCTGAGGGGGAGGGGGAGCAAGAGGAGGCAGTGGAGCGCTTCCGTGAGTTCCTGGATCAAATTACGCCTGAGGATTTCATAAGTTAACCGTGAACCCTCAACCTAAGGTTGAGGTTCACTGCGTGTCGGTGATTGCCCTCGTGGCCGCCTCGTTCTACTCTACTTACACCGTTGTAGTCCTGAATTCCCCCAGGAGTGAAAATGTTCCCTAGTCAACCGACCGACCAGTCCCAGCTTTCTAACGCGCCTCTCGAGGCGGGTTATCGAGGGAACACCGCGTGTGCGGCAGCTGGGATTACTTATCGCCAGCTCGATTACTGGGCAAGGACCGGGCTGATTGAGCCCAGTGTGCGTCCGGCAACTGGGTCGGGAAGCGCTCGTCTCTACGGCTTTCGAGACATATTGGTTCTCAAGATCATTAAGCGTCTCTTGGATACAGGTGTATCCCTGCAAAATATTCGCACGGCTGTCGAACACCTTCGTCTTCGGGGAGTAGACGATCTGGCAAAAATTACCTTGATGAGCGATGGTGCCACCATTTACGAATGCACTTCCAATGATGAAGTGATTGATATTTTGGCTGGTGGTCAAGGGGTCTTTGGTATCGCCCTGGGACGCGTCTGGGCTGAAGTTGAAGGTTCTCTCGCTGCGCTCCCCTCGGAAAACCCAGCCGCCGAGAGCGAAATGATTACCAGCGATGAATTCTCTCTTCGCCGACGAGCAAAAGGCGCCTAACCGCCTAGCAACCTAACTTCCCTGCCAAATGAGGCGGGTCTCTCTTCTGCCCAAGCGCCAAGGTCCTAGGATGAGAGCGCTGCAAAAACTACGCGGGAGAGTGGTGCGCGAGCCACGCGCATGACGCCGAAGGAGCAACCTCCCCGGAACCTCTCAGGCCAACGGACCGTGTAGATCAGGCAACTCTGGAGAAGCAACAATGGATTGTCATTGTTGCGCCGAAGATGTAACCCGCCATCGGCGGGGATGCTTTCAGGTGCGCTCGGTCTGGTTACTCCACACCTAGGGCGAGACAGAGGGGGAGTGATTCGACTGTCTAGTCGACCCCTGAGCTGAGGAGCGTCATGAGTAACCCAGGTTCATACACACATAACTTTGCTAGTCGCCACATCGGCCCAGACGAGCAGAGTCGATTGATCATGCTCTCAACGTTGGGATATCAGAATCTTGAAGAGCTCATCTCCGACGTCGTCCCACAATCAATACGATTGAAAAGTGAGATGGCTTTAGGGGAGGCGCTCTCTGAAGTTGATGCATTGGCGGAGATCCGAGGACTCGTATCTAAAAATAACCCTGTTCGTTCTTTGATTGGCATGGGGTACTACGGAACGCACACACCCGGAGTGATTAAACGAAACATTTTGGAAAATCCAGCCTGGTACACGGCCTATACGCCATATCAACCTGAGATATCTCAAGGGCGTCTTGAGGCGTTAATTAATTTCCAAACAATGATCACGGACCTGACCGGAATGCATCTTTCGAATGCCTCGATGCTTGACGAAGGTACGGCAGCTGCCGAGGCGATGACCCTCGCGCTTCGTTCATATAAAGGCAGTAGCCGGACCTTTTTGATAGATGCCGATACGCACCCACAAACTATTGCGCTGATACAAACACGGGCCAAACCCTTGAAAATTAACGTTGAACTTTGGAATGCAGGCGATTCACTACCTGACGCATTTGGTCTCTTACTTTCATATCCAGGATCTTCTGGACACGTGCGCGATATCTCCAGTGATATCACGGCCATTCACGCAATCTCTGGAATAGCTGTGGTCGCTTCCGACCTGCTCGCTCTTACACTTTTAAAATCCCCTGGATCACTTGGCGCGGATGTCGTTGTGGGCTCGTCGCAACGATTTGGGGTCCCCATGGGCTTCGGCGGACCACATGCGGGTTTCATGGGTGTGCGTGCGGGTCTAGAACGATCGATGCCTGGTCGTTTAGTAGGTGTCAGCGTTGATGATGCCGGCACCCCAGCTATGCGTCTCGCTCTACAAACACGTGAACAACACATACGTAGAGAGAAGGCGACTAGCAATATCTGCACAGCGCAAGTCCTGCTAGCAGTGATAGCTTCCATGTATGCGGTCTATCACGGCCCAAGAGGCTTACAGGGAATCGCACAGGGAGTCGCAGATAACGCGACGGCACTATCAGTTGGTCTTAAAGGCGCAGGCTATGAAGTGATGCATGACGCATCTTTTGACACAGTGACATTCCGTAAGCACGACACCACATCCGACCATATTCTTAAGACTCTCTTGTCGGTTGGATTTAACATTCGACAAATAGATAGTGATTGGGTATCGCTATCTATAGATGAGACCGTTTCGAATGTAGATCTATCGACCATCTCGCAAGCACTAGGTCTAACTATCGGTACCGTGAAGGCGAGTTTCGGCTCGCTGGCACGCGAGGACGAGTTTCTCACCCATCCTGTATTTCATTCACACCACAATGAAACCTCCATGCTGAGATACATACGCACCTTGGGGGATCGTGACCTGGCTCTCGATCGCACCATGATTCCACTCGGTAGTTGCACCATGAAGCTCAACGCAACCAGCGAGATGGAACCCATTACTTGGCCAGAGATTTCCACTCTGCACCCGTTCGCTCCTGCGGATCAGAGCAAAGGAATTCGCACTCTGATCTCCCAGTTGAGCGCATTCCTCGTTGAGATTACGGGGTATGACGCTATCTCCTTGCAACCTAACGCGGGGAGTCAGGGGGAATTTGCTGGTCTCTTAGCAATTCGCCAATTTCTCGACGCGAGAGGTGACTCGCATCGCAACCTTTGTCTCATACCGTCAAGTGCACATGGAACGAATGCCGCTAGCGCAGTGATGGCTGGGATGGATGTAGTCGTCGTAGGTTGTGACACAGAGGGCAATGTTGATCTGATCGATCTTAAGAGCAAAATCATGGAGCATCACAACAACTTGGCGGCCTTGATGATCACGTATCCGTCTACGCATGGTGTATTCGAGGAGGCGATCACAGACATTTGCGCCATGGTGCATGATGCGGGTGGCCAAGTGTATGTAGATGGTGCCAACCTGAACGCGCTAGTGGGTCTTGCACAGCCTGGAAAATTTGGTGCAGACGTATCGCATCTCAACCTTCACAAAACTTTCTGCATTCCCCATGGGGGAGGAGGCCCTGGCGTAGGTCCTGTAGGAGTACGCGCGCATCTCGCGCCTTACTTACCCAATCATCCGTTGGATTCTGAAGCTGGGCCACTCACAGGGCCTGGCCCAATCAGTGCAGCACCGTTTGGGTCTGCTTCTATATTACCTATTCCTTGGATGTATATCCGCATGATGGGTGCAAAGGGATTGACGGAAGCGACTTCGATAGCGATTCTCTCCGCGAACTATATTGCATCTGAATTATCGAATGATTACCCAGTGCTCTATTCCGGTAAGAGCGGACGCATAGCTCACGAGTGCATTCTTGATATACGTCCACTCACGAAAGAGAGTGGTGTGACCGTAGATGACATTGCAAAGAGGTTGATGGATTTTGGCTTCCACGCCCCAACGATGTCGTTTCCAGTTGCAGGCACTCTGATGATTGAGCCAACAGAGAGCGAAGATCTTTTTGAGATTGAACGATTCATTCGTGCCATGAGGATCATCAAGAGGGAAGCTGAATCCGTTCTACGGGGAGAGATTTCTATCGAGGATTCACCGCTACGCCATGCCCCACACACAGTTGCATCATTGGTGGGTGATTGGGATCGAAAGTATTCGCGGCAAGTAGCGGCTTTTCCTGATCAGGTGGCAGATGGTGGGGGAGAGATGGTCTTTGGAGGCCGTGGAAAGTATTGGCCGACTGTGGGCCGCATCGATGGCGCGTTTGGCGATCGAAACCTAGTCTGTTCGTGTCCATCAATCGAAAGTTATGCGGGGGGCAGCGATGCGTGATTTCACCGAAATTATCGACAAATATTCAAGAGAGTCGATTCCACTAGTGAAGACGCTAGGAATTCACGTGACAGAGGCAGTTATCACCGATACAGAGGTGCGCGCAGTCTGTTCGCTGCCAGACCGTCCCGAACAACGCAACCATGTGGGAGGCCCGCACGCCGGAGCCATGTTTACCGCCGCAGAGAGCGCCAGCGGTGGGGTAGTGCAGGCTGCTTTTGCCGATCTCTTCTCGCAGGCCGTTCCGTTGATTATGAATGGAGGTATGCGCTTCCAAGCGCTTGCATTAGGCGACATTGTGGCTACGGCGAGGATGCCCATTGCTGAGGTTGCCAGGGTGCGAGGTGAACTAGCTGAGGGCAAACGTCCCGAGTTCTACATCGAAGTGGAGGTCGCCAGTGCAGAAGCGATCACGGGGCTTTTGTCGACTCATTGGACCTTAAAGCCGATCAAACGCTAACTTTCTTACTTTACATAATGTAGATTATCGGCGTGGGACGTATGGCTTGGTACACCGGCTAATCGCCCTTGCGCCGCTGGCGGGCCACGCTCGCGAGGGCTCCGCAAAGCACGAATAGCAAGGTCAAGGTATTTGCACTGCCCCCAGGAATGCGATCCGATGGGCTGGCTTTCTTTTCTGAAAGGATCTCCTTGGTGATCACAGCCGCCGTAAAAATCTCGGTCTCTTGCGAAATTTCCCCCGAGGAATCGATAAAGGCGCTCACCCCGGATGTGGAGATGGAAACGATGGGACGCGCGTGTTCAATACTGCGCACTCGGGAGATTGCTAATTGCTGAGCACTCTGTGGGGTGGATCCAAAGGTGGCGCTATTGGTCTGAACCGCCAGGATTCCCGCCCGTGCGCTTTTTTCGGTCAACAATTGGTCGTCGAGGACCTCAAAGCAAATGACTGGTGTAATAACGGCCCCGTCAAGGCGGTAGGCCTGCTCTGAGCTCCCAGGGGTCATATCTTCGATTCGCAGGGCAGACGAAGTCATGAATTCGGCGATGGTGCGAAGAGGGAGATACTCCCCGAAAGGAGCAAGATGACGTTTCGTATATATGGAGCCCTCATCGATTCCTTCTGTGGGATCAACCCAGAGGGAAATATTGCGCAACCCAGAACCCGCAGTACGCGAAACTCCCCCTAGCAAAATTGGTTTTCCGATTTGCTGAGAAATTCCTTCGATCACGCCTCTAGCTGGCATGGTGAGTGGATCTACATCAGATGCGTTCTCTGGCCAGATGACGAGGTCGCTAGAACGGATGCTCGGATCACTTAATGTGAGGTTTACGTGATTTCGCAAGACTGCTTCTCGTTGAGCATTGAAATCCAAGCCTAATCGCGGCACATTACCTTGAACACCGGAGACGGTGATGCTCTCCCCTGACTCGGTGTGTGCTGCAGGAATGAGGGTGCAGAGAAATGTTGATGCAACAATCAATATGACGGTTAAGGATCCTCGTAATCGCTCACCTAAGGAGAGTGAATGAATTACTTGATAGATGAGAAAAGCTAGGAGAACGTTTGCAATTACGATCAAGGTGGGACCACCCCAATATGCAAAATTCAACGTGGGACCACTACCGATAAAACCTAGGCGACTCCAACCGAAACCTCCGTACGGAGCTCTAGATATGAGCCACTCCCCTGCTAGCCAGGCTGCCAAATATCCACATCGCGACCCGCTTCGCCAGAGGAGGAAAGGCAGCGTGAAGAAGAGCGCCTCGCCCAGGGCAAGGATGAGCCAAGGAGTAGCGCCCACATAAACGCTCGTCCAGTGCAGATGGATGACTTCAAGAGTCAACGCAGCGATGAAGACGTATTGATATGCACGACGACTATCCGTGCGCGAGAGAGCAAAAATGAGAGCTAATCCGATGGGAGCAAGCCACCATAGATACCACGGCGCAAATGCGAAAGAGAGAGAGGCTCCAGCGAGAGCAGAAAGTAATAATCTTCCCAATCGATGGGACACGTTAACGCGCCAAGGCTGCGAATAGTCGATCTACGCTGGCACCGAGTCCAAACTCTTTCTGAAGCTTTTTCATATGCGAAGCGTCCCACTCTTCAGGTCGTTTGAGATCAAGATGTGGCAATGGAACATCGAGAGCGCAAGCCACTACTTTCGGGGCTCGCTCTAAATAATCCAATCCAGCAAGAATTTTCTTCTGTATCGGAGGCGGAAGTTGATCGTGACCAACACGGGCTGCGGCCACAATGTCATCAACTGAATCGAATGCGTTCGCTAAGAGGGCCGCGCTCTTCTCGCCGATGCCTTTTACGCCAGGTAATCCGTCTGAGGGATCGCCGCGCAATAATGCAAAGAGACCGTAGCGCTTTCCTGGGATTCCGTACTTATTCTCGATCCATTTTTCGTCGACAACATCATGAGCAGAGACACCTTTAGCCAAGTAGGCGACCTTAATGCTGCGCTCATCGTCGACTAGTTGAAAGAGGTCTCGATCCCCAGTGACTACCATCACGGGAAGAGTGCTGACATGTGCGAGAGTGGCAATTACGTCATCGGCCTCATAGTTGGAAACTCCTATAAGTGGAAAACCGGCCGCAGCAAATAGTTCCAGCAATATGGGAATTTGCGCACTCATCGATTCTTCGACTACTTCATCATCAGCATCAACTCGATGTGCCTTGTACTCAGGTATGAGCTCCACTCTCCAAGAGGGACGCCAGTCGCTATCTAGGCAGACTGCGATCTCGGTGGGATCGTATTTTGTGATGAGACGCGCCACCATGTCAGTAACCCCACGTATCAGGTGTACGGGCATACCTTCTGGGGAGACCAAAGTATCTGGCATGCCGAAATAGGCGCGATACCAAAGCGAGGCGGTGTCGAGAAGTAACTTCATAGTAGAGCCAGATTAGCCACGACGCCTCGGCGTAGTCGACCGATCGCTTCTTTCGCATTTCGGGAAACCGGCAGGTCGAGAGAGGTGATCTGTCCAAGAAAGTCAATCAGTTGATTAGTGTTTCGTACAAAGTCTCCAGCAGAAATATCACACTCTCTCAGCACACCCTCGAGAGAATTGCCCAGAGCCCATCGATAGATTGGATGCGCGAATCCAGCGTCAATCTCTCGAGCGTGCGGAAGTGAATGGCGTGCTTCCACGTCGCCAAGATTTGCCCACTCCCGTACGACAGAAACGACCACATCACGTACACGCCCAGAGGGCATTTTTGGCGAGAGGCGATCTTCCCCGCGTCCTTCGTAGGTAAAGAGAGAGGCGACAGCAGCCAACTCGGCAGAATCGAGATCGTCCCACAGTCCCTTTTCAAGACAGACGACAGTGAGGAGATCGAAATCGGAGTAAATCTTCCGTAAGGCAAGTCCCTTGTCGGTGACTACTCCATCGTGTAAATATTCAAGCTCCTCAAGGACGCGACAGATCCGATCGAATTTTCGGGCAATCACATGGGTACGAGTCGATACTTGGTCGCGCAAAAGGGCAATCTCCTTCATCGCCTTATTTCGCCTCTCCCCCCATCGTGCGTGATCCTCGCGGTCGGGACAATTATGGCAATCGTGCTTGCGCATTTCATGGCGGAGATGGAGCAGTTCTGCGTCATCCTCAGCAGAGGGTCGCTCCTTATTGCGTTTCTCCAGCTGCAACCCGTGTAACTCCTTTGCCAAGTCTTTACGACCTCTGGAGCTTCTGGCATCAAAGTGGCCCGGAATTTTGACTCGCGCGACAACTTCTACGGGATCACGAAAGTCTTGCAATGAGAGTCGTGCTACGTGTTTATCAATCGTAAGAATGGAAGGACGCAAACCATCAAAGCCCACACCCACACCTGGGTCGAGCACGATTCCAAAGCCTGCGCGTCGACCAGCGGAAATGATGATGACATCTCCGCGCTTGAGCAGTTCCAGGGAGCGCGCCACTTCGGCGCGTCTGGCTTGTGAACCGCGCTTGGTAAGTTCTTGCTCGCGCTGCTTTATCGAGCTTCGCAAATTGGCGTACTCCGAGAAATCTCCTAGGTGACATTCCATGGATCGTTCGAAACCGCGTATACCTTCATCGTGTCGCTGAATATTTCGCGCGATACCCACCACTGATTTATCCGCCTGGAATTGTGCAAAGGAGGTTTCTAAAGAATTGCGGGCACGATCGCGACCTAATCGTTCAATCAAATTTATGGACATGTTGTAAGTGGGTTGAAAGGCAGATCTGAGTGGGTAAGTACGAGTAGAAGCTAGACCAGCGATGCTTTTTCCGTCTTGACCATCTGCCCAGAGAACAACAGCGTGGCCCTCAATATCAATGCCACGACGACCTGCGCGCCCTGTGAGTTGGGTGAATTCCCCTGGAGAGATGTCAACATGTCCCTCGCCATTCCATTTGACTAACCTTTCCAAGACAACAGATTTAGCCGGCATATTGATTCCAAGAGCCAAAGTTTCGGTGGCAAAAACTACTTTGATCAGTCCTTGCTGGAAGAGCTCTTCTACGGTCTCCTTAAAGACTGGAATAAGACCCGCATGGTGGGCGGCCACTCCCCTCTCAAGCGCGTCTTGCCACTCAAGAAAGCCGAGAATGCCCAAATCTTCCGGTGGAAGTCCAGAGCACTTATCTTGGATGACGGATCTGATGCTTGCTCGCTCTTCCTGAGTTGTTAACTTGATCCCAGAGTTGAGAATTTGTCGCACCGCGGCCTCGCAACCAGCACGAGAGAAGATAAAGGTTATTCCCGGGAGGAGGCCTTCGGCTTCAAGGAGCGCAACTACTTCACTTCTTGAGGGGGTAAACGCACGCCTGAACCCCTTGGCGCTTCCACGTTCAGCATTGCGACCCGCTCTGACCAGCTCGCGATTCACTTCGGCGTCTTCTTCGAAGAGGTTATAGAGCGTGCTTCCAACCATGACGTGTTGCCAGAGTGGGACGGGTCTTGTTTCACTGACAATCGTTTCTGTTCGACCTCGCACAGATTCGATCCACTCGCCAAACTCTTCAGCATTAGAGACGGTCGCCGACAATGAAACCACGGTCACTTGTTCCGGCAGGTGAATGATCACCTCTTCCCAAACGGGGCCTCGGAACTTATCGCCCAAATAGTGAACCTCATCAAGCACCACATACTCAAGATCATCAAGTGTGCTGGATCCCGCGTAGATCATATTTCGCAACACTTCAGTAGTCATCACAACAATCGAGGCTTCACCGTTTATTGACAGATCGCCAGTAAGAAGCCCAACATTCTCATTTCCATAGGTTTCAGCGAACTCTGCAAATTTTTGATTCGAGAGCGCCTTTATGGGAGTGGTGTAGAAACATTTCATGCCGTGTTCCATGGCGAGAAATGCAGCAAACTCCCCCACGATAGTTTTACCAGCCCCTGTTGGCGCGGCGACTAAAACCGCCCTGCCTTGTTCTAAGGAAATACAGGAGTCCGCTTGGAAGTCATCCAATTCAAAATCGTATCTTTTTCGGAATCTTCCGAAGAGAGTGCTCTCTACTTGAGATCGTTTCTTAGCGGCCGCGTACTTCTCCGCCGGCGAAGTCATTGTGCCCGCAAAATGGTGAGAGCTGCTGGGGCAACTCGGGCCTCAATAGGTAGCGAACCCATTCTTTCACCATCGGCATACCCGATAGCGTTTGCTTCTATGCGAACATGCGCCGCTCGGTGAATCTCTACTGCGCGATGATTTACATGGCTACCTTTGTAGACACTGGGAAAGACCTTAAGAAATTCTGGCTTGCTCACTGCATTAAGAATCATGACATCAAAGAGTCCATCGTTCATCGAGGCATCTGGGCAGACGAACATGCCGCCGCCATAAGAAGGGGCATTGGCAACAGCAACGAGCATCGCTTCTCGCTTGAACTCGAGGCCGTCAAGACGAAGAGTAAATGGAATGGGCCGAAACTTCGGCAACTCTTGAAGCATTGCAAGGTTGTAGCGCATGGGACCCTTGGGCCAGCGGATCCTATTGGCACGTTCGTTCACGACTGCATCAAAACCGGAGGAGAGAATAGCTCCGAAATAACGATTTGCGAGTTGTCCCAGGTCTATTCGCTCTTCCACTCGCGAGTTGTTCACAATTGCGAGTGGATCCTTCACTTCAATTCCAAGGCCACGAGCAAAATCGTTTCCTGTGCCGGCCGGAATGGGAAGAAGAGTGAGATTATGCTTCACACATCCTTGTATGACTGCATGCATCATTCCATCACCGCCACACGCTGCGATTACCTGGCATCCGGCGGCAGCCGCGCTATCAACGGCAACGAGCGTGTCTTCATATGAAGTCGATCTGTGGGTGATGAATGGTTTCAATATCTCGGCCGCGGCTAGGCCTCGCGAGAGACCTTTACCCCCGCCAGAGTTCGGATTGAGGATGAGTGCGAGTGTCATGCCTGGGCGCGTTTTCCACGTCGGCGTTCAATAATCCAAGAAACAAAAACAGCCAAGAAATAGAGCACAATGAGCGGAGCCGCCAGGAGAACCATAGTTAACGGATCTCCAGTGGGGGTGAATATTGCGACAAAGAGAAAAATACAAAAAACCGCTCCCCGCCACCAAGCGAGCATCCGCTTCACCGAGAGCAAACTAGCCAGCGACAGTGCGATCAGCACGAGTGGAAGCTCGAAAGAAATGCCAAAGACGAGGATCATCCGCAGCACAAAATCAAGGTAATCGTCGAACTTGATCAAGTTATTCAATGTGCCTGGAGTGAATCCCATCAGAATCTTTATTGCTTGAGGAAGAATCAAATATGAAAGATAAGCGCCAGCCGCAAAAAGTGGCGTTGCTGTAGCCGCAAAGATAATTGCCCATTTCTTCTCACGGCGATGCAGGCCCGGAGCAAGGTAGGCCCAGAGTTGATAGAGCCAAATGGGGGCGGCGAGGATTACTCCCCCGGTGAGAGCGACTTTCAGTTGCAAATTGAGTGGGCCAAGAACGCCATTGATGTAAAGCGAGCCACAAGAGGTCTCTGCCTTATTTAGGTCGCACATTGGGGATGCCAAAAAGGCGATGAGTTGGTCGTAGTAGACCCATCCCACGGAGGTGAGAAGGAGAATCGCTAAGGCTGAGCGACCGATCCTTCGACGTAATTCTCGAAGATGCTCCGCCAAGGGCATCCGACCCTCACGCGAGCCAGCTTTCACTGCTCAGAGCTGTCGCTTTCCTTCTTGGGATCTGGGTCCTTGATTTCGTTTCGAAATATCTTGAGGGAACGTCCTAGCGCCTTAGCGCTATCGGGGAGACGCTTTGCCCCGAAGAGCACCACGACGACCACAATAAGAACGACCCAAGTGCCTGGTCTCTCTAATCCCATAGCCAAACCCCTCTCTCGGAAAACGACTGATAGACAGCCTACTGCCTCTTCACTTGGCGGCGAATGGTAGAAATCTCCGATCGGAGGCGCTTTCCACTACGCCATACGCGACGAATCAAGAGGAGATTGACCACAGTCCCCACCACCAAAATAGCGAGGAAAAGAGCTGCCCAACCCCAAAAGTGCATAGACGCAATCTACTCCGGTCCGGCGTATACGTCCTGTATCTGTAGTCGAAGCCCGGTGAGGTGGGTTTTGACTTCGTCAACCTCTAGACCCGCTCCCAGAATGCGTACTTCTGACCCAAAAGCGAGCACTACCCGTGCTGCAAACGCAGCTTCGAAATACTTAAATTCGAGGACCACCTGCTTCTCGAAGGTGTCCACTTGGACGGCATCGACACGGTCAGCTAAAAAGGCTCGCTCCCTTGGAACTGCAATCCTGAGGGTATGCGATGAGGGTTCTGTGAGAGTGAGCAAGGGCGTCTCGAGTGCAGACTTCGCCCCCAAGTGCGCCTCGGAAAAGCGATCTAGTCGGAAGGCCTTCCGAAGGTGATCAGCGTGATCAATTGCCGCGACATAGACATGTCCATCTTTGGTGACCACTTGCAATGGGGTGAGTCTTCGCTCAGTCAGATCACTGCCGCGCAATCCTTGATAAGTCCCAATCAGATCCCTTCCTTCTGAGATGGCCTGAAGAACTAAAACGCGGAATTCGCCAACACGAGTGGAAGGAGTCTCTCGCTCTACACGTATAGCGCCATCGATCACAGGGCTTGAATGCAACGATTCTGAGAGTTTGTTCCGAACAGAATCTACGATTATCAGTGTGGATGGATCAACTTCTGCAGAAAGCAGTTCTAAGCCTAAGAGAATCTCTGTGACTTCAAGTGGAGTGAGGTTAAGCGGGCGTACCAAATTCTGCGGTTCAATAATCTCGATAAATCCAGATTCAAAATTCATATCGATCAATTCGAGATGCGAATGTCCAGGTAGACCGCAGACCCAAAGCAAATTCAGATCATCTAGCAATTGTTTTTCGCTGATTTCTAAATCGCGCGCCACTTCTGATATTTCTAGAGAGGGATTTGAATACAGCATAGGAATCAGGTTGATAAGACGCCCGTAGCGGGCCAGCGAAGTCTCACGAGCCATGGGAAGCACCTAGCATTTGCAAGACTGCAGCTCTGGCATCCTTGGGGGCCAAGATCTCCACGATTGGGACGAGGGTCAGAAGTTCAAAAAGAAATTCGATTTCGTCCTCTACTCGTAGCGTCAATGTGGCAGATCCGTCCTGTTGAAGTGTTGATTCAATAGCTCTACTTCGTAGTGAAGCCAAGGCTCCCCCACTCGCAACGACTGTGAACACTCTCGCTACTCCGACGTCTCTAGACAGATGCTTCGAAGAGTCGAAATCAGAGGGAATGACGAATGACCCCTCATGCCCCTGCTGAGTGAGGCCTCCAAGGAATCGAGAAAGAACAAAGGTGCGAATCTCCCCTCGATCCCTATCAAAGCCCACCACATACCAACGTTGCGCACGGAAGTGCATGGCGTAAGGCTCCAATAGGCGCACATCAACTTGCCCGTCGCGCCGGCGATAATCAAATGAAATAGCTTGGCGAGCGATGATCGCCTCAGCGACCAGGCGCCACGAAGGCTTATAGGCGATATCCACCCTGTTGTCGATGACATCAAGTACGGGAACTCCTGCTCCGCGCAACTTGAGAATTGTGTTTACTGAGATTCCCGAAAAGCCGGATCGTTTCCACGCATCTGCGGCAACCGCGAGCAGCGCAGATTCTTCATGGGTGAGGTGGAGTGCGGGTAGCCCATACTCATCAGGGAAAATGCGGTATCCAGAATCCATTCCGGCCTCAAGATCAACGACTGAGATAGGAACGCCCAGCTGGCGAAGATCGTCCTTATCCCGTTCAAACATTCGGTCGGATGACTCCGCGCTTCCGTCATACCCCTGCACTAGCGTGAATATTTCCGCCTTGCGAAGCGGGCGCTTCGTGGCCAAGAGGGCCATCGTCAGATTGACGAGACGTTCGCTCTTTTCTACGGACACAAAATCAACTTACCCCAGGAGTGGGGCGTTCAGTAGCGCGACATTTGGTGGGTATTATCTTCGTATGCGTAGATCTCATCCATTATCGATAGCCCTTGCCGCGTTCGCTGCCCTCACGCTCCTGACCGCCTGCACTTCTCAGCCGGAGAGTCTGGCCACCTCCGCTCCATCACAGAGCGATCCCGCGGCATTTCCGGCAGTTTCCGGAGATGCAGGTGCTGAACCTGTCATTTCAACACCGAGTGGAACCCCGCCCACTGAACTGATGACGCGAGACCTGATCACAGGCTCCGGTCCAGCTGCCACGCCCGAATCAACAGTGACCGTCAATTACGTCGGGCTCTCATGGTCAGATGGCGCGATTTTTGATAGCTCATGGAAGCGCGGTACTCCGGCAGAGTTTTCTCTCACACAGGTAATTTCCGGTTGGGCCCAAGGACTTACGGGGGCGCAAGTCGGTACTCGCCGCGAAATTATCATCCCGCCTACTCTTGGGTACGGCGAAACGGGTCAAGGCTCGATAAAGCCAAATGAAACTCTGGTATTCGTCGTCGACATCTTGGGAGTGAAGTAATGCTAGATAAACCAGAAATCGAATTTCCTGATTTTCCTGCACCTACCGATTTGGTGGTCGAAGACCTCGTTATCGGCGAAGGCGACGAAGCAATGGCAGGCGGACGTGTGCGTGTCCATTACATGGGGGTAGCGTATTCAACGGGCGAAGAATTTGATTCCTCGTGGTCTCGCAATGAACCGATTACTTTTGGGCTTCATCAAGTGATTGCTGGTTGGCAGATGGGTATCCCCGGCATGAAAGTTGGCGGTCGACGTAAGTTGATCATTCCACCGCATCTCGGTTATGGAGATAGAGGTGCAGGTGCTGCAATCAAGCCCGGCGAAACACTCATCTTTGTTGTTGATCTGCTCGGATAATTACATACTTGAGATGAGCCGCTCTACGCGTTCATCAACAGCCAGAAATGGATCCTTGCAGAGAACGGTTCTCTGGGCTTGATCGTTGAGTTTCAGATGTACCCAATCAACGGTAAAGTCACGCTTCTTCACTTGAGCAGCTGCGATGAAATCTCCGCGCAACTTGGCTCGCGTGGTTTGCGGTGGTGTAGTTCTGGCAGCCTCGATCACATCATCTTGAAGTATGCGCCGAGCAAGGCCCTTCTTTTCTAAAAGATAGAAAAGGCCACGATTGCGGTTGATGTCGTGGTAGGCCAAATCAAGTTGTGCAAGCTTTGGCGAGTTCCAGTCAAGTGAATCTCGCTCCATGTATCGCTCCATGAGGCGCCTTTTGATGACCCAGTCGATCTCAGTATCAATCTCCGCAAGACGATTAGACCGAATCGCATTAATGGCCCGACCCCAAAGATCCATGACCAGGGAAATATCAGGATTTGAAACATCATGGCGCTCGACAAAAGTATGAGCCTTAGAAAAATATTCTTCTTGCATGTCGAGTGCTGAGATTTCACGACCGTTCGCCAGCTTCACAACACTACTACCAGTGGTATCGGCACTCATTTCACGAATCGCACGAATGGGATTTTCCAAAGTCATATCCCGAAAAACCACTCCTGACTCAATCATTTGCAAGACGAGATCTGCACTACCTACTTTGAGTAAGTTTGTGGTTTCTGACATATTCGAGTCACCAACAATCACGTGCAACCGTCGATACAAGTCAGCATCTGCGTGCGGTTCATCTCGAGTGTTAATGATGGGCCTCGATCGCGTAGTTGCTGAAGAAAGCCCCTCCCAAATATGTTCAGCGCGCTGGCTCACGCAGTAAGAACTGCCACGGGGGCTTGATAAAACTTTCCCGGCCCCTGAGATGATCTGGCGGCTTATAAGAAAAGGGATAAAGACATCTGCTAGTGCAGCGAATTCACCAGATCGTCCGATCAAATAGTTCTCGTGGCATCCGTAACTATTTCCTTCAGAGTCGGTGTTGTTCTTAAATAAGTAAACTTGCCCGTCAATCCCATCATCTTGGATTCGTTGTTGTGCTTCGACGGCAAGGTCCTCAAGAATCCGCTCACCTGCCCGATCATGGATGACCAGCTCGCGAATGTCGTCACACTCAGGCGTTGCATACTCCGGATGGCTACCCACATCTAGATAGAGTCGCGCTCCGTTGGTAAGAAATACATTGGAAGATCTCCCCCACGAGACAACTTTTCTAAACAGATGTCGGGCTACTTCGTCGGGGCTGAGTTTCTGATCCCCTACGATTCGGCAAGTAACACCGTATTCATTCTCAAGCCCGAAAATCCGACGTTTCATGATTACTTGGCAAGAAGGGCGTCAAGTGTCGAATTGAAAAAGCGAGAAAATTTACGGCGAGAAAGTCGCGTTCGGTCCAACACAGCAACCTCTAACATCTCTCCGGTGATCACGCGATCTCCACCTTCGAGGGATTTAACTGCGAGGGCGAGACCCTCTTTGAGTGTAAGACCTATCCGCCAACCCTCTGCTAATCGCGCTGATATAGCCTCTGCCGACCCTCCCATAGCCGCATACCCTTGTTCGTCAGCAACCGAACCGTCATAGGTCAGGCGATAAATTTGATCTAAAGAACTTTCATCGCCCACTTCCGCGACAATGATCTCTACCTCATAAGGTTTCTGTTCAGTGGTGAAAACGCTGCCTAACGTTTGTGCATACGCGTTTGCGAGTGCCCGCCCGGCGACATCACGTCGGTCGTACGCATAGCCACGAAGATCTGCGAGTCGAATGCCGGCTACACGGAGCAACTCGAACTCGTTATATTTTCCGACCGCCGCAAATCCAATTCGATCATAGATTTCGCTCACCTTGTGGAGGGCGCGTGAGGGATTCTCGGCAACAAAGAGAATGCCACTATCTACTTGCATCACGATTACTGATCTGCCACGGGCAATTCCCTTGCGCGCATAATCAGCGCGATCCTTCATTACCTGTTCGGGTCCTACATAATATGGAGTGGTCATATCAACTGAGCCTTGGGTCCATCGGGGCGAAGCGTTCGAGACTCCACAAGCTGTCGGGAGAGACGCTCTACCTCCTCATCGCTTACTTTCACCGCACCTTCAGGGCTTACGGTGATGATGAGAGGGTAGATGTTTCGTGCAAGGTCGGGTCCTCCGGTGGCACTGTCATCGTCTGCCGCATCATAGAGAGCTGCAAGTGAGGCAAGTATTGACTCTTCCCTTGTGAAAGTCTCCTGATAAATCTTCTTCAATGCTCCGCGCGCAAATATTGAGCCGGATCCCACAGCATGAAAAGACGTCTCCTCGTAGCGGCCACCAGTGACGTCATAAGAGAAGATGCGTCCGATCTGGGAATCTGGATCGAAGCCAGCGAAGAGAGGCACCACCGCCAATCCCTGCATCGCAAGGGGTAGGTTTCCGCGAATGAGGGAAGCGAGGCGATTGGCCTTTCCGTCGAGGCTCAATGGTGAACCTTCAATTTTTTCGTAGTGTTCAAGTTCAACTTGGAAGAGCTTAACGAGCTCAATCGCGAGACCCGCTGTTCCCGCAATCCCTACTACTGAATATTCGTCGGCGACAAACACTTTCTCTATATCGCGAGACGCAATCAAATTTCCCATGGTGGCTCTACGATCACCCGCCATCAGCACTCCCCCTTGATAAGAGAGCGCCACGATCGTGGTGCCATGTGGAGCTTCGATGGAATTCGGCCGCGGCAAGAGATCTGGTGAAATCTTGTGCACGAAATCAGCGAATGAAGTTCCTACAGATTCGAAGAATCGCGCGTCGAGTCCGTTCACTATTCGCCACCCTTTTGTACAAAGGCGGCCACGAATGCAGCAGCATTGTGCTCTAACGTGGCATCGATTTCTTCTAGGATGCTGTCGATGTCTGAAAGAGAGGCAGATGCCTGAACGGTTGGCATCAAATCGTCTACCTGATGCTCTTCTCGTGCTCTCGAGCTCTCGCGCTTTGGTTCTTGAACGGCCATGGAGACATCCTATGGGAGATTGGTTTTGAGACGCTCGAGTAACTCTCTCACGTCTCGGCTGCTCTCCAGGATCTCCCCCAATTCCACGCGTGTCCCCCGATAGGGATCGGCAAGGGGTATCCGCACGAGGGGGGCGTCGAACTCTTCCTCTAGAAGTAGAGAGTCCCAGGAGGCGGCAACGACGTTCTCTGGAAATCGCTCCACTACACGACCACGCAGATATGCACGTGTGTCGTGCGGCGGGTTCCCCACCGCTTCAAGTACCTCGGCTTGCGAAACCAGGGTCTCGTGAAGCCCGCGGGATTCTAATTTTGAGAAGATGCTCTTCTCTTTGCGGATATCACTCCACTGGAGGTCGATCAGTGAAAGACGGGGATGTCCCCAATCGATGCCGTCTCGGTCGCGATAGGAATTCAAAAGCGCGAGCTTCGCCATCCACTCAACTGTCTCTGTCAATCTAGGATCATGCGATCGGAGACCCTCAAGAGTTCTCCTCCATCGTGCAAGTACATCTGAAGTGGCATCATCTAGCAATCCATCTTTAGCCACCAGGTTTTCCGCTGACTCAAGAAAGTACTCTTGTACGTCAATCGCGCTCATTCGCCGGCCGTCTTGCATTTCGTAAAGCGTGCTCATAGCGAGGTCATGGCTTACCTCGTGAGTGGCCGCCACCGGATGCCTAAATAGCGGGGTATTTGTAAGGGTTCCCGACTCAATTAACGCCAGCACCAAGCTCGCACTTCCTACTTTTAAATACGTCGAAGGTTGAGAGAGATTCGCGTCTCCGATAATCACGTGCAAACGTCGAAACCGAGAAGCATCGGCATGTGGTTCGTCTCTCGTATTGATGATGGGGCGTCTTAGAGTCGTTTCAAGACCGACCTCAGCTTCGAAGAAGTCGGCACGCTGACTGATCTGGAATCCTGAGATCGCTCCAGACTGGCCAATGCCCACGCGCCCGGCACTCACCATGATTTGACGAGTGATAAAGAACGGCGTTAGCGCCGTCACTAATTGCGCGAAGGGAACGCCACGAGAAACTATGTAATTCTCGTGTGTCCCGTAGGAGGCTCCCTTGTTGTCAGTGTTGTTCTTGTAGATGTTAATTGGTAACGAATCAAACTGTTCAACAGCAGCGGAAATACTCCGCCGCAAAATCTCATCGCCTGCAAGATCCCATCTGACTACATCTCGAGGATTAGTACACTCGGGTCCGGAGTATTCAGGGTGCGCATGATCGACGTAGTAACGTGCGCCATTGCCTAGAATTACATTCGCAAAACCCATATCCACATCTGTAAGCTGACTGGGATCGGCAATCTCTCTATCTAAGTCGTAACCCCGGGCGTCGCGTAAGGGTGATTCATCTTCATAATCCCATCGAGTGCGGCGTCTGCTCGCAGCGGTCGTATTTGCGTAGGCGTTAACAATCTGGCTTGACAAGAGCATTGGATTTTCGTTCAGGGATCCGGGCTGCGCAATGCCGTACTCCGTCTCGATTCCCATAATGCGGTGCACCGCACCGGGCAAACCGTCATGAGCCATTTACAGGTATTGACCTGTATTGGAGAGAGCATCTATAGATCTCCCCGGTCCGGTTCCGGACTTTCCAGTAATCAGAGTGCGAATGTAGACGATGCGCTCGCCCTTTTTCCCAGAGATCCGGGCCCAATCGTCTGGATTTGTGGTGTTGGGAAGGTCCTCATTCTCCTTGAACTCGTCCACGCACGCTGCCAGTAAGTGGCTCACACGTATTCCATAAGAGCCGTGGTCGAGTTGGTCCTTGATGGCCATCTTCTTAGCTCTACCAACAATGTTTTCAATCATGGCGCCTGAGTTGAAATCCTTAAAATAGAGTACTTCTTTATCACCATTTGCATAGGTAACTTCTAAAAATCGGTTCTCATCGTCTTCTGAGTACATCCGTGCAACAGTTGATTGAATCATTGCACTGACGGTCTTTGCGCGATCGGCACCGTTCTCTGAAAGATCATCAGCGTTCAAGGGGATTTCTGTCGTGATGTACTTACCGAAAATCTCAGTGGCTCCCTGCGCGTCCGGGCGCTCAATCTTGATCTTCACGTCAAGACGCCCTGGACGCAAAATAGCTGGATCGATCATATCTTCACGATTGCTTGCACCAATTACAATGACATTTTGCAAGCTTTCAACGCCGTCAATCTCAGCAAGCAATTGTGGCACGATGGTGTTCTCCACATCTGAGCTGACGCCGCTACCTCGAGTTCTAAAGAGAGAGTCCATCTCGTCAAAGAAAACAATAACCGGGGTACCTTCACTTGCTTTCTCGCGTGCACGTTGAAAAACCAAACGGATGTGGCGTTCGGTTTCGCCCACGTATTTATTGAGAAGCTCGGGACCCTTGATGTTGAGAAAGTAGGATCGACCCTCCGGCTCGCCGGTGATTTCGGCAACCTTTTTTGCCAGAGAGTTTGCAACGGCTTTCGCGATGAGGGTCTTTCCACATCCTGGTGGACCATAAAGCAATATTCCTTTAGGGGGGCGCAATTGGTACTCACGAAAGAGCTCCGCATGTAGGTAAGGCAATTCAACCGCGTCACGAATCATCTCAATTTGGCGTCCAAGTCCGCCAATGTCCTCGTAGTCAATGTCCGGAACCTCTTCTAGGACAAGTTCTTCAACTTCCGCGCGCGGGATTTTTTCGAAGACAAAACCCGATCGAGACTCCATGAGTAGCGCATCGCCAGGGCGGAGGGAAATCCCATCGAGGGAACGAGCTATTCGAACCACACGGTCTTCATCTGAGCGAGCAGCGACCAGCGCTCGGTGGTCCGAAAGCAATTCTTTGAGAGTTACTAACTCTCCGGTCTCTTCGAAACCGAAGGCAGCAATAACAGAGAGCGACTCGTTGAGCATGACTTCTTGTCCGACACGAAGTCCGCTTCTATCTACTTCAGGAGAGACTTGCACCCGCATCTTTCGACCATTTGTGAAGATATCCAGAAAATCTTCGCCATCTGGAATGCTATGAACTACTCCAAAACCAGCCGGCGGTTGCGCGAGGCGCTCCAGGTCGGCTTTGAGGTTAAGGATGTGCTCACGCGCCTCTTTCAGAGTGCCCGTCAACTTCTCATTCGAACCCTGTACCGTGGCAAGATCTTTGGAGAGTAGGTCTATCCGACGCTGAAGGTCTGAAGCGCTCTCACCAGGCTTGCCTGAGACTTCACGGCGCAGGCGATCCACCTCCCTTTGCAGGTCGGCTATCGCGTTCGGAGTCCCCTGGCCATCACTCATGCCCTGACGATACTGCAACTCGCTTTTCCCGGCCTACGATTCTTCGAGCGATACCCCATAGGCGCCCTTGGACGGGCGACGACGGCGCATGGGTGGTTCTACTCCGTCGGCCAATCGGCGCGAGGTGAGCAGGAAGCCGGTGTGCCCGATCATCCGATGTTCAGGTCTCACAGCCAGACCTTCCAGGTGCCAATCTCGTACCATCGACTCCCATGCGTGGGGCTCGGTGAAGTTGCCGTGACTTCTGATGGCTTCACCGACTTTTGATAGTTGAGTCGTGGTCGCGACGTAGCAAATCAGGACTCCTCCTGGGCGCAATACGCGAGCGGCAATATCAATATTCTCCCAGGGCGCTAACATGTCATAAATGACACGGTCAATATCACGAACTCGACCATCTTCCGATGCAACTTCTTCTACTGCTCCGACCTGCAGATGCCAATTGGATTGCGCACTCCCGAAGAACTGTTCGACATTCTTTGCAGCAACCTCGGCAAACTCAGATCGTTTTTCAAATGAAAAAACTTCACCACTACTTCCGACGGCCCGTAAAAGCGCAATGGAAAGTGCGCCAGATCCTGCGCCAGCTTCAACAACTCTTGCCCCGGGAAAAATATCTCCGAGCGTGACGATGTGGGCGGCATCCTTCGGATAAACAATCGTGGCGCCACGTGGCATCGAGAGTACAAAATCTGGATAGAGCGGGCGTAGAGCGAGGAAGACCGTCCCGCCTGTCGTGATTACAAGAGAGCCCTCCGGTTGGTCGATGAATTGAGCATGTTCAATCCAGCCACGATGGGTGTGGAAGGAACCACCCTCGGTGAGATTGATCGTATGCAATTTGCCTTTGGGATCGGTGAGTTGAACTCGATCTCCATATTGGAAGGCTCCCCTGCGGCTGGCCGGAATTCCATTCTCCGAAGTCGTCATGGCATTACCCTACCGGGCGCTACTCTGTCGTCATGGTCTCGATGGTAAAGCTCTCCCCTTCCAGGGCAAATGACTTCCAAAATTGCCCCTTGCTCTTTCGGTTTCGCACAATTGACCAACTTCCAGAGCCGCTCTCCATCGATGCGGTACGAGGGACGATTGTGCACACCACTCTCGAAAACCTCTATGACCTACCAGCTATCGAGCGCCAGTTACCACAAGCTTATGAGCTCTGGCGAGAAGCTTTTGCCGAAATATCTCAAAACGATAAGTACCGAGAGCTCTTTGATGCCATAGAAGACATTTCAGTGTGGAGTAATGAGAGCCTCTTCCTCTTGGATAAATACTTTGCCCTTGAGGAACCCGTCTTGTTGGAGCCCACGGAGCGCGAATCTCATATCGAGTTTGATCTTCAGGATGGTTTCAAGATTCATGGATACGTCGACCGAATAGATGTAGCACCCTCTGGAGAAATACGTATTGTTGATTACAAGACCGGCAAATCCCCCAGAGAGGGATACGAGCAGAAAGCATTCTTTCAATTGCGTTTCTACGCTCTGATAATTTGGCGAACTCGAAATATCGTTCCGCGAAAGTTAAGGCTTATATATCTAGGTGACGGACGAATTTTGGAAGATTCCCCCACTGAGAACGATTTGATAGCAACTGAAAAGAAGATTGTTGCCATCTGGAAGGCTATAGAAGCGGCCTTTGACTCGAAGAACTTTCCACCTAAAAAAAGTAAGCTCTGCGATTGGTGCGCCCATCAGAGTCTCTGTCCGGAATTCGGTGGCACTCCTCCCCCACTTCCACTCCCTTAATCAAAATTACTTCACATCAGCCCATCACGAATCTCTAGAAGTGAGCGCGCAAAATTTAGTCCAGGCAGAGGGGCAACGGGGACCAAGTGCGGGACTGCATAAACAATTGCGCCGCTGGCCATGGCCCCGATAACCCCGTTGGGTGAATCCTCGAGAATGATCGTTTCCTTGATATCTACACCTAATCGGCTTGCCGCTTCAAGGTAGGGATCAGGATATGGCTTAGTTCGCGCTAGGTCCGTTCCGGCAATTGTGGTCGTGAACGATGTGACCCCCGTCGAGCGCACGACAGCTTCCACCGTATGACGTGGGCTTGCTGAGACCAAAGCGTGCGGAATCCCTTGGGAGACGAGCAATGCGAGAAGTTCCCTGCCACCGGGCATGAGGTCTATTTCGAACTCCGAAATGCGCGCAGCTACGTCGAGGGTTATCGCCTCAATCAACTGGTCACGATCATGGCGCACTCCTGTCGCTGCAAAAGAGCGCTCAACGATGTGATCGCCCACGCGAGTTAAAGGACCGCCCACACACACGTGTTGGTCCTCCCGGGTCCACTCAAACCCTAAATCGCGCGCCACCGCGCTCTCGGACAGCCACCACACAGGTTCGGTATCTACTAGGAGTCCGTCCATATCGAAAAGGA
>CAEZXW010000016.1_pt1 | contig 16805 bp, 12 predicted proteins | sample 7265351 | NCBI WGS metagenome assembly CAEZXW01 (sample SAMEA6813917, study PRJEB35770) | uncultured Actinomycetes bacterium | biome: Freshwater; feature: Freshwater reservoir; material: water | place: Czech Republic | collected 2017-04-14 | depth 30m m
AGCTGTTACTTTGACGGCACCAGTTCCAAAATCTTGTTCAACTAATTCATCAGCAATGATCGGGATCATGCGGTTTACCAGAGGAAGAAGGACTTCTGTTCCGATCATGTGTTGGTAGCGAGGGTCCTCCGGGTGCACGGCAACCGCACCATCACCAAGCATCGTCTCTGGGCGAGTAGTTGCCACCGTGATAACCGCATCGCCTTCGCCATATTGAACCGAAACAAACTCACCTTCATCGTCGTGATGGTCAACTTCGATATCACTCAAGGCAGTGAGGCAACGAGGGCACCAATTAATGATGCGCTCGGCGCGATATATGAGACCAGCATCGTAAAGACGTTTAAAGATGGTGAGTACAGCTTGTGACAGCCCGGCATCCATGGTGAATGCTTCACGAGACCAGTCGACACTATCTCCGAGGCGTTTCATCTGGCCGAGGATTGCGCCGCCAGACTCGGCTTTCCACTTCCATACTTTTTCGACAAATGCTTCACGGCCGAGGTCATGGCGTGAGAGCCCCTCTGCTGCCAGTTGCTTTTCGACCACGTTCTGCGTAGCAATACCTGCATGGTCCATGCCCGGAAGCCAGAGTGCCTCAAATCCTTGCATCCGCTTACGACGAATAAGAATGTCTTGGAGCGTGTGATCAAGGGCATGGCCAATGTGTAGTGAGCCAGTGACATTCGGAGGTGGGATCACGATTGTGTAAGGCAACTTGCTCGAAGAAGCGTTGGCGGTGAAGTAGCCGTTCTCTACCCACTTGGCGTAGAGCGCAGGTTCGCTCTCACTCGGAAGAAAGTGGGTGGGGAGCTCGGTGGCTGACATGCAGATGAGTCTAACGAGAGTTAGGCGCTCTTTTCGCGCCGATCACGCTTGGGGCCATCCCGAAGTACCGTGAGAGGGGCCACTCGGTCCCGCACACACTCGTGAGTGACGATTACCTTCGCCACATCGGTACGACTGGGGATTTCAAACATGACAGAGAGCAGGATCTCTTCCAAAATGGCACGGAGTCCACGGGCACCGGTCCCCCGCTTAATGGCTTGGTCAGCGATCTCTTCGAGAGCATCTTGATTAAATTCAAGCTCGACATTGTCAAGGTCGAATAAGCGCGAGTACTGGCGCACCAATGCGTTCTTTGGCTCGTTGAGAATCCGCATCAAGGCTTCGCGATCGAGACTCTCCACAGAGGTGAGTACCGGGAGGCGCCCAATGAACTCTGGGATCATGCCAAATTTAAGAAGATCTTCTGGCATCACTTGGGAGAAGATATCGGTCGCTTCGCGCTCTGCAACGCCGACGAGCGTGGCACCAAAACCGACGCCTTTTGTACCTGTGCGTTGTTCAATAATTTTCTCGAGGCCCGCAAAGGCTCCACCGACAATGAAGAGAATATTGGTGGTGTCGATCTGTAGGAACTCTTGGTGTGGGTGCTTGCGTCCGCCTTGTGGAGGAACCGAGGCGGTAGTGCCTTCAAGGATTTTAAGAAGTGCTTGCTGCACTCCTTCGCCGGAGACATCTCGTGTAATCGAAGGGTTCTCACTCTTGCGAGCGATCTTGTCGATTTCGTCTATATAGATAATCCCAGTTTCGGCTTTCTTGGTATCAAAATCAGCTGCTTGGATGAGCTTGAGCAAGATGTTCTCAACATCTTCACCCACGTATCCGGCCTCAGTAAGTGCGGTGGCATCTGCAATAGCGAAAGGCACATTGAGCATGCGCGCCAAAGTTTGTGCCAACAGCGTTTTGCCACAGCCCGTAGGGCCTAGGAGCAAAATGTTGCTTTTGGCAAGCTCCACGCCATCTTCGCGAACCTTGCTCTCTCCCGCTTGTACTCGCTTGTAATGATTATAGACCGCGACTGAAAGTGACTTCTTGGCACGCTCTTGACCAATGACGTAATCATCGAGGAACGCGAAAATTTCAGTGGGCTTAGGAAGTTCCTTGAGTCCGAGTGAGGACTTTTGCTCAATCTCTTCCTCAATGATTTCGTTACACAGATCAATGCACTCATCGCAGATATAAACGCCAGGGCCAGCAATTAATTTCTTGACCTGCTTCTGAGATTTCCCGCAGAAGTTACATTTGAGGAGATCGCCGCTCTCGCCGATACGCGTCATGTGGAACCTCCGGGAAGTAGCTCCCGATTGGGAGAGTGTGCCTACTGCGGGGTGCAGAGTGCAGACTCTAAGAGTAGGGGTGGACGCCCGCTCCCGCAGGGGAATTATTGCTCGAGGTTGTTCGCCCTTAGCGAAGTAGCACAGCGCGAAGTAGTACAGCGCGAAGTAGTACAGAGCCTCTTACTTGGTGGCGTTCGCCTTGCGAGAGGTGAAGACCTGATCGATGAGGCCATACTCCACGGCCTCCTCGGCGGTGAGAATCTTGTCGCGTTCGATATCTCGACGGATCTCTTCAATGCTTCGTGAGGAGTGCTTTTCAAGCATGGTTTCAAGAAGATCACGCATACGTGCGATCTCGCGGGCCTGGATCTCGATATCTGAACCTTGCCCACCACCTTCTGTTGAGGGTTGATGGATCAGAATGCGTGAGTTCGCCAATGCATAGCGCTTGCCCTTGGCCCCACCGGCCAAAAGGATCGCAGCAGCCGAGGCGGCCTGACCGAGGCAAACGGTAGAAATGTCTGGGCGGACAAATTGCATCGTGTCGTAGATCGCGGTGAGCGCTGTGAACGATCCGCCAGGTGAATTGATGTACATCATGATGTCGCGATCCGGATCCATCGACTCAAGGGTCAACAACTGGGCCATCACGTCGTTGGCAACAGTGTCATCGATTCCTTGACCCAAGAAGATGATGCGCTCTTCGAAGAGCTTGGTGTACGGGTCGAGGCGCTTGTACCCGTATGCGGTGCGCTCCTCGATTTGCGGAAGTATGTAGCGCGAAGTTATTTCATGAGAGTTGCTCTGATTCATCTGGCGGTCCATTCCTAAGAAGTCACTCATTTCGATGTTCCACCATTTCCTTCAACTTGGCGCGCACTGCGCACCACGCTATCTACAAAACCGTACTCGGCAGCTTCTTCTGCGGTAAACCAACGATCGCGATCGGAATCTTCGGCGATCTGCGCTTGGGTTTGACCAGTGTGTTCGGCAATAAGCTCAGCCATCTTGCGCTTGGTGTACATCATTTGTTCTGCTTGAATTTTAATATCTGATGCAGTGCCACTGATACCACCGGATGGTTGGTGCATCATGATGCGTGCATGAGGAAGGGCGTAACGCTTTCCAGGCGCACCAGCACAGAGCAAGAATTGACCCATTGAAGCAGCTAGACCCATCGCAACGGTTGCTACATCGTTCTTCACGTATTGCATGGTGTCGTAGATGGCCATACCAGCAGAGACTGATCCACCGGGTGAATTGATGTAAAGATAAATATCCTTCTCAGGGTCTTCGGCAGCCAGTAGCAGCATCTGAGCACAAATTGCGTTAGCCATTTTGTCTTCGACTACTGCACCCAAGAAAATAATACGTTCGCGCAAGAGACGGTCATACACGTTGTCATCGAGTCCGCCCATCGCTGCTGCGGATGTGATGCTTGATTGAGATGCCATCTCTCTCCTCCTACATTTCTGCTACGCCACACGCGTCTACTCTGACCCTAACAATGCTGGCGCAAGATTACTTCCCCAGGTGGGCTCTGTTCGCTCACGGCGCAAGCGGAAGGCCACTCACGGAGGTCGGAATTAATCCTCGAGGGCAGGAGTGGGGCGAAGCGCCGCGAGGTCAACGACCTTGCCGGATGCATCTTTAACCTTTACGCGCTCGAGGATGGTCGCCATCGCTTTGGCACGAGCAACTTCACTAAAAACTGCCGTGAGATTGCCAGATTGCACCAGCTGTTGAGTGAACTCATCTGGACTCATGCCATAACGCATGGCACTGCGCATGAGGTACTCGGAGAGCTCAGCATCGGTTACTTCCACCTTTTCGGCGGAGGCGATTGCATCGAGCAAGAAGGAGGACTTAAGTGATTGCCGCACCTCGGTATTGACCTCTGCGCGATGCTCAGCATCCTCGAGTCGACCTTCTCCTTCGAGGTGGGAGTGGATTTCCTCCTCAACCAAACCTTCTGGAAGCGGAATATCCATAGTCTCAAGGAGTTGTTCTAAGAGGCGGTCGCGCGCTTGGGCGCCTTGTTCCATGGCTTTGAGGCGCTTCATTCGCTCGACCACGTCTGCACGAAGTTCAACCAAAGTGTCGAACTCACTTGCAAGCGCCGCGAATTCGTCGTTGAGCTCGGGGAGGATGCGCTCCTTCACGCTATGAACAGTGACTGCTACTTCAGAAGTCTGTCCTTCGTGCGCACCAAGGAGCGTGGTTGCAAAAGACTTCGTCTCGCCAGCTGACATTCCGCGAATCGCATCATCTAAGCCATCGATCATGCGGTTCGTACCGGCTTCATAAGAAATATTGCGAGCGATACCGTCTTCGACTTCTACGCCGTCGATGCTTGCGACCAAATCAATCGAGAGGAAATCTCCATCCTGTACGGCGCGATCAAGGGCCGTGAGAGTTCCAAAGCGTGCGCGCAAGCCATCGACCTGCTCGTCAATTTCAGTGTCGGTTGCGATTGCGTCGTCAACAGTAACTTCCAATTTTGCAAAGTCTGGAAGAACGATCTCTGGGCGAATGTCGACTTCAACAGTGAACTTTATGAAGTTTCCTTCATTGAGCTCTGTGAGATCAACTTCTGGACGTCCCACAACGCGCACTTCATTTTCGCGGGCAGCTTGTGCGTAGAAAACAGGGATTGATTTATTGATCGCTTCTTCAAGCACGTATGCGCGACCAAAGCGTTGATCAATCAAAGTGTTGGGAACTTTGCCCTTACGAAAACCGGGAATATTGACTTGCTTGGAGATTGCCTTGTACGCCTCGGCGATGTGGCTATCGAGTTCTGCGAATGGGACTTCAATGTCGAGTCGGACACGGGTCGGGGAAAGGGTCGTGACGTCGCTCTTCACTGCGTGCTCCTTATTTCCAAACCCTTCGCACTGGCGCGGAGGGGGTTTCCTTCTATTGGTCGGGGCGGGGAGATTCGAACTCCCGGTCTCCTGCTCCCAAAGCAGGCGCGCTAGCCACTACGCTACGCCCCGTGGCGCCTGGAAAGTCTAGGGCAGATTTGGTGGGACTCATTCACCCCCGCGAGCCGGTACGATTTGAGGCGTAACATGCGGATGTAGCTCAATGGTAGAGCCCCAGCCTTCCAAGCTGGCCATGCCGGTTCGATCCCGGTCATCCGCTCCAAGAATTCGGTGAATCTGTCAGATCTCAATAGATTTACGCTTCTGCACGCGCGAAAGGAGTACCCCGGTGAAAAAGAAACTCACTTATATCTTTAGCTCTGCCGCCTTAGTCGCGATCGCCGGAGTGGCTGCCACCGCCCTCTTCGTCTGGCTCCCCGGTGGGCATCTGCGGGAAGAAGTTGAAGTGATCGATGCCACAGGGTCAACTGGCACCTACCAAAATGGAACCTTCTATCTCGAAGTTGAAGAAGGGTGCTACTCCATCGACGCCGCCGCATCGCAATCGATTCCAGTGAGTGATGTGAACAAAATAAAGAGCTTCTTTGAAGTTGATTGCGCGCAGCCACATCACCTCGAAGTGATTTACACCGGAGATGTCGATCCTTCACAAGGAAGTACGGCAAAGAGCGAGGATGTAGGTGCTGTGTGTTATACAGCCTATGAGCAAATTTACGGAAAGTTACCTCCCACCAAATTGGGAGATACCAATTCGCTCTATCTTGCTTGGTTCTTTGCTGATCCAGGCAGTGAATTCGATAAGTATCAAAACCGTGCAGTCTGCGCAGTCACGAAACCGGATGCAACCGGAAAGAACTACACCATCATCAACAGAAACGTGGCATAGCCCTCACCGATCGCATTCTCCCAAACCTGGGCTTTAGTGGAATTGCTCTTCTTCTGTAGAACCCGAAAGAGCCAAGGTGCCGCTCTGCGGGTTGATAGCTGTAGCTACTAAGTCAAAGTAACCGGTGCCGACCTCCGCTTGGTGTTTCACTGCGGTGTATCCGCGCTTTGCACCAGCAAATTCCGCCTCTTGCAACTCGACATAAGCAGTCATTCCTGCAGTCGAATACTTCTGTGCCAAATCAAACATGCCGTAGTTCAGCGAATGGAAGCCAGCAAGAGTGATGAATTGGAACTTGTAACCCAATGCCCCAAGCTCGTCTTGGAATCCAGCGATCTCCTTGTCAGAGAGCGCTGCTTTCCAGTTAAACGAGGGAGAACAGTTGTAAGCCAACATCTTTCCGGGATATTGCTTATGCAGTTCTTGGGCGAATTCACGTGCGAGGCCTAGATCTGGAGTACCAGTCTCTACCCAGATCAAATCGCAGTACGGCGCATAGGCTAAACCGCGTTCGATAACGGGCTCCACACCATTGCGGACACGGTAGAAACCTTCAGAAGTGCGCTCCCCCGTCGCAAACTTGGCATCACGTGGATCTACATCACTGGTGATGAGGTCTGCAGCGAGCGCATCTGTGCGCGCAATGATGATCGAAGGCACATCAAGTAAGTCAGCAGCTAAACGTGCAGCATTGAGAGTGCGCACATGTTGCGCGGTGGGGATCAAAACTTTGCCACCGAGGTGACCACACTTCTTCTCAGAAGCGAGCTGATCTTCCCAGTGCACACCTGCGGCACCGGCAACGATCATGCCCTTCATCAATTCAAGAGCGTTGAGGGCGCCACCAAAACCAGCTTCGGCGTCGGCCACAATGGGTGCAAACCAATCGATGCTGTTGTCGCCGTTCGAGCAGGCGATTTGGTCTGCGCGGGTAAAAGCATTGTTAATGCGACGCACTACCGCAGGAACGGAGTTCGCAGGATAAAGGCTTTGATCGGGGTAGGTCTGGCCGGAGAGATTAGCGTCAGCGGCTACCTGCCACCCCGAAAGGTAGATCGCTTGGAGTCCGGCGCGCACCATCTGCACAGCCTGATTTCCGGTGAGAGCTCCGAGTGAACGCACAAACTTCTCTTCTTGGAGTGCCTTCCAAAGACGCTCAGCGCCCCGGCGGGCGAGTGTCGCCTCTTCGACGACGGTGCCACGAAGACGAACCACATCGGCGGCCGAGTAAGTACGTTCTACGCCCTTCCAACGAGGGTGGGTAGCCCACTCTTGCTCGAGATCGGCAGCGCTCTTTAGGTGGCTCATCGTGACTCTCCTGCTCTCTGCCCTCGGCATCTGAAAGAGGGGCCGTAGGACGAAATAGTTGTGTAGAAGTAACTTTCTTCCCTATAGTTGCGCCACGCCCGGAAATAAAGTGTAAATAAATCAGAAAATTGACAACAGAGAAGGGGTGGCGAGATTTCTTCCTCATTTGATCCGATTGCACTCGGTCGCCGTATCCGCCACCACCGTCGCAGCGCTCACATCACCTTGGAATCCCTTGCCAAAGCCGTGAGCGCCTCGCCCTCACACCTCTCACTCATCGAAACGGGGCAACGCGAGCCTCGACTGGCGCTGCTCACCAAGATTGCCAAGGAGTTTGGTGTGACGATCGAGGTATTGATGACTGCCACACCTGTTGATCGTCGTACCGAATTAACTATTGAACTTGAACATGCGCAGCGCTCACATACTTTTATTGGGAGCGGAATTCCGAAGGTACGGTTTGGCCCCACCATTCCAATCGACGTCATGGAGTCAATGGCAGGTTTGCATCGTGAATTGGAACGTCGCTCCGCAGTTACCGCGGCCACACCGGAAGAAGCCAGGCGAGCAAACGCCGCTCTCCGGATCAAAATGCGTCAACGTGATAACTACTTTAAAGATATTGAGAACGAAGCAGCGAAATTGCTCAGAGAGTTAGATTACCGCGGTGGGCCACTTGGAGAACGCGGAGTAGATCAATTAGTCGAACATCTTGGGTATGAACTCGTCTATGTGAATGATCTGCCGCATTCGACCCGCTCACTCACCGATTTAAAGAATATGCGAATCTACCTTCCGGATTCCGGTTGGGGTGGACACGATCCACGCACCATCATCTTGCAAACTATCGGGCACCAAATCTTGGGCCACACTCCCCCTTCGAGCTTCTCTGACTTTCTTAAGCAACGCGTGGAAGTGAATTACTTCGCTGCCGCTCTCTTAATTCCAGAGACTTCTGCAGTGCAATTACTGAAGCGCGCCAAAGAAGGTAAGTACATTGCTATTGAAGATTTGCGTGATGCGTTTGCCGTCTCATACGAAACGGCCGCTCACCGATTTACCAACTTGGCCACCGAACATTTAGGAATTCAGGTGGACTTCGTCAGAGTGCACGAGAGTGGAACTATCTATAAGGCGTATGAAAATGATGGCCTAGCCTTTCCGGCTGATCCCTTGGGAAGTATTGAAGGACAGCTCGCATGTCGCCACTCTGGCGCTCGTCGAGTCTTTTCGCAGACTTCTACAGGCATGAGTTACTGGCAATATTTGGACACTCCCAACGGTACTTACTGGTCAACAACACAATCCGAAGTCACCTCGGCTGGTCCCTTTTCCATCTCTGTCGGAGTGAGATTTGCTGATTCAAAATGGTTTAGAGGGCGCGAAACCACAGAACGTACCAAGTCCACCTGTCCTGATCCTCGTTGTTGCAACGAGGCACCACTTGACCTGTCAGAGCGCTGGCGCGACATGGTGTGGCCGAGTGCGCGAGCACACTCACACTTACTAGCGGCACTTCCGCCAGGAACCTTCCCTGGTGTTGATACGACAGAAATTTACCAATTCTTGGAAAGCAAGGAAGACCCTTCAAGCGCACATTGATCGGCGCTTTTTATGGGCATAAGCAAATTCCCGAGTGCAAACACTCCGGACCGGGAGGTTTCATAGAGATGATTCACAATCGGACTCTTGGTGCTCTCGCTTATTTGCAAACTGCCTCGACGAGCTAACTCGTTATCAGGAATCCAATCTGCGCTAAAGACGACGGTGTCGCATTCAATAACTTCTTCACCACTCGGGGTAGCAACTCGCACTCCGCTCACCCGCTCTCGACCAAGAATTTCAAGGAGTTTCGTCTTTGTTCGCAAGGCGTAGCGATAGCGAAGCGCTGTTCCCCAGTGCAACGGGAAGTAGCTTTGATGGCGAGCCTCCGGCGTAAGCATCGCAACAGTCTGCACACCTGCATGCGCCAAAGTCATCACAGCGGAAAAACTCACATGCTCGGCGCCGATGATCACTGCGCGCGTACCAATCTCCTGATGGCGTAGATAGACCGACTGCTGAAGTGAACCGGTCGTGTAAATACCAACCGGACGCGTCCCCGCAATGGCGCGTGCATTCCGCCCACGCTCGCGCGCGCCGGTAGCTAACAATATTTGAGATGCCGACACTTCTTCCAAGCCCATTGGTGAAGTCAGGGCAAGCGCGAGATCACCTGCCCAATCAAGTGCAGTGGTAGAGGTTGATATCTCTACTCCTGCTTCAAGGGCCTTAGATATATAGCGTGCAGCGTATTTTGGACCGCTCATGACCCGATGCAAGTCACGTAAGCCATAGCCGGTATGTAAAGAATGGCGTGGGACTCCGCCGGCCTCGCGTTCGCGGTCAAGGACGCGCACTCGCGCGAAGCCACTCTGCTTTGCTGCGATCGCGGCAGCTAATCCCGCAGGACCAGCCCCAACAATGAGTACATCAACTTCACTCTTTTTCATGACACACCACCTTTGCTCTCCAAGAGAGCCCGCACTTCTGCATGGCAGTAAAAACCCTGGCACCGGCCCAAGGTGGCACGCGTGCGGCGACCAAGGCCAGCTTGATCCTGAGGTGGAATCGGTGAAGCGAGTGTTGCGACTATCTCCCCACGTGTGACGCGCTCGCAATGACAAATGATCTCCCCGTATGAAGGGTTCGCGGCGATCAGTGGCTCATTTTGGTACGGGCGCAACGTAGCTTCACCGAGTCTGGGAATGTGAATTGCTGGAAGTGCGTCTTGCTTACCAAGATCTAGACCAGCCTGCGTGAGTAGATCTCGGACGTGTTCGGCAATCGCCATGGATGCCGTAAGGCCGGTGGAGCGAATGCCACCAACCGTTACATAACGTTGTGGAGCGTGAAGGGAGATTTGAAAATCAGAATGTTCTGTAGCCGCACGCAGTCCTACGTATATCGCCGTGATCTCCTCGTCGAGCAACGCGGGCATGATCTTTCGCCCCTTCTCCTGCAGAAACGCCAATCCGGTGATCGAGGACTCAGTTGCACTCTTATCCGAAAGATTCTCGGCAGTGGGTCCGAGCATCACATTTCCAAAAACTGTGGGTGAAACTAATACCCCTTTGCCCATCGACGAAGGTACCGGCAGGAGAATGTGAGAGACGAGAGAGCGAGACAACTTGTCGAAGACCATCAGTTCCCCGCGTCGAGGCGTCACCACAAAGTCTTCAAAGCCAAACTCGCGATCGATCACATCGGAATATAGGCCTGCCGCATTAACGAGATAGCGAGCCTCGAATTCCCCCTGCGAAGTGTGCAAGGTATGCAGATGCGAAGACTGCGCTATGCGTTCGACGCGAGTACTGAGTTGAAGAACTGCACCTGCCGCTTTCGCTTGCGTCGCGTAAGCAAGAGTCGTTGACCACGGATCTATGATCCACTCCCCTGGTACGGCGAGGGCGCCAAGAGCGCCAGGACCTAGATGAGGTTCTTTTGCGTAGAGATCAGCAACATCTACGAGATAGGACTCGAGATAACCATTTGCAATGGCCTTTTCTTGGATCTTTGAAAGATTCGCGAACTCTTCGGCACTCCAGGCAACCAGCAGCGCGCCGCACGTTTCGTAAGAGATGCCCACTTCACGCGCATAGTCACGCAGCAAGAAATAGCCTCGAGATACGAGGCGTGATTCAAGCGACCCTGGGACCGTGTCGAAACCTGTGTGCAAAATTGCGGTATTAGCTTTTGATGTACCAGCACCCACATCTGACTTCGCGTCGATAAGCAGGATCGAAAGATCGAAGCGAGCAAGTTCACGAGCGATAGCTGCCCCCACCACACCAGCGCCAATGATGGCCACGTCGAATGTGCGCACGTGAGGAGCGACTCGTTTAGCCATGCGCACTCCTCTCTTGGGCGTTATCTGCCAAATCTTTCCATGTCGACATATATTCTGCCGCTTGATCTGCACTCCACTCGGGTTCGAAGGTGGCGACTGGGCGCCACGGGGCAACAGCTTCGTCAATTGAAAGAGTGGGTTCTGCTCCAAGGCGAGTGATCGCGGCGACACCGAGAGCGGTGGCATCTGGATGTGGATATACATCGACGGGGATTTGCGCGAGATCAGCCTGCATCTGCATCAACGTCTTTGATCGAGTGAGTCCGCCGTCGACGCGCAAACGTTGTAGTGCAACTCCGTCGGCATTCATTGCAGCAATCAATTCAGTCACTTGCGCGGCAATACCATCGACGACTGCTCGAGCAATGTGATCTTTCGTGGAAGCAAGTGAGATACCGGCGATCGCACCACTCCCCGATGGTTTCCACCGAGGAGCGCCAAATCCTGCGAGCGCAGAGATCGCCATGACTCCTCCACTATCGCGAGGCAACGAATCGATTGCTTCAGCACTCTCGAGCAATCCATTTTCGATTAACCAAGCGACAGCTGACGCGGCTGTAAAGACTTGGCCGTCAAGGTAATGCGCGCGCTCTCCACGCAATTCCCAGGCAATCGATGTTGCTAGACCGAATTGTGAAATCTTTGGCGTTGCTCCGATGTTCGCCAGCAAGAATGCGCCCGTGCCATAAGTGCACTTGGCCTCACCAGCGATCACACAGGACTGCGCAAAGAGCGCGGCGGGTTGATCGACAATGGCGCCTGACACTTGCACACCTCGAAGCGAAGGCAGATCGGCCGTAGTGATGGCTCCAATTATTTGATCGCAGGCAACTACTTCGGGGAGGGTTTCATTTGCTAACCCCCAAAGCTCGAGCAGCTCATGACTCCATGCGCCCGTGTGGATGTCGAGAAGCAGGGTTCGTGAGGCAGTGGCAATATCTGTCACAAAATGTCCGGTGAGTTTTGCATGCAGCCACGCATCAGTAGTGGTGACCACACCTTCCCGCGTCATGTTTTCGCGAAGCCACTTCATCTTTGGTGCCACAAAGTAGGGATCGAGTTGAAGACCGGTGCGCGCGCGCACAAATTCCTCGTGGTCGCGTCGGTCATCACAGAGTGAAGCAGCCCGTGAGTCTTGCCAGACTATGACTGGGGAGAGTGGCTCCAGAGTGCGCGGATCCCAGGCCAGGATCGATTCACCTTGATTAGCCAGCCCTACCGCCTCAAGTGACGGAGACGTCGAAGTAGCTTGCGAAACGGCGGAAACGAGGGAACCCCAGAGCTCATCTGGGTCGCATTCGACCAGCCCACTCGGCCCGTGATGGATGGCCACTTCGCCAAACCCGCGGCTGAGTACCTCTCCGCGGTCCCCGACGACCAGGGCCTTCGTGCCGGAAGTGCCTTGATCGATCGCCAAGATGGGCATGCTCACACGCTACCCGCCCTGAGCGTGGGGAACGGTAAAAAATTATCTAATTGAGGCAATTCACCTGTCGGTGCTTCCTTCCTCCGCCCTCTTCCGGTTCAATCGTTCCAACGTCCGGAAGTGTCGCCCGTCACAGGGACACCATGCCGGCCCGACTAGCAGGGGGATTAGTGAGCACCTCAACACATGACGACGAGAAACATCTCGCCGAACTTGGGTACAAGCAAGATCTGACTCGCAGCTGGAGTTCCTTCTCCAACTTTGCGATCTCGTTCTCGATCATTTCCATCCTCGCCGGATGTTTCACCACCTTTGGGCAGGCATGGAATAACGGTGGACCAGTTGCTATCTCGATTGGCTGGCCAATCATCTCGGCATTCATTCTTATCATCGGCTTCACCATGGCTGAGCTGGTCTCGGCCTACCCCACCTCGGGTGGTATCTACTGGTGGGCAGCAAAGCTCGGTGGCCCGAAGGCCGGCTACTACACCGGTTGGCTCAACCTCATTGGTTTGCTCGCCGTTATCGCCTCGGTCTGTTACGGCTGCGCAACCTTCTTTGATCTCGCGTTCTCCTCTCTTAGTTCATCATGGGCTGAAGGATATTCACTGCAACGCGTCTTCATCATGTTCATCGTCATCTTGATTTTGGTCTCCGCGTTCAACATCGGCAGCGGTCACTTGATGTCGGTCATCAACAACATCTCGGTCTGGTGGCACGTATTCGGTGCTGCTGCGGTGATTTTGATTCTCGTGTTTGTGCCAGAGAACCACATGAGCGTGGGCGACATGTTCAGCATGCGCGTCAATAACTCTGCTGGCCTCGCCGGCGGAAGCAATAGCAGTGGAGGCTTCTGGTTCTACGTACTCCCACTCGGCTTTTTGCTGACGCAGTACACCATCACCGGGTTCGATGCCTCGGCGCACCTTTCAGAAGAAACCCATGGCGCATCACAAGGTGCCGCTAAGGGAATCTGGAAGTCAATCTTCTACTCCGCAATTGGTGGCTGGATTCTTCTCCTCGCATTCCTTTACGCAGTTCAGGATCCAGAGAAGGTCACTGCTGGAGGTGGCGGCGTTGCCGTCATCTTTGCGCAAGCCCTCAGTCCAAAAATTGCTGGCGCAGTGCTTCTCATCTCTGCCATCGGTCAGTTCTTCTGCTCCACTGCCTGCATGACGAGCTGCTCACGCATGCTCTACGCATTCAGCCGCGATGGAGTGGTTCCTGGTTCTAAGAAGTGGTCGACGCTTAACAAGGGCAAGGTGCCAGCTAACGCTGTTATCGCTTCTGCCGTTGTTGCCATGATCATCACTTTGCCGGCTCTCGTCGAGGTAAACATCGGAACGGCTGAAGCACCAGTAGTGGTGCCTACCGCGTTCTACGCAGTGGTATCCGTTGCCGTAATCGGTCTCTACCTCGCATTCGCAATTCCCATCTGGCTCCGTTGGCGCATGGGCGACAAGTTCGTCCAAGGCTCATGGAACCTCGGAAATAAGTGGAAGTGGATGGCACCAGTTGCCGTTGCTGAAATCGTCATTATCAGCATTTACTTCATCCTCCCCACCACGCCAATGGGTACCCCATGGGATCCATCATTTGATTGGAAGTTCCTCAACTACGCACCACTGCTTACCGGTGGCGCGCTGCTCGCACTCTGGATCGGTTGGCACCTTTCAGTGAAGAAGTGGTTCACCGGACCAAAGCGCACCATCGACGCCTAAAGCGTTCGCTTGAGAAAGCCCCCGTGCCTCCTGGCGCGGGGGCTTTCTTCATTCCACCCCGAAAGTTCTTTCAATCTTCCTTTCCACCTCCTCCTTCTCGCGGGTACCCTGGGCACATGCGTAAGGGTTACTTAATCGGAGCCGCTGCGGCCTTGATGGCCGCCACATTCACCAATACGCCCGCCGCTGTCGCCGAAGACTTGGTTTATTCACTTCCGATCGCACTTGCTCCATGCGGTGCTACTGGAGCATCGACGGATTGCATTGAATCCGTTGCAGTGGTGTCAGACTCCGGAACCGAGCAGAACGCGACTGCAGCCCCAACAACGCGCGGTCAAAAGAATTACGCAGTCTGGGATGGGCGCGGGACTAAGAGTGCAGAACTTCCGTTATCAAATTACGTGTGGGATCTTCCCGGAATTAATAACCCGGACAGTGGTTCCAAGACCTTTGTCGACGTGCAACTGGCGCGCGATACCTGGGGTTCCTCGACGATCAGCACGTTGGGTACAGATGAGCGCGCGATGGCACCCGTTCTACGCATCCGGCTTACTCCTGCATTTATCGATACACGTTGCGCAGTCATCAACGGGCCGGTGAGCGCCTACACGGAGGACATACTCATTCAAACCCCGGGGATCACCACACCATCCAATGTTCCGTTCCCTTGCGAAACAAATACGCAGAACAAAACTATTTCTCCGGAATTTATTGGCAAGGTAAAGGTCTCGAATTCCACCACATTCCTGCCGCGTACTCTCGATTCGAAGCTACACGTCAAAGTTACTTTTAAGGTGACGGATTTCGACGCGCTCGGTTGGATCGGCCATGCCGGGCAAGGCTCTTCTGCGTCCGTCGTCAAGAGTGGCGATGTCTCGCGCATCACCTTGGATTTGAAAGCCGTACAAGTCTCTAACGGTCCCCTTGTTTACTCGGCCACCCAAAATGCGTACGTGGATCCGGATAAGGCGCTGCAAGACTCTTGGTCAATCGACGCATTCGCGCCACTGAACACTTTGACGACATGCTTCTCGGGCAATCTCGCGATTTTTACAAACTCTCGCACTCTTGAACTCCCTGTATTCGATCCGGTGAGTCGCGAAGTTGAACTTGCAACCAGTGCCCCGCATCTCACTTCCGCAGGCGAAGTGAACACCGGTTTCTATCAAGCAAACATTGGTGATCAAGAAGCCAAGTGCTTATGGCAAGTAGATACAGCGGCAAAACTTGCTGGCCAAGCTGTTATTTCTATTACTGATGGTGATAGCAACGAAAAGCAGACCGCCACACTCTCTACTAGTTTAAAGAACAACATCCTCACAGTCTCGGGTGGTGGTTTTCACTACAGCGCACCAAAGCTGAAGTTGAAACTCAACTCCCCCGCCGCTACCGCTCCGGCTGCGAAACCACCTACATCGACCACCGCAAGTAAGCCGGTCACAAAGGCACCCGTGAAAACTCAGGCGAAACCAGTGGCCAAGGCCCCAGCAAAGAAAGTCGTCCCCACAAAGAAGGCACCCTCAAAGGCGGTGAAGAAGTGAGAACTCGTTCCTTTGTTGTCGTCTTCGCGCTTCTTGCCAGTGCTCTTGTTGGATTCAACTCCGCGCAAGCTCGAACGCTCTCGCTGCCCGTCATCCTCGACATGTGTAAGACAGCTTCACAAACTAATTGCATCGATTCTGTTTATTCGGTGAACGACGCAAGTGCGGAGCAGAAAGCAACGCTCGTGAGCACTCCGACGTTGGGGTACACCATCATCGGTGATGGAAGTCGGCTTACTTCAGTACAGATTCCTTCACCTCAGCCACATCTTCGTATTCCTGGATTAGTAAATTCCGATGGCGCCGGCGTAGTGGAACTTCGTGTCTTCTTCGCCGCAGACCCATGGACTTCTTTCGGCACGGGACAACCCCTCTCGAGTAATCCCCCAAGTCTCTCCGCGGAGATTCTCCCGGTGACAGCAAAAACAGATAAAGCTATGCCAAGTTTGCAGACAACTTGTAGTGGAAGCTCAGCGGGATTCTGCGGCAGCTACCCCGCTCCTCTAGGGGACCAAGTCCGCATCAAACTCAATCTCCGTCTCTCGAAGTGGAGTGCTAAGGCATACCAAATTGCAGGAAACGATATTGACGCTACGGGAACTTCAACAAAATCCGGTGCCACTGTCTCAATCACGGCGCGGCCCGCCAAAGGTGCTTTCAGAAGCGATTTCTACGCAGGTGGTGGCCTTAATGGCGGGAGTATCGCCGCGACGGCAGTAACGACTGCATGGGGCTTCTCCGCTGAGCCCAACACCTCGCCTACTTGTCGAAGTGGATTCTATGCAATCGGTGGAAGCGAAGCGGGAAGCAAAAATGGTGGTGAATTCGCCATCAAGGGCATGCCTCGTCTTGTAGGGATGCACTTCCCCGTTATCACGGGGCTCGACGGCGCACCTATGGCCAGCACTCTTGAATTCGTCCTTCAACAGCGAGAACTTGATTGCATGTGGCCCAGCGTCTCCCGCGCAGATCTCGTGAAGAACCTAAGGCAGATGGTTTTAGCTGGTCCGAAAGCTATAGAAC
>CAEZXW010000017.1_pt1 | contig 16238 bp, 13 predicted proteins | sample 7265351 | NCBI WGS metagenome assembly CAEZXW01 (sample SAMEA6813917, study PRJEB35770) | uncultured Actinomycetes bacterium | biome: Freshwater; feature: Freshwater reservoir; material: water | place: Czech Republic | collected 2017-04-14 | depth 30m m
AACACCGCTTCTCATTGCTATAGCGAAAGAGAATTGCGTTGATGGTGCGAAGATTCGTGCCGGCGACGCCGTCAACTTTGCGATCGGCCAAGGTGATACCACTGCAACACCTATGCAGATGATTCAAATGTATGCCGCTATTGCCAACGGTGGCACCATTATGAAGCCGACTATTGGTCGCGCCATCCTTGATAACAAAGGCAAAATCATCAAAGAGATCCTTCCGCAACGTGTAGGAAAATTGCCACTAGACAAACCCACCTTGGCGTTTATGCAGGATGCCTTGCAGGCGGTGGTCACAGAGGGAACCGCTCGATATCCATTTACTGGCTTCCCAGTAGCAGTGAGTGCCAAGACTGGCACCGGCGAAGTCTTTGGTAAGAATTTAGACGGTTCGGAGAAAGACACCACCAGTTGGCTGGTCTCTTACGCGCCAAGCGAGAAACCTAAGTATGCCGTCCTCATGATGGTGAGCCAGGGTGGTACGGGTTCACTTACTAGCGGACCTAGTGTGCGCAAGATTTATGAAGCGATCTTTGGGGTTACCGGGAGTAAGGCAGATCCACTTCGTTCACTCTTTCCAAGTGGACCACCAAGTGTGATCCCGCGACTCACAACAGACGGTCGTATACTTCCACCAATGAAACTCAAGTCATCTGCAAAGAACGGTGGATGATGAGTTCCTATTCGACCAGCGCGCGTCTTTCCAGAGGATTCAAGAAATCCATAGATCGTGGTGGTTTCGTTCGCCAACTAGATTTGGTTTTGTTGGGGGCAGTTGCCCTCCTTCTTGTTATCGGTTCCTTCCTCGTCTCTGCTTCAACTCGAGATTGGTATGACTCCCAAGGATTAGATCCCCATTTTTATCTGAAGAGACACCTTCTCAATATTGTGATTGGGATTTTCTTAGCTGCGATGACGGCAGCCGTCGACTATCGCTTATTGCGCGCATACACGCCTGTCCTTTGGGGACTAGCGGTCATCGGCCTCATCGCCGTACTCATACCTAAAGTTGGCGAGACCATCAATGGCGCACGTGCTTGGATCGCCCTTCCTGGAGGTTTCAGTGTGCAGCCGGCGGAATTCGCGAAACTGGCGATCATCGTGGGTATGGCAATGGTGTTGGCGGAGAAGCGTGATGGCGAAAAAGATCCACGGAATATTGATGTGCTGCAGGCACTCGGAGTAGCGGCGCTTCCAGTGCTTCTTATTTTTGTACAACCCGATGTGGGAACGATTCTTATTGTGTGTTGCTCCGTCGTGGCCATCATCGCAGTCTCCGGCGCTCCGGCCCGATGGATCGCTGGTTTGCTCATGTTTGCGGTTTTGGGTGGTGTCGCTGCAGTGCAATTCAATATCTTGCATGATTACCAACTCAAGCGCTTGCAATCGTTTATCAATCCGCAAGCAGATCCCCAAGAGAGCGGATACCAACTACAACAGGCGCGGATCACTATTGGGTCCGGTGGCTTTCTGGGGAAAGGGCTTTACAAAGGCCCACAATCGAATGGCCGGTTTGTACCTGAACAGCAGACAGACTTTATTTTCACGGTGGCGGGGGAGGAATTAGGTTTTGTTGGTTCCAGTGGGATCATCGCACTCTTCGCGGTTATTCTTTGGCGCGCTGGTCGACTGGCCCGGCGCACTACAGATCTCTTCGGCAGGTTGGTCGTTTCTGGTGTCATGGCATGGTTTGCCTTTCAATTCTTTGAAAACGTCGGGATGGCGCTTGGATTGATGCCAATGACCGGAGTGCCGCTCCCATTTCTCTCCTACGGTGGGACGAGCATGTTTGCCACCCTGATGGCCGTGGGGCTGCTGCAGAATGTGCACGCCAGGCGAAGTTGGAATTAGTTGTTACCCTTGGACAATGCCTTCTGTATGGAGTGACCTCGAACCGCTGCTCTTGCAAGTCTCAAAGCCGATTCAATATGTGGGCGGTGAGCTCAATTCGACGGTGAAGGATTGGGATAGCGCAGAGGTTCGTTGGGTGCTGATGTATCCAGATGCTTACGAAGTGGGGTTGCCCAATCAAGGCGTCATGATCCTTTACGAAGTATTGAATGAGGTCGAAGGGGTTCTGGCAGAGCGCTCTTATGCGATTTGGCCCGATCTTGAGAAGTTGATGCGGGAAAACGACATTCCACAATTCACTCTGGATAGCCATCGCTCGGTACGCGATTTTGATCTCTTCGGAATCTCCTTTGCTACCGAATTGGGATACACAAATATGCTCTCTGCTCTCCACCTCGGTGGAATTCCACTCTTTGCAGCAGACCGCACTTTAGACGATCCCATTGTGGTAGCTGGAGGGCACGCGGCATTTAACCCAGAACCGATCTCTGATTTTATTGACATTGCAGTACTTGGTGATGGCGAAGAAGCGGTACTTCGCATGAGTGAGATTGTCCGCGAATGGAAGCGCGAGGGGCGCCCTGGTGGTCGCGATGAAGTGCTCCTTAGATTGGCGCGAAGTGGTGGCTGCTATGTCCCGCGTTTTTATGACGTTGAGTACTTTGAAGATGGAAGAATCAAGCGCGTCTTTCCAAATCGATCAGACGTTCCTTATCGTGTAGCCAAACACACCGTGATGGATCTAGATAAATGGCCGTATCCCAAGCAACCTCTCGTACCGCTAGCGGAGACTGTTCACGAGCGCATGAGTGTCGAGATTTTTCGCGGCTGCACCCGTGGTTGTCGCTTCTGCCAGGCGGGAATGATTACGCGCCCTGTCCGCGAGCGCTCGATCACCGGAATTGCTGCCATGGTGGAGCAGGGATTGAATGCCACTGGATACGAAGAAGTAGGGCTGCTCTCACTTTCAAGCGCCGATCACTCAGAGATTGGCGAGATAGCAAAGGGTCTTGCTGATCGTTACGAAGGCGAGAATGTGGGTCTCTCACTTCCTTCCACGCGCGTTGATGCATTCAATGTGGATCTGGCGAATGAATTAACCAGAAATGGTCGACGCTCTGGCCTCACCTTCGCGCCTGAAGGTGGCAGCGAGCGGATACGCCAAGTTATCAACAAAATGGTGACTGAAGAAGATCTCATTCGAACTGTTACCACGGCCTATGCAAATGGGTGGCGTCAAGTAAAGCTCTACTTCATGTGCGGATTGCCCACTGAAACAGATGAAGATGTGATGCAAATTGCCACTATGACGAAACGGGCAATCGATGCCGGTCGATCAGCAACTGGCGGAAATGACGTTCGATGCACGATTTCTATCGGCGCATTTGTTCCTAAGCCGCACACACCTTTTCAATGGGCGGCTCAAGAGTCTCCTGATGTTGTCGATCATCGTCTCAAGATGTTGCGCGATGCCATCCAGGGAGATCGAAAGTATGCCAAAGCAATTGGCTACCGCTATCACGATGGCAAACCAAGTGCGATTGAAGGGTTGCTCTCGCGCGGAGATCGCCGTGTAGGCGCTGTTATTCTCCGAGCCTGGGAGAATGGCCAACGGTTTGACGGATGGAGTGAGCACTTCTCTTACGATCGTTGGGTTGCTGCTGTGGTAGAAATCTTTGAAGGATCCCCACTCTCACTGGAATGGTTTACTACTCGCGAGCGCGAATTGAGCGAAGCACTTCCTTGGGATCATTTAGATTCTGGCTTAGATAAAGAGTGGCTCTGGTCTGATTGGCAGGAAGCATTGGCTGGCGGAGAAGTAGATGATTGTCGCTGGACTCCCTGCTTCGACTGTGGCGTATGTCCCACCATGGATACTGAAATTCAAGTGGGGCCCACTGGCAGAACTATTCCGCTCTTGGTGAACCGCTAGGTCATGAAGGCGCCACACGCTCAACGACCAGTAGTGCAGCGCATCCGGGTGAAGTATGCGAAGCGCGGGCGCCTGCGGTTCACAAGTCATCGTGATTTTTCGCGTGCTCTCGAGCGGGCAGTGCGGCGTTCGAGAATTCCGATTGCATATTCATCGGGATTTACACCGCACCCACGAATTTCTTATGCCGGTGCTTCTCCCACGGGTGTTGCAAGTGAAGCGGAGTATTTGGAGATGGCTTTGCAAGATCGTGTCGATCTCGCCGAAGTGCTCATCCAGCTGGATCAAGCTCTGCCAATTGGTCTTGACGTGATTGAGATTGTGGAAGCCACCACGAGTGAATTTGCCGCCACTCTGGAGGCCTCCGAGTGGCATTTCTCCATTTCGGCGCCAGCTTCGATAGCTGACCAGGTCCCCGGGGCAATCGCCACTTTTCTCGCCGCCGATGAGGTCATGGTGGAGCGGATGTCCAAGAATGGGCTCCGGCGCTTCGATGTCCGCTCAGCCGTTTTGAGCCTGGCCGAGCAGGCTCCGTCTGAAGTTCCTGAAGTCACAGACGGGAATTCGACCACGATGGGGGAGAGAGCCCTCCGATCTGCCATACTTGAAGCAGTCATACGGCATGGTTCGCCATCTGTACGACCCGATGATCTTCTCGCCGCTCTGCGGATCGAGGGTCTCGCGAGCCGGGCCATAGTGACCCGATTAGCGCAGGGACCTTTCGATGAGCGTGCTGGCGCAGTGACCGATCCCTTCGGTCCAGACCGGAAGTAAATCGCCAGTTCACGCTTAGTAGTCCTTAGTAACGAGTCGGCAAGAGCCAGATATGGCTCAGTAATGGCTCAGTAATGACTTAGCAGTACGTAGGTGCAGTACCCGAGACTTTGCTCCCCTGGAGCACGAACGAGCGCGTAGCGCTCACGAAAGTAGTTCAACATGAGCACGATTGATGAAAATTCAGAGAGCACTCCCAAGAAGCCAGTTCGCCGCGTAGCTAAGAGAGCTGCCGGTGCCCCAGTGGCCGCAGTGACAGCAGGGGCAGCAGATCTTGCGCCAGCCAAAACACCGGCCGCCAAGAAGGCTCCAGCAAAGAAGGCAGTAAAGAAAGCAGAGGCCAAGGTAAGCGCACCGGCTGCGCCCACCGTCAGCGCGCTCTCACCAATTTTTCAAGCCCCCGATCTCACTGGAGTGAAATCTCCGGCTAAAGCCATCGCTAAAGCGCCAACTAAAGCGCCAACTAAAGCTGCAACCCTCAAGGCTGCCGATAAGGCAAAGAAGTCTTCCAGCGACGCAGAGGCTGAGTCGGTTGCCCCAGCTAAGATTTCCACGCGAACACGTACCCCTGCCAAATCTGCCGCAAAGTCAAAGAGCGATGAAGGTTCTGATGCGTCAGACGTTGAGAGTAATTCGCAAGATTCAGCGGGAGACGATGACGACTCGAGTGAAGGCGCGGCTCGTCGTCGCAGGCGTCGTCGAGGTGGACGTGGTCGTAAGCGCAGCGGTGATACGCGTGCCGGTTCTTCATCAGATGGCGATGAAGACGAGAGTGGTACTGAATCATCGGATGAGAACGGAGAGACGGGGGAGGGCGCAACACGTCGCCGCCGTGTTCGTGAACGCCGCGCACCGAGCGAAGCTCGTGAAGATGTAGTTGTTCGTTCGGGAAATCGCACTCGAACTAGTACTACACAAGATCTCGCTGGCTCGACGCGCATCGAAGCTAAGCGTCAACGTCGCCGCGATGGTCGAGATAATCCGCGCAAGCGCGCTCCTATTCTTACTGAAGCGCAATTCTTGGCTCGCAGAGAATCTGTGGATCGTGTGATGTTAGTTCGCCAAACAGGAGACCGCACACAGATCGCAGTGCTAGAAGACAATATTTTGGTAGAGCACTACGTGAATCGTTCAAGTAACACTTCCTACGTAGGCAATATTTATCTTGGGCGCGTACAAAACGTGCTGCCGTCTATGGAAGCGGCGTTCGTCGATATCGGCAAGGGACGTAACGCAGTTCTTTATGCAGGTGAAGTGAACTGGGATGCCGCAGGAATTGCAGATGGCACGCCACGTCGCATTGAAACCGCTCTCAAAACTGGCCAGCAAGTACTTGTTCAAGTGACTAAAGATCCAATCGGCCAAAAGGGAGCTCGCCTCACGAGTCAAGTGAGCCTTCCTGGTCGCTACTTGGTATTTGTGCCTGGTGGTGGGATGAGTGGCATTAGTCGTCGCTTGCCAGATGCTGAGCGTGCGCGCCTGAAGCACATTCTGAAGGATCTCGTTCCCGAGGAGGCTGGCGTTATTGTGCGCACTGCCGCTGAAGGTGCGTCTGAAGATGAGCTGACTCGCGACATCACTCGTCTCAAAGCTCAATGGGAAGACATCGAGAAGAAAACTGAGAGTGCTTCGAGTTCTGGCTCGACTGCGCCCACACTTCTTTATGGCGAGCCTGATCTTACGGTCCGCGTTATCCGAGATATTTTTAACGAAGATTTCAAGACCATGTTCGTTCAAGGATCTGAAGCGTGGGAGGAAATCAACGGGTACCTGGGACACGTTGCACCTGATCTCGTTGCCAAAATTCAACGTTGGACTTCCGTGCGCGACATGTTCACCGAAAATCGTGTTGAAGAGCAACTTGTAAAGGCTCTCGATCGTAAAGTCTGGTTACCTTCAGGTGGTTCTCTTGTCATCGATCGCACCGAAGCCATGGTCGTGGTGGATGTTAATACCGGTAAATTCACTGGTAAAGGTGGCAATCTCGAGGAGACGGTAACAAAGAACAACGTTGAAGCCGCTGAAGAAATTGCTCGGCAACTTCGCTTGCGCGACCTCGGCGGAATTATTGTCATCGACTTCATTGACATGGTTTTGGAATCCAACCGGGAGCAAGTACTTCGCAGACTTGTAGAGTGCTTGGGCCGTGATCGTACGAAGCATCAGGTCGCTGAAGTAACGTCGCTCGGGCTCGTACAAATGACCCGAAAGCGTGTGGGCCAAGGTCTCATTGAAGCTTTCTCGAACGTCTGTGAGTCCTGCCATGGGCGCGGCATTCACGTCTCGCTTGAGCCGATTGATCGTTCGACCCACCGCCCCTCCTCAGAAGGCGGATTTTCGCATTCAAGTGGACCAGTCAAGGATTCATCGGATCAGCACGATCACCATGATCACCATGATCACCAGGATGAATCGCACGATGTATCGCAGGATGACGACATCACGCCGCTTGGCCATAACCAAGACCAAGACCAAGACCAAGATTCAGATGATTCATCTGGCGAGACTCTCGCTGCACCGCGCGGCATGCACTCGGTACCCACAAAGGGTGGAGCGCGACGCCCACGCCGAGGTAAGGGTCGCTAAATGACCTCGAAAAAGTCGCTCGCACTCCTGGGGTCGACTGGTTCTATTGGCACGCAAGCAATTGATGTGGCGCTCAGCCAAGGTGCACACGAAGTGGTGGGTTTAGCTGCCTCCGGTGCCCACCTTGAGCTCTTCATTCAACAAGCACGCGCGTTGAAACCGGCTGAGCTTGCACTCTTTGATGAGCGTTCAGCAGCTGAAGCAAGTACTGCTCTCGGTCGCAAGGTTCGCTCTGGCGCCGCAGGAGTAGACGCTGTGGCCTCGATGGGTGCGGAAATCGTACTTAACGGCATCTCAGGCTCGGTGGGTCTCTCGCCTACGTTGGCAGCACTTCAGTCAGGCTCATTACTGGCCTTAGCAAATAAGGAATCCTTGGTGGCCGGTGGTCCGCTTGTAAAGGCGATTGCCCGACCGGGACAAATCATTCCGGTGGATTCTGAGCACTCTGCGATTGCCCAAGCGCTTCTTGCTGGAGCACCCAGTGAAGTATCGAAACTTATTCTCACCGCAAGCGGTGGACCTTTTCGCGGAAAGAGTGCGGCAGAACTCGCTAACGTCACAGTGGCGCAGGCACTCGCACATCCCACCTGGTCGATGGGTCCAGTAGTTACTATCAACTCTGCTTCCTTGGTGAATAAGGGACTTGAAGTAATTGAAGCGCACCTCCTTTTTGATATTGCTTATGACAAAATCGAAGTAGTAGTTCATCCACAGTCAATGATCCACTCAATGGTTGAGTTTTGTGATGGTTCTACCATTGCCCAAGTAAGTCCACCCGACATGCGGTTGCCTATTGCACTTGCACTCTCTTGGCCGAATCGATCTACATATGCGATCCCATCCGTAAACTGGTCACAACCAATGGAATGGTCGTTCGCTCCCGTCGATCGCGAAACTTTCCCAGCCCTGGATTTGGCATATGCAGCAGGGCGCCACGGTGGAGTAGCCCCTGCTTGTTATAACGCTGCCAATGAGGAAGCAGTTGCCGCATTCATTTCTGGCGCGCTCTCCTTTGCTGGAATCCCTAGAATTATTGAACAAACTTTGACTCACTTTATGCAAGGGGCTGCCAAAAGGTCTGATGTCTCAAAAGTCTCGGATATCTTAGATACAGAAATTGCCGCTCGGGCTTTTGCTCGAACATTGATAGGAGCAGAAGCATGAACGCTTTAGGCATCATTGCCTTTATTGTCGCCTTACTTCTCTCTGTCATGTTGCATGAGGCTGGTCACTTCGTGATGGCTCGCCGGTTTGGCATGAAAGTCACCGAGTTCTTCGTAGGCTTTGGGCCACGACTCTGGTCGACGCACCGAGGTGAAGTGGAATACGGCGTCAAAGCCATTCCGGCCGGAGGCTATGTACGTATTGTAGGAATGACTCCTAGCGAGGTACTTTCTGCAGAAGATGAGCCACGTGCCTTTTATAAGGCACGTATTCGTCATCGAGTGATCACTTTGGCAGCTGGTTCAATTGTTCATTTCATTGTGGGCTATGTGCTTATTCTGCTCATGTTGATTTTTGTAGGTGTAGGCACTTACACGGCCAAAATCTCTTACGTGGGTGAGTGTGTTCCTGCGTATCAGGCCACCACATGTGCTGGAACGGATCCAAGTTCGCCAGCGAAGAATGCAGGGCTTCGGGTAGGCGATCAAATTCTTTCAATAGATGGCGTGGTAGTTAAAGATTGGATCTCGAGTACGGATGTGATCCGTTCTTCTGTGGGTAAACAACTAGAACTCACGATCGATCGCGCCGGCGAGCGAATCCAGATTTCCGTTACTCCGGTTGCTCGTGTGGGAGTCGATGGAAAGAGTGCGGGTTACGTCGGAATTGGACCATCGTATGAATACATCCGAACCAATCCATTCATGGCAATTCCTCGCGCCGCAACCTCGGTCTGGCAGGTGGCCTGGATCAACCTCAAAGGTTTGGCTGCGGTACCTACCAAGATTCCCGACTTGTGGGATCAAACTTTCCACGGAAAGGACCGGGATACGAGTGGGCTTGTTGGCGTCGTCGGGGTCGCGCGCGTCTCGGGAGAAGCTCTTGACGCGCAAGGTCTGAACTGGAAAGACAAACTTTCCATCTTCATCAGCATTATTGCTGGACTCAATATTTTTGTTGGCCTCTTCAACGCATTGCCATTGCCACCGCTTGATGGTGGGCACATTGCAGTTGCGATAGCGGATCGTTTTCGTATGTGGCGCGCGAAGCGTCGGGGAGTACCCAACCCGCCAGCGATCGATGTTGCTCGTCTGACGCCCATCACCCTGGTGGTGCTCGCTGTGTTGATCTCGCTCTCCTTTCTGCTTTTGGCAGCGGACATCATCAATCCAATGCGCTTAAATTCCTGATCTACGGCAAGATAGAGCCATGGCCATCGATCTAGGCATGCCCGAGCTCCCTCCCGTTCCGCTTGCTCCTCGGCGAGTGAGTCGAAAGATTCAAGTGGGAAGCGTCGCTGTCGGGGGAGATGCACCGGTCTCTGTCCAATCTATGACAACCACCCTCACATCAGATGTCAATGCCACATTGCAACAGATTGCTGAACTCACCGCTTCTGGTTGCCAAATAGTTCGCGTTGCAGTTCCCAGCCAAGATGACGCAGACGTACTTGCTCAGATCGCAAAGAAGTCTCAAATCCCGGTGATAGCAGACATTCACTTTCAACCAAAATATGTTTTTGCTGCCATCGATGCTGGCTGCGCTGCAGTTCGAGTGAACCCAGGAAACATCAAACAGTTCGATGACAAAATCAAAGAGATTTCTAAGGCAGCAAACGATGCCCAGATCCCAATTCGCATCGGTGTCAACGCTGGTTCGTTAGATCCACGATTGCTAGCAAAGTACGGCAAGGCAACCCCGGAGGCATTGGTGGAATCTGCGCTCTGGGAATGTTCCCTCTTCGAAGAGCACGATTTTCGAAATATCAAGATTTCTGTAAAACACCATGATCCCGTTGTCATGATTCAGGCTTACCGCCTCTTGGCACAACGGTGTGATTACCCACTTCATCTTGGAGTGACAGAAGCTGGTCCGCTCTTTCAGGGAACGATCAAGTCGGCAGTGGCCTTTGGAGCACTCCTCGCAGAAGGCATTGGTGACACCATCCGTGTTTCCCTCTCAGCGCCGCCAGTTGAAGAAGTCAAAGTGGGCATCGCAATTCTTGAATCACTCAACCTTCGTCAACGCAAGTTAGAGATCGTGTCATGTCCGTCGTGCGGACGTGCGCAGGTAGATGTGTATACCTTGGCCGAACAGGTCCAAGCCGGTCTCGAGGGAATGACGGTACCTCTCCGTGTGGCTGTCATGGGTTGCGTGGTTAACGGACCAGGCGAAGCTCGTGAAGCTGATCTTGGGGTTGCCTCAGGCAACGGCAAAGGTCAAATTTTTGTGAGGGGCGAAGTCATCAAGACCGTTCCCGAATCGCAAATCGTACAAACTCTCATAGAAGAAGCAATGCGCCTTGCAGATGAGATGGAGGCAGCTGGAGTTTCTTCTGGGGCGCCATCGGTGCAGGTTTCTTAATTCGTGATCGTACGACTCCTTGTCGAAGAGGATTCTCGACACTCTGTGCGTGAAATTCTTGAGCGAGATAGCGTCACAAACGCTTTTATTACCAGCAGGCTAAATCGATGGCTCGATAGTTCTCTCTCACTTTCCAAGCTCTCAGGAGAATTTTGGGTTGTAGAAGATGCAGGCTCCTTCGAAGCACTTGTTTATGTTGGCGCTAATCTTGTTCCCACCCTGTGCAGCGAACAAGCTATCGACGCAATCGTGGGTCGCCTGGCCAGGGAGACGAGGCGCTCATCTTCTATCACTGGTCCGGCTTCTGTGGTCCTCTCCTTGTGGGAAACATTGGAACCCTCGTGGGGAAGTGCGCGAGTGATCAGAAACGCGCAACCACTCTTGGTCATTGATAGTGCACCATTGGTAGAGCCAGACGTAGATGTGCGTGCCGTGGAGCCAGTGGAACTTTCACTGATTTTTCCGTCTGCGGTAGAGATGTTTACTCAAGAAGTGGGAACTTCCCCACTCGGTGTCGATAATGGCGCAAGTTTCAGGAGTCGATTAGCAGAATTGATTCTGCAAGGTCGTGCATTTGCGCGCATCGAAAATGGCGAAGTGCTATTCAAAGCAGAAATCGGCTTATGCACTCCTCGAGCTGCGCAGATCCAAGGTGTCTGGACTCAGCCGGCTCGAAGAGGTGAAGGTATCGCAACTGCAGGGATGGCTTCAGTTGTTCTAGAGGCCTTGAAGAGTAGTGAACGCGTCTCGCTCTATGTCAACGATTTTAATGAAAGCGCCTTGCGGGTTTATGAAAAGGTGGGCTTTATGCGCCATGGGACCCTGGCGTCGGTGCTCTTCTGAGGCGAAATATTCGGTAAGGTACTCCAGTAGGTCTTCGTAATCCCTGGAGTCTCTGGAATCGCTAAGGAGTAGTTGTGTTACGTATGTCGACGCTCTTTCTGCGTACTTTGCGAGAAGACCCAGCCGACGCTGAGGTTGCCAGCCATAAATTGCTCGTTCGAGCCGGATATGTGCGCCGGATTGCCGCCGGCATTTACTCGTGGCTCCCGCTGGGCTACATCGTCTACCGCAATATTGAGAACATTGTTCGTGATGAAATGAACAAGGCCGGATTTCAGGAAGTTCACTTCCCAGCTCTCTTGCCCAGTGAGGCCTACGAGAAGACCAACCGGTGGCTAGAGTACGGCAGTGATCTCTTCCGATTGAAGGATCGCAAGGGTGGGGATTATCTCCTTGGGCCCACCCATGAAGAGATGTTCACTTTGATGGTGAAGGGGGAGTGCTCCTCGTACAAGGATGTACCACTCGTGATCTATCAGATTCAAACTAAGTATCGCGATGAGGCACGTCCTCGTTCTGGAATTATTCGTGGTCGTGAATTTGTGATGAAAGATTCCTATTCATTCGACATCGACGATGCGGGTTTGGCGCGCTCATACCAACGCCATCGTGATGCCTACATCTCTACCTTTGATCGTCTTAATCTCAACTACTCAATTGTCTCGGCGGTCTCTGGGGCGATGGGTGGCTCCGCATCAGAGGAGTTCTTGGCTCCTTGCGAGACAGGCGAAGATACCTACGTGCTCTGCGAGTCATGTGGTTTTGCAGCAAACGTCGAAGCCATCGTGACACCAATGGCAGAGCTACCTTCAGCGAGTGTGCCCCCACTTGAAATCTTAGATACACCTAACACGCCAACAATTGAGTCTCTCGTGGAGGTGCTTAATAAGGAGTATGGCGGCGGGTTCACGGCAGCCGATACCTTAAAAAATATCCTTCTCATGGCTGATGGTGAGGCGATTTCAGTTCTTGTTCCCGGTGATCGCGAAGTAGATCTCAAACGCTTAGGCGCAAGCCTTCCGGGCGTTGAAGACCTTCGCCTCTTTGAAGAGGGAGATTTTGCTACCCGTAAGGAACTTGTGAAGGGATACGTCGGTCCACAGGATGCGGCCCGTCTTGGATTGCGTCTGTACGCCGATCCTCGCGTAGCTCCGAACTCTGTGTGGGTTACTGGTGCAAACGAACGCAACCGTCATGCACGTTACGTAGTGAACGGTCGAGATTTTCAAGTGGAGCAGTACATCGAAGCAGCTGAAGTACGCGCGGGCGATACCTGTCCCAAGTGTGCCACCCCAGTAATCATTGATCGCGCCATCGAGATAGGACACATCTTCCAACTCGGCCGTAAGTATGCAGAAGCTCTTGACCTCACTGTGCTCGATGCCGAAGGCAAGCAACAGGTGCTCACCATGGGTTCATATGGCATTGGTGTGTCGCGCGCAGTTGCTGCGGTCGCCGAACAGAGCCACGATGAAATGGGTCTCTGTTGGCCGCGCGAAATTGCGCCAGCCGATATTCACATTGTGGCTACCGGCAAAGGTGACGTTCCTTTCACCAAAGCAGAAGAAATTGCGGAAGCTCTGGAATCCATCGGTGCGCGCATCATGCTCGATGATCGACGCGACGCGAGCCCTGGAGTGAAGTTCAAAGATGCCGAATTGATCGGTATTCCTACGATTGTCGTGGTCGGCAAAGGGCTGGCTGATGGCACGATTGAAGTGCGCGATCGTAAGAGTGGCGAACGTAGCGATATTCCAGTGGACGAGGTTGTCGGTTATCTAGCAGCGCTGCTCGATTAACGTGGACGCCGTCCACCTGATCTTCTTCGCGCTTGCCGCATTTTCGGCAGGAGCGATCGACGCCATCGCTGGCGGTGGGGGACTTATTCAACTTCCGGCGCTTTTGGTCGGACTTCCCAATGAACCAGTTGCCAATGTGCTGGGCACTAACAAACTTTCCAGCGTCTTTGGCACCTCTAGCGCGGCGGTGACATATGCGCGAGGGCGGCGCTTAGATTTCAAATTAGCGCTACCGATGACCCTCTTCGCTGCGGGCGGATCAGCCCTTGGCGCGCTATTGGCTACTTCCATTCCGAACAATGTTTTCAAGCCAGTAATCTTGGCATTTCTTGTTCTGGTGGCGATCTACACATTCAAACGCCCAGAGTTTGGCGTCAATGAGTCTCTTAAGTTTTCCCGCAAACGTGCGCTCACCTTTGGTTGCGGGATTGGGTTGTTGATCGGGCTTTACGATGGCGCGATTGGTCCAGGTACCGGTTCGTTCCTGGTCTTTGCTTTGGTTGGATTTCTGGGTTATGAATTTTTGCGCGCTTCAGCAATCGCCAAGGTCGTCAACGTGGGTACCAATGTGGCGGCCATATTAGTTTTCGGAATTCACGGCTCAATCATCGTGTGGCTAGGCTTAACTATGGCGGTCTTCAATATTGCCGGAGCGTTGGTAGGGGCTCGGGTAGCCATAAAGGGAGGATCACGCCTTGTCCGCAGAATCTTCCTGGTGGTCTTGCTCATTCTGATGGTGCGCCTGGCATGGGACATCTTTTAGACGCGCAGGTTTTGAACTCACGCGAACGTGGAGTATTCTTGCGATTGCAGTCACAACTTAACAGGAGGATTTTATGCGGGATCTAATCGCTTCTCTCCTGACTGCCCCCTTAGAAAATCTCGGTTTCGATTGTGAAGAAATTGCTGTCACCCCAGCTGGGAAGCGACGCGTTGTCCGCGTACTGATCGATAAAGAAACCGGCCTCAATTTAGACGATGTCGCCGAAGCTTCACGTTTGGTCTCCGCAATTTTAGATGAGAACGATTCCAAGTTGGGAAGTACCCCCTATACGTTAGAAGTCAGCTCTCCCGGTGTTGATCGCCCGCTCACACTGGAACGTCATTGGCGCCGGAATTTGACGCGCCTCGTCAAAGTAGTTCTCAGAGAAGGCGCGCCAATCACTGGGCGCATTATGAGTGTGCAAGATGGGGTCGTCACCCTTGATGTATCTGGAGCGATTCAAGAAATTGCAATCACTGATGTTGCTAAAGCGCGCGTTGAGGTTGAATTCAATAGAGAAGAGAAGTAATTATGGCGATGGATGTTGACCTTGTAGCGCTTAAAGCTCTCTTCTCCGATGGTCGCACTTCGGTTGAATCAATGATTAAGACCATCGAAGATGCTGTCCTTGAAGGTTACAAACAATATTTATACGCCCCCACAAAGGGAGCAACCACTGCCGACCCTGGTGCCTGTGCGGTCCTCAATCCAATCACCGGATCAATGTCTATCGTGATTCGTGAATTCGATGCTGAAGGTGCATTGACTTCAGAAATAGACGTCACACCTGTGGGCTTTGGCCGCATTGCTGCAAATGAAGCCAAGCACGCGATTTCTAAAATGCTCCGTGGCGTAAAAGATCAAGAAATTTTTGGAGAGTTCACCGGCTCGGTCGGAGATATTGTGACCGGCGTCATTCAACAAGGGCGCGATCCTAAAATTGTGCACGTCGATCTTGGTCGCATCGAGGGAACGATCCCTCCTTCTGAACAAGTTCCTGGCGAAGATTACAAGCACGGTGAGTACCTCAAAAGCCTGATTATTGAAGTGAAAATGGGTCAACGTGGGCCACAAGTTGTGCTTTCTCGTACGCACCCAGCTCTGATTAAACAACTCTTTGCTCTCGAAGTTCCAGAAGTTGCTGATGGCACCGTTGAGATCAAAGCAATTTCTCGCGAAGCGGGGCACCGCACAAAAATGGCCGTCGTTTCTCATAAGGCTGGCGTCAACGCAAAGGGATCGTGCATTGGCCCGATGGGTCAGCGGTCGCAGGCCGTTATGACGGAGCTGCGTGATGAGAAGATCGACATCGTGGAGTGGTCGGCTGACCCCGCCAAATTCTTAGCCGAAGCCCTGGCCCCTGCTCGCGTCCTCTCGGTAGAGATTGTGGACCTTGAGAGTCGCAGCGCGCGCGTTGTGGTGCCGGATTTCCAGCTCTCCTTGGCCATCGGCAAAGAGGGGCAGAACGCCCGGCTGGCCGCTCGGCTCACCGGATGGAAGATCGATATCCGTTCAGATGGACTTACCCAAGCTCCTGAGAGCGAGTAGGCAATTGGCCCCTGCTGATACTCCCGCCGATACCCCTGGCGATACCCCTGGCGATACAGGGGCAGGGCTAAGCGGTAGAGTAGAACCTATTGGGGTCACCTTCCGCACCTGTATTGGGTGCCGGAAACGAGATCCCAGGGGTTCGCTTCTTCGAGTAGTACTTCGAGATGGCCTCTTATGCCCAGATCCACGAGCTGTGGAACCTGGGCGTGGGGCATGGTTTCATCTCGATTGCGCGGAACGTTCCTTGCGTGGATTGCCAGCCGCATTGCGGTGGAGAGGTGCGCTAGATCTTGCACCGATCCGTACATTCCTCGCAGAACTGAGAAGTACACAGATCAGTACACCGAGCAATACCGACCTATCAACTGCAACTAAGGGGCGAAAGTAAATGAGCCTTAAATGAGCACCGAGCAATGAGCACGTCCATGCAGTAAACCCAAGGTCACGCAGGAATGCGGACCATTCAGAAGCCTCGAAGGAGAAGTGTGGCCAAGGTCCGCGTCTATGAGCTCGCTAAAGAGCTAGGGATGGACAGCAAGACTGTCCTCGCTAAATTGCAAGAACTCGGCGAATTCGTCCGATCAGCATCATCCACTGTTGAGCCTCC
>CAEZXW010000018.1_pt1 | contig 16226 bp, 15 predicted proteins | sample 7265351 | NCBI WGS metagenome assembly CAEZXW01 (sample SAMEA6813917, study PRJEB35770) | uncultured Actinomycetes bacterium | biome: Freshwater; feature: Freshwater reservoir; material: water | place: Czech Republic | collected 2017-04-14 | depth 30m m
CTTAACCGTCTTTATTACTCTCTTGATAATTAGGCGTCGGAAAAAGCGCGCAAAAGAGCATCAGCAATCAACCGACCAGAGCGAGTAAGTACTACCCGCCCCATCTCATACTGCTCTGCTTCAAGGTTTCCGTCCGCCAGCGCAACTGCCGCCGCGCTGTGGGAGACCAAAGAGAGCGGTAACCCTTCCCTGGTTCTAATTCCCAGCATCAACTCTTCAAACGAGCGCTCTTCATCGGTGAGAATTTCGCGGGCAAGTGCTGGAGACGACTCCTCCTGCAACTGCTTGATATATGCGGCGGGAAGTTTCTTATTCCACCAGCGCACGCCGTCGACATGGCTATGGGCACCTGCGCCGAGACCCCACCAATCGTTATTCTTCCAATACATTTCATTGTGTTTGCAAGCCCCGCCGGGTTTCGCCCAATTGCTTACTTCATACCATGCAAAACCAGCCGCGGTGAAGAGATCATCGGCAACTATGTATTTATCTGCGTTGAGATCTTCATCGGGCATTGCTAGGGCGCCGCGGCGCACCTGAGTCCCCAACTTGGTGCCTTCTTCTACGATAAGTGAATATGCACTGATGTGATCAATGGGAAGAGTGAGGAGCGAACGTACGCTTTCCTCCCACTCCACGATCGTCTCGCCAGGAGTGCCATAGATCAAATCCACGCTGATGTGAGTGAAACCAGCATCACGTGCGGCGTGCACCACGTTGGGCACTTGCGCGGGGTTATGTGTGCGATCCAGCGTTTGTAGAACGTGTGGCGTCGTACTCTGCACACCAAAAGAAATTCGATTTATTCCAGCCGCACGCAATTCACGGAGCGATTCAGAGGTAACACTATCGGGATTGGCTTCGGTGGTGATCTCTACATCATCGGAGAGACGGAATTGCAGTTGCACGGCATCCAGAATTCGAGCGATCTCACTTGAAGGAAGCAGCGTGGGAGTTCCACCACCAAAGAAGATCGTCGTTACCTGTTGATCTCCCACAATTGATCGAGCTAATGCAATCTCTTTGACCAAGGCATCTACATACTGCTTCTCAATCGATTCATCACCGCCGAGTTCGGCAATCGTGTACGTATTGAAATCACAGTAGCCACAACGTCGCGCACAGAAGGGGATATGTATATAGAGCGCGAATGGCCTCTTTCCCGCAGAGACTCCCTCAGGAAGTGATCCATCGCGCGGTACAGGCTCGCCTACAGGCAGTTCCCCTGGCATCACTAATTCGCTATCCGTGCGATCCACTCGTGCCAGGCTGGCGAGAATGCTGAAGTCTCCGCGAGCAATTTAAGTTGGGAACGATCTCCGCTCTTCGCGGCAAAGGCATCCGAGATCGTGGCGGCTCGGTCGGGGCAAGATTCAATCACAATTTCATCGCCTCCGCCCACAATTCCTTCTTCGATGATACGCAAGTAAGCGCCTGGGCGACCCGCCTCAGTGAACTCCTTGACCAAACCTGGACGGTGCCAAAAACCAGCAAAGACTGTGCAAGGGATACGTGGCTCAGAGACTTCTAGGAGCGCGGATCCAATGCGCCACCGCTCACCTATCCGTGCGCCAGTAACATCAACTCCCTCGGTGGTGAGATTCTCACCAAATCGTCCGTTGCCGATCTGAATGCCGAGTTGATTTTCCCACCAATCACCATCTTCGCGCGCATAGGCGTAGACCGCCTTATCGCGACCTCCATGTGACTTCACATCAAGAACGGAGTCGCCTTCAACATGATCATTAGCAACCAGGATGCGGTGCTCAACGGGTCGCTTATCAATTCCCGTACGACCTACCGAACCGGTCCACTCCCCCTCGTGCACGACCGCTGCAATGTTTACCGAGAGGAGTCGCTTCATTTCTTACTCTTCTCTTTCACATCTGCATCGGTGGAGAGCGCTGCAATGAAGGCTTCCTGTGGAACTTCTACGCGTCCCACCATCTTCATTCGCTTCTTACCTTCCTTCTGCTTTTCGAGCAGTTTGCGCTTACGGGAAATGTCACCGCCGTAGCACTTAGCGAGAACGTCTTTACGAATGGCTCGAATGCTTTCGCGGGCGATCACGCGTGAACCAATAGCGGCCTGAATTGGAACTTCAAATTGTTGCCTCGGGATGAGCTCGCGCAACTTCTGCGTCATCATCACACCATATGCATATGCCTTATCTTTGTGCACGATTGCACTAAATGCATCTACCGCTTCGCCCTGAAGAAGAATATCTACTTTGACTAGATCGCCATCTTCTTCGCCTGTAGGTTCGTAATCAAGGGATGCATACCCACGAGTGCGGGACTTCAAGTTATCGAAGAAATCGAAGACAATTTCTGCCAGCGGCAGTGAGTAGCGAATCTCAATGCGGTCCTCTGAGAGATAATCCATTCCCATCAAAGAACCACGCCGTTGTTGGCAGAGTTCCATAATGGTGCCGATGAATTCGCTCGGCGCCAAGATAGTCGCTCGCACGACTGGCTCGAAGACTTGCCCAATCTTGCCGGTAGGAAATTCGCTGGGATTAGTTACCCGGATCTCTTTGCCATCTTCCATGATGACTCGGTAGACCACGTTAGGCGCGGTAGAGATGAGATCGAGTCCGGCTTCGCGCTCAAGGCGTTCGCGCACGATCTCCAAGTGGAGCAATCCAAGGAATCCACAACGAAAACCGAAACCAAGAGCTGCTGAGGTCTCTGGTTCATACACCAAAGCAGCATCGTTGAGTTGAAGCTTGTCGAGCGCCTCACGCAATTGTGTGTAATCGGCGCCATCCATCGGATAAAGGCCCGAGAAAACCATCGGGCGTGGATCCTTATATCCGCCGAGAGCCACGGTGGCTGGACGAACCGCATTGGTGACGGTGTCACCCACACGTGATTGGCGCACATCCTTCACGCCAGTAATCAAGTAACCCACTTCGCCTACTCCAAGACCTTTGCCCGCAATCGGCTCAGGAGAGATGACGCCTACTTCTAACATTTCGTGGCGTACTCCGGTGGAAAACATCATAATCTGATCGCGTCCGGAGAGATGTCCATCGATCACACGCACATAAGTGACAACGCCGCGATAGGTGTCATAGACCGAATCAAAAATCATCGCCCTTGCTGGTGCGTTCGCGTCACCCTGCGGCGCCGGAATCTGCAGCACAATCTGATCGAGCAATTCTTCTACGCCTATTCCGGTCTTTCCAGAGACGCGAAGGCAATCGCTTGGATCGCAACCGATCAGGCGGGCCAACTCGTCGGCGTACTTATCGGGTTGTGCGGCCGGCAAATCAATCTTATTTAATACCGGAATGATGGTGAGGTTGTTCTCCATTGCCAAGTAGAGGTTGGCAAGTGTTTGGGCTTCGATACCTTGTGCAGCATCAACTAAAAGCACTGCACCTTCACAGGCAGCCAGCGAGCGCGAGACTTCGTAGGTGAAGTCGACATGGCCAGGGGTATCGATCATATTTAAGATGTAAGGCTTGCCATCTAGCCCAGAGCGCCAAGGCAGACGAACTGCCTGGCTCTTAATGGTGATGCCGCGTTCACGTTCGATATCCATTCGATCGAGATATTGCGCGCGCATGTTGCGGGCTTCGACCACTCCCGTGATACCGAGCATGCGATCAGCGAGTGTTGATTTGCCGTGATCGATGTGGGCGATGATGCAGAAGTTGCGAATACTTTCCGGCGGAGTTTGCGACGGAGGAAATGCTTCGTTTAATGGGAGCGCAGGCACCTGAGCCTCGCGAGGGGGTTAAAGCGCAGCGGCGCGCTTAGCCATCGCCGACTTTTTGTTGGCGGCTTGATTGGCATGAATGACACCCTTGGTCACTGCCACATCAAGCTGGCGAGATGCATGGCGGAGAGCTTCGGTGGTTGCGCTCTTGTCGCCGGCCTCAGCAGTTTCACGGAAGCGACGCACAGCGGTCTTGAGCGAGGACTTCGCGGACTTGTTGCGCTCGCGTGCCTTCTCGTTCGTCTTGATCCGCTTAATCTGCGACTTAATATTCGCCACTGAATGCTTCCTTTGCTTCTGCTACTACTGATGACTGATCTGCCCTAAGTGAGCCTCCAGAGAGTACCAGCGAGCGCGGGAAGCGCCCAAACCGGAGGGTGTTTCCAAGCGTAAATGGCGCTCCCTTGACCTATCTAGGGTTCAGGTGCGGCTGCGGGCGATGGCGATCAGGGCCCGCTCCAGAGCAAATACCGGGTCAGCTCCCCCGCCTTTTACCGCGCCATCGGCCCTGGCCACCTCGGTGATGGCGGCGGCTATGCCAGCGCCAGTCCAGCCTGGAAGTTGGCGGCGGGCCTTATCGATCTGCCACGGCGCCATTCCAAGTTGCCCAGCAAGTTCCGCGGAACGCAATGATCGGGGCGCGCTACCGACCCGAGCCAACGTGCGCAAGGCACCCGCCAGGGCGCTAGTGATCATCACTGGGTCAGTTCCGGTATCGAGAGCGTGGCGCAAGGTTGCCAGCGCATCGCCCGCCCGGCCTTCAAGAAGAGCATCGGTGACATCAAAACCGGTGGCTTCGATGCGACCACCATGAAAACGTTCCACAGCCTCGATATTGATTTCTCCAGCAGTATCAGCAATGAGTTGGCTCAAACTATTTGCCAATTCTCGAAGATCTGATCCAATCGCGTCGACAAGGGCTTTAGCAGCATCGGGAGAAATTTTTCGACCACGCGAGAGTGCCTCGGTGCGCAGGAATTGAATCTTGTCGCTATCGCGCTTCATCGCTTCACAAGGCGTCTCGCGCGCACCTGCTTTGCGAAGAGCTTCTAGGAGCGCCTTGCCTTTCACTCCCCCTTTATGGAGAGCGATCAAAGTGATAGTGGGATCTGGATCGGCAATGTAAGCGAGCAGTGCTGCATTCATATCGCTATCGAGGTCTTGCAGATTCCGAATGACCACTGCGCGCGCTTCACCAAAGAGTGATGGAGCAAAGAGATCGCCAAAGCGCGCATCATCAATCTCCGCGGCCTCAACGCTCTCCACCACGAGATCACTTGATTGCGCTTTCAGTGCAGCGCTAGTGGTTTCAACCACTCGATCAGCCAAGAGCGTCTCAGGCCCATAGGCGAGAAAGAGTTGGCTGTTCATGCAGGTAAGCCTAGCCCGCACGGCGCCAAATAGTGTGCCTCGGTTTCACCACAGCCAGTGGGTGAATCACCGCCACCGACCCATCCCGATCGGTCCTAAAGATCTGAGCCCTCGCCAAAAGTTGCAAGGTGAACGGGGCCGGGTGGTGATAAGGATTTCCAGCGCCGACACTGATCAACGCGAACTGTGGATTGAGGTATGCGCTCAAGAGTGGGCTCTGGTTTGCCGATCCGTGGTGTGCCACTTTAAGAACATCTACATTGCTTGCCCGAATTTCTCGATGCGAAAGCAAGTAGGAGAGCAACTCTTCCTGCGCTGGGGCCTCCATGTCCGCGGCCAGAAAGAGGCGTAGCCCCGCCACCGTGATCAACATTGCCACACTGGAGTTGTTAGGAGCCGATTCGTTCATCACTCTCCTCGGCCAGAGTGGCGAAATCTGGAGAGCGCCCACCTTGAAAGTCTCCCCCACCGGAGCGCGCATAAGCGAGATGCCACTTGCCCATCGACTCACTCGATCAAATTCGTAAGAAGGTTCATCGAGCGGCGAGAGCCATATCTTCTCTACCTTTCTGCCGTGAAGGACTCCCGGAAGCCCTTCCACGTGATCGGCATGATCATGTGTGAGTATCAATAAGGAAATATGTCGGACTCCCAGATCATTGAGGCAACGATCAATCGCTATTGGATCAGGACCGGCATCTACCACAACATATTTGCCACCGCCGCCGTTAAGAACAAGTGCGTCACCTTGACCGACGTTGCACATCACCATCACCCACTCACGTGGAGGCCAACCATTGGGTACAAGCGAAGTAGCCACTAGGAGAACAAAGATGGTTGCGATCGTAATGAGCGCAGCTTTTATGTGAAAGCGAAAGAAGAGTGCGAAAAGCAGAAGCAGAAGGACGAAGAGCGTAATCGCAATTGCCGATGATCCCCAAGGCAATGAAGCAAAAGGCAGTGCTGCGAATCGGTGAGCAATCCAGGAAATACCTCCGGTAGGAATCGCTGCGAGCCATGCAACGAAGGATGCTAACGGCAAGGAGATGATAGAAAGCAAAGCAGCAAGTAACCCAAGAACCGTTGCCGGTGCAACCAGTGGCGCAGCTACGCAATTTGCTATCACTCCCATTATGGAAAGATTTCCAGAGAGTGCAAGAATTATGGGGGCACACATGATCTGTGCAGCTATCGGAAGGGCGAGTGTGTGCGCCAACCAATGTGGCATGTGTCGTGAAAAACTTGCCGCTAACGGAGGCGCAAGCAGCAACAATCCGGCAGTCGCTGCCACCGAGAGCGCAAAACCGTAAGTGAGCCCTTGCCAGGGATCAATGAGTAAGAGGAAGAAAATGGCGGCGGCTAGGGCGGGTAGGGCCGCACGCTTTACTCCCCTGCCATAAGCGATGAGCATCACTACTGCCATCGCACCTGCGCGCAGCACCGAAGGCTGCGGACGTACCAACACCACAAAGAAAGCGAGAAAGAAGCCCACGACCATGATGGTGAGCCACCGCGGGGAACGCACCCACTTCATTAATAACATGATGAGCGATGAAAGGATCGCCAGATTTGCTCCACTTACCGCCGTGAGATGCGTGAGCCCCGTGGTCTTCATATCTGCGCTGAGTGCCGGATCCACCTCACTGGTATCTCCAAGTACTAATCCTGGAAGTAAGGCACCAGCATCCGACGGCAAGTGCGCCACCGCCTTCTTCATCCCCCACCGCACCGCCATCGCAGAATTCTGTAAGTGCGTCGGCTCACCAAGAAGTCTCACTTTTCCCTGAGCGATGAGCGTCCCGGCGATTGCTCCGCGTGGCGCAATCACCCGCGCATCGAAGGAAATTCTGGTGCTCGGAATAAAATCTCCCCGCGACGTCATAATCGATACCGGAATGCGAAGTCTGATTTCACTTCCTTCATACCCCAACACTTCTAAACGTGCAGGAGTACGAAAACTGGCAGCCATGACCGACCCGAACCGTTGCGATCTGGCAACCGAGTCCCCTGTCACTACCACTTCAACCGAAACGCTCTTCCCTATGTAAGGAGTGAGCATCTCCAGTGGAAGAGCGCGAAAGTGGAGTAAGGCACCGCCCACGAAGGCCATCGAAAGGAGCAGAAGCATTATGCGGGAATGCTCCACTCTCACAGCACGTATCAACAGTGTCCCGAAAGAGATGAGAGCGAGCGCCACGAATGAAAGCAGAAAGCCAATGCCGTTCGAGAGAAGGACTCCGCTCCAGATGGCCAGCGAAAGAGCAAGGAGTCGAAGATCGCCCCAAGAGGCAATCTGAATTCTAAAGTCGGACAAGAGATTTGAGATCGGCAAACTTCGCATCACCCACGCCGCTCACGTCTCGCAATTGCTCTATGGAAGTAAAGCGCCCGTTCGCTTTGCGCCAGGAGACGATTCGCCCAGCAAGCACTGGTCCAACACCGGGCAATGAATCTAGATCGGTTGCGCTGGCATGATTCAAACTGAGAACGCCGCCGCCGCTATTCGAAGCAGTGATCCCTACTAAGAGTTGAGTGCCATCTACCAATATTTCTGCCTGATTGATCGAAGAGAGATCGATTCCTGGCAGGGCGCCACCGGCCGCCGTGAGGGCGTCTTGGGCGCGCGCACCCGTGGACAAGTGATAAACGCCTGGATGGCGCACTTTGCCTGAAACATCAACCACAATTTCGGTGGGAAGAGGCGCAACAACAGGTGCGGACTGGGAAATTTCAGATGGAGAGCCCACAGATACTTGCGCAGGGGCAGAAGAAAAGAAGAGCCATCCCGCAAAGAGCAGCGCAAAGAGCAGAATGACACCAAGCCCGACTAAATTGCGCGACGAGAATGCGAGGCGTTCGCGCAGAGTAGGCGCCACCACATCCTCTGGTTCTACGAGAGTGGTGAGTTCTTGGCTTGCTGTAGGTAGGCGCAGGAGTAAGGCGGGCATGCTGGGAGGCTACTTCGCCAAGCGCGCAGAAAATCCAAGCAGGTGTTGGGGTGTGGAAGAGATCTCCTTGCACTCACACAGCGTGAGGGGATGATCGTTACAAGCAACTTCCAGTGACGCGCTCGGCCGTGGCGGTGAGCTTATCAATATCAGAAGCCGTCGAGGAGATCGCGTCCGGCCCATCCTTAGCAATCCTACCGAGATCATCAATGACCACCTGTAGGGCCCCCGACATATTCTTCACATCATTGGCGAGAATGCCATCAGTAATATCTAGTGCCGAAAGTTTCGTCTGCTGATCCTGCAAATTGTTGCGGCGCTCTGTAAATTGGCTTACGTCGAGTTGCCCGAGTCCGTCATTAATCGTTGTGAGATCTTCAAGAACTACTCCAAGAATATCTGCAATTTTAGAACACTCCGACCGCATCGCCGACGGATCAGCTTTTGAGGAGCAGCCTGCGAGAGTTGTTGATGCAATAAGTGCCGAAACGATAAGCGTGGATGTGATTCGACGATTCATGAAAACTCCCTCATTGCGGTGAACTTTAGATACGAGGTGAAATTACAACAGCAATCATGCCAGGTCCAGTATGCGCGCCGACGACCGCGCCCACTTCGCTGACAAACACCTCGGAAACCAAACCATCTTCGGCTAGCCCCCCTTGAATTGATTCTGCGACCGCATTCGCCAGGTCAAGCGCTCCCAAGTGATGCACTGCAAGGTCAACAGATCGACCACGCGCCGCGTTAATGGCTAACTCTTCGATACGTTCAATTGCTTTCGTACTCGTGCGCACTTTTTCGAAAGCCACAATTTCGCCATCCTCCATGGTGAGGATAGGGCGGATAGCCAGCGCACTTGCCACCAGAGCCTTACCGCGCGAGATCCGACCACTGCGACGAAGCTGCTCCAACGTAGCGACAGTGAAATAAGAGACGGTGGCATGAGCGCGCGTGGTAGCAATCTGCACTATCTCCATTGCATCGATTTCTTCTTCGGCGGCGTGGGCTGCCGAGATGGCTGCAAAACCTAATCCCATGGCAAGAGATTTTGAATCGACAACGTGGACAGGAATCGGGGCTTGCGAAGCAGCCAAGAGCGCAGAATCGTAAGTTCCAGAAATAGCCTTCGACAAGTGAATACTGACCACTGCATCGTAACCTTGCGATGCTGCGCGTCGGTATGTTTCCAGAAAGCGCTCAGGCGTCGGCTTCGAGGTGGTGGCCAGAATCCCTTGCCGAAGCGCCGTCAGCACGGCTTCCGCGCCTTCGCCGCCCTCTTCATATGACTTGTCACCGATAATTACTTGCAATGGAATGACTTCGATACCTAAGCGGAGTGCATAATCAGCCGGAATGTATGCCGTGGAGTCAGTAACAATGAGAGTGCGCATGAATAGCCCCTCAGATCACTATGTTTACAAGCTTCGGTGCTCGAACAATGATGTTCTTGATCTCCGCATCACCAACACTCTTCTTGACTTCGTCTGCCGACATTGCGAGAGCATGAAGATCAGCTTCGCTGATGTCTGGTGAGACTTCGAGGCGTTCGCGAATCTTTCCATTCACTTGCACGACGCAAATAACAGAATTCTGTACCAGAAGTGCGGGATCAACTGTCGGCCAGCCAGCGAGAGCCACGGTGGGCTTGTGTCCAAGACGATCCCACATCTCTTCTGCGGTGTATGGAGCTACCAGAGACAAGATAATGGCAACAGTCTCCGCTGCTTCACGCGACGCTGGATCTGCTGGACCAGCGCCAGAGTCGATCGCTTTGCGAGCCGCATTAACAAGTTCCATCACGCGAGCAACCGCCACATTGAATTTGAATGATTCCACGGCTTGCGCAGCTTCATGAAGTGTCTTGTGGGTGATCTTGCGAAGCGCGACGTCGCCCTTAGTGAAATCCACTCCTACCGGGCTAGTGATATCACCCGAGAGGCGCCAGGCACGTGACAAGAATTTAGCGGAACCACCGGGCGATACTTCTGCCCAATCAACATCGTCTTCGGGAGGTCCCGAAAAAACCATAGAAAGACGAATCGCATCAACGCCGTGCACCGCGAGTTCATCTGAGAGACGGACCAAGTTGCCACGACTCTTACTCATAGCCGAACCGTCCATCACTACCATGCCCTGATTAAGCAGGCGAGTAAATGGTTCGTCGAAGTCGAGCATTCCAAGATCATGCAAGACTTTGGTGAAGAAGCGACTGTAAAGCAGATGCAAGATTGCGTGCGTGACGCCGCCGACATATTGATCAACCGGCATCCAGGTCTTTACAGCTTCAAGGTCGAAAGGCACATCGTCGCGAGTATTGCTCGTGTAGCGCAGGAAGTACCACGATGAATCCACGAAGGTATCCATGGTGTCAGTATCGCGCTCTGCATCACCGCCACACGTAGGGCACTTCACCTCTACCCAATCACGAGCGCCACCGAGTGGTGAGGTGCCTTTGGGTTTGAGATCTAATCCCTTCGCATCGGGAAGAAGTACTGGCAAGTTTTCATCCGCAACTTCTCCGCACTTGGGGCAGTGAATGATCGGGATGGGTGTGCCCCAATAGCGTTGGCGGGAAATGAGCCAATCGCGGAGACGGTAATTCTTTGCAGTCTTGCCCAGGTGCTTACTTTCAAGTTGCGCAGTGATCTTGGCAATGGCTTCGACTTTGGAAAGTCCATTGAGATCGCCAGAGTTCACCAATACGCCGTCGCCTGCAGTGGCGACTCCGCTCTCGTTGGGATCTGAATCTTCACTTGCCACCACGATGCGCACAGGAAGTTTCATCTCGCGCGCGAAATCTAAGTCGCGTTGATCGTGCGCCGGCACCGCCATGATCGCGCCATGACCGTAATCAGCGAGCACATAATCGCTCGCCCAGATGGGAAGTTTCTCGCCGTTGACGGGGTTGATCGCATAGCGTTCGAGGAAAACGCCAGTCTTTGGACGATCGGTGGAGAGACGGTCCACTTCGCTCGTTTGTTTTACCGTGACTAAGTAATCATCAAAGGCTTGCTTGGCAGATGAATCGGCGGCAAGTTCTGCAGCAAGATCTCCGTCGGCTGCCACCACGAAGAAGGTAGCGCCATAAAGCGTGTCGGGACGTGTGGTGTAAATCGTGACCGGATCTTTGCGTCCTTCGATTTGGAAGACCACATCAGCGCCGGCAGATCTACCCACCCAGTTGCGCTGCATGGTGAGGACTTTCTCCGGCCACTTGCCTTCGAGTTGCTCCATGTCATCAAGAAGGCGATCTGCATAATCAGTAATTTTGAAATACCACTGGGTCAACTTCTTCTTCGTGACGGGAGTATCGCAACGCTCGCACTCACCGCCGACTACTTGCTCGTTCGCAAGCACGGTTTGACAAGAAGGGCACCAGTTGACCGCCGAAGCTTTGCGATAGGCAAGCCCCTTCTTGAACAATTGCAAGAAGAGCCATTGATTCCATTTGTAATACTCGGGGTCACACGTATGGAGTACGCGATCCCAGTCGAACGAACATGCAAAACGTCGCATCGAAGCTTTTTGCACCGCGATGTTTTCATAGGTCCAGATTCCTGGAGATTCATTACGCTTGATTGCAGCGTTCTCGGCCGGAAGACCAAAGGCATCCCAACCGATCGGATGCATCACGTTGAAACCACGTTGCACCCAGTAGCGAGCCACCACGTCGCCGAGCGCATATGCCTCGGCATGGCCCATGTGTAGGTCACCGGACGGATAAGGGAACATGTCGAGCACGTACTTCTTCGGCCGGAGGTCATCTGCCCGACCCGAACGGAAGGGGGCAATCTCATCCCAGACCGGAAGCCACTTTTCCTGGACTCCGTGGACGTCGTAACCCTCGCGCTTGGCTGGCTCTAAATTCTCAATCATCAGGGTTCAAAGAGTACCCGCCAGGAAAGCCCGGTGAGATCCTCGCTGATCCCCCAGAGCGCTCCTGCTAAGCGTGGGTCGTAGGCAATATCACGCGCTCTGACCAATTTCGGGTGGCCGCGCAACTCCCCGAGGCCATCGGGTCCGAGGTATGCCCCGCCCGGGATCGAGGGCAAGATCGCAGCCGCTAGCGTCGGGAGCGCACCCATGAGCGCAGATTGTGCAAGGGCTTTGTTTACGAGAGAGGTTGCCGAGGCCGCGAAACCCTGACCCTTCATCTCCGGGGCGACCATCTGCAAATTGGTATTGGACCAACCGGGGTGAGCTGCGAGCGCGGTAATTCCCCAGCCGCCAGTATCGCTTCGACGTTGCAACTCATGAGTGAAGAGCAGGTTGGCTAACTTGCTCCGACCATATGTCTTCCAGGCGTTGTACTTAAGCGCGTCGTCGCCCTTCATCCACATCTGCTCTTTAAGTCGACTCTGATCGAAGTCGGCCATCCGATGAGCCATGCTTGCCACGGAAACAACGCGTGCACCTCGGAGCTTTTGGAGCAAGCGCGCCGCGAGTGCGAAGTGACCTAAATGGTTTGTTCCCATCTGCAATTCAAATCCATCAACAGTGTGACGAAGCGGGGTCGCCATCACGCCAGCATTTAATATCAGCGCATCTAAATGATCCCAGGTGATTTCGCGCGCAAATGTTTCAATCGATGCAAGGTTTGCAAGATCAAGTTCAGCAACAAGAACATTGCCACGAATTTTGGATGCGGCGACTTCTGCCTTTGCAAGGTTACGACTCGCCATCACTACTTCAGCGCCGTGACTTGCAAGCGCACGCACCGTTTCAAATCCCAAACCAGAATTTCCCCCAGTGACGAGGTAACGCTTGCCGTGGAGATCTGGGATCGCTCTGGCATCCCAATGACGCGGGATAGGAGAGATGACTGCCATTTTGGCTCCTTAGAAGTACCGAAGAAACCACTCTTTGAGTGGAGCTGAGGGGACTTGAACCCCTGACCCCCTGCATGCCATGCAGGTGCGCTACCAGCTGCGCCACAGCCCCGGAATCGCCAACATAGCCGATGTACGCATTAATACCAATTCAGCCGAATGCCTTTTTTTCCGTGCAGGCGAACCCGAGGTGGGGCTGAGAGTGGGGCTGAGAGTGGGGCTAGGAGTGCGAAGGACCAGACTCTTCGCCGAGTACCGGCTCAGGCAGGGTGCCCGCGTTATGTTCCACGAGGCGCCAGCCCCGTGAACCGTCAGGTCGATCGACCTCTTCGAGGACTGACCACGAACAATTCGCCAGGCCCCCGATGGCGCCCCAGGCATCAGGCGGTAGATCGAGCAGGGTGGCGATCACACAACGGGCCGTGCCGCCATGGGTGACTGCGATCAACGTCTCATCGTCGGGCACCGATTGCAGAGCTTTCTCAATCGTGGCCACTGCGCGCGCAGCTACTTCACTGCGTCGCTCCCCCGTATCGCCAGCAACGACATCTTCACTATTGACCCATCGAGCAAAATTCTCGCCATCAGTGCTGCGAATATCTGCCCCTGTGCGACCTTCCCACTGCCCACCATGCGTCTCTCGAATACCTGGTTCTATCGCGGCAGTCAGCCCGGTTAATGCAAGTAACGGGGCGGCAGTAGCCTGCGCGCGTCCGAGATCGCTACAGATAATAGAGTGCGGAGCAAAAGAAGCGAGCAGTGAAGCAGCGCGAGCTGCTTGCGCTACGCCAGTCTCGTCAAGAGGAATATCGGTATGGCCTTGAAAACGATTCTCCAGATTCCATGCGGTACGACCGTGACGCCAGAGCAGTAACTTACGCGCCACTCGAGATGCCTAATTCAGCAAGATCTAACCGTGGGCAATCTTTCCAGAGGCGTTCTAAGTCGTAGTAGGCGCGCTCTTCAAAGTGCATCACGTGAATGATCATGTCGCCGTAATCCAGCAGCACCCACCGTCCTTCACGAGCACCCTCGCGACGAATCGCTTTCTCGCCGATTTCTAGGAGTTTGCGTTCCATCTCGTCGATGATGGCGTTGACCTGTGGTTCGTTATTGCCGCTGGCAATGACAAAGATGTCAGCGAGCGCAAAATGTTCGGAAACATCGAGTGCGATAACTTCGGTGGCGATCTTGTCGAGTGCGGCCGCTACTGCGACTTTGGCGCTATTACGCGCTACTGAGGTGGCTGTCATGAGGAGATCAGTCTCCCACATAAAGCGAGTGCTGATGAATGTAGTGCAGAACAGCGGGATTTAAGCCTGGCGGAACGCGTCCGGCGTTGAGTTCGGCACGAATCTCAGTTGCTGAGAGCGAGCTCTCTGGCATATCCACACGATTGATGCGCAGTGGATGCACAAGCGGCGCCCCGGGATGCAATTCATGGCCGGGGCGGGCAACCGCCAGAATCTCCACGAGTTCCGAGAGTTGATCGGCGCGATGCCAGGTATGAAAATTTGCTACTGAGTCTGCACCTAGTACGAGGGAGATTTTCCACTCGGGATGTTCCCTCAAAAGTTCGTGCACCGTATCGATGGTGTACGTCGGCCCATCGCGTTGAATTTCGATATCGGAAATCTCTACATCGGCGTGCGCCCCGAGTGCCAAGCGACACATTTCAAGTCGATCTTTCGCGGAGGCAATCACTTCACTCTTCTGCCAAGGATCACCCGCGGGAAGAACGAGGACTAAATCTACGAGGTCAGTATCAAGGACCGCATCAATGATGGCTCGATGCGTGTGATGCACAGGGTCGAAGGTGCCGCCAAAGAGCGCGACATGGCGCGTGACGAGCGCGTTCTCCGCACTCATACGGATTACTTATCTACCGGTTTACTTATCTACGTCTTGGCGTAAAACGACGTAGAGACCGAAGGCGAGAGCGCCAAAAGCCACGACGCCAAAGGCAACCGAGGGGGCCGACATCTGACGCTTAGCTTCTTCTGCAAGGAGATGGAACATAGGCGTCAGTCTAGCCAGGGATTAGCCCCGGATTTGTCCCTCGCCACTCACGATCCATGTGGTGCTGGTCATTTCCGTGAGCCCCATCGGGCCACGGGCATGCAATTTCTGGGTGGAGATCCCAATTTCAGCGCCAAAACCGAACTCTTCACCGTCGGTGAAGCGGGTCGAGGCGTTGATCATGATGGCCGCGCTATCAAGGGTTGCCACGAACCGTTGGGCAGTTACGGCGGACTCAGTAACGATCGCTTCCGTGTGTTGGGTGCCGTGGGTGCGGATATGTTCCACGGCTTCATCGAGAGAAGAAACCACCCGGGCTGCAATCTCGAGAGCGCCGTATTCGATATCCCAATCGTCAGCCTCGGCCGCCACCACGTGTGAGTCACATGCCAGAAATGCCGCGTCGCCATGAATAGTGACGCCGGATGCGATGAGTTCGGAAGTGATGCGCGGCAGGAAGGCGCTCGCTATCTTTTCGTGCACCAGGAGAGTCTCCGCAGCATTGCAGACACTTGGTCGATGCACCTTTGAGTTGACCACGATGGCGACTGCTTTTTCGAGATCAGCAAACTCATCGACATAGACATGGCAATTTCCGACACCGGTTTCGATGACTGGGACAGTGCTCTCTTCAACCACTCGACGAATAAGGCTCGCTCCCCCACGTGGAATCACTAAGTCAACTAGTCCGCGGGCAGTGAGTAAGTCTTTCACGGTGGCATGATCTTCAGAAGGTACGAGCTGTACGACATCTGCTGGTAGCGAAGTGGTCGCAAGCGCTGCGCGCATCACCTCTACCAAAATGGCATTGCTCTTGGACGCCGACGAAGATCCACGCAGCAGGACAGCGCTACCAGACTTCAAGGTAATACCTGCCGCATCGACAGTGACGTTGGGACGAGCCTCGTAGATCATGCCGACTACACCAAAAGGCACGCGCACTTGGCGAATCTTCAAACCATTAGCCATGGTGTTATCGCGAATCACTTCGCCAATCGGATCTGCAAGGCTGGCGACCTGGCGCAATCCATTCGCCATCGAAGTGACGCGAGCAGAAGTAAGAGTGAGGCGATCGAGGTATTGCCCAGTGCTATCCGCGCTCGCCGCGGCGGCTACATCGAGAACATTGGCGGCCAGGATTTCAGCGGTGCGCGCCTCTAATGCGTCAGCCATCGCTAGCAGGGCCGCGTCCTTCTCTGCTCGGGTGGCTACTGCCAGGGCCCGCGCGGCGGTACGCGCCCTGCCCGCTAAATCTGCAATAACCATGGCCTAAGGGTACCCGCCCAACTTTGAATCATGATTAGATCTATCCATGACCTCATTTGATCTC
>CAEZXW010000019.1_pt1 | contig 15607 bp, 16 predicted proteins | sample 7265351 | NCBI WGS metagenome assembly CAEZXW01 (sample SAMEA6813917, study PRJEB35770) | uncultured Actinomycetes bacterium | biome: Freshwater; feature: Freshwater reservoir; material: water | place: Czech Republic | collected 2017-04-14 | depth 30m m
AAGTATTGAAATCACGGTTGCTCCTAAAATACCGAAACTTCATCCTGACGCATTGAAGTTCGCCGAGTAATATGGGTACGTGCGATAACAAGCGGTGAAATAGCGACAAAAAGTGAACAACACCGATTGTTCCTGGTCCTGTTGCCGCAGCTCAGTGGCAGAATAGGGCTTCTGAACTGCATCGTTCATTCCCGATGGCGAGATACCAAACCACTTGTTAGGCTTTCGCGACCCTTATTCAACGAAAGCGGTAAACATGAAACGATCGATTTTAGTTATGGCACTTGTCGCCGCCATTACGGCTGGCGGAATGAGCGCAGCAAATGCCGCGCAAGATATGTTTCTCAAAATTGACGGTGTCCAAGGAGATTCACTCGACCGCGCTCATGCGAGTGAAATCGACGTTCTTTCATGGTCATGGGGCGCGACTAACTCCGGAACTACCCAAATGGGTGGCGGCGGCGGAGCTGGGAAAACAACCTTCAACGATTTAACAATCACCAAATTTGTTGACTCTTCATCCCCGGTACTTTTCGCAAACCTCTCAACTGGGAAACATATGAAGACAGCTACGTTGACGGTTCGTAATGCCGGCCAACGGCCCGTTGACTACTACACGCTCACACTTAATGAGGTAATCATCTCCGCGATCGCCCTATCAGCTAATAGCGGAGATAGTCGCATCAACGAATCTGTGACTCTCGACTTCGCCAGCTACACCTACACCTTCCTACCTCTTAAGGCAGATGGAACTCCCAAGCCGGCGGTAGTAACGAAGTTCAGCATCATGGAGAACAGACTGCTCTAGTAACGTTGCTCTTATGCGCATTACCACTGAGGACTTTCATACCGGAGGCGAACCTTTCCGTATCGTCACCGGCGGCGTACCCGAAATACTCGGCAACACCGTCTTGGAGCGGCGTGAATATGCCACTCATAACGTTGAAGTAGATCGTGTACGTCAACTTCTCTGTCATGAGCCCCGTGGACATGCAGATATGTATGGCTGTTTTGTGATTCCTCCCAATGATAAAGGCGCAGATTTCGGCGTGCTCTTCTGGCACAAAGATGGCTACTCCACCGCTTGCGGACATGGCACCATCGCCCTAGGTGAATGGGCCGTGCGTACCGGACGAGTACAAGCAGGCGCTGATGGTGAAACAGATGTCACGATCGATGTGCCTTCTGGTCGAGTGACCGCTCGAGTGCGTCGCGTCGCAGGAAAGACAGTAGATGTCACTTTCCGAAACGTACCCTCATACGTAGTTGCACGAAACATTGAGATTGAAACTTCACTTGGTCGAGTAGTTGTCGATGTGAGTTATGGCGGCGCGATGTATGTAAGTCTTGATGCCGCTCTCGTTGGGCTCAAGGTAGATGCAGATCATTATTCGCAATTAATTGCTATTGGACGAGAGATCAAGTGGCTCTTGAATGATGCACCTGTTGCTCAACATAAGAGTGATCCGCGCTTATCTGGCGTCTATGGAACGATCATTTATGAAGACCTTGGTAAGACAGCGACTGGAATTCATCAAAGGAATGTCACGATTTTTGCTGATGGAGAAGTCGACCGCTCGCCATGTGGTTCTGGCACAAGTGCCCGGATCGCACTGCTCCACGCCGAGGGAAAACTGTCAGAGGGCGACGTACTCACGCACGATTCCATTGTGAATTCGCGCTTCCTTGGACACATTGTGGGCACCGCGAGCGCAGATGGATACGACGCGGTAATCCCTGAAGTAAGTGGAAATGCATATCCGACTGGCGAACACACCTTCATCTTTGAAGAAGATGACGAAGTCGGCTTGGGTTTCGTCTTTCGTTAAATCTCTGTACTGAGTTGACGATGTAATTCAATAACTGATCTTTCAATGATGTCGAATACATCTTCGTAATCTTTACGCGACCCATAATAGGGATCCGCCAGATCCAACTCGCCATTAGCTTCTAGATCAAATTCGCGAAGAAAGTGAATCTTTCCAAGTGCCTCTGCATTCGGGGCCAATCCACGCAGCGTTTCCATATGTCCAGAATCAGCAACCAAGATCAGGTCATACTCGGCAAAGAATTTCGGATGGAATTGCTGCGCCCGGTGCTCGTGGCGATACCCGCGATCTTCCCAGGTTGCCACTGCTTCCCGGCTCGCCCCTTCGCCCACGTGCCAATTGCCAGTTCCTGAACTTCCATGGTCGATCCCCGGAAAGTAATGGCGAATAGCGGCTTCCATGGAGGGCGAGCGGCAAATATTGCCACTACACACGCTCATTACCCGTGGTTGCTGACCAAAAGGGGCAAGAGAAGGGGCCACACCTCGATGATAGGCGCAATCCCACGCGAGGGACTTCTCCCATAAAGAGAGTCTGCCTGGCTTGCCAGCGAGCCTCACCTGGAGGAATATATAAGTTACCGGTGAGTAACATAGCCATTCTTTAAGGAGTTCCCATGGGCCACTACACAGCCAACTTGCGCGATATCGAGTTCGTGCTCTTCGACCTCCTCGGTCGCGAGAAGGTCATGGGCCAAGGCCCCTTCGGAGACATTGATCGCCCCACTGCAATGGGCATGCTCGAAGAGGTGAAGCGCCTAGCTGAAAATGAGCTCGCCGATTCATTCGTTATCGGTGATCGCGAAGGCACGCGCTTTGATAAAGAGACCGGCAACATTTATCTTCCAGAAGCATTCAAGAAGTCATACGACGCATTCGTTGAAGGCGGATGGTGGCATATCGATGTTCCTGCCGCGCTTGGCGGAACAGTAATCCCACCGTCTGTTCGTTGGGCGATTGCCGAGATGGTGCTCGGTTCTAATCCCGCTATCCATATTTACGCCTCCGGTTCTTCGTTCTCACACGTTCTATATGAACTAGGTACTGAATACCAAAAAACACTTGCAAAAATCATGGTCGATAAAATGTGGACCGCAACCATGATGCTCACCGAACCCGAAGCAGGTAGCGACGTCGGCGCCGGGCGTTCAAAGGCCGTGCAACAAGCTGATGGCACTTGGCATCTCACCGGAACGAAGCGCTTCATCACATCTGGTGATAGCGATCTCTCCGATAACGTCATTCACTTTGTACTCGCTCGTCCTGAGGGTGCTGGCCCAGGTACGAAGGGTCTCTCACTCTTCATCGTTCCTAAATTCCACTTTGACGATAAGAGTGGCGAGCTCGGCGAGCGTAACGGCATCTATGTCACCAACATCGAATCGAAGATGGGACTCAACGTCTCATCTACTTGTGAAATGTCGATGGGCGAGAAAGAACCTTGCGTCGGCCTACTTCTTGGAGATGTTCACGACGGTATTGCGCAAATGTTTAAGGTTATTGAATTCGCCCGCATGATGGTGGGCACTAAAGCAATCTCAACGTTGAGTGCTGGTTACCAACAAGCCCTTGCTTACGCAAAGACACGCATCCAGGGTCCAGATATGACCGTGATGACCGATAAGGCGAGCCCACGCGTCGCCATTATTAATCACCCTGATGTGCGCCGCTCACTCATCACGCAAAAGGCTTACGCCGAAGGTATGCGTGCGCTCGTCCTTTACACCGCTAGCTTGCAAGATGACATCGTGCTGGCAGAGACTGCCGGTGAAGATACTTCGCTCCTGGTTGCCATGAACGATCTCATGCTTCCGATCGTGAAGGGCTTTGGCAGTGAGCGCGCTTGGGTACTCCTCGGCACCGAGAGCTTACAAACATTCGGTGGCTCTGGATTCACCCAAGATTGGCCGCTCGAGCAATATGTACGCGATGCCAAGATCGACACACTTTACGAAGGAACCACTGCTATTCAAGGCATGGACTTCTTCTTCCGCAAGATCGTGCGCGATAAGGGTCAGGCTCTCGGAACTATCGCCATGCAGGTTTCAGAGTTTGCGAAGGCCGATAACGGATCAGGATTCCTTGCTGTAGAGCGCAACTTGCTTAGTAAGGCACTTGATGACGTGCAAGCAATCGTGGGAACACTCGTGGGTCACGCGATGATGTCGCAATCAGAACCGAAGGAGATCTACAAGGTAGGCCTCAACACTTCTCGGCTACTTCTCGCCACCGGCGATCTAGTGACAAGTTGGTTGCTCCTTCGCCAAGCTGAGATTGCACAATCTAAGTTGGAAGGAGCCAGCGCACGCGATAAGTCCTTCTACGAAGGAAAAATTGCTGCAGCGAAGTTCTTTGCAGCTACCTACTTGCCACCGATCGCGATGCAACGCGTTATTGCGGAGACCACAGATAACTCCATCATGGAGATATCAGAGGCCGCTTTCTAGATCTGGACTATTTACGACGATCTTTTAAGACCGGAAATATTTCACGAGTCTTATCAATCGTTTCAATATCCAAATCACAAGTAAGAACTTCCTCATCGTCCCCACCTTCGGCAAGTACTGCTCCCCATGGATCTACTACTACTGAACGACCGCCAAGCACCGTATCGCCTTGAACTCCTACGCCATTGCAGGAGATAACAAAACATTGATTCTCAACTGCGCGTGCGCGCGTAAGTAACGACCAATGTGCGATGCGTCGCTCTGGCCATGCGGACGGGATAAGAAAGATCTTGCTACCAAGATCAAGAAGTGCACGATACATCTCAGGAAAACGTAGGTCATAACAGATACTTAATCCCGCACGACCCCACGGGAGATCAACCGTCACAAGATCATCTCCGGCGGTGAGCACGGTTGTTTCACCACCTGAGAAGCCGAAGAGATGACGCTTTGCATACTTCGCCACCAATTCCCCAGTAGGCGAAATAACGATTGCGGTGTTGCGAAGTTTTCCATCATCGTCGCGAGTAACAAGGGATCCACCATGCAACCAGACTTGTGCTTCCTTGGCTGCAGCTTGTAGCGCGGTCACAGCCGGACCGGTAATAGATTCTGCGCTCTCTGGAAATGTGGGAAAGGCGAATCCACCTTGTACCCACAGTTCAGGAAGCATGACGAATTCAGCAGCCGATTGAGCCTTTACCAAGGCCGCGGCGCGATCGATCCGCTCGCTAATGGGTTCTGAAAGGTCGGTTCGCAGTTGAATGACATGTGCTCGCATAGGTATTAGCCTGCCACCTATGTCGCCTCAGCCCACAACTCATCCGGAAATTGAACGGTTGCGCCTCGCCTGGCTGGAGAGTGTGCGCGCCATTTCTACGCTGGGAGCCGCCCTTTCAGATGAGGAGTGGGAGGCGCCTACACCGTGCCCTGGTTGGAGTCGGAAGGACCTCGTCAGCCACATGGTGGGGTTGGAGTCACGAGTCCTCGGGGGTGAAACACCCGACCCAACCACCATCGATGTGGCCAAGCCTTGGGTGAAGAGCGCCTTCGCCGGCTTTATGGAGATCGATGTGGAAGTTCGTCGCTCTCGCCGCGGACAAATTGTCTTTGGTGAATTCGTCGACATCACACACCTGCGCAATGAGGCATGGGAATTAGATGTACGCACCCCTGAAACACTTATTCACTTTGATCCCTTCGGTGAAATAACCCTCGAACTACTTCTACGTCGTCGTGTGATGGATATCTGGACACATAATCAGGATCTACGTACATCACTTGGTATCCCGGGAGATGAAAATGGTTTGGGTGCGGAGCACTCTTGGAAGGAATTGGGAGTTGCACTCCCCATGGTCTTTGGAAAACGCGCCAGCGCAGCGCCTGGCCAATCGCTCCTACTAGAAGTGCGTGATTGCTTCACGTCGCTCGTAGAAGTAAATAGTGACGGCAAGGCAAGTTTTGTTAAGGAACTAGCGGCGCCGACGGTCGCAATCTCATTGAGCGCACATGAATGGTATTTGCTAGCGGCGGGGCGCAAAGGACGCGAGAACGTGCAGCCGCGCATTAACGGAAATGAAGATTTAGCAGAGCGTGTGTTAACAAATCTGGCTGTGACGCCTTAAAACTTATTCGTCGTCGCCAGCATCGCTCTGGTCGTAAAGTTCACTGGGGTCTTCAAGTAGCGCACCGATGCGCGCCAAGAAACGTGAACCAAGTTCTCCATCGATCATTCGGTGATCAAAAGAAAGTGTGAGTTGGCAGATTGGTCGCACTTTCATTTTTCCCTTAACGGTCCAAGGAATTTCGCGAATCTGCCCGACTGCAAGAATTGCACCTTGTCCAGGAGTAAGAATGGGCGTGCCACCATCAATGCCAAGAACACCAACGTTGGTGATGGTGATGGTGCCGTGTTGCATGCGATTTGGTGGCGTACGTCCTTCACGAGCGGTATCCACTAAAGCCATTAATTCCTTTGCCAATGTGGGGATATCCATGCCATCGGCCTCATGAATAACCGGCACGAGGAGTCCTCGTGGTGTGGCCGCGGCAAATCCAAGATTGATGTAGCGACGGATAATTACTTCGTGATTGGCTTCATCCCAACTCGAGTTGATCTTGGGAAACTCTTTGGCAGCTTGCAACACCGCTGCGGCTACGATGAGGAGAGGAGAAACGCGCAAACCTTCGAACTCTTCCCAATCCTTTAACTTCTTCACTGCTTTCAAAGTCTTAGCGACATCTACTTGTAACCACACACTGACGTGAGGCGCTGTGAACGCGCTGGTAGTCATGGCTTGCGCCATTTCTTTGAGCACTCCCTTTACGGGGATGCGATCTTCACGATGTGGATCGTAAGTTGTTGCAGGTGGTTGTTCCATACCATGTAATGCCATAGCCGCATCAAGTACGTCAGAGCGCGTGATATTCCCACTCTTGCGAATTCGACGAATATCTACGCCGAGATCCTTCGCAAGTTTACGAACAGGTGGCTTGGCCACCACAGGACCATCGTGTAATTCTACGACGATGCTCTCGCCCAACTCTTCTTGTGTTCCACTCGCTGCTTTACGAGCGCGACGTGCAGGTGTCTGTCCTTCTTTGACTCCATAACCCACCAATACTGCGGCTTGTTTTGGTTTGCCAGTGGGTACTTCAAGATTGCGATCATCTTCTGCGGGTGCTGCTGGCGCACTCTCACTCGCGACACCATCTTCAATCGTGATGATGACTGTTCCCACATCTACCGTCTCGCCTTGATTAACTTTGAGGGCAGTAACAGTTCCTGCATAAGGAGAGGGCAGTTCAACGGCTGCCTTGGCGGTTTCGATCTCGCAAATCATCTGGTTGATGGTGACCACATCGCCTACGGCGACGTACCACTGGAGAATTTCAGCTTCTGTTAAACCTTCGCCCACATCAGGGAGTCGGAAGTCGCGTAGCGCCATGAGTCATCTCCTCTAGAAAGCGAATGCTCGGTCGATCGCATCGAGTGTGCGATCTAAGTCGGGTAGGTAATGCTCTTCCAGTCGAGCCGGTGGGTAAGGAACGTTAAAGCCGCCCACCCGAAGTACGGGGGCATCGAGGGAGTAGAAGCACTCCTCGGTAATTTGGCTGGCGATTTCAGCTCCAAGGCCCAGGAATGTGGGTGCTTCGTGCAAAATCACCACTCGGCCGGTCTTTTGGGCAGATTCAAAGACTGGGGCCAGGTCCAGGGGAGAGAGCGTCCGGAGGTCCATGACCTCAACTGAACGACCCTCCTTGGAACAGACAGCCGCTACTTCAATCGCAGTACGAACAGTGGGTCCATAAGAGATCAGAGTTAAGTCGCTTCCTTCTTGCACAGTTCGGGTCTCATGTAACCCGAGTGATGGTGCTTCTTCATTAACTTCCGCTTTATCCCAGTAACGCCGCTTTGGTTCAAAGAAGATAACCGGATCATCAGATTGAATGGCTTGTTGCATCATCCAATATGCATCATTGGGATTAGAGCAAGTGACAACGCGAAGTCCTGCTGTGTGTGCAAAGTAAGTTTCGTTACTTTCGGAGTGATGCTCAACTGCACCAATTCCGCCGCCATAGGGAATGCGAACAACTACGGGCAATTTCAAAGTACCGAGTGAACGGGCGTGCATCTTTGCAAGTTGAGAAGTGATCTGATCAAAAGCTGGATAAACGAATCCATCGAATTGAATTTCACAGACGGGACGATATCCGCGGAGGGCTAATCCAATTGCAGTTCCAAGAATTCCTGATTCGGCGAGTGGGGTATCGATGATGCGATCTTCCCCGAATTCACTTTGCAAGTTTTCAGTCACTCGGAAAACTCCACCGAGTTTGCCGACATCTTCGCCCATGACAAGAACTTTCGGATCTTCAGTGAGCGCTCGGCGCAGCCCCATGTTGATGGCTTTTCCTAGAGTGATCATTTCTTCTCACCCTCTGTAAAAGATTCAAGATAGTTTATGTAGGCGCTCTTCTCCGCATCAAGAATTGGATGTGGTTCGGCGTACACATGATCAAAGATTGCTTCAACATATGGGTCTTCGGCGTCAACAATGTCGCTGCGCAACTTGCTTGCCATCGCTTCGGCTTCTTTTTCAATACCCGCGAAAAACTCTTCATTTGCAAGGCTACTTCGGGTGAGGTACGACTTCACGCGAGCAATGGGATCCTTGAGTTTCCACTCATCTAACTCTTGCGCCAAACGGTAACGACTCGGATCATCGGAGGTGGTGTGCGCACCCATGCGATATGTAAAGGCTTCAATGAGTGTTGGGCCTTCGCCGGCACGGGCACGAGCAAGGGCAGCGCGGGTAACTGCTAGCACCGCAAGTACGTCGTTGCCATCTACTCGGACTCCTGGAAAACCAAAACCTGCCGCGCGCTTATATAACGCAACCTTTGTTTGGCTCTCAATAGGTTGGCTGATAGCCCACTGATTGTTCTGGCAGAAGAAAACCACTGGTGCGTGATACACGGAGGCATATGTGAATGCCTCGTTCACATCACCTTGACTGGTAGCGCCATCACCAAAGTAAGCAATAACTGCATTGTTACTCTTATCGCGTTGAATACCCATCGCATAACCAGTGGCATGCAATGTTTGAGCACCAATCACGAGTGTGTAGAGATGGAAGTCGTTATCGTGCGGATTCCAACCGCCATGATTTATGCCACGGTACATCCCAAGAAGTTTCTCTGGTGGAACACCCTTCGCCCATGCGACACCGTGTTCGCGATAGGTGGGGAATGCGTAGTCCCCGGGAATCAAAGCGCGGCCAGAGCCCACTTGTGCGGCTTCTTGTCCGAGTGATTGTGCCCAGAGACCCAGTTCGCCTTGGCGTTGGAGAGCAGTGGCTTCCACGTCGAACCGACGAACCATCACGAGATCGCGGTAGAGCGCGCGGATCTCTTCGGTGGAAATGTCGAGTGGGTACTCCGGGTCGGTGAGTAATTCACCCTCAGGAGAGAGGATTTGGACAAGCTGTAACTCGCTCATCAGACCCCCTCCACTTGAATCCCTGCCAGTCAGGTATCTGACCTGGCTCTAACCTACCGGGCGAGAATCCACCCTTCCCACCCGTAGGCTGGTCGGGTGCGCCGTAGCCTAGAAAATGTCCCTGCCTACTTGGCGGGTAAGCCAGCAGCCACCCTGCCTGGGGTGAAGAGTTTCAAGGTCTCATCCAACGAGAACCCATACTCACCCTTGCCTGAAGTGCTGGACGCTCTCTCGTTCTCCCAGATCAACCGTTATCCGGACTTCTCAAATACACGTTTGCGTGATCTCCTGGCGGCGAAGTACCACCTCGTGACAGATAACTTTGCAACCGGTACTGGGTCCGTGGGCGTGCTCCAACAAATCGTGCAAGCCACTTGTAACTTTGAAGATGAAATTCTTCATGCTTGGCGATCCTTCGAGGCGTACCCCATTGTTGCTGCAGTCAATGGAGCTATCAGTGTGCCCGTTCCATTGCGAGGTGATGAGAGTCATGATCTCGATGCCATGGTCGCGGCTATTTCACCACGCACACAATTAATACTGATCTGCCAACCCAATAATCCCACGGGAGTCGCAGCTAAGAGAGATGAGCTCGTTCACTTTCTAGATCGCGTGCCTGCGCACATCACCATAGTTATTGATGAGGCGTACGTAGAGTTCATTACCGATACGCGGATTGCTGATTCACTCGATCTATTTCGTAACTATAAAAATGTTGCGATCTTACGAACTTTCTCCAAAGCTTACGGATTAGCAGGACTTCGAGTTGGTTATGCCATTGCACATTTGGAGCTAGCAGAAGCGATTCGCAAGTGCACACTTCCTTTTGGAGTGAGCAATATTGCCGAGGATGCTGCTATCGCGGCACTTAAGTACGAAGGCAAATTGATGATGAGAGTGGCACATCTTCTTGAGGAACGTACCCGAGTGAGCGATGCGCTTACGACACAAGGTTGGAAGCTCTCCGATTCACAAGCTAACTTTGTATGGATGAGATTGCCTGGAAAGACTGAGCTTTTCACGCAATCAGCGGCCGAAGTAGGTCTCTCTGTTCGGCCATATGGTGTCGAGGGAGTACGCGCTACCATAGGAGAAGATGAAGCAAATACTCGATTTATTGAATTGGCTTCCAAGTTCTTTAATGAATTTGGTCAGTTTTGAGTGACGTACGAAATTATCAACATCGCCGCGGCACCATTATGGTGGCAATTGCGGCAGTACTCTTTGCGCTGAACGGTACCGCAGCACGTTTAGTATTAGATGTCGGTCTCTCAGCCCCACGCCTCACTCAGATTAGAAGTGCTGGTGCACTTTTCTTTATTGCAATTTATGTTCTCTTTAAGAATGCTAAGTCCTTGAGAATTACTAAGAAGGATGTGCCATTTCTCGCCGTTTACGGCATCGCAGGTTTTGCTTTCGTGCAGTACTTCTACTTTGTCGCGATTACCAAACTCGGTGTGGGAATTGGTTTGCTCTTTGAATTTACTGCACCAGTATGGATCGTGCTCTATGTTCGATTCTTCCGCCACGAAGCGGTGAAGAAGAGAATGTACGCAGCCATTGCCTGCACAGTTTCTGGTCTCGTGTTGATCTCGCAACTCTGGTCAAACACGAAGCTAGAACCACTTGGAATCGCTTGCGGGCTTATTGCCTCGGTCTCACTCGCTGTCTACTTCTTACTCGGGGATAAGGGTGTTCATAAGCGCGACACTCTTTCCCTCGTCACGTGGGGCTTCATTTTTGCCACGATTTTTTGGGCAATCTTCCAACCCATCTGGAATTTCCCCGCCAAAGTGCTCAACACCAACCTCGATCTTGGTGGCCCTTTTGCCGGCTCCTCAGTTTCTGGCTGGTGGGTAATCCTTTACATTGTGCTCCTCGGCACTATCGCCCCCTTCCTGCTCACTATTGGAGCTCTGCGCTACACATCACCCGCTCGAGTAGGCGTGATCGGCACCATGGAGCCCCTCTTCGCGGGAGCTTTTGCCTGGTGGTGGCTGGGGGAGTCGCTCTCCCTCGTTCAGATGGGCGGCGCCGTGGTCGTACTCTGCGGCATCTTGCTCGCTGAAACTTCTCGATGAAGAACCGCTCGTCCTGGCTCTGGTCCTATCTTGTGGTCTCCTTTATTTGGGGGTTCTCTTTTCTATTTATGAAAGTGGGCTTGGATTCTTTCTCGCCCTTCCAGGTGGCATTTTTGCGAATAGCACTGGGCGCAGTAGTGCTGCTGATTATCGTGTTTCTTCGTCGAGTGAAGCTTCCGCGTGATCGAACTCTGTGGTTTCACACATTTGTAGTCGGGTTTTTACTTAATGCCCTTCCTTGGTCGCTCTACTGCTTTGGTGAGCAACGAGTCTCCTCATCACTCGCCGGAATCTTGAACGCGGCGACGCCGCTCTTTACTGTCATCATCGCACCACTCATGATTGCTAGCGAGAAGCCGAGTCAACGACGCGTCTTTGGCTTGGGAATTTCATTTATAGGTGTGATCACAGTGTTCGGAGTCTGGAGCGGTGGGATTTCAGGGGATGCCACAGGGGCGCTGCTCTGTCTGGGTGCGCCGCTTTGCTACGGAGTCGGTTCGTCCTACGTTCGTAAATACATCTCTAATAAACTGGGGATTCTCGAACAATCGGTGATGCAGCTTATATGCGCCTCACTTGTATTGGTTCCTTTTGAAATCGTCTTCTACGAGGCACCACACGATCTAACAATTTCTCCTATCTTGGCAATTCTCGCGCTCGGAATTCTTGGATCAGGTTTAGCAAACCTCATGATGAATGTTATTTACCGCGATGCAGGTCCTACGGTTGCATCCACTGTTACCTATGTGATTCCGATTATTTCAACTTCTGCTGGTGTACTTATTCTCAAGGAGAATGTCGCCTTTCACGAAGTGATTGGCGCTGCGGTGATTATCAGTGGATTACTCCTCACCCAGCAACGCGCCAAGAGAGCATCGCAAGCACTTAGTTAATCGGTGTGGCCATATCGACGAAGCGCGAATAATGCCCTTGGAATGCCACCGTAACTGTCTTAGTGGGGCCGTTACGGTGCTTGGCCACGATGAGATCGGCTTCGCCTTGGCGTGGGTGATCGCGGTCATAGGCATCTTCGCGGTGAAGCAAGATCACCATGTCGGCATCCTGTTCAATCGAGCCTGATTCGCGAAGATCAGAGAGAAGTGGCTTCTTGTCAGTGCGTTGTTCTGGACCACGATTGAGCTGGCTGATGGCAACTACTGGAACATCTAATTCTTTAGCAAGCAATTTGAGTTGGCGTGAGAATTCAGAGACTTCTTGCTGACGGCTCTCGACCTTCTTGCCACTACTCATGAGCTGTAAGTAATCGATCACGATGAGACGTAGTTCATTTCGTTGCTTGAGCCGGCGGCACTTGGCACGAATTTCCATCATGTTCATGTTTGGTGAATCATCGATGAAGAGTGGTGCGGCTGAAATTTCACCCATACGGCGAGCGAGGCGACCCCACTCTTCTTCACCCATGGTGCCCGCACGCATATGGTGAAGCGGAACGCGTGCTTCTGCCGAAAGCATACGCATGGTGATTTCGTTCCGGCTCATTTCCAGACTAAAAATCACCGACGTTAAACCATGTTTGATGGATGCAGACCTTGCTAAGTCGAGACCAAGTGTGGACTTACCAATAGCAGGACGCGCCGCAAGTACGATCATTTGTCCACCGTGCAAACCTTGAGTTAATTCATCAAGATCAATAAAGCCAGTGGGTACCCCACTCATTTGGCCACCGCGCGTGCTGATTGATTCGATTTCATCAAGAGTTGATTCCAAGAGATCGGCGAGCACCATGTAATCCTCTGAAGCCCGACGTTCGGTAACAGCAAAGATTTCAGCTTGCGCAGTATCAACTACATCGTCGACTTCACCTTCGACTGAGTAACCGAGTTGCACAATCTTGGTACCCGCTTCGACAAGTCGGCGAAGAATAGCTCGGTCGCGAACAATGTTGGCGTAGTAACCAGCGTTCGCTGCAGTGGGGACTGATGAAATAAGTGTGTGCAGATATGGTGCGCCACCCACTCGCGCAATCTCTCCGCGCTTCGTTAACTCGGCAGATACGGTGACTGGATCAACAGGTTCACCACTGGCGTAGAGATCGACGATCGCGTCGTAAATAGTTTCGTGTGCGGGGCGATAGAAGTCGCGAGCGCGCATAGTTTCAACCACATCAGCGATGGCATCTTTGGAGAGCATCATGCCGCCAAGTACTGATTGCTCTGCTGCAATATCTTGCGGAGGGGTGCGTTCGAATTCGCGGTCACGGGGGAGTTCAGCAACGCTCATGTCTTCGCCTCCTCTCGCCACTTCTTATCCTTGTTATCCATATTCTGCCGTGAGCAGGTGACACTCCGACTCAGATCTGAGACGAAGAGTATGAGCGCGGCGCGGACTCTGGATCCAGGCTGTGGAGGCACCAGGGGATGACAGGCGAGACTCCTGTGGGTAACTGGGGATAACTCGGGATAAAAGTGTGGATATCTGTGGATGAATTGTTGATAAGAATGAGCCGTCCTGCTCTTTCCCCTGTTCAGCGCCGTGTTCACTCCTAACGGACCAGGGGATAAAGAAAGATCTTTCACATCTCATTTATTGGACATGTGGCGAATCTAATGGACCACTTTGTGAGCCGGCACAAGCAAAAGGGGCGAAGGTTTCCCCTCGCCCCTTCTTACTAGTGAACTCTGGGTTTAGGCCCCAGTGTGTACATCGAGAGCAATATTGGCGATCACTTGTGGGTGAAGAGTGACCTTCACTTTGTGTGCACCAATCGTCTTGATGTGGCCAGCAATTGCAATACGACGACGATCGAGATCTGGACCGCCAGCTGCCTTCACAGCAAGTGCGACATCCTTCTCAGTCACTGAACCGAAGAGACGACCACCCGCACCTGCCTTGACGGCAAGACGAATGGAGTTCTCTTCGAGCGTCTTCTTGATCTGTTGTGCGTGATCGAGATCGTGAATTTCGCGTGACTTGCGTGCACGTCGAATTCCTTCGATCTGCTTCTCTCCGCCTGCGCTCCAAGAAATCGCATCGCCACGTGGGAGGAGGAAGTTACGTGCGTAACCACTCTTCACTTCGACGATATCTCCTGGATGGCCAAGGCCCTTTACTTCGTGCGTCAGGATGATTTTCATTTCAATCCCCTATCGCGCTGTTGAAGTGTAAGGAAGAAGTGCAACCTCGCGGCTGTTCTTCACGGCTTGTGCAATATCGCGTTGGTGTTGAGTGCATGCGCCAGTGACGCGACGAGCGCGAATCTTGCCGCGATCGGAAATGTACTTACGAAGAAGGCCCGTGTCCTTGTAATCAATGTACGCAACTTTGTCGCGACAGAAAGAACATGGCTTCTTCTTGAAGTTCTTCTTAAGAGCTGCGGCTTTATCGCCACCGCGGCCCTTACTATCTCTATCTCGTTCTCTTGCCATCGTGGTGCTCCATTTCTGGGTGCCCTGCCTTCGCAGGAATGGTCTGCTCTCTTTTGAGAGCGTGGATTAGGTTGATTTAAAAGGGTGGTTCTTCCATCGAACCGACTGAAGCGCCCCAACCTGCAGGTGCTGATGAAGCCCATGGATCGTCGTTTCCGCCGCCATTTGCTCCACCGTTGCCGCCACCAGCAGGCGCTCCGCCTGCACGTGAAGTCTTAGAGATCTTCGCAGTGGCGTTACGCAGTGATGGACCTACTTCATCTACTTCAATTTCAAACACGGTGCGCTTTTCGCCCTCTTTAGTTTCATAAGAGCGTTGCTTCAATCGTCCTTGAATGATTACTCGCATGCCACGTTGGAGAGATTCAGCGACATTCTCTGCTGCTTGGCGCCAGACGTTGCACGACAAGAAGAGCGAGTCACCGTCCTTCCACTCATTCGTAGCTTTATCGAGGTAGCGCGGGGTTGACGCAACACGGAACTTTGCGACGGCAGCTCCCGAAGGAGTGAATCGCAATTCCGGATCGTCGACGAGATTGCCAACGATGGTGATGATGGTGTCTCCAGCAGCCATGGCTATTGACTCCCTTCACTAAAGCGCGTCAGCGCATATCTGGACGGATGACTTTGGTGCGAAGAACGGCTTCATTGAGATTAAGTTGACGATCCAACTCAATAACAGCAGCCGGTTCACAGTGCATTTCGATAACTGCATAGATGCCATCTGGCTTCTTTGCGATTTCGAATGCCATACGGCGACGTCCCCAGATGTCTAACTTATCTACGGCGCCACCGGCGTCTTTCACAATCTTGAGGTATGTCTCAAGGCTTGGAGCTACGGTCTTCTCTTCCAACTCGGGATC
>CAEZXW010000035.1_pt1 | contig 12595 bp, 15 predicted proteins | sample 7265351 | NCBI WGS metagenome assembly CAEZXW01 (sample SAMEA6813917, study PRJEB35770) | uncultured Actinomycetes bacterium | biome: Freshwater; feature: Freshwater reservoir; material: water | place: Czech Republic | collected 2017-04-14 | depth 30m m
ACCAAGAACATCAGCATGGCAAGTGCGCCAGCAACAGCGAGCGAACCGATCGTGACTAGACCAAGCCCGCGATAGTAAAGCAGCGAGAAAAGAATCACGAGAATTAATCCAAGGAATCCGGCCAAAAGTCCAGCATGAAGTTGATCAGCACCAAGTGTCGGTGAAATTTGCTGAACTTCTCCGCGATCGAAGGCGAGTGGAAGAGCGCCGTACTTAAGGACGTTGGCAAGATCGGCGGAATCCGCTTGTGTGAAATTACCCGTTATCTGTGCGTTACCTGCCGTGATTGCAGAGATGATACGAGGGGCAGAAATCACTAGTCCATCGAGAACAATGGCCACTTGATTCTGCGGTTGAGGCAATGACACTACTCGAGAGGTCAAGTCTCCAAATTTGGTGGTGCCATCCCCGTTGAAATCAAGACTGACCATCCAACCCCCACCGCCTTGTTGATCCAAAACAGCTGATGCAGTTGAGACATCTGCACCTACGACCTTGGCTGGCGCGAGCAAATACTTCACGTTCCCGGCACGATCACAAGAAACGAGTGCAGCATTGGGATCATCTCCACCGCCACCTTGCAAGCTCTCTTTACTTGTACAGTCATAGCTGGCGTATTGCGCCTTCAATGCTTCCGTGAGATCTCCACTAGCTGCGGTGGCTGTATCGACCACACTCACGCCCGGAGGTCCTTCTAGGAGTACTTGGCGGAATCGTAGTTCTGCTGTCTGCCCGACCAACTCAACGATACGCCGACCGGTATCCCCCGGAACAGAAATGACAATCTGACGATTTGTCCCGCTACCCACAGCGGTCACTTCTGATTCAGCGACACCAAGTGAATTCACGCGCTGCCGAATAATTCCAACAGCTTGATCGATCGACTCGGCGGTGAGTTTGTTCTGCTTATCAGCAGCGGCGACGCGTGGAACCAGAGTCACTGACGTACCACCACGAAGGTCGAGACCAAGGCGCACACTCTTGGCACCCTGGATAAACGCGGTTGCACCCAAGGCAATGATCAGTACAAAAAGAATCAGGAGCGCCCTACTGGGGCGCGATGAGGTAGGTGTTGCCATTTAGTCAGCCTTCTCAACTTTCGTGATGGCGCCCTTGGTCCACGTGGTGTGAACCCCCGGAGCGATCTCCAAAACAACTTCACTCTCGCCCATCGAAATGATGGTTCCCTTGACTCCGCTCGAGGTGATCACGCGGGCGCCGGGTCCGAGCGCGGCGATCATGGAGACCATGGCGGCCTGCTTCTTACGGTTGGGCCGGATGATCAGGAACCAAAAAGCAGCGGCCATCAAGACCAGTGGCAACAATGATTGGATCTGCTCCATGGAAAATCTCCTCAACTTAAGGTTCGACCAGGTAGGTCAGTGGGCTTCGCAATTCTAGGGGTATTGGGAGGCCGCTAACGCACCTATCTACCACCCAGTGACAACCCAGGGATCATCCAGCGATCAGTCGGACGCCTTAGGGTGCCTCGAAGAGCTCGGGTTGATCTAGTCCAGCCGGTGCTTGCAAGCCCAGATGGCTCCATCCGGCAGCGGTGGCGATCCGACCACGAGGGGTACGAGCGAGCAATCCAGCTCGAAGAAGGAAGGGTTCGGCCACGCTGGCGACTGTCTCCATCTCCTCGCCAACTGAGAGTGCGAGCGTTGAAAGTCCCACGGGTCCCCCGCCAAATTTGCGAATGAGAGCGTCGAGTACCCCCAGGTCGAGACGGTCAAGACCAAGTTGATCCACTTCATAGACCTCGAGGGCGGCCTCAGCAGCTCCAAGCGAGAGCCCTGACAAAGCGTGAACCTGAGCGTAATCACGAACTCGCCGTAGGAGTCGATTGGCGATTCGAGGGGTTCCGCGTGATCGACGAGCAATCTCAGCAAGGGCATCGCGTTCAGCAGTAATACCGAGGAGTGACGCGCTGCGCATGAGCACTTGCTCGAGTTCACTACTTTCATAGAAATCAAGGTGGGCGGTGAAGCCAAAGCGGTCACGAAGCGGACCCGGTAGCAACCCGGCTCGTGTGGTCGCGCCCACCAACATAAAACGTGGGAGTGCCAACGGAATAGCAGTCGCCCCGGGACCTTTGCCGACAATTACATCCACACGAAAATCTTCCATCGCCATGTAGAGCATCTCTTCGGCAGGTCTTGCCATCCGGTGTATCTCATCTAGAAAGAGCACCTCACCTTCGACAAGTGAGGAAAGGAGCGCGGCCAGATCTCCAGCATGGGCGATCGCGGGCCCACTCGTGATTCGAAGTGGGGCGCCCAGTTCGGCCGCCATGATCATGGCAAGAGTGGTCTTTCCTAAACCTGGAGGACCAGAGAAGAGCACGTGATCGGGAGTGCTTGATCTTCCTTTGGCAGCTTTGAGAACTAAATCGAGTTGCTGGCGAACGCGATGCTGACCCACGAATTCGTCGAGTGAACGAGGTCGCAAAGCAGACTCGATATGCCGTTCCTCAATTGACGCACCCGTTGCGAGATCGTTTATCTCAGCCACGATCTCTACTCCTTAAAGCACTTTTCAATAAGGCCGCTGTTTCACTCTCATCAATTTCACCACTGGCGACCTCTTGTGCAACTACGTCTATGGCCTCTGCGGCTTCACGAGCCGCGAAACCTAATGAAAGAAGGGCGGCATGCACTTGCGTGCGCCATGGCGCGGTCGCCACGCCCATGGTGCGCGTCGTCACATGCATATCAGGAGAGCCAATGCGATCTTTCAATTCCAAAACGATGCGCTGCGCGCCTTTCCGACCAATTCCAGGCACCATTTCTAAAGTCTTAAAGTCTTCAGTAGCTACAGCCATTCGCAAAGTATTAGGCGAGTGCACTCCGAGCATGGCCTGTGCGAGCCGAGGCCCTACACCTGTAGCAGTTTGCAAAAGTTCGAAGGTACTTCTTTCATCATCGTTGATGAAACCAAAAAGCGTGAGTGAATCTTCTCGAACGACGAGTGAAGTGGCTAAGGTGACATCGCTACCTACATGCAGCGAGCTTGATGTTGCGGGCGTGATGTGTACCGATACACCGAAGCCACCCATTTCAATGACAGCGGAATCAATATTGATAGAGGTGACTCGTCCGCGTAGCGTGGCAATCATTGAGCCACCGCTGCTGTACGGACCGGTGATCTCCAAATATGACAAATGCCAAGAGCCAAGGCATCGGCAGAATCTGCTGGAGACGGGATTGAAGCAAGTCCTAGCAACCTGGCAACCATCGTGCCAACTTGCGATTTATCCGCTCGCCCATTTCCAGTAACTGCCGCTTTCACCTCACTCGGCGTATGTTGCGTCACAGGGATGCCGCGCCGGCTGGCCGCCACCATTAAGACTGCGGCTGCTTGTGCAGTCGCCATCGCGCTAGCGACGTTCGCTTGGGAGAAGACGCGTTCAATGGCCACCGCGTCCGGTTGGTATCGGTCTAGCCACATCGTGAAATGGGTATCAAGTTCTAGCAAGCGATCGGCCAATTCGGCGTTCACCGGGGTGCGCAAGGTATCCACTGCAATCAAGATCGGCGCTCGTCCTGGTACGCCCTCAACCACAGCAATTCCACACCTGGTCAGGCCGGGATCCAGCGCCAAAACCCGCACATTGACCTCCTATCCGAACATCTGTTCGATAAGAGTACGCCATGGAAGGTGATCCCGTCCCATTGCGAGCGGCGGGCGTGTCTACCTGGAGGCAGGGTTACAGATCGAGGGCCGCCATGACCTCATCTGAGACATCGAAATTAGCAAAAACGTTCTGCACGTCGTCGACTTCCTCAAGGGCTTCAATCAGCTGGAAGACCTTGGGAGCACTCTCCTCGTCGAGGGGGATCGAGATGCTCGAGAGGAAAGAGGAGTCAGCCGAGTCGTAGTCAATGCCAGCGGCCTGAAGGGCGGTACGCACAGCGACCATGTCGCTTGCCTCGCTCACCACCTCAAAGGATTCTCCAAGATCGTTTACTTCCTCAGCACCTGCCTCGAGTACAGCGAGCAGAATGTCATCTTCAGAGAGCGAACCTTTCGAAACGATGATCACGCCCTTGCGATTGAAAAGGTAGGCCACTGACCCAGGGTCAGCCATATTGCCTCCGTTGCGGGTGACAGCAACCCGCACATCGGTTGCCGCACGATTGCGGTTGTCTGTAAGACATTCAATAAGGAGAGCGACTCCGGCTGGTCCATAACCTTCGTACATGATGGTCTTGTAATCGGCGCCACCCACTTCTTCTCCACTGCCGCGCTTCAGGGCGCGTTCGATGTTGTCGCTCGGTACAGAATTCTTTTTTGCTTTTTGAACCGCGTCAAAGAGGGTGGGATTGCCGGCCATGTCGGCGCCACCAGTACGAGTGGCTACTTCAATATTCTTAATAAGGCGCGCGAAGAGCTTTCCACGTCTTGCATCGATGACGGCCTTCTTATGCTTGGTCGTCGCCCATTTGGAATGGCCTGACATGGTGCATCCTTTCAATCAACTCGGGCAATACTATCGAACCTTGGTGCAGGCTAAGAAACGCTATCTGCAAACCTCTTGCAAGAAATATTTATGAACCCGAACGTCTTCTGTTACCTCGGGGTGAAATGACGTGGCCAGAAGATGTCCCTGACGTACGGCGACTGGATAAGCATGTCCTTCTCTCTCAACAGATGCCAAAACCTCGACGCCATCCCCCACCTGTTCTATCCAAGGTGCCCGGATAAAGACTGCCCGCATGAGATCACTTCCCCAGGTTGGCACCGACAGATCCATCTCAAATGAATCTACTTGACGTCCAAATGCATTTCGTCTGACGGTGACGTCTAACCCACCAAGATTTTCTTGACCAACTGCCGCATCGAGGATCTTATTTGCGAGCAGAATCATTCCAGCGCACGAACCGTAGGTCGGCATTCCTTCATTAATGCGTTCACGCAATGGCTCCAAAAGATCAAAAGCGCGCATCAATTTCCACATCGCAGTCGACTCACCGCCAGGGAGGATAAGAGCGTCAACGCTTGTGAGTTCGCCTACTCTTCGCACGGGAATTGCTTCGCCACCCGCAGCATCAATAGCTACTAGATGTTCACGAACGTCACCCTGTAGTGCGAGAACTCCAACAACCGTGCTCAGGAGTTACCAGCCACGCTCAGCTAGACGGTGGGGTTGTGGAATATCGGCGACGTTGATGCCCACCATTGCTTCACCCAATCCTCGAGACACCTTTGCGATGACATCTGGATCGTCGTAGAAAGTAGTCGCTTTCACCATGGCTGCTGCACGTTCGGCGGGATTACCCGATTTGAAAATGCCAGAACCGACGAAAACTCCATCCGCCCCGAGTTGCATCATCATTGCGGCATCGGCTGGTGTGGCAATTCCACCGGCCGTGAAGAGTACGACAGGCAACTTACCGGTACGAGCAATTTCACACACTAATTCATAAGGGGCTTGCAATTCCTTGGCGGCGACGTAGAGCTCATCTTCACGAAGCGAGGAGAGGCGACGAATCTCGCCACCAATCTTTCGCATGTGTGTCGTTGCATTAGAAACATCACCGGTGCCAGCCTCGCCCTTGGAGCGAATCATGGCCGCACCTTCGTTGATGCGACGAAGCGCCTCTCCAAGATTGGTAGCTCCGCACACGAATGGAATCGTGAAACCCCACTTATCGATGTGGTGTTCATAATCTGCTGGAGTGAGAACTTCGGATTCATCGATGTAATCAACACCGAGAGATTGAAGAATTTGAGCTTCGACGAAGTGACCGATGCGAGCCTTTGCCATCACTGGAATCGAAACCGCGGCAATAATCGCATCGATCATGTCTGGATCTGAGGCGCGAGAAACTCCACCTTGAGCGCGAATATCTGCGGGCACTCGCTCAAGTGCCATCACCGCGACTGCTCCGGCATCTTCGGCGATCTTGGCTTGCTCGACGTTAATGACGTCCATGATGACGCCGCCCTTAAGCATTTCCGCCATGCCGCGCTTAACGCGTGCAGTACCAGTCGTGTTCTCAGCCATCGCTACTCCTCAGTTCGGAGAGCCTTCCTCTCCATAAGATCGATTCTACTTGCTAGGAGAGGGGCTTGGCGCGGCGGTTTTAGCCGTGGTGGGAGCCACTGGGGTGGCTACGGGAGTGCGATCAGGGAGAATCTTGGGGCTCTTCGTGCGGTCAGCAAGCCAGATCCAGACCTGACCCGGCGCAAAGAGCATCTCCTTCCCATTAGGCAGAGTAAAGGTGGTTCCGGAGGCCATATCCGGACGGCTCCAAGTGGTCTTAAAGACTCGCCCGTCTCGGAGCACTAAGGCTTCGCCCGTGCCCACCGTTTCTGACATAGGCGTATTCCCACCAAATTTATCGCCGTACTCACTCGGATGAATCCTGACCAGCTGCACGACCAATGTAGAAGGTCCCAACTGCCCACCAAGTGAATCGACATCTGGATCCCCGTCGTGGGAGAGCAACCACCGATTGTCAGAAGCGGACCAAGTTGCTAGGTACCAGCTCGAAGGCCAACGCATTTCGACACTGGTGAGCGTCTCCCCACCAGCAGGCAGTGGTCCAAAATGCCAGCCGACGTCCTGCGCATTAACCACCCCTTCGGCCTTTGCCAATAACGCGATGGGATCGAGAATGAGATTGGTAGGTGCGTAGCGAGACTTGTCGCGATAGTAGATCTTGGGAGACTCACGCTGGGCACCAAGATTGACCACATTTGCCTTTGCGATCACCGGAAGTAATTTTGACTGTGCTCCAGAGTAGGCGAACGCCACGCGTCCATAAGGAGCCAGGATGTCGATATCACTGATGCGAGCGCTGCGAACTGGACCAATTTGCGGGGGAATTTCACTAGAGAAAATAGCCGCGAGCCTAGTAAGGCCACCTTCAACTTGTTCTACATAGACCACGTCGGCAGAAGCTAGGCCGATTTGTGGATGAGCAGGCTCAGTGTCATCAATCTTGACTGCAAGAACTGCAGAAGAAATCGCATCACGACCACTCAGAGGATGTACGAGCGGTTTTGGTATGGCAGGTAACTCACTTGATGTCGAACTCGAGGAATCGCTCGCCGAGCCGCACGCAGTCAGCAAAAAAATAAGGATTGGAATTGAAATCTTCTTCTTACTCGCTAGCATGCGGAAACTCCCCTTCGAAGTATTGAGGTGAAGGCGCATGTCCAGCCAATCTAAAAAGCCTGACGAGCGTCTTCTCCCGAACAGCATGCACCGACCGTACCGCATCAGCATGGAGAGCATGAGCTAACGCAGAGCGTTCTTGTGCTCCACGAATCATCTCGCGCACATTGTCATCGGCCTCAAAGTAGATGGAAGTTAGATCGTCGCTCAGCTCACGTTCAAGGCGCTCGCGCTTGTCGCCGGTCGCCTCTCTCGCATCGTGAGCAGCGCCCGCGAGCAGTAGCGATGATGCTGGGTCGAGAAACCCAGAAGTAGATATTTCTAGAGCAATCCCGACTCTTCGATGCAGCGCCGCATCAAGAGTGGCCCAAGAGGTCTCTACTCGATGATGCAGGCGATCCAAGCGCGCGGCCGTGAAGGAGAGGTACCACCCCAAGAGCGCCAACACAAAGAAGAGGCTCACTACGCCAATATTCATTCGCCCCTCCTCCTGCGCGATGCAGACTCACTTACTCTTTGCCCGCCTGTGGTAATCATCTCGTAAATTGCCAAGATTTTGGGAACAATCTCGTCCCAATCGAACATGGGAGAACGTGCCGAACCAAGGAGCCTGTACTGCGCACGCAAATCATCATCACTCATCATTTTGAGGATTTTTGCAGAAAGTTCGAGAACATTTTCGCTCTCAAAATATTCGGCAGCACCATCAAGTACATCCACGAACGGCAGGAGATCGCTAGCCAAAATTGCCGCGCCACTTGCCATCGCTTCTGCAATAATAATGCCAAAGGATTCTCCCCCGGTATTCGGAGCCACATAGAGTGAGACCGACTTAAGAAAATTTGCCTTTTGCGAATCGGATATCTCTCCAAGAAAATGGAAATGTTGTGCAATCTCATCTCCATACGTTTTTGTGATCTTCTCCATCACGTCGAGTGAATCCCCGCGTCCGGCGATGAGAACTCGCACGTCGGAGAGTTCTCCTTTTTCACGCAAGAGAGCAAATGCTTGCACCAAGAGATCAAATCCCTTACGAGCATCCTCGAATCGTCCTAAAAAACCGATAGTGCGATGGTTCCAATCTAGATTCACCGTGGCCATCGCAAATGGTGCTGTGTCAACTCCGTTTGGAATCACCACCGCATCCCCTCCGAGATGTTCCACCAAGGTCGAGTGCGCGGCTGAACTGACTGCAATCCGTGCACTCAACTTATCCATCGCAGGTTCGAGAATAGGAGCTGCCACACTCATGGCCCAACTCTGCGGATAGGCTGCATGAAAAGTTCCCACCATTGGACCACTAGCGGCCCAGCAAGCCAGTAATGAAAGTGAAGGAATAGCCGGCTCATGTAGGTGCAACAGATCAAAGTCGCCTTCCGATATCCACTTCCGTACTCGGCCATTCGCTAGAGGCCCAAATGCCAACCGTGCGACTGCTCCGTTGTAAGGAACCGGAATCGAACGTCCCGCTCCCACGATGAAATCGGGGCGCTCCTCATCTCCCGTGTCAGGGGTTAACACCGAAACGAAATGACCCTCCTCTATGAGACGTAGGGCAAGATCGCGAATATGAAATTGCACACCACCCGGAACGCTCCAGTCGTAGGGCGAGACCAGCCCAATGCGCAGCTTCTTCATCGGTCAGCGCTCCATAGCGGTTGGAACATATGCCAATCCCACGGTGCCTTGGCGATCTCTACTGCAAAATGATTGGCGCACTCTTGCGTCATGCGTTGAATCTCTGCTGACTTGTCCGCCTTCCGATCTGGATTGATCGGAGATCCAAAACGAAGAATAATGCCATCTTTTGTGTAGGTGACTACGGTCGGCAAAATTGGTCTACCACTTTGAAAAGAGAGCGCGGCGGGGCCGGGCGGCATCGTGGTTTGCTCGCCAAAAAATGTCACAGGGATGCCTTGATGTGAAAGATCGCGATCTGCAACGAGTGCGATAAGTGATCCCTCTTTGATCTTGCGCATCAGTGGGAGCATGACCGTTGCATCAAGCGGGTAGACATCCATGCCGAGGCTCTGGCGATACTCCAGAAATTGTTGAAAGAGGCTCTCCGGCTTGAGCCGTTCCGCTACCGTTGCAACACGAATGCCCTTCAACGCTATACATGCTCCCGCATGATCCCAATTGCCGGAATGCGGAAGGGCGGCAATGGCGCCGCCATCGCTGAGAGCCGCACGTAAATTCTCTTCTCCTTCTATAAGAACCGTGTCTACGATTCTGGTCCGGCTCCAATCTTGCAATCGAAATGTGTCACACCAATAGCGCATGTACGAGCGCATGCCCTTGCGCGAGAGCTCACGCATTTCTACCCTGGTGAGCCCAGGACAAACCCGCGCCAAATTTCGTTCATATTGTGTAATGGCTTTGCCCTGAGCAAACCAACTCTGATCTGCAAGCAAAGAGAAAGACCGGTATGCCAAAAATTCTGGGAGGAAACGCGTAGCACTCCATCCGGCTGAGTAGGCGACTCCGGCGAACTCATCAAACATCGTTGCGCCACACTTGTGCCATGCGTTGTCCAAAAGTAACGATTGATGCGACAGCAATAAGCCAGAGACCGATTGCACCGACATATGGCAGGCCTAGACCCGCAAGACCCGTAGTGACCAAGATGGTTGTGATCCGCTCTGCACGCTCGGCGATTCCGCCGTCACAGGCGATGCCAAGAGATTCTGCCTTAGCCTTTACATAGGGAACTAATCCACCAGAAACCAAACAGACGCCCGCCAACACAGCAAGAAGTTGATCGTGATGCGCGTAATAGAGCAAGAGTCCACCAAAGATGGCCGCATCTCCCACGCGGTCGAGGGTGGAATCTAGGAGAGCCCCCCAGCGCGAACTCTTTCCAGAAATGCGGGCCATCGTGCCATCAACGAGATCACTCAAAATGAATGCCGAAATAGTCAACGTGCCACCGAAAAGATGTCCCGTAGGAAAGAGAATAAGCGCAGAGGCTGCCGCGCCAAAGGCGCCTGTGGCAGTCACCATATTTGGGGTCACGCCAAGGCGAAGCAAACCTCGAGCCGGCGGCGTGAGGATCTTCGTGATCGGTCCTCGGATCAATCCATTCAACATAGTGGCTCTATCGTATGCCCAAAAATTGGGAGATCTAGGTGCGTGAAATGCCCAGGTTTACGCGTGGGCGACCTAAAATGATGCTCATGAAACCCACTGTCGCCCAGCGCGTACTTCTCTCCGTCGGCCTAGGTTTGAATCTGCTCTTCGGCATTTTGATTTACATGAACGAGTATGGCGCATCCCTTTGGGCCTCAGAGCTACTCCAGATCGTGCGCATAGCCGTCATCCTTATTGCGTTGATCATGGGATTTAGCGGCAAGAAGAAACTCACACTCGCGTTGACATATTTTGGAAGTTTCCTCGTAGGAATCGTCCTCAACTTCGTGATTGGTTTCAATTTTCTTGCGAGTATCTCTCGTGGGCTCTTTAACGTTCAGTCCTGGATGTCCTTGGACCTGCGCGAGATCATGCCCTACATCATCATCACTTTGATAGTTAATGCTCCCTTCCTGGTCGCCTTCATTCTGGGTCTCACGCAAAAGCCTAAGAGTGGGTCTCATGTCGCAGCGTCCCATTTTCCTGCACCCGTACCAATGATCCACGGCGAAGTTCGATCCTTGAGGGGCGACCTCGAATCACTCGCCGGGTTACTTCGGGAGGGACTTATTACGCAAGAGGACTATGACCGAAAGAAGGAAGAACTCCTACGTCGCCTCTAATTTCGCACATAGAATAGGCGCCATGACTCAGATAGTGGTGATCGGGAGAAGTGCTGATAGCACCATCGCTCACGCTATTCCTGGCAGCTGGCGCGCGTCCTTCTTAGATGGTTTGAATGAAGAAAACGATTTTCGGGATATCCATCGCACACATTTCGCCCTCTTCTGCATGAGCGCGACAGCAGGTTTCGACGTTGCCTTTATCAAATATTGGAAAGCTTTGGAAGAATTGCACGTACCGCGAGCGGTTGTCGTCACTGACCTGGATAACCCCGAGGCTGACTTTGATGAGAGTTGTGCACTTATCGCACGAGTTTTAGACGAAGGAATTTTGCCGACAGCCCTCGTATTGCATGAAGAAGACGGCTCACCTGCGGCACTTATTGACCTTTTCTCTCTCCAAGTCTCTCAAGGTGAAGCACTCACGGACGCTGAACCTGAAGTAGTAGAACTCGTGATGGACGCCCGAGAGGAACTGCTTCAGGAAATTGCCACTTCAATAGCAAATGAGTCCATCTCAAATCAGCTCATGCAAGGAATCACCCCAAGTGCATCGGTCTTACGTGGCGCTCTCATCAATGCCGTCTCCACAGCGGCGTTCATTCCGGTACTGACTAGCGCCGAAAGTGGATCGCTTGGCAGGCAAGAGATGCATGCTCTTCTCAGCGAAGTACTTTTTGACCCAGGGTTTGAGGCTGTGCATTCGACGGAGGAGAGCAATATCGAAGGTTTCCTTGACCGCTATTTACCTCATCGTCTTCTTGAAGGAAACGTGGACGGTGACATTTCGTTATCAATTCATTTTCCTGACGAATATGCCGACGAGGTAGATCGTGAAATTTCTCGAGCTCGAGTGACGTCTCGGACTTCAACCGATCGACAGGGAGTCTCTCTGCGAGAAATTGAGATTTCACGGTTAGCCGCGAAGACTTTTCTTACTCTGATACAAAGTGCCTGTGATTACAACGCGGTTGTGAAGATAAACGCTAGCTAGTCGGCCACGCTTGTGCGATCAGGATCCGCGTATCTCGTAAGAGTGCTGGCAAAACCTTGGTTTGGCCAATAATGGGCATGAAATTTGCATCTCCAGACCACCTTGGAACGATGTGTTGGTGAATATGCGGCGCGACACCGGCTCCTGAAAGAGCACCTTGATTCATACCAAGATTAAAACCTTGAGCTCCTGCTGCCTCTCGAAGAGCAACCATTGCATACTGCGTAAATTGAGCCATCTCGTCGCGCTCGGAGTCTGTGATATCTGTGTATTCCGCAACATGGCGGTACGTGCAGATCAACATATGACCGGCGTTGTACGGATAGAGGTTCATGACGGCGTAGACATGCGCTCCGCGAGCGACGACCAAGCCCTCGTCATCAGAGAGAGTGGGAACGCGGCAGAAAGGACATCCACTCTCGCCACCAGTGACGTCAGGGCGGTTTTCACCTTTCAGGTAGGCCATGCGATGAGGCGCCCAAAGGCGTTGCCACCCATCTGGAGCTCCCGCAAGACCGTCGGCCACCATTAGACCTGAACGCGTCCCTTGATGCTGGCCACAATCTCTTCGATAGCCTGATCGATTGGAATCGAATTGCGTTGCGTACCATCTCGGAAGCGGAAGGAGACTGCACCGGCTTCCACGTCTTCGCCACCGGCGATCATCATGTATGGAATCTTTTCGCTTTGAGCAACGCGAATCTTCTTCGGCATACGGTCGTC
>CAEZXW010000045.1_pt1 | contig 11052 bp, 10 predicted proteins | sample 7265351 | NCBI WGS metagenome assembly CAEZXW01 (sample SAMEA6813917, study PRJEB35770) | uncultured Actinomycetes bacterium | biome: Freshwater; feature: Freshwater reservoir; material: water | place: Czech Republic | collected 2017-04-14 | depth 30m m
GCTCATCACGACCGCCTCTCCGCTCCGGTAGGAGCAAATAAAAAAAGGGCCCCGGATCATTTAGATCCGCGGCCCGAGTTGTTAGTGGAATTTACTCAGTAGGCGGAATCATGGCATACCAAAATGCCGTCTTCGCTGTATGCGAGACGGTGACGTAGTGGTACGTGAAAGCCATGGCTCCTCCTTCTGTAGACCAGGGTAGGGGGCGAAGAGCTATCGGGGCAAATTAATTAATTTCTGCCACGGGCAGCCACGGGGCAGCTTCTGCGTGGAAAGGCCCTTCAGCCTCGAGCTGGCAGAGGATGCCGGTAGTGCCCAGCGTGACGCGGTGAATGAGCAGAAATTCAGCGGGCAAGTTGAGCTGTAGGCCAATTTTGGCGGTGGGATTTCGTGGATCTCCGACCCGCATCGATTGATCACGGAGCCAGGCTCGTGAGTAGCGGAACTTCTCCACGCGAAGCGGCTCAACTAGCGGTAGCAAGAAGTCTAGAAGTGCGTTGGGATCCACTTCGATACCTGGCCGCACGAAGCCATCTTCCTTGAGGCCGTCGTAGAGGAGTTGGGCATCTCCATCCAATGCGTGGCGAAGCAACCGTTTCATCGGTTCGGGGAAGCCGCCGGGAAGTCGATTGACGGCGCCGAAATCCAGCACCCCAAGTCGACCATCGTCGAGCAAGCGAAAGTTTCCAGGATGTGGATCAGCGTGGAGTAATCCGGCGCGCTCCGGCGAGGAGAAGTGGAAGCGGGCGATCATCATGCCAGCGCGATTTCGTTGAGCTCGCGTTCCCTTAGCAATAATTTTAGAGAGCGGCGTGCCATCCATCCAGGTAGATACCAGGGTTTGTTGTGATGCAAAGAGCACGTCTGGAATAGCAATGTCTGGGTCCCCAGCAAAAATCTTTGCGTAGTGGCGTTGGGCTTCAGCTTCATATTCGTAGTCGACTTCTTCGACGATACGCACTCGCAACTCGTCGAGTAGAGGCTTCATATCAAGACCAGGCATGAAAAGCGCAAATACTTTGGCAAAGCGTTGAATTTGGTTGAGATCAGAAACGAGCGCTTCTGCAGCACCTGGATATTGCACCTTCACGGCGACTTCGCGTCCATCTTTCCAAATAGCTTTATGAACCTGGCCAATCGAAGCGGACGCGGCCGGCTTATCATCGAAAGAGAGGAACTTGGATCGCCACTTCACCCCCATTTGTTCTTTCATCACTTGATGAACCGTCTTTGCTGGCAGCGGCGGAGCGGCCTCTTGTAATTTGGTGAGGGTGGCGCGGTAAGGAGCGGCAAGTTCTTCGGGCAGGGCAGCTTCGAAGACGCTCAAGGCTTGGCCAAATTTCATGGCGCCGCCTTTAAGCTCTCCAAGCACTTTGAAAACTTGTTCTGCTGTTTTCGCTTGGATTTGCGCCATCACGAGATCGGCCGATTGTCCAAAGACTCGTTTTCCAATTCCTAATGCAGTGCGTCCAGCAACCCCCATCGGAAGAGATGCGAGTTTGGCCCCACGGGCAAAAGTACTCTTTGGAATTTCGCTCATTGCCACATTCTTTCGCGAAGCAAGTCAAGGCGCGACTTATAGCCCGTAGATCTACTTTTGGTCAGTGTGCTGATTTCCAGTGTTCTGATTTCCAGTGTGCTGATTCCAGGTACAGCCACATCGGGGATGTGGCGTGAAGGAGCGACTCGAGACGTCAAGAGTGGACGCAATTGTGAGCACGGTGTTGGCCAGGGGGTGAGTTGACGTCCCCACTCTAAAGAATTCTTGAATGGCTAAGGAATGAAGGCTAGCGGCCAATTGTGCTAGAGGCAGCGGCGCAAGTTCGCTCACGCGTGCGAGGTAGAGGCCTCTTTCTATGGAATCTGCGTGTGCGTCGTTATCGCGTATCCGTAAGCGTTGGCAGCGTAAACATCCGGTACGACCTGGAAGAACCAGAGGTCCTAAAGTGATAGCACTTCCCAACGTGGCACTCACTAAGTGTGGCCGCCCCGTGCGCATTGCTTCCGCTTCGACTTCTGGGGGAAATGCTTGCGTCGAGACGAAGAGTTCAGCGTCTTGCACGCTGGGCGCAGGGTGCAGAGTCGAGCGCGAGAGAAAGACGATCTCTTGAATTCTTTCCGTTACCGCAGTCGAGAAGGGTTTACCCACTTCTGCAGGGGTGAGCAAGGCTCCTCCCGAGTCGGCCAAAGTGACGGGTCTGCGATCCATTAACACTAAATCTTCAACTCCACAGAGATATAAATTAAGCGCCAGGAGTTGAGCGCTGCGGTCTGATCCGTAGATGGCCACTACTCCGGTGCGTGGTTTTACCTGTGCGAGATATCCGAGATCGTTGAGTCGAGTGAGTAGCGCAGTGACAGTTGGAATGGGTAGATCGAGAGAGAGCGCGATCTCACTCTCATCTCGACGCCCGTTAATGAGTGGAATGGCGGCAGCGGCCTCGCCAGTGATAAGAGTGCCGCGCACTCCATCTCCGACATATTGTCCGCCGCGAAGGGGCGCATAGAAAGTTCCAGAGGCAAATCGCGGATGGGTCATGGCGGTGAGTATGCAGATTTAACAGAGTGAAGGTGAGCGGCTTCCCACAAGCGGGATCTTGCCGGCGGTGCGGGATAGCCGCGGGTCAGGTATGCGTGACGCAGAAGTGAGGGAAAAGCAAAAGAGGCACCGACAGAGTCGGCGCCTCTTTTGGAAGTGTGTTCGTTATGCCTTGCCGAGAATGCGATTGAGCGTGGTGCCGCATACGCTGCACTTGCCCTTGGCCATCCTGCGACCTGACTCGGAGACAACTACGTGACCTTCGAAGTCACGCTTCTCCTTGCACTTGACGCAGTATGCATCGCCCTTGTAAGTCTCTGTCATAAGTTTCCTCCCGCTCGATCTTGAGTTCACCATACCTGGCGCTCGGCTGAGCGTGAGGCAGCCTGGCGGCGATTCGTGGAGAAATCAGCGGCAAATGTCCGGTTTAGCTACTTTCTCCTTGTCCGTGGCCTGCCTGCCACCCTTCCAGATAGGCCTCAGCTCGGAGACGCTCAGGGTAGCGATTCTCCAATTCATAGAAGGCGGGGTTATGCCCAATTTCGATGAGATGAGCTAACTCGTGCACGAGCACGTAGTCGAGTACGTATTCGGGCATGAGGCGCACACGATCTGAGATGCGAATTGAACCATCTTCGGGCGTGCAGGATCCCCAGCGTTCTCTCATATTGCTCACCCACCGCACGCTACGTGGAAGAGCTAAACCTTCGAAGTACTTTGCGCCGAGAGCGAGTGATCGCACTTCCAAATCTTCATCTGAGATCTTCTTCTTCAAATCATGCTTATTCATGCGCTCAACCATTTCGCGTACGGCATCAGCTTCTTCGCGTTTGCTGAGGTTGGCCGGAATAGAGATGACTACATTTTCGCCTTCACGATGTGCCGAAATAGTACGTTTGCGGCGCGCACTTCGGCGCACTTCCACACCGCTGCCAAGACCGGGAATAGGTTGAAATGAGTCGTCATTATTCGCGTTCATCTGAGAGCGAAAGAATGACATGCACTCACCGTATCGAACTCTTTTTCAAAAGCTGTCAACTCTGAACTTCGCCTTGAGAGATCGCGAGATTTCGTGCGCTACTGCCAGGAGGTTTATACACAATGCGCCAGCCACGATATCCACCGGTGTGGGAAAGCCTTAAGGACGAATGAAGGCTGAAAAGTCGAGCATTTGCCCAGTTCGCCGCCTGAAAAGTGAGCAAGGCGCGGAATCAGCGGCTACTTGTTCTTGATGGAAGTTCGTTGCTATCCCCAGGTAATCAACAGGGCCGGGTGCACCTGAGTCGCCACGGTCGAGTAAGCGAAATCTTCACATATTGACCAGCCACTTTTCTTTTCGTAGCGTTCGCTTTACCAAGCCTCCGGATAACCGGTCTGATGTCTGCAAGGGGAAGGCAGAGATTAGAACGTGCGCCCCGGGGGCTTGGCTTTTATTTGTATTCAATGAGCGAGAATTTGTTGCGCTCGATCTAAAAGACGCACTAGCGCAAAATCACAATCTTGTGGAAGCTCGCTTGAGTTAAACCACTTTAGATCGAGTGATTCATTGCTTATCGCAATCTCCTGATTCTCATGTGCGACTAGCACGAATTGCACATCAAGGTGGGTGACTAATCCATCGCCACGACAATTGATGATGTGTGCATCGAGTTGCACTGGCCCGTCAATCAAAAAATCAAAGTGTGTAAGTCCAGATTCTTCGCGCGCTTCACGAAGTGCGGCATCCTCTAGGGAAGCATCACTCACTTCACAGTGGCCGCCGAGTTGGAGCCACCGCCCCACTTTCGGATGTAACGTCAATAAAACTTTTCTCCGCGTGTGATCTAGTACCAAGGCGCTCACGGTGATGTGGGCAGCCGCGCACTTCTTTTCAAAGGCATCTTCATTGATTTCTATGTGTCGTAAGTAGCGTTGGCGCAGGTCAAGTTGGCCCAACTCGCCATCATTAAATGTCGAAAGCGTATCCAGGGCCTTGATACGTAGGCTCATGCGGGATCGAGTCCTGAAAGATCATCAGGGGCGCTAGTGGAGGAGAGGAATGCTGCGGGGTCTTGCATCTCAAGGGCTGCAGGGAGTAGGTCGGGGTGGCTCCAGAGTTCATCTCTTCCCTCGAGACCTTTGAGATCTAGCGCCACATTCCAAAAATGTGTAGCTTCACGTGAAAGTCGAGGAGAGACTTCCAGCCCGACCAAACTTTGGAAAACCGTAGTTGTGGGATTTTGAGATACGCGCTTACGACGCGAACTCTCCTCGAGGGCTACGTGGCTGGGGAGACGTTCTGCAATTGCAAGATGCACGACGTGATTAACCCATCCTTCGAAGAGTGCAAGTAGCGTTTCAAGTTGAGCTAACGCAAGTTCTTGTGCGGGAGTGGTTGCTGGAGTGAAAAGTGAACGTGGATCAGCGCCTTCTTGAAGTGCATTCATGACATCCATAGCTTGATCGGAAATTGCTTGTACATCTATTTGAATTCCGCTGCCGTATGCAGTCACCGCATCTGTGAGGCGACCTCTGAGCCAAGGCACTTCAGCAAGGAGGCGAGTGCCGGCGATTTCGCGAAGTGCTAAAAAGAGACGCACATCGCGCATGTCAATCCCAAGGCCTTCACCCCACTCGTTCACGTTTGTGGGGATAAGTGCGGCCACACCATCTGATGCGAGGGGGAGCGAGGTATCTGCGCTTCCCGTAGTGAGCTTTGCGACGGCAGCCACCGTGCCACCTACTTGCTGGGCAAGAAGCATTCCGGTCATCTGTTGAAATACTCCTGCGAGTGGTCCCGTGGTCATTGCGGAGAGTTCTATCCCTTCGACCTGGCTCTCAGTCAAGCTCTTGGTAAGGCCATCGGTGAGACTCTTTGACATAGGTGCGACTAGATTCATCCAGCCAGACATGGTCGATTCCACCCAGTCAGCTTTTGACCAAGCTTGAGGAGTGCGCAGCGCGCTAGGGAATGCGGTGGTGTCATTGATCCACAGGTCTGCAAGATTGAGCGCCTCGGTAACTTCAGCGAGATCTATATGGCCGATGTATCGATCGTTTCCCAATTGGCCACGGGCGATGTCACGAATGGTGGATTCGGGGAGCGCACCTGGCTCGCCACTGAACATCTTGCCGAGTTGGGTAAAGAGGGCGCCTAGGTCGGGCATGCCCTTGCCTTCTTCATTACCGAAGCCATCTCCAGTAAATCCAAATCCGCTCATCTGGCGCTCCTTCTCTCGTGCTCACCATAAGAATTCTCATGAGTTACCTAACGGGCTCCATTAACCGTAACCTTGTAGACGTGAATTCTCTTCCCGTACCCACCATAGAGATCTCGGAAAATCCGCTGAATCTCGATAGGGCCTACGAGGCGCTGGCAGATTCGGCCTCCGGAGGAGTTGCGCTCTTTGTGGGTCGCGTTCGGGAAGAGAACGAAGGCAAGGCAGTGAGTGGGCTCATTTATACCGCCCATCCCACCGCCTTGGACCGATTGGCCAAAGTGGTAGCCGACGTGAGTGCAGAATTCACACCACTTCAAATCATGGCGGTTCACCGCGTAGGAGAGCTTGCGATCGGAGAGATTGCGGTGATTTGTGGGGTGGCCACTGTCCATCGTGACGATGCCTTTTCCGCCTGCCAACTACTGATAGATACGCTGAAGAGTGAAGTTCCCATTTGGAAAGAGGAGTTTTATCTCGATGGAAGTACGCATTGGGTCGGTACGCCGTAAGAATCTGAACTACGCTCTTCCTTGTGTCCGCACTCGTCTGGTTACTCATCCCTTTGGTAGCGACCGTGGCTGCGACCATTTATGTCATCTGGAAAGGCCGATCACGGGGACCGGCTAGCCCTTACACCACCATGTCAGACCATGAGCGTTTCAAGAAGGCCTTCGGCACCGATGAGAAATAGGTTTGGAAATATCACTTGGCACGGTTTGGTAAAAAGTATTGCGGCACTCTGGGTAGTAGCCGCGCTCTTCATTCCACTTCCTTATGTAGTCTTTTCACCCGGGCCAACAACGGATGTGCTCTCTTCATATAAAGTGAAAAAAGTTAGCACTCCATATATTCAGATATCTGGTCAGGAAACTTTCCCAAGTGATGGAGAACTCCGTCTCACAACGGTTTCGGTAACGAACCCAGATTATTCGGCGCGCGCGCTCTATATTTTGCCGGCTTGGTTTAATACCGAATCAGTTGTGATGCCACGGGCAAGTATTTATGCGCCAACAAAGAGTTCTGCCGTGGTGAAGGAAGAAGAGAGCGCGGCAATGACCTCGTCTCAGCAAAACGCCATGCTCGCCGCCCTCAAATACTTGAAATACCCAGTGACTACTCGTGTTCAAGTTGCGGGAGCGATCGCTAACACATCAGCAGCAAGCATCTTCAAGAAAGGAGATGTCATACTTGCAGTTAATGGCGTGAAGATTATTGACATCTCCACCATCAAGACCCAATTGGAAAACGTGAAGCCAGGGCAAAGCGTAGAAGTTGAGTATTCGCGCGCTGGAGTTTCGCAAAAGGTCAATGTAGTAACGGCTGAGGGGAGTGGTAAGCGCACGCTCTTGGGAGTAAGCGCGGGAGTAGTGCCGCAGTTACCTTTCAAAATAGAAATTGCAGCTGGAGAGATTGGTGGACCAAGCGCTGGTCTGCTCTTTACGTTGGGAGTGGTCGAGAAACTCACTCCTGGTTCCCTTGCCAAGAAGCGCATCATTTCGGGGACGGGAACGATCACGCCAGACGGAAAAGTAGGTGCTATCGGCGGCATTGACGAAAAGATTCGTGGCGCAAAGCGCGCTGGTGCCACTCTCTTTCTTGCACCTCTTGATAATTGCAAGAACATTACAGTTCAGGAATCTGGCCTCACTGTCGTGGGTGTGCGCGACGTCGGTGCGGCAGTGATGTATCTAGAAAATGCTACGGCGGTCGATTCTGGAATTGATAGGAAGTGTGGAAAGTGACTCGACCTATGAGCGCGTTGAAAGAAACAGTCCTGGAAATAGAGCGCGAGTGCGCCAAGGCCGGGTGGAGCCGGGGAATCGTGCTCTATGCGTTGGTTCCCACTGCGGATGTCATCGAGAGCGCTCCAGAGATGGCAGCAGCGCTCGCAGATAAATCACCCACTTCACTCACCGCAATCGAGCAAGAGGATGTGGAGTTAACTGGCACTATCGAAGACTTCTTGGGAACGATTTCGTGGTCGGCAGAAGTCTTTGGTGCGGCGCTGGTCTTGGAGCGTTTGATCGTCAACGAAGAGCCCCCTGTTGAGTTTGAGGGCGAGCTCTCTGAGGCAGCACTCGCTGAGTGGGTGGCCGAGCACGGACAAGAGGTCCGGATGGTGGTCGGGGTACTTCGAGATGGATCCCAAGAGTGCGCCATGAGGATGCGCGCCTACGACGACGAGAACGCCATTATGGCTGGGCCAGAACTCCTCCCGGGGATGGCTGAGGCGCTCGCCCTTACCTTTGCTGAGTAACCCCTGAGAGGTGGCCATTTCCTGTCGCCTGGAGGTGTTCAGACCCGCTAACCTCGCATTATGGAATCAATGCCTCGCCCCGATTTTTCTGGCCTTCGCCGCCGCCGTCCCTTCTTGCTCACCATCATCATTTTGGCGGTGATCGTGGTTGCTTTTGTCTCACTCAGTGGCTTCTATGCCGATTACCTCTGGTTTGTTTCGGTGGATTCCACGGCGGTCTGGAAGACGCAATTGCTGACCAAGGGCGTGCTCTTCGTGGGCTTTGGCGTATTGACGGCGGCCATCGTGCTCACCAACGTATTGATTGCATACAAACGACGCCCTCTCTACGCGCCGCTTTCGATGGAAATGGAATCACTCGATCGATACCGCCAGCAGATTGAGCCCCTTCGTAAATTAATCTTCATTGGTGGCGCGCTCGCGGTCTTCTTCTTCTCCGGTTCGGCAGGTGCTGCGCTCTGGAAAACCCTGCTTATATGGCGTAATTCAGTCCCTTTTGGAATTAAGGATGCACAATTCGGAAAAGATATTTCATTCTTTGCCTTTGACCTCCCTTGGTATCGGGCCATGCTCACCTGGGGATTCTCCACTCTCATTTTCGCAATCATCGCGACAGTTGCCGTGCATTACATCTACGGTGGAATCCGCCTTCAGTCCGCAGGGGATCGCAGTACGGTTACCGCGCGCGTGCAGATCTCTGTTCTCCTTGGGCTCTTCGTTCTGTTGAAAGCAGCTGCCTACTGGACGGATCGCTTCGTGCTATCCACGAAGGAAGGTCGTCTCTTCACAGGTCTTTCGTACACAGATGTCAATGCCTCGCTTCCCGCGAAATCAATTCTTGCGGGTATCGCAATACTTTGTTCATTACTCTTTTTCGCGAATATCGTGCGCAAATCCTGGACTCTGCCCGTCGCAGGTATAGGCCTCTTGCTCGTCAGCGCATTACTGATCACTGGCGTTTATCCTGCAGTCATTCAGCAATTCCAAGTGAAGCCCTCTGAGTCGTCGAAGGAAGCACCGTTCATTCAGCGCAACATCGATGCAACTCGTACCGCATATGGTTTGGACAAGGTTGAGGTGCAGGAATATCAGGCGACCACCACAACGGCCGCGGGACAACTCAATAATGATGCGCAAACGACTGCCAGCATTCGATTAATGGATCCCAATCTTCTCTCGCCCACTTTCCGACAATTGCAGCAGATAAAGCCTTACTACTCATTTTCTGACTCTCTCGACATTGATCGTTACAAGGTAGATGGCGTCACACGCGACATGGTGGTTGCTGTTCGCGAGCTGGATCTTGCCGGAAGCCCAAGTCGGAATTGGATCAACGATCACCTGGTCTATACCCATGGTTTTGGTGTGGCTGCGGCATTTGGGAATGTGCGCGATGCTGACGGAAAACCACAATTTACCGAGGGAAATATTCCGCCAAGTGGGAAGTTGGGCGAGTATCAGCCACGCATTTACTTTGGTGAGAACTCTCCAGAATATTCAATTGTCGGTGGCGGTACTGGCCTTAACGAGCTCGATTATCCGGATGATAAATCCGAAAACGGTCAGAAGAATTACACCTATACGGGTAAAGGTGGCGTGCCGGTGGGCTCGCTCCTTAACAAGGCAGTCTTTGCTCTGAAGTACGGAGAGCAGAGAATTCTGCTTTCAAACCTGATCAACCCCAAGTCACGCATTCTCTTTGACCGCGACCCAGCCACCCGCGTTGCCAAGGTAGCTCCTTGGCTTACGCTCGATTCAGATCCGTACCCAACTATCGTTGATGGCAAGGTGCTCTGGGTCATTGATGCCTACACCACTTCATCAAGTTTTCCTTACTCCAAGCAGACTCTGCTGAGCACCGCAACTGCTGATTCCATTACGAATGCTCGTGGTGCCACAGCCATTGAGAAGTCTGTCAATTACATTCGCAACTCGGTGAAGGCAACAGTTGATGCTTTCGATGGAACAGTCTCGCTCTATGCATGGGATGACAAGGATCCAGTGCTCAAGGTGTGGAGCAAGATTTATCCAGGAATAGTTAAGCCGAAGAGCGCTATTTCAAAGAATTTGATGGAGCACCTTCGTTATCCGGAAGATCTCTTCCGCGTACAACGCGATGTATTGAGTGAGTACCACGTACAAAGTGCAGCAGCTTTTTATGGTGGACAAGATTTCTGGAAGGTTCCTAAGGATCCTTCCACCTTCGGCGGTAACGCATCTAATCAGCCGCCGTATTACTTGACGTTAAAGATGCCTGGTACGACAAAGGCCTCGTTCTCGCTCACCACACCATTTGTTCCTCGGGGCGGCCGGGAAAACCTCTCGGCCTTTGCGGCAGTTGTGGCAGAACCTGGCCCGGAGTACGGAAAGATTCGGGTGCTCCAAGTCCCACGAAGCACCAACGTCCCCGGACCTTCGCAAGTTTCTTCTAACTTCGAAGCCAGACCGGCCGTATCGCAAGCACTCACACTCTTGCGTCAAGGTGGTTCTGATGTCGTGCTCGGTAACTTATTGACGTTGCCGGTAGGTGGCGGATTGCTCTACGTGCAACCAGTCTTTGTGCGAGCGACATCAAACACTGCCTCGTATCCGCTGCTACAGAAGGTGCTCGTTGCTTTCGGTGATCAAATCGGCTTCGACGACAACTTGCAGGGCGCACTTGATCAAGTCTTTGGCGGTAATGCAGGTGCCACAACTGGTGGTGGCTCCAGCGCAGGAACTAGTACAGGTACTGGCTCCACCACAACTGGCACTGCTACGACAGCGACAAGCCTTGACCAAGCACTTCTCGATGCGCAGCGCGCACTAGCCGACGGCCAAGCCGCACTTGCTAAGGGTGACTTCGCGGCTTACGGGAAGGCACAGGACCGACTCAAAGTTGCCATCTCACGAGCTGTTTCAGCCTCAGGGAAGTAACGCACGGCTGGTGGATTTGCCGATGTATGCGTGAAGCGCATACCATCGCAATACCGACGCGGGGTGGAGCAGCTCGGTAGCTCGCTGGGCTCATAACCCAGAGGTCGTAGGTTCAAATCCTGCCCCCGCTACCAAATTTA
>CAEZXW010000057.1_pt1 | contig 9429 bp, 6 predicted proteins | sample 7265351 | NCBI WGS metagenome assembly CAEZXW01 (sample SAMEA6813917, study PRJEB35770) | uncultured Actinomycetes bacterium | biome: Freshwater; feature: Freshwater reservoir; material: water | place: Czech Republic | collected 2017-04-14 | depth 30m m
CCTAGGAAAGTCACTTCCTGAGTAAATTCGTTGGCTACATCAAGGATCTTGGCTTCGCTTTGCACATCAAGGCCATAACCGCTCTTGATTTCAAAGGTAGTAATACCGCCAGCCCGAAGTTCACCTACGATTCCAGCGGTGTGCTCGCGCAATTGATCCACGCCAGCCTCGCGCGTAGCAGCAACTGTGGTCTTAATTCCACCAGCCGCATATTTTTCACCAGTCATCCGTCCCACAAAATCTCGCACCCGGTCGCCCCCAAAGACCGCATGCGTATGGCTATCAACAAAGCCAGGTATGACGCTCTTGCCGCCAGCCTCGATCAATTGATCACTAGCAGGTGCGCTCTTCGAAGAACCGATCCAGCTAACTTTGCCGTCTTCAACCACAAACGCGGCATCGCGCACAATTCCCAAAAGTGAACTGTCGCCCAGGGTGGGATCATTGGTCACCAACTCACCAATTCCGGTGACTACCGTAGAACTCATTTCTATCCCTCGTTGAGAGGTGCGTGCTCGTGCATAGGAATGCGCACCCCGCGCTCCTGCGCTACTTGCTCAGCCAGCTCATAACCCGCGTCTACGTGGCGAATAACGCCCATTCCTGGATCATTCGTAAGTACTCGACGTAATTTCTCACCCGCAAGCGCGGTGCCATCGGCCACGCTCACCTGACCGGCATGAATCGAGCGGCCAATACCTACGCCGCCACCATGGTGAATCGAGACCCATGAAGCACCGGAAGCGGTGTTGATGAGGGCGTTTAACAATGGCCAATCTGCGATCGCGTCTGAACCATCGAGCATTGATTCCGTCTCACGATAAGGAGAAGCCACCGAACCGCAATCTAGATGATCCCGGCCGATGACGATGGGGGCTTCCACTTCACCCTTAGCGACCATGTCATTGAAGCGTTCGCCAGCAAGATGTCGCTCTCCATATCCAAGCCAGCAGATACGTGCCGGCAAGCCTTGGAAGGCAACCTTTTCAGAGGCTTTCTTCATCCATCGCGCAAGTGGTTCGTTATCTGGAAAGAGTTCGAGCACCGCTTTATCGGTGGCCGCAATATCTTTCGGATTTCCAGAGAGCGCGGCCCAGCGAAATGGTCCTTTACCCTCGCAGAAGAGTGGACGAATATAGGCCGGCACGAAACCAGGGAAGGCAAAGGCACGGTCATAACCGCCAAGCTTGGCTTCCCCTCGAATGGAATTCCCGTAATCAAATACTTCGACGCCGGCATCCATAAAGCCCACCATCGCTTCCACTTGCTTGACCATGGAAGCGCGTGCACGCAATGTGAAATCTTCTGGATCTTTCTCGGCCATAAAGTGCCAATCATCTACTTCAATGCCTTCAGGAAGGTATGAGAGAGGATCATGTGCCGATGTTTGGTCGGTGACAATATCGATCTCGACGCCACGGCGAAGTAACTCAGGGAAAATCGTTGCCGCATTTCCCAACACGCCAATACTGAGAGCCTTGCGTGCCTTCTTCGCATCAAGTGCCAACTTGATTGCTTCATCTAGGTCAGCACACCAGACATCGAGATAGCGGTGGTCTACGCGACGTTGTAGCCGCGTCGAATCAACATCGACACAGAGACAGACGCCATCATTCATCGTGATAGCAAGTGGTTGTGCGCCACCCATTCCGCCAGCGCCGCCTGTGAGGGTAAGTGTGCCAGCGAGCGTGCCACCAAAGCGCTTATTCGCAATGGCCGAGAAAGTCTCATACGTGCCTTGCAAGATTCCTTGCGTTCCGATGTATATCCACGATCCGGCTGTCATTTGGCCGTACATCATGAGACCCAGCGCTTCTAGCCGGCGAAACTCTGGCCACGTAGCCCAATCCCCCACCAAGTTTGAATTAGCGATGAGTACACGAGGCGCCCATTCATGGGTCTGCATCACGCCCACCGGACGACCCGATTGCACCAACATCGTTTCATCAGCTTTGAGCGTCGTGAGAGTACGGACGAGTGCATCAAAGGATGCCCAGTCGCGCGCTGCTTTACCGGTGCCGCCGTAGACGACGAGATCATCAGGGCGCTCCGCGACCTCTGGATCAAGATTGTTTTGCAGCATACGAAGCGCCGCTTCTTGTTGCCAGCCCAAAGTGGAGAGAGTGGTACCGCGCGCGGCACGGACAGGGCGTGGACCGGGTCCAGCAATGGAAGCGCTGCTCATACAAGTTCTCCAATTTCTCTTTCAACTGCCGTCAGTAATGCTTGGCTCTTCACCATTTCCACTGTGGCTTCGATCTCCGGAGTCAGCCAACGATCTGTTCCAGGCCCTTGCACCTTCGCACGCAGCACCTTGAGAGCTGCGCCAGTGCCCAGTGACGGAAGAAGTGGTGTGCGCATATCGATCGCGCGACCAGCCGTCATGATTTCGATCGCGATCACTCGGGCAAAAGCATCGACAGCGCGACGTAACTTGCGACCCGCATGCCACCCCATCGATACATGGTCTTCTTGCATCGCACTAGACGGAATGGAATCCACCGATGCAGGTGAAGCGAGGCGCTTCATTTCGGAAACCAAGCCGGCTTGCGTGTACTGCGCGATCATGAGGCCGCTATCTACCCCTGGGTCATCGGCTAAGAAAGGATTGAGGCCAAATGAGCGGGACTTATCGAGCATACGATCGGTGCGACGTTCCGCCATGGATGCCACGTCTGCAATCACGATTGCTAAGAAGTCGAGTACATATGCCACCGGAGCGCCGTGAAAGTTCCCATTGCTACGAACCCGGCCATCGGGAAGCACTACCGGATTATCGATAGCACTGGCCAATTCACGCGATGCAATCAAGCGTGCATGATCCACGGTGTCGCGTGCGGCGCCTGCAACTTGGGGAGCGCAACGAAGCGAGTATGCGTCTTGTACGCGGGTGTCATCATGTCCAGCGTGTGATTTAACGAGTGGAGATTCTCCTAGAAGGTGACGAAGATTCTTTGCAGAGAGTCCCTGGCCTAATTGTGGGCGAAGGTCATGAAGCTCCTCGGCAAAAACTTGGTCGGTACCGAGAAGTGCTTCGATGCTCATAGCGGTCGAGATATCAACGGTCTTAAGCAGGGCATCAATATCGTTTATTGCCATGATCAACATGCCGAGCATGCCATCAGTTCCGTTAATAAGAGCAAGACCTTCTTTAGCGACAAACTCGACGGGCGTAATGCCAGCGCCCATTAACGCCTGCGCTGCATCAACGACCGTGCCGTCTTCAAGGCGCACTTCGCCTTCGCCCATCACTGCGAGCGCACATGTGGAAAGTGGCGCGAGATCTCCGGAGCAGCCGAGAGATCCATACTCGCGGACGAGTGGAGTGATGTGTGCATTCAAGAGCGCGGCATACGCATCTGCGGTAGTGGCGCGAATACCCGTGCGTCCTGTGCACATCGTGGAGAGCCGGAGAGCCATCATGGCTCGAACCACTTCGCTCTCGACTGGCTCACCCGAACCAGCGGCATGCGAACGAATGAGAGAGCGTTGCAATTGAGCGCGCATCTCAGGATCGATGTGTTTGGTTGCCAATGCGCCGAAGCCTGTAGAAATTCCATAAGCGGGGGTAGGACTAGCAGCGAGTTGATCAACAGTTGCGCGTGAGGCCTCCATGGCGCTTCGAGCCTGCGTTGAGATCTCTACCTTTGCTCCGTAACGAGCAATGGCCACCACATCTGTCGGCGAGAGTCCTGGGATTCCAATTGCTACCGTGCTACTCATACCGCTCCTTATAGACGTGCCTATCGCACCTCTCAGTACACTAGCCGAGCAATCAGAGCTACGGGAGCAGGTCTCGCATCATGGAACTCCATCACGACCCACGTTGGCCACGAGCCAACGGTTGGTTCAAAGACGGGCTGAAATCAGCTGATTTAGCCCTCCTGGGCGTCGGCACCCATAAGAGCGCACTCACTCCTAATAACGCTCATATGACCCCTGCAGCGGTTCGTGCAGCCCTTGCCCGCTACTCCACCTGGTCGGCTTCCCACGAAATAGATTTTGCTGATCACATTTCTGGGTCGGATTTAGGAGACGTGACCGATCCTGATGGGCCCGCGGGTGAAGAGCGAGTCATCCAAAAAGTCAGCGAAGCGCTACCTGGTACTCGATTACTTGTTGCACTTGGCGGCGATAACGCGATGACTTTTTCGGCTGCCAGCGGAGTTGCCAGTGGAGTTGCAGGTGGAGTGGGAAGTTTTGAACACTTGGGCTTGGTGACACTCGATGCTCACCATGACGTGAGAGACGGCATCTCAAACGGCTCGCCGGTTCGCCGATTAATCGAAGCCGGACTCAGAGGCGAGAAGGTCGTCCAAGTAGGGATTAGTGATTTCGCAAATTCCAAGGAGTACGCCGCCCGAGTGAGGGATTTCGGGATCACCGTGATTCGACGTGACGAAATGCGTGGGCGCCCTATGAGCGATGTGATGGCAGAGGCCTTTGCGGTAGCCGGAAGGGGTACCAAAGCTATCTACGTTGATATCGATGTCGATGTCTGCGATCGCAGTGTGGCGCCTGCTTGTCCGGCAGCCACACCAGGTGGTCTCAGCGCAGATGAATTACGACAGATTGCATTTGAGTGCGGAAGGAACGCGCAAGTGCGTGCTGTCGATATCACTGAGATTGATGCGACGCTGGACTCGCCAGATCAACGAACAATTCGTCTCGCAGCGCTACTTGTACTTGAACTAGCAACCGGGCTATCTCTGCGAAAGTAGAAATTACTCAGGGAAGTGGCAGGCCACTGAGCTAGTGCCAATTTGCAGAAGTTCTGGTTCGTCAATCCGGCAACGATCTTGGGCTTTCCAGCACCGAGTGTTAAAGACACAACCAGTAGGTGGATTCATCGGGCTTGGTAGATCTCCATGGAGCAGAATACGTTCGCGGGTGCGCTCCGTCTGGGGATCCGGAACGGGCACAGCCGAGAGCAATGCCTTGGTATAAGGATGATGCGGCGCAGCATAAAGATCGGTAGTGGGAGCGATCTCCATGATTTTTCCGAGATACATCACCGCGACACGATCTGAAATATGTTGCACTACTGAAAGGTCGTGAGCGATAAAGAGGAAGCTCATACCAAATTCAGTTTGCAGATCATCAAGCAAGTTAATGATCTGCGCTTGAATCGACACGTCGAGAGCGCTCACGGGCTCATCAGCCACAATGAACTTCGGCTTCAAAGCGATAGAACGGGCAATGCCGATGCGCTGGCGTTGACCTCCAGAGAACTCATGGGGAAAGCGATTGTAATGCTCTGGATTAAGACCCACGCGCTCCATCAAGGTTTGCACGGCGCGCTTTACGCCACCTTCGGGGGTGATGTTTTGAATCTCAAACGGTGCCGCGATAATACGACCAATCGTGTGGCGTGGGTTAAGAGAAGCGAACGGGTCCTGGAAGATGATTTGCATTTTTGAGCGGTATGAGCGCATTGCAGACGGTGAAATTTCAGTAATATCTTCGCCTTCGAAGTAGATTTTTCCACCCGTAGGTTCGTAAAGCTTGATGATGGTGCGGCCAGCGGTGGTCTTACCGCAACCTGATTCACCCACCATGCCGAGCGTCTCACCAGGGGCAATCTCGAATGAAATGCCGTCGACCGCCTTCACGTTTCCGGCTTTGCGGCGAGCCAGAGCATTCTTTTTGATCGGGAAATGCTTTGTGAGATTCTCGACTTTCACAATCGGGGTCATGCGGTCCCACCCTTTGCTGCGAACTTTGCGCCCGCCGTACGTCGATCAGCTAGAGCGAGGTGACACCGTGCGAAGTGGCCCGGTTCATCCTCACTGAGATGGGGTGCGTCGGTGGCGCAACTAGCGCCGACTACTTGTGAGGGAAACGAGCAACGCGATGCAAAGGAGCAACCTTCTGGCAACGAGATAAGTGACGGTGGCTGTCCTGGGATCGCAGAGAGGCGACCAGTTCCCTTGCCATAAACACTGGGGATCGATGAGAGCAGGCCCATGGTGTACGGCGCGAGGGGACGGTAATAGATATCGTCCACAGTTCCGCGCTCAACAACCTTGCCGGCGTACATTACGTTAACCCGATCGGCCACTTCAGCAACAACTCCGAGGTCATGTGTAATCAAAAGAATTCCCATATTGAATTCGCGTTGCAACTCCTTGAGCAGTGAGAGGATCTGCGCCTGCACTGTCACGTCGAGAGCCGTAGTGGGTTCATCTGCAATAAGAATACGTGGGTTGTTGATGATGGCCATGGCAATCATTACGCGCTGGCGCATACCGCCGGAGAATTGGTGCGGATACTCCTTCACGCGCTTTTGTGGCTCTGGGATGCCCACTAGATCGAGCATCTCAACGCAGCGCTTCAAGGCATCTTTCTTCGAAGCCTTCGTGACAACGCGGTATGCCTCTGAGAGTTGATTACCGATCGAGTAGTAAGGATGAAGCGATGACATGGGGTCCTGGAAGATCATGGCCACCGCACTGCCTCGCAGCTTTCGCAACTCTTCGTCATCGCAAGAGACCACATCGACCACGCCACGCTCACTATGCACGAGGATCTCTCCAGTGAGGCGAGTCCGCTTCTTATTGTGCAAACCAAGCACTGAAAGGCTAGTAACCGTTTTTCCGGAACCAGATTCGCCCACAATGGCGACCGTCTCGCCAGCATCGAGTGTCAAACTAAGTCCGTCGACAGCTTTTACATTGCCATCTTCAGTAGGGAAGGTGACGTGCAGATCATTGATATCCAGTAGGCGGGTCATCCGACACGCACCCGAGGATCAAGCACCGCGTATAAAAGATCAACGATCAAATTCATGATGACCACAATTGTTGCCGCAAGAAGGGTGGTGGCAAGCACTACAGGCAGGTCGAAGTCATTGACCGCTTTCAGTGACATACGACCAAGACCTGGAAGATTGAAAATCGTCTCAGTCAGGATGGCGCCACCAAGCAAACCAGCAAAGTCAAGGCCAGCCAGAGTGGTCAGCGGAGCCAGTGCAGCACGCAAAGTGTGCTTTCGTAACACAACGCTGGATTTAAGGCCCTTCGCCCACGCAGTGCGAATGTAATCTTCACCGCTCGTTTCGATAACTGCAGAGCGGGTGTATCGGGTGTAGATAGCCGAAAAGGCAAATGCAAGAGTGATCCATGGAAGTAGGAAATACATAAAGAACTTAGATGGATTATCAAAGACAGAGACGTAGGCGTCAAAGTTGAGCGGGATGATGTTGTTCTTCAGGGTTAAGTAAATGAGAAGAAGCAAGCCGGTCACGAACGTGGGAAGACTGGTACCGATAAGTACAAAGATGGTGGAGCCAGTATCGATCGGTGAATCCTTGAAGCGGGCAGCGAGAATGCCTAGCCCGATGCCGACAATCAGCCAAAGAATAAGAGCGCCGATGGCGAGTGAAAGGGTGACTGGAAGCGCTTGCTTGATTAAGTCAGTCACGCAGGCATTCTGGCGGAAAGAGTAACCGAGGCTGGGTGCTGAGCAGGAAAAGGCAGCCGAACCCACTCCATAATCGCGTCCGACAAATATTCCAGAGAGAAAGAGCCAGTACTGCTCCCAGAGGGGCTTATCGAAACCGAGTCGTACGCGATTAGCTGCAATCAAATTAGGGCGGCAATTCTTACCGCAAGTGAGGGCAGCAGGATCAAAAGGAAGGAATTGAAAAATTGCATAGACGGCCATGCTCACGAGCAGCAAGATGACGGCCGCGTATAGCAAGCGGCGCGATATGTAATTAATCATCATGACCTCGCATTAAATTAAATATGAACATGAATTCGACGTGGTGATTCCTCGGGGCGCGTGAGCGCCCCGAGGAATCACTTCTCACGACTTACTTGATGTAGAGCTTGCCCCAAGCGAGGGTGCCCTGTGGCTGCCAGAAGAAGGCGCCACCGACTCCCTTGCCCCAGATGTATTGGCTCTTGCCGTAGTTAGTAGGCAGGATCCACATACGCTCCATTGCCTTTACGTCAAGTGCCTTCCACATTGCGGCTTGCTTTGCACGATCCGTAGTCTTCATAGCTACATCAACTGCAGCCTTGAATTCCTTGTAAGCAGGATCATCACCATTCTGAGAGAGGTTAAAACCACCCTCAAGAGTGAAGAGCTCAGGAATAACGGTCGATGCGTTTGCCCAGTCAGCACCCCAACCGGAGTTGGAGAGATCATTCTGCTTAGCAGGGTTCAACACCGTTGAGTAGTAACCACTCTTGATGATGTTGTACGTGACCTTGATGCCCACGCGTGCCCAAGCGGCAGTGTTGATTGGAATGGTGTCCTGGAGAGTCGAACTCTGCGAGACGTCAATCACGAGACCATCAACAGTTGCATGCTTGTGATCAGCTGGGCACGAGGTCTTAGCCTTGTCCATCAGCGCTTGAGCCTTTTCGACGTTACCAGTGGCAACGAAGTCAGGGCTTCCTGGACCGACGACCTTTGTAGGCGAGTAATCGAGACCAAGAAGTGGGCTAATGGAACCAGTTGAGTAAGTGCCACCAAAGAAGGTGCCACCTGCATAGTCGAGGATTGCCTTTGAGTTACGCGAAAGGTACATGGCTTGACGGATTTCAAGGCATGGCATCTTCTTCACGTTGAACGCAAGGTAACGAGAGTAAGGATCGCTGGTGTTGATACGACGATCCTTGAACTTGTCACTCTGGAAGAACTCATCCTTGTTAGCAGGCAGTGGTCCACCAAAGTTAACAGCATTCCACATTGAGTCATTCAAGAAGACCTGGTCGATCACTTGCTCATCAAGACCGAACTTCATAATAACTTCGTCTGGATAAGGGGTGCGAATCGAGTCAGATGCCTTGCTCCACTTTGCGTTACGAACGAGCTTGAGTTGGTTCGTAGTGTTTTCGGCAATCTTGTATGGACCTGTTGCCTGTGGGCGAAGGTCGTATGCATCGCCCTTATCGAGCTTTGCTTGCACTGGAGAGATAACTCCATAAGTGCCGAGGTAGTTAAAGTCAGCAACTGACTTGTTGAGGTTGAAGGTGATAGTGCGGTTATCTGCAGAGCAGGTAACAGCCTTATCAAAAGCAGCCTGTCCAGCAGTGTCCTTGGCGTATGGACCCTTGTACTCCACCTTGCCGAGATCAAGCCACTGTTGAAGGTAGGCAGGACCATCGGTGATGATGTCAGTTGCGAAGACGCGAGAGACGCCGTACTTCACATCTGCACAAGTGATCTTGGCACCATCTTCGAAGGTGGTACCTGGGCGAAGCGTGAACTTCCAGGTCTTGGCTTCGTTACTTGGGACACCAGTGTTAGTGGCAAGGTCAGCGACCAAGCCCGCTCCGGCAGCACCGGGAACTGGGTTGTAGGCAACCAGGGTGCGGATAAAGAAGGAGTTCTCAAATGCCAAGTCGCGACCTGTGTAGATGCGGCTTGGATCAAGGTGATCCAACTTAGGGGTGTGCTCTAGCAGAATCAGGGTTC
>CAEZXW010000064.1_pt1 | contig 8824 bp, 6 predicted proteins | sample 7265351 | NCBI WGS metagenome assembly CAEZXW01 (sample SAMEA6813917, study PRJEB35770) | uncultured Actinomycetes bacterium | biome: Freshwater; feature: Freshwater reservoir; material: water | place: Czech Republic | collected 2017-04-14 | depth 30m m
GCCTGATCGATTGGAATCGAATTGCGTTGCGTACCATCTCGGAAGCGGAAGGAGACTGCACCGGCTTCCACGTCTTCGCCACCGGCGATCATCATGTATGGAATCTTTTCGCTTTGAGCAACGCGAATCTTCTTCGGCATACGGTCGTCGCTGTCGTCTAGTTGGGCACGCACACCACGTGCCTTCAACTTTGCGACTACTTCGCCAAGGTAATCATTAAATGCTTCTGCAACTGGAATAGCGACAACTTGAACGGGAGCAAGCCACGGTGGGAATGCTCCCGCGTAATGCTCGGTAAGTACGCCGAAGAAGCGCTCAATAGAACCAAAAAGCGCTCTATGAATCATGACGGGACGAGCACGACCACCTTCAGTGGCAGAGTACTCGAGATCGAATCGCGATGGCAGCTGGAAATCTACTTGAATGGTAGACATCTGCCAGGTGCGACCGATCGCATCTTTAGCTTGTACGGAGATCTTCGGACCATAGAATGCAGCGCCACCATCATCGAGAACTAATTCGAGATTCTGCTTGTTGGCTGCCTTGCGCAATGTTTCTGTGGCTTCTACCCAATCGGCGTCCTCGCCTACAAACTTCTCTGGGTTCTTAGTCGAGAGCTCGAGATAGAAATCGTTGAGACCGTAGTCGCGCAGGAGGTTAAGCACGAAGGTAAGCAACTTATCGAGCTCTTCGGCCATCTGGTCACGCGTGCAATAGATGTGGGCATCATCTTGGGTGAATCCGCGAGCACGAGTGAGCCCGTGTACAACGCCTGACTTCTCATAACGGTAGACAGTGCCGAATTCAAAGAGGCGCAAGGGTAGTTCGCGATAAGAGCGTCCGCGCGAACTGAAGATAAGACAGTGGAATGGACAGTTCATCGGCTTCATGTAGTAGTTCTGCCCTGCGCGCTTTACGGTTCCGTCTTCGTGACGTTCCTCGTCAAGAACCATAGGTGGATACATGCCCTCGGAATACCAGTCGAGGTGGCCACTTGTTTCAAAGAGCGCCGCTTTGGTGAGGTGCGGAGAGTAAACGAACTCGTATCCCTCTTCTTCGTGACGGATGCGCGAGTAATTCTCCATCTCACGCCGAATGATGCCGCCCTTGGGATGGAAAACCGCCAGACCTGAACCGATCTCTTCTGGGAACGAAAAGAGGTCGAGCTCTGAGCCAAGCTTGCGATGGTCGCGCTTCTCCGCTTCGGCAATTTGGTCGAGATGCCCTTGGAGATCTTCCTTGGAGGCCCACGCGGTTCCGTAGACGCGCTGCAACATCGGGTTCTTCTCACTCCCCCGCCAATACGCGGCGGCGGTGCGCATCAATTTAAAGGCCGGGATGTAACGAGTGGAAGGAAGGTGCGGTCCGCGGCAGAGGTCGCCCCAGAAACGAGTGCCATCTTTGTCGACGTTGTCATAAATGGTGAGCTCACTGCCACCTACCTCGGTGCTCTCATCCCCATCGCCAGGTCCTTTGATGCCCACGAGTTCACATTTGTACGGTTCGTTGGCAAGTTCTTTGAGCGCATCTGATTCAGTGACTACGCGACGAGAGAAGCGTTGAGCGGCGCGAATGATCTTCTCCATCGACTTCTCAAGTGTTTTGAGATCGTCAGGAGTAAATGGTCTCGCTACATCAAAGTCATAATAAAAACCATCTCGTATCGGAGGTCCAATGCCGAGTTTGGCCTCAGGGAAATTCTGTTGAACGGCTTGAGCAAGAACGTGTGCGGTGGAGTGGCGAAGAACGGCCAGCCCCTTGTCAGAAGTAATGGGCACTCCGACGACGACGTCGCCATCATTGAGGGTGGTGGCTAAATCCATCAACACACCATTGATCTCGGCGACCACGATCTCTTTAGCATCCAAGTAGAACTCAATGGCCTTGGCGTTGGGCGTGAGATCCTTCTTTGCTCCATCGATTACTACCGAAGCCACAGCGCTACTCCTTCGACTCAGTGCGACTCAAAACTACTCATCCGAAACTACTCAACTAAAACCTGCAGCAGACCTTACGTTTAAGCGTGGGCGATACTGGGATCGAACCAGTGACCTCTCCGGTGTGAGCGGAGCGCTCTCCCGCTGAGCTAATCACCCGGGAAGGCCAAGGTTACCCTGTTGAGAGCGGAGCTCGTGGGGCTCGGGAGGCGTAGACGACTCCAGCCAAAATGACCGTCCCACCGAGAAGTTGAATAAGAGTCGGGTGTTCACCCAGGAAGAGCATGGCGATTCCAATGCCACCCAGGGGCTGGATCAGCAGAATCAAAGCCGTCAACGCTGCCGGCAGGCGAGGAAGTGCTATTGAGATAATCAGCCACCCCAATACCTGACAGAGGTTCCCAAGGATGGCGAGATAGACGTGTGATTGAAGGTTCGGCAAGAGATGAAAGTCAGAGTCCAAGAAGGGTCCAAAAACCAAGGTCCCTAATCCACCAAAAAGTGTGGCATCAAAGAGTGGGCCGGCGATGCGACGATCATCCTTGCCGCCAGCTCGATAGACCACGATGAATATGCCGTAGGAAATAGAGCAAGCGATTCCGAAGGCCACACCAAGGCCTGGGTTAATCCCATCAGCTCCGCCACCTAGCACGCCAGTTGTCATAGTGACACCAAGGAGTACGAATGGGAGGGCGATCAGAAGACGATTCGACGGCCGTTCTTTCAAGAAAGTCCAGGCAACAAAAGCGACCACGACCGAGGATAAGTTCCCCAACACTGTGGCCATGCCGGCACCAATGTAGTGAATTGAGTAATGCCACATCACTAGGTCAAAGGTAAATGCAATGCCGGCGAGTGCCGAAAGGACACGATCGCGCTTGACGCGCTTTCCAAATTTAAGAGTCTCCCGATGTGAAAAGAATGCAAGGAGGGGTAGGGCCCAGATACAGCGCCACAACGCAATCGTCGCTGGCGATTCGAGAGATTGTTTGGTCAACGCCCCAGAACTGGAGATGATGAAGGCGCCGATAACGGCAGCCAAAACCGGGCGAGAAAGTAATTTGCTAAAATTCACTTACTCATCACAATGGATCTACTTCCTCAAGTAAGCGTTTAGAAAACTCTTGCGCCAAGGCTATCGCTTCTGGAGCCAACGGAACTTCAACGCCATCAACGTGAGAAACTAATTGTAGGTCGCGCAAAGATGAGGTCAGAAGTATGGACTTCGCACTAGTGAGCGCCTCCATGGGAATTTCACCTTCACGAACTCCGCACCATTCGATTGCTAAGCCGCGAGCCGTGCCGGCTAGGACTCCGCAATCAAGGGAAGGGGTCACAAAGTTGGTGCCATCGAAGATGATGATGTTGGAGCCACTACCTTCAGATATGCGACCTTGAGTATCTGCGAATATCGCTTCGTCTCCCCCGTGCTCGCGGGCATAAGAAAGCGCCAAGACATTCTCGGCATAAGAAGTACTCTTGATTCCGGAGAGCGGAGAGCGCTCGTTGCGGGGAAAAGGCACCGTAACTACGCGGGCGCGTTCGGCCGGCTTGGGCGCAGAAGTATGTGAGATGACCAGCGTAGGTGTGATGGGATCGGCACGGAGTGAACCTGCCGGTCCGGGACCACCGCTCCACGTGAGGCGAATGCGACCAAGTCCCGTGATGGGTTCCTTCACAAGGAGTTGATCAATGGCACCGCGAATACTTTCAGGGGGTGGTGGAAGTCTCAAGCCCAGAGCGCTGCGTGCGAGGCGCTCAAGATGGCGAGTTAATGCATAAGGAAGTGAATCGATAGTTTTAATTGTTTCAAAAACCCCATCACCAACGGTGAAGCCATGATCTGACACAAGAAGCGCAGGCACTTCGGCCTCAAGGAATTTACCGTTTACGTAAACCATCATGAGAATGAGGCTACTTCGTTACCACTTGCTAAAGCGATTAGACGTGCAGCCTTCAACTCTGTTTCTGCCCACTCACCTTGAGGATCACTTCCCCAGGTAATTCCTGCACCTGTGCCAAATTTAAGGTACTTGCGATCACCTTCCATCCAAAAAGTACGGATGCCTACGGCGAGCTCAGCGCGTTCGCCATGTACCCAACCAATAGCACCGCAATAAGGACCACGTGGAGTTGGTTCTAGTGCGGAAATGATTTCAAGCGCACTGGATTTAGGAGCGCCACTCACTGAACCTGGCGGCATCGTTGCTGCAAATATCTCTGACCATGTGATTGCCTCGCGCAATTCGCCACGAACATCAGATACTAAATGCACCAAGCCGGGATGCGTCTCCAACGCAAGCAATCTCGGAACGGAAATACTTCCCGTGCGACAGATCGATCCAAGATCGTTGCGCATAAGATCAACGATCATCACGTTCTCGTCATTGTCTTTAGCTAGTAACTGCTCAGGAGTCGTCGCTGTTCCCTTAATAGGGGTAGTCAAGATCGAAGCACCATCACGCGAGAGAAAACGCTCCGGTGATGCCGAAGCAATCTCCATGCCAGGAATTCGCACATAACGCGAATGCGGGGCCGGATTCTCGGTTGCTAGATGAAGCGCAAGGGGAAAAAGATCCACAGCCGGGTCGATTGGAGCAGAAAGAATCCGGCAGAGATTTGTTTGGTACACCTGGCCACGTGCGATATTTTCCCGGATCGCTTCGACTCCATTCATATATTCCGCTTGCGAAAGGGAACTCGACCAACTCAAAGCCTGAGGAGCCCAACCCATCGCTTGCGCGCCTTCCGGCCCCCGCGTCACCTCATCGAATCTCGCGAAGGTGTACTGACATTCAAAGGTGGCGATCACCACCCAGAACCCGGGCTCGGAGAGCGCATCCAGGTCATTGCGGACCTCTGCGAGACCGCGAGCGAGCAGGCCATCCCCCCAGAAGAGGGGTTCGCCTGGGGCGATTGGTGTTGTCAGGGACACAGGAGAAGGGTACGCACCCCTGGGAATAGTTGCCCGAATCCACCCGGTTTGGGGCAGGGAGCCCACCTGCGATAGATTGCGTCTGCTTTGCGGACGTAGCGCAGTTGGTAGCGCGGAACCTTGCCAAGGTTCAGGTCGCCGGTTCGAACCCGGTCGTCCGCTCGAAGGATCCAGCTATCTGGATTCGTGTGCGGTGGAGTGGCCGAGAGGCGAGGCAGCGGCCTGCAAAGCCGCGTACACGGGTTCAAATCCCGTCTCCACCTCGAGTATGTCCCGGAAAACTTCATAGCAACTCGGACCGTTAGCTCAGCGGTAGAGCGCTTCGTTGACATCGAAGAGGTCACTGGTTCGATCCCAGTACGGTCCACCAACACCCGGCAGACGCTGAATCCCTAGGGCAGTGGAATTCGGTACTGAACTTTTCCGGACTCTTCTGTGTAAGTGTCGTAGATCTTGCGAGCCACCTCGTTCGAGCGATCGGTATTCCAAAACAGGCGGCTTGATCCAGCGGCGATCGCGATCTCCTTGATCTCATCTATCAACGCCCTACCCAATCCCCCACCACGAACCTCTGGATTCACGAAGAGATCTTCTAAAAAACAATTATTGATGAGGGCCCAGGTCGAGGTTTGAAATGAGTAATGCGCCATTCCTTGAACCTCGCCATCTTTTTCAACAACGAGACCATGGCTTTCGTAGGCAGGATCCAGGAGGCGAGACCACGTTAATTCATCTTGCGATGGCGGGAGTTGTACATTGTAAAAGGTGAGATATCCATGCCAAAGAGGTAACCAATGATCCTTATCTGATGCGGTAATTGAACGGACGTGAATCATTGGGAATGCAAGTTCATACGTATCGTACAAATCGCACTGAGATCCAATATGTACTGAAAGGCGATATGAAGATATTTCCATTCATAACTTCCATCACCCACGCGCACGCAGTGCAACTCCCATTGTTACCATCAATTTTGGGGTTGTACGGAGTCGAAGACCAATATTGAGGTGGTGAAAAAGAACCTTCAGCGCTCTTCAGGCCCGCCCGCAGATACTTTTTATAGTAGTAAGCAGCTTTGGTGTTACCAGAACCCGGATAATAGTTATTCTTCTCAAGGGATTTAGTATTGAATGCGTATTGGGTTAAAGCTGTCAATTCATCTTTCGATGGCAAAAACCAATCCGTTTTAGTGCCACCGTCATATGCGTTGGTGGCTGCCGAGGCTCCTCCGAGGCAATTCTGTCGCATGGCTTTCGTGTTACTCGCTCCAGTTCCTATCGCCCTTCCAAACTTACCCTTGAGCGCACTTCCTTGAATGTCACCAAAGATGGTTTTGCCCTTTCCCTCACCTATGGTGCACCAAGAATCTGGATTTTCCGACGCTGCTGTAGACCACTCTTGATCCGTTGGCGCCACCTCGAGGTATCGGCCCCAAGACTTCTTACTTCCTGCATCATAGAAAATTACTCCACCACCTGGGCCGGTACTCCCTAGAGGACAAATTCCGTTGGGATCACACACAATCTTGGCTTGTTTCGCCTCCCAAGCGATGTCTGCTTTTGCGTCAGCGTCCGCTTTGGCCATTGCAGCTTTGTAGGCTGCATCGTTGTACGCCCCCGCAAAACCATAACCCATTTCGCTACCCAAGCTGCCCGGATATCCCTCGTTACACACCTGTTCATTCCCGATAAAGCCCACCACTCCATACTCAATTCCATTTCCAGAGCCAGTGACCTTAAACCCCTTCGCAGTGCCGGGGTAAGTGGCCTTCTTCCACTTCGAACCTGAACCACTGCGATGGTAAGCGACCCACTTCGTAATTTTCTTTACCTCCGACGGTCCATACGTCAGCATCGATTTTCCTTTGGAGGATTGGGTGTAATTCATCGAGCGATATTCGAATATCCAGGTGTACCCACCTAAGCTTTGTGACGGCATGCAAGTCATATCCCCGCCACCGCTTAGAGTATTTCCATTCTTCGACTTTCCATTCGTTGGGACCTGATCAGAGGCAGCTTTACCATCAATTGGCTTCACCTGTTGCGGTTGCAAATTGGGAAGCGTAGTGCAGCTAACTTGTGGATTAATCTCTATCTGATGGAACGAAGCATTGATTCCATCCGTAATCATGTAGGTCATTTTGCCTTGCGTACGCGGGAGCGGACCACCACTCTGTTGTGGCACTCTATCAACCGACGCAGTCGCGTTAGGAGTCAACGTAAACTCTACTCGTGCACTTGCAAGATCAACCGTCGGTGGGAGCGTCACTTCTCCTATATAATCGTTGACGTTGCTGCACTTAATCCAGGGAAACGTGCCAGTAGATGTGACAATTTTGTAGTCAAGCAATCCGTAATAGAGAGTATCAACTCCGCGCGCAGGAGTAATGAGAGTTGCACTACTTGCAAGCAGGAACATCACAAGAGCGCTGCGAAGGACTTTTCGGGATTTCAGCATCTGAGCACAGTACTTCAATAGCCACCAGAGTGATGCTGAAACGGCTCAAAAGTAGAGATACTTTTAGATTCCTAGGGCTGCGCGCAGAGCACTTTCGGTGATGCCCAACTTTTGCGCGGCTGATACGAGGTTAGGCGGCGGTGGGCCAAGCGCGTCACGTAACGTTTGCTCAGAAATACCGAGCTTCTTCGCAGCCGCCACTAAATCGGGATTCCCACCTTGTGGAGCTGCCTGGCTCCCGCCTTGCGGTCCGCCTTGTTGACCATTTGGTCCGCCTTGTTTCAGAAATCCGCTTGCAATAGTGCCACGAAATTGTCGCGCTATGTATGGGAATCCGGCAGTGATGATGTAGCAATATGTTCCTTTAGGAAATTCGGGAGTTACTTGAACCCTGCCATTTCCAGCATCAAGGTCACCGCTCCCCGCTACGTATTCAAAATCCTGGGTGTAATCACCGTTGTATGTACCGCCGGGTCCGCTAGCACGTGTCCCCTTCTTCAATTGATAGGAAGATTTGAGAGTCTTATAGCCACCCTTAGCATCTTTAGCTTTCACGTATCCGCGAGCGAGATAGATCGGAAAGCCATCAGCGGCCCAGCCAATCAACGGTGAGTGGCCACTGCGAGTAACAAGTTGGCTCAATCCGACGGGAGTGCCGTGATAGTGGTAGGTACCAGTCGGCTGCACGTGAGCATTGCTCGAATCAAGACCGAGATTGCGGATGGTATTGAAAGCTTCGATATTCCAACCACTCTTGGGATCGTTATTGAAGACCTCCGCGGTACCTGGTTCAAAAATGACACCGTTGATCGCCACACCCGCGGCAGCTCCCATTGACGCAGCCTGCAAACTACCCATTTTGGGCGAGGTAGAGAGTGAGAAATCCTGTTTTTGGGCAGAAATAGTGTTGGGATTACCAGAGTTGGGAAAAGTTCCGGTCTTGTGGTTAGGAATACCGTTCGACACAATTCGTCGAATTCCACTCTTGACTGTGACGGCGACATTGCAACCGGTCGCGACATCAGTAAATGAGTAACTACCCATGACGTTAACCACGAACTTCGAAGCGGCCGCAGATGGTCCTGAGCTCAGCACAAGACCAGTGAATCCACCGCTAGTGACCGTGATTGCGCTAGCCAACGACCCTAAGAGAAAGCCTCGACGTCCCACTTCTTTTTCAAGGAATTCCTCGTTCATCTCCCCATCCTTTTCTCTGCTTGCAAAGACAGTAGTACTCCAAAGTCAGAATGCAAGTTGTAGATCCACGATTTATTGGTGATTCACAGAAAATTCATCGAGAGTCTGCGTGCTTGCTAAAGAGCGAGAGGATGAGGATGCAACCGAGAATTACTAATGCTCCACCGAGAAGTTGAATGAGAGAAATAGATTCATGCAGGTAGAGGGCGCCGATAAGTACCGCCACGACCGTCACCAAGAATTCAACACTGATTGCCTTAGTTGCCCCCAATCGCGCCACGAGCTTGAAGTAGATGAC
>CAEZXW010000065.1_pt1 | contig 8640 bp, 7 predicted proteins | sample 7265351 | NCBI WGS metagenome assembly CAEZXW01 (sample SAMEA6813917, study PRJEB35770) | uncultured Actinomycetes bacterium | biome: Freshwater; feature: Freshwater reservoir; material: water | place: Czech Republic | collected 2017-04-14 | depth 30m m
GTCATCGGCTCTCTGGAGGGGAGAAGCAACGCATCGCGATAGCGCGTTTGTTGCTTAAGGATCCGGGTATCGTCATTCTCGACGAGGCTACTGCCCATCTCGACTCCGAAAATGAAGCTGCAGTACAACAGGCTTTAGGTAGAGCGCTTTCTGGGCGAACGAGTATTGTCATCGCACACCGGCTCTCCACAATCCGAGAGGCTCATCAGATCCTAGTTATTGATAACGGCGAAATTGTGGCACGTGGTACGCACGATTCACTTATGAAAGATCCTGGCCTTTATCGCGAACTTTACGAGCTGCAGTTTTCGAATTCCTAACGTCTTCTCGAAGAAGTAAGAATCTTCCAAGGGCGATTAATATCGCAAAGATGAACCATTGCACGGCATAGGCGGCATGCGGTCCTGATGAGATCTCCGGTGCAGGTATTGGTGTGGGCATTGATGCCGAAGTGGGTGTGATGGTTTCGGCTTCTAGATAACCTCCACCATCGCTTGCGATGCGTTTCGTATTGATGGTCTTTGTTACAGCGCTGAAATCTTCTGTGCTCATTCCAAAGAGCGATCCACGAGGACCTGGCCGATCCAAAGTATCGCCGCCGCGGATTCGCCCCAAGACGCTGATGGTGGTGGTGGGTAGCGAAATTTGGGGGAGATCGGTCGCGCTCAAACCCGCCGGGACCCATCCAAGGTCGATCCAATAGCGATCACCTTTTGATGTGGTGATCGGGGCCATCACGCCGTATCCATACTTGCCAAATGAGTAACGAGTGCGCATCAACAGGTATTCACCCAGAGTTCCACTTACCTCTGCGTGGCGCCATCGCACCTCCGGATCTGGTGCATCGTCGACTTTGAGGAACTCTCCTATGGGCGCGGGCACTTGGTCTATGTTTCGTTCGATCAGAGAGTTGGCGATATCACGGGCACTCTTTCGCTCCCACTGCCACTGGGCGAGTGCGAAACATCCCAGCATGAGCAGGATGGCAGTAAGGGTGAGCGCAACCGATTTGGGACCGAAAATAGCGCGCTTCATGTCTCGAAGGTATCGTCTCTACTTACTATGGCGCATCTTCGAGACACCTTTGGGCGAGTCAAGCGGGATCTACGCATTTCACTGACCGATCGCTGCAATTTGCGATGTTCGTACTGTATGCCACCTGAGGGCCTGCCGTGGATACCGCAACCAGAAATTCTCACCGATGATGAAATAGTTCGGGTTGCCAAGATTGCCGTAGACCACGGTATTACCAAATTGCGCCTTACCGGTGGTGAGCCGCTACTTCGACCAAATTTAATTGACATTGTAGGACGGATGTCGAAGTTGCTTCCTCGCCCAGACGTCGCGCTCACGACGAATGGAATTGGATTAGCCCACCTTGCGGCACCGTTAGCGGAAGCTGGACTTACTCGGGTCAACGTCTCACTAGATACCCTGCAGCCGGCGCGATTCAAAGAACTTACTCATCGCGATCGGTTCGACGATGTGATAGCCGGACTACAAGCCGCTCAACGCACTTCACTTGCTCCGATAAAGGTTAACTCAGTCTTGATGCGTGGTGTGAATGATGATGAGGCTCCTGATCTCTTGAGATGGGCGCTTAAGAATGACATTCGCCTTCGGTTCATCGAGCAGATGCCACTTGACGCACAACATGGTTGGGAACGCGAGACCATGTTGACGGCCGATCAGATCATCGAGAATTTATCGACAGATTTTGTATTAACGCCACTTACAAAAGAGCAGCGAGGCTCCGCGCCGGCCGAAGAGTTCTTGGTTGATGGCGGTCCCGCTACAGTCGGCATCATCGGAAGTGTAACAAGACCTTTCTGTGCGGACTGTGATCGCATCCGATTGACAGCAGATGGCCAAATTCGAAATTGTCTCTTTGCCACCGAAGAGGATTCTGTTCGTGAGATTTTGCGTTCTGGTACTGAAGATATTGATGAGAGAGTCGCTGCGGTGCTCTTTCACTCGGTGCTTAAGAAGAAGAAGGGACATGGAATTGGGGATCCCGATTTTGTGCAGCCAGTTCGCCCGATGTCAGCGATCGGTGGTTAGGAACCCAATTCCCGGGAAATGACAGGTGCGGTCGGTGCAGTCTCTCGCTCTCGTCCGGCATTGGCGACGACCACTGCGATGTAGGGAAGTGTGAAAGCCCCCGCAAAGAAGATCCACCTCCACGGGCTTGGCACGATAACGGTCAAAAGAAAGCAGCCGGTACGAATCATCATGCTGATGAAGTAGCGCTTCTGGCGACCGGCGAGATTGGTGCTGAGCGGTTCGGCCGCCCCGGTTATCTGATGGGGAGACGTCTTCGGCTTCCGCTTAAAATCCATAGGTTCACGCTATCTCGGCACACTTCCCCCTGCCACTCAGGAGCGCTCAGGGGCACTCAGGGGCGCAGACCCATTTGCTCGGGAGTCGCTTGGGGTAAGTTAAAGGCATGACTTCGCGCTCAGTTCTGGTTACTGGTGGAAATCGCGGTATTGGGTTGGCAATTGCGCTGGCTTTCCAGGCGCAGGGCGATCGAGTAGCCATCACCTATCGCAGCGGCGCTCTGCCTGAAGGACTCTTCGGCGTACAAGCAGATGTCACCGATACCGAGTCGGTGGAGAGAGCTTTCGCCGAAGCCGAAGCCGCGCATGGTCCGGTTGAGATTCTGGTCGCAAATGCTGGGATTACCCGTGATGGATTAATTCTGAGAATGTCTGATGAGGATTTTATTGATGTTGTGAATACTAATCTCACGGGTGTTTTTAGATGCGCCCGCAGAGCCTCCAAAAGCATGCTCAAGTTAAAACGTGGTCGCATCATCATTATTGGTTCCGTAGTGGGGCATTCAGGTTCTGCTGGTCAAGTGAATTATGCATCTACCAAGGCAGGACTGGTAGGAATGGCGCGATCGCTTGCACGCGAATTGGGTGTTCGTGGGATTACAACGAATGTGATCGCTCCTGGCTTTGTCACTACTGATATGACTGCTGTATTGGATGAAAGTATTCAGAAGGGAATCCTCGACACGATTCCACTCAATCGTTACGCAGAGGCCAGTGAAGTTGCAGGTGTGGCCGTATTCCTAGCATCTGATAGCGCCGCGTACATCACAGGTGCGGTAATTCCAGTCGATGGCGGCCTTGGCATGGGAAATTAAGGAGTCACTATGGGAATTCTTGAAGGTAAACGTATTTTGGTCACCGGCGTCCTCACGGATGCATCGATTGCCTTTCACGTAGCCAAGATCGCGCAAGAGCAGGGGGCTCAGGTGGTGCTCTCTTCTTACGGAAGAGTATTTAGGCTCACTGAACGTATTGCCGGACGCCTGCCACAGAGCGCGCCAGTGATTGAACTGGACGTCACCTCCGATGATGACCTCGCTCAATTGCCCGCCCGGGTAGGTCAACATGTTTCAGGACTTGATGGTGTCATCCATTCCATTGGTTTTGCCCCCGAGGCGGCTTTAGGCGGGAATTTCCTCAACACAGAATGGGCTGATGTAGCGACCGCCTTACAGGTATCGGCATACTCATTTAAATCACTCACAATGGCCGCCCGCCCACTCTTCGATAAAGAGAAAGGTGCCAGCGTCGTGGGGCTTGATTTTGATGCAACGGTCGCTTGGCCAAAGTATGACTGGATGGGTGTAGCTAAGGCAGCGCTTGAATCGTGCTCGCGTTATCTTGCGAGGGATTTGGGTCCTGAGAATGTGCGGGTCAATTTGGTGGCAGCTGGACCAATCAAAACTATGGCAGCTAAATCCATTCCAGGGTTTGATGAGTTTGAGGGCGTGTGGGATGCCAAGTCTCCGCTGAAGTGGGATGTTTCTGACCCCACTCCAGCTGCCCAAGCATGTGTTGCACTGCTCTCTGATTGGTTCCCGAAAACAACAGGTGAGATCGTCCATGTCGATGGTGGCGTTCACGCAATAGGTGGCTGATGAAGACTCTTTATCTCCTTCGTCACGCCAAAGCTGTTCAAGGTATTAAGCATGCTTGGGATCCTGCTGATGATCGAAATCGGACGCTCACTCCCGGAGGGCTTGGCGACGCTACTGCAGTAGGGGCATGGTTTGCGCGAAAAGGCATACGCCCCGGCCTCGCCCTTGTCTCTGATGCCACGCGCACAGTAGAAACTTGGCAGCACTTGAGCGCCGCCGCAGATATGCAGGTACCTGCGCGATTTACGCCGGAACTCTATTTAGCTTCGCCTCAGCAGATCATTGACCTCATTCAACAGGTGGGCGACTCATTTACCTCCCTATTGATCATTGGTCATAACCCCGGGTTGGAGGAGTTGGTGGGCGCTGCGTTGAATACCTCAGCGCTGGCGAGTTCTCAATATGAGGGCTCGTGGTCGGAGTGTGCTCCTGCACTCTTGGAGTGGAAGGTTCGAAGCTTTCGCTGATCTGGGCAGTAATTGCCGATAGACTTGGTAGTGATCTACAAGGGTTATCAATGACTTACCTCTCAGGCTCTCGTAAAGTCAGTCGAGAGATCCAGTAGTTGATACGTGATGAGAACCTGAGAGGGAGCGTAATGGGAATTCGTATCGGTATTGATACGGGTGGGACTTTCACCGACATTGTCGCCCTCGACGAAGCAAGCGGCGCACTGGTCACCACAAAGACTCCCTCTACACCGACTAACCCCGCTGATGGCTTTATGAATGGCATCGCGAAGATACTGGACTTGATGGGGCGATCTGCGACCGATATTTCAGCCGTGAGCCATGGCACCACGGTGGCCACTAATCAGTTGTTGGAAGACAAGATTGACGCGCTTGGATTTATTACCACTGAGGGATATGAATTCATGTTGGAAATTGCCCGGCAATCAGTCCCCGATGGTTATGGCAATTCCTACTTCTGGGTGAAACCGCCTCGTATTGTGCCTGCCGATTTAGTTCGTACCATTGGCGGCCGATTGAACGTTAAAGGTGAGGAGCTGCGACCACTCGTCGAAGCCGATGCTAGATCGGCTGCTCGTTTCTTCAAAGCTCGTGGAATCACCACAATCGGCATTTGCTTTCTGCACTCATATGTCAATGGCGAGCATGAAGAGCGTATGCGAGAAATTCTCTTAGAGGAGATCCCTGAAGCGGTTGTTTCTATTTCAAGCGAGGTGCTGAAGGAGTATCGCGAATACGAACGCTCCATGACTACTTTGGTCGATGCCGCCGTTAAACCTAAAGTGGCGCGGTATGTTTCAAATATCAAGGCGCGCCTAGATGCCTACACGATCGATAAAGGGGTCGTGCCCTTTTATGTCATGAAGAGCAATGGTGGAGTACTTTCGGCCGACGAGGTAGTGCATCAACCCATTACGACAGTGCTCTCTGGACCTGCGGCAGGCGCATTGGGCGCCGCGCTCATTGCCTCGCAAGCTGGATTCGAAAGTGTTTTAACTTTGGACGGTGGGGGAACTTCAACAGATGTAAGCGTTGTTGTTCGTGGTGAACCCACGATGACAACCGAGGGAAGTATTGGACGTTTCCCCAGCAAGATTCCGATGATTGACATCGTCACGGTTGGTGCTGGAGGCGGTTCTATTGCTTGGATCTCTCCTGAAGGAACTCTCAAGGTGGGACCAAAATCTGCTGGAGCAGCTCCCGGACCCATGTGCTACGGCAACGGTGGTCAGGAACCAACAATCACCGACGCGCATCTTTTCTTGGGCCGGATCCCACCGCATCTTTTAGGAGGAGAGATTCCCCTTGATCGCGCACTCGCCGCTGCAGGTATTACCAAGATTGCGCAGGCGCTTGGACTTGGGGCAGAAGAGTGTGCTCGAGGAATCTTGGAAATTTCTGCTTGGAACCAGGCGAACGCACTTCGCCAAATCACCGTTAAGCGCGGCCTAGACGTTCGCGACTTCTATCTCACTACCTTTGGCGGATCTGGTTCGCTATTGCTTTGTCGGTTGATGGACATCCTCGGTTTAGCTGGCGTTATCGTTCCACTCAATCCCGGAAACGTTTCTGCGTTTGGACTTCTCACGGTGGATGTGCGAAATGATTATGTGCAAACCATGGTGATGAAGCATGCGGAATTCGATTTCGAGAAAGTGGGGGCGAGCATAGATAAACTCACTGCAAGTGCTCACGCTGCCCTCGTCAAGGAAGGTTTTTCTTTAGCAGACCATGTGTATCGCCGAAGCGTAGATCTTCGATATTTTGGTCAGGCATTCGAGGTTCGCGTCGATGCACCTGCTGGCGATATAGATTCCCATTTTGCGCACATCGTCGCTGATCGATTCCATGATGGGCATAAGGCTCTCTACGGATACGACTTCAGAGATGACGACCGCCAACCAGTTGAATGGGTTAATCTGCGGGTCTCGGGTATTGGTCCCATCACAAGGCCTGTGATTCAAGAATCGCCCGCTGGAGATGGCGATGTATCGCGTGCAATAACTGGAGAACGGGAGATCTGGTTTGAAGCACAACCGGTGAAAACCCCCATTTACTCGCGACCGAAGTTGGCGCCGGGAGATTGCATCACTGGGCCAGCAATCATCGAAGAGTTTGGATCTACGGTGCCGATTCACCCAGGATTTCAAGTCCGTATCGATCGTTTTCGCAACATCATCGTCACTAAGGCGGGAGCATGAGCACCAATCCGTTAAAGATCGATCCCATTTTGGTCGAGATCGTCGAAGGGACCCTAGCCTCTGTTGAGCAAGAGGTAGAAACAGCCATTGGACGAACTTCGCGTTCACCCATGATTCGCGATGCTCATGACTTTCGTGCCGGAATTCACGATCGGCAGCTCCGTAAATTAACAGGACGGTCATACTCGGCATTAGTTCATCCAGTCGTGCGCGACTATCCCATGGACACCATGAATCCCGGCGATGTCTATTTCCATAATGATGTGTATCTCTCAGAAGGCGGCATCGGCCACCTTCCAGATCTCTGTGTCACGGTACCTGTCTTCTTCGAGGGCGAAGTCGTCTGTTTCGTGCAGGCGTTTGGCCATCACGATGACATCGGTGGGGCCTGCCCTGGCTCAATGCCATCGGGGGCACAGAGTGTCTTTGAAGAAGGGTTGATGGTTCCGCCCATCAAACTCTGGGACAGGGGAGTCCCTAACGAGTCCGCGCTAAAGATTATGACTCGCAATTCACGTATGCCAGATTCTCTCGCAGCAGACTTAGACGCAGAGTGCTCCGCCTGTTTGATGGGTGCAAGACGAATCACGGAGCTTTTCGAGCGATACGGCCGAGAGACTATCGAAGCCTGTTTTCAAGCGATCCTTGATAAGACCACCGAGACGTATCGACGGGAAATTCTTTCAAAGATCCCAGATGGAACTTTTGTTTGGGAAGATTATGCAGAACACGATGGTGTAGATGCGCCAAGGTTGCATACCCAAAGAATAACTTTAACGAAGACTCCCGAGAAGATTGTTTTAGATTTTACTGGTACTTCCCCTCAGGCAAAGGGTCCCATCAATCACTGTGGAGATTATGCAGATGGTAATTTCCTCAAAAAATGGTTAGCTCCAATTTTGCGCAATCTGGCGGACACTCCAGAACGCATGGCACAACTAGATGTGAATGAAGGCATCGTCCCGCTCATCGAAATGAAGTTTCCACCCAAGGGAACCTTGCTGACTCCGATCTTTCCGGCTCCAACAAATGCTCGAACTTTTGTTATTCTGCGTCTACTCGGCGTTTTTGCTGGAGTTTTAGCGAAGGCCGTCAACGGTCGTATGCCAGCCGATCAGGAGACGATTCGATATACGGGAGTATATGGCGATGATTTAGACGGAAACCCATACCTCATGCGAGAAGTTCTTGGCGGTGGTTCCGGTGGACGCTATTACTCCGACGGTGAAGATACGATTCACGTGGTTCCTGACTCAAGAAATCTTCCTACTGAATTTACTGAATCAAGGTTCCCTTTCATTGTCGAACGACTCGGCCTCGCAAGAGACTCCGGCGGAGCAGGGCGATACCGAGGCGGCCTTGGTTACGAAAAGGAAATTCGAATGTTGAAGGATGCCAACTTCATGAGCATTGCTGATCGCTCAATACTTTCCTGCTGGGGAGTAAACGGTGGCATGGCTGGCCAATCATTTAGCGTCGTCATCGAACCCGGAACTATTCACGAGCGTGAAGTAGACGCGCTCTCGGATGCAGTCCCTGTGAAAGCTGGCGAAGTCATCCGGATTCGCACTACTGGTGGTGGTGGCTGGGGTGATCCACTTACTCGTCCATACGATGAAGTTGAACGCGATCTTCGCTGGGGAAAAGTGACTTTCGAAGGTGCGCTTCGCGACTATGGCGTAGTGGCTCTTGGCGATAAAGATAACCCCGTGATTGATCTTTCCGGCTCTGACAAGGAACGCAAAATCCGTCACGCCTCCAGAAGTGGAGATGAACCCTTCTTCGATCGCGGAGCCGGCTACCACTCGCTCTCGGGCGGTCGCGATTATGCGGAGGTGGACTTTCTGTGAACCAATTTCTTCAAGGGCCACTCTCTGATGTTGTAGTTGTTGATCTCTCTCGCGCGCTTGCTGGACCACACGCGGCAATGATGCTGGGCGATATGGGTGCTCGAGTTATTAAAGTGGAGAATCCTGATGGCGGGGACGATACTCGCGGGTGGGGTCCTCCATTCGTGGGTGAGCCGGCTGAA
>CAEZXW010000066.1_pt1 | contig 8484 bp, 5 predicted proteins | sample 7265351 | NCBI WGS metagenome assembly CAEZXW01 (sample SAMEA6813917, study PRJEB35770) | uncultured Actinomycetes bacterium | biome: Freshwater; feature: Freshwater reservoir; material: water | place: Czech Republic | collected 2017-04-14 | depth 30m m
GCCTTCAACGTATGGGCGAAGTCCTCGGCTCAGCTGAGCCGCTCTCAACCTCAAAGAATTATCACGAGTTCTTGATGCGCACCATCGTTGGCGAAGATAAAGCCCCGGCCTGGAATTGGGTGAAGAACGCAGTAGCTGCAGAGTATGACGAGACGCTGGCGCACCTCATGAGCGGCATTTGGAGTGATCGCGCTGAAGAGATTGGCAAAATGTTAGAAAGTGCCAAATCTTCTGGAAAACTCCGCAGTGATTCCGATGTCTTTGCCATGAAAGAGATTGCGCTTGCTTTCTACTACGGCATGGCTGTTATTACGCACACACGTGATATTGATGAAGCCGCAGCCGAACGCATCGTTGCCAGTTGGCAAGAGATGTGGAGCACCTTCGAAACCAAGAAGTAACGCCTTCGTCTTCTCTTTACTAGAGAGCCAACGGGCGCGAATCTGCCACCTTCTTTTTAGGATGGAGTAAACGGGCGCGAATCTGCCACCTTCTTTTTAGGAGGGAGTAAACGGGCGCGAATCTGCATTTTTAGTGCTCAGGTATATGGGCTGCTTTATCCATGACTAGTCGCTTGTCGGCCACGTAATCCATGATGGCAAAAATGAGCCCGGAGACGACGAATGTAAGGTGAATCGCAATCCGGTATTTGATGACTTGAGGATTGAGATCATGCGATGCCTCTACGAAGTCCTTGAGGAGTTCAATGACCGAAATTGCTACGAGCGAGCCGATCAACTTCATCTTCAAACCTGAGTAGTCGACTTTACCCATCCAGGCAGGTCGGTCTTCGGAGTGCTTCGCTACGTTGATCTTCGATACGAAATTCTCGTATCCGGCAAAGATCATCAGCACGATGAGGTTGCCGAGCAGTGTGGTGTCGAGGAGCCCCAAGACTCCAAGTGCGATGTTCTGTGACGATTCGCTCCAAATGACGCTTGCGAGGTCGATGAAGTCGTGGATGAAGCGCACGAGTAAGACCGCGAGGCTGAGAAGCAGACCCAGGTACATGGGTGCCATCAGCCACCGCCCTCCGAAGAGCACGCGCTCGAGGAGATTCTCCATGGGTGAGAAACGGTTCTTGGAAGGGTTCGAATTCATGTGGCAAAAGTACCTCATCTGGGTACTTCAGGCAGGATTAAGGCGGCGATTGGCTCTCCTGACCAGGCGGTAGAATGAGAGAAACTACATAGTGACGGAATTTAGCTTTCCGTCCCCATGGCTCGCGTTTCCTCCTTCCACTGTGGAGTAGGCAACGGGTCGCTTGTACTGGGGGTGAACGGTCTCGACTACGGATGTTGAGGCAGGGGAAGCGGGCCGAGGAAGCCGGGATGATCTCGTAAACCAATAACCCGTGCAAAAAAATAAGTGCCAATAAAACGGCCACTGATTTCGCCCTCGCTGCATAAGCGAGCCTTCGAAATCCGTTAGCCCAGGGTCGCTCTCGACCTGGAATCTAGCGTCGCTAGAGAGCTCTACCTGCCAGGGGTGCATCGAACTCTGTTGGGGAAATCTTTTCGATGATGAGTCCGGCGATCACTTGTGCGCGTGTGGATCGGGACTGAGAAACCGCTTAGCGTAATACGCCCGTAGAAGACCTGGTTTAATGCCGAAGGACGCGGGTTCGATTCCCGCCACCTCCACTGATATGCGAGCCGCATTGTTCCACTCAGAGGAATTCTTCGTTCCTTTGAGTGGAACTTTCTGGTTTATTGGCTGATGAGTTTCAGGCGCAGCACGATTGCATCACAATTCCCCATTTCGCCTGGCTCCCTGTGCTTGAATTCCATTCATGATTCCACTGCGCAGGTGGATATCGATACGGGAGGGCTCATGTCTACTTCTCAGGGCGAGATAATTGAAGCTGATATTGCCATCGTAGGTGGCGGTGTGGCTGGATCAGCGTTGGCAGCAGCTCTGCGCAACTCTGAATATAAAATTGTGGTGATCGATAAGCGCACCGCGCCACTCGACTCGTCTCGTGGGGATAATTTCACTCCCGCCAACGCTGAGATCTTTTCGCAGTGGGGCGTTCTGGATGAGTTCATCAAACGTGGGGCTACTAAGCGTGTGGGCGCTGAGTTTCGCACCTCTGCAGGGGAAGTCCTCCTCACCTCTTCATATAGCGAAATAGATATTCCAGAGCCGTACTTCTTGGTCTATCACCACGATTTAATGGCTGAGACTTTTCAAGAGATTGCATCTGAAAATCCAAATTACCAACTCTTGCAACCTTACTCGGTAAAGGGATTTGAGATTGAAGCTGGAAGCATCAAGAGCATTACCGCAACTTCAAATGAAGGTAAGCAGATCGAGGTGCGCGCACCACTCGTCATTGCTTCTGATGGCTCATCCTCGAACGTTCGTACTGCATTGGGGTTTCCGACTTTCGAGCATCCCTATCAGCACAATCTAGTTTCTATTTTTGCGCCATATCCGAAAGAGCTCACGCCACAGAATTATTTCTATAGATACTCCGACCCTTCAGGCCACGTCATCATTCAGCATCGAAATAACGGCACGGCTAAAGTAATTCTTGCCGTTGGCGAAGAAGGTATGCCTTGGTGGAAGGGCGCAACACCGGAACAGCGAGCTGAATTTTTGGCGCGTCGTGCACCGATCCTTGAAGGAATTGAAACGGAGATGGCTGGTTTCTACCCTGCACGCATGATTCACGCACTCCAGTACGTCTCGGGTAACACAGTTCTCATTGGAGACGCCGCGCACACAATCCATCCAGCTCGTGGCCAAGGGCTCAATATGGGTATATCCGCGCTTCCAAACTTGTTGGCGAAATTACCAACTGCTGCTGAGTTGAAAGACCCCAATAAGGTTCGAGAAGCGCTACTTGCATTTGAAGCAATTCAAAAGCCTTTGTACGAGCGCTCGATTGCCCGCAACCACGTCGCTGCTATGGATATGGAAGCTGCGGCCGGGGAGAACCATGAGTTCGTCATCAAGCGGCAGGATGAGGCGCTTCGAAAGGTAGCGGCGACCCCAGCCATCAGACGTCGGTACCTGCATGAGAGCACCGGGTACCCACTGCCAAGTTCGCCGGTGACAAACGCGCAGTACCAGGTCTAATCGGCCTCTCAGGTATATGGTCTCGCCGACCTGTGAGGTATCAGATTTAGCGGATCTGTAAGGTATCAAATTTGATCGTTTTTTAAGCAAGTTTTGTTGAAGTTTTGTTGCGCCTAGTGGAACTTTGAAAAAGAAAATTATCTTCTTGCTTGCCTACTTCTAGATAGTTCGGGAGCAAACTATCTTGTAGACGCATCCCTTTGGGTCCGTCTTGGTGAGCGAGGAATAGATGAGTGAAATAGGCGAAATTATCGATACAGATATTGTCATCGTCGGAGGGGGAGTTGCTGGTTCCGCTCTTGCTGCTGCGCTTCGAAATTCCGGCCACCGGCTCGTCGTGATTGACCAACGCACTGGACCAATCGATACCTCACGTGGCGATCATTTCTCACCCGTCAACGTGGAGGCCTTCGCTGATTGGGGGATCCTCGATGGATTCTTTGCCAAAGGTGCCACCAAGCGCATCGGTCACGAATTTCGCACTTCAAGCGGCGAAGTTTTGGTTTCAGCGGAGTACGCCGAGCTCGGCATCAAGTACCCATATTTTTTGGTCTATCACCATGACTTGATGGCAGAAACGTTCCAGGAATTCGCTGCCGAAAGTAAAAACTATCAACTGTTCCAGCCATACGCGGCGAAGAGTTTTGATATTGAAGATGGAACCATCAAAAGTGTGACAGCCGTTAGTCCTGAGGGAAAGTGCATTACGGTACGAGCACATCTCGTCATTGCTTCTGATGGCGCGGCTTCGCCGATTCGTGCGGCCCTGCGCTTTCCCACCTTCGAGCACCCTTATCGACGTACGATGGTGGCATTCTTTGCGATGCGTCCAAATGATCTATCTCCACAAGAATACTTCTTTCGCTACTCCGATCCATCAGGTGTGCTGGTAATTCAACAACGCAATGATGGCCAGATAAAAATCACCATGCCGATCGGTGATGAGGGCGTTCCGTGGTGGAAAGTTTCTTCGCAAGAACAGCGCGCCGAAGTATTGGGGGAGCGCGCACACATTCTGCGGGGTGTAGATACCGAACTGGGTGGTTTCTATCCCGTGCGGATGATTCATGCTCTGCAATACGTTTCTGGAAATACAGTCTTGGTGGGAGATGCCGCGCATGCCATTCACCCCGCACGTGGTCAGGGGCTCAATATGGGAATTGGCGCACTCTCCGAGTTGTTGAAGCACATTCCTTCACCTTCAGACATCTCCAACCCCGCAAAAGTTGCGGCCGGATTACTTGCGTATGAGGCAGTGCAGAAGCCGAAATATGAGCGCGTGATGGCGCGTAATCACGCGGCCGCGATGGATATGGAACTTTCGGCTGACGATAACCATGAGTTCTTCCTCAAGCGTCAGGATGAAGCTATTCGAAAGATGGCATTGATCCCAGAGGCGCGCAGGCTCCATTTGTTAGAAGGGACCGGTTACCACTTCGGAGTGCCAGGGGTTGACGAAGTCGAATTCTAAGGAACGGAGAATCGACTACTTCACAGAGTCGAATTCTAAGAAACGGAGAATCGACTACTTCACAGAGTCGAATTCTAAGGAAAGGAGAATCGACTACTTCACAGAGTCAAATTCTAAGGAACGGAGAATCGACTACTTCACAGAGTCGAATTCTCGAGAGTTCAACAGGGGTAGGACGGTTGAGATGGACCAGAGGTGGTCGATCTTGATCTGGAATGGCGATGGATGCACGTTTGACGTGTATCCATCGCCATTTCTCGTTAGGCTCGCGAGGTGAGTGATTCTTCAGTGGCTATCGTGCGCAGGCGCACGATTCAGACTCTCTCAGCAGCACAAGTCTTCTCTGGAATAGGTGTGGCAGGAGCCGTGCCTGCAGGGGGCCTCCTGGTCTTGGAAGTCTCTGGGAGCGAATCACTTTCCGGGCTGGCGCAAACTTTTAGTGTGCTCGGTGCCGCATTGATGGCAATACCGTTGGCCTCACTCACTGTTCGTGGTGGCCGGCGTCTGGCTCTCTCCACCGGATATATCGTCGGCGCGATGGGGGCGGCAGCGGCAGTCATCGGTGGGAGTATGAGCTTTCTTCCGCTCATCCTCTTCGGGACGATGATGGTCGGAGGTGCATCAGCGGCGGGATACCAAACTCGATTTGCGGCGGTTGATCTCTCTAGCGAAGAACATCGCGCTCGCGATCTCTCACTGGTTGTGTGGGCCGGAACTGTAGGCGCAGTGGCGGGTCCAAACCTGCTTGAATTCTCTGGCTCGATTGCCACCTCACTTGGTATGCGCGAATTGGTCGGCCCGTATCTCTTCGCCGGCTCGATGTTGCTAGTGGGAGTAGCAATTATCTGGACGCGGCTACGACCTGATCCCTATCTCTTCTCACGCCGTGATGCGAGCGATCCGGTGAAACGTGAACGCGGAACAACGAAGCGAGCGTTCGTCACTATTCGCGCCTCCCGCCCTGCCACAATCGCGCTAGCGGCAATTGTCGTGGGCCACATCGCAATGGTGAGCATCATGGTGATGACGCCAGTCCATATGCGTCACGTCGATGTTTCACTGCAGGTGATTGGCTTAGTCATTAGCGTTCACATTTTGGGCATGTACGCGCTCTCGCCGGTGATGGGTTGGCTCACCGATCGTTACGGACGTTATGCGGTCATTCGGTTAGGCGTTCTACTACTACTCCTTTCAGCGCTGGTGGCTGGTACCGCTGCGGCCGACGACGCTATTTCACTCGGCATCGGACTCTTTCTCCTCGGCTTAGGTTGGTCGGCCACCATCGTTGCGGGATCCACGCTCCTCGCTGAGTCTCTCGATTCAGCAGACCGCCCTGCGGCACAAGGCGCGTCAGATCTGATGATGAATGGTGCAGGTGCGCTCGGTGGAGTGATGGCCGGCATCATCATTGCTACCGCTAACTACGGTGTGCTCTGCGCCGTAGCAGCTATTCCGATCGTATTACTTGGGTTAGCCACAGTAAGGCGCGCGAAGTAAGAAGTTAGGCAGCGAGATCGTTAGGTGGAGCACTTCTCCCCGTGAAAGTGCGAGCGGGCACGTGGTAGCGATGACCGCTCGGCGCTGTCCAGGTACACGAACCATCTTCATTACTCATCAGAGTCCAACCATCGTGAGTCTTAAGTCGATGATGCCTTCGACAGAGGAGACCAAGGTTGGCCCGATTCGTCGCACCTCCTTCGCCCCACGCAATAGCGTGATCGAGATCTGATTTACTCGGGGGTTGTGCGCAACCGGGGAATCGGCAACTCCCATCCCGAGCAATGATTAATTCTCGCAGGGCAGCAGTCGGCGTATAACTACCCCGGCCGATATCGATGAGATGCCCGTTCTGCGGATCGGTGATAAATCGACGCCACTTTCCACTCATCGCTAATTCGCGAGCAACAGATGCTGGAATGGCTCCGTATCCGCGTAATTCGCCAGGCGTATCGGCCAGGCCGAGCAAAGAGGGAAGGCCGATGGTGACATTAATCTGCGCATTATTGCTCTCTTCGCTCACCCGTCCTGCAGGGCTTCTACTCAGTAATTCGCCATCACTACCAGAGAGTTGCATTAATCGGTGGGCGGAATCTTCGACGAGGAGGATGAAGGCATCTGCCCGCCGAGTCTCTAGCAGATCCGTCCGTCGCATGAATTGTTGAATCTCTGCAGACGTCGGCGACTTTGAATCCTCCGTTGGCGACGATGAATCTTTCGATACTCTTTGGGGATCCTCCGAGATTCTTCGGCGCGCACTCTTTCGGGCGCTCCTTTCGTCGTCCTGTGCACGCACGATGCGATTGATGGCATTCATCACGCGTTGTGCGGCTTCTACTGGCAGCAGGGCAAGAATGGTTGCCATGCCATCGGGCTCTGGATAGCAAATGACGCGACGAGTTCCGCGCGCAGCCGCGTGAACAATCTCGGCCTCCATCGGCGCTACATTAACGATTTCGCTTCGCATGTGGCGGGCAAGTTGGGCAGGCGTGTGAAGCTCGGAGTATGCAATGGCTCGTTCCGTGAGTGCGTTGACGCGGGCGCGATCAATCCCAAGGCGGCGCAGCTCAGTACTTTCGTCGATGATGATGCGCGCATGAGTACGAGAGAGATCCCCAGACTCGAGAGCTCGTTGCAGAGCTGGCATATCAACATGGAGCGCGCGGGCAATATCTATTTCGCGTTGCGCACTCCCGCTACTGAGACGAAGAGCGGCAGAAATCTCTTCGCGAGGAGCCTCATCTACCCCTTGTATCTCTCGGGGTAGATCTTCATCTGCCCGATGTGGTTCTGCGCCAGCGATGGCGAGCACGGCTCGTGATATGAGACTCTCCATCCAACTGTTGCACCGACGGAGGAGCGCTAAGTAGTCGACTCTTTCAGCGCGCGAAATCTCGAGCGGATCAATCTGGGCAAGGGCGGCGATCATCTTGGGACCAGGCTCCGAAGTGAGGAGTTCACTCAATCTGTTCATGGCTCAATTTTCTCGAACACCACTGACATTTACTGGATCAAGAAGACTTTGAGTCATCACCTTCATCACGCCTTTAACGGAAAGTTATAAAACCTAGAAAAACTCCTGCATCATCGCGATTGTGGAGAGTTCGAAGCGATTGTGGAGAGTTCGAAGCGTACTTAATTCTCACGAACGGTCGTAGGAGCACCGGTATGCACTGTGGAATGCTCTGCGGGTTTCACACCCAGGCGTCCCTTTTGATAATCCTCAAAAGCTTGCAGCACTTCGGCTTTGGTATTCATCACGAAGGGTCCCATCCATGCAATGGTCTCCTGGATGGGTGCGCCACCGAGAATCACAAAGTCCACTTCTTTCGCGCGTGACTCTTGAAGCGATTGCGCGCCAAGTGTGATGGAGTCGCCGGCACCGAAGAGCGCGAGTTGACCCATCTGGATTGGACGCTTCTCGTTTCCCGCCACTCCGCGACCATTCATCGTGTAGGCGAGCGCATTAAAATCTGGGCGCCACGGAAGTGTCACCTCTGCGCCGGCAGTAAGTGTCACGTGCAAAATAGTGATCGGCGTATATGTACTTCCTGGCCCGTTGATCGGACCGTGTTCGCTCTCGAGTGATCCCGCAATAACCCGAATGAGTGCGCCGCCATCGCTTGAAGTGAGTAGACCCACATCGGTGGCGCGTAGATCTTGATAGCGCGGCGCTGCCCACTTCTGATTACGTGGCAGATTGACCCAGAGTTGGAATCCATGAAAGAGACCGCCGGAAACTACCAAGGCCTCTGGTGGAGTCTCAATGTGGAGAATTCCTCCGCCAGCGGTCATCCATTGCGTATCACCATTGGTGATAGTGCCTCCACCACCGTGCGAATCGCGATGATCAAATGCGCCATCGATGATGTAAGTAACGGTTTCAAAACCACGATGCGGATGCCATGGTGTTCCCTTCGGTTCACCTGGTG
>CAEZXW010000072.1_pt1 | contig 7806 bp, 9 predicted proteins | sample 7265351 | NCBI WGS metagenome assembly CAEZXW01 (sample SAMEA6813917, study PRJEB35770) | uncultured Actinomycetes bacterium | biome: Freshwater; feature: Freshwater reservoir; material: water | place: Czech Republic | collected 2017-04-14 | depth 30m m
CAGGAACAGCGCTTGCACCGTATTGAGTGACGATGGGTACGAGAACTACTGTCATCGCACCTGTGGGACCGCTCACCTGGAATCGGGAACCGCCAAAGATCGCCGCTAAGAACCCTGCCACAATTGCTGTGATGAGACCTGCACCTGCACTCATGCCAGTGGTGATTCCAAAAGCGAGAGCAAGTGGGAGCGCAACCACCCCGACGGCGATTCCGGCTAATAAATCTTCCCGCCACGACCGCAATTCAAAATCACTCTTACGTGGTAGGAATCGCTTCACCTCAACAGGCTAGCCCTTACTTGCTCCGCGTACTCCACCATTGCATGTGAGTTCCCGCTGGAATCCATTCGATCTTTTCGTCCCGCCGAAACCAGCTCTCTTGGCGGCGAGCAAACTTACGAGTGGAGATGATGGTCGACGCTTTCGCGTAATCACTGCTCTCACCTCGATCTTTGGCATCGAGGATCTGTGCATAACCCAGTGCAGCTCGAGCCGTCTTGCCCTCTCGCAAACCGCGTGACTCCAGATCTACAACCTCATCTTCAAATCCGTTCTCCCACATCTCCTCAACTCGGATGGCAATACGCGCATCAAGAAGTTCACGGGGAGAGAGCAGGCCCACTCGAATTGCTTGCGGATATGGAGTGGCTCCATCGCGTGGCAGATTTGCCGTAAAGGGCTCTCCAGTTATCTCGATAACTTCAAGGGCGCGCACTACTCTGCGCACATTTCCCGGCAAGATCGCCAGAGCCGCCATTGGATCTTTCTCGCTCAGCTCTTGATGAAGTGCAGCCCCACCAATTTGCTCGGCCCGGGCTTCAATCTTGGCCCGCACTTCCGGATCGTTTTCAGGAAAACGTAACTCTTGTAAGAGCGACGAAATGTAGAGTCCCGAGCCGCCCACGACTATCAGTGGCGCGCCATCTTTACTGGCGATGAGCTCATGAACTTTTCGTTGATAGACGGCAACGCTCGCTTCTTCGACAACATCGAGCACGTCGATCATGTGATGAGGAATCCCCCGACGTTGCGAAAGCGAAAGCTTCGCAGTCCCAATATCCATTCCACGATATAGCTGAAGGGCATCTGCGTTGACAATTTCTGCGCCAATTTCCTCAGCCAGATCGAGTGCGGCGTCACTCTTTCCGACCGCCGTGGGACCTACAAGAAAAATCAACATGGTTAGGGCCTTGGAGTGAGTGAAAGAAAAGTACGAGTTTCAGTCGAAGCCTGGGCGCTCTCCCAGACATCACCCGATCGAGTGCGCCTCACCGCGTTCGGAGGATTCTCAGCTACTAAATGATGAGGCGCGGCTTGAGTTACTGTCACTGTTGCAATATCTCCCGGACGGAGACGTTCCTCAGAGACGAAGTGCACGAGGTTGAAATCTCTGGCACGTCCACTCTGTCGCAACGTTGCGTCGTCTTTTCGTCCTGGCATATCAGATACCAAGACTTCAACCTCACGGCCGACTTGTGCTTTCTTCTGTTGCCAAGCAATCTCCTCAGTAAATGCATGAAGGCGCACATATCGCTCCGCCACCACATCCTCAGGTATTTGATTATCCATCTCTGCAGCAGCAGTACCCGGACGTTTTGAATATTTGAAGGTAAAGGCCATCTCGAACTTCGCCTGTGCAATCAGATCGAGGGTCTGCTGAAAGTCCGCTTCACTCTCCCCTGGGAATCCGACAATGATGTCTGTAGTAATGCTGGCCAGCGGAAGTGCATCGCGTACCTTTTCAACTATCCCTAGGTAGCGATCAGCTCGATACGAGCGTCGCATCGATTTAAGAATGGCATCAGAACCAGATTGAAGCGGCATATGCAGATGTGGCATCACATTATGTGTCTCTGCCATTGCGGCTATGACATCGTCTGTGAAATCGCGCGGATGAGGGCTGGTAAATCGAACCCTCTCTAGCCCTTCCACTTCACCACAAGCGCGTAGGAGGTCGGCAAAGGCGCCGCGCACGCCAAGTTCAACGCCGTACGCATTTACGTTCTGGCCCAGGAGAGTAATTTCGTTAACGCCATCTGCAACCAAGGCGCGCACTTCATCAAGAATCTCCTTCTTATCTCGATCTTTCTCCACGCCACGCAATGCCGGAACAATGCAGAAAGTGCACGTGTTATTACAACCCACAGATATTGAGACCCAGGCCGAGTGCAATGAGTCTCGTTTTGAAGGAAGCGTCGAGGGAAAAATCTCCAGCGATTCAACAATCTCAAGTTGTGACTCGCGCTGTATGCGAGCTCTTTCCAAAAGCAATGGCAGTGAGCCGACATTATGAGTACCGAAAACCACATCCACCCACGGCGCTCGGCGCAATATTTCGCCACGATCCTTTTGGGCCAAACAACCACCGACGGCAATCTGCATCGTTGGATGATTCAATTTTTCGGCAGCGAGCATTCCTAGAGTTCCATACAGTTTCTGATCCGCATTTTCGCGCACCGCACAAGTGTTAAAGACCATCACATCGGCTAATGCGCTCTCCGGTTTTTGGGCTTGAAACCCCGCCTCTTCAAGGAGGCCAGCCAGGCGCTCAGAGTCATGCGCATTCATTTGGCAACCGAAAGTTCTCACAAGATATGTGCGTCTATCGAATGCCATAGCTCCAGTCTACGAGTCCAGGATCAAAAAAGAAATTTATGTTCCATTCATCCTGAGGAGAGTCTGCTAGATCACGCTGCAACTTGATGATTATTACTTGAAGGAAAATCAACTCCTTCTAATGTAGTAGCCGTCCACACAATCTCGGACTAGGGAGAAGAAGATGAAAAGAAAGACATTTGACCGCTTACTTTCCGCCGCAGGGGCGATGCTTTCGGTAGTGCTTATTGTGGCTGGGGGCATGCTCCTCTGGGGCGCCAACTTCGCAAATAGCCAAGTAAATTCACAATTGAAAGATCAGAACGTTTTCTTTCCGGAGGCCGGATCTCCTGGCTTTGACGCCAAGAAATTCCCCGAGCTTCAAAAATACGCCGGTCTACAGATGACTACAGGTCAACAAGCGAAGGATTACGCAAACTTCTACATTGCTGCTCACCTCAAAGGCATCAATGGCGGAAAGAATTACGCAGAGACTAGTTCCGACGCACTAGACGCCATTTCCAAGGCTGGTCAAGCTGCTCTGGCTGCCGAAGCTTCGCCTGATGATATGGATCTCATTGCAGCTGCAGAACAATCACAGGTAGAAGCCGACGTTCTCGACAAAAAAGTGCAGACCCTCTTCCGAGGAGAAACTCTCCGTGGCCTCCTCCTCACTTCATTTGCTTTCTGGCAAGTAGGGCAGATCGCACTCATCTCGGCATACTTCGCATTTGCCGCTGGTGTCGTGATGCTCCTCCTCACGCTCCTTGGATTTGCGCATCTACGTAAAACACCTGCAGACGCACAGATCTAACTCCCTACGGAATCTCCCCTGTGGGGAGAAGGAGGGCGAGAGGCTGTCGGGAAACGGCAGCCTCTCGCTATTTCACTTCGTAGAACTCTTGGAGGGCGGCGCGAACTGCCACTCCAGCACGATCGCCGCGATGGCCCTTTCGCATAAGGAATCCGAGGAGTGCTCGCTCCTGCTTCTTCCTATCCCCGGGGCGCAACGATCGCACTTTCTTTGCAAGCAAATCCTGTAGAGCGGATTCTTCGCTCTCCGAAGAGACCTCTGAAATCACTTCCAGAATGAGATCGGGATCGATACCTTTTTCACGAAGTTCACGTGCTATCACTCGTGGTGCCAGACCCCGCGATCGCATCCGAGAATCTCTCCACGCACGAGCGAACTCGCCATCATCGAGTAAATTACTTCGAGTGAGCGCCATGATAAGTTCTTCGCCTATCTCGGTTGGAATTGCACGCTTTGCAAAAGCAGCGCGTAACTCTCCACAACTATGCGACCTCCGTGCCAATCGATCCAGCGCCATCCGCCGAGCAAGGGCCTGAAACTCCTCTTCGTTGCGCTCACGATCGCCACGCTCTTCCAAAAAGAGAGAGGAGCCCAGCGCTATGCCAGGCTCCTCGAGTACCTCTTCCATCGGCGAGAAAAGTGATTTCAGGTTAGAAATCTACAACCGGAAGTGCGTCCTCGGAGATAACTGCTGCCGGAGCAACCGCGCGCACTCCGATTCCCATTTGCTCTTTGATCTTCTTCTCGATCTCGTTTGCTAGATCAGGATTGTCGATAAGGAAGGTCCGAGCGTTCTCTTTACCTTGACCGAGTTGATCACCTTCATAGGTGTACCAAGACCCTGACTTCTTTACGAAGCCTTCGTCAACACCGAGATCGATCAGTGAACCTTCGCGTGAGATACCGTGACCATAGAGGATGTCGAATTCAGCTTGCTTAAATGGCGGGGCCATCTTATTTTTTACAACCTTGACGCGAGTACGGTTACCGACTGCATCTTGGCCATCTTTCAGAGTTTCGATGCGACGGACATCAAGACGAATGGATGCGTAGAACTTAAGCGCTTTGCCACCTGTAGTGGTTTCCGGAGAGCCGAAGAAAACGCCGATCTTTTCACGCAACTGATTAATAAAGACTGCGGTTGTTTTTGATTGGGCCAATGCGCCAGTGATCTTGCGAAGCGCCTGACTCATCAATCGAGCCTGCAGGCCGACGTGGCTATCGCCCATTTCGCCTTCAATCTCTGCGCGTGGCACGAGAGCTGCCACTGAGTCGATCACCACAATGTCGAGCGCACCAGAGCGAATCAACATATCCATGATCTCGAGGGCTTGCTCACCAGTATCTGGTTGCGAGACGAGAAGCGCATCGATATCGACGCCCAACTTCTTTGCATACTCAGGATCGAGTGCATGCTCAGCATCGATGAAAGCCGCGATACCGCCAGCCTTCTGCGCATTAGCAATGGCATGCAAGGCGACCGTGGTCTTACCAGAAGACTCTGGGCCATAAATCTCAACGACGCGGCCACGGGGAAAACCACCGATGCCGAGGGCAAGATCAAGTGCGATAGAACCAGAGGGAATGACCTCCACCGGTGCGCGCCCCTCTTCGCCCATCTTCATGATGGAGCCCTTACCGAATTGGCGTTCAATTTGTGCAAGTGCGCTCTCTAGGGCCTTGCTGCGATCTGGAGTACTGGGTGCCATCTCTCTACCTCTCAAGCTCTGGACCCGCTCCAGTGGGGAGTGGGCTATCTCGGCGACGGTAGCGGGAGGCACTGACACGATCCGCTCTTGCAAGCGGGTTGTGGAGGGCTTTGCCTGCTCACCTATCTGTGGATGAGGTTATACGAACATTTGTTCGAACGCGATCCGACACGCCCAAAGAGAGAGCAAGTCTCCTCTCTAGCGGAGGTGCGCCGGGACCCTTGGGTCATGGCGGCAGAGCGCTCGCCAGACCTCTTTAGCATCCTCGCCTTGGGCCAGCGCCTGGTCGATAGTGCGCCCTTGCAATTCTGAGAGCACGACATCGGCGGCAAAAGAGCGTGACCATTGCGCCCCTAAATACTCATCCATGCGTCGCCAGAATTCAGTGAGTCGCATCAGAATTCTTCTTCATATGAGGGTGCTCCATCAAAAGAGGGTAGCTCCGGCACGCGAACTCTTCGCGAGCGCACTAGCCACTAACGCATCAACATCTGCTACGGGGATGATCACACTCGAAACCAGAACTCTGGTGAGCATGTCACGTTGCATGGCGCTACTCACACCATACTTTTCAAAGAGCCGGTCGCACTCTTCACGAAAAGTGACCCATAAAGGGTCAGAGGTAGCAGCCAGCAATCGTCCAAATACCGTGGGTTCTGATGTCGCAATAAATCGAAGCGCATCATGAGTGGCGATAAACGTGAGCAGTGCGCTCATCGCACCAGGGAGATCTTCAGCTTTCTCAGCCGAAGCGATTCCTCGGGAGACTTCCTCCGAGATCAATGCGCGCAAGAGTTCTTGCTTAGATCGGAAATGGTTATAAAGAGTGGCTCGTGCAATCTTGCCCTCATCGGCAATTTCAATCATTGATGTGGCTTTTACGCCTTGTTTGGCAATACATGCAAGTGCACCAGCGAAGAGGCCTGCACGCGCACGACCCATGGCATTACCCGCGCGAGTATGTTCCCCTGCGCTCATAGCGTGGAATTAAGCAGCAACAGAGGTGGACGCAGAGGCCACCGGAAGGAGCGAAACATTCGAAGGAACCGCGAGCGAAAGCGCTACTTCGGAGAGGAGTTCAGCGAGCTCAATCTCAAGGGCTTGGCAGATGGAGGAGAGGAGTTCAGAAGAGGCTTCCTTCTGACCGCGCTCTACTTCAGAGAGATAACCGAGAGATACGCGCGCCTTGGCACTTACTTGGCGCAAGGTCTGAGATTGCGCGACACGGCGACGGCGTAGCGCCGCTCCCATGTGATCTCGCAACAACATTTTTACTCCTCGGTGATAACGCCCGCCTTCGCTCCTATGGGGAGCCCGGCAATGGATCTACGAAGTAAGTCTAGTGCGTGGGCAGCGCTCGCGCGGCGTACGCGCGCACGATCATCTGCCATTTGTCCGGAAAGCACCACTTTGAAAGCGCGCTCCCCTGCGGGCGAGCTCACCCCGACATAAAGCGTGCCCGCCGGGTGGCCTTCGAAATCCCCTGGCCCAGCCACCCCTGTGGTCGCGAGCGCCCAAGAGGCATCAAGGCGGAGACGGATTCCTCGCGCCATCGCCTTTGCGACTTGCGCGTCCACCGTTCCGCGGGTGCTCATCATCTCTTCTGGCACATCGGCAAGCTGATGCTTACTCCCCGCCTGATAGGTAACTGCGCCTCCCAGGTACACCTCGGAGGCGCCCGGGATATCAGTGAGCAATTGAGCAAGCCCACCTCCCGTAAGGGATTCAACGGTAGCCAAAGTCTCATCTTGTTCGCGCATCAAATGAAGCACGGCCGATGCGAGCGTAGAACGCAGAGCCCGAGCTTCATCGATGGCATAGACGGAGTCACCAATCAGTTCTGCTGCGAGCGTGGCACATTCCTCCGCTTGCCGTGCACTTTCAGATGAGATCTTTACCTCGACATCGCCAAGAGATGCCAAGTACGCCACCGAGACCCCGGATGGCAAGTTACTTTCCCAATCACGCAAGCTCTCAGAGACCGCCGATTCACCGAGCAAGGCGACTCGTACAATGAATGTATGCTGACGCACACCTGAAAGACGCTTACGCAATTCAGGTAACACTTCGCTCACGAACATGTCTCGCATTTCATGCGGCACTCCAGGTAGTGCAAAGAGTGGCACGCTTTCGATTTCCATAAAGATTCCCGGAGCGCTACCGCTGTTGTTTATTAATGCACTTGCTCCGATCGGAAGATCGGCCATCACGAGGGCTTGGCCCGGAACTTGCATGTTGCGCAATGCATAGCGTGCAGTGATTAATGCCACTAGATCTTTACGTTGCGCCACTTCCACCCGGGCAGCGCGCGCCACACCCAGCCGAGTGAGATCATCACTCGTGGGCCCCAACCCCCCAGAAACAATGACGGCATCGGCGCGGGCAATTGCCGAAAGAATGGCATCACTGATCGCAGAGAGTTCATCCTGAACTGAAATTGAAATAACCAAGGCATAGCCTTCGAGTGCAAGCTGATCTCCTAGCCATGCGGTGGACGTATCAACGACAGCACCATTGAGTAACTCATCGCCTACCGTGACAAGCGCTATGCGATTCATGATGCGCGCAGTCGCGCAATTTCCTTGAGGTATTGGAAACCAGTTACCAGAGTCAAAATGACCGCGATACCCATTAAAAGTGCGTTAAGTGGATCAAACCAATGTGGCATGGGGAAAATATAGAAACCG
>CAEZXW010000075.1_pt1 | contig 7682 bp, 4 predicted proteins | sample 7265351 | NCBI WGS metagenome assembly CAEZXW01 (sample SAMEA6813917, study PRJEB35770) | uncultured Actinomycetes bacterium | biome: Freshwater; feature: Freshwater reservoir; material: water | place: Czech Republic | collected 2017-04-14 | depth 30m m
CGAGCTCTTCTAAGTTCTCGATGCGCATCTCGTCTTGCGGATCACTGCTTGCCGCCAATTCTTGAATAAGCCCCGACTGCTCAAGGACTGCTTGCGCGACTACTCCTGCGGTAAGTCCGCTCTCTACCAACGTGCGCAGCGCGTGAATCATTGAAGTGAAAGAGTCGATGGTGGCGACGGCGCGCGCTGGAAGACCTGGCGCGCTGCTTGCTCGGCAGAGCGCGCGCCAGAACGAGGTCTGCTCCATCTGTGCCAACGCGTCGATGGATGCCAATGCTCGATCACCCAGACCACGTTTTGGCGTGTTAATAATGCGGCGCAGCGAAACTTCATCATTGGGGTTATTCACCACCCGCAGATAAGCGAGAATGTCTTTTACTTCTTTGCGCTCATAAAAGCGCACTCCACCCACGACTTTGTAAGCGATTCCGCTCCGCATGAAGATTTCTTCAAAGACGCGGGATTGCGCATTAGTGCGATAGAAGAGCGCAATATCGCTTGGCTTCACAGAGCCACGACACATTTCAGCGATCTCTTTAGCCACAAACGATGCCTCATCGTGCTCGTTTTCGCCGACGAAGCCCACGATTGCTGAACCTGCGCCACTTTCTGACCAAAGATTCTTTGGTTTGCGCTCGCTGTTCTTAGAGATCACCGAGTTAGCGGCAGAGAGAATATTCTGTGTTGAGCGGTAGTTCTGTTCGAGGAGCACCGTACGCGCCCGCGGGTAATCTTCCTCAAATTGCAAGATGTTACGAATAGTGGCACCACGAAATGCGTAGATGGATTGATCAGCATCACCCACCACACAAAGCTCAGCGGGCGCAATTGCGTCGGTATCACTTCCCACGAGTTGGCGAACTAATTCATATTGGGCGTGGTTAGTGTCTTGGTACTCGTCCACCAAAACATGCTTGAAGCGGTGGCGGTAACGGTCGCGTACTAATGGATTGGTTTGCAGAAGGCGCACTGTGTTTGAAATGAGATCGTCGAAATCCATAGCATTGGCGCCTTCAAGACGGGCTTGGTAGCGCTTGTACGCGTCGGCGCACATGCTCTCAATGTGGTTAGTGGCTCGGCGCGCATACTCTTCTGGATCAATCAATTCGTTCTTTGCAGCGCTCACCAAATTTGAAAACTGGCGGGGCGGATAGCGCTTCGGGTCCAAGTCGAGGTCCTTGCAGACCAGAGACATCAACTTTTGGCTATCTGATTGATCGTAAATAGAAAATGAAGAGGAAAAGCCGGCGGCCGCCGCATCTCCGCGAAGAATGCGCACACAAGCGGAGTGAAAGGTAGAAACCCAGATGGAGCGGGCATTGCGCAGGGAGTGGGTGGGCGAGAGCTCGTTGACCAGCTCCACCACACGTTCGCGCATTTCACCGGCGGCTTTGTTGGTGAACGTGATAGCCAAGATCTCATGTGGTTCGGCCGCGCCGGTGGCCAACAAGTAAGAGATTCGCCTGGTGAGCACCCGAGTCTTTCCGGAGCCAGCGCCGGCGACGATGAGCAGGGGCGAACCGGTGTGCGTCACCGCATCACGTTGCGCCGGGTTCAAACCGACCAGTAAATCTTCCCTCACGGAGCGCGAGCCTAGTCGCTCGCCTAGGATGTGCGGGTGAGCGAAGTGAGCAACGAGGGTATCGAGCGTGTCCTGGTCGTAACCGCGCATCCAGACGATGTGGATTTTGGCGCTGGTGGCACCCTGGCCGGCTGGATCGAATCTGGCATCCACGTCTCCTACTGCATCTGCACCAATGGTGATCAGGGTGGAAATGACGACGAAGTGCCCCGTAGTGAAATCCCTGGAATTCGCCAGAGGGAGCAACGCGCTGCCGGCAAAGTTCTCGGAGTCGAAGAGATTACTTTCCTCAACTACGTCGACGGCTGGCTACAACCCACCATTGAGTTGCGTAAATCGATTGTGCGCGCGATTCGCATTGCGCGCCCTGACCGCATGATCATTCAATCTCCAGAACGCAATTGGGACCGCATCGGCGCCAGCCACCCCGACCACATGGCCGCTGGAGAAGCAGCGATCCAAGCGATCTATCCCGACGCGAGAAATCCATTTGCCTTTCCCGAGCTACTTGAAGAAGAGGGCCTCCAACCCTGGACAGTCCGCGAAGCGTGGGTCATGGGCTCCCCTATCACGAATCACTTCGTAGACACCACCGAATTCTTTGAACGAAAGATCGAAGCACTCAAAGCTCATCACAGCCAAACAGCGCACATGGAAGATATGCCGGGGATGGTGCGCATGTGGGGCGAAAGAATTGCACAGGCGAACGGGCTGCCCGAAGGTAGAACTGCAGAAGCGTTCAAGATTGCGATTACTGCTTAACTTCTCGCAATTCCACTTCTATTCCTGCAGGACCCTCGATCACATTCTCGGAAATCATGCGACATTCAAGTTCTACAAATTTTGCAAGCGTTTCTGCAAGATCAGTAGTGCTCATCACGATGCGTCGAATGCCGATGTTATCTTTTCGACCTTCTGAACGCTCCACACCTTCAAACGACATGAACTCAATGCGGGCAGGTGCCTTCTCTGGCCCTGCGAGAAATGCAATGCGAAGCGATGCCCCGCTTGGGAAACCAATCATCTCTTCGAAAACTTCACCTTGCATCACGCCATCAAAGAGGAGCGCCATGCCCCCTGCATCACGGAAGAAGGCGATGGCCTGATCAACATCTTCAACCACAACGACGACGGTATGGAGTTCACCATGTTGACGCGCGGGATTCTGTTCTAGGGCAGGAGAGGGTTGGCGCGGCCCGTCCGCACCGACTTCTGGAAGTGTCCACCACACATGATCACTGCCGAGTGCAATAGCCTCGCGCATTTCGCCGCCACCATAAGGATAGGAAACGAGTGGTCGAGGTGTGCCACCGGCTGACTCAATGCGCTTCAGAGTCGAAGCAAGGTTGCGAGAGTACATACCAAGTAAGCGAGGGCCGAGATCCCATACTTGCGGAGCGACTCCTTCGCGAGCGCGTACTTCGCGAAGCCGAATCCTTCCAGAAGGAGAATTGAGCACTCCAAGAAGGATGGAGTCATTTTCGCTTGCGAGCATGTGTAGATCGAATGCACCGATATAGAACTTGGCCGATGCTTCGATATCGACCACGTGAATGACGACTTCGTCGATACTCAAAAAGGACATCGCTACTCCCACTCAATTGTGCCGGGTGGCTTGCTCGTGACGTCGAGCACCACGCGGTTTACATCACGCACTTCGTTGGTGATGCGCGTTGAAATCTTTTCGAGCACGTCATAGGGAAGACGGCTCCAGTCAGCAGTCATCGCGTCTTCACTCGATACTGGACGAAGAACAATCGGATGCCCGTACGTGCGCCCATCACCTTGCACGCCCACACTTCGCACATCGGCAAGGAGCACAACTGGGCATTGCCAAATCTCGCCGTCAAGACCTGCAAGGGTCAGCTCTTCGCGTGCAATGGCATCTGCGGCGCGCAATATCTCCAGGCGCGCTTCGGTGACTTCGCCGATGATGCGAATTCCTAGGCCAGGACCGGGGAATGGCTGGCGTTGTACGATTGCAGCAGGAAGTCCGAGATCGGCACCTACTCGGCGCACTTCATCTTTGAAGAGCGTGCGCAACGGCTCAATCAGGGCAAACTTGAGATCTTCGGGAAGACCGCCCACATTGTGGTGGCTCTTGATGTTTGCAGTGCCTGCTCCCCCACCCGATTCCACTACATCGGGATAGAGCGTGCCCTGCACCAGGAAATCCACTGGCTCGTCTTTGGAGATATCACGAGCGGCTTGCTCGAAGGCGCGAATAAATTCCCGACCTATGATTTTGCGCTTCGTTTCTGGATCGGTAACTCCGGCAAGTTCGGCAAGGAACTTTTCACGCGCATCGACCACATGAAGATTAACTCCGGTGGCAGCCACGAAATCGCGCTCCACTTGTTCGGCTTCGCCTTCACGGAGCAGGCCATGATCGACAAAGACACAGGTGAGTTGGGCACCCACAGCTTTTTGTACGAGAGCGGCAGCGACGGCGGAATCTACGCCACCTGAGAGTCCGCAGATCACCCGCTTCTTGCCAACTAAGGATTGAATCTTTGCTACCTCTGTCGAGATCACGCTCTCCATGGTCCATGACCGCTTGAGTCCCACTACATCGATGAGCCAACGCTTGAGAATCTCCTGGCCAAATTCGCTATGAAGTACTTCCGGATGGAATTGCACGCCCGCCGAACGAGTGGTCAGATTTTCAAAAGCCGCAATAGGAGCACCAGCGCTCTTCGCGGTGATCACGAAACCATCGGGAGCTTTCGAAACACTATCTCCATGACTCATCCATACTTTAAAACTTTCAGGGAGCTCAGCGAGTAACTGGGATGATCCTTCGCGATGCAATTCAGTGCGACCAAATTCTGAGAGGCCCGTCTCTCTGACCGTGCCACCTAGGGCTTGCGAAAGAAGTTGGAATCCGTAACAGATACCGAAGACCGGGATCCCAGCACGGAGCACTTCCAGATCCACACTCGGGGCGCCCGCTGCGTACACGCTAGAGGGGCCGCCGGAGAGAATGATGGCGCTGGGGCGCATCGCGAGAATAGCTTCAGCCGAGAGGTGATGGCCGACGATCTCGCTATAGACCCCTGCCTCGCGCACACGGCGGGCAATCAACTGGGCATATTGGGCGCCAAAATCGACCACAAGGACCAATTCGCGCTCAGTCTCTCTGATGCTCACGCTCCCTAGACTATCGCCTGGACGCATGCCCATCAGACCCTTACGTTAACTCTGAATCGACGAGCGCAGGTTTTGGGCCAAAAGGGCGTCAGCGTGTCACCAACTTTTTCCTTAGACGTTTTAAGCCTTAGAGATCTCGATGGTTTCATAATCGCCTGTGCCCACGAACTTGATGCGGACGCCCTCAATAACAAATGAGTCACCTAGGACTGCTACATATTCGGCTAAGTTCTTTTGGTCACCTACATTTACATTAAATTGATTTGATTGCACGCCTTGAACTTTCTGCCACACAGCCCAGGCCCATTCGTCATTACCAACTGAGGTTCCATCAGAATTTATTGGCGGGGCCACATTCTTATCTAAATCAACAATATAGGCCATAACTGAGTAAAAGCCAGGTGGGAACTCTCGGTCGCCAAATTTAAAGTTACTCCACTTTCCGATTCCATGTGATTCAACAACAACTGCTTTGGTTGATGACAGTCTTATAACTGCCATCTTAGTTTGCTGATCTTCTCGCTCTACGGGAGATAATGAAATGGTTGCCGTTTTAAGGGTTGAAATATCATCGCAATAGATCTGATTGGCTGGCAACCAATCAAACAGGAACTGCTCCCATGGATTTAGTGCCAGGCTGATTCCAGATTGGTTAGATCCAATGCTCATCGGCCAACCATTTCCTGGAGCATGCATTGTAATTCCAAAGTCATGCAAAGTTTCATGAATGTAGTAAGACCATTTGAGGGTTTCCATTCCCTCCAAATTTTTCCCCCAACTAAATAAATTAAGTTGAACATCCCCCTCTTTGGTTTTAAACACTTGATTTCGGATTATGAAGTCAACAAAAGTAATCTCACCGTCTGGATAGAAGAAGTAAACTGTCGAAAATTTACGCAGGTCAATTACTTTTGTTATTTCATCGATAAAGGGTTGGGCTTGGTTCGCCATGCGACGACCATGATCTGCGGCAAAGGCATCAACAGTCTTGGCATCACTCGGGTAGGCCAAACGTTCTTTTGGCATTCGTAGCCAGCTATTTACAGTTGTAATATTGAATTTTGACTGTCCATTACTAAAGTAGTCATACCAATCAGTCATCCATTTCTTGTCGTAATCAAGTTGAGCCAACACTTCGCTACCACCCGGAAAATCAGGGAAATCTATAGGAACAATTAAGACCTCGTTTGTCCCCTTCAAAAACATTCGATTTCTAAAGGTATTTGTCAACGGAAAGCCAACCTGACCGGATGAATTTCGTCCCGTTCGATCTGCGACTGAAGCACTGTTTTGCAATTTACAGACATCAATCGAGACTGGGCTTTTGGCATTTACGAAAGTTGGCTTACTGTTGTTTATCCTGATCCACTGAAGCTTTCCACCTTTTACCCAGCGACATTCAAGTATGCCTCCTGAAACATCAAAGGTGTCACCGGAATTTGCGCAGGATGCATTTTCCAAAGGAGCGGTTGTGTAGTTATTTGAGTTTGAGGATGGCACTTTAGAATTTGGGTAATATCGCCACATAACATTCTTGAGAAAGTCATCTGTTGGTCCACCACCCCAAACGCATTTCATGAATCCGTTTTTATCGGACACCTTGGTGCCAATTTTTGAGCAGGCAGTTCCCTGAGCAGGAAGTTGTGTCTCAGGTGTTGGCGTAGATGTTGGCGTAGATGTTGGCGTAGATGTTGGCGTAGATGTTGGCGTAGGCGTAGGTGTTGGAGTTGGCATAGCGACCACCGTGCCCTTATTCCAAACCAACTTCTTGCCTGATTTGATACAGGTGTAAGTTGTATTCTGGAATCTAACTTTTTGCTTATAGACCGTGCATTTAGATCCTGAAGTGACACTTTGTGCAGAAATTGCAGAAACTGGAATTAGGGAAAGCGCCAAGGCAATATACAACCCCTTGGCAAGACTCCCTTTGATTCTCATTTCAATAGGATAATGGGCGATCTAGCCATATGGACATTGAACAGATGTTTCTGCTCTTACCTCCCCAACAGGCTCATGAGTCTTCCAGTACCCTTGATATCCCCGGCTATCCCTAATATTGAAGATGAGTCAACATCGGATATATCCGCATAATGGGTCAAAGGGAATGGTTTGAAGGTTTGATAACGAGTCCCTCACAACCCACTGATGTAAGTAAATCGGAGTTCCATATCCAAACCTTCGATGTGGTTCAAACGCTTGAATAGTGGATGTATCTGCCAAGTCTTTATACCCGGTATTCAACGAATTACTTTTTGTTATATCCTTTTGGACAGACCGGCTTAACTGCCGTTACTTTTTTTACTAACTTACCTTTTGTACAAGTAATCGTCTTCTTTGCTCCCACCGAAGGTACAACCGCTGTGATGGGTCCATCCTGAGAAAGCTTAATCCTGATAGTTGGCGCCGAAAAAGTAAAATTCCTCGCAGTTAATGTCATCCAGCCATTAGCTTCGCGTACTACTTCAGTTGCAACATTTGCAATAGATCCATCAGTGGCGATTATGGAAACGCTCGACATAATTGGCGCCATACTAAATCCATAAATGCAACGAGCAGTTTCTGAACGCAAGGCAAGGTCATAAGTTCCTTTGAAGAGCGATCCATCTGGAAGAGTATGCAGCCCAGCAACTCTGTAAGTAAGAAATCCGTCCTTAAAATCTGGCGGCCCCGCTTCATAAATCATGGCGTTCGTTGTTACAAGTCCTAATAATTTGGTCTTATCCGCAAAACATTTCCCAGATGCATTATTGCCACCATTGATTGCTACGAATTGTGAGTTTTTATCTGAAGAAAAATACCAACGAGTTCCGTCTGACACTGGTTTTATTAGGGGTTCAATTAAGTTGAAAATATCGAAACCATCCACACCAAGATAAGTTCCATACGTGATGAGTTGGCTTAGCCAATTTTCATATGTTGCATAGCCTAGCCATCTATTATTTGAGTAATA
>CAEZXW010000079.1_pt1 | contig 7367 bp, 6 predicted proteins | sample 7265351 | NCBI WGS metagenome assembly CAEZXW01 (sample SAMEA6813917, study PRJEB35770) | uncultured Actinomycetes bacterium | biome: Freshwater; feature: Freshwater reservoir; material: water | place: Czech Republic | collected 2017-04-14 | depth 30m m
CAACTTTCTCCAAGAACTCTCGCTGCCGGCGAAGCACTCATCCGCATGAGAGATGAAATCGAAGGAGTCCTCCTCCCGGCGAATTTTCTTAAGGAATTGAGCGGCCACGAATATCAACTAGCTCTCTACGTGCTGAAAGAGGGGTGTCAATATCTACGTGCATGGGCAAATACTGCGTTTTCTATTCACATCAATATTGAAGGTCAGGTGTTAACGAACCCCCTATTTATCGAAGATCTACAAAAGATTGTTCGGGGAGCAGGAGTTTCGCTTCAGCAAATCACGTTTGAGATAACAGAGAAAGAACTGCTAGGTAAGGAGAGCGTGGCGCACATTAACGAGCTTCGTGCTCTTGGGATTCGGATAGCAATCGATGACTTCGGTTCGGGTTACTCGGCACTTTCCTACTTGCAGAAGTTTCAGGTGGACTGGATAAAACTCGATCAAAGCCTCATCGCACCTCTTTCCGTGGATCCGGTGGACACGCGAGCCTTAGAAGTAGTGCGCGCCACGGTCGAACTAGCTGCGCGACTAGAAATACACGTGGTTGCTGAAGGGGTAGAGAGTGAACGTGCGCTGACTGCATTGAATGATCTTGGTGTGACGCATGCTCAGGGTTTCTATCTCGGCCCACCGGTAGACGCGGAGCAATTTGGGCGCTCGGTGGTCCTGCCCTACTCTTAATTGGTTCGCCAAACCGCGCGAACAACCACGGACCGCTATAGCGGCCCGACTAAGGAGGCGCTAGTTGTCCGGTACTTTCCAAGGCCGTGTCCTTGTTCTAGGAGCGGGTTCAGTCTCGCAATGCACACTCCCACTCCTCCTCGACAATCTTGTCGAAGGTAAACAGATCACGATCGTGGATCAACTCGACAACCGAGCCAGAGTCCAAAACGCCATTGATCGCGGCGCCACATATTTGCAAGCGACAGTCACTAAAGAGAATTTGGATTCTTTTCTTTCAGCACACGTTTCGGCCGGAGATATTCTTCTTGATCTTGCTTGGAACATTGATGCCAACGTCATCATCGGGTGGGCACATGCACACGGCGTGATGTACCTCAACACTTCAGTCGAAGAGTGGGAGCCTTATAGCCAAGGCGCTACCCGCCATCCGTTAGAACGCACGCTCTACCACCGCCACATGCGACTTCGAGAGATGAAGAGCTCCTGGAGTGAAAAGGGAGCCACCGCCATCGTCGAACACGGGGCGAATCCAGGCATGGTTTCACACCTCACTAAGAAAGCACTCGTTGAAATTGGCGAGCGCGCCATCAAGGATGGGCTGGCGGGACCAGGCGTTGCCGAAGCGCTTGCGGCACGTGATTTTCCACGTTTGGCACAGAGCCTCGACGTGCGCGTTATCCACATTGCTGAACGCGACACTCAAATATCTGATCGCCCCAAAGAGGTTGATGAATTCGTTAACACCTGGAGCGTTGAAGGCTTCTATGAAGAGGGCATCGCACCAGCGGAAATGGGTTGGGGAACACACGAGAAGTCCTTGCCACAAAACGCCTACGTGCACGAAGGCGCCGGCCCACGTAATCAAATTGCCATCGCGCAACCTGGTGCGTCTACCTGGGTTCGTTCATGGGTGCCAGATTGCGAAATCACCGGCCTTGTCATCCGTCACGGCGAAGCATTCACCATGTCGGATTTCCTCACCGTCTGGGATGGCGATACTGCCGTCTATCGCCCCACCGTGCATTACGCCTACTGCCCTTCTGATGCTGCCATCATCTCGATGCGCGAACTTGAGATGCGCCAATGGGATCTACAAACAAACCAACGAATCATGAATGAAGAGATCACTTCGGGCGAAGATCGACTCGGCGTCCTTCTGATGGGCCATCCATACAAAGCGTGGTGGACTGGCTCGCTGCTCGATATACATCGCGCGCGTGAACTTGCTCCAGGTCAATCGGCCACCACACTCCAAGTAGGCGCTGCGGTTTACGCCGCCATCGATTGGATGATCAAGAACCCAGAAGCTGGATTACTCGTGCCAGATGAATTGCCCTGGGAAGAGATCTACAACGTCGCGGAGAAATACTGGGCACCAATATGGTCGGGGCCAGTTGATTGGGATCCACTCAAGACCCGTAACGATCTCTTCCTGCCTTGGATCGAACGCGAGTACGACACCACTGATCCGTGGCAGTTCACTAACTTCTTGGCTTAAGTTCAGCCAGTCGGGCTAGAGCTTCATGGCGCTCGGTAGCGTGATCAACGATCCGCTCCGGGTAGCCATGGCTTAGCCCGTCAAGGTAGAGCCAGGGTTCATGAATTTCGCTCGCAGCTAAATGAGCGAGTTCCGGTACATACTTCTTAATGTAAAGCCCCTCTGGATCAAATCGTTTCCCCTGCTCTATCGGATTAAAGACGCGGTAATAGGGCGATGCATCGGTGCCGGTTCCGGCGGTCCATTGCCATCCGTGTGAATTGGAGGCGACATCGGCATCGAAGAGTTTCTCCATAAAATATCGGGCACCATGCTGCCATTCGATATGCAAATCCTTAATCAAAAAAGATGCCACCACCATTCGCAGGCGATTATGCATCCAACCTTCTGCGTTGAGTTGGCGCATTCCAGCATCGACAAAGGGATAACCGGTTTTTCCATGGCACCATGCTTCGAACGCTTTTCCAGGCTCGTTATAACGCATTCTCGAAAACTCAGGTTTGTAATAATCTAAATTAGTATGTGGCTCATGGAAAAGAACGTCAGCATAAAACTCTCGCCAAGCAATTTCCGTGCGGAAGACATCGTGGGCTTCGGTTTGATTCAACTCTGCCAAAATGGTACGAGGATGGATTTCTCCCCAACGCAAATGTCTTGCTAAACCACTTGTGGTATTGAGATCCGCTCGTTTTCTTTCTTCGTCATAACGTGCTAAATCAACTTTGTAGAACTCGTGCCAACGCTTCAGCGCCGCTACTTCCCCCGCTGGAGGAACCTCGCAAGTAATGTCGGGAAACTTGCGTGCATCCAGTGGCGGCGAAATCCAGTTCGGCGTTGCAGGCAACTCTGAAGGTGCGCGCCATCCCACAGCACACCACGCTTTATAGAAAGGTGTATAAACGCGATATGGAGTGCCATCTGATTTCCGAACGCGACCAGGTGATACGGCATATGGCGAGCCCACCTGATTGATAGTTATTTGAGCTTTTGCTAATTCTTCGTTCCGAAGAATTGCCTTAGGAGTAAATTCTTCAGTTACAAAAATCTCACCGTACTGTGCCGAAAGTTTCTTAAGAATCTCGACGGGGCTTCCCTCGTATACGTGAAGATTTCCCCCGAGAGATTCATCGAGAGCCTGCAAAGAAGCGGCCAAGTAGGAGGAACGTCGCTCGCTAGTGGCAAGTGAGTGATCGCGTATATAGACCGGAGCCACCTCGCCTGCGCGTACGGCCGCAGCCAATGCTGGATGGTCCCCGAGGCGCAGATCCCGCCGAAACCAGATGATTGACACGGCGTAAGGGTAAGCCTGCGAGCCCCAAGCAGCGACTTTTGTTCTAATCTTCACCTTATGACCGACCTCATCGACACGACGGAGATGTACCTGCGCACCGTCTTTGAACTTGAGGAAGAGGGCATTCCGGCGCTGCGGGCCCGCATTGCCGAGCGACTCGACCACTCCGGCCCCACCGTTTCGCAGACCATCGCTCGCATGGAGCGTGATGGCCTGATTCAAGTAGGCGATGAGCGACTTCTTATACTCACCTCTCTTGGGCGTCTTGCGGCCGAGCGAGTGATGCGCAAACACCGGATAGCCGAATGTCTGCTGATCGATGTCATCAAGTTGCCGCTAGAACTCGTACACGAAGAGGCCTGTCGTTGGGAGCACGTCATCTCCAATGAAGTGGAGCGTCGCATCTACCAAATGCTCAACGAGCCTCAACTCTCTCCTTTTGGTAATCCCATTCCTGGCCTCGACGATCTAGGGGTTCACTCAGAACATCTAGAGAGATCTATTCCAGAGAGCATTTCAAGCTTGGCTAAACGTGGAGTACGTCGAGTGAAGTTGGAGCGCTTCGGAGAACCGCTACAGAGCGCCCAAGAAACGATGAATGATTTACTCAAGAACGGAATCGTGCCAGAAAGTATCGTTCGTATTCGTGAAGAGGGCAAAATTATCACCATCATTTCGACCGAAGGTGAAGTGCTACTCACTCACGAAGAAGCTACACACCTCTTTGGCGTTGCAATCAACTAAAGAGCATTGCTCTTTGCTTACTTGCCCCAACCTTCGACAGTCTCTGCCTTGCGCGGACCTTTACCCACGTAAAGTGCAGATGGACGCACTAAGCGGCCAGTCGCCTTTTGCTCCAGAATGTGTGCTGACCAACCGGCTGTGCGCGCGCAAGTGAACATCGACGTGAAGAGATGCCCTGGAACTTGTGCAAAATCGAGCACGATGGCAGCCCAGAACTCCACATTGGTTTCCAGGACGCGATCTGGATAACGCTCTCTGAGTTCAGTAAGGGCTGCTTCCTCAAGACGGCAGGCAACTTCGTAACGAGGTGCGTTTAATTCCTTTGCCGTACGGCGAAGAGTACGAGCGCGTGGATCCTCGGCGCGATAGACGCGGTGACCAAAACCCATCAAGCGCTCGTGCTTATCGAGCAAATCCTTGACGTACTGGCGGGCATCTCCGAGACGTTCTACATCTTCAATCATGTGAAGGACGCGTGAAGGCGCACCGCCGTGAAGCGGACCTGACATGGCGCCAATGGCACCCGAGATTGAAGCAGCCACATCGGCACCAGTAGACGCAATGACACGGGCCGTGAAAGTTGAAGCATTCATGCCGTGTTCAGCGGCTGAAACAAAGTAAGCATCGATTGCTTTGACGTGCGCTGGATCCGGTTCCCCGCGCCAACGAATCATCATCTGCTCAACGACATTCTTACCCTTTGCAACTTCTGCCTCTGACACAGGCGCTACATCTTGACCACGAGCAGCTTGGGCTACATAAGAGAGCAGCATGGAACTTGTGCGCGCCACGTTGTCACGTGCCTCTTCATCAGAAATGTCTAGGAGGGGCTTGAAGCCCATAGTTGGCGCCAGCATGGCAATCGCAGATTGCGCATCGACTCGAACATCACCTGTGTGAATGGGAAGGACGAGTGGCTCAGCGGGCGCAAGCCCTGGATTGAACTTATCTTCAACAAGTAAACCCCACACATTTCCGAAACTCACACGGCCTACAAGGTCATCGATATCTACACCGCGATAGCGCAGTGCGCTGCCTTCTTTGTCGGGTTCGGCGATGATTGATTCAAATGCGACAACGCCTTCGAGCCCGGGCACAAAATCAGACATGATGTTCCTTGTCATTCACAACAGGCTTGTGACCTGCGGGACAGAGGTTTGTCCTCCCTTAGTTTTCACTCTCACCACGCCGTAGCGCTAGCCGTGAGGCGCCTCCATATCGTTAGATAGATCACATGAGAAAAAATGAGGATTCTTCCCGCTCCCCTAGCGAGACTGCCATCGATATCTCCAAGATGCGCCGTTCGTATGGCGAAAACGGGCTAGGCGAGCTACCCGCAGACCCTTTTACTCTCTTTCAGAGCTGGCTGGTAAACGCCCATGAGAATCCTTACGTGGTGGAAGCGAACGCCATGGTGCTCTCTACGGTGGATTCTTCAGGGCAACCCTGGTCGCGCTCTGTTCTGCTTAAAGGAGTGAGCGAAGGGAAGAGCCCGACTCTCCACTTCTACACGAACTATGACTCGGCTAAGGCTCAACAACTAGGTGATGAGCCCCGGGCCTCGCTCCTTTTTCCCTGGTACCCGCTGGAGCGGCAAGTCATCGTGACTGGGAGCGTGTCAAAAGTGAGTCGGGAAGAGTCCGCTGCCTACTTCCACTCCCGCCCTTGGGCCAGCCAAATCGGGGCGTGGGCCAGTGCGCAGTCGACAGTGCTCGATTCACCTGACACCCTGCAAGAGAAGTGGCGCGAATTTAGTGAACGCTATCCCGAGGAAGTTCCCCTTCCGGATCAGTGGGGAGGCTTTGCTCTGACTCCTTCGACCATTGAGTTCTGGCAAGGGCGCTACTCACGTTTGCATGACCGAGCCCGTTATTCACGAATCAACAATTCGTCGAATGAGTGGGAAATCACTCGCCTATATCCTTAACCAGCACTTTCCGCTTACACATCTGTAACACTCGCCCATTAACCTGGAGGTATGAGCGAAATAGTGATTCCTAATGAGTTAAAACCAGTCGATGGTCGTTTTGGATGTGGCCCATCAAAGATTCGTCCCGAAGCCCTTGCCGCCCTGGCCGCCAGTGGTCTTTCGATTCTGGGTACATCACATCGACAGAAGCCGGTGAAAGATTTAGTGGGTCGCGTGCGCTCAGGCCTTACTTCACTCTTCGCTCTTCCTGACGGATATGAAGTCGTTCTTGGAAACGGTGGCTCCACAGCTTTCTGGGATATCGCGACACTTGGTTTAATCGAGAAGAAATCACAACACGTCACTTTTGGCGAATTCTCTTCGAAGTTCGCAACCGCTGCACTTGAAGCACCATTCCTCGATAATCCCACCGTAATTAAAGCTGAACCAGGATCACTTGCTTTCGCATCAGCCGAATCGGGTATCGACGCGTATGCATTGACACATAACGAAACCAGCACAGGCGTCGCCATGCCCATCAAGCGCCCTATAGGTACCGATAAAGATGCACTCGTACTTGTAGATGCCACCAGCGGTGCCGGCGGGCTTGCAGTCGATGCTGCAGAATTCGACACGTACTACTTCGCTCCACAGAAATCCTTTGCATCTGATGGCGGTCTATGGATTGCATTAATGAGCCCTGCGGCTATCGAAAGAGTGGCACGTATCAAAGAGAGCGGACGCTGGATTCCGGCTTCGTATGATCTCCAGATTGCTATAGACAACTCACGTCTTGATCAGACGTACAACACTCCTGCGATTGCGACGCTCTTCCTGCTCGGAGAGCAGATCGAGTGGATGAATTCACAAGGTGGACTCAAGTGGGCACATGCCCGCACCGCCGAGTCATCTTCCATTCTCTACAAATGGGCTGAAGAAACTTCTTACACCACTCCTTACGTCGTTGACCCAGCACATCGTTCACAGGTCGTCGGGACCATCGACTTCGACGAGGCCATCGACGCCACCGCAGTCGCCAAAGCGCTTAGAGCTAATGGCATTGTTGATACGGATCCTTATCGGAAACTCGGGCGCAATCAGCTTCGGGTCGCGATGTTCCCAAGTATTACTCCGTCCGATGTTGCGGCACTCACGAAATGTATCGATTTTGTAGTAACTTCGCTTAAGTGAAGTTGCGCCGAGATCGATTAACTTGGGTTGTCTACGGACAACTCAGC
>CAEZXW010000080.1_pt1 | contig 7358 bp, 7 predicted proteins | sample 7265351 | NCBI WGS metagenome assembly CAEZXW01 (sample SAMEA6813917, study PRJEB35770) | uncultured Actinomycetes bacterium | biome: Freshwater; feature: Freshwater reservoir; material: water | place: Czech Republic | collected 2017-04-14 | depth 30m m
ACGCTGCCACCCACCGCACCCGGTGGGGTGAGCTCAAGCCAATCGGCCCACTTCCCGTAGCGCTCCTGTAATTGGCTCACCACGGAGTCGAGATCACCGTGGACTGTCATGGCATCGACTAACCCGTCGACGAGGTCAGCGCCCACGAAGCCGCCCGAGGCCGCAACCTCATGGAAGTAAGGAACTTGTTGGTACATGGCGAAGGAGGGCCGCAGCAGGTCGCGCGCCTTCACCGGATCTGGCTCCACCAAGACCCTGACCATGGCTGAGCGCTGTGGCGATCTCTTCCCCCGCGCTACCCCTTCGGCAAAAGCAGGCTCTAACACCTCGTGGAGCCACTCCTGGGTATGGAGCCAATTTACTAAGACGCCATCGGAGATTTCGCCAGCGAGTCTGGCCATACCAGGACGAGTCGCGGCGAGATGGATAGGAATCTCCTCTCGCAATGGTGGGATCATCCTTCGGTAGCCCGCTATGTTGTAGAACTCACCTGCAAAATCACACGAGAGACCGCCATGGGCCTTCCAGGCCAAGCGAATGACTTCAATGTATTCGCGCATACGCACCAAGGGCCGCGCAGGATCAATGCCGTAATGATCACGGTTCCAATGTTCGGGCATAGTCCCGAGCCCCAATTCGTATCTGCCGCCCGAAATCTCATCCACCGTACTTGCAGCGAGTGCTGTAGTGACTGGCGGCCGCGCCCAAGTGGCGATACCGGAGATGATCCGAGGTTTCGTCGTCAATGCCGAAACAAAAGATGCAGCTGCAAAGGTTTCATGCGCAGCTTCTCCTACACAGAGTGCATAGGCCCCAGATTTTTCGGCCTCAGAAATAATGGGGCCGTACTTTGACAGTGGAATGCCAGCAAGACCAATAGCAACTGCTGCTTTCATCATCTGATGACCGTGGATCTCTTAGGCGCGACGAACGTATTGCCCGGTAGGTGCGCCTTGCACTTCGCCGTTTTCGTAGACGACATTTCCGCGAAGCACGGTAGTTTCTGGCCAGCCCTGCACTTCCACGCCTTCGAATGGACAGTGATCTTGCGCAGAGAGCAACATATCTGTGGTGACCGTGGCTTTCTTATCGAGATCAAGGACCACGAGATCGGCATCAGCACCGATATTCATGCTGCCCTTCTGCGGCCAAAGACCATAAGCCTTTGCCGGATTGCTACTTGCAAGCTCGACAACGCGAGCAAGTGAGAGTCCGCGCTTGTGATGACCTTCGGAGAGGAGCACCGGATAAAGAAGTGCGGTGCCACCAAAGCCGGGAAGTGCTGGCCAGAGTTGATCACCCTTCTCTTCTTCCATGCAGCAAGCGTGATCTGAGGCCACCCATGAGACCGTGCCATCAAGCACACCGTTCCACAATTCTTCATTATCGCTCTTTGTACGAATAGGTGGATTTACTTTGCCGCCTAGACCGCCCTTCTTATCAAGGGTTTCATAATCAAGACAGAGATGGTGCAGGGTGACTTCGATACGCATATCCGTATCGGGATAGGTCACCCGGGCGCGACGTGCGGCATTGAGCGCCGGACCACTGGAGATGTGCAACAAGTTGATATTAGTACCTGCGGCAGCAGCCAGGGTGGTGGCTTCTCCAATTGCAACTTCTTCCGTGAGCGGCGGACGCCCGTCTGAGTATGCCTTCAGGTTCTGTGGGCTTCCATTAGTTTGCACGCGATCAATAAAGAGGCGCATCAACTCAGATTGCTCGCAGTGCAAGCTAAGCGAAACGCGAGTTTGCGGATTCTCTTTCTGCGCTGCCGAGACAGATTCCATAATTGAGAAGAGATGGCCGAGGTCATACTCTTCACTCATCGTAAACGCTTTAGAGTCACGACTATTAGCTGCGAGATTAAATCCCTTATAAAACATGTAGTATTTATACGAGGGAATACCGTGGTTCTTGACAAGCGAACCCACCTCATCCACTTGACCGGCTGTCATCGGCGCTAAATGAAACCCAACATCAGTGTGGACTTGGCCTTTTACCGAGTCGAGTACCTCTGGAAAAATATCTGCATACGTACCCGTTTTATTGAGGTAGTGCTGGCCTGTCCGGAAGTAAGAAATAACTGTGGTGGCACCACCCACCAGTGATGAACGCGTCTCTTCGAAAGCATCCTGTGCGATCGGCCGATAAATGCCGATATGGAAGTGCGCATCGACTGCACCAGGTGCAACATACTTACCCGTTGCGTCAACCACCTTTTTGCCACCTTGAAGATCGGCACCAATCGCCGCAATCTTCCCACCAATAACTCCGATATCGGCTTTGACTTCTCCGGTAAATGGAATAATGAGAATTCCGCCCTTGATGACGAGATCAAACGACATGACATGCTCCTTGTGTGATGGTTGAACTAGGAAATGGGGTTATGACCAAGACGGCGAGAGACCCGAGCCGTGGCCGCAAGAAGAAGCGGTACACAATCATCGATTTCATCCTTAAAACGATCGGCTGGACCACTCAGGCTGATCACCGCCGCAGGCGAACCTGCGTGATCAAAGACAGGCGCCGCAATAGATGCCGCCCCTGCTTGACGTTCGCCAAATGAACTCGCAAAACCCCGTTGCCTAATTTCCGCCAATTCTTCGCGAAGTTTACCGCTATCAATAATGGTCTTGTCAGTGACTGAAAGCATCTGCTTAGCGAGGTATCGAACCTGCTCATCCGGAGCAAGAAAAGCTAAGAATGCCTTTGAAGAACCTCCCGCATGTAACGGAAATGGAACACCAATGGGAACGCTCATCACAATTTCACGTTCCGGGCGAATCTGATCGACGTATATGCGCTCATCCCCAGTGCGAATGGAAAGCGTGGCAGTCTCTTTGCTCGCAAGCGAAAGTTGGTGCAACTCAGCCGAAGCTATTTGCCGTACATCGATACGAGCGAGATAGGCAATTCCGAGCGAGAGCGAGGCGGCTCCAAGTTGATAGCGTCGACTCTCTTCAATTAATTCGATGAAGCCCCGCGAGCGTAGTGATGCCAAAATGCGATGAACGGCCGCTTTGGAGAGCGAGAGTTGTTCAGCAATATCAGTAACCCCCAAATGTGGGTTATTTGGCTTTGCAAAAAGTAGGAGTACATCTGCCGCACGTTCTACGGTCGCAATTGTTTGGCTGGTGGATTCAACCATCTAAGAGCCAAATCCAATTTTCACCGGAGGATCTACCACCATGCGAGTTCCCAAGAACTCCCACCACTCATCTTGCGTGACGCGCAGATTCTCCCAATTTGCGTCCCCCTTGAGAGAAGCCAGCGCCTTGCGGTACTCGCCAAAGCCTGCCTCATCTTCAAAAGCCGCCCAATTTTCGATCGTGTAAACATCCCCGACGAGGCTGTAATACCAGCGAACTGACTTCACCATCGGAAGATCCTGATAGAACCAGGTTTCGCGATCCTCGAGCCAATGCCAGAAATCCTTCATATTCCGCCGAGAGTGGGCGGAGAGACGCATCTTGTAGACGAGATAGACCATGTAAATCTCCTCATATGAAGGTTGCCGAGCAACCCACGGACCTAAAGACTGTTCCGCAGAGCGTAACCGTATTCCGCCTGGCGGTAAATATCCACGCTCAGACCTTGTCTGAAACCCCCCACTCCCAGTACGGTGTGGAACGTGGTTTCACAGAGTGGAACGCCCAAGATGAGCGCTGAGGACCCATCAGTGAGCTCATCACCGGGGGCGTTAGCCGGCGTGCGAGTTCTCGATTTGGCAACCCTCTTTGCCGGGCCGATGGCGGCCACCATCTTGGGAGACTTTGGCGCTGATGTCATCAAGGTGGAACACCCCACCAAAGGCGACCCCGTCCGAAATCATGGACCCAGCAAAAATGGCATCCCGCTCTGGTGGGCGATGCTCTCACGCAACAAGCGCACGATTGCTCTTTATCTGGGAGACCCGCGCGGCGCCGAGATTGCCAAAAAACTCATTGCAACCTGTGATGTGCTGATTGAAAACTTTAGGCCGGGCACATTAGAAGGGTGGGGCCTCTCTCCCGAAGAGCTCCACCGCATCAACCCTGGCCTGGTCATTGCGCGGGTGACTGGCTTTGGCCAATTTGGGCCGTACTCTGCCCGCCCCGGGTTTGGCACGCTTGCCGAATCGATGAGTGGTTTTGCTGCCATGACCGGAGAGCCGGGCGGCCCGCCCACACTTCCGCCTTTTGGTTTAGCCGACGGCATCGCGGCGCTAGCAACCTCGCAAGCGATCATGACCGCGCTCTATGCGCGGGAAAAGAACGGTGGCAAGGGACAAGTTGTTGACCTCGCGATCATCGAGCCAATTCTCTCAATCCTTGGACCACAGCCACTGATCTTTGATCAACTCGGCGCCGTGCAGCAGAGAACCGGAAACCGCTCTGTTAACAACGCCCCAAGAAATACCTACATCACAAGCGAAGGTAAGTGGGTTGCCATTTCGACTTCGGCACAATCCATCGCTGAACGAGTCATGCGGCTCGTGGGGCATCCGGAAGTAATTGATGAGCCATGGTTTGCTAAGGGATCTACGCGCGCAGAACATGCAGAGCTTCTCGATACCTATGTCGGCGATTGGATTAAGGAACGCGATCTGGCCACCGTCATTAGGTCTTTCGAAGAGGCCCAGGCAGCCGTAGCTCCTATTTATGACATTCGCGATATTTTTGAAGATGAACAATTCCAAGCACTCGATACAATTACAACAGTGAATGACCCTGACTTAGGACCGCTCCGAATGCAGAACGTCTTATATCGATTGAGCGGAACTCCGGGTCGCATCCGCTGGACTGGTCGCAAACGTGGAGCTGACACCCGAGCGGTGCTAGCAGAGTGCAACGCCATTTCGGCAGACCAATGGGATCAACTGATCACCGACGAAGTCATTGCAGAAGCGGAGAAATTATGAGCAATCTGAACACAATTCTCTCTGGCCTTTCGGGCGCTCGCATCATCGACCTCGCACAACCCATGAAGCGCGGCATGCCTCAATCCCCGAACCACCCACCCTTTCGCATGATTCTTGAACGACGCCATGGAGACATGGTGCGCGCCGATGGAGGGTCTGCTTCAAATGAAATAATCGTGACCGGCGGCCATGTTGGAACTCACATAGATGGCCTTTCGCATGTTTCTCACGAAGGAAAACTCTTCGGGGGTGTAGATGCCTATGAAGCCCAAGGCGCTGATGGTTTCAAGGTTCATGGCATCGACACGATGACACCTTTTGTTGGACGGGGCGTACTTCTCGATATCGCGCGCTTACATGGGGTTCCCACTCTGCCCGCCGGTTATGGCATCACTGCTGACGATTTAACACGCGCTGAGAAAGCTCAAGGTATTTCGGTGCAAGCGGGCGACTCAGTACTCATTGGTTCGGGTTGGTCTCGACGCTGGAATGAACGAGATGCGTTTATCGGCCTCACCGACGGCGTTCCAGGAGTCGACACAAGTGGGGCAGAGTGGATTGCCTCTCGAAAAGTGAAGATTGCGGCTGGCGAAACTATTGCATTCGAGCAGATCACGGCAGGTGCAGGACATAGCCTGCTTCCAGTCCACCGCATTCTCCTGGTCGAATACGGCATTCACATCATGGAGACACTCAAACTCGACGAACTTCTTGATGCCAATGTCTCCGAATTTATCTTCGTAGTTTCGCCGCTTCGTGTAGTGGGCGCTACTGGCGCCCCCGTGCGACCATTGGCGATACTTCCGTGACCGAATTCGTTAAACAACTTGCACAATTTGCTTACGGAGCGAAGATTACGGCAGAAATCCGCAAAGACGTCACCGAACGCATCTTAGATACGATTGGTAACTCACTCGCCGGACGAGCGGAATCCATCAAGAGTGGGGCTCACGAACCAGATTTAGCAGTTGAGCGCGCAGTACGAAGTTGGGGTGGTGTTGGTAAGAGTGTGGTCATCGGTGGAAATGGGGGGCTACTTCCGGCAGCGAGCGCCGCACTCATCAATGGCACCCTGGCACATGTCCTCGATTTTGATGATACGCATCTCCCTTCCGTCCTCCACCCTTCCGCATCAATCATTCCAGCGGCATTAGCAGTCGCCCAAGAAGTTGAAGCCACCCCCGATCAACTCATTCACGCCATTGCTATCGGTATAGAAATATGTAACCGGCTGGGAATGGCTTCTTACATACCAGAAATTCGTAATTCGCTCTTCTTCGAAAAGGGATTCCACGCAACTTCGATCTGCGGAACCATAGGTGCTGCTGCAGCAGCTGCCTACCTTTATGGTCTGAATGCAGATCGCATTGCAGATGCCATGGGTATCGCAGTAAGCATGGGAGCGGGAGTGATTGAGGCGAATCGCACTGGCGGAACAGTGAAACGAATTCACTGCGGTTGGGCTGCGCACGGTGGCATTACTGCTGCAGCATTCGCGCGCGAAGGAGTCACGGGACCACCAACCGTCTTGGAAGGTCGCTTCGGTTTCTTCAATGCATACCTGGATGGAAAGTATGACGAACACGCACTGATCGACGACTTAGGAATTCGTTGGGAGTTATTACGCACCGTTTACAAGCCCTACCCCACCAACCACTTCACTCACCCAGGAATCGATTGCGCACTTGCCCTTCGTGACCAGATCGCGGATCTCAATGAGATTGCCCGAATAGAACTTGGCGTAGCAATGCCCGTTATGCGCACCATTGCCGAGCCCCGTGAAGATAAAACACACCCCAAGAGCGGCTATCACGCAAAGTTCTCCGGTCCATACACCATCGCCGCCGCGCTCACTGGCGGTGGAGGCCTTGGACTCTACTTGGATGATTTTGGACCTGGCTGGGATGCCCCGCTCCGACTAGAACTTGCCAACAGGGTTGAGGTGCACGCCGATGAACGAGCCACTGAAATATTCCCACGAGCATTTGCTGCCCATCTAAAGATCATCATGAAGGATGGCTCAGCAGTTGAGCACCGCGTCGATGCAAGTCGCGGAAGTGAACTCGCACCACTCACCAGAGAAGATGTGCTCACCAAGTTCACACTCAATGCTTCACGAGCACTTCCCGAAAGCGCCGTGAGTGAACTTCTCGCCAATAGCGCCCTCAAGGATCGCGACGAACTCGAGCGTTTTCTCAAAGTGCTTTCATGACTCAAAAATCACCACTTCTTGTAGCCGGCGTTGCCGCTGCTGGTCTTGGAATGGTGATGTATGACAACACCGCGATCACAGTCGCGCTGCCGGCCATTAGAGATGCCTTTCAGGCCGACACGAGTTCGCTTCAATGGATGCTCAATGGCTTAAGCCTCATGACTGGATCGATGCTCCCCTTTTCGGGTGCGCTCGGTGATCGATTCGGTCCGAAGCGAACTTTTCGAGCCGGCATTTTGCTCT
>CAEZXW010000103.1_pt1 | contig 5935 bp, 4 predicted proteins | sample 7265351 | NCBI WGS metagenome assembly CAEZXW01 (sample SAMEA6813917, study PRJEB35770) | uncultured Actinomycetes bacterium | biome: Freshwater; feature: Freshwater reservoir; material: water | place: Czech Republic | collected 2017-04-14 | depth 30m m
ATAAGTCTTCGCTACTTCAACGTCGCAGGTGCACTTATCACTGATGATGATCTTGTAATTGGCGAGCGTCACGCACCAGAGACGCATCTATTTCCAAATGTACTTAATTCTGTACGTGGGCCGAAGCCTGTGGAGTTGACCGTTCATGGCGATGATTGGCCGACGCCAGACGGCACCGGCATTCGTGATTACGTTCATGTAGTGGACCTCGCCGATGCCCATATCAAGGCGCTAAATTTATTATCTGGACAGGGCGATATTTCGATCTCCGGCCATGTGGCAGTGAACCTCGGAAGCGGGGTCGGGTACTCGGTTCGAGAGGTCATCACAGCCGCTGAGCAGGTACTTGGCGCGAAAGCCAGCCTCAAGGTAGGTACGCGGCGCGCAGGGGACCCTGCGATCCTGGTGGCTGGCATCGCTCGGGCAGGGCAATTATTAGGCTGGCGACCCACTCGGGGCTTGGCCGAAATGGTGGAAAGCGCCGCCCGCAATAGGTAAACTCTTCATTACGAGCCCGGTTGCGCTTGACAAGTTCTGGTGTGCGCGGGAGCGTTATAAAGTGCAGACAAATGATCTGCCGCTAATTCTGGGGGTCTCATGAAGAAACTCTTCACAGTCGTCGCTAGCCTTGCGCTTGTGAGCGGTGCGATCGTTGCGATTGCGCCGGCAAATGCCGCCGTACTTCGCGTTCCGAAGACAACGTGGCCCGCATGTTCAGATGTGCGCACCACCTACTGCGTTGACTCCGTCACGGTGACACCAGCAGGCGGATCTGCTATCAAACTTACCTACGTTGCCAGCGGTACTGCAGCACCTGTCACACCAGCGCCAGCTGCACCGGCAACGACTGATACTTCGACAGCAACCACTGATACTTCGACAGCGAAAACACCAGTTGCTCCGGCTCCAGCGGCTGCGCCTGGTCTTGCAGTAGCAGGCAAAGCGCTTACCGGTCGATGGACGGCTGCTACCTGGGGTGCTGCCGGCCTTGGTGCACTTGGTTACGACGGCATCGCAGTTGATGCGCACACAGCTAACGAATTTTCTAACTTCGTGATGGTTGATGTGCTTCCATCACTTACTGGCACGACGGATAATCTCGTCAAACTCGCCGGGACCACTGCTAACCCACTCTTTGCCACCTCGATGGATCCAGACATGGTCATCTCCATCAAGCTGAAGACTGGTGATTTCCAGAACGGTGTCACTGTTGCCATTGGTAACGCAGTGACTACCGAAGCTGTGATCGATGCTGCGACAGGTAACTCGGTGACGATTACTGGTAGCCCAGTCACTGTTCCTGTGGCATCTGATTCCAAGCAATGCACCGGTGAAACCGGCAAAGCAATTGCAAACATTCGCCAATTTCAGGTGATCATCGTTCCACAAAATGACGATCAATCAGGATTTGGTGTTCCCGGAACATCCGGTGGCATGATGGTTGCCTCCAACGGATCTTGTGGACTCACCACTCCGATTTGGAATAACGATCAGAAGCAAATGACATGGAGTGCTGCAGCGCCTCACTTTGCTGCTGATGGCATCACTGTCAACAAGGGCTTCTATCGCGCCATCATTCCTGCAAAGGATGCCGATCTACTTTGGGGTCTGAAGAATGCTGCTGATGCAGCCACTGCTCTGGAAGTTTCGATCACGACCGAAGCTGGTGGTTCGGCTGCAGCCACCACAAACATCTCCGTCAAGAACAATTCGATCATCATCGATGCCACTGGCTTTAGTTACTCCAAGCCAAAGCTTTCGGTGAAGATCAAGCCAACGTACAAGGCGTCAGCGGCAGCACCTGCAGCGAGTACCCCTGCTGTTAAGGCTCCAGCTAAGGCTGTCATCAAGAAGATCACCTGCGTGAAGGGGAGTGTCAAGAAGACCGTTTCTGGCGCTGCTCCTAAGTGCCCAGCAGGTTACAAGCAGAAGTAATAAGTCTGAAGGAAAGGGGCCCGATAAGCGAAGCGCTTATCGGGCCCCTTTCAGTATTATCTCCACATGCGTATTCGAATAGTCGCCATATTCTCCCTAGTCGTCCTTCTCGTTGCACCTCAAGTTGCACACTCCGCGCAGAGTCTCAACGTGAATTTTGCAGACCATTACGGTGGTGGTACATCGATTTCAAGAATCACCACGAGTCCTCGAGCAGTGATGACGATGGGCGCACCTTATGTGCTCTGCTCTTCGTTTAATGATCCGAAGTGCGCGAGTAGTGCGTCAGCCACCGCGATTCTTCCTATCTGCAAAAGTATAAGTCAGGCAGATTGTGTAGAGGCACTTGCTGTCTCGACGCCGCAGGTCGAGAGCGGGAGTGCAACACTTTTAAAAACTATCGGTACCACAATCTTTCCAGCAGATGCTGCGCTAGGCACGCCAGAAGGATCTGACTGGAGTCTCTTTGAAGTTTCTCAATTAAAGAGCGCCGGAGAACAGCACTTATATGCAGTTAAAGTGATGGTCACGTTAGAGAAATTTCCCGGAGTCGGAGTTAAGTCCACAGATTTTTCTGCTTCAGTCATTCCATACACCTTAGGCACTACCAATACTCCTCCCATGCGTTCGGAGGAATTCATTGATCCAACTGGCAAGACTACAGTTTCCACAACTGGGGCAGATCCTAATTGCATCTGGAAAGAGATGACTCAGTGTGGAGTGGAGGGAAAGTTCCCTAAGGATGCCCGAGTCAAGCTCACAGTGCATATCGGAAATTATCTGAGCACCTGGCTCCACGGCCGGCTGACCGATCCAAGCGTGACGATCACTGCGATCGACACCAAACAAAATCGCCTCACGGTTGAAGCGCAACCGGTGGATGTTCCTGCTTCAAAGACTTCGCAGAGTGTTGATGCATCGAATTCTGCACTTGTAGATAGCTTTCGTGACCTGGCAGGAAATTTGCCGCCCGGTGATATCGGCATGATGGTGGAAGCGTCGGATTCGGATGCAATGCGCACATTTGCAAGATTTGAAAAGTTCTTTGGCGATAAGGCAAGTCGTCTCGATTCGGTGTGGTCTTTTCGAGCGCTTGGAGCAAGTGCGGCGCAGTCGGGGTTTGCAACAATGCCAACCACGCCTGCTGAAATTATGGCAGCGATGGCAACTATGGGAGCTCCCTCAGCGGCGGGTGTTTCCACGGCAGCGAATGCATTAGGTATGGGAGCGGCAGCAGCTAAATGCTCATCGCAGGTTTCTGCAATTACTGGTGCAGTTCTGGGGACCTCCTCGACGACCGCGCTCGTGGGACTTGTGACCACGAATGCGATGACCTATGAGGCTTCGCCACCTCAGTTCGTAGATGGAAGTTTGAATTACAAAGTGGCCGGGCTGCACTTTAATCCAGATGGCACCGTCTTCTCAGGTCGATATGACTTAGTGATGGATGCCAAGGTTGCACGGTGCCTCTACGGCTACTCAGATTCTAATGCGCCTCTTCAGGCAAGCGTTGAGGTCGTTGACTCAAATGGAAGTTCAAGAGTCACTACGGCTACCTTGCGCGAAGTCAATGGTTGGCTCAAGCTTGGAGTCTATGGATTCTCCTTCTCGTCACCGACTTTAAAGGTAAAACTTACTCAGGCCACGCCAGTGGTGAAGACAGAACCGGCAGCCCCAGCGACGGCACCCGCACCAGTCACGACTCCGGTCACCGCACCAGCGACAGCACCCGCGCCAGTGACCGCGGCAGTGATCACAAAAGTGGCCACAAAGGCGAAGACGATTTCATGTGTGAAGGGCAAAACCATTAAGAAGGTCACGGGCGCAACTCCTAAGTGCCCGGCTGGATTTAAACTTAAAGCCTAATCGGAAAGTAGTGCAGCCCGGACGTTCTCCGGCCATGGAGCTGAGCCGGAAGTATTTGGTGCATGTACACACGTATGTTGCCCGCGCATAGCGATCTCACCGTCGACGTATGCCTCGAAGGCGAAGGTGCACGATGACGTGCCAACTTTTTCGACTCGGAGATGAGTCACAATTTCTTCACCGTAGAAAATTCGACGCAGATATTCCATAGATACAGCCACTCGTGGAATCGCACCCACGATCTCGATTCCAAAGCCCAAGCGTCTCCAGAGTGCATGTTCGGCCTCTTCGGCCCAGCGGAACCCACTTGAGTAGTGTTGGTGTGTAGAGGCGTCGGTCTCAACCCATTGCAGGGTGCGGGTGATAGAAATACTGGCTGGCACAAGATTTCCTTCGCTAGACCGTCGTCAATGGGGTACCTACCGGCTAGTGTAACGGCGTGGTCAGCGTCATTAGTGGAGAAGCGAGCGATCTTCTCACCCGAGCTACTCGGCCGCAATCCCTCATTTTCACAATTTACGGTGCGTATTCGCGTGTGCTCGACAGTTGGCTCTCGGTTGCATCGCTCGTAGAAATGATGCAGGCGCTGGGGATCGAAGAGGCGACAGTGCGCAGCGCGCTCAGTCGTTTTAAGCGCCGCGGCATCTTGATCGCCGATAAGCGAGGGGGAGCCGCTGGGTATTCACTCAGCGATGGCGCACGCACTACCTTCGATGTGGGGGATGCTCGAGTGCTTGAGCGACGCGAAGTACATGCTGACCAAGGTTGGGTACTGGCGGCGTTCTCAATCCCTGAAAGTAATCGTGATTTACGGTACCGACTGCGTTCTCGCCTCATTTGGCTTGGATTCGCGCAAGTGACCGGTGGGCTATGGATTGCCCCCGCGCAACTGAAGAATGAATTACTTGCGTTGACAGCAGAGCTCGGAGTTGAGAAGCACATGGACGTCTTCTCCAGTACTCACACTGCCTTTCGTCCCACGGCGGAAGCAGTCGCTTCTTGGTGGGATCTAGAATCAATCGCAAAGATGCATACTGCCTTTTTCGACGCGCATCACCCACTCGTTGCTAAGTGGAGCAAGGGAGGTGGGGATTCGCCAGCAGAAGCATTCGTCGATTACACCCGCATCCTTACTGCGTGGCGCCATCTGCCTTATCTTGACCCAGGGTTGCCGGCAAACTTCTTGCCGAGCGACTGGCCCGGATATAAGTCATCAGACGCTTTCTTCGCGCTCAAAGATAAGTTGGCTGATCGGGCTCTTGCCCATGTGCGAAATGTTGTGCAGATCTAGTGATGCGCTGAAAGTAAATTTAGAAAACGGTGTTAGGTATCCACTTTCCATAGACTTCGCGAAGTACATTCACAATTTCACCCACGGTCGCATAAGCCTTCACTGCCTCAATGCATGCCGGAACCGTGTTCTCATCATTTTCCGCAGCCGACTTGAGCGCGGTGAGTGCCTTGGCGACACGTTCATTATCGCGGCTCTCTTTAAGTTGATGGAGCGAGTTGACCTGCGCTGCTTCCGAGGCCGGATCGACACGGAAGACTTCCAGGCTCGGGCTCGCACCTTGGAACTTGTTGACGCCAACCACAATGCGATCTCCGCGATCAACTTCGAGTGCGAGTTGGTAGGCGCTATCGGAAAGTTCTCTCTGGAAATAGCCAGAGGAAATGCACTCTAAGGCGCCCCCACGCTTCTCGATATCGTCAAGCATTGCCCACATTTGATTAGCGAGGTCCTCGGTCATCTCTTCAATGACATAACTTCCAGCCAACGGATCTACATAATTGGTAACTCCAGACTCGTAGGCCACCACCTGCTGGGTGCGTAGGGCAAGAGTGGCCGCCTCTTCGGTGGGAACGCCGAGGGCTTCGTCGTAGGCAGAAACGTGCATGGTCTGAATTCCAGCGAGCGCTGCTGCCATCATTTCCACTGAGGTGCGCACAGTGTTGTTCATTGGTTGTTGCGCGGTGAGCGATGAACCTGCAGTAAAAGCAAAGATACGTAATTGCTCTGAAAGCGGATTCTGCGCGCCGTACTTTTCGCGCATGAGCCTTGCCCAAGTGCGACGTGCAGCACGGAACTTTGATATTTCGCTGAGGAAATCCATATTCGACGTGAGGAAGGTGA
>CAEZXW010000115.1_pt1 | contig 5357 bp, 4 predicted proteins | sample 7265351 | NCBI WGS metagenome assembly CAEZXW01 (sample SAMEA6813917, study PRJEB35770) | uncultured Actinomycetes bacterium | biome: Freshwater; feature: Freshwater reservoir; material: water | place: Czech Republic | collected 2017-04-14 | depth 30m m
CCATCATGCTGAAAGACCGGCCATAAGTCGACCCACAAGACCACGTTCGGCCTCATTTGCATCCAAAATAGCCACGATCTTTCCACCAAACATCACGGCAACTCGATCGGAGAGCGAAAGAATTTCATCGAGCTCAGCCGAGACGAGGAGTACGGCTCCTCCCGCATCGCGCGCAGCAATCAGTTGATTATGAATGAATTCAATTGAACCCACATCGACGCCACGAGTCGGCTGTGCAGCTACTACCACGCGAGTGTCTTGGCTCAGCTCACGTGCGACTACGACCTTCTGCTTATTTCCGCCTGATAGAGCGCTCGCAGTCGTCTTTATTGATGGAGTTCGAATATCAAACTCCTCCACCAGCCGAGTGGCGTTACCTTCTAAAGCTTCAATGTTACGAATCCAACCCTTGGCAAATGGTTCACGATCGAATTGATTCAGAACAAGGTTATCTTCAATCGAATATGAGGAGACAAGCCCATGCTTTTCGCGATCTTCAGGAATATGTGAAACACCCATGGAATGGACCTTGTGGGGATGCATATCTGGCGTCACTTCTCCAGAGACCAAAACTTCCCCGCTCACGCGCGGACGCATTCCGCAAATTGCTTCGACAAGCTCTCGCTGACCATTACCTTCGACACCCGCGACGCCCACGATTTCGCCAGCACGGACTTCTAAATTGAGTCCATTGACAGCCAAATGCTTGCGGTCATCGTTGACATGCAACTCTCTGATCACCAGGGTCGCTGCCGCTGGCTTTGCATCACCCTTTTCGACTTGGAGAACGACATTGCGGCCCACCATGAGCTGGGCAAGACCTTCTTCATCTGTTTCCTTAGGAGAAGTACTGCCGGCTACGCGACCATTGCGCAAAACGACAACGCGGTCAGCAACTGCCATGACCTCACGGAGTTTGTGGGTAATAAAAAGCACGCCCACGCCCGAAGCCGCCAAGTTCCTCATCACCTGCAGGAGCTCATCAGTCTCTTGCGGTGTCAGAACCGCGGTGGGTTCATCAAGGATGAGCAAATCAACGTCTTTGCGAAGCGCCTTGAGAATTTCGATGCGTTGCTGCGTGCCCACCGGAAGATCTTCTACAAATGCATCAGGATCTACCTCAAGGCCATACTTTTCAGAGAGTGCCAATACTTCTGCGCGTGCCGCTTTCATATTAATGAAGATGCCGCGCTTCGGCTCGCTTCCCAGAATAATGTTTTCAGTAACCGTCATCACGGGAACGAGTTGGAAGTGCTGGTGCACCATGCCCACACCACGCGCAATTGCCCCACTAGTATCTCCCGGAGTGATAATTTCACCCTTGATACGAATCTCTCCCGAATCCGGACGCACCATGCCGAAGACGCTCTTCACAAGGGTGGATTTTCCGGCACCATTTTCTCCGAGCAAAGCCACTATTTCGCCAGCAGCTACCGTGATTGAAATATTTTCGTTTGCCACCACTCCTGGAAAAGTCTTAGTGACATTGGCGATTTCGAGAAGTGCACTCATTACGCCTTCTCCTTCTCGTACTGCAGGCCTTCAGCAGCCGGTGGACGTACCTTACCTGCTGAAATCGCAAGGACCACGATCGTGAGAACATAGGGAAGCATGTTCACAAATTGTTCAGGGATATGCGCAACATCAGAAAACATCAATTGATTGGTAATGGCCTGAGTGAGCCCGAAGAACATGGCTGCTGCGAGCGCACCCATCGGGTTCCATCGACCAAAAATCATCAAGGCCAACGCGGTAAAGCCCTTTCCAGCGGTAAAGCCACGATCCCACGATCCCACTAGTTCCAAACTTAAGTAAGCGCCCGCAAGCCCACCTACTGCACCTGCAAGGGCAACGTTGAGGTAGCGAAGCCTAAAGACCGAGACTCCCGCAGTATCTGCGCTGCCCGGATGCTCGCCGACTGCGCGAGAGCGCAGCCCCCAACTTGTGTGATAGAGCGCCACGTAGAGAGCAAATATGACAACTAGCCCAAAATAAACAAGTGGCCCATGCATGAATAGCACTTGACCAAAAAATGGGATACTCGAAAAGAAGGGGATATCTATCGGGGTAGTAGTAGGCGCCATGCGGCCTTGGGTATAAAGAAATGATGTCAAGCCGGTTGCCAATATATTGATGATCGTTCCAGCAATAATTTGATCCATTTTCCATGAAATAGACATAAAGGCCAAAAAGAGCCCCGTCACCACTCCGGCAGTGATCGCCGAGAAAATTCCAAAGACGCCGTTGTTCGTACTCGATGCGACAAAGAATCCAATGAAAGAGGAAAAGAGAAGAGTCCCTTCAATTCCAATATTTACAATTCCAGTTCGCTCACACATGATGCCGACCATCGCAGCAAGGGCTAACGGGAGACCGAAAATCAAAGCTGTCGCAACTACCGAAGTCGTAATGACTCCATCTTTCGAATAAAGGAAACCAGTGATTGCGATCAAGATAAACGTCAAAATCGATTTGAATGAGAGAAACTTCGTCATCAGTTGCTCCATCCGCTGGTGACTTTGGCCCCTACTTGGGTGCTCCTGAGCCACTTTGATAAGAATGGGGCTGTGACGCAGAAAAGAATAAGAGCAAGAATGAGATCGACGATCTCGGGTGCTACACCTGCATCGAATTGCATACTCGAGGATGCCCCGCGGATGCCTCCGATCAAAATCGCACCCGGAATCACGCCGAGAGGATTTGCCCGCCCAAGCAAAGCAATTGTGATTCCGTCGAAACCGAGCCCAGTGTTAAAAGTAGGTTCGAACCGGCCGATAACTCCAAGGGTTTCAATGGCGCCGCCCAATCCTGCAATTGCGCCTCCGACACCCATCGCGATCAGTACTGAACGCTTCACCGAAATGCCGGCGTACCATGCTGCATTCTTATTACGACCCACCGTGTCAAGCCTGAAGCCACTCGTCGTGCGTTGGAAAACCCACCAGACTCCCCAAGACAGCAATACTGCAAAGAAGAAACCAGAGGGCAACCCAAAAATTTTAGGAATCGTGGCCGAAGGCAAGACTGCCGAGGTACGAGCTAGCGTTTGTCCCGGCTCTTGAAAGTTATGGCCTGCTAAGTAGTCAACTAACGCAAGCACGATGCTATTTATCATGATCGTCGTAATAACTTCGTGAATTCCGCGATAGGCCTTCAGGGCTCCTGCAATCCAACCCACCAATGCTCCAAAAGCAATACCAAATATCAACGCAATCGGAAGGTGGATGTAAACCGGTAATCCATGAATTGCATAGCCGGCCCATCCAGCTGCAAGTGCACCAGACACTAATTGCCCCTGTACACCAATATTAAAGAGCCCCGAGCGCAACCCAATTGTCACCGCAAGCCCGCTCAACATTAAGGGGGTCGCTTTGCCTAATGTTTTAGCAAAACCTTCCCAAGATCCAAATCCGTGACTGAAGAGAGATCCGTATGCGTCCATCGGGTGCGCACCCTGAAGAAACATCAGCAGGGCTCCTACCGCGAATGCAATGAACACAGCTACTAGCGGGGTCAACCACGCCTTGAAAACCTTCGCATTAAACACAAAAATCCTTTCGTGGATGATGATTGACCCGAGTCAAAACGGGAGCGGGGAACACACCGAAGTATGTCCCCCGCTCCTTTCCTGCAATTTCTTAGCTGATTACTGCTTTACGCCTGTAGGAAGTGAACCGTCAATCAATTTCTTGAGAGTTGCGGAGACCTTCTTCTGGACTGCGGCAGGAACCTTGCTTGCGAGATCGTGGTAAGGAGACGCGCCCACAGTGCCAACGAAGTTGCCACCCTTGAACGTGCCACCCTTTATCTGACCCACGAGAGAACTCACTCCAGCAACAAGGCGCTTCTCCGCTGACGTAACGAGGCAACCATGTGCCTCAGGGAGAGTGAGCCATTGATCAAGGTCAACGCCGATGCAGAATGCACCCTTCTTCTTTGCAATCGCTGCAAGTCCACCGTTTCCGGTTCTTCCACCAGCTGCGAAGATGACGTCATAGCCTTGTGAGAGGTACTGCTTTGCAGTGGTAGCTCCCCAGACTGGATCATTGAAAGCGTTGGCGCCGGTGTAGTACACCGTGGATGCCTTGGCAAGCTTCTTCTTTTGCTCCTTAGCAGCATATGCAACGCCGTTAGCGAAGCCTTCGATGTACTTACGGACTGGAGGAATGGTGCTTGGTCCGCCAGCAATTGCGGCAGTCTTGCCGCTCTTCGTAAGGTAGCCGGCAAGGTAGCCAACAATAAAGCCGCCCTTATCTTCATCGAAAATAAGTCCGCTGAAGTTAGCAGCAGTAGTACCGTTGAATTGATCCACACCAATGAATTTGATGTCTGGGTACTTCGCTGCAGCAGCCACAGTGGCGTCAGCCATCAAGAAACCAACGGTCACAATGACGTTGTACTTCTTAGAAGCAAAGAGATCAATGTTGGCTGCGTAATCCTTTGAATCAAGTGATTCGATGTACTTCGAGAAGCCGCCTGCCTTTGAGGCACCAGCTTTCGCGCCTTCCCAAGCAGCTTGGTTAAACGACTTATCGTCGACCTTGCCGGTGTCCGTAACTACGCCGACACAAAATGCGCCAGCGGTGCCACATGACGACTCGTCAGCAGTCTTTACCGCAGCCGAAGCTGGGGATAGAGCAAAACCAAGTGCTGCCAAAGCAAATGCGGCAGCACCAGCAGTTATGCGCTTGTTCATGGAACTCCTCTCACAAGCCCTTTCGGGCTACCAGGGTTTATCAGAGGCTAGGAAAGCCACCAACAATTAACGCTTACCCTATCCGAATTGAGCCTTGCCTTCTAGAAGTGGAATCTGGGAGTTTCGCATCCCTCAAGTACTCCTTGAGGGATGCGAACTGGCGTTGAAAATTGGCTTTGAAGAGGGCTAACTCTTACCCCACGTTGCCAGGAGCTCTGCACGAACCTGCTCGCTACAAAACGCTGCGCTAATTCCGTCGTGCGCAAATTTTCTCATATCTTCGGCAAGCAGCCCACCTTCACTGACCAGCAAACGTGCTTCCTGACTCAGTCGAACGCCAGTGTTCTCTGGGTCATCATCACCCAACGCAACCTTGACTCCGGCTCTCACAAAATCCACCACCGGGTGCTCTTTCAAACTTGGCGCCGCGCCAGTGAGCACATTTGACGTCGGGCAGACCTCGATAGTGACACCTTTCGCGCGCACCCACTTAAGCATTTCTGGATCGCTCGCCACGTTACTTCCATGGCCAATTCGCGTCACACCTAGCAGCTCAACCGCTTCTCTTCCTGCGCTCGCTGGCCCCGCTTCGGCAGCGTGCGCAGTCAAACCGAGACCGGCCGCCCGCGCTAAGTCGTAAAGGGGTGCGTAGCGCGCGAGG
>CAEZXW010000174.1_pt1 | contig 3305 bp, 3 predicted proteins | sample 7265351 | NCBI WGS metagenome assembly CAEZXW01 (sample SAMEA6813917, study PRJEB35770) | uncultured Actinomycetes bacterium | biome: Freshwater; feature: Freshwater reservoir; material: water | place: Czech Republic | collected 2017-04-14 | depth 30m m
GAGATCAGCAATACTCTCGCGCGCTGTCTCTACGGGTTCACAGATGCACCTGTTGCAGCAACAGTCTCAGTGGTCGGAGATAATGGTGAATCCAAAGTTTCAACCACCACCATGAGAGATGTTGGCGGTTTTCTCCGACTCTCTGCGACAGGCTTCACTTTCTCTAGCCCTACGATTCGTGTGAAGTTGAGCCAGCCCACTGCGACCTCCTCGTCGGCTACTGCTGCTACGACAACCAAAACCGCGACAGCAGCCACTGCACCCACCAAGGTTGCGTCGAAGACGATCTCTTGTGTGAAGGGCAAAAGTGTGAAGAAGATAACGGGAACGAAACCAAAGTGCCCGACGGGCTACGCGATTAAGAAATAAGTGGGCCCTGTCGGGCTCGAACCGACGACCCACGGATTAAAAGTCCGTTGCTCTACCGACTGAGCTAAAGGCCCCAACTTACTTAGTCTAACCGATGCCCGCGGCCTCATTTCCCGCGCTTTTCGCTTAGCGAGCGTTACTCAGTTTACGAATTGTTGGCTCGAAGAGAATAACGATAATCGCCACCGTCACCACGATCGCACCGATCAGGCTGGTTTTTGCGATCCCTAGACCCGCAATCGCTGGGCCTGCGATAGCCAGACCAATGGGTTGGAAGATTAACGAGAAGGTCATGTCATAGGAGCTCACTCGGGAAAGAGATTCGCGTGGAATATGTAATTGAAGCGCGGTCATCCAGTGGATGTACCAGCTCTCAATAGTGATCCCCCACAACAGTGCCGCACCAGCAATCACCAATAGCGGTATCGAAGGCCGAAGCAGGAAGACGTACAGTGCCGCAGTGAACGATAGAAGAGTGCAGAAGTAGAGCGGATGCTTGGGCTTGAATCGGGTACTCAATACTGAACCGAGCACATAACCAATGGCTTCCATCGTCGCAATAAATGCCCAGGCCTTAGCGCCACCAAAGTGTTCCTTCATCAGCACGGGACCGAGTACGCCCTCAGCACCACGCATCACCATCATGATCACTGAGAAACCAGCAACCGCCACGACTACCCACCGAAATGATAGAAAGACTTTCCAGCCGGATCTCAATTCATGGAACATGCTCTCGCCCGAAGGCTCAGAGACTTCATGTCGATGCCGCAATTTCCAGACCAACACTGCGGCAAACAAGAATGAAATTCCATCGCCAGCTATTCCAGCAGCTCCACCAAAAGCACTTACCAGCACACCTGCAACGGCAGCACCACTAATGAAACCAATGTTGCTGGCGACCGAGACAAAGCCATTCATTTGTTGCAGATGTTCTTCTTCAACCACTAAGGGGACTAAACCAGGGAATGCGGGAGACCAAAGAGCGTTAAGAAATCCAGAAAGAATGCTTAACGCAATCAGCAGCGGCATTCCGGTGTGCTCACTCCAAAAGAGATATGCCATGACAAGCAAATCCAACCCGAGGATGAAATCTGTGATTGCGATGATGGTGGGGCGTCGATGTCTATCAGCCCAGATTCCGCCAAGTGGTAAGAAGAGCACCATCGAAACGGCCTGCACACTCAGCAAGATGCCAAGCATTGAAGCAGATCCACCTTTGGACTCCAATACCGCAAATGCGAGCGCGACGGGTCCCATTCCATTGCCCAGGTTCGACACCATTCGCGCAAGTAAGAGACGGCGCACGCCGGCCATCGCAAGAATTTCTTTGGTGGTGCTCACTGGTGAAGTCTAGTGAAGTTAGGTATACCTTCGGTGCGATTTCTGCGCTCAGCCGATAGGTTCTGACTATGCCTACGCCTGCAATTATTGAACGAAACAAGCGCCATCGAACACATCGCGCCGGTTGGCTCCGCGCTGCTGTACTTGGCGCAAATGATGGTCTTGTTTCTACTTCCAGCCTCATGATCGGTGTAGCAGCTGCCCGTGGCGGATATTCCGCAATTCTCACAGCAGGTGTTGCAGGCATTGCCGCGGGTGCGATGTCGATGGCTGCCGGCGAATATGTGTCAGTTAGTTCGCAAACAGATATCGAAGAAGCCGATGCGGCTATCGAACGCGAGCACCTGCTAGCAGATCCACAAGGTGAGTTGGAAGAACTTGCCGAGATTTACGAAGGGCGTGGTGTGCCGAAAGAGCTTGCTATGCAAGTTGCAGTCCACATGCACAACAAGGATGCACTGGAGGCCCACTTGCGTGATGAGCTCGGTCAGTTTGAGCACACAAAAGCTCGCCCAGCACAAGCAGCGATGGCATCAGCGGCCACGTTCACACTTGGCGGAATGATCCCGCTACTAGGCATCTTCCCCAAAGATTCGAGCACGCGAGTAATCACGATTATTGTCATCACCATGATCGGACTTGCAATTGCCGGCGCTGCCGGTGCGCGCGCTGCAGGTACGAGTTACTTCAAACCCACGATGCGAGTAATGCTCGGCGGCACATTAGCTATGGCAATCACCGCTGGAATAGGTCACTTGGCTCACGTCGCTGGAATTTAAGTACCGAATCAGAATTTAGAAAGTTTAAGCAGAAGCAACTTTAGGCTTTGCACTCGCCTTCGCGGTGGGTTTCACAATCGGTTTCGCAACGGGCTTCTTTGCAATCACCTTGGGAGCAACTTTCGCGGCAACCTTAGGGGCGACTTTCGCGGCAACTTTGGGCGCGACTTTCGCGGCAACTTTAGGAGCGACTTTAGTAGTGGCGCCTAGTTTCAAGTTTGCACTACTGCTTGCCGATGGAGTGGGCGCAGCTTTATTTACTAAGCCGCCGCCAGTACCGGTGGCTTCATTGCCTTCAACATGCGTGCCCTTTTTCTTGCCACCTTCTTTATGACCCTTGCCTTCAGCACTACCCGCAGCGTGCTCAGCACCTTCGTTACCTTCATTCTCATCATCATCGTCACCACCACCCCCGGGGCCGCCTCCCTGGATAGACGGCTTAACCGGGGTGGTGGGTGACGCTGCAACTGACATACCGGCGCCAACACTCAAGAGGAGGAGTGAACTTGAGAGTGCGACAGCGAGTGTTTTACTCGCTAAGCGGTATGACATATCTGCCCCTATTCCCTACCACCGAGACCCCTCTCGGCTAATTCAAAAGTAGGGGATGACCCTGTGTTAGCAACGGTTACTTCCAGAGATCTTTCTATGAACTCTCTGTGGAGGCTGAAGAGACCTAAACCCCAGCGAAGGCCCGAGCGCCTGCTAGTAAGCGTGGAACACCCACTTCCAGGGAGGGCGCAAAACTCTTATCGTCGGGGCGCTCACCTTTGAGCCAACGAGTGTAAATAGCCTCGCAGAAGATTGATGCCTTCC
>CAEZXW010000177.1_pt1 | contig 3282 bp, 2 predicted proteins | sample 7265351 | NCBI WGS metagenome assembly CAEZXW01 (sample SAMEA6813917, study PRJEB35770) | uncultured Actinomycetes bacterium | biome: Freshwater; feature: Freshwater reservoir; material: water | place: Czech Republic | collected 2017-04-14 | depth 30m m
CCAACTCCTACGCCGACACCTACGCCGACACCTACGCCGACACCTACGCCGACACCTACGCCAACTCCTACGCCAACTCCTACGCCAACTCCTACGCCAACTCCTACACCGACCGGTCCGGTAATTGTGGGTGGCTCAATTACTCCAACCACAATTGTGGCCTGTAACAACATCACTGCAGTCTCAGCTCATGTCACCGATGCCCTCGGTATCAAGGCCGTAACCATGAGGCTGATGAATGCCTCTGGCGGAACCTTCTTTAGCATTACCGGTTATCGCACTTCTGGCACTTCATTCGATGGATTCTTCGCAAATGATCAAGTAGTGCCTTGTATCTTTACTCCCGGAACCTATACGGCGCAAGCAAATGCTACGAATACCAATGATGTGGCAAGTGGTTGGACGAACATCGGCACGATCACAGTTGCGGCGCCTCCCGTGTTAGATACCACCCCGCCTGTGGTGCTTTCGGGCACTGTGTCACCTGCCTCAGTTGAGGTATGTCGCACTCTTTCAATTCTGAGTGCTCGTGTCACTGATGACTATGGCACTGCCACTGTCGCTATCAGATTGGTTAATGCAAGTGGAGGAACAACCGCAACTGTGAATGCCGGTCTTTGGAGCGGCACGAAGTTTGATGGCCTCTACCGAAACGACCTCTTGATTTCATGCGGAACCGTTCCAGGGCTCTACTCAGTGAGTGCGCAAGCGATTGATGAGACCAATAACCGGAGTGATTGGACAAGTATTGGTTCAGTAACAATCACTGCAGTACCGGAGCCAACACCTGCACCAACACCTGCACCAACACCAACTCCTGCACCGACTCCTACTCCGGAACCAACACCAACACCTGCACCAACGCCAACACCTGCACCGACGCCAGAACCAACTCCTGCACCTACGCCAACTCCGGCTCCAACACCGACTCCTACTCCGGAACCAACACCAACTCCTGCACCGACTCCTACTCCGGAACCAACACCAACTCCTGCACCTACGCCAACACCTGCACCGACGCCAGAACCAACTCCTGTACCTACGCCAACTCCGGCACCAACACCAACTCCGGCTCCAACACCAACTCCTGCACCGACGCCGGAACCAACTCCGGCTCCTGCACCAACTCCCTCACCTACTCCGGCTCCAGCACCGACGCCTACTCCGGAACCAACTCCCGCACCAACTCCTGCGCCGACGCCTACTCCGGAACCAACTCCTGCACCAACACCTGCACCAACACCTGCACCAACACCTGCACCGGAAATTCCTGCAACACCAGAGGTGCCTGAGATTCCAGCAACACCAGAGGTGCCTGAGACTCCAGCACCAGCACCAGCACCAACTCCTGCACCAGTAGTTACACCAGCACCAGTACCAGTAGTTACGCCAGCACCAACACCAGCACCAGTAGTTACGCCAGCACCAACACCAGCACCAGTAGTTACACCAGCACCAGCACCAGTAGTTACACCAGCACCAGCACCAGTAGTTACACCAGCACCAGCACCAGCACCAGTAGTTACACCTGCACCGGTGTTTACACCTGCACCAGCACCGGTATTTACACCTGCACCGGTATTTACACCTGCACCTGCACCGGTATTTGCACCTGCACCATTCGTTGTGAAGGATCCAGAGAGTGTGCGAGAACCGAAGGGTGAAACCGAAACGGTACTTCCTGCCCCAGCGCTGAAAAACGGGCTTCCTGGGACTCCTGCATTCGGTCTCTTACCCGCACCGCAGCCAGAGCCCGAGCTGACCACGCAAACGATCAACTTCCCACCGATTCCTAGCCGCGAGTTTGGGCCAACGGTGCCGTTGAAGGCGACTGCTTCCTCGGGACTTCCGGTCATATTTAAGTCAGCGACTTCGAGCACCTGCGAAGTTTTGGGGCAACGAGAAGATTCCTTTGCGCAGGCCTTACGTAATTCGATCGCTCCCGACCCCGTTCTCTGCACAGTAGTTGCTACCCAATCAGGTGATGCGAAGTTTGCACCAGCAACACCGGTTGAGCGAAGTTTCACCCTCGTGAAGCCACGCGAAGGTGTATCTAGTCCAGCAACAATTACAACTCGCATTGTGACTACAAATATGGGCCGCATGACGCTGAAGGGTGTCAAAGGTACGAAGTTCTCTGCGATGCTCAAGACAAATAATTCAGCCCCTGCCAGTGGACTTATCTCAGCATCCGTGTCTACTCCAAGCACGTGCTCGATCATAAAGACCACTAGCACCAGCGCTGCAGTGGTTTCCATCTCGGTGAAGCCGCTCGCTAAAGGAACTTGTTCAGTGCAACTTTTCTACGCAGGTAACTCTAAGAGCAATATGTCGTCATCAAGCAACAGCTGGAGTGCAGTAGTTAATTAACCGTTTGAAATACATGGACGGCGTCGAAGTTCCGTCACATAATCATGAGGCGCACCCGCGGCTTCGGCTGCATCAGCCATCGTTCCCAAATAGCGAGCGCTAGGTAGTCCGCCTTCGTAACCATTGAGCACATAGAGCCAGGCGAGTGGGTAGCCATCGAGGGTGTGAACTCGGACGCGAATTTTGTTGTAGAGCCCGATGGTCACCCCTTCCCATTCATCAAGGCTCTTCTCGTCCTCAGCGGTGATCTCGTAGAGCCCGACAAAAACATGGCTCATGAGATCTTCTGGACTCTCAACAACGGTGGCTAACGCCCCGTCCCAACCCATGTCTTCGCCCCCGAAGGTCAGTCTCCAACCTTCCAACCAGCCGGTACCTTGGAAGGGGGAGTGGGGCGCCCGGCGCAGCATCTGGGCAGGATCTAAGTTCGATCCGAATGCTGCATAGAGGCCCATGTTTAGGAGGGTAGAAGAGTCAGGGGAGAATGCTCTGCATGACACGCGCTGGGATCATTTGCGCCCGTGTAGGAACTAATTAATTTCGCAGATCACACTTCCGGCAGTGATGGTTTCGCCCTTAGCGATCTTGAGCCCGGAGATCGTGCCACTTTTATGTGCGTTAAGTGGTTGCTCCATCTTCATGGCTTCCACCACCACGATGAGGTCACCTTCATTGACGGTGGCGCCATCGGCAACGGCAACCTTGACCACAGTTCCTTGCATAGGGGCCACAAGTGAGGTGCCAGTTGCTGCCGCGTTTGCTTTGCGAGCGCCGCTACGCCGAGCGCCAGTAGCAGCGGAAGTTGCGCCACTTCCGAGTCCAGCAGGAAGGGTGACATCAAAGCGGCGACCGTCAACTTCCACAGAAATCGTTTCACGCGTGCCAGCTTCGCCACTTTCAGCAGAACCGTAC